>OIXX01000007.1_pt1 | contig 168027 bp, 142 predicted proteins | sample 1588161 | NCBI WGS metagenome assembly OIXX01 (sample SAMN03283274) | human gut metagenome | biome: human-associated habitat; material: feces | host: Homo sapiens | place: Peru | collected 2012 | reverse complement strand
CACCTGGAGCACCAAAGCGTCAGTTTGCTGCTGAGTGCTATCGGATGCGCTTTGGCGAGGACTCCATTGTGAATCAGGATATCAACCAAGTGCTCGATGAATACGAGGAAGGGCGCATCGACATCCCCGACGTGGATATGGTCGTCGGTGGATTTCCCTGCCAGGACTATTCCGTGGCAAAGCCGCTTTCCCAGGCGAGCGGAATCGAGGGCAAGAAGGGCGTGCTCTGGTGGGATATCTATCGGTTCCTGCGTCTGAAGGAGCCCCGCCTCGTTCTGCTGGAGAACGTCGATCGCCTGTTGAAGAGCCCGGCGAAACAGCGCGGCAGGGATTTCGCGGTCATCCTTTCCTGCTTCGCTTCACTCGGCTATGCCGTGGAGTGGCGCGTGGTGAATGCCGCGAGCTATGGCTTTCCGCAGAAGCGCCGGCGCACGTACATCTATGCCGAGAAGACGGATGAGGCATGGGATCTTGAAAACAGGTTGAGCGACGGCATCATGTCCGAGGCGCTGCCCGTCACGGATGGCTATGCCCCGAGCAGGTTCGAGGTGTCCCTTGACCCCTATGAGTGCTCTGAGCATTTTGGCGTTGGGCTGAAAGCCTCGCCGTTTCTGAACGCGGGTGCCATGCAGGCTGGTGTCATCGTGAGCGCCAAGATGGAGCCCCGCTACGGGGGCTCCTATGCGACGCTGAGCGATGTGATGGTGTCTGACGGTGATGTACCGAAGTCGTTTTGGGTGGAAGAGGGCGAGAAGCTCGATCGGTGGCGCTACTACAAGGGCGCTAAGAACGAGCGGCGGGTGAACCGGACGACCGGTCACGAGTACAACTACACCGAGGGCGCGGTTCCGTTTCCGGACCCGATCGACTCTCCGTCGCGGACGATTCTCACAAGTGAGGGGGGGGGTCGGCCTCCCGGACGACTCATGTCGTTCAAGCCTCGGACGGCCGCTTCCGCCGTCTGGTGCCGGACGAGCTCGACCAGCTGCAGGGGTTTCCGAAAGGCTGGACGAATACCGGGATGTCGGCGAAGGACCGGGCGTTCTGCATGGGAAACGCGCTCGTCGTCGGCATCGTCCACCGGATAGGCGAGGTCATTGCGCGGCGGGAGGTCGCTCGCAGAAATAGAGCTTGATCTTATCTGATCATTAGGAGATCCTAACGGTAGCGCCTGGATAGGTTGCTGGAGTGAGTGGGGTCGGATGGCCTCAGGTGAGATCGGGATGCAGCCATTGCATCTCCTGTCTTCGTTTGAGCGATCCTCTTGCTCCTATATCGATCCGGGCGGACGTTTTCGTTCGACCTACGTTAGGAGCAGCTATGGATACCTCCCCTTCTATTGTTATCCGTCTCAAGCAGTCGTACTGCCAGCAGATTGGAAAAATCAAACGCGTTATAGGTCTTATGCCGGCTTCATTTATTACCGGGTTGATTGATACGCTTGATTTGGATGCAAACCCTCGCAGCTCGCGGCTCGGTGGGGTAACGGAAGCAATTCAGGTCTCCATCAGAAACGACGAGACTTCAACCCATGAGAAGCTCTTTCCCTTTAAGTCAAAGGGAATTCTACTGGCAGCATCACAGTATGAAGAGCTGGATAGGGGAAGGTATCGCCTCCAATTCATTGACAAGTCCACCGAGGGGATTCTCGATGGAGGGCATAATACGCTTGCCATCGGCGTATATGTTCTCAGCCAGGCGGAAAAGGCATGTGGAAAGGCAGAACCATCCAGGAAGTCTATTGCGATCTGGGATGACTTCAAGGCGACCTGGAACAACCTGCGGGATGATGTAGACCAATATCTTGATCGAATCCATAACGATCGGGAGAGCCTCATCGATGAGGGCATTGGCGTCCTTGACTTTGAAATACCGGTTGAATTGCTCCTGCCGTCTAGCGATGAGGTAATTGACGATTACCGGGGCTCGTTGCTCGAGATTTGCGATGCGCGTAACAACAACGCGCAGCTCACGCAGGGCACCAAAGGTAATCAAGAGGGTCTTTTTGATTCCATCAAGAAGTACTTCATGGAGCGCGATCCTGATCTGGCGAATGATATTAGCTGGAAGACGAATGATGGTGGCCGGATAAAAAGTGAGCGCATCATTGCCCTATCTTGGATTCCGCTGTCTCTTGTATCTTGGACGTCAAGCAAGGATGCAATTGTCGATGCGCCATCGCCGGTGTCCATTTATAGCGGCAAAATGAAATGTCAGGAAAAGTACCTTGCCCTTATGCGCGATGAGAGGGTGTCCGTCTCAAATGGCGGACCGAAGAAGGGGCTCAAAGATCCGGAGATTGGAAGCGCTCTAAAGGTCGCGGCAGATATGCCCGAACTCTACGATAAGGTCTACCAGCTCTTCCCTTCGTATTATTCCGGTAGCTACGGGAAAATCAACGCCGTGAAGTCGATGAAGAACAAGAGAGAAGAGTACACGACTCCTTTCCTGCATAAAAAGACGGACAAACCGGTGCCAGATGGTTTTGTCTACCCTCTGGTTTATGGGCTCCGCGCGCTCATGGGGAAGGATGAGAGAACTGGCCGAATTATTTGGCTTACTGATCCCTTTGCCTTCGTTGAGAGTAAGAAATTCAAAGACGTTGTTGCGCAATACAGCGGAGTCATTCAGCAATCTGATTATGATCCGCAAAAGGTTGGCAAGGGCAGTTATAGCTACACATCTGCAGAGAATGCCGTGAAGCTCGCATATCTGCTTCCCTAGTCGGCTACTTGGCGACGAGCCACTGCAACGTGGCTCGTTGCCATCTTTGTTTAGCACGCGGTAAGGCCTAGGGCTGCCATCCGATTTTCATGTCCGCGCCGGCAGGTAAGCTCTCCCCAGGTTGAAAAAGCGCCCGGCAACACGGTCGGGCGAGGAGACCTGGGGAGGTCAACATGGAGAACAACAGCCGCTCTCGTCTGTACGCGTCGTTCCACTTCGCGGGGTTCCAGTACTGGGATGGCGCGCTCGTGCTGGACAGGCTCAAGGTCGGCAAGGCGCTCGAGCTCGTGCCCGAGCCGGGAAATCCCTACGACCCCGACGCCGTCGCCCTGTACTACGAGGGGTCCAAGCTCGGGTTCGTCCCGCGCGAGCTGAACGGGAACCTCGCCCAGCTGCTCGCCTTCGGCCACACGGGGGTGTTCGAGGCCCGCGTCCAGCAGGTCGCCCCCGAGCGCAGCCCGTGGCACCAGGTCCGCGTGGGCATATTCGTGGTCGACGCGCGATAGGCGCTCGATCAGACTCGATTCAATAGCGACATAACTTGTACAAAAACTCAAACAACTCTGTACAATATGAAGAGAGCTGAAAGGAGATGAGGGAAATGACCCCACCTGCCACGGTAAGTGCCTCGGAGTTTCGTCAAAACTTTGGCAAGTACGTCAAGCTCGTCGAAGAGCGCGACGTTCAGGTCACGCGGAACGGACGCGTCATCGCGCTCTGGACCAATCCCAATCGAGACAGGATGAAGATCGCGCGCGATCTTGCCGGCAGCATTCATGCCGAGGTCGATCTTGAGAGGGATCGGGAAGAAAGGCGGGCGGTTTAGTGAGGCTCTTTCTGGATACCACTATTCTGCTCGATTACCTGCTCGACGCGCGCGGAGCGTTTCATGAGCCAGCCGTGAAGCTCATGACCGCAATTGCAGCCGGCGATTATGAAGGGGGATTCGCCACCTCGCAGGCAACCGACCTGTACAACAGTCTCAATAAGGCGTGCAACGACGGCGTTGCCCGATCGGTTCTGCAAAAGCTCTTTGCCTTCTGCGATCTCTACGCAACATCGCCCGACGCATGCGTGAGCGCGCTCCAGTCTTCCATGCGCGATTACGAGGATGCCGTTCAGATGGAGACCGCGCGGGAGAATGGATGCGATTACATCGTGACGAGGAGCGCGAAGGATTACGCCGCCTCTCCGATTCCCTTCATCGATGCCGCTGGTTTCTTGGCGCTCGCAATGCCAAAGTAACTGAGGGGCTTGGTGGTTTCGAAGCCGTCCGCTTTCCATGGGGTCTGTAACACGCTGGAAATATCGTTGACAGGGCATCCGTTGGCACATAAAGTAACAACCAACGTGTTAAGTAGGTTTTACCCCGAAAGGAGCCACCATGCTGCAGGCCGCCATGGCAATGATGCGAATGCTTTGCTCTCGGCCGTGCTGTATGGACCGGTTCGCTCGCGCCTAGGCGCGCTTCGAATCCCCTAACTTGAGCAGCGTGGCCGGGAGACCCCCGGCTTTTTTCTTAATCAGGCTGACACGCCGCTTCCATACCAAAGGAGAACCATCATGACCGCTTACGTGAACAACCCCGAGCACACCTTCGGCTTCGACACCCTGCAGCTGCACGTAGGCCAGGAGAACGCCGACCCGGCGACCGACTCCCGCGCAGTGCCCATCTACCAGACCACGAGCTACGTCTTCCGTAACTCCCAGCATGCCGCCGACCGCTTTGGCCTGGCCGACGCCGGCAACATCTACGGTCGTCTGACCAACTCCACGCAGAGTGCCTTCGAGGACCGCATCGCCGCGCTCGAGGGCGGTGTTGCCGGTCTCGCCGTGGCTTCTGGTGCCGCGGCCATCACCTACACCATCCAGGCGCTCGCCCAGGCCGGCGACCACATCGTGGCCCAGAAGACCATCTACGGCGGCACCTATAACCTGCTCGAGCACACGCTCGCCCAGTTCGGTGTGGAGACCACCTTCGTGGACGCCCACAACCTGGACGAGGTCGAGGGCGCCATCAAGGACAACACCGTCGCCGTGTACCTGGAGACGCTCGGCAACCCCAACTCCGACATCCCCAACGTGGACGCCATCTCCGAGATCGCCCGCAAGCACGGCCTGCCCGTGGTGGTGGACAACACCTTCGGCACCCCGTACCTCTTCCGTCCGCTCGAGCACGGCGCGAACATCGTCGTCCACTCTGCGACCAAGTTCATCGGCGGTCACGGCACCACGCTGGGCGGCGTGATCGTGGACGGCGGTAACTTCGACTGGAAGGCGAGTGGCAAGTACGCGCCCATCGCCGACGCGAATCCCAGCTACCATGGCGTCTCCTTCGTGGATGCCGCCGGCCCCGCCGCCTTCGCCACCTACGTGCGCGCCATCCTGCTGCGCGACGAGGGCGCCACGATCAGCCCCTTCAACGCGTTCCTGCTGCTCCAGGGCACCGAGACCCTCTCCCTGCGCGTCGACCGCCACGTTGAGAACACCAAGAAGGTCATCGAGTACCTGGTGAACAGCCCGTACGTGGAGAAGGTCAACCACCCGAGCCTGCCGGATCACCCCGATCACGAGCTCTATCAGAAGTACTTCCCCAAGGGCGGTGCCTCCATCTTCACGTTCGAGATCAAGGGAGGCAAGGACGCGGCCTGGAAGTTCATCGACCACCTGCAGATCTTCTCCTTGCTCGCCAACGTGGCAGACGTCAAGTCGCTGGTGATTCACCCCGCCACCACCACGCACAGCCAGCTGACCGAGGAGGAGCTGGCGGACCAGGGCATCACCCCGTCCACCATCCGCCTCTCCATCGGCACGGAGAACGCCGAGGACATCATCTGGGACCTGGACCAGGCATTCAAGGCTCTGGACGAGTAGAACCGGCAGCTCGCGCCATCGCGCGAGAAGCCTGCAAGCAAAACGAGACACGGGACGGCGCTCTGCGACTCGGGCGCCGTCCCGTTTTTTCGTGCGCGGGGCACGGTGATTCCGCGGCGCCGCGATGGGGTATCGTCTGAACGGGGACGCGAGGGGCCGCGCGTGAAGCGCGGCTCGCAGAAAGGAAACCGCATGGGACGAAAGCAAAGCTCGACGGGCGGGCGTAAGGGACCGGCTCGCAGCCGGCGGCAGCCCGGCCTTGAGGGTACGGTTCATCTGTTCGAGGGTCGCGCCGTGGTCGAGACGCCGGAGGGCTCCTTCCGGGTGGGGTTGAGGAGCCTGGGCGGGGCCATGGACGGTGACCGTGCGTTCGTGAGCCTGCACCGCGGACCGGGCGGCAAGCGCCGGGCTCGGGTGGAGGAGGTCACGGAGCGGGCCGTGAAGTCGATCGTGGGCGAGTTCGCGCAGCTGGGGCCCCTGGGGGCCGTGCGTCCGCTCGATCGTCGCATCAAGCACGACTTCTTCGTGCTGCCCGATGACGACTCCGCCGCGCGCGCGGGCGCTGCCGACGGCGATATCGTGGCGGCGCGGATCCTTCGCTATCCCACGCAGGAGGAGTCCGGCGTGGTGACCATCGAGCGGCGCATCGGCCGGCAGGATGCGCCCGAGCTGGGCATCGAATGCGTGATGGCGCGCTTTGGCCTGGCGGCGTCGTTGCCCGCTGTCGCGGAGGCCGGGGCAGCGGAGCTCAAGTTGGATGTTGATGCCGCGCTGGCCGACCCACTGCGCCGCGATATCCGGGACCGCTTCGTCTTCACGATCGACCCGGTGGATGCCCGCGACTTCGACGACGCCGTTTCCATCGAGCGCGCGGAGGCGGGCGGCTGGCGGCTGGGGGTGCACATCGCCGACGTCTCGCATTACGTGACCTGGGGCTCCTCGGTCGATCTTGAGGCGCGCTCCCGCGCCACGTCCGTCTACCTGGCCGACCGCGTGCTCCCGATGCTCCCCGAGGCGCTATCCGCCGACCTGTGCTCGCTGCGTCCCGACGAGGACCGTCTGGCCATGACAGTGGACATGGAGCTCGACCGGAGCGGGCGCGTGCGCGGCTGCAAGCTTTATCCGAGTGTCATTCGCAGCCGTATTCGCCTGGATTACGGGGCCGCGGACACGATTCTGGCGGGGTTGGATGCGGAAACGCCGCACAACCGAACGACTAAAATGGAACGTGAGACTGACTCGGTCGAGCGTGCGGCGCTTGAGCGCGCCTGCGCCGCGTGCGACCGCGCGCGGGACCTCGGGATCGACTTGCGGGCAGTCTTGCAGACCGCCGATGACCTCGCTCGTGCCCGGCAGCGCATCCGCCATGCCCGTGGCGCCATCGACTTCGAGACCGTGGAGGTCCACGCGGTCCTCGACGACCAGGGCGTGCCCGTAGACATCGTGGACCGGCATCGCACGGCAGCGACCTCGCTCATCGAGGAGGCCATGCTGCTCGCCAACGAGTGCGTGGCGGAATACCTGGCAGATCGCGACATCGAGGCAGCCTACCGCGTGCACGAGCCACCCGAGCCCGACCATCTGGTGGCCGCGGCGCGCGTGCTCTTCGCCGCCGGGTCCTGCACCCAGGACGAGGCCGACGCCATCGCGCTCGGCGACCCCCACGCCATCGAGCGGGCGCTGGAGCGGGTGCACGGCACGCCCGAGGAGGCCATGGCGAACGCGCTGCTGCTCCGTTCCATGCAGCGCGCCGTTTACCGTTCCCGCAACGAGGGGCACTTTGCCCTGGGCGCTCCGGCGTACTGCCACTTCACGAGTCCCATCCGCCGCTATCCGGACCTCATTGTGCACCGCTGCCTCAAGCTCCAGCTGGCCGAGGAGCGCCTGGGCAAGCGCGCGGCGGCCGAGCGGCGGGCGATTCTGCTCGGTACCGGACGGGAGGCCCAGGACCGCATGCTGCCGCAGCTTTGCCGGCACGCGAGCGAGCGCGAGCGCGTGGCGGACGCCGCGGGGCACGCGTCCCAGAAGGTGAAGGTCGCCCAGTATTACGCGTGCCGCGTGGGCGAGCGGTTCGCGGCCACCGTCAGCTGGATCGACGAGATGGGGGTCTTCGCGCGTCTGGACGATACCGCCGCCGAGGGGCTTCTGCGCCTGCGCGACCTCGGCGATGAATGGTGGGACTTCGACGAGCGGACCCTTACGCTCACCGGCGAGGCGACCGGGCACACGGTGCGGCCGGGCACGCGGATGATCGTTGAGGTCGCGCGTACCGACGTGCTCCGCGGGCACTTGGATCTCAGGCTCGTCACCCTCCTCAGCTAGGAATTGGCTGCGGCTCGACTGCGCCCGCGGCTCCCGGCGGCGGCCCGCCTGCCCTCCGTGCCGCCTTGCGCTACACTGGTACGACTGAACAGGGAGGTATACATGAACCTGACCGTGACCGCTCAAGATATCGCCCGCGCTGAGGGCTATCTGGCAGCCGGCGACATAGAATCCGCGCTTCCGCAGCTCCAGGAGCTCACGGGCGCGGTTGAGGACTGGGCCGCGGAGACCTGCGCCGATACCAAGGATCGCCAGTGGTTCTCCTTCGACGACGCCTTCGAGCGCCTGGCGTATCGCCGCGTTGAGAAGGACCCGCGCGAGCTCGTGCAGGTCGAGGTCCCGCTCGCGCGCCTCTACTCCGACCTCGCCTTCGCCCGCATCCGCCAGGAGGATTTCGCCGCCGCGCGCGACGCGCTCATGCAGGCGGTTCGCTGGAACCCCATGAACTGCGGGTACCGTCTCGATCTGGCCGAGGTCTGCCGGATCCTGGGCGATGTGCAGGAATGGGCGGCGCTCAGCTTCTCGGTGCTCGCGCGCGCTTCGGATGCGCGGTCGGCTGGCCTTGCCTACGCCAACCTTGGCCAGCTCTTCCTGAACGAGAACGATGGCGTGGCGGCGCTCGGCTGCGCGCGCCTGGCCCAGAGCCTGGCCCCCGGCGAGCAGCGCGTCACGCGGCTCATGAACAGCGTGGGAAAGACGCACCCCGAGGCGCTTTCCGCCACCGAGGACGCCCTCACGCGCCAGCTCGGTATGCGGGGCATTCCCACTGAACCCTCAGCCGAGATCGCCGTCTGCCTGCTCATGTGCGCTTCGGACGCTGCGCGCGAGGGGGATACCAAAGCAGCCACCGACTTCACCGTCCGTGCCCGGAACCTGGTGGGCGCGGACAATGCCAAGGCGCTCATCCAACTCATCAACGAGAGCGACGCCGAGCTCGCGGCGGAGAAGGAGGCGGGCGAGCGGGGCGAGGCTGCCGCGCCTGCCACCGGCCAGCCGGACACCGCCGTGCCGGTCGCGCCCGCGGGGGAGGACGCCTAGACATGCCCCAGAAGCGAGAGCGCAAGCCCATCTCCAAGAACCGGTCCGCGCGGCACGAGTACACCATCGAGGAGACCATCGAGTGCGGCATCGAGCTCGCGGGCGCCGAGGTGAAGAGCCTGCGCGAGCGCGCCGCCCAGATCACGGACACCTTCGCGCTCATCCGGGCCGGTGAGTGCTGGCTCGTCGGCATGCACATCCACCCGTACTCCGCCGGCGGGGTGTGGAACCGCGACCCGGATCGTCGGCGCCGGCTGCTCCTCCACAAGAAGGAGATCAGCTACCTGGATGGCAAGCTCAGGAACCGCGGCTACGCCCTCGTGCCCCTGGAGCTCTACTTCAACCAGGACGGGCGCGTCAAGTTGCTGCTCGGCCTCGGTCGCGGCAAGAAGCTCTACGATAAGCGCGAGGACATGGCCAAGCGCGATGTCCAGCGCGAGATCGAGCGTGCGCTCAAGCAGCGCACGCGCGAATAGCGTCGGCGGGGGCGCCCGTTGGGGCGCCTGCCTAAAGAGAGGAGAGGGCAATGGATCTGACTGCGTTCTTCAAGATGAGCTACGGGCTCTACGTGGTGTCCGCGCAGGAGGGTGAGCGCCGCGCCGCGTGCCTCATCAACACCGCCGTGCAGGTGACGGCCGAGCCGCCGCGTATCTCGGTGGCGGTGAACAAGGAGAACGTCACCGCCGACGTCATCGCCGGCGCGGGTTCCTTCACCGTGACCGCGGTGGACGAGACCGCCGACATGCCGTACCTCGGCAACTTTGGCTTCCGTACCTCGGCGAACTACGACAAGTTCGAGAAGTACGCGTCTCAGGTGAGCGGGCTCGGCAACCCCTACTGCCCCGAGCACGCGTGCGCGGTCTTCGACTGCAAGCTGGTGGACACGGTGGACGTGGGCACGCACTACCTGTTCATCGGCGAGGTGGTGGGCGCTGAGCGCCTGGGAGACGCCGCGCCCATGACGTACTCCTACTACCACACCACGCTGAAGGGCAAGACCCCGCCCAAGGCGAGCTCCTACCAGGGCTAGGTTTTCGATGAGGATCCGGCACGCGTCGCCTGCGCGCCGGGTTCGTTAGCCGCGACAAACGTTAGCCGTTTTGTGACATAACGAGAATCTGTCCTGATTTCGCTATACTGCAAGAACACCGTTGTTTCGCCGCAACAGAGAGGATTCAACATGAGCGACGAGAAGAAGACCTACAAGTTCGTTTGCCTAGTCTGCGGCTACGAGGTCGAGGTCGACACGCCCGAGCTGCCCGAGGACTACGTGTGCCCCGTGTGCGGCGTGGGCCCGGACCAGTTCGAGCTCGTGGAGGAGTAGGCAACCTTGCTCATCCCCTTGCCGGGGAGAGACCGTTGCTCGAAGGCCCGCCGAAAGACGGGCCTTTTTCTTTGGATAACCACCCTGCTTAAGTCGGCTACTCTGCCGCCTCGTCCGCTCGTGCGGATTCTGTGCACCTGGTTGCCCGCTGCGCTCCCATGGTGATAATTCTAAATCGGAATTCGATTTCGTATTAGACACGAGCCACGGCGCTCGGGAGACGAGACGGAGGGGGTGCGGCCATGACGCGGCAACGGTACAACACGCGGCAGCGCGGGGTCATCTCCGCGCTCATGGGTTCCTGCAGCGACCGCTACCTCTCCGTCGACGAGGTGTGCGAGCGCCTGCGCGCCCGGGGCGAGGCCGTGGGCCGCACGACGGTGTACCGCACCCTCGAGCGCCTGGCGGCCGAGGGGTGCGTGGCCAAGGTCGCGGGTATCCGGGGCGAGGCCGCGCAGTACCGGAGCGTTCCCGCCGCGGACGACGCGGACGCCGTGGGTCCCATGGGACAGCTCCGCTGCGAGCGCTGCGGTCGCGCCTTTCCGCTGGATTGCGACATGCTGCAGAGCTTCGTCCACCACGTGAGCCACCAGCACGGGTTCCTGGTCGACCAGCGGCGCACCGTCATCTACGGCGTGTGCGCGGCGTGCCAGGCTGCCGAGGTCGCCGCTGCCGAGGGCGAGGGGGCTGCTGCCGGAACCGCTGCTACGACGGTGGTTGGAGACGAGTGCGACGCGCCCGCGCCCGATCATGCTGGCTGCTCCGCGCATCCGGGTGATGGGGGCTGCTGCCGTGGATAGCCTGTCGCTCACCTGCGCTGGCGTGCCCGGTGCCGATTCCGCGCCCGACCGCGTGCAGGGTTCGTCCCCATGGTCATCGCGCTCGGCGGCGATCTTCCTCTCGATCCTGCTCGCGCTCGCGGTGGTGCTCTCGAGCCTCACCGTGGCCGAAGACTTCCATCACCGGTGCACGGGCGACGGCTGCGTCGTCTGCGCGCAGATCTCTGCCTGCCTGCATATCGCGCGCGACGGCGCGACCCTTGCGGGCGCCATCGCCACTCCCGGTGTCCTCACGCTCTCCGCGGCGCCGCTCGTGCTCGGCGAGGAGCGCGTCCGCCTCTCCCTGACCACGCTCGTGGCGCTCAAGGTACAGCTGAACGATTAACGCTTCCGTGGATTTCCGCCGATACAACCAGTTCGACATCCATGGAAGGAAAACTCTATGTCCCAGTTCGTATTCGGCCGCCGTTCGGCGGTGGCCCTCGCCTCCACGTTCATGCTGGCGGTCCCGCTCGCCGGCTGCGGCGCCACCTCCGCGGGCAAAGCGTCCGGTTCCGCCCCAGGGTCCGGTTCGGCGCCCGTGGGCGCATCCGGTAAGGTCCGGGTAGTCGCGAGCTTCTACCCCATGGCGGACTTCGCGCAGAAGGTTGGCGGCGACCACGTGGAGGTGGAGAACCTGGTGCCCGCGGGCACCGAGCCCCACGAGTGGGAGCCCTCGCCTAAGGACATGGCGAAGATCCAGGAATCCCAGGTGTTCGTGTACAACGGTGCCGGCATGGAGGGCTGGGTCGCGGACGCGCTCGATTCCATCGATACCTCGAAAACGCAGGTGGTCGAGGCATCGAAGGGCATCGACCTGCTGCCGGGCGAGGACGACCACGGCCATGGCGACACCGACGAGCACGCGGCGGACGTCTCCGAGAGCGACGACCACGCGGCGGAGTACAACCCCCACGTGTGGCTCGCGCCCGAGAACGCCAAGCGGGAGCTCGAGAACATCAAGGACGCGCTCGCGGCTGCCGATCCCGGCCATAAGGACGATTACCAGGCCAACTACGAGCGCTACGCCGCCGAGTTCGACCAGCTCGACCAGGAGTACCGGGAGCAGATCGGTGCTGCCGCGGGCAGGACGCTCGTCGTCTCTCACGATGCGTACGGCTACCTGGCGCAGGCGTACGGCCTCACGGTGATGCCGATCGCCGGCATGGATGCCGAGGGCGAGCCGGACGCCAAGACCATGGCGGGCATCATCGAGTTTGTGAAGGAGAGCGGCGTGAAGACCATCTTCTCCGAGGAACTGGTGAGCCCCAAGGTCGCCCAGCAGATCGCCGACGGTACGGGAGTCGCGTGCCGGACGCTGAACCCGCTCGAGGGCCTGACGGACGAGCAGCTGAGGGCCGGCGAGGACTACGTCAGCGTGATGCGCTCCAACCTTGCCGAGATCGTGGCCGCGCTCAACGAGGAGAATCATGGTTAGGCGACCGCTGCCCGGTGCCGCGGTGCCGGTGCTGCTGGATCGCGCCGGGTTCTCGTACGGCACCGCCGGCGGGCGCGCGCAGGTGCTCGCCAACACCTCGTTCATGCTCGAGCCGGGCGGGTTCGCGATTGTGACGGGCGAGAACGGCGCGGGCAAGTCCACGCTGCTCAAGCTCGTGCTCGGCGAGATCCGGCCTTCGGCAGGGGAGGTCCGTCTCTTCGGGCGCGATCCGCTGCGGTTCCGCGATTGGAGCCGCGTGGGCTACGTTCCGCAACGGACGGTCGCGTCGTACGGCCAGTTCCCCGCGAGTGTGGAGGAGATCGTCTACGCCAACCTGTACGGGAGCGCGCGCCGCTTTCTGCCCTTCGGCCGTGCCGAGCGCCGCCGCGCCCGCGAGGCGCTCGATGCCGTGGGGCTCGCAGGCACGGAGGAGCGCATGCTGGGCGAGCTTTCGGGCGGGCAGTTCCAGCGCGTGCTGCTCGCCCGCGCCCTCGTGGCGGGTCCGGAGCTCCTCGTGCTCGACGAGCCCACGAGCGGCCTGGACGAGGAGTCGTGCCGCGCGTTCTGTGCCCTGCTGGCAGGCCTGCGCGTTCGGGATGGGAAGCTCGCCGTGCTCATGGTTACGCACGACCTGGAGCGCCTGTCCGGCCTGAGCGCCGATGTGTATCGGCTGGCGGGCGGGCGTCTGCAGCCGCCCGCTTATTTGAGGGAGGTTGTCCGTGCTTGAGTTTGTGGGCGAGATGTTTCGGTACGAGTTCATGCAGCGCGCGTTCATCGCCGGCCTGATGATCGGTATCGTCATCCCGCTCGTGGGCGTGACGGTGGTGCTCAAGCGCCTCTCCATGATCGGCGACGCTCTCGGCCACGCCTCGCTCGCGGGCGTGGCAGCGGGCCTCATCGGCGGCATCAACCCGGTGGCGGGCGCGACCGTCGCCTGCGTGGGCGCGTCGATCTGCATCGAGGGCATCCGCCGGCACCTGGAGAGCCGGGCCGACCTGGCGGTTGCCGTCATCATGGCGGCGGGAATCGGGCTGGCGGGCGTGCTCTCGGGCTTCGTGCCCAACTCGTCCACGTTCTCGAGCTTTCTCTTCGGCAGCATCGTCACCGTGGACGATTCGGAGCTCTGCCTGGTGCTCGGTATCGGTGCCGCGGTGGCGCTCTTCTGCCTAGCGTTCTCGAAGGAGCTGTTCTGGGTCTCGCTGGACGAGCGGGCCGCGCGCCTCGCCGGCGTGCGCGTGGGCGCCGTGAACGCCGCGTTCGTGCTGGTGTGCGCGCTCACGGTCTCCATCGCGTCGCGAACTGTCGGCTCGTTGATCGTGAGCTCGATGATGACGGTACCGGTTGCCTGTGCGCTCGCGGTCGCCCGCAGCTGGCGACAGGCGTCGCTCGTCGCGTGCGCGGTGGGGGCGGTGAGCGCCTGCGCGGGGCTCGCGGCCTCGTACGAGTTCGCGCTCAAGCCGGGTGGCACCATCGTGCTCATCGAGGTCGCCGTGCTCGTGGCGCTTCTCGCTGTCAAGCACTCGGTTGCCCGCCTGCGGAGGGGCCAACGGAGGAGGTCGGCTCGATAGATGTAACAAATCTTGCGTATAACCGGGTTAAATGACGCGAAATACGCAGAATCCGTTACATCTGCGATATCGGCGATGTCCGCGTACGATGGTCGCGAATCGACGGCTACCGCAGATCGCGTGGATCGGTAGGGAAGCCGAGGCTCGGGTCCTGCGGGATGCCCGCGGCCTGGAGCTTGCGGGCGAAGAGTGCCGGTCGTCGCAGATCGGCGCTGTTCAGTCGCACCACCGGCATACCGAGGAGCGTCAGGCGGCTCTCGCGCTGCCGTTCGTCGGCGCGTACCCGCTCGGAGGTGCGACCGTTCGTCATCTCCTTGTCCTCGTATTTGGCGAGTCCGTCGAACTCTCCGATGACGCGGCGCCCGTCCGCGAGTATCCAGAGGTAGTCGACGCGAAAGCGGCGAGTCGGGTCCACCGGGTCGGGAAACTCCACTTGCAACTCCGGCACCATGAAGCCCTGTTCGATCATGGCGGCGCGGGCGAGGGATTCTCCGCCGTTTTCGGCCCGCCCGTCGGCGAGTTGCGCGATCATACGGGCGTGCGCCGCTCCCTGCTTGTTTCTTGTGATGGCTCCCACATACGCCACGAGCGCCTCCTTCGATAGCAGGCCTCGGTGAATGGTAGAGTCGGCGATGGCGAGTCCCGCGCGAAACGGTGCATCGAGCAGGCATTCCGCCACGGTGTACATGATTTCGGTGACGAGCACGCCCTGCGCGTGGCTCGGGAGCAGGAGGCTTCGGAATCGATGGTACCGAACGGCCTTGCTGTCTCGTCCGCGCCCGCCGTCGGGAAGGGCGAGGTGTACCCGGTCGAGTAGCGAATGGGAGACGGAGAGCCCCTGGAGCACGGCCGCGGAGTAGGAGCAGAACATCCAGGCGGGATGAAGCTTCGCGAGAGTCCGAAGTCGGCAAATCTCCTGCTCGGTGCGCGACATCGCGCTCCAGTATTCCGGTCGGGCGAAGAGACCCGGGTGCGGGCTGATGAGCCGTCCCTGCTCCGTCCAGCGTCGGAGCGTGCGCCGCCTGGCACCGTCTGGGGTGCTCAATAGAAGGCCCTCCCGCTCAACCGGCTCGAAGGCGGACATGATCTCGGTAATCGACGAGCGCGGCATGGGCATATCTCCTTTAGATTGAACGCAGCGGCATGCGATGCATGGACTACGAGGGGGTCGGCTCGATAGATGTAACGGGATGTGCGCAAATCGGCCTGTATCGAGGTGAAATACGCAGAATCCGTTACATCTGCGATGGTAGGGGGTCGGTGCGGTCTCTCACCGGGGCAGGGGCCAACGTTGCGGCAATATCGGCGAGGTGCGTAAACGCTGCTTGACATGTTGCCGCTCTGCGGCCGCCGCCCAGCTGCCGTCCCGCCGCCGTCCCGTCGCGGTCCGCCCCACTCATTCGACCCCTCGAACACGCTATGGGCTTCCCGCGGGCGCGCCCCCGGCACGGGCCGCCGCGTCCGGGCCGTGCGGTAGAATCGAAGCCCGAAAAACACCGAGTGCATAGCCGCACATCACGAGGGAGCCCGCGCCCATGGCATTCGTTCACCTGCACAACCACACCGAGTACTCCATGCTGGACGGCGCCACGCGTATCGGCGACATGGTCAAGCGCGCCGTGGACCTCGGCATGCCCGCGGTGGCCATCACGGACCACGGCTACATGTACGGCGTGCCCGAGCTGGACCTTGCCTGCTCGGCCGTGAACCACGGCACACCCGAGTACAAGACCTGGAGCCACGATCGCTCCTTTTTGGAGAAGGGCCGTCGCGACGAGCTCAAGGAGCCCGACCCCGAGAAGGAGCCGCGCGAGTATGCCCAGTTCCACAAGGACATGGAGCTCTGGGACAAGCAGGGCAACATCGACGAGCTGGAGCCGCCGCTCGTCATCAAGCCCATCTTCGGCTGCGAGGTCTACTTCACGCCCGATGACGAGCTGCGCCGCGACCGCAAGCCCGAGCTCTACCACATGATCCTCCTCGCCAAGGACAACGAGGGCTACGTGAACCTCATGCAGCTGGTGTCCGAGGCCGCCGTGGAGGGCTTCTACTACAAGCCGCGCGTGACGCTCGACAACCTGCGCCGCCATGCCAAGGGCGTCATCGGCACCTCGGCGTGCATCGCCGGCATCATCCCCAAGATGATTGACCGCGGCGACATGCCGGCGGCCATCGAGTGGGCCACCACGCTGCGCGACACCTTTGCCCCCGGCGACTTCTACATCGAGATCCAGGACCACGGCATCACCACCAACAGCGGCATAACCGACGAGGAACTCGACCGCCAGCTCATCGACATCGCGCGACAGATCGGGGTCAAGGTCATTGCCACCAACGACTTCCACTACCTCACGCGCGACGACGCCTCGGTGCAGGACATCATGATGTGTATCGGCATGAACACCAAGGTGGACGACCCCAACCGCCTGCGTATGCAGGGCTCCGAGTTCTACATGAAGAACGAGGACGAGATGCGCGCGCTCTTCCCGTACTGCCCGGAGGCGTGCGACAACACGCTCGAGATCGCCGAGAAGTGCAACGTCACGCTCGACTGGGATAGCATCATCCTGCCGAACTTCCCCCTGCTCGACCCCGGCGAGACCCACGAGAGCCAGTTCCGCCGTGAGTGCGAGAAGGGCCTCGCTAAGTACTACGGCGAGGACTGGGCCACGCGAGAGATCAACGGCGTCAACATCAAGGAGCGCTTCGAGTACGAGTACAAGGTCATCTGCGACAAGGGCTTCGCCGCGTACTTCCTGATCGTGGCCGAGTACGTGCAGTGGGCCAAGGAGAACGGCATCGGCGTGGGCCCGGGCCGTGGTTCCGCCGCCGGCGCCATCGTGGCCTACGCCATGAACATCACCACGTTCGACCCGCTCGAGAACGGCCTGATGTTCGAGAGGTTCCTCTCCCCGCAGCGTACCGAGATGCCCGATATCGATATGGACTTCGACGATGAGCGGCGCCTGGAGGTGGTGGAGCACGTCCGCCAGCTCTACGGCCCCGAGAAGGTGACGCACGTCATCACCTACTCCACCATCAAGGCCAAGCAGGCCATCAACGACGCCGCCCGCGTGCTGGACTATCCCGTCTACGTGGGCCAGCGCCTCTCGAAGATGATCTCGAGCGACCCCTCCGTCAAGCTCAAGCAGGTGCTCGAGCAGGTGCCGGGCAAGGAGGACAACTACAACCCCGACTTTGCCGAGGCCTACCGCTCGGACGAGGACGCGCGCCGCATCATCGACTCCGCCCTCGCCATCGAGGGCCTCACCCGCGGCGAGGGCGTGCACGCGTGCGCGGTCCTCATCTGCCGCGACCCGGTGAACGAGCACGTGCCCACCAAGCTGGACACCAAGGGCGGCGTGGAGATCACCCAGTACGAGGGCCATACCGTGGCCGACATGGGCCTCCTCAAGATGGACTTCCTGGGTCTGCGCACCCTCACGGTCATCTCCAAGGCCAAGGCGAACATCAAGGCCAACTACGGCATCGACATCGACGTGGACGCCATTCCCTTCGACGACCCCGCGATCTTCAAGCTCATGGGCTCCGGCCACACAGCCGGCGTCTTCCAGGTGGAGTCCGCCGGCATGACGGCCACCATCAAGAACATGAAGCCCACCGAGTACAAGCACGTGGTCGCTCTAATCGCCCTGTACCGCCCGGGCCCGCTCGGCGCCGGCATGGTCTCCTCCTACATCAACCGCATGAATGGCAAGGAGCCCGCCGTCTCCTACGACCCGCGTCTGGACGGCATCCTGGGCGAAACCTACGGCACCATGGTCTACCAGGAGCAGGTTATGCTCATCTCCGTCGAGATGTGCGGCTTCTCCAAGGGCGAATCGGACTCCCGCGTACGCAAACCCGTGGCCAAGAAGAAGATCAAGCTCCTGACCTCCACCGTGTTCCACTGGGAGGACGGCTCGGACGAGACTACCTACGACCATTGGATGAACGGCGCCGAGAAGAACGGCTACAAGCGCGAGGTCGCCCAGAAGATCTGGGACGACGTGCTCGAGTTCGCGTCCTACGCCTTCAACAAGAGCCACTCGGCCGGCTACGCCATCCTCGTCATGCAGACGGCCTGGCTGAAGGCCCATTACCCCAATGAGTACATGGCCGCCGTGCTCACCTCCTACACGGGTAAGACCGAAAAGATCGTGCACTACGTCTCGGCCTGCCGTCATGACGGCATCGCGGTGCTCCCGCCGGACATCAATGAGTCCGGTACCGAGTTCACCGCCGTCAAGGAGGGCGTGCGCTTTGGTCTCGCCGGCATCCGCGGTGTGGGCGAGGGCGTGGCCCAGGTCATCATGGACGAGCGCGCCAAGAACGGCCCCTTCAAGAACCTGCACGACTTCGTGGACCGCGTGGACTCCAGCCAGGCCAACCGCCGCGTAATCGAGGCCCTCATCAAGGCCGGCGCCTTCGACGCCACAGGCTACCCGCGCCGGCAGCTCATGCACTTCGTGGACAAGGCGAACCCCGAGAACATCCTGGATGCGGCGGCCAAGCGCCAGAAGGACCGCGCGAGCGGTCAGACCTCGCTCTTCGACGTGTTCGGCGATGTGGAGGGCTCGGGCTTCGAGGTCGTGGTGCCGGAGCCGGACGGCAACGAGTGGGACCGTCACATGAAGCTCTCCGCCGAGCGCGAGGTGCTGGGCATCTACGTTTCCGACCATCCGCTGCGCCCGTACGAGTACGCGCTCGGCAAGGCGCGCGAGTTCTCGCTCTCGCAGATCGAGAACGGCTACGAGACCATGAACCCCACAGGCGGCGGTACGGTGAACACGGAGATTCCCGAGGGCAAGCCCTTCTGGTTCGCCGGCATGGTCTCCGAGGTGAGCAAGCGCGTCACCAAGAACGGCGACCCCATGGCCATCGTCACGTTGGAGGACATGGAGGGCGAGGCCACGGTGGTGGTCTTCCCCAAGACGTACAAGGAGTGCGAGTCGCTGCTCTACGGCGACGTGGACCCGGAGACGGGCGCCGTGCTCTCCGATGCCTTCGTGCGCGTGCGCGGCAAGCTGGAGCGCAGCGACCGCGGCGACCAGATCATCGCCCAGGAGGTGCAGGCCCTCGAGCTCTCGGACGAGGCGAACCGCCCCAAGGTCTTCGAGGTCATGGTGCCGAGCAACCGTTTCTCCCAGTCCAACATGGCGCGTCTGGCCACGGTGCTCGCCACCTGTCCGGGCGGCGACCGCGTGGAGCTCTTCATCGAGCAGAGCGACGGCCAGACCATGCGTGCCGAGATCCCCACGCGGGTGAACGCCCGGAGCATTCCGTTGATCGCCGAGGTCAAGGGTATCGTCGGCAATAAGGGCCGCGTCAGCGTGATCCAGGGGTGAGGGGGTAGCCCCGCTAGCCGGCGCGGGCCGGGGCGCACCCGAAGCGCCGAGCGTCCTTGAGAGCGAGCTGCGAAAACCCCGGGGAGAAACCCAGGACGGGCAGCGGTCTCAGGGGACGCCTCAACAGCGTCATCATCCTCGTTCTGCCCGTTCCTGCGGTTTCTCCCCAGGGTTTTCCAGCCTCGCGAACTCGGCGCACCGGCGCTTCGGGTGCGCCCCGGCCCGCGCCGGCTGGCGGGGCTGTCAGGTCCGTGGCCTGTATAACTTCTGTGCAGCTCGGCGGTTCTTGATACAATCGATGAGCTCATGTAGTTCAAACGCACACGAAGGAGCTCAGGTGGGTAGCCACTTCCGTACACCCGGGGATGAGCAGCCGGCATCTGGTGCACAGACACCGCAGCCAGCCGCCGCTACGCCCCCGGCAACTCATTTTCAGCAGAATCAACAGGTAGACGGGGTCAACCCCTTGGCTGGCGCTCCCGTCGCCAATCCGGCGGTCCCCGTTGTCCCCAACCCGGCCGCTCCGGCGTCCACGGCGAACGTGTTCATGCCGCAGCCGACGGCTCAGACCCCGGCACAGGCCCCGGCTGACCCGTTCGACCCGGCCACGTTCCGCACGCGCGACGGTTCCGCCGCGCCCTCCACGGACGCGAACGAGCAGCGCCAGGTTGCCGACTTGGACGCTGCGCTCGCCAGTCCGGACTTCACCACGGTCTTCGCGCCGCAGGACCTGGACCGCGACGCCGACCAGCGCCGTGCCGCCCAGCAGGCGGGCGTGGAGCCGGTGATTCTCTGCGAGCACCTCACCAAGATCTATCCCGCGCAGCCCAACAAGCCCGCGCTGGACGACATCAACATCGCCATCTATCCCGGTGAGTTCGTCTTCCTGGTGGGCCACTCCGGCTCCGGCAAGACCACGCTGCTGAACACCATGCTCCGGAACGTGCGACCCACGAGCGGTCGCGTGCTCGTTGCGGGCCAGGACCTCATGCGCATCAAGAACCGCCGCATCCCGTTTTTGCGCCGCCAGATCGGTGCCGTGTTCCAGGACTACAAGCTTCTGCCGAACAAGACCGCCTACGAGAACGTGGCCTTCGCGCTCGAGTGCATCGGCAAGCCGCGCGGCGTCATCCGCGCGCAGGTGCCCGAGGTGCTGCGCCTGGTGGGCCTGGGCGACCAGATGGACTCCCTGCCCGACCAGCTCTCCGGTGGCGAGCAGCAGCGTGTCTCCGTGGCGCGCGCCATGGTCAACCGTCCGCCGCTGCTCATCTGCGACGAGCCCACGGGCAACCTGGACCCGGCCATCAGCCTGGGCATCATGAAGCTCCTGGAGCGCATCAACCGCACCGGCACCACCGTCGTGGTGGCCACGCACGACCGCGAGATGGTCGATTCCATGCACCGTCGCGTCATCGCCCTCGAGGGCGGTCGCGTGATCCGCGACCAGGAGAGGGGAGGCTACGGTAACTATGGCTCCTTCTAACTTCACCTACTCGATCCGAGAGGCCAACAAGCACTTCTTCCGCAACTGGACCACCTCGTTCGGCGCCGTCATCACCATCTTCCTGTCGCTGTTCATCATCGGTCTGTTCATCGTCGGCTCGGCGCTCGTGAACTCCGTCATCGGCAACGTCGAGGACCAGGTGACCATCAACGCCTACATCGACGACAGCGCGTCTGACAGCGACGTGGAGGCCTTCAAGTCCGAGCTCGAGACGTGGGACAACGTCAAGTCCGTCAAGCTCAAGAGCAAGGACGAGGCGCTGAAGGGCTACAAGGAGAGCGGCAGCGACCAGGCCGATGCCAGCATCGCCGCGCTCGACGGCGAGAACCCGCTGCCCCGTTCCTACACCATCGAGATGAACGAGCCCTCGCAGGTTGCCTCGACTGCCGAGAAGATCAAGTCCAACGACGGCTTCCTGAAGATCGTGGACGGCGGCTCCGATAAGGCGGACGAGTCCGTGCAGTACGGCAGCGAGGTGGTGGGCCGCCTGTTCCAGGTGACCAACTACATCCGCATCGCCGCCGTGGTGCTCGTGGCGCTGCTCACCTTCGTGGCGTTCATCTTCATGAACAACACCATCCGCCTCTCCATCACCGCGCGCCGTCGCGAGATCGCGATCATGCGCCTGGTGGGTGCCTCCAACGGATTCATCCGCGGGCCGTTCATCACCGAGGGTGTCATGCAGGCCGCTCTCGGCTCGGTGCTCGCCATCGGCGCGCTCGAGCTCGTGCGGAACCTCCTCATGCCCAAGGTGCAGGCCAGCCTGCAGTTCCTTCCCATGGGCGTGCCGATGGAGCTCTACCTGGTGACCTATGGCGCGCTGGTGCTCGTGGGCGTGGTGATCGGCCTCTTTGGCTCCGCCATCGCCATGCGCCGCTACCTCAAGGTGTAGCGCAGGCGCTCGTATCTTGTTTTTGTTGCGACGGGGCGCGTTCCCAGCGGGGCGCGTCCCGTTGTCTTGTCTGTCTGCGGCGGGGGAGCGTTCCCGCGCCGCGCAACCGAAATGGAATTGGACCTATGACGCTTTTCTCTGACCTTGGCCTATCCGAGAACGTGCTTGCCGCCGTGGCCGATATGGGCTACGAGCAGCCCACGCCCGTGCAGGAGCGCTCCATCCCCGAGGTGCTCGCGGGGCGCGACCTGCTCGCCGCCGCCCAGACGGGCACCGGTAAGACCGCGGCCTTCCTGCTGCCCACGCTCGACAGGCTCCCGCACGTGAAGCGCTCGCGCCGCGGCAAGCTTTCGGTCGGCTGCGGCCCGCGCATGCTCGTGGTGACGCCCACGCGTGAGCTCGCCCAGCAGATCGAGGAGGTCTGTCTGGCCATCGCCAAGCGGACCGGGCACACCGCCGTGACCGTGGTGGGCGGCGTCTCGTACGGACCGCAGAAGAGCGCGCTCGCCCGCGGGTGCGACGTGCTCGTGGCCACGCCCGGCCGTCTGGAGGACCTCATCAACCAGGGCGCCTGCATGCTCGACGAGGTCGAGGTGCTCGTGCTCGACGAGGCCGACCGCATGCTCGACATGGGCTTCCTGCCCACCGTGCGCCGCATCGTGGCGAAGACGCCGGCCGACCGTCAGACGCTGCTCTTCTCGGCCACGTTGGACGAGGCGGCCGTGGGCGGCATCACCGACCTGGTGCGCGATCCCGCCCGCGTGGAGATCGCACCTGCGACCTCCACGGCCGAGACGGTCGACCAGTACGTGCTGCCCGTCTCGCTCGAGGCTAAGAACGGGCTGCTCGCCCAGGTGCTCAAGACCTTCGGACCCGAGCACGTGATCGTGTTCACCCGCACCAAGCGCCGTGCCGACACCGTGGCCCGTCGCCTCTCCCGCCAGGGCGTCACCTGCGCCGCGATCCACGGCGACCGCAGCCAGAACCAGCGCGACCGCGCCCTGCGCGACTTCCGTGCCGGCAAGATCGACGTGCTCGTGGCAACGGACGTGCTGGCCCGCGGCATCGACATCACCGACGTCTCCTATGTGGTGAATTTCGACGTGCCCGAGGAGCCGGTCGACTACATCCACCGCATCGGCCGTACCGGCCGCGGCGGCGAGGAGGGCTGGTCGGTCACCTTCGTGACGGAGCAGGACGTGGAGGAGTTCTACGACATCGAGGCCCTCATGGGCAAGACCGCCGACCTCTTTGCCCCGGAGGACTTGGCCGACCTGGACCTCGGTGCGAATCCCGTCTTCGTGGACCCCGCCCGCGTGCCGCGCGACCACGTGCCCGGTAAGAAGGAGAAGAAGCGCCGTCGCGACCGCATCGCGCGCAAGCTGGAGGCCAAGTACGGTGAGGGCGCCGTGGTGGGCGGTACGCGCATCGGCAAGAAGCGCCCGGGCGGCGCTGGCCGCGGCGGCTCGTCCGTGCCCGCGTCGACGGACGAGAAGGCCGCGCGCGCCGAGGGCACCGAGAAGCGCGCCGGTTCGATCAAGCTGAAGGAGGCGGCGCCCGCCCGCCAGCGCCGTGCCGCCCAGGATGCCGTGGCCGAGGCGCCCAAGCCCTCGCGCCGCAAGCGCTCCGGTCGCACCCGCGTGCGCGAGGCCGATCAGCGCGAGCAGCGGTCCGAGCAGCGGGTGGACTGGCGCAATCACGACGTTCCCGACGAGCGTCGCCGCGGCCGTGGGTACCATGGTGGGCAGAATCGCGCTCGTGCCGGTGAGGGTTCGCCTCGGAAGGCCGATCGCGGCAATCGTCGTCCCGGTGACGGCGGCGGTCGCGACAACGAGCGCCAGCACCGCCAGAACCGCCGGTAGCGTCGCCGCCTGAGCGGTGCGCGGTGCGGGGGAGAGGGGCCTCATGGACGGGGACAAGCCAGTACCTGACGGGGACATCGCCCGGGAACAGCCCATGCTGGCGGGCGCGGACACCCGTGACGGCGGCCAGGGGGGACCCGTTCCGCCGGAGGGTTTCTCGCCCGCAGCCGCCCCCGCCATGTCGGCCGGCCCTCGCGTCGCCCCGACCGTGCCGACCGCGTCTGAGCCGCCAACCGATCCTGCGCCGCGCACCTTCTGGTCCACGATCGGCTGGACGCTTGCCGGCATCGGCTCGGGCGCGCTCCTCCTCGGTCTCATGATCGCAGGTCAGGTTATCTTCTACCTGTTCGCCCACGCGGAGGGTTCCCTCTCCTCGGCCGATGTGGAGCTCGGTGCGAGCATCGCCGGCCAGCTCGCGGCTTTCGCGGCGATCTGGCCGCTCTGGCGCCGCGTGCGCCGCCGGGCGTTCGGACCGCTGCGCTCTCGGCGCGCCGATGCCCGGACGCGTTGCCGCCGCGTTGCCGCCATCGCGGTCATGGGCGTGGCCGGCCAGCTCTTCCTCGGTTACATCTTGACGGTGGCCTTTGAGTACGCGCCGACCCTCGCCCGGGAGTACGAGGGCGTCATGGACGGGGCGTCGAGCCAGTTCAGCCTGCCCTCCGTGCTCACCGTGGCCATCCTCGCCCCGCTCATCGAGGAGATGGGCTGCCGCGGCCTCATGTTCGAGTTCTTCCTGCGCGCCTTCGAGCCGCGCTGGAACGGCCGCACGGGCGCTCGCGGCATCGCGCCCCGCCGCTCCGCCGTGGCGGTTGCCGTCGTGCTGCAGGCGCTCGTCTTCGCGGTGCTGCACATGAATGTGGTCCAGAGCAGCTACGCGTTCTTCATGGGACTCCTCTTTGGCTGGGTCTACTGGTGCACGGGAAGCCTCGTCTGGAGCATGGGTCTGCATCTCGTCATCAACTTCAGCTCCTATGCGGTGGAGCCGTTGAGCGCGCTCTTCGGCCCCTTGAGCTACGCCTCCTGCATCGCCATCTCGGGAGTCATGTTGTACCTGGGGATCCGCGCGTTCGGGCGAACCACGGGCAACGTCGTTTTGGGGGAGCGGGCGCTTTCGGCTAGTATGGAGGGCGCATCGGACCACCGGGCTACAGAGGAGTAGGGGCGCATGCAGCTGGAGCGCGCGAAGCAGACATCGGAGTCCATCGAGCTCGGCATCTTGCTCGCGCTCGTGGGCGGGTTCATGGACGCCTACTCCTACATCGGCCGCGACCACGTGTTCTCCAACGCCCAGACCGGCAACATCCTGCTTACCGCGGTGCACCTCTCCCAGGGCGACTTTCCCGTGGCGGCGCGCTACCTGCTGCCCGTGCTCGCCTTTGCCGCGGGCATCATGCTCTCCGATTTCATTCATGCTCGCTTTGTGAGCCGGCTCCACTGGCGGCAGGCGGCGCTCCTGTTCGAGGTCGTCGTCATGGCCGTGGTGGCCTTCATTCCCGCCGCGTACAACGTGGGAGCCAACTGCCTGCTCTCGCTCGCGTGCGGGACCCAGGTCGAGACCTTCCGCAAGATCCACGGCAAGGGCATGGCCACCACCATGTGCATCGGCAACCTGCGCAACGCTCTGCACAACGTGGACGACTACATCATCAACCACGATCGGGGCTTCCTGTACAACGGCGGCCTCTACTTTGGTGCCATCGGCTGCTTCATGGTGGGCGCCGTGCTGGGCAACTGGTGCATCGACGTCCTGGGGCTTCACGCCATCCTGGTCTGCACCCCGCTGCTCGCCGCCGCCTTCCTCATCATGTTCATCGATCGCGAACATTAGCAGCCGCGAGTTGCCGCGCGGCGCCTGCCGCCGCGTGCCGGTCCCCTCAAATTACTTTGGCGGAAGGGGGTCGACCGTTCGCAGATCAGAAATGTTTACGTACTCATGGGCGGGGTAGGATGTCGCGCGGAGCCCGCGGGGCGTGCCATCCGCGCGGGTGTGTACATCCGCTTCCACAAGGAGGAATCATGGCTGATCGCATCGTTCTCAACACCATCTCCTACCACGGCGCCGGCGCCATCAAGGAGATCCCCGGCGAGATCCAGCGTCGCGGCTACAAGAAGGTCTTCGTGTGCTCCGACCCCGACCTGGTGAAGTTCGGCGTGACCGCTAAGGTGACCGACTTGCTCGACGAGGCCGGCATCGACCACGCCCTCTACTCCGAGATCAAGCCCAACCCCACGATCCAGAACGTGGTGGACGGTGTGGAGGCCTTCAAGGCCGCGGGCGCCGACTGCATCGTGACCATCGGCGGCGGCTCCTCCATGGACACGGCCAAGGCCATCGGCGTCATCATCAACAACCCCGAGTTCGCCGACGTGCGCTCGCTTGAGGGCGTGGCGCCCACCAAGAACCATGCCGTGTTCACCATTGCCGTGCCCACCACCGCCGGTACCGCGGCCGAGGTCACCATCAACTACGTGATCACCGACGTCGAGAAGGTCCGCAAGTTCGTGTGCGTGGACACCAACGACGCCCCCGAGGTCGCCGTTGTCGACCCCGATATGATGGCGAGCATGCCCGCCGGCCTCACCGCCGCCACCGGCATGGACGCGCTGACCCATGCCATCGAGGGTTACACCACCAAGGCCGCTTGGGAGCTCACCGACATGTTCCACCTGGAGGCCATCAAGCTCATCTCCGAGAACCTGCGCGACTCCGTGGCCGAGGCCAAGGAGCGTGTCGGCGGTTCCGGCCGCGAGGGCATGGCACTCGCCCAGTACATCGCCGGCATGGGCTTCTCCAACGTGGGCCTGGGCGTGGACCACGCCATGGCGCACACGCTGTCCGCGCACTACGACACCCCGCACGGCGTGGCCTGCGCCATGCTGCTGCCCATCGCCATGGAGTTCAACAAGCCCGTCGTGACGGAGCGCCTGGCCAGGGTCGCCGTCGCCATGGGCGTTGACACCGCGGGCATGAGCGTCGAGGAGGCGGCCGACGCCGCCATCGCCGCTGTGAAGCAGCTCTCCGAGGATGTGAACATCCCCAAGGTGTGCGAGGCCATCACGGAGGACGAGCTGGACCAGATCACGCGTGACGCCATGGCCGACGCGTGCTTCCCGGGCAACCCGCGCGAGGCGACCTTCGACGACGTGAAGGATATGTTCCGGAAGATCATGAAGTAGGTTCGCCGGGGCGTAAGCGCTTGGCGTTTCAGAGGGGGCGGCTCCGCGAGGGCCGTCCCCTCTGCGTTTGCGGGCACTTGCCCCGTGGCCCTACAGTTGGGCGGCGGCCTTCTTGGCGAGCTTCTTCTTGGAATCGGCGGCGATAAGCTTGCCGTTCACCTTGACGTACGCCATGCCGGCGAGCTCGGGGTGCTTCTTCAGGCAGGCCCCGATGCACCCGGTGGCGATCTCGTCTTTGGGAATACCGGCCTCCAACAGCTTCTTCTTCTTGATGCCCGAGCATTTAGGGCAGAGCTTCACGCGCGCTATCGACATCTGGACCTCCCGTCCGCGTTAACTGAGACTAACCCTATAGCATTTCTGATGGTATAGAATCGTGCGCAGGCAAACGGCGAAAGGAATTCATGGACGTCATCGCGTACACGGACGGCTCTGCGCGCGGCAACCCCGGCCCCGGCGGGTACGGGGCCGTGCTCACCTGCACCGTCGCGTCGGGTAAGCAGCACAAGCTCGAGCTCAGCGGCGGATACCGGCGCACGACCAACAACCGCATGGAGCTCATGGGGGTCATCGTGGCCCTCGAGGCGCTCAACCGCCCCTGCAACGTGACGCTGCACTCGGATTCGCAGTACGTGGTGAAGGCGTTCAACGACCACTGGATCGAGGGATGGGTCCGCCGCGGCTGGAAGACGGCGGCGAAGAAGCCCGTGAAGAACGTTGACCTGTGGCAGCGACTGCTCGCCGCCAAGGAGCCCCATCAGGTCTCGTTCGTCTGGGTGAAGGGGCACGCCGGCAATCCGCTGAACGAGCGCTGCGACGAGCTGGCGACCACGGCGGCCGATTCCGACGAGCTGATCGACGATATCGGGTTCGCCGACGCGGACTGAGCGGGGCCAACAGGGAGGAATGACGCCATGATCTCCATCGCAACCGTGGGAACGAGCATGATCACCCGCGATTTCCTAGACGTGCTGCGGCAGCGCGACGACGCCCGCTTTATCGGCACGTGCTCGCGCGACGCCGGGCGCGCCGCGGCGTTTACCGCGGAGCTCGGCGGCACGGTACCGTTTACCTCGGTGGAGGAGCTCGCCGCCAGCCCCGAGGTAGACGCCGTCTACCTCGGCAGTCCGAATGCGCTCCATGCCGAGCAGGCGCTCGCGTGCATCCACGCGGGTAAGCACGTGCTGGTGGAGAAGCCCTTCGCGGCGAACGGGCGCGAGGCTCGCCGGGTCTTCGAGGCGGCTGGCACGGCCGGCGTGGTCGCGCTCGAGGCCATGCGTCCGCTCCACGACCCGGCATTCCGTGCGTGCGCGGCGGCGTTCAACGAGCTTGGCCGCATCCGTCGCGCCACCCTGCGCTTCGGTAAGTACTCCTCTCGCTACGACGAGATCCTCGCCGGGCGCCGTACCAACATCTTCGACTGCGCGCTCGCGTCGGGCGGGCTCATGGACATGGGTGTCTACAGCGTGGAGCCCCTGATCGAGCTCTTTGGCGAACCCGAGCGCATCCAGGCGGCGGGCGTTCTGCTCGATGCGTCGACGTGGCGGCTCACCAACGGCCCCATCGACGGCGCGGGCACGATCCTCGCCAGCTATCCCGGCATGGTCGCCTCGCTCAATTGGTCCAAGATCTCGGCCGACCTGGCAGAGAGCCAGATCGAGGGGGAGCGCGGGACCCTCACCATCGACGCCATCTCCACGCCGCATCGCGCACGCGTGGGCCTGCGCGAGGAGGCGCGCCGCCGTTCGGCCAAGCAGGCGCCGGGTTATTCCGACAACGGGACGCAGACCCGCGAACTCGAGCTGCCGGCTTGCGACAACACCATGTGCTACGAGCTCGACGACTTCCTGGAGGCCGTGCGGGCGGTGAGGGACGGCGCTCCGGCGGAGGAGGCCCCGGCAGGCCTGTACGGCACTGTCGGGCATTTCCGCGATGTCACGCTCGCGTCGCTTCGTGTGATGGACGAGGCGCGCCGTCAGATGGGCGTGCGCTTCCCGGCGGACGAGCGGGATGAATAGGGGAACCATGGGCTTCTTCGATACGGTCAAGAATCGGTGGCGCAACCCGGACAAGGTCCCCGGCGACCCGGCGGGCGCGCGGAGCCCTGAGGAGCAGACCCTGCTCGCACGGCTGCGCGGTGACGCGGACGGCGCCGTTCGCGCGGACGACGAACCGGCGGGGGTAAGCGCGCCCGACGGTGCCCAGGCCGCCGACCGGTCTCCCATCCGCCTCTTCCTGCTCTGGACGGGCACGGTGCAGGGCGTGGGCTTCCGGTGGACCAACCAGGGGCTCGCACGCGAGCTCGGGCTCACGGGCTGGGCGCGCAACCTGGAGGACGGCTCCGTCGCCATGGAGGTGCAGGGTGCGCCCGCGGCGATCGCGCTCGAGTTCGACCGGCTGCACGAGTCGTACCAGCGCCTCTCGATCGGGCGCGTGTGGCTGAAGGAGTCGCGCCAGCTGCCCGTGAACCATACGGAAACCGACTTCGAGATCCGGTACTGATCGCGGCCGGCCGCGCGCAGCGCCTGCACCAGGCGTCCGCGGCGCGCGGCATGCGGCAAGGGGAAGGGAAGGGGTCCATGGCCCGGAAGGACAAGGTCCAGAAGACGAACGCCATGCGCGAGCTCGACCGCGCCGGCATCTCGTACACCGTGCACGTCTACGAGGTGGACGAGTCCGATCTTTCGGGCGTCCACGTGGCTGAGCAGCTCGGCGAGGAGCCCGGTCAGGGCTTCAAGACGCTCGTGACCGTCTCGCCTGCGGGCGAGCACGTGGTGTGCTGCATCCCCGTGGCGGAGGAACTGGACCTCAAGGCCGCGGCGCGCGTGGCGGGGCAGAAGGCGCTCTCCATGATGCACGTGCGCGACCTGCTGCCCACCACCGGCTACGTGCGCGGCGGCTGCTCGCCCGTGGGCATGAAGAAGCGCTTTCCCACGCTCGTCGACGAGACCGCCGAACTCTGGGACACCGTCTACATCTCCGGCGGGCGCCGGGGCCTCCAGCTGGAGCTCGCGCCCGCGGACCTGGTGCGCTTTTGCGACGCGACGCTCGCCGATATCTGTTCCTCCGGTGGAGATGCCACGGCGTGACACCGCGAAGCCCCTGCTCAGAGGGCCGCTTGCGGGAATGTGCCTAGAACGGCCCGGAGAGAGCTGATAGTATGGCACGAAACACTGGTACCTGATATCGATGCGATAAGAAGGTTCACGCAATGAAGCTCAAACGCACCAACGCCGTTTTGGCACTTGGCCTTGCCGCCACCATAGCGCTGTCGTCGTTCCCCGTGTCCGCGCAGGCGGACCCCACGAGTTCCGAGCTGCAGCAGCGCGTGAACGAGGCCTATGCCCAGCTCCTCGATTACTCCCAGCAGGCTGAGGTGGCGGGCAACCAGCTCGAGCAGGTCAAGTCCGACCTCGCCTCCGTGCAGGATCAGATCGCCCAGACCAAGCAGGAGATCGCCGACAAGCAGGCTGAGCTCGAGCAGGATCAGAAGGCCCTCTCCTCTCGCCTGAGCTCCTCCTACAAGCGAGGCGACGCGTCCCTGCTCGGCGTGGTGCTCGGGTCCTCCGATTTCGGTGAGCTCTTCTCCAACCTGTTCTACGCCAACAAGGTCGCCGCGCGCGACCGCGACGCGATCGACACCGTGCGCACCGCCAAGCAGGAGCTGACCGACCAGCAGACCGCGCTCGAGCAGCAAGAGGCGGAGAAGAAGCAGCTCGTTGCCGAGCAGGAGCAGAAGACCGCGGCGGTTCAGCAGCGCGCCTCCCAAATGCAGTCCTACTACCAGGGGCTCGACAGCGACCTGCAGGCAGCCCTTGCCAACGAGGCCGCCGTCCAGGCCGCACAGGACGCCCTGACCAAGCAGCAGGCGCAGGAGGCCGGCTCCAATTCCGGCGCCACCAACAGCGGCAACGCGAGCTCGAACACCGGCTCCAACAGCAATGCCAACACGAATACGAACACCAACACCAACGCGGGTTCGAATTCGAATCCCTCGAGCAAGCCGTCCCAGAACACCGGGAGCAGCTCCTCGGGCAACACCAACTCCGGAAGCGCGCCTTCTGGCATCCTTGCCTTCGCTCAGTCCAAGATCGGCTGCGCTTACAGCTACGGCGGTGTCGGCCCGAGCGCGTACGACTGCTCCGGTCTGGTCTACGCCGCGTACAAGAACGCCGGTCTGAGCATCGCGCGCACCGCGGACGCCCAGTACCGCCAGGTTGCCGCTGCCGGGCACCTCGTGAAGGACGTCTCGAGCCTGAAGCCCGGCGACCTCGTGTTCTTCTATCCCGGCATCGGCCACGTGGGCGTCTATGAGGGCAACGGTAGCTTCGTCCACGCCAGCACCTACGGCGTCGGCGTCATCCGCTCCAGCCTGTACTCCGCCTACTACGCCTCCGCATTCCAGGGCGGCGGCTCCCCGTACTAGTTTGGTGCGTTTGAAGGTATGAGGGAAGCAACAGACAGGCGGTTTACCGCCGCACATGGCAACGCTTCACTGAACGGCACGGCTCCTTCGGGGGCCATGCCTGTGACGGGGGAGCGCGGGGAGCGGTTCGCCCGACCGCAGGGCGCTCACTGGCGCACGGACGATGCGGAGACCGCGGGTTTTGCGACCCCGGCTGCCGCGCCGGGGCCGGGGTCGATCCCGGCTTCGTTCTCGCCCGACACCACGGCCATGTTCGTCATGGCCGCCGAGCGCTCGCGCCGCGAGGTTGGGGAGCTCTCCGCTCCCGCGGTGACCTCCGAGCTCGATGCCCGTGTCCTTGCCTCCGAGATGCGCCTTGACGCCCCGGCCGACGTAACCGCGGTGTCCGCCATCCCCTCCGGCGAGCTTGCCGCCGAGGGAGCCGAGCGGGCAGCAGGGCAAGCCGCGGAGGAGGAGCCCTCCGAGGTGCTCGACCGCGCCGACCGCTCCTCCAACATGGTCTCGGTGCTCGTGATCATCAGCCGTCTGACGGGCTTCCTCCGCACCGCCGCCCAGGCCTGGGCTATCGGCGTCACCATGTTCGCCAGCTGCTATACCATCGCCGACCAGCTGCCCAACATGCTCTATGAGTTCGTGGTGGGCGGCATGCTCGTCACGTCCTTCCTTCCCGTGTACGTCAAGGTGCGCTCGCGCCTGGGCCGGGAGGGGGCGAGCGCCTATGCCTCGAACATCCTCTCCATCATCACCTTGTTCATGGTGGTGCTCACGGTTCTCTCGTTCATCTTCGCCTATCCCATCATCTGGACGCAGTCGGCCGGTGCCTCGAGCGCCTTCGATACCGATATGGCCGTATGGCTCTTCCGCTGGTTCTCAGTGGAGATCGTGCTCTACGCGCTGTCCTCGATCTTCTCGGGTGTCCTGAACGCCGAGCGCGACTACCTGTGGAGCAACGCCGCGCCCATCATGAACAACGTGGTCATCATCGGCGCCTTCGCGCTCTACGGCATGCTGACGCGCGCCGGCGTCCTCACGACCCAGCAGGCCATGATCCTCCTGGCCGTCGGCAACCCCCTGGGCGTCGCCGCGCAGGTGCTCGTGCAGGTTCCCGTCCTCAAGCGCCGGGGCGTGCGCTTGAGCGCGCATCTCGACTTCCACGACCCGGCGCTCCGCGAGACCCTCTCCATCGGGTTGCCCACCATCATCGTGGTCTTCGCCACCTACTTCATGTTCTCCGTCTCCTCGAGCTGGGCGCTGTCGGTGACCGAGGTGGGCGCCGCCGTGACGTACTACGCGAACGTCTGGTACGTGCTCCCGTTCTCGATCTTTGTGATCCCCATCTCCACGACCATGTTCACGGAGCTCTCCAACTACTTCGTGGCGCACGACGAATCCTCGTTCCGGGCGAGCTTTGCCCGCGGCGCGGTGAAGATCCTCTTCACGATCGTGCCATTCACCTTCCTCTTCTCCGTCTTCTCGCCGTATCTGGTGCAGATCATCGCGGGCGGCTCCTTCTCCGCCGAGTCCGCGGAGCTCACCTCCACCTACTTGATCTGCCTCGCGGTCGCGCTGCCGTTCTACAGCCTCTTCATCTACCTCGAGAAGGTCTGCTCGGCCATGCTCCGCATGAAGACGCTCGCCGTGGCCACCATCGTGGGCGTGGCGCTGCACTTCCTGTTCTGCATGGCCTTCACCCCGGCCCTCGGCCTGCCCGCCGTCGCCTTTGCCCGCGCGCTCTTCTACGGCGTCATCGATCTGGTGGTCCTCGTGAGCGTACGGGAGCATCTGGGACTTGCCGGCGTCCGGTCGATTCTCGGCGCGGTGCTCCGGGCGTGCGTGTTCGGGTTTCTGGGTGCCGCGGTGGGCTGGGGCATCTGCCAGGGCCTGGTGCTCGCGCTCGGGCCGGCCCAGGGCACGCTCCAGGCGATTCTCTACGCGGCTGCCGGCGGCCTGCCGGCGCTCGTGGCGACCTTCGGCGTGGCCTATGCCCTGGGTAAGTCCGACGCACCGTTCTTCGATTCCATCTTCGGGCGCGTGGCGCGCCGGTTCGCCCGATGAGCGATGAGGAGCGGGTCTCGGTTGAGGATGTGCACGGTGAGCTGAAGCCCGCTGATTCCGTTGACGCGGCCGGCGCTGACGATATCGCCTGCGGAAGCCCCCAAGCCGCTTCCGCAACGGACCCTCGCCCCGTAGACAGTGCCTCCCACCGCTTCTTCCACGCTGGTCTTCCCGGCATCGAGCTGCCCGTGGCTCCGCTCTCCGGAGCCGCTGCCGCCGCGCACGTGGGCGCCACGGGTGCGAACGGCGCCCCCTCGCTTGCCGAGCAGGTGGCCCGCGTGCCCACCGATCCCGGCTGCTACCTCTGGAAAAACGCCGCTGGCGAGGTCATCTACGTGGGCAAGGCCAAGAACCTGCGCGCCCGCATGAAGCAGTACGTGCAACTCACGGACGACCGCGAGAAGATCCCGCTCATGATGCAGCTGGTGGCGAGCTTCGACTACCTGGTGGTCTCCAATGAGCACGAGGCCCTGGTGCTCGAGCGCAACCTCATCGCGCAGTACCACCCCTACTTCAACGTGGACTTCAAGGACGACAAGTCCTACCCCTTCATCGCGCTCACCAAGGGCGACCTCTTCCCGGCCATCAAGTACACGCGGGAGAAGCATCGCGCCGGTACCCGGTACTTCGGTCCCTACACCGACAGCCGTGCGGCGCGCGACACCATCGACACGCTCCGCAAGGTGGTTCCCCTCTGCTCGGCCTCCTGCGCGGAGTGGAAGCGCGTGAAGCGCCTCATCGACCGCCATCCTGAGGAGCGCGAGCTCCTGCAGCTCACCTGCGCCCAGAACGGCCGTCCCTGCTTCGACTTCCACGTGGGCCGTGGTCCCGGCGTGTGCGCGGGTGCCGTTTCGCCCGAGGAGTACGCCGCCAACGTGCGCCGCGTGGAGCGCTTTCTCTCCGGACACCGAAGCGATGTGGTGCGCGAGCTCCGTGAGGACATGGCGCAGGCTGCCGAGGAGCTGGACTTCGAGCGCGCCGGGCGCATCAAGCGGCGCCTGGAGGTCATCTCCGGTCTGGACGACCGCCAGCAGGTCGTCTTCCCCTCGAGCGTCGACATCGACGTGGTGGGTTTCTTCCGCGAGGAGACCATCGCCGGCGCGTGCGTGTTCTGCGTGCGCGAGGGCCGCGTGGTGCGCAGCTGCGAGTTCATCCTGGACAAGGGCCTGGACGTCTCCGTGGGGGAGCTGACCGAGGGCTTCCTCAAGCGCTACTACGACGAGACGGCCGACATCCCCTCCGAGGTGGATGTGGCCGTGGAGCTCGCCGACGCTGAGCTGCTCGGAACCTGGCTCGCCGAGAAGCGCGGTCGCGTGTGCCGGCTCCACCACCCCCAGCGCGGTGAGAAGCGCCATCTCCTGGACATGTGCGAGCGCAACGCCCGTCACGCCCTCATGCGCTACAGCATGCGCACCGGCTACGCCGATGACCGCACGAATCAGGCGCTCCTGCAGCTGGAAAGCGCGCTCGCCCTGCCCGCGGCGCCGTTGCGCATCGAGTGCTTCGACATCTCCACCCTGCACGGCAACTTCACCGTTGCCTCCATGGTGGTCTTCACCAACGGACGCCCCGACAAGTCCCAGTACCGCCGTTTCAAGATCCGCGCCGAGCTGGACGAGGCCAACGACTTCGTCTCCATGCAGGAGGTGCTCGGCCGTCGCTACGCGCCGGAGCGCATGGCCGACGAGCGCTTTGGCAGCCGTCCCGACCTGCTCGTGGTTGACGGTGGCAAGCCCCAGCTCTCGGCGGCGCTCACGCAGCTGAACGCCCTTGGACTCGACATCCCCGTCTGCGGCCTCGCCAAGTCCGACGAGGAGGTCTTCGTTCCCTGGGACGATACCCCCGTGGTGCTGCCCAACGGCTCCGCCTCGCTCTACCTCATCAAGCAGGTGCGCGACGAGAGCCATCGTTTCGCCATCACCTTCCACCGCGAGCTGCGTGACAAGGCCATGACCGTCTCCGTGCTGGACGAGGTTCCCGGCGTCGGCCCCACGCGCAAGCGTGCGATCATGCGGCACTTCGGCAGCATGAAGCGTCTGCGCGCGGCGAGCGCGGAAGACATCGCCGCCGTGAAGGGCGTGCCGGCAGATGTGGCGCGGGCGGTCTGGCAGACGCTCCAGGCAACGCAGCGGGCGTAGGCGGGCGGCCGGCCCGGAGGGGCGCGGGCGCGGGCCGAAGTATTTCGAGCGAACTGTGAGAACGCTCCCGCGAAGTCCAGGAACGGATTGCGGCTCAGTCCCAGCCTGAAACCATGGGGCCATACTCGTTCAATCCGTTCCTGCGGCTTCGCGGGAGCGTTTTCCAGTCTCGCGAGAACACGAGGGCCCGCGCCCCTCCGGGCCGGCCGCCCGCCTACGCCCGCTGCGTCGCGCACAGCTTCTCCATGCTTTTAAAACGTCTCCCTTTCCATGTTAGGAAGATGTAAAGGCCCTATCTGCTTTGCATCAAGACGGGTCATTGACCAGTAAACAAACGCAGGTAACGGCCTAGTTGAAGGGGGGAGGGCCGTATTCTCCTTCTTGACAGGCGCAGACCGCGCCTCCTCGAAAGGAGATTTTCCACATGTTCGATCAAGCCGTTTCTCGTCGCCAGTTCCTCGGCCTTGCCGGTGGTCTCGCCGCCTTCGCCGGTCTCGGTCTCGCCGGTTGCGGTAACTCCGCTTCCACCGGTACCTCTGCCGGCTCCGCCGCTGGCTCCGCTGCCGCCAGCTCGCTGAGCGGCGACATCACCTACGAGGGCGCCTCCTCCTTCCAGGCGCTCGTCGAGGCTGCTGCTGAGAAGTTCATGGATGAGAACCCGGACGTGTCCATCACCGGTTCCGGCAACGGTTCCGGCAAGGGCCTGACCGCCGTCTCCGAGGGCACCGTGCAGATCGGTAACTCCGACGTCTTCGCCGAGACCAAGCTCGACGCCGACGCTGCCGCCAAGCTCGTCGACCACGAGGTCGCCGTCGTGGGCATGGGCCCCGTGGTGTCCAAGAACGTCAAGGTCGACGACCTGTCCCTCGAGCAGCTGAAGGGCATCTTCTCCGGCCAGATCACCAACTGGAAGGACCTGGGCGGTGACGACGCCAAGATCGTCGTCTTCAACCGTAAGGCCGGCTCCGGTACGCGTGCCACCTTCGAGGCTGCCGTCTTCGGCACCGAGAAGAACGAGTTCAAGGGCGACGCCGAGCTCGACAAGTCCGGCGACGTGGCCACCAACATGGGCTCCACGGACAATGCCATCTCCTACCTCGACTTCTCGCACTTCGATGACTCCAAGTTCACCGCCATCAAGGTGGAGGGCGTCGAGCCCAAGAGCGAGAACGTCTTCGACAACAAGTTCCCCATCTGGGCTACCGAGCACATGTACTGCGCCAAGGATGCCGACGACGTCACCAAGGCGTTCCTGGACTACATGCTCTCCAAGGACGTCCAGGGCAAGCTGGTCGAGAAGCAGGGCTTCATCCCCGTGTCCGAGATGAAGGTCGCGAAGGACGCCAACGGTAAGGTTACGGAGAAGAAGTAAAACATGGTCAAGACGATGCCTAAACGTCGTCTCGAGAAGGTTGGACTCTCGGTCACGGGTGCGTGCGTCGCACTCGTGACCCTTGTCGTGCTCGCGCTAATTTTCATGGTTGCGGGCAAGGGCATTTCCGCGTTCTTGAAGGACGGCGTCAATCCCGTTGAGTTCTTCACGGGTACCAAATGGGACCTGCAGAACACTAATGATGCCGGCATGCCCTTCACGGGCGCTCTGCCGCTCATCGTCACCTCCTTTACGGTGATGGTGCTGTCCACGCTCTTCGCGCTGCCGATCGCCATCGGCTCCGCGATTTTCGCCGTTGAGATCCACCCGGACTTCGGTCGTAAGGTCTTCCAGCCGTTGGTGGAGCTCCTGGTGGGTATTCCGTCCGTCGTGTTCGGCCTCATCGGCTTCCACGTGGTGGTCGCCGCGATGAAACTCTTCTTCGGCGCGTCCACTGGTCTGGGCATCCTGCCCGGTGCCATCGTGCTGGCCGTGATGATTCTGCCGACCATCACCACCTTCTCTATCGACGCGCTGCGCGCCGTGCCGGCGAGCTACCGTCAAGGTTCCCTCGCTCTCGGGTGCACGCGCTGGCAGACGATTTGGCACGTGGTGCTCTACGCCGCCCGTCCGTCGCTCATCACCGCGACCATCTTGGGCATGACCCGTGCCTTCGGTGAGACCCTCGCCGTGCGCATGGTCATCGGCGGTATCGAGGCGATGCCGCAGGGCCTGCTCTCGCCGGCCTCGACCATCACGACAACGCTGACCACCAGCATGGCCGTCTACGCGGACGGCACGCCCCAGGCTGACGTGCTCTGGGCCCTGGGCCTGCTGCTCATGGCCATGTCACTCGTGTTCATCCTGATCATCCATCTCATTGGAAAGGGGCCCCAACGTGCTTAATCCCGTAGAATCCGTTTCTGGTGCAAACGGTGCCGCCGGCGTTGGCACGTCTGGCTCCGGCAGCGTTGGTTCCGTCTACGATCCGCGTGCCGAGCGTGCGCGCCGCGATGCCCTGCGTCGTCGCGCAATCGCCCAGGACAAGTTCGCGACCGGCGTGCTCACGGTGATCATCGCGCTCGTGCTCGCTATCGTCGGTGCCATGGTGCTCTACATTCTCTTCGAGGGCGTGGGTACGCTCGTGCAGCCCGGTTTTCTTACCGAGCGCGCCCGTGCGAACGGCACGGCCGGCGGAGTTGCCTACCAGCTCTTCGACTCCTTCTTCCTGCTGGTGCTGACGCTGCTCATCTCCGTTCCCGTATCTCTTGGTGCGGCCGTCTTCCTTGTTGAGTACGCTCCGGATGGCCCGGTGAAGCGCATCGCCTCCACGGCTGTCGAGACGCTCTCCAGCCTGCCCTCCATCGTGGTCGGCATGTTCGGCTTCCTCGTCTTCTCCGTGGGCTTTGGCTGGAAGTACTCCATCATCTCCGGCGCCGTGGCGCTGACGATGTTCAACATCCCCATCCTGGTGCGCGCCATTCAGCAGGCGCTCGAGGATGTTCCCCGCGCCCAGCGCGATGCGTGCCTTGCCATGGGTCTCACCCGCTGGGAGGCGACGGTCCACGTGCTGATTCCGAGCGCCATGTCCGCGATCGTGACAGGCGTCGTGCTGTCCGCCGGCCGTGTCTTCGGCGAGGCCGCGGCCCTGCTCTTCACCTCCGGTATGTCCAGCCCGGTGCGCCTGAACTTCCTCTCGCTGAACTTCAACAGCCCCAGCTGCGCTTGGAACATCTTCCGTCCCGGTGAGTCGCTCGCCGTGCACATCTACAAGATCTATGGCGAGGGCAGTGCCGAGGCGCAGCAAATCGTGTGGGGTACCGCTGCTCTGCTGATGATTTGCGTGCTCATCTTCAACGTGGCGGCGCGCATCGCCGGTCGCGCGATTTCTAGAAAGGTTACGGGTCAGTAGCATGAACGATTCCAAGCAGACCGCTGCCTCCGGCGCCGCCGTGGCCGATGCGTTCGCGAGCGAGCAGGCCGGCAGCAAGCTGGTCGAGAAGCCGGTCCTCTATACGCACAACGTCAACGTGTGGTACAACGACCACCACGCGCTGGACGACACGTCGCTCACGTTCAACAAGGGCGAGATCACCGCGCTCATCGGTCCTTCCGGCTGCGGCAAGTCCACGTTCCTGCGGTGCCTGAACCTCATGAATCGCGAGATCGACGGCTGCCAGATCACCGGTGACATCATCTACCGCGATCACAACATCAATACGCCGGAAGAGGACCTCTACGAGCTGCGCCGGAGCATCGGCATGGTATTCCAGCAGCCGAACCCGTTCCCCAAGAGCATCTACGAAAACATCGCCTTCGCCCCGCGTTGCCACGGTCTGCGCGACAAGGCGTCCCTCGACCAGCTCGTCGAGGAATCGCTCCGCGGTGCCGCGCTGTGGGATGAGGTCAAGGACAAGCTTAAGAAGAGCGCCCAGGATCTTTCCGGTGGCCAACAGCAGCGTCTGTGCATCGCGCGCGCCCTGGCCCTTAAGCCGGACGTCATCCTACTCGACGAGCCCTGCTCGGCCCTGGACCCGATTTCCACGCTGGCGATCGAGCAGCTGATGACGAGCATCGCCGATGGTCGCGCCATCATCATCGTCACCCACAACATGGAGCAGGCCACGCGCGTGAGCAACCGCACCGCCTTCTTCTACATGGGCGAGATGGTTGAGACCGGCGAGACCGAGCAGATCTTCAACGCGCCGCGCACCGAGAAGTTGCAGGACTACCTGAACGGCCGCTTCAGCTAAGTCTTTCCGGGCATTCGCGATCCCTTTCACCGCACGATCGAACGACTCAACCTCTTTTTTGGTTTTAGTCTTTCGGTAGTGCGGTGTTTTGCGTCCTGCTAGGATGGATAGCCGGTGAAAGGAGTGCTGAACCATGGCTATTCTGCTGGGGTGCGACAGCGTGCATCTTGAATATCCCACCAAGCTCGTGCTGGGCGACGTGACGCTCGGCGTCTTCGAGGGCGACCGCGTGGGCATCGTGGGTCGCAATGGGGACGGCAAGTCCTCGCTGCTTCGCGTGCTCGCCGGAGTGCAGGAGGCGGATGCCGGCCGCGTGACGCGCACACGTGGCGTCGAGGTGGGGCTGCTCGGCCAGCGCGATCAGCTCTCGGATGACGAGACGGTGCACCATGCCGTGGTGGGGGATGCTCCCGAGTACGAATGGGCCGCGAGCCCGCGCATCCGCGAGGTGCTGGACGGGCTCATCGCCGATGTCCCCTGGGAAGGGCTCGTGGGCGAGCTTTCGGGCGGCCAGCGCCGACGGGTGGACCTGGCCCGGCTCCTCGTGGGCACTTGGGACGTGCTCGCGCTCGACGAGCCGACCAACCATCTGGACATGCGGACCATTAACTGGCTTGCCAACCACCTGAAGACCCGCTGGCAGCGTGGCCAGGGGGCGCTCCTGGTGGTGACCCACGACCGCTGGTTTCTCGACGAGGTGTGCGAGCGCATGTGGGAGGTCCATGACGGCGAGGTGGATCCCTTCGAGGGCGGCTATTCCGCCTATATCCTGCAGCGCGTTGAGCGCGACCGCCAGGCCGCCGTCATCGAAGATCGGCGGCGCAACATGGCGCGCAAGGAGCTCGCGTGGCTGAGCCGGGGCGCTCAGGCGCGCAGCAGCAAGCCGCGGTTCCGCGTGGAGGCTGCGCGCGACCTGATCGCCGACGTGCCGCCCGTGCGCAACGAGCTCGAGCTCAAGCGCTTGGCTGTTGCGCGACTTGGCAAGCAGGTCGTGGATGTCTTGGACGTCACGGCGGGCTACCAAAACGTCGACGGCGCTGCCGCCAGGCCCGTTTTGGATGATGTGACCTGGCTTATCGGCGCGGGCGACCGATTCGGTCTGCTCGGTGCCAACGGCGCGGGCAAGACGACGCTCCTCGAGGTCGTTCAAGGCAAGCTCGCCCCCTCGCGTGGTCGGGTGAAGATCGGGCAGACCGTCCGCTTCGGCGTGCTCTCGCAGCAATTGGACGAGCTGCGTCCGCACGAGCAGGAGACGATTCGCGAGGTGCTCTCGGGCTTCAAGCGCGTCTATGTGGTGGACGGCAAGGAGACGAGCCCCGAGAAGCTCTGCGAGCGGCTGGGATTTACCACGCAGCAGCTCTGGAGCCGCATCTGCGACCTTTCGGGCGGCCAGAAGCGTCGCCTCTCGCTGCTGCTCACCATCTTGGCTGAGCCGAACGTGCTGATCTTGGACGAGCCGGGTAACGACCTGGATACGGATATGCTCGCCATCGTCGAGGACCTGCTCGATGGCTGGCCGGGCACGCTGATTCTCGTCACGCACGACCGCTTCCTGATGGAGCGCGTGACCGACCAGCAGTTCGCGCTCATCAACGGGCATCTGCGCCATGTGCCGGGCGGGGTGGACGAGTACCTGCGACTGGCAGAGCACGCCGGCGCGGTTGGGGACGATTCGCCTGCCGCGGCGCCGAGCAAGAAGCAGGCTCCTGCACAGCCGACGGGGCTCTCGAATGCCGAGCGTCAGCGGCTCAAGAAGGAGGTTTCCTCCATCGAGCGGCGACTTGCGAGCAAGCGCGAGCGGGCAGAGCAGCTCAAGGCGTCCATGGCCGAGGTTGATCCGACGGATTACCAAGCCCTCGAGGCGCGTCAGCAGGAGATTGATGCCGCGTTTGCGGAGGTCGACGAGCTCGAGACGGCTTGGCTCGAGGCAAGCGAGCGGTTGGGGGAGTGAGGCCCGCAGGCGAACGGCGAAACGTGATAGCTCGTTTTGCTCGATCGGTCGTGCGGTGATGTACGCGAAGGAGGGTGTCTGAGATGGCGGACTCGGACCGCGAGGGCTTCTTTCAGCGGGTCTACAACATGGTGAAGCAGGTGCCGGAGGGGATGGTCGCCACGTACGGGCAGATTGCGCGGTTGGTGGGTTCGCCGCACCGAGCCCGCTACGTCGGCTTCGCCTTGCACGTCAACCCGGAGCCCGGCGCCATTCCCTGTCATCGCATCGTCTTTGCCGACGGGCGTTTGGCGGACGGGTTCGCATTTGGCGGGCCGGATGTCCAGCGCCATCTGCTTGAAGAGGAGGGCGTCTCCTTTCTGCCCGATGGTCGGGTCGACCTCAAGGAGTGCCGCTGGCCAGCGGGTACCGAGTAGGGTCGAGGGCCGCGGAAGGAAGAGCGGCATCCTCCCACATGCAAACCGTCCCCGAAACAGGAAAACGCCCGCAAGCCTAAGCCAGCGGGCGTTTTCCTGAAGTACACCGTTGATACGCACAGAGGGGAGGGATGCGTAACAAACTGGCAGCTGAAAGGCTTTTTCATCGCCTGTTGCCTTCCTGCTGTTGAGTTAACTATAGCAAACAATTAACCAAGGGCAACTATGTGAATCTGCTCCATAGGGTCTTCACAAGTTAGCCTCAGCTGACCCAAGCTGCTGGAAACCCCGCGGGCGCATCAGGCGGCCTCGCCAGCACCTTCTCCAGGCTCCAGGAACCGCTCGACCAGCTCTCCGAAGGCGCCTTGATCGGATCGCGTGTCCAGCACCGCGTCGCAAAGGGGGCGAACGTCGTCCGTCACGTTGGCCACGCCCACGCCCAGCCCCGCAAGCTCGATCATCTGCGCATCGTTGGAGGCATCGCCCACGCCGATGGTCTCCTCGCGGGGGATGCCGAGCATCTTCGCCAGATGGAGGAGTCCCGTGCCCTTGTTCACGCCGGCGGGCATGAACTCGAGGTAGCGGGAGGAGGAGTAGGTGACGGAACCGCCCTTGGCGGCTACCTCGGGCTTCAGCTGCGCGCCCAGTTCCCGAAGCCCGGAGAAGTCATCGCTCATGTAGAGCAGCTTGACCACGTCGTCGCCGAGGAACGAGAGGTCCTTCTCGTCGGCGGGGTCAAAGTAGACGATGCCGCTCAGCGTGGACAGGTAGCGCCGCTCGGATTCCGGCAGGTTGCAGACGTAGATGAGGCCGTCGGGCGCATACACGTGCATGCAGTAGCCGTGCTCGCGCCCGAGCGCGTAGAGCTCCTCGGCGAGTTCGCGGTTGAGGGAGCAGGTGAGCAGCGGCTTGGGATCCCCGTAGCGGTTGATGAAGCCCCCGTTGAAGCTGATGACGTAGCCGCCTTCCATGAGCTTGGGATCCAGTCCGCGAATGCTCTCCATGATGGACGCGTAGGGGCGCCCGGAAGAGGGGACGAACAGCACGCCCAGCTCGCGCATGCGTCGAACAGCCCGCACGTTGACCTCGGGAATCTTGTGCTCGGCATCCAGGAACGTCTCGTCCATGTCGGATGCGACCAGCCGGTACATCGTCTGCGCCCCCTCGCGGTGATTCGGGAATATTGTGGCAAGCGGCCGCTAGTAGACCATGCCCATGGCCTCGCGGACCTCGGCGAGCGTGGCCTCGGCGATCTGGTTGGCGCGACGGTTGCCCTCATGCAGCACGTCCTTCACGTAGTCCAGGTCGTTCTCATAGGCGTGGCGACGCTCGCGGATCTCGGCGAAGCGGTTGTTCACGGCCTCGGTGACGTACTTCTTGAGCTGGCCCGAACCGCCCATGCCGATTTCCTCGGCGATTTCCACCTCGGAGCGCCCGGTGCAGATGGCGGCGGTGGAGAGCAGACCCGACACGCCGGGACGGTTCTCAGGATCGAAGGTGATCATGCGCTCGCCGTCGGTCTGGCTCTTCTTGATGCGCTTGGCCGTCTCCTCGGGCGTCATGGAGATGCTGATGGCGTTGCCGTAGCTCTTGGACATCTTGCGGCCGTCCAGACCGGGCAGCAGCGGGGTCTCGGAGAGCAGGGCGTCCACCTCGGGGAAGACCTTGCCATAGCGGTTGTTGAACTTGCGTGCGATGAGACGCGTGAGCTCGATGTGGGGCAGCTGATCGCGGCCCACGGGGACCACGTTGCCCTTGCAGAAGAGGATGTCGCAGGCCTGGTGCACGGGATAGGTGAGCAAAAGGCCGGTGAGCTCGTGGCCCGAGGCCTCCATCTCAGCTTTCACCGTGGGATTGCGCTGGAGTTCCGCCTCGGAAACGAGCGAGAGGAAGGGGAGCATGAGCTGGTTGGCCGCGGGTACCGCTGAGTGCGCGTAGATCATGGTCTTCTCGGGGTCGATGCCGCAGGCCAGGTAATCCATGATCATGTTGTAGACGTTGTCCTGGATGTGGTCGGTGGTGTCGCGGTCGGTGATCACCTGGTAGTCGGCGATGAGCACGTTGGTGCGCACGCCCAGGTTCTGCAGCTCCACGCGGCCCTTGATGGTGCCGAAGTAATGGCCCAGGTGCAGGCGCCCGGTGGGACGGTCGCCGGTGAGCATGGTGTAGCCCTCGGGATGGAGCGGCAGATCGGCGCGAATCTGGTCGCTGCGCTTCTGGGCGGTCTCGTAGCTGCGCTCGTTGGGCATGGGTACTCCTTTTCGTTTGAGCGGAATGCGGTGCGATGCGTGTGAAGCTGAGAATCAGCTTGGGTTGGAATCCTGGCCGACGGAGGTCTTCTCGTTGGTCGAATTGCTTCGATGCTCCGGGGATTCATGATGCGGCAGGATCTTCGCCAGCAGCTCCTCGTGCTCCTCGTGGGCGGTGCGGGCCTCCTCGGCAAAGGCGGGGTTATCGGGCGTGACGATCTCGTCGCGGCGCGTCTTGGGGTTGTAGTGGTGGCGGAGCACCGGCTCAAAGAGGTGGAGCCTGAGCGCAAAGGCCACGGAGCAGGCCACGAGCGCGGCGAAGATCACCACGCGCCACCAGACCGTCACCTGGTTGATGGCGGCGGCGCCGGCGGAGAGGATCGCGCTCCACCCGTACATGAGCAGCACCGCCTGGCGCTGGTCGAATCCCTCCTGGATCAGGCGGTGGTGGATGTGACCCTTGTCAGCCTGGCCGATGCTCACGTGCGCCCGCTTGCGGCGGATGATGGCCGAGAACGTGTCGAGGATAGGCACGCCCGCCACGATGAGGGGCAGTGCGAGCGAGGTGAGGGCGGCGATGCGCGAGACGTTCAGCAGCGAGACCACGCCGAGCGCGAAGCCGAGCAGGAGGGAGCCGGAATCTCCCAGGAAGATGCTCGCGGGGTTGAAGTTGTAGCGCAGGAAGGCGAGGCAGGAGCCGATGAGCGCGATGGAGAGCGCGGCGGCGTCCGAGCGGCCCGCCAGCACGGCGAACAGGAACATAGAGGCGCCCGCGATGGCGGAGATACCGCAGGCGAGGCCGTCGAGGCCGTCGATGAGGTTGATGATGTTGGTGTATGCCACCAGGTAGATGACGGTGATGGGGTAGGCGAGCCAGCCGAGCTGGATCTCGGCGCCGGTACTGAAGGGGTTCACGATCACGTGGATGAGGAGGCCGCTCGCGGCGGCGACGCAGGCGGCGAGGAGCTGACCGGCGAGCTTCATCTTGGGCGAGAGCGAGACGATGTCGTCCACCGTGCCGGTGATGACGATCATGAGGAACGAGATGGCGAGCATGGGGTAGTTGATGGCCATGCTCGGGTGCGGCACGAGGGCGGAGGGCCAGTCCCAGAGTATGGTGCCGGCGACCTGCAGGATGCAGGCGACGGCGAGACCGGCGAACACGGCGAGCCCGCCCAGGCGGGGGATGGGGCGCTTGTTGATGCGGCGCTTGGAGGGGTAGTCCACCGCGTCGAAGCGGATTGCCAGGCGCTTGGCTAGGGGCGTGAGCAGCAACGTTGTTGCGAACGCCGCCGCCATGAGCCATATGTAGTGAACCGGAATGCCCACGTCCACCGCCATTCGCGCTCCATTCGTACAAAACTCATTCATTTTACCTGCCGGGGTGTGATTGCGCGAGACGGGGACGGTGCCTGCATGAAAGGGACAGGGTGGCAGCGCCCTGTCGGGTTCGATTCCCGTGCATGGGTAACAAAAAAGCCCGCAACCGATGGCTGCAGGCTCTCAGGTTCCTGTGGTGGAGACGAAGGGAAGTCCGCGGCCGGCTTCGCCGCCCGCGGCCGCTTCGCGGCGCTCGTGCGCCGCTCGCGCGCTCCGCTGGGAAATGCATACGCATTTCCTCAGCTCCGCGCCCTGTCGGGTTCGATTCCCGTGCATGGGTAACAAAAAAGCCCGCAACCGATGGCTGCAGGCTCTCAGGTTCCTGTGGTGGAGACGAAGGGAATCGAACCCTCGGCCTCTGCCATGCGACGGCAGCGCTCTCCCAGCTGAGCTACGTCCCCAGGACAAGTGACTATTGTAGCGGCGCGGCGCGCGGTGTCAACGGGTTTTCTTGACGCTTCTGTTCGGGCTCACGATTGCCCGCGGCGAGCGGTGGGGGCGATGGCGGGTGAGAGGACGCCGGTGGTGTCGAAGGCCGGGGTGAAGCTTTCGTCAACCGCGCCGCCCTGCTGCCAGTACATGGTGGTAAAGCCCAGGTCATCGGCGTGGTCGAGCACGCACTCGTACTCCTCGTCGGTGACGGCGCGGGCAAGCTCCCCGCCTTGCCGCCTCATCGCGGCGTTAGGGGTGTACTGGTTCATGACGGAGATGGGGACGTCGCCCACACTGTTCCAGATGCGGTCGAGCACGCGGAGGGAATCGTCCACATGCCCCGGTAGCACCAGATGGCGCACGATGATGCCCTGACGCATCAGGCCGTCATCATCGAAGCGGGTGCCGCCGCGCCGCTCGATTTCGCGGGCCATCTGAGCGAGCGCCGCCTCGGCGATTGCGGGGTAATCCGCCACATTAGAGAGTGACGCGGCCAAGCCCGCGCTCGCGTACTTGAAGTCGGTGAGCCACACGTCCACAAGGTCGCCCAGCTCGGCCACGGCGTCCACTAGCTCGTAGCCGCTCGTGTTGTAGACGATGGGGATGGTGAGGCCGCGCTCTCGCGCCGCGCGAATGGAGCGGGGAAGCAGGTGCGCCCACTGGGTCGCGGTGACGAGGTTGATGTTGTTCGCACCCTGTTCCTGGAGTTCCAGCATGATCTGCACGAGGCGTTCCTCAGGGACCTCGAGGCCGAAGTTGCCGGTCGAGATCTCATGGTTCTGGCAGAAGATACATTTTAGGGGGCAGCTGCTGAAGAAGATGGTGCCCGAACCGGATTCACCGGAGATGGGCGGTTCCTCCCACAGGTGGAGCGCGGCGCGGGCGAGCTTGAGGGTGCCGCCGGCTCCGCAGATGCCGTGTCCGCCGTGCGCGCGGTCGGCGCCGCAACGGCGAGGGCAGAGCTCGCAGTGCGCGAGCGTATCGGGTGAGAGGAGGGGCATGGGTTCCTTTCTCAGCGGGTTGGTGCGCGGCGCGTCCGGCAGGGTCGCTGTCGTTGCCCCGGTAGCGGTGCATCGGTTGCCACTATAGCGCGAGATAGCGTCCCGTCACGCTTTCCGGAACGGCGGCTATCTCGTCAGGCTTGCCGGTCGCCACGATTCTGCCGCCGCGCTCGCCACCGCCCGGTCCCAGGTCGATGAGGTAATCGGCATTGCGGATGACGTCGAGGTCGTGCTCGATGACGAGCACCGTGGCCCCCTGCGCCACCAAGCGGTCGAACACGGCGAGCAGGGTTTCCACGTCGAGCGGGTGCAGGCCGATCGTGGGCTCGTCGAACACGAAGACCGCGTCGTCCTGCGCGCGTCCCATCTCGCTTGCGAGTTTGAGGCGCTGAGCCTCGCCGCCCGAGAGCGCGGGCGTGGCCTCGCCGAGGGTGAGGTAACCGAGGCCCAAGTCGTGCAGCGTTTGCAGACGCGTCTGAACGCGTTTGATACCGAGGCCCGCATCGAGGGCCTCGTCCACGGAAAGCTCCATGACCTGCGGGAGCGAGAGTTCGCTACCGTCCGCACAGGCACGGGTGAACCCCGAGGCGGCCTTTCCGTACCGGCTGCCGCCGCAGTCGGGGCAGGGGATGTCCACATCGGGTAGGAACTGCACATCGAGCGAGATCTGCCCCGTGCCGTCGCAGGTGGGGCAGCGGAGCTTGCCCGTGTTGTAGGAGAAATCGCCGCCGCGCCAGCCGGCTTCCTTGGCCGTTGCGGTGCGGGCGTATGCCCTCCTGAGCTCGTCGTGGATATCGGCGTAGGTCGCCACGGTGCTTCGCACGTTGACGCCGATGGGCGTGGCGTCGATGAGCTGGGCCCGCGTGATCCCCTCGGCGTCCACGGCCCTCACGTGGGCGGGGAGCGGTGCGCCGGCGGCCGCGGCGTTGATCGCGGGAACGAGGCTCTCCAGCACGAGCGTGGTCTTGCCCGAGCCCGAGACGCCCGTCACGGCCACGAGCTCACCGCGTGGGATGTCGACGGAAAGCGGCTTCACGGTGTGGATGGCGTCCGTCTCCAGGTGGATGCGACCGTGCTCGAACGGTTTGGACCCGTGCCCGCCGCCGCGCTCATCCTGCCCGGCACCCTGTCGCATCACGCGACGCGCCCCGGAGAGAAACGGCCCGATGCGGCTTTCCGGCGCGCGTTCCACATCTGCAACCGTGCCCTGTGCGATCACGTGCCCGCCGCCGGCGCCGGCCGCCGGTCCCATCTCGATGAGCCAGTCCGTTTGGGCGAGGATGCGCTCGTCGTGGTCGACCATCACCACGGAGTTGCCATCGGAGAGGAGGTCGCGCATGACGCCCATGAGACCGTCGATGTTCGCGGGATGGAGGCCGATCGAGGGCTCGTCCAGCACGTAGAGCACGCCGGTGGTGCGGTTGCGCACGGAGCGCGCGAGCTGCACGCGCTGGCGCTCGCCGGTGGAGAGGGTGGCACCTGCGCGGTCGAGCGAGAGGTAGCCGAGCCCAAGGTCAAGCAGCCGGCGCGCGGTGTCGGCGAAGCTCTCGCAGATGCGCGTGGCCATGGGGCGCATCTCGGCGGGCAGGCTCGCGGGCACGCCGGCTACCCAGATAGACAGGTCGTCGAGCGTCATCGTGCTGGCCTGGGCGAGGTTGATGCCCCGTATCTCGGGCGCCCGCGCGGCAGCGGAGAGCCGGGTGCCGCCGCAATCCGGGCAGGGGCCCTCCGTGAGGAAGCGGGCAACGCGCTTCATCCCCTTCTCGTCCTTGACCTTGGCGAGTGCGTTCTCCACGGAGTAGACGGCGTTGTAGTAGGTGAAGTCCAGCTCGGCGAAGTCGTCGCCCTTCTTCGACCGGTAGAGGATGTGGCGCTTCTCGGGCGGTCCGTTGAAGACGATGTCGCGCTCGCGGGGCGTGAGCTGGTTGAAGGGCACGTTCGTGCGCACGCCCATGGCTCCGCAGACCTGCTTCATGAGGTCCCACATCAGGCTGCCCCAGGGCTTGACGGCGCCCTCGTCTATGGAGAGGGTCTCGTCGGGCACGAGTGCCGCGCGGTTCACCGTGCGCGAGATGCCGGTGCCGCCGCAGGTAGGGCAGGCGCCGCCGCTGTTGAAGGCGAGATCTTCCGCACCCGGCCCGTGAAATATGGCTCCGCAGGAAGGGCAGGCGATGGGTTGCTCGGCCGCGACGGCGAGCGTGGGCGGTACGCGCGCTCCGCAGTGCGGGCACACGTGGCTGCCGCAGCGCGAGAAGAGCAGACGGAGGCTGTTCAACAGCTCGGACATGGTGCCGAAGGTGGAGCGCACGCCGGGGACGCTCGGGCGCTGGTGGAGCGCGAGAGCTGCGGGCACGTGGAGCACCTCGTCTACCTGGGCGCGCCCGGCCTGCGTGAGGCGGCGACGCGTATACGTGGAGAGCGCCTCCAGGTAGCGCCGCGATCCCTCGGCGTAGAGCACGCCGAGGGCGAGCGAGCTCTTGCCCGACCCCGAGACGCCCGCGATGCCCACGAGCTTGCCGAGCGGCACGTCGACGTCGATGTCCTTCAGGTTGTGGACGCGAGCGCCCCGCACTTCAATGTGGGAAGGGTTGCCAGATCGCGCGCGTGTCGGAGAATCGCCCATGGTCGCTCCAAAAACAGAACAAATGTTTGCATGAGTATACGGCAGAAGACAGCACGAAACCAGCGAACAAGTTATGTGTTTTGGCGGGGCTGCTCGGCGTTGGCATGCCGGAATAGCGGCAACTCAAACGCCGCCCGAGAAAAAAGAGCCGCACCCCAGCTTCACGAAATGAACCCACCTATTCCAGGTGGGTGCCCTCATCGTCCCCTCCAGCTTCCTTAACAACGAAGGATGCCTGTACACGAACGACCTGTGTGGGCTCCCTAAATAAACGCGACGGTTCACCCAGTTGCTCCGCTGGGGTGCGGAACACCTTCATAATAGCCCGCCGTCCAGCCGATACCAGTCTTGACTTTACCGTGTGTTGTGGGGACGATGAACAGACGTGCCGATTCCGTTGACCACCCGCTCCATGGCGGGTAAAAATCCTTCCTGCGCTATCATGAACGGGTTATGCCCAGCGTATCGAGAGGTCAGGGATGGGTTTTAAGCCAAAGGTGCTCGTCATCATTCCGGCGTACAACGAGGAAGAGAGCATCGTTGCCACGGTGGAGAGCGTCGTCGCCGCGGGCTACGACTACATCGTGGTGAACGACGGTTCCCGTGACGCTACGCTTGCCGTATGCCGCAGCCATGGCGTCAACGTGCTCGACCTGCCCCAGAACCTCGGCATCGGTGGCGCGGTCCAAGCGGGCCACAAGTACGCGCTCGAGCGCGGGTACGACGTGGACGTGCAGGTGGACGGCGACGGCCAGCACGATCCGGCATACATCGCCGACCTAGTGGCGCTCATCCAGGCGGGCGCCGACCTCGCCATCGGTTCGCGCTTTGTGCAGAAGACCGACGGCTTTCAGTCCACGTTCATGCGCCGGGTGGGTATCACTTGGCTCTCGTTCTGGATTCATCTGTTCACGGGCGAGCGCGTCACCGACCCCACCTCGGGTTTCCGTGCCTGCGGACGGGAGGCCATCGAGCTCTTCTGCTCGTATTACCCCACGGACTATCCCGAGCCGGAGTCCATCGCCATGGTGCTCAAGCGCGGCTTCTCGGTGCGCGAGGCGCCCGTCAAGATGCGCGAGCGCCAGGGCGGCCGCTCCTCCATCGGCGGGCTTTCCACGGTGTACTACATGGTGAAGGTCTCGCTCGCCATCTGGGTCGCGTGTTGGACGAGCGCGACGCGCGCCAAGTAGGAGGTTCCCATGACGCTTCCGATGATGATTCTCGCCATCGCGTTCTGCGTGGCGTTCCTCTACGCGGTGCTCCGCCTGGTGGCGCGCGGGCGCCTGCTGCTCCGCTACTCGCTGCTCTGGTTGTTCCTGGGCATCGTCATGCTGCTGTGCGTGCTCTTTCCCAACGCGGTGTTCTCGCTCTCCACGCTCGTTGGCTTTGTGACCCCGGCGAATTTCATGCTGTTGGTGGGGCTCCTCATGGTGCTCGCCATCGCGCTCTCCATGAGCGTGGCGCTCAGCCGCCAGAACACCATGATCAAGAACCTCACACAGAAGGTTGCGTTGCTGGAGAAGGACATCGAGGACGGCCGCAAGTAGCTGATTCTTGGGCGCCATGCGTTCGCCGCCGTGCGATTACGTCGCAAACAGGTATCAAAAAGATGTCGTTTACGTCGCAGCGCCTTCGTTGAACTGCTGTTTATATCCTGGACTCCCAAGTTCCGGATAAACGGTGCCATGACGTAACCCGCGGTGCCCTATGCGAGACGTCCATTTCCGTGTGCTAGGATGATTTGGCATTTTCAGACGGCAAAAGGATGTTGAATCGCATGCAAGTTTCCTTGATTATGGACAACATCGTCTTCTCCCTGCAGCGCATGGGAGGCGCGTCGGTCTACTGGGGTCATCTACTCGAGGCCGCTCAGGCGGACCCGACGATCGATTTAACAGTGATCGAGCGCTCCGATGGCCTGAACAACAAGGTCCGGAGCAATCTGAACGTTACCGCGCCTGTCATCCTCCAGGACAGAGTCCCTCGACGCGTCGCCCAATTTGTGCGCGCTTCGGTTCCGGCAGCCGAGTCTCTCTTCCACTCGAGCTGCTACCGGCTTTCGCGGGGTAAGAGCTGCCACGACATTACGACCGTTCACGATTTTATCTGGGCGTACTACACACACGGTCTCAACAGGGCGATTCACATGGCCCAGATCCGCGATGCGGTGCTGGGGGCCGAAGGGGTCATCTGCGTTTCGGAGAGTACGAAGCGCGACATGCTCCGCTTCATCCCGGGTGCGTCGAATAAACGCATCAAGGTGGTTTACCAGGGCTACGATGAGGCGAGCTACACTTACGCTCCCGCAGAGCGTAAGGATCAGGTCGTCTACGTCGGAAGCCGCGTGGCATTCTACAAGAACTTCTGGCTTTCTGCAGAAGCGGTGGCTGCGAGTAGCGATGTCACCCTGGTCATCGTTGGCGCTCCGCTCACCGATGCGGAGAAGACGAGACTCGACGCCCTGCTCCCACATCGTTACGTTTCCAAGGTCTTCCCATCATCCGCCGAGGTGTGCCAGATTCTCCGCGAATCGATCGCCTTGCTCTACCTGTCCGAATACGAGGGCTTCGGCATCCCTGTTCTCGAGGGTATGGCCTCCGGCGCTCCGGTCATTGCCAAGAACGTTAGCTCCATTCCCGAGGTTGCCGGCGAAGCGGGCATCCTCCTCGATGAACCTACCGCCGACGGTGTTGCTAGGGAGATTGAGCGCCTCCGTCAAGACCGAAGCTACCGGGATGACGTGGTCCAGAAGGGTCTGCAGCAGGTCAAGGGGTTCTCATGGGACAGGACGACACGCGAGACGCTCGATTTCTACCACGAGATGTTCCAGTCCCGAGCGAATCGGTAACCGTCTTTTCTGAGAAAAGCCGACAAACGCATCGGGGTGGCCGCCGATCGGTCTGGACATAGGGCCGTGAGATCGTTTCGTCGATATTGCGTCGTGGCTTTGGGCTCGCTCTAGCATGGCGCGGTCTACCTGCATCTCTGTGCTGCTGAGTTGCACGTGTTGTATAGTGTTTTGAGGCTCAGTCATTTTTGAGAGGATTGAACGTTGACGCACCTTATCATGCTGTCGGGTGGTTCTGGTACGCGGCTGTGGCCGCTTTCCAACGGTGTCCGGTCCAAGCAGTTCCTGAAGGTTCTGCGCGACGGCACGGGCAAGCACGTATCGATGGTCCAGCGCACGTTCTCGAAGGTGCGCGACTATATCCCCGACGCGGACGTGACCATCGCAACCTGCGCCGAGCAGGCCAGCATGATCGCCGAGCAGGTGCAAGGAAGCTTTGCCCTGGCCGTTGAGCCCTCTCGTCGCGATACGGCACCCGCTATCATGCTCGCGTGCGCGCACGTGTTGTGGGAGCAGCACGCCGATCCAGCTGATCCGGTTATCGTTCTGCCCATAGACTCGTACGTTGATGATGCCTACTACGAGGGCCTTTCCAAGGCTGCGGACGCCGTGCAGCAAGATGCGTCCGATCTCGTTCTGATTGGCGTCGAGCCAACCTATCCGTCCGAGAAGTACGGCTACATCGTGCCGCGCGTACCGACGGGCCCGCTTCGTCCGGTCGATCGCTTCGTCGAGAAGCCGTCGGCGGACAAAGCCGAGTTTCTTATTCAGAACGGCGCGCTTTGGAACTGCGGTGTCTTCGCGTTTAGGCTCGAGTACGTCATGCGCATCCTGGGAGCGTACGGAAACTACGAAGGGTATGCCGACTTGCGGAGTCGCTACAGCGAGCTTCCCAAGAATAGTTTTGATTACGAGGTCGTTGAACGGGCGCATTCCATTTCGGTCGTCCCCTATGCGGGCAATTGGAAGGATCTGGGCACGTGGAGCACGCTGACCGAGGAGATGCCCGACACCACATCGGGACGCGTCGTCGTTGACGGCTCCTCTAACACCCATGTGATCAACGAGCTTGATCTGCCGCTCGTGGTCTCGGGAGTCCCGAACGCGGTCGTGGTGGCCACGGTGGGCGGAATCCTCGTATGCGCAAAGGACAAAAGCGCTGGCATTAAGCCGCTCGTCGAGCAGGCGTGCTCGAGCGTTGACCCTCGCTGGCAGCGTTGGTATCAAAACGTCGACGAGGAGGGGAGAGCCCAGCTCGATGCCCTCGTGAATGATAAGCAGGCCTTTGGCGAGGCCTTCGATCGCGAGCTCCATTTTGGAACGGGCGGTATTCGCGAGCCCATGGGCATCGGCCCGGCCCTGCTCAATCGCTATACCATCGCGCGTATTTCCCAAGGTCTTGCGAACTGGCTCGTTGCACAGGGCGATGCTCGGCCGAGCGTTGTCATAGCCCGCGATACGAGAGAGCACGGCGAGGAGTTCGAGCGGGAAACCACGCATGTCCTTGCTGCAAACGGGGCGCGTCCGCTGTGCTTTTCAGGTCCCGTTCCCACTCCCGTGCTGTCTTTCGCGGTCCGCGAACTCGGTTGCGCGGCTGGCGTTGTGATTACGGCATCGCACAACGCGCGTCAGTACAACGGCTTCAAGGTGTACGGACCGGATGGATGCCAAGCCACGACCGAGATGTGCTCTCAAATCCAGGCTGCGATTGAAGCGGTTGATATCTTCAAGGATGTGAAGCGTTCCGACGCCGCCGCGACTATCGTTCCCGACGATGTGCTCGGCCACTATCGCGACGCGGTGCTGGGCAGCGCTGGTTCTGCGGACTGCTCCGGCCTGAGGATTGCGTACAGTCCGTTGTGCGGGACGGGGCTTAAGCCGGTCCTTGCCGCCTTCGCCAATCTGGGTGTTTCTCGCGAATGGGGCAACCTCTTCATCGTGTCCGAGCAAGAGCATGAAGACGGGGTATTTTCGACGTGTCCTAAGCCCAATCCCGAGCTCGCCGAAGCCATGGACCAGGTCATAGCGCTTGCTCAACGTGAAGGTTGTGACCTCGCCCTGGCGACCGATCCGGACGCCGACCGACTTGGCGTTGCCGTGCCCGATGGGGATAGTTGGCGCTTGCTGACCGGAAACGAGGTTGGCGTCCTGCTGCTTTCCTGGCTCGTGCTGCGCGCTGAGCGGGAGGGCACTGACCTTTCCCAACGCGTGGCCGCTACCACGATCGTAACGACTCCGCTGGCAGACGTGGTCGCGGAGCGTCATGGGTTCGAGCTGCGTCGCACGCTCACCGGCTTCAAGTTCATCGGTGAGCAGATTGGCTCTCTGGAGCGTCAGGGACGGGAGTCTGACTTCCTCTTCGGCCTCGAGGAGAGTCTCGGCTATCTTGCGGGCAGCTACGTTCGGGATAAGGATGGCGTCGAGGCGGCGGTCCTCATCTCGCAGCTCGCCGCCGAGTTGAAGCAGCGGGGCGTATCGCTCACGCAGGCGCTTGACGAATTGGGTAAAGCCTATGGTTTCTGCGCCGGGAAGCAGCTCTCGATTCCGTTCGAGGGTAAAGAGGGCGCCTCACGTATGAGCGGAATCATGGCGACGTTTCGCACGAGCCCGCTTGACGAATTCGCCGGCTGCAAGGTGGCCAAGACCATCGACTACCTTCCGGGAACGCCGATGCCGGTCGTCAACGCGACGGGTCGGGGAGGGGAGCAGCTGCCTCCGTCCAATGTCATCGAATGGCGTCTCGAGGGCGGCTCTCGGGTCCTTCTGCGCCCCAGCGGTACGGAGCCCAAGCTCAAGGCCTACCTCTATGCCTATGGGGCAACGGAGGATGACGCCTCAGCATTGCTCGACGCGATGGCGACAACGCTTCGATCGCTCATAAGCGAGATGGAATTCGGAGCTGGCAGGGCATAGGAACCGTCTACGCCATCCGCGACCGCTTCGCCTCAATCGTGAATTACTACGTGGCGCTTCTTCTCAGGAGCGCCACGTTGCAGACGATGAACGCGACGAGCCCGGCGATGTAGACGAGCGTCGCCCCGTTGGGCCCGAACAGGTCGATGCAGGGCACCGAGCCCGCGATCGCGATGGCACAGATGAGCACGCTGCTGATGACGAGCCCTCGTAACCGGCGCAGGACCATGACAACGGTTGCAAGGAACCAGCATGCCGCAACGAGTGCGCAGCTGAGTACCAGGGGAATCGACAGCCCAACGTAGGGAGCGATGGCATCTCCGAAGAGAAGCGTGTAGAACCACTCGCCGAGGACCGCGAACCCCGCGACGCCCGCAACCGCTATCGCGACGATGGAGATGACCACCTTCTTGATCATGGAGGAGAACGCTTTCATGTCTCCCGTGGTATAGGCCTCCGCGAGCGGTGTGGCAAGGGGCGCGAAGATGAAGTTGGCCGATACCTGGATGATGGTGACGGGCATGGCGATCGAGCTGTAGTAGCCGAGCATCGTGGAGCCGAGCATGCTTTCCAGGACGATGCGGGGGATCTGTCCCGCGGCGGTAAAGAGCAGGCCGTATACGGCAACGGGCAGGCAAGCCTTCAGGAGGCTCAAAACCAGCTTGAGGGGTTCGGCCTGGGGGCGGTAGAACAGATGGGCGCGCCGGGCATCGTAGCAAGCCACCACGAGCAACGACGTGAGGAATAGCACGCCGAGCGAGAGGGTGAGGTCGCGGGAGATGAAGAGGCAGGAGCCGAACGTGGCGAGCTCGAGGACCCCCTTTGCGATGAACGACTTCCCCACGTAGTCCATGCGCATGCGCAGCTGCACGACGCCCTGGTAGACATCGGAGACGCTCTCCGTGAGCTTGAAGAGCATGTAGAGTGCGATGCAGCAGAGCGTTTGCCATGCATAGCCGGTGAGCAGGGAGAACAGGGCGCATCCCACAAGCGCGATGAGCGAGGTCAGGTAACGCGATTCAACATAGGTTGAATCGGCGTATTCATGTGAGATATCGGACGCCTGGTAGTTTCGCATGCCATAAGCGGAAATTGTGTAGAACGTCGTGCAGATGCTCACGGCGAGCGAGTAGATGCCGGCGCCCTCAAAACCGAGGGCGATAGTCACCAGATAGGTGAATAGCCATTGCGAAATCAGATAGATGAAGTTGCCGACCGAGTTCCAGATGAGATTGGATTTGAGCGTTAGCGCTTCGGGCTGTTTTGCTTCCACGTGCCATCGCTTTCGTCGTAGAGCTTGAGGGGCCGCGCCGGGATGCCGGCGACGATCGTGTTCTCGGGTACGTCACGTGTGACGACCGCGTTGGCGCCGATGACCGCCCCGTCGCCGATCGTGACGCCCGAGAGGATGCAGGCGTTCTCTCCCACCCACACGTTGTCTCCAATGCGCACGGGCGAGGAGATGAGCGGCCGCGCGGACGGGTCGGTGTCTGGTGAGCAGGGATCCGCGATGCCGTAGTTGCCATGCGAGCTATCGCTGATGAACACCTTCGAGGCAGCGAGGAAGTTATCGCCGATGCTCACGCGTTCCACCGCCGCAATGTGCACGTTGTCGCCCAGATGGCAATTCTCGCCAAAGCTGATCCTGGTGGCGCGGTCCTCCCGCCCGTTCCCAAAGGCCTCGATACGGCAGCGATACCCGGTGGTGAAGCCACGGCCAAAGCTCACGCGCGGCTTGCCGCGCAGGTAGAAGGGGCGGCGGATAAGCAGGGCGCCGGGGTAGAAGAGCCTAGTGCACACGGTGGCGTGCACCATACGGAGAATCTCCGAGAGCGTGTAGTAGTTGTCGATGATGTACATGCGAGGACTCCATCTGTCGGACAGGGGAGAAGTATATCGTTCACCCGCCCGGTCCAACCGCTGCGGACAGAAAGACCATCCGACGTCTGTTTATCCTTTGGTAACGAGACCGCACGGACGGCGCTCCGCGCTTGGTGCTCTAGAATTCCAAAAGTAATGGGTACCGCTCTGAGAGGTCGTGCATGTATACCGAGCAAGATCACACGTTTGTTATCTGCGCCTATGGCGAGAATCCCTATGTTGAGGAGACGCTCGTATCCCTTGAGCAGCAGACCGTGCGCTCGCAGATTAAGCTCTCGACCTCCACGCCGAACGATTACCTTAAGGACATCTGTGCGCGGCACGGGGTGGAGATGCTCGTGAACCCGGAGAAGAAGGGCGCGGGCGCTGACTGGAACTACGCGTACGACCATGTCGGCACGCCGCTCGTCACCCTGGCCCATCAGGACGATTTCTATGAGCCCACGTTCACCGAGGAGGTGCTCGCGGAGGCTCGCCGCTACGAGGGCGAGCGCGTCCAGATGTACTTCACCGACTACTTCGAGATGCGCAAGGGCATCCGCGTGGCCTCCAACAAGATCCTCAAGGTCAAGCGTATTCTCAACGCCCCGCTCGCTAAGCGCTTCTGGAACGGGAGGATTTGGCTCAAGCGGCGCATCCTTGCGTTCGGCGATCCCATTTGCTGTCCTGCTTGCACCTACGACCGCACCGTGCTCGGGCCGAGTATCTTCGATACCCACTATGTGAACAGCTGCGATTACAAGACCTACGTTGAGCTGGCGTCCCAGGCGGGGCGATTCGTATTCATCCCCAAGCTGCTCATGGGTCACCGGATCTACGAGGGCTCGGCGACGACCAAGAACCTGAGCGAGAACATCCGCAAGCGCGAGGACGGCGAGATCCTGGCGACGCTCTGGCCCAAGCCGATCGCCGCCATGGTGAATAACGTGTATGCTACGAGCGAATCCAGCAACGAGCTCTAGAAAGAGGACTGCGATATGAAGACCGTGCTGATAACGGGCGCCTCGGGCTACATCGGAAGCCACGTGACGCGTGCCCTGGCAAAGAATGGCGTTCGCGTCATCGCGCTCGACCAGCGGAGGGGAGAGGAGCTCGAGGGCGTCCAGTGGGTGGTCGCCAACCTCTTCAGCGACGAGTTCGCGCTGTCCGATTACGTGGACACCGTTCCCGACGTGTGCCTCCACATGGCTTGGCGGAACGGCTTCGACCATAACAACGAGTCGCACTTGCTCGACCTTTCCGGGCACTACCGGTTCCTCCTCAAGATGATGGACCTCGGTGTGCGGCAGATCGCCGTCATGGGCAGCATGCACGAGGTCGGTTACTGGGAGGGTGCCATCGCTGAGGACACGCCGTGCAACCCCCAGAGCCTCTACGGCATCTCTAAGGACTCGCTGCGTCGCGCCTTCCTGCTCGAGGCGGCCCGCAAGGGCGTGGTGGCGCAGTGGCTGCGTGGGTTCTACATCTACGGCGACGACGAAGGCTCGCAGTCCATTTTCGGCAAGATCGTCCGTGCGGCGAAGGCGGGGGAGACCCACTTCCCGTTCACGTCCGGTAAGAACAAGTACGACTTCCTGAGCGTTCAGGAGCTGAGCGAGCAAATCGCGGCGTGCGTGCTGCAGGACGAGGTAGCGGGCATCATCAACTGCTGCTCCGGCAAGCCGCTCAGCCTAGGCGAGATGATCGAGCGCTTCATCGCCGACCATGGCCTGAACATCACGCTCGATTACGGCAAGTACCCCGACCGTCCGTACGATTCTCCCGGTGTATGGGGCGATGCGACGAAGATCGATAAGGTTCTGGGCAGGTAGCCTGCTCTCTCCGTTTATCTGAAGGGGTATCTGGTTTGCGTACAGAGGATCGAGAAACGGCGGCTGCGGACGAGCGCGGCAGTGTGTCCTGCCCTGTCTGTTCCCACGATGTTCCGAGAGGCTGGCTTCTGCTTGCGTATGGCGCGCTGTCCGTCATCGTCATGTCCGTTGCCTTCTGGAGCGTGCTCGACTATGCCGCGCATGCTTCCGTCTCGGTTTTGCAGCCCCTCGCGCTTGTCCTGCTCTTTCTCTTGGGCTGGTTCTTCTTCCGGCTGTGCCGCGTCTTCTCGAGCGATGCGGCCTCGATGTTCCTACTGATCGCCGTTCCGGCCGTCTCCGCTTTCGGGTTGTTTATTCTGCCCGGCTGGGTTCCCGACGAACAGGTTCATCTTGCCCAGGCCTTCTCCCTTTTCGGGCGTCACGATGGGGCCTGGCGCATACCGTCAGCGCTCGCTTCCGAAGACGTTATGCCCGGTACCTATCGGGATGCGTATCGGCTGCTCGCCCAGTCCGATACCTGGGGCAGCTTGTCGACGTTCTCCCGGTATCTTTCTAGCTACTACGACCATCTCTATGCACTGCCCGCTTTGATCGTCACGGTCTGTCGATCTCTCGGAGTCAATGCCTATCTCGCCTGCTTCGCGTGCCGGATCGCCAACGGCTTGTTGTTCATCGCGTGCGGGTATTGGATGATCCGGGTTATGCCGTTCGGCAAGACGGCCCTGTTCGTCTTCTTGCTGAACCCCATGCTCGTTCAGCAAGAAGCCTCTTTCTCGGCTGATTGTGTGGCGAACATCGTTTCCCTGGCCTTCGTGGTCTACTTTATCGCGGTGTTCTGCTCGAAGGCGATTTCTCGCCGGCAGGTCTTGGTCCTTATCGCGCTCGGGGTGCTCGTGCTCGTTTCCAAGTACATGTTCGCGCCGCTTCTCCTGCTTCCGCTTCTATTTCTCAAGCGTCGTTTCGACGGCAGGACGTGCCTGAAGATCTATATCGGACTGTTCGCGCTCATGATGATGATGGCGGGTGCGGTCGTCGTCCTCTATCATGGTTCGTTCATGGTGGATGCTTTCGACCTTATGCGAAGCCCCAAGGCGTTCCTGCGCATCATGCTGAACACGTTCTTCATCATGGTCCCCACATGGATGCGCTGGTACTTTGGTTCCAACCTCGGACGACTTTCAATTGGTTTGTGGGAGCCGGCTCTCTGGGCGTACGCTGTCATGCAGTTCGTTGTCCTCTTCTACAACGATGAGGACAACGAGCGGGTTTTCGATACGATCGACAAGGTCGTCGTGTGCGTGCTCTGCTTCGTCAACTTCGTGCTTATCATCCTGACCATGCGCGGTTGGACGCTGACCGTGGACAAGGTATCCGATTACATCATGGGCGTGCAGGGGCGGTACCTGTTCCCGCTCGGTCTGCTGCTCTTGACGTGCGTGTTGAGACCCCATAAGAAAATGTCCCAGGGGGGGGTCTTGGTAACTGTAGCCTGTTTGATCGTGGCGTGCTATGTCATGAACATGCCGTGCATCCTTGCGAGCTTTGGAGTCGCTCTCTTTCCGCTCTAGCTTCAGCTCCGGAGTTCTCTAACGCAAAGTACCTAAGCTCAAAGCCCCCTGACCCTTCATCGAGTCGTTGCTGTGGGATATAGCTTTCGGCTTTCGTTGGAGGTCGGTATTAAATGAAAACAGATGAGTTGGGGCGCGGGACCCTGTCGAGTGGGCTCATTATCTGTGCGTGCGGGATACTGATGCTCGCTGTGGACGTTTACGGTCTATTCCGCTTCACCATCAACGCGGCCATGCTCGTCTGCTGCCTATCGGCCGTTGCGTTCATACTGGTTTATGGGGCGGTAAAAAATGCGTTTCCCTGTGCCGGGCGCATGAGCATCTTTGGGTTGCTGACCACGCTTGCACCGATGGTGCTCATCTCAATCGTCGTAGGGCTGTTGCTTGAGCTTCTCACGGTCTTCGGGCTTTCGGGTTCTCTTGCCGGCGGAGCACTGCTCTGGAGCAGGAAAAGAGTTGCGATCTTTGTTGTAACGGCGTTCTTTTCCCTGGTGGGTTTCATATACAATCGCGCGTATCTGAGGAACTCGCATCCTGGGACTGCTACGGATTCTCTTTTTGACAGAAAGGTCATCGCCTTTCTTGGCGCAGCTGTATCTTCTGCAGCGCTTATCGCGGTTCTACTAGCAGTGATGCTTGGGGGTACGTACTCGGTTACCTATCGATCGCTGTTGCTGGTGCTCGAGCTCCTGCTCTCCATAGCGTTCGTTTTCCTCGCAATCAAATATCTTGGAAGGAAGGTCGAGTTTCTCTTTTTCGCTCTCGCTATCACGTTGGGCACCTACCTATCGTTCGCATTGCCGCCTGTCACCAATCTCGCTCCCGACGATCAAATTCATTACGAGCGTGCGCTGGGGCTCTCATTTCTCGGACATGGCGAGGTCGGTGCTCTCGAGGGAGAACTGGTAGATGTTCCCTGGGGCCGAGGAGGGGGTCTTAACCATGAGCGTATCGACGAGTTTTACAAGCGCATGGAAGAGGTTGGCTCCGATTCAGGTACAACGGACAACGGGCGCGAGAGCATTGGCTTCGTAGTGCCGGTTTCAGGCGATTCTTATCTTTTTGTGTCGATCGTCGGGGCGATACCCTCCGCACTCGGGCTCTGGATGGGAAGGCTGCTGCATCTTTCGTTTATCGGGACATTTTTACTCGGCAGATGGTTCAATCTGCTCTTCTATGTGCTGGTCGTATTTGGTGCAATTGGCATCACGCCGATTAAGAAGGCGCTCTTCGCGGTGGTGGGGTTGCTCCCAACAGCCCTTTTCCTGGCTTCCGGCTACTCCTACGATCCCTGGTTGCTTGCTCTGAGCATGCTGGGGCTGGCGTTGTTCGCGAGACTCTATTGCGGTTCGCCGGCAGGTTCGGTAACGGTCGTTTCGCTCGTTCCCTGTCTCATTGTTTTCACGTTGGCGATCATGGTCAAGGCGGTTTACTTTCCGCTCATCGGCCTTTTGTTCCTGATTCCCGCGAGGCAATTTGCGAGTCGTGAGGAGGCGAGGCGTTGTCGGGCGTCGGTGCTCGTCCTTGCGCTTCTCCTCGTCTCGTCCTTCGTGTTGCCTATGTTCTTTTCTCCCGCGGCGCAGGCAGGCGATGTGCGCGGTGGTACAGATGTGAATGCCTTGGGGCAAGTCTCCTATATCCTGCACCATCCGCTTGCCTATACGGGGACCTTGCTGCGCTTCATGCTGAACTATATCTCGCCGGCAGCATCGAACGGCTATTCGATTTACTACGCCTATATCGGCAGCGATGTATCGGTCTTCCCCCTGTCCGCCTTCTCAACGGTGCCGTTTATCATTTTGCTGCTGAGTGCCCAAGCCATATTTGGGGATGAAACATCCCTCAACTTCACGTTCAAGTCGAAATGCTGGATCTCCCTTTTGGTCTTCTTGATGATCTCCCTCTCGGCCACAGCCCTCTATGTTTCCTTCACCGGCGTGGGGAGCAGCGAAATCGCGGGGATGCAGCCTCGGTACCTTCTTCCTCTTCTGTGTCCAGTGTTCATGATGGTACGAACTCGAGGTGGTGGAGGGGAGCCCCTTGCCCCCCTGTTGGAATCAAGGATTCATGCGATAGCGCTACCTGGAGTCATAGCAGCCATATCAGGGCTATCGGTGTTGCTCGATTTCGTCTGGGTTGCCTCTTGGTAGGGGGAGCCGCATCTTTTGACGCCAAGCGCCCGTTCTCCTGGCACGACCTTTTTCTGGTTTTGAATCGGTTCGCGTAGATGCCGTTTGATTACCTATAAAATGACTTCGCATACTTGAACATGAGGGCTGAACCTCTGCCGTCATCTCGATTGAGGGTTGTGAAATAAAGATGTCTCGTTTCGCTGAGTTGAAAGAGGGCCTTTCCTACACCCTGCGCGAGGAAGGCCTGCACTTTGCCGTCGACAAGACGAAGCGGGTCATCCGTGAGCAATGGGGAGGCCTTACACAGCGGCTCTTCCGTCCGGCAGAGTCGGATAACTCCTTCTTCGATGTGATCTTCATCAACGGATGTGACTACAGCGTTCCCCATCCGATTCGCTATCGGGTCGATCATCAGCGGGAGCAGCTGCAAGCCGCCGGTATCTTTACCGGTTTCGCCAACGCATGGGATGTCACCGACGATCTGCTTCGGCACGGTCGCGTCTTCGTTATCTTCCGCTGTCCGCTCACGGATACGATCTCCCAGTTTATCCGCAAGGCAAAGGCGCTGAACAAGCGCGTGATCTACGATATCGACGACCTTGTCATCGACACCTCGTACACTGACCTCATTCCCTATGTCGCGGCCATGAAACCCGAAGACAAGGCGCTTTATGATGATGGCGTCCGAAGGATGGGCGAGACGCTCAAGCTCTGCGATGCCGCGATTACGACGACCGAGGATTTGGCGGCTGAACTTAGGAAATACGTTCCCCGCGTCTACGTCAACCGGAATACCGCTTCGGAGCTGATGCTTCGCTACTCCGATATCGCGGTCCGCCGGCGCGATGTCCTTCCAAAACTCGACTCGTCGAGAATCGATCGTCACGAGCACAAGCAATATCAGAATGCCTGCGCGCGCGAGGCTCGGCGCAAACAGGGTGAGGTTCGTATCGGGTACTTCAGCGGCAGCATTACGCACAATGCTGACTTCGACCTTGTGCTCGAGGCGCTTGTACGGGTCCTTCAGGATCGGTCACAGGTGAAGCTCGTCATCGTCGGCGACCTCAATCTTCCCGAGGCGCTCGTTCCGTTTTCCGATCGCATCATCGCAACTCCGTTTTGCGAGTGGAAACGTCTCCCCATGCTTATCGCGGATTGCGACATCAACATCGCGCCTTTAGGGGACTCGATTTTCAATCGGGCGAAATCCGAGAATAAATGGGTCGAGGCTTCGCTGGTGAAGGTTCCCACGGTCGCGAGCAACGTGGGTGCGTTCAAGACCATGATCGATGACGGCGTCACGGGTATTTTGTGCGACAACGTTCCCGATGCGTGGTACCAGACCTTGGTGAGCTTGGTCGACGATTCCGACAAGCGCCTTCGAATCGCTTCCGCTGCCTCGTCGTTCTGCCGAAAGAACTGCACGACGGTGGGGAGTTGCCAGAACATCGTTCACATCATCCAGCAGGAAATGACGCCCAACCTTGCTTTGTTCTTCCCGTCGCTGAAGACCAGCGGCGGGGTGCTGGTTGCGCTCAAGCACCTTGCCATGCTGCAAGATGCCGGTGTGGACGTCCTCCTTGTCAATACGGACGATACGACGGCGTGGAAAACGTTCGAGGGGCATGAGTTTCCCGTCCTGAACCGCAGGGTGCCTTCGGGCAAGATGGATGATTGCCAGTTCAGGGGAACGATCGACAAGGGCGTGGCGACGCTGTGGGACACACTCGATTTCCTCGAGCGCTATCCGCGCATGAAAAAGAAGTACTACTTCGTCCAGAATTTCGAAACCGATTTCTATCTGCCGGGAGACGCGCTGAAGCTCGATGCGAACGCGACGTACGTCGCCCCTGACGACGTGACCTACGTTACGATTTCCCGGTGGTGCGAGGGTTGGCTCAAGAGTGATTTCAATCGCGTTGCCCGCTTTGCCCCCAATGGCATCGACCTCGCTTCGTTCCCGCACGTCAGGCGCGACTTCTCCTCTGGCAAGATTCGTATCCTCATCGAGGGGGACTGCGATTCCGAGTACAAGAACGTTGACGAGAGCTTCTTCATCACCAATACGCTTGATCCCGAGAAGTACGAGATTTGGTACATGTCGTACACGGCGACGACGAAACCCTTCTACCGCATCGACCGGAATCTTGGCTCGGTGCCACACAGCGAGATCGCCGACGTCTATCGACAGTGCCATATCCTGCTCAAGACGAGCATCCTGGAGAGCTTCTCCTACCCGCCGCTCGAGATGATGGCGACGGGTGGGTACGTCGTGGCGGTCCCCAACGGGGGCAACGCCGAGTTCCTGGAGAACGAGGTGAACTGCCTGCTCTATAAGCAGGGAGACTACCGGGCCGGTGTGGAGGCGATCGAGCGGATCGTGGATGATGCGGACCTGAGGGAGCGACTCTATAAAGGTGGAGTAGACACAGCGAAAGATCGCGATTGGCACGTTTTGAAAAAGCAGATTATTGCTCTGTATGAATAACAGCGATGCCGCCACATGCAATATGTGACGGCATCGTTTTTTGTCAGTGCAGGAAAAGGTCTCGTATTGCTCGCAGAGGCTTGGTCAATGCGCGACCGAGCCTGAATGATATTGAGCCCTCAATCTTTGAAATCGTATCTTCTAATTCATGTATAAGAACATCTTTATCATGTATGGCTTCTTGACAACCATTTAGCGTCACATGCAAGGATGCTGTCTCATTCTCTATATCTGATAGATGCTGTCGATAAGTGGAGAGCAGCTCCGACCAAAGCCTTGACTCTCTCGAGCCATTACTTATCAGTCTCTTGCTGTCAAGTTGGGCGTTCTGAAAGACATCGAGCCAAAAGCCCCGATAGTCCCAGTTTGAAAGAGCGGCTATCTTCTGTCGCCCCTTTTCACCCATTGCATGCGCGAGGTTTTTATCGATTAATACTTGAGCCAATGCTTTTGCTGCGGCTTTGTAATTGTCCTGCTCAATGGTTAGTACGGCAGGGTTCTGCTCGGCGAGAGTCAAATTGGGAAGATCAAAGGAAACACATGGGAGGCCGTGTGCCAACGCCTCGCCGAGGGCAAGGCACCATCCCTCTCGTCGTGAGGTGAGAAGAAAAGCATCTGATTTCTCGTACCATCTGCCCATCGCACCCTCAATTTGAGGGCCACATAGCTGGATATGTTTTGTTACGTTCAATTCATGCGCTTTTTGGAGTATGACTTCCTCATATCCTGGATCGATGGGGCCGACCATGAGCAGCTGGGCATCGGGTATCATCTTTACGAGTTCGGCCATTATGTATAGAGCTTTTACAGGGCATTTATCCGGAGCGACTCGTGCCGGCCAGAGAACAGTATGACCTGAAAGAGGAGCTGCTGTTTTTGTGACGGGGCATGTAATGGGGTTTTGGGCTACTCGTACATTCGAATTGAAATGAATCCAGAAGAGGGCATCCAGTTCGCTGAGGCAGATAATCCCCGTAGCAAGCTTATACTGCAGTGGAAGATCTGCATGAATGGAGGGGAGATCTTTATCAAGAAAGAACTGGGTGAATGAGGTTTGTATAAAAAGTTGAACGGGAATACCCAACGTTCTGATTGTCAATAGGTCAAACGTTAGAGCTTCTGAAAACCAGTGAGCAAAGACGACATAGTCGACCTTGTTATCAATCAATGTCTCCCTCAGCGTTTTTCCTCGTGTCCAGTAGGTTTCACGCCCGTAGTGGAAGAAGCTGGGAATCACGACGCGTTTAACTTGAGGAGGAAGTGCGTAATCGTTTGTATGGGGTTCCTCGTTTGTGATTAGCAGGACTTTTTTTCCCATGTCGAGCCATAGTCTCGTGAGGTCCCTCGTTACCCGTTCTCCTCCTCCAATTCCAAGAGAATGGAAGAAGATTGCGACCGTATTGGTCCCATTGCTTATCGGCTGCAGTGATTTTGCCCCATCAATTCGATTGACTAAGGTGCTTGGCTTAGACCAGAAGTCAATTGCCAGGCGCGGGATTACCCTTTCGGCGCCATATTTCTCAATAAGATGGTCGAAATCCTGTGGGTTGCCAATGTTGATGCAACCATCTTCCAGCATAGAGCAATCCATGTATGTGACCCCTTCTAAATTGGCTGCCGTAGTATAGGACCATCGGGCAACACTGCTTAATTGTATATCGCTGCTTCTTCTCCCGTGTAGGTTATTCGCAATATGATTGTTCAACAGGGTGTTTAGCACGTAAGCCGGTTGTTGCAATTCTATTTGCTGAAGGGCTTGTGTTAAAAATGGAGCTAATTAATTGAAAGGTATCAAAACTGCAATAATTGAGTTCATTCTTTTATTCGTATCGGGGATGAAATGGAACTAAAATGAACAACAATCCCAATGATCTCTATAACGATAAAACGTTTTCCAATTCGCAATTGATGACCCGTCGTGGGGCATTGTGCGCGGCTGCCGGACTTGGTGTATCCCTCTTTCTACCCAATGTTGTTTTTGCAGACGAAGAACCCGATGCTTCAGCTGATTCTCAGCAAGATGACCGTCTTGCCCAGAGTTGGCGTTTCAGGGATGGTGCTCCTATAACGCCTGAGACGAATACCGATGATGACGGCATCATGGTGCTGGGCGATGGCATTCCCTACGGCAAGAACTCCGCCGGCCAGTGGTGCAACGGCCGCGGCGATGCTATTCCCGGGGCGCTGCTGCGGGGAGTCGATGTCAGCTACTTCCAGTTTTCGATTGATTGGAACGCCGTCAAGGCTTCCGGTGTTGATTACGCGATCATCCGTGCCGCGTGGTCGGCACCCTATACCGATTCGAGTGGTACCTATCACGATGGTATCGATTCCTATTGGAACGGCAACGCGAGCGCGTGCGAGAGGGTTGGCATGCCGTACGGCGCCTATATCTACTCGTATGCGCGGACCGCTGCGGAGGCCGTGCGCGAGGCAGAGCATCTCATTGGCCTCATGAGGGGCCATAAGCCGACGTACCCGCTCTACATCGACATCGAGGACGACAAGGTTGTGGGTGCGGACCTCAACGCCGTCGCCATTGCCTTCTGCCGGCGTATCGAGCAGGCCGGGTACCAGGCCGGCGTGTACGCCAACCTGAGCTTCTGGAACAAGTACCTGACGAGTTCCACGCTCAACAACTGGACGCGCTGGATCGCGCAGTACAACGCGACTTGTGATTACGGTGGACGCTACGACATGTGGCAGTGCACGTCTTCAGGCGGCATCTCCGGCATCAACGGCTCGGTCGATATCAACTTCGATTACGTTGGCCTGAGCAACGAGTACTCTAGTCAGACTACATGGACTCGCGTATACGGACAGTCTCATCTTGATACCATGCTTGAGATTTCAAAAACGGGATGGGGCTCCTCGGATGCGGTGGTGATTGCTACTGAGCGGACATATTGGGACGCCCTGTCCGCGAGTGCGCTCGCAGGGTATTTGGGATGCCCTATCCTATTGACCTACACTGGGGCTTTGTCGAATCAAGCGAAGAGCGAGATCCAACGTCTTGGGGCAAAGACCGCCTATGTTGTTGGTGGCAACATTGCGATTGCCGATGCCGTTGACTCACAGATCAGAGCGGCTGGCTGCCCTACCGTTCAAAGGGTTTTTGGTCAGGACCAGCAGGGTACGGCGCGTGCGATTGCTGAATTCATCCGTAAGAAGAGCGGGGCTCAGTCAAAGACGTGCATTATTGCCACGTCTTGGAAATTCCAAGACGCCCTCAGCGTCTCCCCGTTTGCTTTCTGGAGCAAATCTCCTATATATCTGTGCGAGACCGGGTCTAATACATTGTCTGACGCTACGGTCAAATCAATTCAAAACGGTGGGTTTACCAAGGCCATTATTGTTGGTGGACCGGTCGCCGTGAATTCTTCCGTTGAAGGCCAGCTTCGGGGTATCGGCCTCTCCAACGTCAAGCGGGTGTATGGACAGACTGAATACGAAACGAGCCAGGCTATAGCTGAATGGGAGATTAGCGAAGGCATGGGCGTTTCTAATATGGCTGTAGCGACTGGTGAGACGTACTACGATGCCCTTTCCGGTGGTGCCCTTTGCGGGAAGAATGGCTCTGTCCTCACGATCGTGCATGATACCAATCGCGTCTGCCTCACAGTTTTTATCCCCAAGCAAAAGGGCAAGGTGTCTCACGGATTTGTTTTTGGTGGTCCTATCGCCGTTTCGAAGACAAGCTGGCTTGTCCTATTGAGAAACTACCTGTATTAGCATGGTCCTTGGCTCGTAGATTACCTTTTCATGGGTTCGATGGGTCGTTTCTCTTTGCGGGATATCAGATTCAGCCCAGTAGACGTTCACTGTGGGATCGCGTGCCATTTGAGTCGGTGAGGAAAATGGGAGACTTTGACCAGTATGTATAGGGCGCGATGCTCAGTGCATCCTGATAGGCTCTGGAAGTCGCGATGACGCACGTTGTAGATGAGGGATCGATTCTGTGAACCTCGTCAGCCACGATGCGGGACGTCTCCTGATAATCAATGCCCCCGAGGCGCACGATTTCGTAGTCCTGCCTTCTCAGCTTTGCGGCTACGGATTCACTGATGGCGAGCGGGCCACCGATGATATAAACCTTCTTGCTGCCAAGCCGCCTCACTTCCTGATAGGTTCGCGTAGGAAGCGAGTCTACTTTCGAAAGTAGGACCGGACAATTGAGAACGCCAGCAAGCGGGCTGGCAGACAGGGCATCCCAATAGCCGGAGACGGTGACGACGACGACTGTCGAACAAGAGTCATCCGCCCATCCCTTCTTTGAGATTGCCTGCATAGTATCGAATTCGTCCTGTCCGAATACCCTCTCCCAGCCCTTCGGGATAGCGGTGTTCGCGGAGTTTGCTGCCGCAACTCTTGCTGCTGCAGGTCCTTCAGAATGCGAAATCTCGGAGACCTCGCATTCAGATTGTTTTGTCTTCTGTGGATTATCTACTTTGTTGCTTGTGTCGGCTTTGCTGTTTTCCTCTTCAGCATCTCTCAGCGCTGGCAAGTTGACCGCAAAATCTATGGAGTCGGAATTGTTCTTTTCCTCGGCATCACTCGAGGTCTCCTCGTTCAAGGAACTGTCGGTTTCCTTGTCGGCTGGATTACCGCCATCTGTTGCACCAGCGGGGATCTCAGTTGTTTCCGTGGATGAACCACTGCTCGTTGCAGCATCCCCTGGAAGCGGTTCGGACGCGCCGCCGCTCTCATTAATAGCTTGGTTCTCTTTTGTGCCTGGCTCCATCGTCTCGATATAATCAAGGGCTTTGACAGTAGCCGACGCCTCTTGATTGGTTGAAACCTAGCCGACTTTATTATCGGTCAAGATCTACGATACGGGTTGCTTACTTGTCCGCCCTATTGTGGTGGGCACATCTTCTTCGGTGATCGCCACGCACGGTACCATGCCAAGGCCGGCGGAGACGATAAGGGCAACCGAGAGGACCCGACTTGCTCGACCTGCACGGAACGATTCCATGGGCATCCTCCCGGACGTCGAAACACAACTTCAGAGATTATAATCTTCATAAGTCTGATAAATAATCAAAGGACTCGTGTTTTCGAAACTAAAAAAGGGGCACCACATGCAGTTCTCCCACAGGCTCGACCTCTTCGGCGCGGAGGTCTTCGCGGCGCTGAACGACCGCCGCGTCGCCCTCGAGGCCGAGGGCCGCACCATCTTCAACCTCTCCGTGGGCACGCCGGACTTCGCGCCGTACCCGCACGTGGTGGCTGCGCTCACCGACGCCGCGCAGGATCCGGAGATGTGGAAGTACACCCTGCGCGACCTGCCCGAGCTCAAGCAGGCGGTCTGCGACTACTACGAGCGCCGCTTCGGCATCTCGGGCATCACGCCCAACATGGTCGCCAGCTGCAACGGCACGCAGGAGGGCGTCGGTCACTTCGCGCTCGCGCTCGCCGACCCCGGCGATACCGTCATCGTGCCCGATCCGTGCTACCCCGTGTTCGAGGCCGGCGCCAAGCTCGCCGGGGCGGACATTTACTATTACCCGCTCTGCGCCGAGCACGACTTCCTGCCCTACGTGGCGGATATTCCCGCCGAGGTTGCCGACCGCGCCAAGTACATGATCGTGAGCCTGCCCGCCAACCCTGTGGGATCGGTGGGCACGCCCGAGCTCTACCAGGAGATCATCGACTTCGCCCGCGCCCACGACCTCATCATCGTGCACGACAACGCCTACTCGGACATCGTCTTCGACGGTCCGCGCGGCGGCTCGTTCCTCGGCTATCCCGGCGCCCTCGAGGTGGGCGTTGAGTTCTTCTCGCTCTCCAAGAGCTTCAACGTCACGGGCGCGCGCATCGGCTTCTGCGTGGGTCGCGCGGACGTGGTGGCCGCCTTCGCCAAGCTGCGCGGCCAGATCGACTTCGGTATGTTCCTGCCCATCCAGAAGGCCGCCATCGCCGCGCTCACCGGTCCGCTCGAGCAGGTGGAGGAACAGCGGCTCAAGTACCAGGAGCGCCGCGACGCGCTCTGCGACGGGCTCGAGGGGCTCGGCTGGGAGCGGCCGAACGCCCACGGCTCCATGTTCGTGTGGGCCAAGCTGCCCGGCGCGCGCACGGATTCCATGGCGTTCTGCGAGGAGCTCATGGAGCGCGCCGGCGTCATCGTCACGCCGGGCGCGAGCTTTGGCCCCTCGGGCGAGGGCTACGTGCGCATGGCGCTCGTGCTGCCGCCGGCGGGCATTCGCGAGGCCGTGGAGGCGATTCGCGCGGCGGGGATCCTCGGCTAACGAGCAGTGCGCCGTGCATCCACCGCTCTCACCGCGCTCGCCCAGCCGCCGTGTTGGCTCCACATCTGGAATCTCGGCGAACGGTTGAGAATACCCTGCGAGTTGCGGGATAATGCAAGACCGTAACCATTCTTCCTACCTTTGGGGGCAAACATGATTAACGACAGGAAAGTCGCCATCATCGGCTGCGGTTTCGTGGGTTCGAGCTCCGCGTTCGCCCTTATGCAGAGCGGCATCTTCTCCGAGATGGTGCTCATCGACGTGGACCGCAACCGCGCTGAGGGCGAGGCGCTCGACATCTCGCACGGCGTGCCGTTCGCCAGCCCGATGAAGATCTATGCGGGCGACTACTCCGACCTCGGCGACGCCGCCATGGTGGTCGTCACCGCCGGCGCCGCGCAGAAGCCCGGCGAGACGCGCCTCGACCTGGTCAACAAGAACGTCGCCATCTTCAAGTCCATCATCCCGCAGATTCGCGAGAGCGGTTTCTCCGGCGTACTGCTCATCGTCTCCAACCCGGTCGACGTGCTCACCTACGCTGCCATCCAGATGTCCGGCCTACCCGAGGCCAAGGTCATCGGCTCCGGCACCGTGCTCGACACCGCCCGCCTGCGTTACATGCTCGGCGAGCACGTGGACGTGGACCCGCGCGACGTGCACGCCTACGTGATGGGCGAGCACGGTGACTCCGAGCTCGTAGCCTGGTCCAGCGCCACGGTCGCCGGCGTTCCCCTGTCCGAGTTCTGCGAGCTTCACGGCCACTACCAGCACCGCGAGGCCGAGGCCCGCATCGCCGAGGACGTGAAGAACAGCGCGTACACCATCATCGAGAAGAAGCACGCCACCTACTACGGCGTGGCCATGGCCGTGCGCCGCATCTGCACCGCCGTCATGCGCGACGAGGACTGCGTGCTGCCCGTCTCCAGCCTGATGGTGGGCGAGTACGGCCTCTCCGACCTGTGCATCTCCATGCCGACCATCGTGGGCCGCAACGGCGTGGTCGCGCGCGTGCCGGTCTCCATCAACGACGATGAGGAGAAGGAGCTGCAGAAGAGCGCCGCCGCGCTGAAGGCCATCATCGAGAAGGTCGACTTCAACGCCTAGTTTCAGCTGCGCCTAGTCGGGGGCGCTCCTTCGCTTCGCGCCGGTGCGGCGGATTCCGCGGTGGGCGATGGGGCGGGGGAGCGCCCTCGTTGTTTTGAGAGGGGTGCCCGTGCCTGAGATCACCCCACCGGAGCATAAGGCCGGCAATATCGAGAAGACGCTGCCGCGCTCCTCGGTCATCGTCATGATCTTCGAGGCGCAGGATGACTACGCCGTCATCGATTCCACGGCGTTTTCGCTGTTCCAGCACAACCCGTTCTCGTGGGTGATGGCGGAGCCGGCGATTGCGCATCTGCCGGCGGGGCCACAGCTGACGGTGGTACTGTCGCCGGCGGCGCCGCCGACCGAGGTGCCACCGACTGTTCGATTCCATCCCGATCAGGAGACCAGACGTCATGAATATCAACCACGCCATCCTGCACATCCTCGACTTCGACTCGTCGGTGAACGTCATGAGCCAGCGCGAACTGGAGCTGGACACCCGCGCCGCCAAGTCCTTCGTGGCCACGCATCTGCGTCGCGCGCGCACCTCGGCCGATAACCGGCGGGGCAGCTTCTCGCCCGAGTCCGGTTTTGCGCCTGAGCTCAAGGCGTTCCTCTTCGGCGAGCGGGACTTCATCGACCTCTCGCAGCAGGTGGCGGAGTTTCTGGCAGCCGAGCTCGCCAAGGCCGAGAAGCCCGAGAGCACGGACGTGTTGGTCGCCGACTTCGAGGACGACGATGACGTGCGCTGGTTCGCCGTTCTGCTGCTTTCCAGCCGGCAGGCCTTCATGCACGAGGTGGGCCGCGAAGGCGGCGAGGTGGCCAACGCCATCAAGCGCCACTACGCGATCCTTCCCAATCCCTCGCAGAAGCTCGCGAGCTATGCGCTCGTGCGTGCGAGCTCTATGGAGATCTTTTACCAGGATAAGCCGCGCAAGATTGGCGGCATGGACACCCTGCTCATCCCGCAGGGACTCCTGCAATGCGATGAGGGAACCTCGGGCAAGGAGGCCATCGAGGCCGTGACGCGCGCCGTGGCGCAGGCGGCCGAGGACCATGGCGCCAACGCGGCCGTGGCAGTTGCTGCGGTGAAGTCCGCGGTGGCGAACGCGGTGGAGGAGGACGAGGACCTGCCGCCCTGGGATGTGGTGGACGCGGCGCTCGCCGACGAGCCGCAGCTGCGCGACGCCGCCAAGGAGGCGCTGGCGAGCGAGGGGGTGCCCGAGCATGTGCCCGTGGAGCGGCACCAGGTTGAGCGCGCGGCGGTCAAGAGCCATCGCATCCGCACGGATACGGGCATCACCATCACGTTTCCGGTGGACATGGTGGGCAACCCCAACTACGTCGAGTTTGTCAACGAGCCGAACGGCCTCATCAGCATCGAGCTCAAGCAGATCGGCAGCATCGAGAACCGGTAGGTTGCGGGGCGTGGCTTGCGGGCCGCGGCTTGGGGTACGGTTTGGGCCTCGTGCGTGGCCCCGTGGCTCATGGCGATAAGTTGCATATGGCTAATTTGTAGGACCCGTAGGCGCGGCATATGCTAGCATCCAAGTAGCATTAGAAAATTAACGCCCGGAAGCGGGCATGTCGCAGGGAGGATCCTATGAGCAAGACGGCTGTTGTGTACTGGAGCGGTACCGGCAACACTGAGGCCATGGCCGAGTATCTGGTGAACGCCATCAACGAGAAGGGTGGTCAGGCCGAGCTCTTTCCTGTGGACAGCTTCGACGTCTCCACGGCCGATGCGTACGACGCGTTCGCACTCGGCTGCTCCGCCTGGGGTTCCGAGGAGCTCGAGGCTAACGAGTTCCTGCCCGTCTACGAGGAGATCGAGCCTAAGCTGGCTGGCAAGAAGGTGCTGCTGTTCGGTTCCTACGGTCACGGCGATGCCGCCTACCAGCAGGATTGGAAGGCGCGCGCCGAGGAGGCCGGCGCTCAGGTGGTCGCTACCGTGGGCTCGCTCGACGCCCCCGAGGTCGAGGACGAGGAGGCGCTCGCCGCTGCCGCCGACCAGCTGCTGGCGTAAGCGCGCCGTTCGCAATCCCATAGTCCGTACGGAGTCCGAGCATACCTAGCATGCTCGGACTCCGTTTTTGCCCGATTGCTATCGCCGCGCCCGAGATGTAGCGTTCGAGAGCGCTTTTCGCCTTCCTGGGCGCTCATATGCAGGTCGGGGCGTCGAAAAGCGCTCGCAAAGTGCGTCGGGGGCGTTTCCGACATCGAATTCGGCGCGCAAGGTCCCCGCGGCCCATCCGGACGCGATCGACTTGTTTGCGGCCACGTTCCCCGCTTTCTCGGCCTGCTGAAATCAAAACTCGCCGAAACGGTACAGGTCTACGCGAGCCGTCAAAGTATCACCGGAATCTGGCACTTTCTTGACCTGCGCGTTCTCCACGGACCGTAGACGCTCTCCTTCATCCCACCGCATAAACCTGAACCATTGCGGCAAGTTTGAAAAAAATAGCCCCCTATAGCCGTCGTCGGTGTCCGCATATGCCCCCAAACCTTAGCTGCGAGCTAATGAAACCGCGCGGCGTTCTCCCTACCATGAGGCCAATCGGTCGCCGTACGCAGCGGCCGCGGCACGTGATGGGAGAATCACATGGCAAAGGAAAAGGGCAAGAAGTCTATCGGGAAGATTGTGGTCATTGCGATTGTGGTGCTGGTCGCCATCGGCGCGTTCGCCTCGATGGGCGGCAACGACGGTCCCAAGGTGGCGGGTTCCAGCGAGGAGCCGGCGGCTCAGAAGGAGGGCAAGCAGGAGGAGCCGGCGGCTCAGAAGGAGGGCAAGCAGGAGGAGCAGAGCACCGAAAATCTCGCCGCGGGCACCGCCGTGGACATGGGCGACGGTGCCACGGTGAGCGTCGACTCTATCGAGACGGTCTCTAACTACGATGGCTCCGCGCTCATCAAGGCCACCGTCACCTACAAGAACAACAGTGATGACACCATCTCGTTCAACAGCTTCGACTGGAAGGGCGAGGACGCGAACGGTGCGCAGGAGAATGTCGAGGTTTTTATCGGCGCTGACGCCTCCACCGACAAGTCCGCCCTCGATTCCGGTAATCTTGCAGCTGGCGGTACCAAGACTGGTACGGTGTATTTCAAGGAAGGAACCGTCAAGATCCTCTACTCCGGTAACATCTTCAGCAAGGACGTCAAGGCGAGCTGGACGGTCGCCTAACCGCCAAGCGTCAAAGAGGGGAGGGCGCATGGCCGAACGCTTGACGGAGGAGCTGCTGGAAGAGCTGCTCGGGACGCCGCGCATCGAGGAGTACCTCGATGCCCATGCGCTCAACGCCCCCTCCCTTGCCGAGTATCTGAACCGCCTGCTCGCGGACAAGCGCTTGAAGCGCTCCGAGGTCGTGCGTATGGCGAACCTCAACGAGACGTTCGGTTACCAGATCTTCACCGGCAGCCGCAACCCTTCGCGCGACAAGGTGCTGCAAATCGCCTTCGCCATGGCGCTCAGCGTGCGCGAGACCGATCGCGCCCTGCGCGCCGCCGGCGTCTCGGCGCTCGACCCCAAGGGCAGGCGCGACGCCATCATCATCTTCTGCCTCGATCGCGGGTGCTCGCTCCAGAAGGTGAACGAGGAACTCTATCGATTTGACGAGCGCACCGTCTGCTAGGGTTGGCGGGTCGATCCCCGGCTTCTCGTGTCCGGGGGGGGGCGGAGGCAGCGGTCCCCCGGCTCCTCGTGTCCGCGCCCTGAGCTAAGATGAACCCATGGAACAACGCAGCCTGACAGAAGACCTCACCGCGCAGCTCGCGCATATGGACGCCCCCGCACAGGGGGGCGTATCGCGTTGACGAGGTGCTCAAGCGCAGTGGCACCGAGGTCACGGAGGTCGTGTACTATCCGGGTCGCGACGGGGGAGAGCTCGGCCCCTTCGTTCGCAAGCGCATCCTTGCCGCCTCGGGCGCGGGATCAGCCTACGATGCGATTTTCCAGGCCGAGCGCGCGGGTGAGCGCTTTCTTTTCCTGCCACGCGTGATGGATGTTCGCCGCGTGGGCGACGAGGTGCATGTCGTCATGGAGTTCGTGCCAGGGGAGACCCTCGATACCCTGGTCGATTGTGTGGGCGCTTCCCCCGAACTCGCCTGCCGTCTGATGCCTGCCGTGTGCGAGGCGGCCTCGGAACTGCATGAGCGTTTTCAGCCGCCCATCATCCACCGCGACCTCACGCCGTCGAATATCATGGTGCTGGATTCCGGCGGCGCCTCAAAACCCGTCGTCACCCTGATCGACTTCGGCATCTCCCGCCGCTGGCAGGAGGGTGCGGATACCGATACCACCCATTTTGGCACGCGTTCCTATGCGCCGCCCGAGCAGTTCGGCTTCGGGCAGACCGATGTCCGCAGCGACATCTTCGCGCTCGGCGGCGTGCTCTTCTTCTGCTGCGTGGGCGAGCAGCCCCAGCCGGCGCTCGATGCCGATATGCTCGCGCGGGCGGGCGTGCCCGACCCCCTTGCCACGGTCATCCTGCGCGCCCGGGCCTTCGACCCGGCGGACCGCTATCCCTCGGCGGCGGCGATGCGCGGGGCGTTGCTCGCTGCATGTACAGCCGCGGGCTCGGCCGCGGCTGGTGCCGCTGCGGGTGAGGTCGACCTGCCGGCAGCCACCGCCCCCGGTCCGCTCGTCGCGCGCCCGCCCCGGCGATCCCGCCGCCTGACGGTTCCCGCTGCCGTCGGGACCTGCTGGAACGTCATTCTACTTGCCTCCTTCGTGCTCATGGTTGCCATCTGCGTCGCGATGGCCCTCGACCCGCCTTCCCAGTACCGGAGCATGCCCTTCTGGCTGTTCGCCTTGCTGCTAGTGGGGATCATCTTGGTGCCCTACGCGATCACCCTCTATTGGTTCGCCGACCGGAGGCGCCTGCTCGCCCATGTTCCCTGGTTCTCGGGCCTGAGTCTCGTACGCCGCATCGTGTGGAGCATCGCGGCGATAACAGTATCGGCGGTCGGCGCCTGCGCGATTGGCATCGCCGCGGGGTACCTCTAATCCCGTCGACCAGGCCGGCGGCATCCCGGCAACGCCGCCGCCCCGACCCCGTCAACGCTGCCGCCCCGACCCCGTCCACATCGACAAGTTGTGGAACATGTACCCCGGCGCCCACCCAGGCGCTGTATCGTGATAAAGTATCAGAACTCGATAGAGGCGCGGATGAGAAGAGGTGCGGGCGAGCGAGCGAGCTTCGACCCCGTGCCGAGGCGATTCCGCCGAACCTCGGGGCCCGGGCGCGGGCTGCGGGGTGGGTCCGTGGGGAACACCCACGGGACTGTCTGCACGTTGCAGGGGTGCTATCCGGGTTTGGTTCGCGCGTTGCCGCCAAGGGCGTCGTCGCGGTCCGCTTCCGGCCCCTGTCCGGAAGAAAGGACGCATGCCCGTGGCATCGGACACCATCATCTACCCGGCACCCGATCCGGCCGAGGCCGCTCTCTACGCCGCAAAACGGCCCTTCGCCTCCAAGGAGACGCTCGAGACCATCTGCCGTGATTATCCAACGCCCTTTCACCTCTACGACGAGACCGGCATACGGCGCAACATGGAGGCGGTGCGCGACGCCTTTGCCTGGAATCCCGGCTTCAAGGAATACTTCGCCGTCAAGGCGAACCCCAATCCCGCGCTGATCAAGATCCTCACCGAGTACGGCTGCGGCTGCGATTGCTCGAGCTACACCGAGCTGCTCATCGCGGATGCCTGCGGCGCGACCGGCCACGATATCATGTTCTCGGCCAACGATGTGCCCGCCGAGGACTTCGCTCTCGCCCGCGAGCTGGGCGCGATCGTCAACTTCGACGACATCAGCCACATTCCGTTCTTCCGGCGCGTGGCAGGCCCTGTGCCCAAGACCGTGTGCTGCCGCTTTAACCCGGGCGGGCTCTTCCGCCTGGCCAATGGGCTCATGGACAACCCCGGCGACTCCAAGTACGGCATGACAGAGGAGCAGCTCTTCCAGGCATTTCGCGAGCTCAAGGAAGCTGGCGCCGAGGAGTTCGGTATCCACGCCTTCCTGGCGAGCAACACCGTTACCAACGAGTACTACCCGGCGCTCGCGCGCGTGCTGTTCGACCTTGCGCGACGCCTGCAGGAGGAGACGGGCTGCCATGTGGGCTTCGTCAATCTCTCCGGCGGCGTGGGCGTGCCCTACCGTCCGGACCAGACGCCGAACGACATCGCCCGGATCGGTGCGGGCGTGCACGAGGTCTTCGACGAGGTGCTCGTTCCTGCTGGTATGGGCGACGTGCGGATCTTCTGCGAGATGGGTCGCTTCATGATGGCACCGTATGGCTGCCTGGTGACGCGCGCCATCCACGAGAAGCGCATCTACAAGCACTACATCGGTGTGGACGCCAACGCCTGCAACCTCATTCGCCCGGCCATGTATGGGGCGTACCACCACATCTCCGTGGTGGGGCAGCCGGGGGGTCCTGACAAAACAGCGGCTCCTGCCACCTGCGTGTACGACGTGACCGGCAATCTCTGCGAGAACAACGACAAGTTCGCCATCGACCGCCCCTTACCCGAGGTGGAGATGGGGGATCTGCTCGTGATCCACGACACGGGCGCGCACGGGCACGCCATGGGCTACAACTACAACGGACGCTTGCGCTCTGCGGAGGTGCTGCTGCGCCCCGATGGCTCCACGCGCCTCATTCGCCGCGCCGAGCGTCCGAGCGACTACTTCGCCACGCTCGACGTGCTGCTCGAGGGTCGGGATCTGCTCGCGCGGACGGCGTTTCTCGAGGGCGAGGCGAGTTCGGAGGGAGAAGAATCCTAAAGTGTAGAGTTTTGCCGGGGCTGTCGGAGTATAGGCATTTACCGCATTACCCTGACCTGCGGAAATGTTGGCGCGTGTTACGGGTCTACTCACCGGACCGGCTGAAAACTCTACACTTTACGTTTTATCTCAATCGTTGAAGGCAAATACCAGTTCTGAGGAGGAGCATATGGACGTCAGGAAGCTCGAGGGGTCGATCGTCGCGCTCGTGACGCCGTTCGCGGTGGACGGCAGCGTGGACTTCGACGCGCTGGGCAGGTTGGTCGACTTCCACGTGGACAACGGAACCGACGCCATTCTGGCGCTCGGCACCACGGGCGAGTCCGCCACGATGACGGACGAGGAGGATTGCGCCGTCGTGCGCTTCGTGGTCGATCGCGTGGCCGGCCGCGTGCCGGTGATCGCGGGCTCCGGTTCCAACAACACGGCCACGCAGATTCGCAAGAGCCTGGCCTACCAGGAGCTGGGCGTGGACGCGCTGTTGGTCATCAGCCCCTACTACAACAAGAGCAACGAGGAGGGCATCTACCGGCACCTGACCGCGACCGCCGACGCAGTGGACATCCCTTGCATCCTGTATAACATCCCCGGTCGCACGGGCTGCTCCATCTCCGCGGCAAACGTGCGCCGGCTGAGCGTGCATCCCAACATCATGGGTATCAAGGAGGCGAGCGGTAGCCTGGCCTATGCGGCGAGCATCGCCGACTGCCTCTCGGATGCCTTCCGCATGTACTCGGGTGAGGACGCGCTCACGCTACCGCTTATGTCGCTCGGCGCGTCGGGCACCATCAGCGTCTGGGCGAACGTGCAGCCCGCGCTCGTGCACGCCATGTGCCGCGCCTACTTGGACGGTGATCTGGCCGGCGCCAAGCGCATCCAGGTAGAGGGCCAGCCGCTCATCGCGCAGCTGTTCTGTGAGGTGAACCCCATCCCTGTCAAGGACGCCCTGGCGCAGATGGGGCTCATCGAGGGGCCCGTGTACCGCATGCCGCTCTGGCCTCTGACGAATGCGCACCGCGCTCAGCTCGCGGACGCGCTCGGCGCCGCGGGTGTCGATCTTCCTGTTGCAAACGACCTCGCACCCCAATCGCTGCTGAGCAGCGTCACCGAGAAGGAGGGCCGCAATGATTAGCGTCGTCATCGTCGGCACGGGCCGCATGGGCACGCTTATCCGGCAGACGGCCGAGGCGGCCCGCGGGGCGGACGGCGCGCCCGTCTTCGGCGTGGCGGCCCAGGTGGGCTTCGAGCTGGATGAGCTCGCGGCCGCTCCCGCCGCGGACGCCATTATCGACTTCTCCAACGCGGCCACGCTCGATGCCGTTGACGCCTACGTGCGCCGGACCGGAGCCGCGCTGGTGAGCGGGACCACGGGTTATACCGAGGAGCAGCTGGGGCTGCTCCACGCTCTGGGGAAGGTGGCCCCGGTGCTCCATTCCGGCAACTACTCCATCGGCGTGGCGGCGCTCAGGCATCTGACCGCCCAGGCCGTGCGCGAGCTGCCGGGCTTTGACGTGGAGATCACCGAGACGCACCACAATCAGAAGGTGGACGCTCCCAGCGGGACGGCGAAGCTGCTGCTCGACACCGTGATCGAGGAGGAGGCTGCGGGGGGTCGCGGAGACTATCATCCCGTCTTCGGCCGCGAGGGCATGGTCGGCGCGCGCGATCCCCGCGAGGTCGGGGTGCACTCGCTGCGCGGTGGCACCGTCGCCGGTGTGCACACGGTGGGTTTCTTCGGTGAGGACGAGGAGGTCACGCTCACCCACCGCGCCACAAGCCGTCAGATCTTCGTGAACGGCGCCCTCGCCGCAACCGCCAAACTGGTAGGTAAGCCCGCCGGCTTCTACACGTTCGATGAGATAATGTTCGGCTAGCGGGTCGAGCGCCACCGCGCGCGCATCGCGCGCAATGGGCGCCACTGCGAGCAACACGCCGACACAAGGGAAAGGACAAGAACATGGCAGATACCAACATGGATGCGCAGGAGATTATCGACTTCATCGCCAACGCCAAGAAGAAGACCCCCGTCAAGCTCTACGTTCGCGAGAAGCCGGGCCGCCGCGTGGACTGGGGCCAGGCGCACGTCTACGGCGGCCGCAAGGGCAAGACCATCTTCGGCGATTGGGCTGAGCTGAAGCCCATTCTCGACGCTAACGCCGAGAACATCGACTTCTACGACGTCGAAGGTGATTGCCGCAACTCTGCCGTTCCCCTGCTGGACACTAAGGGACTGAATGCGCGTATCGAGCCCGGCGCCATCATCCGCGACCGCGTTGAGATCGGCGACGGCGCGGTGATCATGATGGGCGCGATCATCAACATCGGCGCGCAGATCGGCACGGGCACCATGATCGACATGGGCGCCGTGCTGGGCGGTCGCGCCACGGTGGGCAAGAACTGCCACATCGGCGCCGGTACCGTGCTCGCCGGCGTGGTGGAGCCCGCGAGCGCCACGCCCGTCATCGTCGAGGACGACGTGATGATGGGCGCCAACGCCGTGGTGCTCGAGGGTGTGCACGTGGGTCGCGGCGCCGTGGTGGCCGCCGGGGCCGTCGTCATCGAGGACGTGCCCGAGAACGCGGTGGTGGCCGGCGTGCCCGCCCGCGTGATCAAGCAGCGCGACGAGCGCACGGACAGCAAGACGGGCCTCGAAGAGGCGCTCCGCACGCTGTAGCGGCGGGCACTGAGGCCTGCGGCGACGCGGCGGCGAATCCATCCTTTGCGAAAGGGGCGGCTCTTATGGCTTGGGAGGAACGGGATAGGAATTGGCTCGAGACGGCCTCGGAGCTGGAGCTGCTCACGCGGTTCCGGCGCGACCTTCATCGGATTCCCGAGCTGGACGATGAGCTGCCGCAGACCGTCGCGTATGTGGAGGGCGTGCTGGGCCTGCTCTCTTGCGAGGTGGGACACCCCTGCAAGGGGAGTGTGAGCGCGTTCTTCGACCTGGGCCATGGTCGCGAGGCGGGAGCCACCGCGGCCGTGCGCGCCGACATGGACGCGCTGCCCATCTGCGAGCGGACGGGCGTGGCCTTCGCCTCGGAGCATGCGGGCTGCATGCACGCGTGCGGGCACGACGGCCACATGGCCATGGCGCTCACGATGGCCGTGCTGGTTGATCGGGCCGTCCGGGCGGGGGTCGCGCTCGCGCGGAACGTGCTCTTCATCTTCCAGCCGGCAGAGGAGACCACGGGCGGCGCCAAGCGCGTGTGCGAGTCCGGGGTCTTCGAGCGCTATGGAGCGAATCGGATCTTCGGCTTCCACGTGTGGCCCGACCTGCCGTCCGGTACCGTGTGGTCGCGCCCCGGGGCGCTCCTCGCCCGTTCCTGCGAGGTGCATATCGACATCCACGGCCAGAGCACGCACGTGGGCAAGACGCTCGGCTTGCCGGATGATCAGAGCCACGATGCGCTGCTGGCGGCCTCGCGGTTCGTGGCCGCAACGCGTCCCCTCCTGGCCGAGCTGAGCGAGGGCAATCCGGTAATCTGCCGCTTTGGCCTCCTACAGGCTGGTACGGTCTGCAACGCGCTCGCGAGCGAGGCCAAGCTGCGCGGCACGCTGCGCACGTTTTCCGACGAGACGCACGACCAAGCGATGGAGGGCCTGCGTGCACTGCTGGCCAAAAGCTGCGAGGAGACCGGCTGCACGTTCGACCTCGAGTTCACGCTCGGCTATCCGCCGGTGGTGAACGATGCGGGCCTGTACCGCGCCGCGGCCGGTGTGCTCGACGGGGATGGTGGCGCGCCTCGACTGCAGGAGCTTCCCGACCCGCTGCTCATCTCCGAGGACTTCTCCTTCTACCAGCGTCATCTACCGGGGCTCTTCATGCTGCTCGGCGTGGGCACGCCGGCTGAAGGTGCTGAGGGTCAGGAGGGCGTGGTTGAGGACGGCGGAGTGCAGTGCTTCGCCACGAGCGCCCTGCATACGGATACGCTCATGTTCTCCGAGGAACAGCTGCTGCCCGGCGTGGCGGTGTATCGCAGACTGCTGGGGTTGTAGCGCGGCGAGCGGACGGACGCCGGGCGGGCGCCGGCCGGGGAAGACCGGGCTGGTGCCAGGCGAGGTACCGGGTTGGTGCCGCCTGCCGCGGCGTCGTTCCACGTAGCTTTATCGGAGTTGTGAACGCGCGGTCATCGGTTTTTCGGTCTTCTGAACGCTCCGTTCACAACTCCAAGAAATTGATGCACTCTGACCTGCGGCTTTCTTGATGCTGCCTCATCGGCAGTATCTGTAGCGTTCATTACTCGGAATAATCGACGGTAACCCGCGTCCAGCAACCCGTACCCAGCAATTCATGGAGCAAAATAAGAAGGTCCCTACCGGGACCTTCTAATAGAAACAATAACCAACGCCCTATATCTTGTTCATCTCGGCGAGCGTCTTGTTGTACCACTCGTACCAGTTGGGCGGGCAGTACTTCTGGGCGCCCTTCACGCTGATGGTGTAGCCGTAGCCGGCGGCCAGGCCGGAGACATGGCTGTCGATGGCCTGCTCCCAGCTGCTCCAGGACTTGCTGCCCCAGCCCCAGGCGTTGCACGGCAGGAAGCAGTTGGCGCCCTTGGAGCTCTCGGTGTTGGAGATGGCGGGGGAGAAACGTGGGTCAACGCCGTACTTCCACGCGGCGGAGGCAAACGCGTTGCCATAGCCGGCGAGCGGGGAACCAGCCAAGTAGGCGTCGATGCGCGGACCCCATTGGGCCACGAACGTGGCCTCATCGACGGACCAATCCACGGCGGAGTTATCCACCGTGCCAGCCTGGGCGGAGCCGCTCGCGCTCGCCTGCGTGCCGTTGCCGGCGGCCTGCTGGGCGGCGGCCTGCTGGAGCGCGGCGAGCTCGTCGGCGGCTTCCTTGTCGGCCTGCGCCTGCGCCGCCTCGCGCAGCTGCTGCGCCTGCTTGAGCGCCTCGTCCGCCTTCTGCTGCTCGGTATCGGCCTGCGCCTTGGCCTGGGCGAGCTCGGTCTTCTGCTGCTCGAGCTGCTGCTCGGCTTCGTTCAGCTCGGAGAGGGCCGCGGTGTTGGAGGACTGGATCTGGTTGAGGTAGGTCACCCGGGTGAGCAGGTCCTCCAACGAGTCGGACTGGAGCACCAGGCTCATGAGAACGTTCGTGCCCTGCTGGTTCTTGTACGAGGCGCGCATGGCCTTGCCGGCCTTCTCGCGCATGTCGGGAAGCTTGGCCTCGATCTCGTCGATCTTTGCCTGGTTGTCGTTGATCTGCTGCTGGAGCTTCTGGACGTTGGCCGTGGCCTCGTCGTACGCAGCGGCAGAGGATTCAACCTGCTTCTGGGTCTCGGTGAGCTTGGCCTCGGTCTCCTGGGTCACGGCATGGGCCGCAACGGGGGAGAGCGCCGTGCCGGCCAATGCGAACGAGAGCGCAGCTCCCACCACGAGGGCCCGATGCGTCAGTGTTCTAACTCCGTGCATGAACCATCCTCGACAATCCGTGTCATAGACCTTTCAAGTACGTGAGGATAGTGTACAACCGGTCTAGACCTCAACTTGAACCTTAGACTACTTTAAGGTTCAAGTTGAAGGTTTACCATGCCTTGGAGCTGCGGAAATACCGCAATGTAGAGCAACTGTGGAGTTTAGAGTTTCACTTGAAGGTTGAAGGTATGAAAAACGCCGCAGGCTTCTGACCTGCGGCGTTGCTGTTAGAGCGTTCCGTCTGCCCGGGCGCGTTCAACCTCGGCCAGCGCCTCGGGCGGGGTGTGGGTACAAGTTCCGTCACCCAGGTGGACGACCTCGATCGCGTCGCCCTCGCGGACCTCGCCGCCGTGTAGCACCACGCCGAAGATGCCCTCGTGCGGGAAGATGCAATCGCCCGCCAGATAGTAGATGGCGCACCGCGTGTGGCATACCTTGCCGATCTGGCTGATCTCCACGAGCACGTCCCTGCCTAGGCGAAGCTGCGTACCCAGGGGGAGCGAGAGGAGGTCGATCCCCTCCGTGGTGAAGTTCTCGCCAAAGTCGCCGCGCTTGACATCCAGCCCGCGGGCTTGAGCCGTCTCGATGGATTCCTTGGCGAGGAACGAGACCTGGCGGTGCCAATGGCCCGCATGGGCGTCCTCGGCCACGCCGAAGTCCTCGATTACTCGCGCCGCGCCGCTGGGAATCGGCGACTTGCGCGTGCCCTTGCGGGGCGAGGCGTTGACGGAGATGATGCGAGCGGGACCTTGGAAGGCCTCCGCATCGGTTCGCATGGGGTTTTGGGCCCCCTCGACCTCCGCGCGCGCGGCACGTTCCTCAAGCTCGCGTTTTGCAGCGTCGAGCAGTATATCTGCCATGACTGTTCCTCCCCTGATAATTTGTCGGCAGCATCCTAGCACAACCCTGTGAGGCGCACCTGTGCGGTCCGGGTGGGGAGCGGTGCCGGGGCCCTGCATGCTAGAATCGGCTTGCCGGACGGATGTATGGCAGCGATTGTCTCGTGCCCCCGCGATGAGGGCACTTCGTAATTGAAAGGACTCACGCGTATGGCTCAAGACGCAGGGAACACCAAGCAGCCTCGGGGTGAGCGGCGGGATATGGACGAGCGCGTGTATCCCGGGGCCCCGTCTTGTGCGGATGCGGCGGCGGAGGGACGGAGTGGCGGCCCCGCAGGCTCGGCTCGGTGCCAGCGACGCGTGGCAATCGCCCTCGCGACGGTATCCGCGCTGCTCATCGTGGCGGCGCTCGCGATGGTGCTCTTCAGCGGGCAGCCCGGCTTCGACGGCCTCATGCATACGGTCGCCGGGCAGGGCAGCGAGCCGGCCGCCGTTGAATCCTCTGATTCCGCCGGGCAGACCGCGGCGGGTTCCGGCGCCGAAACCGCCTCATCAGAAAACGACGCTGCGGACTCTTCGACCCGGGGTGGCGACGAAACCTCTGACGGCTTTCGCGCCGCAACGGCTGGTTCGGAATCCGGATCATCTTCCGCAGCCTCGGGCGACGAGGCCCCGGGCGGGCGATCCCCGAACAATACAACCGCTTCAAGCAGCGGAAACGCCAAGCCAGGCAACGGTGCCTCCAATGGCAACGCGCCAGCGCAAACCATTACCGTTTCCGTGGTCGTGGACGCATCCGCGGCTGGCGGCGGCACCCTGGCGAGCACCAGTCTCACCTTCGAGCCGGGCGCGACTGTCTACGACGCACTGCGCGGTACCGGCCTTTCCGTCAACGCGCGGGGCACGGCGTACGGCACCTACGTTGCGGCCATTGGAGGCTATGCGGAAAAGGAGCACGGCGGCACGAGCGGCTGGACTTACTCCGTGAACGGGGCATCTCCTAGCGCCGCGTGCGACGCGTATGAACTCTCGAATGGGGATGTCGTTCGCTGGACATACGTCACGTCAAACTGATCGACCGCACCAGCTCGGCGCGGCCTGCAGCTCCCGCGCTACGCCCGGCTCGCCAGGAAATGGCGACGGCTGAAGTAGTTGTACCAGGTGACGAAGAACGTGGAAATGAGCTTCATCAGCTGGTAGCCGATGTTGAACATGGTGACGCCCACGAACATGTAAAGGTCGTTCAACCCCAGCCCCACGGCGGAGAGCACAGCGAAGATGGTGAACTCGCGCCTGCGGCTCATGCCGTCGCGGTGATCGAACACAAAGCGCAGCGAGAGGTAGTAGTTCACCACAACGCTCACGATGAACGCGAGGGTGGTGGAGACCAGGTAGTCCATGTGGGCAAGTTCCACGAGCGCGAGGAGCGAAGCGTACTCGACGACGAGCGACGCCAGGCCCACCAGCGCAAACTTGGTGAACTCCTTGGTGCCCGGTGTCAGGTGCGGCGCGCGCAGCTTATGTCCGTGAAACCCCTTCAAAATACTCCCCATATGTGGAATAGTGCGTGAACCTCTGCCTACTATACGCGCGATGTCAGGGAGATGTAAGGATTCGAAACGGCTTCCCACAGCTATTTCTCGCTATCTGCGCAGCATCTCCATGGGAGAGCGCGCTTCGGCGAGGTCGGAGCTGCGAATGCGGACGCGCACGAACGGGGCGCAATTATGGGCGTTTTGTGCGCGGGGGGGGGTTCTGGCTTCAATCGCAGTGTTTAGCAACGTTCACCTGTGCTCTTGCCATGGAAGTGGGGTTTTACCGAGACTTCGCCTTTGAGCTATAGTTAACAAGTCTGTCGCTTTGTGGCCATCCATGAGGCGTGCGGGCGTCCGACATAGCTTGCGAAGACGGGGCGGTGCCTGGTGTGGGTCCCGGAATTGCAGGTGCTCTATATATGACGACCGGTTGTCTTTCCAAGACGGGGCGAAGCCATGCAGCAACTCCGTGTCCCTGGGTGCGGTGCGTTTGCATTCCTTGCTTTGACGGGCACTCGGTCGAGGGGAGAAGTGGGGTCCATATGGAGGCCGATACCGTCGAGTTCGCCGGGTCGCGTGTGCCCGACGCGCGTGAGCGTGCGAGCGCACGTAACCGTGCACGGGACTATGCACACGAGGAGCGCGCCCAGGCGGCATGCATCGGAGGCGTGCGCGCCAAGTGGTACGTGATCCAGGTGGTCTCCGGCAGGGAACGCAAGGTTTGCGAGCTGCTTCGCGCCAAGATCGGAGAAGACGTGCTCAAGGAGTGCTTCTCGCCCGCGTACGCCACGCAGCGCAAGGTGCGCGGAGAATGGGAGGAACATCGGTCGCTGCTCTTTCCCGGCTACGTGATCGTCGTCACGCGGGACGCCACCGAGCTCAAGGCCCGCTTGGGCGGCGTGACGGAATTCACGCGCCTGCTCTCCCTGGGAGGGCGCTTCACCGCACTCACCGGCGCGGAGCGCGCCTGGATCTGCGCCTACACACAGCAGGGCGAGCGCGTCATGCCCATGAGCATGGCCGTTATGGAGGGGGATCAGGTGCGCGTGGTCCAGGGTCCGCTGTTCGGGCAGGAGGCGCTCATCGACCACGTGGATCGCCGCCGCAGCACCGCATATATAGAGTTCGAGATGTTCGGACGAAGGATCAAGACCAAGATCGGCCTGGGGGTTGTGGCGAAGAAGTCGCAGCCCGATGATGTATGGGGGGATAATCAAGTATGAGCTCTCAGCGCCTGCTCATCCTGAATGGTAGTTTGAGCGAACTGCCGCTCATCAAGAAGGCAAAGGAACTTGGCTACTATGTCATAACCTCTGGTAACGCTCCTGAGCTTATTGGTCATCGCTATGCCGACGAGTACATCCCGGCTGATTATTCAGACAAAGAGGCCATACTTCAGCTCGTCAAGGACAATGCTATCGACCGCATCGTCTCTCCAGCCAATGATTTTGGCGTCATCAGCGCTTGCTACGTTGCCCAGACCATGGGCTGGCCCGGTCACGATACCTATCAGAACGCGCTTACCCTCCACCACAAAGATGCGTTCAAGATGCTCATCCAGGAGATGGGCATCAGGACGCCGCACTCGGTTGTTTTCCACTCAAAGGATGAAGCACTCGACGGCATTGATGATTTCAACTACCCCGTTATCGTCAAGGCGGTTGACCTCACGGGCGGCAAGGGCATCCATCGGGCCAACAACCGCGAGGAGGCAATCGCTGCCATCGAGAACGCCTACAGCATCTCGCGTTCCAACAACGTCGTTGTCGAGCCGTACCTGACGGGCGTCCAGCAGTCCATTGACACCTTCGTTCGCGATGGCAAGGTCATCGCTTCTGTAAGCAACGACTGCTACATGCCAATGAATCCCTATCTCATCCAGTCCGAGACGCTGCCCGCACGAGGCATCGAGGACATCCAGGACGAGCTCCATGGGATCATCGAGGCCATTTGCAAGCGTCTCTCTCTGGTTGATGGTATGTTCACCCTGCAGTACATCATCTGCGACGGCAAGCCGTACGTTATCGAGATGATGCGGCGCTGCCTAGGCAACCAGTTCCTGACTGTTGCCGGCCGTGTTACCGGTTTCCCTTGGGAAGAGGCCTTGCTTCGCGCGGAAACGGGCATGCCTCTCGATGGACTTACCTTCGAGACCCCAAAGTCCGCTTTCGCTGGGCATCATGGGGTCATGGGCGATCACAACGGAAAGATTGCCGGCTTTCGCATCGATCCTGAGCTGCAGGATCATCTTTTTCAGACGATCGAGATCATGCAGCCCGGTGAGGAGATCACGAATTTCATGAACGAGCGCGTTGCCTATCTGTATTACGAAGCGGACACCCGCCAGGAGATTGAATCGTTTGCAACCAGGCTGAACAGCCTGGCGTACGTTGTCTATGCAGAGTAGAAAGCGCAGGGTAGCTATGCATCTTTTGGTCACAGGTTCAAACGGATTCATTGGCCGCAACTTTTGCGCATGGTGCCACGAGCATTACGGATGGGAGATTACCGGTCTCGACCTTTCCGAGTCCTCCCGCATTCCCGTGGAGCACTATGTGCAGTATTCGCTCGGGCCTGCCGGTTCCATCGATGCCCTCGATGATGCCATGAGCGGTGTTGACGCCGTCGTGCACTTTGCTGCTGACATGCGTCGCGAGCCTCACAACGTCGCCGTCGTGCGCGACAACTGCACGGGTACCCAGATGCTCCTCGAGGCGTGCGAGCGCGCGGGCGTTTCGTGCTTTGTCCAACTTTCCAGTCTGCCGGTCATCGGCCATCCGGTCGAGCATCCCATCGACGAGCATCATCCCCTGAAGCCGCCCACGGTGTACCACGCCACCAAGGTCATGGATGAGCTGCTTGCCAATTACGCCGACTATGCGCGCGGAATTCGTGGCGTGAGTCTGAGAATCTGCGCCCCGGTGGGCGAGGGCGTCAAGCCCACGACCATCTTCCCGACGTTTGTCCGTAACGCCTTGGATGGAAAAGACATCGTGCTGTACGGCAGGGGCACGCGCAAGCAGACCTTCATCCATGTCTACGACATCGCTCAGGCGATTTGCAAGGCCATTACCTCCGAGAACGCCCATGGTGTGTATAACCTAGCCAGCAGGAATCTTATCTCCAATATGGAGCTTGCTGAGAAGTGCATCGAGATCCTTGGATCTAGTTCCCAAATCGTCTACAACGGTCAGCCTGACCCGTCCGATGATGAGGTCTGGGACGTGTGCATCGATCGACTTGAAAAGGATACCGGGTACGAGCCAAAGCTATCAATCGATGAGTGCATCCGTCGTCAGGCGGCGTATCTTGCTGGCGAGGAGAACGCATCCAAATGATGATTTCCATTGTCATTCCCTGCTATCGTTCGGCTCACACCGTTGCCGATATCGTTCATCGCGTACAGAATACCATCGAGGCCGATGGCCGATATGATTACGAGGTCATCTGCATCAACGATAATCCCCCTGATGAGACCCTCAAGGTTCTGAAGGGTTTGGCTGCAGAAAGCGAGAAGGTCAAGGTCATCTCATTCACAAGGAACTTCGGCCAGCATTCCGCCCTCATGGCGGGTTTCAACAACGTTTCCGGAGACGTTGTTATCTGCCTGGACGATGACGGCCAGAATCCCCCTGAGGACATGTTCAAGCTCATCGACAAGCTGGACGACGGGTACGACCTTGTTTCCGCGCGTTATGTCGATGAGCATCGTCCTCTCATTCGTCAACTGGGGTCCAAGGTCGCGATGAGCATGTCATCGCATCTCATCGGCATGCCCAAGGGCATTGAGCTCAATAGCTTCTGCACCTTCAAGCGATTCGTTGCAGACGAGGTCGTCCGCTACACCAATCCGTATCCGTTCGTCCACGGTCTGATGCTCCGAGTGACGCGCAATATCGCGAACGTCGACATGGTCCGAAGTGACCGAGAGGAGGGGAGTTCTGGCTACACGATCTCTAAGCTTTTCTCGCTTTGGCTGAACGGCTTTACCGCGTTTTCCGTCACGCCGCTCCGCGCTGCATCGGTTTGCGGTGCGCTCTTCGCGAGCATGGGGTTCATCGCTGCCATTGTCGTTGTCGTTCGCAAGCTTGTCGTGCCCGAGATCTCCGCGGGCTACAGCTCCCTTATGGCTGCGATTCTCTTCTTCTTCGGCCTGAACATGTTGTTCCTGGGTCTGATTGGCGAGTACATCGGCCGGATGTACATCTGCATGAATGAAGCTCCCCAATTTGCTATACGCGATACGTACAACTTGTCACGGAAGGAAAGGTAAAACGTCATGGCTATGAACGCTACCGGAAGGAAGATGGTCGAGCTCCTGAAGGAGCTGCGCGACGATTACGGCTGCACGGCCGTCAAGTCTGAGTTCGAGGCCGAGGGCTCTCGCACGGACGAGATGATCATGCTCTGTGAGGTCATGAACACGTGCGAGGTGCCCTGCACCATCAAGATCGGCGGCTGCGAGGCCGTGCGCGATCTTGACCAGTGCAAGCTCCTCGGCGCTGACAACATCATGGCCCCCATGATCGAGACGCCCTACGCCATGAAGAAGTTCAAGGAGGCCGCCGCCAAGGTCTACGGTGACCGCCTGGGGGAGATCAACTGGGTTATCAATGCCGAGACCAAGACCTGCCATGAGAACTACGACGCCATTCTTGCCGAGGGGGCCGGCTTCGTGAACATGGTGGGCATCGGCCGTGTGGACTACTCCGGATCCTGGGGTCTCACGCGCGCCGACATCAACGGCGACTTCATGCTCGAGAAGGTTACGGACATGGCCAAGCGCGCCAAGGAGGCCGGTATCATGGTTGCCTTCGGCGGCGGTATCTCCTTCGATGCCATTCCGTTCATCAAGGCCATGGTGCCCTATGCGGACCGCTTCGAGACGCGCAAGGTGAATTTCCAGATCACCGATGATGAGCGCATTCTCAAGGGCGGCATCCTCCGCGCCATGAAGTTCGAGACGCTCTACCTCGAGAGCAAGTGCGCCTACTACGACTCGATGGCCAACGAGGACCGCGCGCGTCTGAAGATGATGCACGAGCGCGTGGAGAAGGCCGAAGCGGAGCTGGGGCTGTAGCGTGGCCGTAAAACTTGCGATATTCGATTTGGACGGCACTCTCGTCAACACGATCGAAGACGTCTGTGGCTGCTTCAATCAGGCGCTGGAGAACTGTGGTCACCCGCGGGTGAATGCCACTGTTATCGCGGCGCTCGTGGGCAAGCCGCTTCCGGTAATCGTACGAGGTCTCCTTCCCGAGAGTGCTTCCGACGACGAAGTAAACGCGGTGGCGGGGGAGTACCGCCGGGTATACGGCGCGAGTGAGAAACCCAACACCAAGCCGTACCCGGGCATCCCGGAGATGCTCGGGCATCTGCGTGCAGCGGGCGTTCGACTTGCCGTGAATAGCAACAAACCCCATGAGGCCGCCGTGGAGGTTGTCAACCGAATGTTCCCGAGCTTTGACATAGATGTCGCGGGATTCGGGTCCGTCTCTACTACCAAACCCGATCCCGCGGGCGCGAATCTGCTTATGGAACGCGCCTGCGTTGCTCCGGACGATACCGTCTACGTAGGCGATACCGTGGTGGACGTGGATACCGCCGAGGCAGCGGGAGTTCGCTGCGTGCTGGTGACTTGGGGGCAGGGCACGTCGGAACTGCGGAACGACCCGCGGCTTTGGGCTGTGTCAGAGGATGCCGTCGACATGTTCGATTTACTCATGTAACGGGATTAACGCGCACTGGATACTAATTCTCAAATGAAGCATTCTAACAATATTAAGTCATTTTGCGATTACATCCCTGTTGTGATCGTTTGTTTTGTCTTCCTTATCGTTGGCATCTTTCTTGTACAAAATGAGATATTTCAGGATGACTGGTATATCGAGGCAAGCGCCGATGGGTTTTTTGGTAACAGCAACAGAAGCCTTTTTGTTGTAGGACCTAACTATCTCATTACTGGACTGATTTGGGTCCTATCGCTCACGGGTATCAGACTCTTTTGGCTTCATATTCTGCTTGTTCTTTTCAATTTCTTATCGCATCTTTTCATCAGTTGCGTCATGGTGCGAAGAGTCGGTTCACGCTACGCAACTCTGGCATCCGCCTGCATTGGCTTGCTGTTTGCACCTATTGTGAGCTTCGAGCTGCAGTTCACTACCACTGCTGCTTATGTAATCACTTCGGGTTGTTTTGCGCTTCTTGATGCGGTCGAGCGGGATAGCAACTTGCAATGGAAGTTGCTTGCTATTGCATGGATTATCGTAGGATCATCGCTTAGATTTGATTGCCTTGTTTACTCCGTGTTGCTGTTTGGCTTGCTATGGCTTTTGAACTCAATTAAAGTCATTCGCCATTGCAACGTTGGTAGCAGGATTGCCTTCACTTTAAGAAGGCTGGCACCTTTTGCCGCTACCTTATTTATCTGCGTTTGCCTTGAGTTGAGTCACACTGCTTTACTTAACTGGCAGAATCCAGGATTCAGTAGCTGGAATGCTGTTCGTGCCAGCGTTGACGACTATGCGTTGCCTTCGTACGATGAAGCTGCCCAGGAGTACGAACAAATTGGACTTTCCAAGGTTGATGTCAACCTTCTCAAGTCTTGGAACAATATCGATGAGAACACATTTTCTGAAGAGACGTACAACAAGCTAAAGGAGATAAAGAAGCGCTGGAACGGCCAGGGAGAAGGAGAAGATGTTCCTCTCCTTGTGGGCTTTTCCCAATCACTCCTTTCTTCCGCTAAGAGCTTTATCGGGAGCACATGGTTTTGGGAAGCTGCTTTATTTCTTATCTTGATCGTATTGCTATCCGATCAAAAAGCTATTCTCTCTACCGGTCTTGTCTTTTTGGGATCGTTCGCACTGTACGTGTATCTGCAGGCAATCGGTAGGTTGATCTGGCGAACGGAGTGGCCAATTTGGATCGCGCTCATTTCTGCGCTTCTGTTTGTTTTCTCGAGCTATGGTGTCCGCTCAATTCGACTACTCGGTTCTGCCCCTAAAATGCAGCGCGTGCTACTCATATTTGCTCTGTTCTGCTTGGCGTTCTTTGGTCGTTCTTACAATGCCGATTCCGCACTGTTTACGCGCTATAAGGATAGAATTAAGAATCCAAATACGTATGGTCGATATATCGTTTCACTTATAAGCGGAAAATCCGAGAACTATATAACCTTCAGCAGCAATGCCGCTGAAGAGATGAGTGAAGACGAGAATCACTTTTACTTCCCTCTCTGGTCCAATGATTGGCTCCAACAATATCCTCTGTATGCCGTTGATACCTTCCGCTTTTCTTCTGTTGGTTCCGGCAAGAACTGGGGGACACTCGGGCAGTATCAGATTCGTTTGAAACCTATTCGCAGTAATTTCTATAACTGGAAAATCGAAAATCCCTTTGAAGCCTTAACAAGCGAAAGTGCTCGAGTAGCTTCCAGGCCCTCTGAAGCCATTGTCAGAAACGACGAGCTCTTGGCTTATTTGAACGAGAGATATTCAGCAACTACAACATATTCTGTAGACCGTATGGTTGCAAACGATACCTTGATTACTCGCTATTGTGATATTAAAGATATTCCTGAAGCGGATAGTACGGACATAAGTGTTGGCTTCACATGTACGGTATCTGATGAGCTGTCTGATTTTCTAGAAATTGATGCTCGTATTCCGGATACCCAGTCTGACCCTCACTATCGGCAGGCCTTTCTTGTCTTAACCAACGACTCTGGTGTTACAAAAGCGTTTAGTTGTGAACAATCGTCAATTAAGACAGTTGTTCCTAAAACGCAGATTGGCAAGGGCAGCTATATTGCTTCACTGGTTTATGAGACGGATGAGGGCAATTGGCTTTCATCCGCGCCAAGTGAATTAATGGTATCGGAATAGCGAGAATCGAAGGGATTTGGACGCTATGACTATTGCTTTTAATGTTCCTCCTTATGTTGGAAAAGAGCTTGATTACGTGCGTCAGGCTGTTGAAGTCAACCACAAAATATCTGGCGATGGACCTTTTACCGGGCTTTGTCATAACTGGATTCAGGAACACTGCGACACTCAAAAGGCGCTACTGACGACAAGCGGAACTACCGCACTTGAAATGGCCGCTCTTCTCTGTGATATCAAGCCTGGTGACGAGGTGATTCTTCCGAGCTTTACGTTTTCAACAACCGCCACTGCCTTTGTGCTGGTTGGAGCGAAGCTCGTGTTTGTTGACATTCGTCCTGACACGATGAATATTGATGAGAAGAAGATCGAGCAGGCAATTACTGAGAAAACACGAGTAATTGTCGCTGTGCATTATGCCGGTGTTTCCTGTGAGATGGACACTATCATGAGAATTGCTCATGAACATAGTCTTTTGGTTGTTGAAGATGCCGCGCAAGGGGTTATGAGTTCTTATAAGGGTAAACCCCTCGGATCAATCGGTGACTTTGGTTGTTTTTCGTTCCATGAAACTAAGAACTATTCCATGGGCGAGGGGGGGGCTCTTCTCATCAAGAACTCTCAGTATAATGACCGCGCGGAAATCATTAGGGAGAAGGGTACCAATCGTCAGCGTTTTCTCCGTGGACAGGTTGATAAATACACTTGGGAAGAATACGGGAGCAGCTACCTTCCGAGCGATATGAACGCGGCGTATCTTTGGGCCGAGCTTGAAGAGGCTGATCTAATTAACGACAATCGACTCAAAACTTGGAATACATATTATCAAGCTTTGCTGCCGCTGGCCTCAGATGGGAAGCTTGAACTTCCGGTTATTCCCGATGGATGCAAGCATAACGCGCACATGTTTTACGTAAAGCTGCGTGATTTGGAGGAAAGGACCTCCTTCATTTCGTTTCTTAAGGACCGTGGTATTACTTCCGTGTTCCATTACATTCCGCTTCACTCCTCTCCTGCAGGCATGCGGTTTGGTCGCTTCGATGGCGACGATCAGTACACCACAAGTGAATCTAATCGTCTTGCTCGTCTTCCCTTGTATTTCAATCTTGAGGAGAAAGACCTCGATTACATCATTTCGTCTATTTACAGCTTCTTTGGCTTATCCAACGCCCGCTAATTCTATTGGTTAGCTCCTGATGTTGCCGAAAGTTCCCCTGTCTGTGGTTTGGGGAGCTTTCGGCTGCTTGGTACAAATACCATGCTGTCGAATACTCCTCTCCCTTTTTGTTGGCGGTATCCAAATATCAATGCTCTTATTTCTTCTGAAATGAGTTAGGATTCGCCATTCTATTCGGATGACCTCATTATGCATAGATCCATTCACATAATTAGTAATAGTGCGCCATCGCCTCTTTTCGTGTCGAACGCGTGGCGTTTGATCGTTGCCTTCTCTGCTTCATTATTTAGTTTCTTGATCACGATCCTTTTCCTTTCGTGTTTTTTTGCGACTAATGACGATAGCTATATTCAAATGGCGTTGACTGGGTCTCTTTCTGGTGATTATTCCCCCTTCGTCACCTTTGTTGGTTTTCCTCTCACCTGGTTTGTTTCACGGCTCTTTCTTTGTTTTCCAGGTGTTCCATGGTGGAGCATTACGCATTTTGTTTCCCTTTTTGTATGCATGGTCATTTTTAATCATCTGCTCCAGATTTCATCTTCTTTTGGGCCTCGTAGAGAAAGGAAGGTCTTCTCTTTCCTTTTTCTTTTCTTAACTGACCTCTGCCTATTCTCTTTTTTTCTTGCCCGGATTCAATTTACTGAAACTGGGTCAGTTAGTGCGGCTGTTGGCTCGTTGCTTTTCGCTGTTAATATCTTTCGGGATAAACGGTGCAATCGGCCTGACAATGAGACGAAGAATCGGATGATATCCTGGGTTTCTTTAGTTCCGTTCTTTTTGCTTGCTTTTTGCTATCGCATGGAATGCGGTTTGCTCGCTTTGGTGTTTTGTGGGCTGGCGTTATTCATCAAGGCTGTTATCGCTAAAGCTGAACATGCTCGTTTTGACCGCCGAGTAGTTCTGCATTTCCTTGTTGCGTGCATGGTTTGTTTGATTGCACTCGGCATTCATGTCGCTGCGTATTCATCCTCGGAGTGGAAGAACGTCAAGACCACCATTAAGTCCTTTGCTGGGTGCACCGACTATCCCCACGCAACCTATGAAGGCAATCCATCTCTGTATGATGCGGTTGGTTGGGACGAATCGCTGGTAAAGCTTGTTCCCATGTTCTTTTATATGGACAAGCGTGAGACCCCGGAGGCGCTCGAACATGTCGCCAACTCCGACTCCACGTATATTTGGGAGCTTAAGACCAATCCTCTGGGAACGCTGAAGACCAGGCTTTCCGATATCGCTAACCCGGTCGTTATTCCCTATGTTGGATTGTGTGTCCTGTTCTTCATCCTTGCCAACTCCCATATCGAACGCTCCGTGCGGTTCACGGCTCGCGCGGTCTTTATCGTTGTCCTTGCCTTTATGGCCTATCTGGTTGTGCGGGGGAGATTGCCGTATCGCGCTGCGCTTTCCGTGATACTTCCCGCCATGGGAGTTCTTGCTGGGTCCTTGATGGGAAGTGGCCATAGTCTCAGATCCCTCGAGGACGGGGGCCGTATTCCGGATATTGCTTTTGATGCCGTGGCACTTATGATGCTTACTGCACTCTATTTTGCCTCCACGCACCTTGGCAAGCTACTCGTTCTTTTCATGGTTCTGGGCGCCGTCTTCATTTCCGTTGCTCGTTTCGTTCGTCTTGATGCTCGGGCAGCTTGCAATCGCGTTTTCAGCGTCATGAGTGCGTGGCTGGTCCCCGCATCTCTTGTTGTCGTCATCGGCGTTGCTGGTTGCGTCACGGTTTATAAATGTGGACCGTGGAGCGAGGACTATCACGAACTCACCATTACCGAGCAGAATGGCGATGCAATCTACTCCTATGCAGAGAATAATCCTGACCTGCTGGTTATCTTTGATTCTGCTATTGGTAGGTATGGTGCGGTTCCTCGCGATGTATGGAGCCTGCGATGGCCGGTCAACCAGACGAACTGGGGAAGTCTCTTTTACCAATACCCCTGGTTCGATTCCACGCTCAAATCCGCAGGGTTCAAGGGCACGCCTACGACTGAAGACCTGTTTGACGACAACGTGCGCCTGGTCATCGGATCAGATTACGTCTATGAGCTTATGAGACAATATTTAACCAACCTGTACGGCGACGTTCAGATGACGTGCGTGGATGTCATCGGCAACGGCCTGAGGGTATACCGATTCAGCAAGGACTAGCAGTTACGATTAGCCATGATACGCGGGAATGAACATAAGATGAGCAGTCAGAACATACGGTTCGAACGAGCTGACGGGGATTCGCATGTCCAGGCATCTACGCCTCCCTGTTATGAACGCGGCGAGTACCGAGCTCCCGCGCCGGATCCCAGCGTCCCGGCTCCCAAGCCGGGCGGCGTTCTCTACCTTGTCCTTAAACGCTTCTTTGATATCTGCATCTCACTGGTGATCATGGTCCTCGGCATCATCCCTGGGTTCTTGCTGAGCATCCTTATCATGTTGGATTCTCCCGGTGCCCCTCTGTACCGGCAGGCGCGTATCGGCCTGGGTGGCGCGCCGATCAGGATTTGGAAGTTCCGCACCATGGCCGCGGACGCTCATGAGCACCCCGAGCGCTACATGACGCCCGATCAGCTCGCCCTCTGGCGCCGCGAGCAGAAGATCGACGATGACCCACGCGTTACGCGTATCGGGCGCGTGCTTCGCCGCTACTCCATCGATGAGTTCCCTCAGTTCCTGAACGTGCTCATGGGTGACCTCGCCATCATCGGCCCTCGTCCGGTCACGCAGGAGGAGACGCTGGAGCTCGGTGACGCGCGTGACGAGTTCCTCTCGGTCAAGCCCGGCATCACCGGATGGTGGCAGGTAACCGAGCGCAACGAGGCAACCTGGGCCAACGGGCACCGCCAGGAGCTCGAGCTCTTCTATGTGAGGCATGCCAGCGTGGCGCTCGATTTGCGCATCTTCGTTCGAACCTTTCGTGCCATCTTCTCTGGCACCGGTAAATAACATGCCCCTTCGATAGGAAAGGATAGGCAGCTCGCTATGAAACGAGGTCAAGGATCGCACGTCGTACTCCTCTCCGGTGGGTCTGGTAGCCGGCTCTGGCCACTCTCCAACGATGTTCGCTCCAAGCAGTTCCTCAAGGTGTTGCGCGACGATTCCGGTAATCACGTCTCCATGGTGCAGCGAACCTACGCGCAGCTCCGGCGGAACCTTCCCGGTGCGGATGTCACCGTGGCCACCTGTGCCTCGCAGGCAAGCATGCTCGCCGAGCAAATTGGTGGCGGCTTTGGGCTCGTGGTTGAGCCCGAGCGGCGCGACACAGCGCCTGCGATCCTGCTCGCTGCGGCACACCTCGCTTGGGAGCAGGGCGCGGATCCAGACGACGCCATGGTCGTCATGCCTATAGACTCCTTTGTTGAGGACGCCTACTACGACCGTCTGGCCGACGTGGCCGATGCTGTGCGGGCTCGGGCGGCGGAAATCGTGCTCCTGGGCGTGGAGCCCACTTACCCGAGCGAGAAGTACGGCTACATCGTCCCCTCCGCCCCCTCCGGTTCGCCCCGGCAGGTGGAGAGCTTCCGCGAGAAGCCCGATGCTGAGACCGCGGCTGCGCTCATTGCCCGCGGAGCGCTTTGGAACTGTTGCGTGTTTGGCATGACGGTGGGGCACGCGCTCGAGGTCCTTGCCGGCTACGGGGAGTTCTCGGGCTTCCGCGACCTGCGCGAGCGTTATGCCGAGCTCCCGCGGAACAGCTTTGACTACGAGGTGGTCGAGCGCGCCTCGTCCGTGGCGGTGGTGCCCTACGGAGGTGCCTGGAAGGACCTGGGTACCTGGAACACGCTTTGCGAGGAGATGGCCGACGACGTGGCTGGTCCCGTGGTAGTGGATGCCAGCTGCCGAAACGTCCACGCCATCGACGAGCTCGGAGTGCCCATCGTCATCTCCGGCATAGAGGACGCCGTGGTGGTGGCCACCGAGGACGGCATCCTCGTCTGCGCCAAGGAGCGCAGCGCCGGCATCAAGCCGCTGGTCGCGCGGGCTGAGGAGCTGGCGTGATGGCGGGCGGTCCCAAGGTCGCGCTCGTTCACGACTGGCTCGTGGGCTCGGGTGGTGGCGAGCGCGTGCTGCGCTGCATGCACGAGATGTGGCCCGATGCTCCCATCTTCACGCTCGTGTACGACGAACGGAGCGCGCCCGCGTGGTGCCGTGGACTCGATATACGTACCACTTACATCCAGCGGTGGCCCGGTGGCAGGACCCATCACAAGCTACTGCTTTCCTTTATGCCGCGCGCATGGGAGACGCTCGACCTCACCGATTACGACCTGGTGGTCAGCTCATGCATGAGCTGCTGCAAGGGTGTGCTCACCCGCCCGGACGCCCTGCACGTGTGCTACTGCCATAGCCCCATCCGTTACGTGTGGGACCTCTACTACGACTACCTCGCCGGTGCCGGCGGCTTCAAGCGGCTCTTCATGCCGCCGCTCATCTACCGGGTTCGCCAGTGGGATTATCTTGCGGCGCAGCGCGTGGACCGTTTCGTGGCGAACTCTGCGTTCGTGGCGAAGAGGATCGCCAAGTTCTACCGGCGCGACGCCATGGTCATCCATCCCGGCGCGGCCGTTCCCGGCGAGTTGCCGGCGTCCACGGCCAAGGGCGATTACTACCTCGTGGTCTCGCGGTTCGTGGGCTACAAACGGATCGACCTCGCTGTGGAGGCGTGTAACCGGCTCGGGCGCCGGCTCGTAATCGCAGGTTCCGGTGGTGAGGAGGAAGCCAACCTGCGAGCGCTCGCGGGTCCCACGGTGGAGTTCCGCGGCCGCGTCTCCGACGAGGAGCTGGACGAGCTCTACGCCGGTGCCCGCGCCTTTCTGTTCCCGGGCGTGGAGGACTACGGCCTTACCCCCGTGGAGGCCATGGGGCACGGCGTGCCGGTTCTCGCCTTCGGCCGCGGCGGCGCGCTTGAGACCGTGGTGGACGGGGAGACCGGCCTGTTTTTCTCCGAGCAGACGGCGGAGTCGCTCTGCGGCTGCATCGAGCGGTTTGAGCGTGACGGCGTGGCGCTCTCCGTCGAGGGTATCCACCGACACGCCCTGGGCCTCTCCGAGGAGTGCTTCAAGGAGCGCTTCGGCGCCTACGTGCGGCGCGCGATGGGGGAGGCGGGATTGATTTGACAGTTACAGCGCCCCGCAAGATCATCATCAACGGCCTGTTCCTGTCCCGCCGCTTGACGGGTATGGAGCGCACGGCACGGGAGCTCGTTCGCGAGATGGATATCCTTGCCGAGAGCTACGATACCCCTCTTGAGCTTGCGGTTCCCAAGAACGTTTCGGATGACCTTCGCCTCAGGAACATCCCGGTTCGGGTCGTCGGTTCCCGTACGGGCACGGCCTGGGAGCAGGTATCCCTGGCGCGTCACGTCATGCGCGAGCGCGGGTGGTGCCTGAGCATCTGCTCCACGGCGCCACTGCTCTGCGATGGGGGCGTCTTCATCCACGACATCGCGTATCTTCAGCATCCCGAATGGTTCACCTCGCTCTATTCGCGGCTTTCCATGGCCTGGCACCGGGTGAACTACGCTTATGCCGCCAAGAGGGCGGACGTGCTCTATACGGTTTCCGAGTGGTCCAAGGGCCAAATCTGTTTCGATCTAGACGTTGATCCCCGGAAGGTCGTCGTCGTCCCCAATGGGTGGCAGCACATCTTGCACGTTGCCGCGGATGCCGGGGCGGCGCGTCTTCACCCTGAACTCCTGGAGAGACCCTTCTTCTTCACGTTGTGCAGCCTGGCTCCCAACAAGAACCTTCCCTGGGTAGTCGAGGCGGCGCGGCGCAACCCGGACGAGCTCTTCGCCGTGGCGGGAAACCTGAACAGGGCCGCCTACGGTGCACGGTTCAAGGACGAGCTTCCGGAGAACATGCTGCTCCTGGGATATGTGTCCGATGGCGAGAGTCGATGGCTCATGGAACATTGCCGTGCCTTCGTCTTCCCTTCTCTCTACGAGGGGTTTGGCATTCCGCCCCTCGAGGCTCTATCCTGCGGCGCCGCTGTCATCGCCTCCCATGCGACGGCGTTGCCCGAGATCCTGGGTGATGCCGCTCACTACGTCGATCCCCTGGCCCCGGTGCCCGACCTGGACGCGCTTCTAGCGGAACCGGTCGGAGCCGCGGAGCCCGTGCTCTCTCGATACAGCTATTCCAAAGCCGCTGAGGTCGTGTGCCGGTCCTTGGAGGACCGTGGCTTCCTGCGGCGAAAGGCGGTGTGACACGTGCCCCGGCTTCTAATCGACGGCCTCTTTCTCACCAAGGAAGTGAACGGGATCCCGCGCTACGTGCGCGAGCTGCTTCGCTGTCTGGATGTTGCGCCACACGCGTTCGATGCTGAGGTGCTGGTTCCGGGCGGGGGAGAGGTCCGCGATCTTCCGCGGTACCGCACGATGAGCATATCCCGTGTGGGAAAGCACACGGGGCAGCGATGGGAGCAGCTGGAGCTTCCGCGCGCCATGCGTTCGCGTAGGGGAGTGGGCCTCTACCCCTGCAACACCTCTCCGGTGCTCGCTCCCGGCATTACCGTAATCCATGACATATCGCCCGTGGTGAATCCGGGCTTCTATTCGCCCGTCAACGCACGGTACCATCAGGTACTCTTCAGCCTGACGATTCCCCGTGCCCGCCTCATTCTCACGGTGAGCGAGTTCTCGAAGCGGGAGATTGAGCGCGTGTACCCCGCCGTGCGTGGCAAGGTGGAAGTGGTTCCCTGCGCCTGGCAGCATATGGAGCGCGTGGTGGCCGATCTCGGCATCCTTGAGAGGTTGGGATTGGTGCCAGGCAAGTACTTCTTCGCACTGTCCACGCTGTCTCCCAACAAGAACCTGCGCTGGATCGTGGAGACGGCGCGCCGGAACCCGGACTATACCTTCGTCGTCGCGGGCGGCATGGATCCCCGCGTGTTCGGCGAGCACGGCATCCCCCAGACGGGCAACGTGATCTACCCCGGGTTCGTCTCAGACGGCGAGGCCAAGGCCCTCATGAGCGAGTGTCGGGGATTTCTGTTCCCAACGTTCTACGAGGGGTTTGGCATGCCGCCGCTCGAGGCGCTCTCGTGCGGGGCGCCCATCGCGGTCTCCGACACCGAGGTCATGCACGAGGTGTATGGCTCGTCGGCACGCTACCTCGACCCCCGTGTCCCCTGTGATGACGTGGAGGCGCTCTTCGGGTCTCCCGTTGATGATCCGGGGGATACGCTCGGACGCTTTAGCTGGGATATCTCCGCGTGTAGATTTGCCGATGCGGTCGGGAGGTGTTTGGCATGTTAGGCTCATGGATGCTTTGTTGGCTGCTCGCGCTGACGAGCGCGGTGCTGTTCATCGCCTATCTGGCGACCACCTTTCTCAAATATGGTTACATCGTCTCGCCGTTCAACGTCACCATGTTCCTCGCAGCCGTTGCGTTCTGCCTGAGTCCGTTTTTCTACCTGGATGACGGTGCATGGGCCTCGGTGTGGATCTACGACTCCGCGTCCATGCGCGCCTATCTGGCCCAGTCCCTGAACATCAACCTTCTGGGAACGATGGTTTTCCTGGGCCTCTTGCTCTTTAAAACGGTTCGCGAGAAGAGCGGCGGAGTCGAGAGGGCTCGCGATCGGGTTTTGGATGCGATGCTACGGGTCGACGAGCGAGTTACGGGGTTCGTCGCGCTCGGTTCGATTGTCGTGTTCACGGCGATTTGCATGGCGTTCAACAGGGGCACCTTCCCACTTCTCAACGGGGAACGCGATTTCTACTACCAGTCCTCCATCTCCCCCGTGTACCAGGCCGTTCTTTTCGTCATGCAGTTTTTGGGCGTCTACTACGGCTTCCTATTCGTTTCGCGGCGACGCGGCCTCCTCGGCTTTCTGGCGGTGCTGTTCTTCCAGTTCCTCTCCGGTACGCGCGGCGGCATGCTCCAGTACACGCTGGCCCCCGTGCTCGTATACGCCATCAGCTATCCCTACCAGGTGCTGTGCGCCGGCAAGCCGGTGAAGAGGCGCGGCCTGGTGAGGCGCGGGAGCACGCTGCTGATCGGCGTTGCCTGCGTGGGCGTCCTTGTGCTGGGGCTGGAGATCCAGACCGTGCGCTCGGGCGAGGGGTTCGGCGGCATCGCGCGCATGGCGCAGGAAGTCGTTGACGGCAACACGTTCAGCGATATCCGCGACGGCGCGTTTCTCCTGAAGGGGTTTGCGGTGCGCACCGACAGCTCGTTCGTACACGGACTTACGTACCTCGCGGGGCTTCTCGGGTTCGTTCCGTCTTCGCTGAGCGCGTTTCGGCAAACCTGGTCGTGGGGGCGGTTCAGCGCCCACACGCTGGCAGGAATTCGGGAAACGCATTTCGGCCTGCGCGGGGGATGGTTCCTGGAGTCTTATCTCAACTTCGGGGTCGTGGGGATTCTCGTGCTCGCCCTGGTGCTCGGTCTGCTCATGTTCAAGAGCGAGCAGATCTATCGTAGGTTTATCCTGCGTCCGGGGACGCGGGGAAAGGCCGCGCATCTGGCGGCGGACGCCTCACTGCTGCTCGTGCTCCTACGAACCCTGTTTTCGGCACTCACCTGCTCGTCGGGAACGATTGAGCTCTATTCCTGTCTGGTTACCATGTGCCTGCTCGTGGGCGGTTCCCATTGCGTGCGGCGCCTTCGCGCATCTCGCACCGCGCGGGCTGCGGGTTCGGGCATGAGCATCTGCCTTATGGGCGGGGACGAGCCTGGGGTTCGCTGCGGGGTTACGGATTATAGCCGACAGCTCGCGCGAGCATTGCGATTGACGGGGGTGCGGGCGCTCGAGGTGGTCCGTGGCAAGACCAGTGGAGCTGGGTCCGATGCCCAAGGACGCCTTTGCCTCTCGGGAAGCTGGAAGAACCCCTTTGCGCTCGCATCGACGCTGATTGGGGCCCGGCGTGAGGGATGCCGGGTAGTGCACGTGGAGTACCCGGCCGTTGCCTACGGTCGCTCCCCGAGTATCAGCCTCGTTGGCTGGATGGCGCGCCTCCTAGGGCTTTCCTTCGTCTACACATCCCATGAGTTTTCCAGCTATGGTCTGCCAGGTCGATTGAGGCAGCTGCCCAGCTTGTATGCCGCGGATGCCGTGGTGGCAGTTGACGAGCGGGAGCGCGCCGCGATTCTGGACTACCTGCCATCTGGCGCCGAGGTCCATCTCATCCGCATCGGATCGAACATCCCCCGTTTCTCCGGTTCGGCATCCGACGCACGGCAGCTCAGGGATTCCCTGACCAAGCACGGTTCAACGGTGGCGGCGTTCTTTGGCTTCGTGTTGCCGAACAAGCATTTTCACGAGATTCTGAGAGCCATGGCGGAGCTCAAGGCGGCTGGGCGCCTGAACACAACCCTCTTGTTGGTGGGGGAGCTCGACCGCGCGAATGGGTATCAAAGCGAGGCGCTTGACCTCATCGAGGGGTTCGGGTTGGTTGATGATGTCATCGTGACCGGCTATCTGCCCGCAGAGGAGGTCGGTCTCTATCTTCATGCGGCGGATTACGCGCTGCTTCCCACCGACCATGGTGCCTCCGTGCGCAACGGCAGCTTCCTCGCGGCCTACCAGGAGGGGATCGAGATCGTGACCTCTCCGCCCAAGGGTGATTTTCCCTTCCATGACGTTCGGTTCCTCGATTCGAACGACGTGGAGGGCATCAAGAGGGCGATGGCCGAGGAACAGGGGCGCGAGATTCCCCGGTACGACCGGTGCGTGGACTTCGGCTGGGAGCACGTTGCACGGCTCCACGCCGACCTCTATCGGGAGGTGCTTGATCATTAGCACGGTTTTGCAAGCGCGCAGGGGCGATGTCATCTGGAACTACGTGGGCACGGTCGTGTCCATGGGGAGCGGGTTCATTCTGCTGCCCGTTCTCTTGGCGTTTCTCTCCGCCGATGAGCTGGGGCTCTGGTACGCATTCCTGGCCGTGAGCAACTTCACGTTGCTGTTTGAGTTTGGCTTCAGCCCCACGTTCGCGCGCAACATCGTCTACTGCCTGAGCGGCGTCTCCTCGCTCTCGCGCGAGGGGAAGACCGAGCGCGGCGATGAGATCGATTGGCATCTGTTCGCTTCTATCCTCAAGACATCCAAGCTTATCTATGCCGGCATCGCGCTCGTGGCACTGCTTATCTCCGTCACGCTCGGCAGCGTCTACGTCGCCTCCATTACGAGCGACCTGGAGGGGCTCGACCATTGGCTTGCCTGGGGCGTCTTCTGCGTCTCCATCTTCCTCAACCTCTACTATCTCTGGACCATCACGTTCCTGCGCGGGTTCGGTGACGTGGCAGGGGAGAGCCGTGCCAAGACGTTCGCCAAGGTGTCCCAGCTGGTTGTGACTGCCCTGCTCTGCGTCATCGGGCTGGGGCTCATGGGGGCAGCGATTGGTTTTCTGCTCAATGGTATCCTGCTGAGGGCCTTCGCGAAGGTCGAACTCAGGCGTCATGAAAAGCTGCTCGAGTCCGCGCGGACGCTCGGCGGGAAGGTCTCGCGAGGGGATGTCAAATCTGTCTTGGACAGCGTTTCGCACCTTGCCGTCCGCGACGGGTTGGTTCAGCTGTCGCTCTACTTTGCTACCCAGGCTTCGTCCATCGTGTGCTCGCTCTACCTCGGGCTTGCGGAGACGGGAACGTACTCGCTCCAGCTGCAGCTCGCGAACGCAGTCGGGAGCCTCTGCATCGCCTACATATCGTCGTTCTATCCAAGTTATCAATCTGCGTACACGCGAGACGATGTGGCGAAGATGCGCGAGATCGTCGAGCGTGGCTTCAGCGTCTTCTGGGCGTGCGCCATCGTTGGAATCGGAGGCGTGATCCTCGTCGTGTATCCGCTGCTCCCCCTGGTGAAGCCCGGGGTATCGCTGGATGCGTGGATGTTCGTGGCGCTGGCGGTCTATACCTGCCTCCTCCAGCAGTATTCCGCGTTCTGCTCCCTAATCGTCGCCACGAACCGCATTCCCTACGTGCGGGCGTACGTCCTCGCGTCCGTTTGCGGCATCCTCTGCTCCATAGTGCTCATCAGGGTTTTTGGCCTGGGGGCATGGGGCCTGGTGCTCGGCCAGGCGATCGCTCAGCTCGCTTACAACGATTGGCATTGGCCCCGTATGGTGATGGACGAGCTGGGGCTGGGCTATTTCGCGGCCCTCAGGGAAGGGTACCGTTGGCTGGGCGGCAGGCTGTCGAGTCGTCTCACTCGGTAGCGCGTTGCCTGCATACGCCGCTCGCGTATGCTGTGGTGACTGGAATTTGAAACAGGAGTTTGGTCTGATGATGAATGAACGTATGGGCTCCACCTATGATCGCTGGGTGCGCTCGGTCGCGGCTTCCGACGTTCGGGAGCTGGAGAATCTCGCTGCCGAGCCCCGCGAGCTTGCGGATGCCTTCGCGCGCGACTTGAGCTTTGGTACCGGCGGGCTCCGTGGCTTGATGGGCCTCGGGCCCAATCGGTTGAACGTCTACACCGTTGGTCGGGCGACGCAGGGGCTCGCGAACTGGCTGCTCGCCGACTGTTCTGCGGTCGGCACGTCCGTTGCCATCGCGTACGACTCGCGCAATCATTCCGCGGAGTTCGCCCGCCGGGCTGCTTCGGTTCTCGCCGGCAACGGCATTCATGCTCTGGTTTTCCCGCATTTGGAGCCAACCCCCGTGCTCTCCTACGCGGTGCGTCGGCTTGGCTGTGCGGCTGGTATCGTGCTCACGGCTTCACACAATCCCAAGGAGTACAACGGCTACAAGGTATATGGGCCGGATGGTTGTCAGGCCACCACGGAGGCGTGCCGCTCCATTCAGGGTGCTATTCTCAAGGTGGACCCCTTCGACGATGTGCGTGCCCTGCCCTTTGAAACCGCGCTGGATGCGGGCGCGGTGAGTTGGATCGATGACGAGCTACTGGATGGTTACGTGAACGCGACCGTGTCGTGTCGCGCTAGACAGGATTTGTCGAACCTTTCCGTGGTGTATACCCCGTTGAACGGAACCGGCGCCGAGCCGGTCGCACGCGTGCTGCGCGAAGCCGGCGTGACCGATTATGCCGTCGTGCCCGAGCAGGCGGAGGCAAACGGGGACTTCCCCACGTGCCCCAAACCGAACCCGGAGGAGCGCGCTGCGCTAGAGCTCGCCGTCGCCCTCGGCGAGAGGCGTGGGGCCGATCTGGTGCTCGCGACCGATCCCGATGCAGACCGTGTGGGCGTGGCCGTTCTCCACGAGGGCAGCTACGAGCTGTTGACCGGCAACGAGGTGGGATTGCTGCTGTTGGACTGGCTGGCGCGCCGGTCCCGCCGAAGCGGTTCTGTGGCTATGACGACCATCGTCTCGGCCCCCATGGCGGATGACCTGGCCCGGGCGCACGGAATCGAGCTCCGCCGGACGCTCACCGGCTTCAAGTTCATCGGCGAACAGATCGGCCTGCTGGAAGGGGAGGGCAGGGAGGACGACTTCCTCATGGGCTTTGAGGAGAGCTATGGTTACCTTGCTGGGACCCACGTTCGCGACAAGGATGCCATGATATCCTGTCTGCTCATCTGCGAACTGGCAGCTGAGGCCAAGGAGCGCGGATCCGATTTGTACGTCGATATGCGACGCCTCTACGATGACTATGGCCATTGGGGTAACGAGCAGGTCTCCATCCGGTATGCTGGAGCCGACGGACCGGAGCGGATGGCGGCGCTGATGGCCTGCCTGCGCACCCAGCCTCCCGCCTCGCTCGCAGGGCTCGGGGTCGAACGGATGATAGATTACCTGGCCGGCGCTGAGATGCCTGTGGTCAATCCAAGGCCTGACGAGGGGGTGCAGACCCTGCCGGCGTCGAACGTGCTCGAGTTCCGGCTCACGGGCGGAAGCCGTGTGCTCGTGCGACCGAGCGGGACCGAGCCCAAGGTCAAGGGCTACGTGTTCGCGAAGGCATCCACGCAGGACGCGGCCGAGCGGCTGCAGACCAGGCTCGTCTCCGACCTGAGAACGCTTTTGAACGGAAACGAGTGATGGCTGGAAAACTCAACCCGGATCGGAATCGGGCGGTGCCTGAATCAGAGGAATCGCGTCGGCGGCGCTCGGCGTATGTCTGGAACACCGTGGGCGGTCTGCTCATGGCATTCCAGTCCGTTATCATGCTCATGGTGCTCACCCGGGTGTGTGACATTGCCACGGCCGGCGTCTTTACGCTCGCGTACGCCAACGCGAACCTCTTCCTCAACTTGGGCAAGTACGGCGTTCGCAACTACCAGGTCTCTGACGTTCGCGCCCGCTTCTCGTTCTCGGCCTATCTGCGCGCCCGCGCGGTCTCCACGTTCGCCATGCTCGTCGTGGGCGGGGCCTATACCTTGTGGTGCGCTGTCTCGGTGGGATGGTCGACGGAGAAGACGGCGACGGTCGCGGTCATGCTGCTCTTCAAGGCGGTGGATGCGCTCGAGGACGTGTTCCACGGCAACTATCAGCAGCATGATCGTCTGGATGTGGCGTCCAAGGTCATCACGGCGCGCCTGGGCACGTTGATCGTCGTCTTTGCGGGGCTTATCATCGCCATGCACTCGCTGCTCATGCCGCTTGCGATCACCACGGCGTTCACCGCGCTCTTCTTTGTGGGGGAGACGCTCTGGGCCCGTCGTTTCGGCCTGCCGGTGGCGGACGGATCGACGGGGGAGGGCCTGCGTGCCGTGTGGCGCGAGACGGCCACGCTGCTGCGCGAGTGCTTCCCGGTCTTTCTTGCGGCGTTTCTGCTCTTCTACATCGGCAACGCTCCCAAGTACGCCATCGATGCTGCCATGGACGATGCCGCTCAGGCCTATTTCGGCTACATCGCCATGCCGGTCTTCGTGGTGGGGCTGCTCGCGAGCTTTGTCTACAACCCCATCATCGCTTCGCTCGCCGAGGATTGGGAAACGCGGCGCGCCGGTCGTTTTGCCCGGCGGCTCGGCGTGCAGGCGCTCATCATCGTGGGCATCACGCTCGTTTGCATCCTCGGCGCCCTGATCTGCGGCATCCCCGTGCTTGGGACGCTCTACAACGCGGACCTGTCTCCGTACCGGGTCGATCTTCTGATCCTGCTTGCCGGCGGTGGGTTTTTAGCGCTCGCCACCCTGCTCACCATGGGTATCACCATCATGCGCCGGCAGGGGCTGCTGGTTCCCGGTTACGCCGTGGTAGCTGTGTTCGCCGCCGTGCTCTCGCCCTGGGCGGTCGGCCTTGCCGGCGTGGACGGCGCCTCCTGGATCTACCTGGCGCTCATGGCGGTGCTCACCTTGTGGTTCACGGTCGTCTTCGCGCTTGGAGTCCGGCGGGGAGATAGCCTTCCCTTCGAGTCGCTTGATCCTCGATGACAATGCCTACGATAGGGAAGTCACCGTGGGGGGGTGTTTGCAGCAACAGTTCCGACGCAATCGATTCGTCTCGTCTGGGAAGTTGTCCCGCCCCATTTCTTCCATTCTTTTACAAAAGAACTTATGTATAATCCTATGAAGAATCTCATGAAGGGAGTGCATATGCCCGTTGTAAAACCCGTTTCAGACCTCCAACGCAACCTTGGTTCGGTGAGCAAACTCTGCCACGAAACGGGTGAGGCCGTGTACCTTACCAAAAACGGATCCGCCTCCCTTGTCGTCATGGATGCGGCGGCCTTCGATAAGAAGGTTTCCATCGTCGAGGATGTCCTGCGCCATGAGGAGCGTATCTCGCGCGCAATTGCGCGGGGATACGACGACCTCGCCAATGGTCGCGTGAGGCCTTGGTCCCAGGCTAGGGGAGACGTCGACCGAATGAGGGCTGAGCGTCGTGCCGGCTAGTGGGAGCGAGGACGCTCCGTTCCAGATCCAAATGACCGACGAGGCCCTCTACGGCTATGCCCGGGTGGAGCCTGAACGGGTGTATCGCCGCATTGGTGATTTAATCGACACACTTTGTGTCTTTCCTCGCTATGGCATGGAGTATGACCCGTATTACCCCGCCGCCCAGCCGGCGGTGCCCTCTCGGGTGTTCTATTGCGGGCATTATGGCGTTTACTACTGTGTTGACGATGACCATCGACTCGTGACCATTCTTGCCGTAGAAGACGAGCGGCGCGATCCCCGAAATAGGTTTTCCTATCTCAACTAGGTTGGTGCATTCGAGGGCGTTACGGACGCTGGCATCGAATTACTGGAGCGTCTGATTCGCGACAATGAGCCGCTTATCTACGAGCTTGCCGCGCGGGCGCCGCAGGAGGCCGTGTGAGAGCTACGCCGACGCCTTGTTTGCTTTCCTGAACGCCAACGCGAGGTTCGAGGCTCGATTCATCGAGTTGCCGTCCTCAAAGATGTACTCCCAAGAATCACGGAACTTCTGGCAGGGGAGTAGCTCTTCCAGCAGGGTACGGAATCCTTCCAAGTCTCTCGCATATCGCTGCTGAAATGCGCGCGCGAGCAGTTCCTTCTTGTGGGGCGTGAGCTCGCTGCCATGGATGCCGTGTAGGGCGTCCTCCATATCCTGCGAGAAATAGTAGAGCGAGTAAGGCACGGTGCGCTTCTTAAATGTGAACGCGCTCTTGCGTGCGAGGATCCGTGCGTTCCATCGCTTGATCTCGTTTCTGTGCACGAGATGGTCCGGTGCGAGCTCCTCGGGGACGAAGGCGGCGTCCGTGTCGGTGATCTGGATGATGCACGCCAGGTCGTTCCAGGTAATCTTCGGTGAGAGGCCCTGAAGGTAATCAAGGATCCCCTTGCGAACCCATTCGTCAACCCGTTTCGATTCTGCGTTGCCGCCAGGGGTGACGCAGAATCGTTGCTGGGTCAGTAGATCCCCGTGGACGACCTCAAAATGCAGCCTGCCCATGGCGCGGAACAGCTGGGAGAAGACGAGACCCAGGGCGAGCTCCTCCGTCGGACCTTCCACGATGACGAGCACGACGTTCAGCCTCTTACTCATTGTCATCGACGCCTTGGGGCTTCAGCGCCTGTCCCGCCTGGTAGAAGGCATTGTCCATCTCATAGCGGTCGGTCCTGTTGTATATCGCCGCAGGCCCGTCCTCGAGCTCTATGGCGCGCAGGTACACGTCGCGCAGGTTGTTCGTCTTGCGGATGTTCGTGAACGTGATGAACTTGTCGGAAGGGCTCGACGTGGCTAAGACGACGGACTGCTTGGGCAGCTTCTCGAGCGGGAACAGGTCGTGCGCGGTGAAGAGGAGCTGGCCCTTCGCGTACTTGCTGAACGTCTCGACGATTTGCCCCAAGAGGTACTCGAAGATCCCCGAGTCGAACTCGTCGATGGCGAGAAACGCCGAGGGGTTCGTGTAGACATTCACAAGCAACGTGGAGATGGAGACGATTTTCTTGATGCCCTCGGATTCGCACCGGAAGGGGATGAGCGCCGAGCCTCGCTGAGAGAAGAGCTCCGCACGCACGCCCGTCTCGCCGTTATCGAGGGCTTGTCGGCCGTGGTTTTGAACAATGAGGGAGAGGCCAGGGACCAGCGTGCCGATAACCTCGTTCAGGGCGCCGATCGTTTGCTTGAGGCGTTCGAAGGTCTTGAGGTCCAGGGTGTTCGCGGCAAGCAGGTCGAGCCTGATTCCATCGGGCTCGGAGCCCCAATAGTCGGCATGGCGCGACTGGACGTGTAGGAAGTTGAGCGAAACCTCGGCATGCGCGGACGTGGAGATGACGGCCATGTTCTCCAAGGCGTTCAGGGCGAGCGCCGGCACGCACAGGAGATAGTGGTGCAGGTGAGCAAGCGCCGCCAGGGTGTTCTTGCTCATGTTGGTGCCCTTGCGTGCTTGCTCCGAAAGTGCTCGCTCCACAATCGCGTAGACGTTGTAAGAGAAGATGCCCGAGGAAGAGCGCTCGTTTGCGAGGGCGAGCTGGACCATGAGTTGCGAGCGGTCATCGGACCTGCCGGTGAAGAGCGACTTCCAATCTCCCGTGGGGGAGAGGGAGGTGCTGAGTGCGGGGTCATCGGACGCGGAGAGCGCGATTAGCGTGCGGAGGCTCTCTTGCGCGAGGAGGTTCTTGATGCGCAGGCGCTCGTGGGAGATTCGAAACGTGGCCGCGTTTTTGTTTTGGGAGCGTTGTGGATTGGCGCTCCGGGCGATTTCAACGTCGTAGATCAGGCGATAGTCGAATTGTTGCTTGCCAGAGGAGGCGTCATCGGCATCGGTCAGGCGAATCTGGAGCTCGATCTTGTAGGAGTCCGCGCCGGGCTGAAAGTAATCGGCCGCCTGCGAAGGAAGGCTCGAACCGGACATGAGGCGTTGGAGCAGGGCAAACGCCTCGACGACGGATGACTTGCCGGAACCGTTCTGGCCGTAGATACCGATAATGGAGGGCAGGGAATTTTCGAGGTCGTCGGTATGGGGGAACGAGATTTCGCCCTGGTCGATGTTCTTGAAATGGCGCAGTGCGACCCGCTCGAATCGAATCAAGGCATCCTCCACTCAGGCTGGCTGTAAAACTACAACAATAATAGTAAAACGGAATAGAAAATACCGTTTAGCGAGAACTAATCCATTCAGAGCAGACGGATGACGGACAGTCGGCATCCACGTTACATGCTACGCCGTAGCAGCCTCTCTCCTGGGCCGACCGGGCCAAACTAACCCAAATTATCGCAGGTTTGGTGCTCTTATGGTCTCCCATCAGCTGATGCGCTAGAATCAAGCGGTTATTCGCTATGGAAAGGTTCTAGGCACTATGTCCAAGTACATCCAGGAGCTCATGTCTCCGCAGCTCATGGGCGCGCTCTATCTGTTCATTGCGTTCATCGTGGCTCTGTACCTGCTCGCCATCGTCTACGTGTTCATCGACGCCCGCCGTCGCGGTGCGCAGGCCTGGTGGGCATGGGGCTTGGTTTCCATCATCCCTTTCGTTGGTCTGATCGCCTATATCGCGCTTCGCCCCGGTTCGTACCAGAGCGATCGCGAGGAGCAGGAACTCGACATGGCGCTGCGCGAGCATCAGCTGGCGCAGTTCGGCTCCTGCCCCAACTGCGGCACCACCATCGAGAAGGACTTCATCGTCTGCCCCGTGTGCAACACGCAGGTGCGCAACGTCTGCCCCAGCTGCCATAAGCCGCTCGACGCGCACTGGAAGGTCTGCCCGTACTGCCGAACTCACATCCAGTAGGCGTGGTCCGCGCCGGGTAGCCCCGGTGTCGTCCATGCTGTCTCGCGCCCGCTCGCCCCGGAAAGGGGGGGCGGGTTCTCTGTTCTTCGTTATCCAACCGCCGCCAGCCGATCGCGCAGCGTACATCCATGGGAGGAAGCATCATATGAAAGCGCTCTACAACGACGGGCACGTAGCCGAGCTGCCTGAGGACGAGGTCACGCACGTCGTCCGCCACTCCGCCGCCCACATCATGGCGCAGGCCATCAAGCGCCTGTACCCCGAGGCCGACTTTGCCTATGGCCCCGCCACCGAGCACGGCTTCTACTACGACATCGACCTTCCCGAGGGCACCAAGATCTCCGACGACGACCTGCCTGCCATCGAGGACGAGATGAAGAAGATCGTGAAGGAGAACTTCAAGTTCACGACCTTCGAGCTGTCTCGCCCCGAGGCCATCAAGCTCATGGAGGAGCGCGGCGAGAAGTACAAGGTCGAGCACATCGGCGACCTTCCCGAGGACGCGCGCATCACGTTCTTCCAGCAGGGTGAGTACATCGACATGTGCGTGGGCCCGCACATCACCTACACCAAGGCCCTCAAGGCCTTCAAGCTCACGGGCGTCTCCGGTGCCTACTGGAAGGGCGATTCCAGCAACAAGATGCTCACCCGCGTGAACGGCGTGGCCTTCGCGTCCAAGGACGAGATGGACAAGTATTTCGAGATGCTCGCCGAGGCGGAGCGCCGCGACCACCGCAAGATCGGCAAGGAGATGGAGCTCTTCATGATGAACGAGGCCGGTCCCGGCTTCCCGTTCTGGCTGCCCAACGGCATGATCGTGAAGAACTCCCTCATGGACTACTGGCACGAGATGCAGTCCAAGTTCGGCTACGAGGAGGTGCAGACGCCCATCATCCTCTCCCGCACCCTGTGGGAGACCTCCGGCCACTGGGACCACTACAAGGCCAACATGTACACCACCAAGATCGATGACGAGGACTACGCCATCAAGCCGATGAACTGCCCGGGCGCCTGCCTCATCTACAAGATGAAGCCCCGCAGCTATCGCGACCTGCCCATGAAGCTCGCCGAGGCCGGTATCGACCACCGTCACGAGCTGAAGGGCGCGCTGCATGGCCTGTTCCGCGTGCGCGAGTTCCAGCAGGACGACGCGCACCTGTTCATCCGCCCGGACCAGATCACCGAGCAGGTGACGGACGTGGCGCATCTCATCACCGCCTACTACGCGCAGTTCGGCTTCCCTTACAAGGTCGAGCTCTCCACCCGTCCGGATGACTCCATGGGCTCCGACGAGGACTGGGCGAACGCCGAGGCCGGCCTCAAGGCCGCGCTCGAGGCCATGGGCGTCGAGTACACGGTGAACGAGGGCGACGGCGCCTTCTACGGCCCCAAGATCGACTTCCACCTGCAGGACTGCCTCGGCCGTACCTGGCAGTGCGGCACCATCCAGCTCGACTTCCAGCTGCCGCACAACTTCCAGCTGGAGTACACGGACGTGGACGGTACCAAGAAGCAGCCCATCATGATCCATCGCGCCGGTTTCGGCTCCTTCGAGCGCTTCATCGGCATGCTTACCGAGGAGTATGCGGGCAAGTTCCCCACGTGGCTCTCGCCGCTGCAGGTGAAGGTCCTGCCCGTATCCGAGAAGAGCCGTCCCTACGCGCATGAGATTGCGGCCGAGCTGCGCGACGCCAAGGTCCGCGTGAAGGTTGACGACCGCGACGAGAAGATCGGCTTCAAGATCCGCGAGGCCCGCAGCATCGACCGCGTGCCCTACATGTTGATCATCGGCGAGCAGGAGGTCGAGGCCGGTAACATCTCCGTGCGCGACCGCTCCAACAAGACCGTCCAGCGTGAGCTAGGCGAGTTCATCGCTGACATCAAGGCCGAGATCGAGGAGCGCCGGGGTTAGGGCGTCGTGTCCTTGGGCACCGCGCCTGATCGGTTGACGTGATGAAAAGGGAGCCTCTCGCAAGGCTCCCTTTCTTGTTTGGTTTGGATTGCGGGTCGGGATGCTGGGTGGTAGCCAGCCGGTTGCCTACCGGCTATCGGCAGTTGGGGCACAGTCCGAGGAAGACGGTGCCATGGCTCTCGACCACGTAGCCGGTGGCGCGGGCGGCCTCCTTATCGGCATGCGCGTTGTAGGTAACGGGCGCGTCCACAACGGCGCCGCAACGGCGGCACATCACATGGGAGTGGTTGTCGGTTCGCAAATCGAAGCGATTTCCGCCGGGAACGTGCACAGTGAGGATGGTTCCCTCATCCGAGAGCAGGTTGAGGTTGCGATAGACGGTGCCGCGGCTGATCTTGGGGTCCCGCTGGCGCACCTCGGTGTAGACTTCCTCCGCCGTGGGGTGGTCGCAGCGGCCGGTAACAGCGTCGAGCACGAGCTGGCGCTGGCGGGTATTGCGTCTCTGGATGGTCGCGGGCACGGGTCATCGACTCCTTTCTGCGCAAAAACGATACCACGGAACATGGGATTTCAAGTAAACGATATCAATTCCTGATACCAGGTTTCAATCGCACCCTGGGGGAGCTCGGCGTGTGCGAAGACGATATCGAGCGCCTGATTCCCGGTCTGCACCAGGCCCCACGAGAAGGTTCTCCTAAAGATGCGGCACGTAGTAGCCGGCATCCTTGATAGCCTGTTCGTAGACGGCCTCGTCGATCGGCTGCTTGGCGTGAACGTGGGCCACGCTGTCCTCCAGGCTCACCTTGGCGAGCGTGCCGGGAATGGCGTTCAGCGCGTTGGTCACATTCTTCACGCAGTTCGCGCAGCTCATGCCGTTGACCATGATGTCCGCTTCGTAGGGGTAGTGGGAAAGGTCGGTGTCCTCGACCTTCACCTGCTTGGGATGCGGGCGGTCGTCTGCGTCGGTGCAGCAGCTCTGCCCCCTGAAGCTCCCGATGATGCGGCGCCCGCCAAAATAGAGCGCCACGAGCACGATTGCCAGGACGATGATGTTTCCCGGTGTGAAGATGCCACTCATCGCTATTTCCTCTCCCTCTGGTTTCCGCTTGGGCGAAACCACTATACTCGCTCCTCCTATTGGTACATAAAAAGTTTCCAAAGGCTCACTTCTCCGCTTGACCGCTGCGCGATTCCGAGTAAGTTATCTCTAGTTAACTGTTAACCGCAGTCAACTCACATGGCGGAGCCGGAACACGGCTGGGGGAGGGGAGGCCTGATGACGAGAAGCATCGACGTCGATTCCATCGCGGACGCCCTCGTGCGCAACGCCGCGCCCACGCTCACCGGCATCAAGCCCGCGAGCCTCTTCACTTTTCCCGGTCGCTTCGTGGGCGGCGCTCGCGAGCGCGCGGCCGTCCTTTCCCGGCGGGAAGCCTTCTTGAACGCACTCGACGCCTGCCGCGCCGAGCTCGCTGCTTCGGGTGTGCTCATCCGCGTGCTCGTCTGGCGGCATTGTGGCGCGCTCGTGTACGTGTACCGGCCCCGTTCCCTTGCGCGTTATCTGGCGGATCCGCGGGCGGCCATGCCCCTCGCGGGCGAGGGTTATCGCGTGAACGACCTCGATGCGTGCCTGGACCTCCTGGCCGAGCGCCTGGAGGCGCGCGGTAAGTTCACCGTGGCCGCGCACGACGCCGAGCACGACTGCCCCTGCACCGCCCGTTCGTGCCGGGCGCGATTCCCGCACGAGATCGGCTTCTTCCTGGGTTATCCCTATGCGGACGTGGCCGGGTTCATGGAGCACGAGGGTCGCGACTTCATCCTCATGGGGCAGTGGAAGGTCTACGCCGATCCGGCGGGGGCGCTCGCGCTCTTCGAGCGGATCAAAACCTGTACCGAGCGTTGCTGCGAGCAGCGCGCACGGGGCGCGGGGCTGGCGGAGCTTGCCGCCTGCGCCGCGTAACTCTTTGGTATCCATGCCGCGTAACAACGCGCGGCCGAACAGAAGGGAATGGATATGAGCAAGGTAGCCATCGTGTACTGGAGCGGCACGGGCAACACGGAGGCCATGGCCGACGCCGTGGCCGAGGGCGTCACCGGCAAGGGCGGCGAAGCCGAGGTCATCCAGTGCTCGGACTTCAGCGCCGGCAAGCTGGGCGACTACGATGCCATCGCCTTCGGGTGCCCCGCCATGGGCTCCGAGGAGCTGGAGGACACCGAGTTCCAGCCCATGTGGGATGATGTGAAGGGCGAGCTGGGCGACAAGCCCGTGGCGCTCTTCGGCAGCTACGAGTGGGCCGACGGCGAGTGGATGGAGAACTGGAAGGCCGACGCCGACGAGGCCGGCGTCAACGTGGTGGATACGCTCATCTGCTACGACGCCCCCGACGACGAAGGCGTTGCCAACTGTCGCGCGCTCGGCGAGAAGCTGGCCTAGGACCTAGCTTTCGGCGTGGCGCTCGATGGCGCGGATGTCATCGAAGGGTATGGAGCGCGTTCCCAGCCTGAGGCGGTGGAAGACCGTCTCCACGCCCGCCACCACGCCCGCGCGCGTGACGTAGCCGTCTCGGTCGTAGAACGTCACGCGGATGAGGTCGCCGCGACGCACCTGCACGAGTTCTCGTGAGAGCGTCTCGGCGGCCTCTTCGGTGAGCTCCCTCCGGGGCTCGACGACGCGCTCCTGCTCCCGTGCGAGCTCGTAGTAGCCCGTGAGGGCGGCGAACGGCATGAACTGGGCGGCCCGGTCTGCGCGGGGCCGCCCGTTTTTTGTGTACTCAGGCATGGTGCCCTCCCACCTGCTCGTTACGCTCGCGCCCGGTGGCGCCCGAGCGGAAGCTCGTGCCGCGCAGCAGCGCGTTCTTGCCGTAGCGCCCCTTCACCGCGTTGACCGTCTCGGCCAGCCGGTGCTCCTCTTCCTCGGCCGCCACGTCGGTGAAGAGGTCCAGGTCGGCGAACTCTTCGGGCATGAGGTCGCCGAAGCCTATGTTCACCCGGCGGATGGCCCGCGCGGGGTCCACCGTCTCGTGCAAGAGCGCATCGAAGACCGTCCAGAGCTTGCGGCGCGAGTTGGTGCGGCCGGGGAGCTTGCGCTGGCCGCCGCCGTGGCCAAAGCGCGCGGCCATGAGCCGCCGGGTGCCGTGCTCGCCCTGAAAGACGGTCCCCGCCGCCCGCGCCCCCTCGGCGGCCGCCACACGGGCCCGCCGGTCCAGGAGCAGCGTGTCGTCCTGCGCGCTCGCCCGCGAGGCGTCCACGCAGGCTGGCTCCGCGCCCGAGGGCGCCGGGCCCGACCCATAGCCCACGGAGAGCGAGATGACGCTCGCCACCGCACCGTGCTCCACCAAATCGAGCGCGCTGGCGTCCACCATCTCGCGGAGCACCGTGCGCGCCTCCTCGAAGCCGTAGTCGCGCGAGAGCACCTGCCCGGAGGTCTGGCTCGTGGCGGCGGGGCGGTAGGCGTGGATCTGGGCGATGGTGCAGGGCTCGCGCCCGTGCGCGTGGTCGATCAGGTACTCCGCGGCCACCCCGAACTCCCGATAGAGGATCTCCTCGTTCAGCGCGGCCACCCCCGCGAGGTCGTAGACGTGGTAGCGCGCCAGGCGGTTTGCGATGCCGGGGCCGATGCCCCAGATGTCCGTGATGGGGTGGTGCGGCCAGATGAGCTGGCGAAAGCTCTCCTGGTCGAGCACGCCGATGCCGTCGTTCACGTGCTTGGCCGTGACGTCCAGCGCCACCTTGGCCAGGAAGAGGTTGGGGCCGATCCCCGCGGTGGCGTAGATGCCCGTGGCCGCGCGCACGGCCCCCATGAGCTCGAGCGCGAACGCGCGGGCGTCCGTGTGGTAGAGCTTGAGATAGGGCGTGGCGTCTATGAAGCACTCGTCCACGGAGTACACGTGCACGTCGTCCGCGCTCACGTACTCCAGGTAGATGCCGTAGATGCGGGCCGAGACCTCCATGTAGCGCCGCATGCGCGGGCGCGCCATGATGTAGTCCACGCCCTGGGGAATCTCGAACACGCGGCAGCGGTTGCGGATGCCGAGCTTCTTCATGGCGGGTGATATGGCCAGGCAGATGGTATTGGGCCCGCGATCGGGATCCGCCACCACCAAGTTGGTGGTGAACGGGTCGCGCCCGCGCGCCGCGCACTCCACCGAGGCGTAGAACGTCTTCAGGTCGATGCAGATATAGGTGCGTTCCTCTTCCATGGCCCTCCTTCCGTGTGTAGTATAGCGTAAAATACGAACACGCGTTCCTAACGAAAAACAAGTATATGTGTTCGGGCGGACACATCTTGCGTTCATCTGGGGACGGGGTGGGGCGGTTACAATGACGGGGACGAAGGGAGATTGATGGAGAGATTCGACGACACCCGGATGACCGATGGGGAGCGCCGGAGCCTGCCGGCCCGGTTGGCGCGGCTCGTCCGCACGCATCGGCGGCTCGTGGTCGTGGCTTGCTGCCTGGCGCTGTTCCTGCTGCTGCTCGATGAGGTGCTCGAGCCCGACGCGCTCCGTATCGACCGATGGGCCTACGCGCTCATCGTGGAGCGCCTGCGCACGCCGTGGCTCACCCCCGTGATGGAGGGGTTCTCGGCGCTCGCGAGCCCGGTGGTGCTCGTGGTGCTGCTCCTCGTGATCGCCGCCTTCGCCCCGGGTGCCCGGCCGGGATGGTGCTGCGCCGTCAACCTGGTGCTCGTGGCGCTCTTGAACGTGGGGCTGAAGACTCTGGTCCAGCGGCCCCGGCCCGAGGGTTTCCGCCTCATCGAGGAGACGGGATTCTCGTTCCCCTCCGGGCACTCAATGGTGGCCATGGCGTTCTTCGGGCTCATCGTCTGGCTGGTGTGGCGCTACGAGCGGGACCGTCGCCAGCGGAACCTTCTGACCATCGCCTTCGGCATCGTGATCGCCATGATCGGCATCAGCCGTATCTACCTGGGCGTCCACTACGCGAGCGACGTGCTGGGCGGCTTCTGTGCGAGCATCATCTGGCTGGCGCTCTACACCCGCCTGGCCGTGCCGCTCTTTTTGGGCGAGCGGGGGAGCGCGGCGTAGCACTGCGGCGCGCCCGGCGCCGCAGCCGCTCCTCACGGGCGCGTTCCCGCGCGCTCGCGCTACAATAGGCCTGTTTGCAAAAACGTCCAAGGAGGGACCGTACATGTCGAACATTCCCGCACCCGTCGATGCTGCGTCCACACCCGAGTGGGCCGCGCTCCAGGCGCATCAGCGGCAGATGGAGGGCTTCAGCCTGAAGGAGGCCTTCGCCGCCGATCCCGAGCGCGTGTCTCGCCTGAGCTACCAGATCGGTGACCTGCACTTCGACCTCTCCAAGAACCTCGTCGACGACGAGACCCTCAAGCTCCTCGCCGCCTTGGGGCGCGCCGTGCACGTGGAGGAGCGCCGCGACGCCATGTTCGCCGGCGAGCACATCAACACCACCGAAGACCGCGCCGTCCTCCACACCGCGCTCCGCCGTCCCGCCAGCGAGGCCGGCACGCTCATCGTGGACGGCCAGGACGTGGTGGCCGACGTCCACGAGGTGCTCGACCGCATGTACGCCTTCGCGGAGCGCGTGCGCTCGGGCACGTGGAAGGGCATCACCGGCAAGAAGATCGAGCACGTGCTCTCCATCGGAATCGGCGGTTCCGACCTCGGTCCGGTCATGGTGTACGAGGCGTGCAAGCCCTACGCTGACGCGGGCATCGACTGCACCTACGTCTCCAACATCGACCCGAACGACATGGCAGAGAAGGTTCGCGGGCTCGACCCCGAGGCCACGCTCGTGATCATCGTCTCCAAGACCTTCACCACGCTGGAGACCCTCACCAACGCGCGCGAGGCCAAGACCTGGCTGCTGAACGGCCTCAAGGCGGCGGGCGCCATCGACGGTAGCGCCGAGCAGGACGCCGAGGCGATCGAGAAGCACTTCGTGGCCGTCTCCACCGCGCTCGACCTCGTGGCCGACTTCGGTATCGACCCCGAGAACGCGTTCGGCTTCTGGAACTGGGTGGGCGGTCGCTACTCCGTGGACTCCGCCGTGGGCCTCTCGCTCATCATCGCGCTTGGTCCGGAGCGCTTCTCCGAATTCCTGGCCGGCTTCCATGACGTGGACGTGTACTTCAAGGAGACGCCGCTCGAGGAGAACGTCGTCGCCCTCATGGGCCTCATGAACGTGTGGTACGTGAACTTCCTGGGCTGCAAGAGCCATGCCGTGCTGCCGTACAACCAGTACCTGCACCGTTTCCCGGCCTACCTGCAGCAGCTCACCATGGAGTCCAACGGCAAGCACGTGCGCTGGGACGGCGCGCCCGTCACCTCGGCTACCGGCGAGATCTTCTGGGGCGAGCCGGGCACCAACGGCCAGCACGCCTTCTACCAGCTCATCCACCAGGGAACGCAGCTCGTGCCGGCCGACTTCATCGCCTTCGTGAACACGCCGAACCCCGTGGAAGACGGGAACCAGGACGTGCACGAGCTCTTCCTTGGCAACTTCCTGGCGCAGACCAAGGCCCTCGCCTTCGGTAAGACGGCTGACGAGGTCCGTGCCGAGGGCACACCCGAGTGGATGGTGCCCGCCCGCGTGTTCGCCGGCAACCGTCCGACCACGAGCATCTTCGGCGTGGACCTGACTCCGCGCGCCCTGGGTTCGCTCATCGCGCTCTACGAGCACATCACCTTCGTCGAGGGTACCGTGTGGGGCATCGACTCCTACGACCAGTGGGGCGTGGAGCTCGGCAAGCAGCTCGCCAAGCAGATCACCCCGGCGTTCCACAACGATGAGGCGCTCGCCGCGCAGGACGCGAGCACGCAGGCGCTCATCGCCTTCTACCGCGCGAACCGCCGGTAAGCCTGACTCCTCCATAGACCTATAGACCTGGCTCCGAAGGGGCGGGACGACATGTTCGTTCCGCCCCTTTGCCGTTGTCAGGGACGGTGTCTGCCTGTACCGGCGGAGGGTGCTGGCAGTTGCTAAGCAAACTTGTCCACCGAGGGGGACGTTGCTAAGTGGGCTGTCCACCGAGGGGGACGTTGCTAAGCAAACTCGTCCACATAGGGGGACGTTGCTAAGCAAACCTTCCAGCTAGATGCGCTTGCTAAGCATATTTTCCACGAAGGGCGCTGAAACGGGCCCTTCGTGGCAGAAGTGCTTAGCAACCGCCCCTTGGTGGCGTATCTGCTTAGCAACCGCTCCTTGGTGACGGATGTGCTTAGCAACCGCCCCTTGGTGGACAGTCTGCTTAGCAACGGCCCGAGGAAGCCCGGGGAAGCCTGGGGAAGGGAAGTCCGAGGGAGGGGGATTCCGACGGGTACGATTCGGCGGCTCGGTAGCTGTCACTCGTCCGGTCTGTGGCCTGGTGCGACGGGAGCCCTGGAGTACCGGGGTATCATGGTTCAGACCAGTGAAGGGGGGCATCGTGACGATCAAGGAAGTGGCGGAGCTCGCAGGCGTCTCCAGTGCTGCGGTGTCGCGCTATCTGAACGGCGGCTACCTGGCGGATGACAAGCGCGAGCGGATTCGCCAGGCGATCGAGCGCACCGGATACGCGCCCTCCGCGCAGGCCCGAGCGCTGCGCACCGGTTCCACGTGCATCGTCGGCATCATCGTGCCCAAGATCAACTCCGAGTCCATCAGCCGCATCACCGCCGGTATCAGCCAGGTGCTGCGTGAACGCGGCTACCAGATGCTGCTGGCCAACACCAATAACCACGCCGAGCGCGAGCTCGAGTACCTCGAACTCTTCCAGGGACATCCCGTGGACGGCATCGTGCTCGTCGCCACGATCCTCACGCCGCGCCACCGCGCCTTCCTGCGCGAGGCCAAGGTGCCCGTGGTGCTCGTGGGGCAGCGTGCTCGCGGCTTCAACTGCGTGTACCACGACGACGCCGGCGCCGCGCGCGACCTCGGACGCCATGTGGCCGAGCAGGCGGGCTCGAGCGGACGGGTGGCCTACCTGGGCGTGACCCGCGAGGACCGCGCCGCTGGCGCCATCCATGCGATCGCCGAGCGCTTCGGCGGCCTTGCCGCACCCGGTGCGCCGCGTGTCTCCGGTTTTGGCGACAACCGGTTCCTCCGCGCGGCGACCGGCGGCATTCCCACCGTGCACTTCGGCTACATGACGAGCGGCATCAAGGCAACGCAGATGCTCATGGGCATCATCGACGGCGAGACCACCGTGGCCATGCAAATGGAACTCGGCTACCAGCTCGTGGGCGTGTAGCAACGATTCGCTGCCGCGTGAGCGCCCCGCCCCGGCCGGAGGGCCGTTGGGGGTCCTGCTTGCTGCTAGCGAGACTGGATGACCTCGGGGAGAACAGAACCCATGAGCAACGCACTCGGACGCGACCTTGCCCGCCGCGTCGGCGCAGCTGAGCGGGCGCACGACGTCTGCGGCGGTAACGGGCGCTTTTCGCAGCGCATCCACGTGCTCGATCCCAAGGTTTGGCACACCGAGGAGGGCCTCGCCATGGTGCAGTGAGCCCGCCGCCGCTCGGAAGCGGCGCCCGCGGAGAGCGTCTACGCCAAGCTCTGCGGGGAGCGCGCCGGCGTCGATGTGGGCGAGGTACTCGTCTTCACCTCGCCGGACGGCATCAACTGGACGCTCGTCAACCGCGTGATCACGGAAGCTCGCCTGGGCTTCATGTGGGAGTGCCCGGACTACTTCGAGCTTCCCTCGGCAGCGGACGGGTCCGCGCCCGCACTCAAGGTGCTTGGGGTGTGCCCGCAGGGCCTCGAGGGCGGGGACTGGGCGCGCAGAAACGTGTACCAGTCCGGGTATCTGCCGGTGCGGGGCGACCTCATGGGGGAGTCGGAGCTCGGCGAGTTCCGGCTCCTCGATGCCGGCTTCGACTTCTACGCGCCCCAGAGCTTCGAGGCGCAGGAGGCCGGCGCATCCTCATCTCCTGGATGGGCATGCCGGACGAGCCCGTCTACGGGAACGGCCCAACGATCGCGGGGGCTGGCAGCACTGCCTGGGCCTTCCCCGCGGGCTCACCGCCGGCCAAAACGGAGCGCTACGCCAGCAGCCGGTGCGCGAGGTCGAGGGGATGCGCGGCGCCGAGACGGCTGTCACGGGCGAGCTCGCCATCGAGGGCGATGCAGCCCGGTGCTTCGACTTCATCGCCATGGGTATCGACGCCTCCTTCGAGCTCGTGCTCGTGGACGGCCTGCGCCTGGCGTGGCTGCCGGCGGGGGAGGGCCTGCCGGCGCGGCTCGAGCTGCGCTTCCTGGACGAGTCGCGCGGGGGCATCGGATGCGGCCGCACCGTGCGCTGGGAGCCGCTCGATCGCCTTGCCGACCTGCGGGTGGTGGATGACGCCTCCTCGGTGGAGGCGTTCGCCAACGGGGACGAGCTGTGCTTGAGCACCCGCTACTATCCCGAGCGCTACGGTCTCAGCGCCCACGCGCCGTCGGCAGATCTGCGGTTCTGGCCCTTGGGGTAACGGCGCGCGTAGACGGCGTCTCCGCTTTTCAGGAGCGGTCGCTATTGCCTGTGGCCCTTGCATGGTTCCTCTCGGATTCCCCCGTGCGGCGCATCGCGGCACGGGGGAATCCGCTACACTGGAAAAACTTTGCAATGCGAGAGGGGGCGGCGCCATGGGGCTTTCATTCTCTGAGGTTGCCGAACGGTTCGCCGAGGCGCATCGCGGCCGCGCCGCCTGGTTTCTTTCCGCGCGCAACGTCCCCGAGGCCATCGCCAAGCTGGGGCTCGTGGGGCCGACGGACCGGCTGGTCGTCTGCGCCGACGATTTCGCGCACGCCTTCCACCAGGGCTTCCATGAGGGGACCGTTCGGTTCGTCGATGAGCCCACGCCGGAGGAGTTCACCGAGGCGTCCGATCCGGACGAGGAGCCGGAGCCCGATCCCGCTCGGACCTCCTACGCGTCCGCTCCCGAGCCCGCCCACCACGCGAGCTACGCGCACGCGGCGGGGGCCTGCGTGGATCGCCTCTTCTGGTTCGTGAACGCCATCGGCTGCCGGGGGCTTCGCGTACCCGACCTGCGCGCCCTCGTGCGCGCCGCCCAGGCGGCGGGCGCCGTCCTCATCGTGGACGACACCGTACCCTCCTCGTTTTGCTGCCACCCGCTCGCGCTCGGCGCCCATCTCGTCTTCGAGGCGCTCGACCGCGTGGCCGCGGGCGAGCTGTCGGAGAAGCTCGTGGGCCTGGCCGTTGCGCCCTCCGTCACCGGCAAGGGCCGCCGGCGCCGTACCGACCCGCTCGCCGAGGATGCCTACCTGCTGCTCGCCATGCGCTTGGGCCAGGGAACGACGCCCTCGGCCTTAGCCCCTGCGGACCTGGATGCCGTCGCGCGCGGTCTCGAGACCCTCCCGGCGCGCATGCAGACGCACACGGACAACGCCCGCGCGCTCGCCGCCTACCTCGACTGCCATCCCGCCATCCCCTGGGTCGGCTATCCCGGCCTCGCCTCGCATCCCGACCACGACGTCGCCGCCGCGGTCCTCGAGCACGGGTTCGGTCCCGCGGTCGAGTTCGAGCTGCCGTACCCGGTCACCGCCGCCTCGCTCATCGCCGTGTGCGACCCCTCCTTCCGCGCGGCGCCTGCGGGCGGCGCCATAACGAGGATGTCGGCGCGCGACGGCGCCGAGACGCGCTTCATCCGGCTCTTCGCGGGCGTGGACGACCCTCTGGCGGTTGCGGACAGCCTGGACCAAGCGCTTCGCATGTTCTGCAACCCGCCGCAGCCCTAGCTTCGCCGGGCGCATCCGGGCGCATCCAATCTATCTCATCGCCAACCCCAAGCATCAGGGAGGGTGCCGTGGGTTCCTTCGACCTCGCCAATCTTGCCGAGGCGATGCTGCTCGGCGTCGCGCTCGCCATGGACGCCATGGCCGTCACGCTGTCCAATTCGCTCTGCGAGCCCCATATGCCGTTCTCCAAGAAGATTGCCATGCCGATCGCGTTCGCGATCTTCCAGGTCGCCATGCCTATTGCCGGTTTCTTCGGCGGCACGCTCATCGCAGGTCTCATCGACGCCTACGCGGGCATCGTGAGCCTCGCCATCCTCGCCTTCGTGGGAGGCAAGATGGTGTGGGAGGCGGTGCGCAAGCTGCGCGAGCCCGAGACGTGCGAGACCGCGAGCCTCACGTTCGCGACGATCTTCTTCGAGGCCATCGCCACGTCCATCGACGCCTTCGTGGTGGGCGTCTCGTTCGCCGCCACGGGCAAGAACATCTTTCTCTATTCCGGCGCCATCGGTGTGATGACGTTTCTCTGCTGCGGGTTCGTGCTCGTGCTCGGTCGGCGCCTGGGCGAGCGATTCGGCGCGCGCGCCCAGGTAGCGGGCGGCATCGTGCTCATCCTGATCGGCCTCAAGGCGTTTTTGGGGTAGGATTCGGCGAGGAGGCTCGCCCTTCTCCGCGCGAATCCCTTACCGCGCGGAGGAGACGTTCGTGCGCAGCGCGCTAGAGCAGCTCCGGGAGGCGCCTCGCCACGAGTGCATCGACCTCTGCCTGGAGCTTCCGGTACCCGTTCACGGCGCGGTGGCCGTCCTCGGTGAGGGTCGAACCGAGCGCGCCGTTGCGGTCGAGCAGCTTGCATCCCAGCTGGTCTTCGGCCTCGTTGACGATGCGCCAGGCCTTGGAGTACGCCATACCCATGCGCTTGGCGGCGCGGTTGAGCGAATGCTCCTCGTCCACGCCCTCGAGCAGCTCCACGCATCCGGCTCCGAAGCCGCCCGGCAGCTCTGCCTCGGCGTTGCGTACCGTGATGCGCGTGCTCGCCTTGAGTGCCATACGTGCTTCCCCTTGCTTTTTTCGCGCGCCTGGGCGCTCCCTCGCGGCGTGCAGATGTACATTCGACGAGTCGCATTGTAGCAGCCCCGCGTGCGCTACAATAGCTGCACTTGTACCGCTGCGTAGAATAGGAGCATCATGGCCACGATCTTCCCCGGTGAGTCGCATACCTTCTCTGAGTACCTGCTCGTCCCCGGTTACTCATCCTCGGAAAACGTGCCCGCCAACGTGTCGCTCAAGACCCCGCTCGTGCGCTACCGCAAGGGCGAGGAGCCTTCCATTACGCTGAACATCCCCATGGTTTCCGCCATCATGCAGTCCGTCTCCGGCGTCGACATGGGCGTGGCGCTTGCTACCGAGGGCGGCATCTCCTTCATCTACGGCTCGCAGAAGCCCGAGCAGGAGGCCGCCATGGTCAAGGCCGTGAAGGATCACAAGGCGGGCTTCGTCGAGTCTGATTCCACCCTCACGCCCGACATGACCATGGCCCAGGTCATGGAGCTTAAGGAACGCACCGGGCACTCCACCATGCCCGTTACCGAGGACGGCACCTCGCGCGGCCGCCTGCTGGGCATCGTCACCTCGCGCGACTACCGCCCCTCGCGCGACGATCCCAAGATGCTCGTCGCCGACTTCATGACCCCGCGCGAGAAGCTCATCGTGGGCAGCTGCGACATCACCCTCTCCGAGGCCAATAACATCATCTGGGACCGCAAGCTGAACGCGCTTCCCGTGGTGGACGAGAACGACCACCTCATGGGCATCGTCTTCCGCAAGGACTACGACGCGCACAAGACCAACCCCAACGAGCTGCTCGACTCCGATAAGCGCTACATGGTGGGCGCGGGCATCAACACCCGCGACTACGCCGAGCGCGTGCCCCTGCTGCTCGAGGCCGGTGCCGACGTCCTCTGCATCGACTCCTCCGAGGGCTTCTCCGAGTGGCAGAAGCGCACTATCGAGTGGATCCGCGCCAACTACGGTGAGGACGTCAAGGTGGGCGCCGGCAACGTGGTGGACGCCGAGGGCTTCCGCTTCCTCGCCGACTGCGGCGCCGACTTCGTGAAGGTGGGCATCGGCGGCGGCTCCATCTGCATCACCCGCGAGACCAAGGGCATCGGCCGTGGCCAGGCCTCCGCGCTGCTCGACGTGTGCGCCGCGCGCGACGAGTACTACAAGGAGACGGGCGTCTACGTGCCCGTGTGCTCCGACGGCGGCATCGTCTACGACTACCATATGACGCTCGCGCTCGCCATGGGCGCCGACTTCCTCATGCTCGGCCGCTACTTCGCGCGCTTCGACGAGAGCCCCACTGAGCGCGTCAACGTGAACGGCCAGTACATGAAGGAGTACTGGGGCGAGGGTTCCGCCCGCGCCCGCAACTGGCAGCGCTACGACCTGGGCGGCGCGGCCAAGCTCTCCTTCGTGGAGGGCGTGGACTCCTATGTTCCCTACGCCGGCTCCCTCAAGGACGGCGTGGGCTCCACGCTCTACAAGGTCAAGTCCACCATGTGCAACTGCGGTGCCAACTCCATCAAGGAGCTCCAGGAGAAGGCCCGACTAACGCTCGTGTCCGCCACGTCCATCGTCGAGGGCGGCGCCCATGACGTCGTGGTCAAGGACTCCCAGCAGACGGTCGGTTTCAACTAATCCTTAAGCAGTAAGAAGGACAAGCGTATATGAGCGACATCATCTCTCGCGAGGTGCCCACCTACGATGCGCGGGCCATCGAGTCCCGCTGGATGAAGACGTGGGACGAGGAGAACCTCTTTGCCGTGGACACGGACCCCGCCAAGCCCAAGAAGTACGTGCTCGAGATGTTCCCGTACCCCTCGGGCGACCTGCACATGGGACATGCGCGCAACTACACCATCGGCGACGCCATGGCGCGCCAGGCCCGCATGCGCGGCTTCGACGTGTTGCATCCCATCGGCTTCGACGCCTTCGGCCTGCCTGCCGAGAACGCGGCCATCAAGCACAACACCCAGGCTGCGGCCTGGACCTACAAGAACATGGACCAGGCGCTCGCCACCATGAAGCGCATGGGCTTCTCCTACGACCTCGACCGCATGGTGAAGACCTGCGAGCCCAACTACTACAAGTGGGGCCAGTGGATCTTCGAGAAGCTGTGGGAGCGCGGGCTCGTCTACCGCAAGAAGAACCCCGTCAACTGGTGTCCCAAGTGCCAGACCGTGCTCGCCAATGAGCAGGTGACCGAGGGCCACTGCTGGCGCTGCGACTCCGAGGTGGAGAAGCGCGACCTCGAGCAGTGGTACATCAAGATCACCGCCTACTCGCAGGAGCTGCTCGACGACCTCGAGAAGCTGCCCGGCTGGCCCGAGCGCGTGAAGCAGATGCAGGCCAACTGGATCGGCCGCTCCGAGGGCGCCGAGGTGGACTTCACCCTCTGCGACGCCGCGGGCGAGCCGACGGACACCAAGATCACCGTCTTCACCACGCGTGCCGACACGCTCTTCGGCTGCTCGTTCTTCCTGCTCGCGCCCGAGTACAAGGGCCTTGCCGAGCTCGTGGCGGGCACCGAGTACGAGGCCGCCGTCATGAAGGTCGTGGAGGATTCTAAGCACGTCTCCGCGGTGGAGCGCGCCCAGGGTGAGCTCGAGAAGCACGGTGCCTTCACGGGTCGCTACGTGGTGAACCCGATCAACGGCGAGAAGGTCCCCGTGTGGGTGGCCGACTACGTCATCTCCGACTACGGCACCGGTGCCGTTATGGCCGTCCCCTGCGGCGACCAGCGCGACTTCGAGTTCGCCAAGAAGTACGACCTGCCTATCATCCCCATCATCCTCGCGGACGACGACCCACTCTACGATGAACTGAAGTGCGAGCAGGGCCGCAAGGTCACCTCCGTGGACTGGGACGCCGCCATGGTGGCCGAGGGCATGCTCGTGCAGTCCGGCAAGTACACCGGCATGGTGGGCGGCAAGCACTCCGCGGGCGAGGCGGCCATCGTGGCCGACCTGGAGGCGGCGGGCTCCGGTAAGCGCTCCGTGCAGTACCGCCTGCGCGACTGGCTTATCTCCCGCCAGCGCTACTGGGGTAACCCCATCCCGGCCATCCACTGCCCGAAGTGCGGCATCGTGCCCGTGCCGGAGGAGGACCTGCCCGTCACGCTGCCCGAGGACCTGAACCTGGGTGCCGGCGAGACGCTTGCCGAGGACAAGGACTTCTACGAGTGCACCTGCCCCCAGTGCGGTGGCCCCGCGCGTCGCGAGACCGACACCATGGACACCTTCACGTGCTCCAGCTGGTACTACATCCGTTACACGGACCCGCACAACGATGAGCTGCCGTTCTCCCGCGAGGCCGCCGACCGCTGGATGCCCGTGGACAACTACATCGGCGGCATCGAGCACGCCATCCTGCACCTGCTCTACAGCCGCTTCTTCACCAAGGCGCTCCGCGACATGGGGCTGCTCGACGTGGACGAGCCGTTCACCAACCTGCTCTGCCAGGGCATGGTGAAGGACGAGAACGGCGACGTCATGAGCAAGTCCAAGGGCAACGTGGTGCCGCCGTCCTCCGTGATCGAGCCCTACGGCGCCGACACGATGCGCTTGACGATCCTGTTCATCGCCCCGCCCGAGAAGGACTTCGATTGGGATACGGACGCCGTGGCCGGCGCGAACCGCTTCATCAAGCGCGCCTGGCGCACCGTCTGGCAGCTCGTCGAGACGGGGACGGACGCGTCCGCCCTCGATAAGGCGGCGCTCTCCGAGGAGGGCCTGAAGCTCTACCGCGAGCGCCATCGCACGCTTGCCAAGTGCACCGAGGACTTCGACCGCCAGCAGTTCAACACCGCCATCTCCGCCATCATGGAGCTGGTGAACGCCGCGAACGCCTACCTCAACGCCGTGCCGGCGGCGGAGCGCGGGGCAGCCGACGCCGCCCTCGTCGCCCAGGTGGCCGAGGACATCGTCTGCACGCTCGCGCCCATCTGCCCGTTCGTCACCGAGGAGCTGTGGCACGCGGCGCTCGGTCACACGGAGAGCGTCTACGTTGCTCCCTGGCCCACCTTCGACGCTGCGGAGGCCGCGGCCGACGAGGTCGAGATCGCCGTGCAGGTCCTCGGCAAGGTGCGCGGTCGCGCGATGGTGCCCGTCGATGCGGATGCCGACACGATGCGCGCCGCTGCCGAGCGGGTCGCTGCCAAGTGGCTCGAGGGCAAGACGGTCGTCAAGGCGATCTGCGTGCCCGGCAAGCTGGTGAACTTGGTCGTCAAATAGGCGATCCCACGGGGGAACCACAGCGGCGCGGCCGTCGCGGTTCCCCTGACGGACCGATTCGCGAAACTGGATAACTTCGGGGCAAACCCGCAGGAACGAACCGAACGACATCGCGCCCATGCTCGTTAGGGGGCACGATACCGCGGTTCGTTCCTGGGGTTTCCCCCGAAGTTTTCTCAGTTCGCTCTTCAGGTCCACAGGGGAACCGCGACGGCCGCGCCGCTGTGGTTCCCCTGTAGGTTTTGAGCGGGCGTGGCTGCTCTTTCAGCAAACCTGATAAAGTGAAGTATCTCCGTGAATTGGTAGGCGGCATGATCCGCCTGTACATAGATGTTGTCGACAAGAAAGGATTTCAGCTACCAACATGGCAAAAGACAACAACGCAAAGAAGAAGGCGCCGGCCCTCAAGATCATCCCGCTCGGCGGCCTCGACGGCATCGGTAAGAACATGACCGCCTTCGAGTACGGCGACGACATGATCCTGATCGACGCCGGCCTCATGTTCCCCGATGACTCGCAGCCGGGCATCGACCTCGTCCTGCCCGATTACACCTACGTTCTCGAGAACGAGGAGAAGCTGCGCGGCATCCTCATCACGCACGGCCACGAGGACCACATCGGCGCCTTGCCGTATCTGCTGCAGGATCTGAACAACCGTCCGGCGATCTACTCCAGCAAGCTCACGATCGGCATGATCCAGGGCAAGCTCGAGGAGTTCAAGCTCAAGAAGCAGAAGTACCACGAGGTTAAGGGCGGCACCCACGTGAACCTCGGCAACTTCGGCGTCGACTTCATCTCCACCACGCACTCCATCCCCGGCGCGCTCGCCATTCGCCTGAAGACGCCGGCGGGCACCGTGCTCCACACCGGCGACTTCAAGCTCGACAACACGCCCATCGACGGCGTGCGCCCCGACTACGCCACGTTCTCCAAGTTCGGCCGCGAGGGCATCGACCTACTGCTCGCCGACTCCACGAACGCTGTCAAGCCGGGCTACACGCTCTCCGAGGCAGCCGTGGGGCCGCAGCTCTACGAGGCCATCAAGAACGCGAAGGGCCGCGTGTTCGTGGCCTCGTTCTCGAGCCATATCCATCGCCTGCAGCAGATTTGCGACGCGGCCAAGAAGTGCCATCGCAAGATCGTGGTGACGGGCCGCTCCATGCTCACCAACACCCGCGTGGCGCGCGAGCTCGGCTACCTTAAGATCGACGAGTCCGACCTGATCGATGCCTTCGAGATCGGCAACATCCCCGAGAACCAGATCGTCGTCATGTGCACGGGCTCCCAGGGCGAGCCGCTCTCCGCGCTCTCCCGCATGGCCAACGGCGAGCACAAGACGCTCTCCATCCACGAGGGCGACACCGTGATCATCTCCGCCACCCCCGTTCCGGGCAACGAGAAGGCCGTCCAGGGCGTCGTCAACAGCCTGGCCAAGCTCGGCTGCGACGTGTACGACAAGAGCCGCTGCCTGGTGCACGTCTCCGGTCACGGCAGCCAGGAGGAGCTCAAGCTCATGCTGGCCATGACGAACCCGCGCTACTTCATGCCCGTGCACGGCGAGGCCGTGCACCTGCGCGCCCACGCCCGCCTGGGTGAGCAGATGGGCATCCCGCGTGACCGCATCTTCATCATGGACAACGGCGACTCGCTCGAGATGCGCGACCACAAGGTCAAGCGCGGTCGCTCGGTTGAGTCCGGCGTGGTCTACGTGGACGGCCTGCGCATCGGCGACACCGATCCCATCGTACTGCGCGACCGCCAGAAGCTCGCCTCAGACGGCATGGTCACGGCGGTGGCCGTGGTCTCCATCAAGCGCAAGAAGATCGACGCGGTGGACTTCTCCGGTCGCGGCGTCTCGTTCCCCATCGACGAGGATTTCTCGGACGACGCCGCCGAGGCGATCATGCGCACCATCGAGCGCGGCAAGTTCAACTTCACCTCGAGCGGCTCCGACGCGCTGCGCAAGGCCGTGCGCGACTCGCTCTCCAACTTCATCTGGAACCGCACCAAGACGCGTCCGATGATCATCCCCGTGGTGATGGAGGTCTAGCGTGGCCAAAGGGGGATCGGCGACAAAGGGGCGCGGCAAGGCCCGGGCAGCGAGCGCGCGCAAGCTGCGGGCCAACCAGGGCTGCGCCGTGGAGGTCGAGGCTGCTCCCGAGGAGCCCTTGATCGACCGCGACGCGGGGCGCGACATCGCCGGCGTGGTGCTCGCCATCGTCGCCGTGGTGTCGTTCTGCGCCGTGGTGATGCCCGCCTCCGCTCCCGTGGCGGCGGCGATCGCCGGCTTCTACCACCTGGGCTTCGGCTTGGGGGCCTATGTGCTGCCCATCACGCTCCTCGCCGTGGCGGTGCTCCTGTTCCTGCGCGGCGGGGTCCCCGTGCGCGGCCGCACGGTCGTGGGCGTGGCCCTCATCTTCACGGCCGTGTGCACCTTCCTTTCCCTGCTCGTTCCCGGCACCGGTCAGTCCACGGACGCCATGTTCGCGCCGGAGAACCTCTCCGTCTCGGGCGGCTACCTGGGTGCCTTCGTGGCCTCCGCGCTGCAGGGCGCGCTCGGCAAGGTCATCGCCGTGGTGTTGGCGCTCGGCCTCGCCGTGCTGGGGCTCGTGGTGATCGGGCTCTCCGTCTCGCAGATCGTGCGGGACGCCGCCGACCACGCCGCGGCCCTCTCGCGCCGGCGCCAGGTCGACGAGAACGCGAATCCCTGGGGCGAGGCCGTGCCCGCGCCCGTGACCGCGCAGGTCGCCGCGCCGCGCGCCCGCACCTCCGGGTCCGCCGCGCCGACGCCCCAGCAGCAGCTCTTCGACGAGAGCGGCGCCGCTGCCACCACCTTCCTCGGCAACCGCGAGACCACGGTGCTCGAGCCCGAGGACCAGCCGGACGAGGATCCTTTCGTGGACGTCTCCGCCGAGCTCTCCGCCGAGCGCGCTAAGACCACGCTCATCCCCGTGAAGGAGCGTTTCGTCGAGCATTTGGATGAGGTCGACGCCATGCCCGTCGCGGCCGGCGCCGCTCCCACCGTCGCCGCCGGCGCGGTGGGGGTTATCGGAAGCGCGCGCCGCAAGCTCGACGGTGCCGGGGCCGACGGCTCCGTCGCCGCCCCTCCCATTCCCGACTTCCTGAAGCCGGCTGCCGCCAAGGCGCCGGCCGACGAGACTCCGACGGGGAAGGACGAGGCCTCCGAGCTGCCGTGGGACGCCAAGCTGCAGGAGGGCCCAAAGCCCGCATCCAAGCCGAAGCCGAAGGCCGCCGCCGCACCCGTGGTGCCCGCCGCGGATGCCGAGGACGGCCGCGAGCTGCCCCCGGCCTCCATGCTCCGGCATAGCCCGAACTCGGCCAAGGCCGCCGCGACCTCCAAGGAGCTCGAGCAGACCGCTTGCGCCCTGCAGTCCACCCTGCAGGAGTTCGGCCTCCGCTCCTCCGTGGTGGGCTGGATCGCCGGCCCCACCGTCACCACGTTCAAGATCCAACCGGGCGAGGGCGAGCGCGTGAGCCGCATCACCAGCTTGGAAGATGACATCGCGCTCACGCTCGCCACCGACTCGGTGCGTATCTTCGCGCCTATCCCGGGCACCTCGCTCGTGGGCATCGAGATTCCCAACCGGAACCGCCAGACGGTCTCCTTCGGTGACATCCTGCCCTATGTGAAGGGCGGCCCGCTCGAGTTCGCGCTCGGCCGCGACGCCGAGGGAACGCCCATGGTGGCCGACCTCGCCAAGATGCCCCACTTGCTCATCGCCGGTACCACCGGTTCCGGTAAGTCGGTGGTCATCAGCTCCATCGTCATGAGCTTGCTCATGCGCACCTTTCCCGAGGACGTGCGCCTGATCATGATCGACCCCAAGCGCGTGGAGTTCGCCCCCTACGACGGGCTGCCGCATCTCTACGTCCCCGTGGTGACCGAGCCCAAGCAGGCCGCCTCGGCGCTGCAGTGGGCCGTCTCCGAGATGGAGCGCCGTCTCAAGATCTTCGAGCGCATCGGTGTGCGCAAGATCTCGACCTTCAACGAGAAGCAGGCGGCCGGCGAGTTCGAGAAGTACGACAACCCGCCCGCCAAGCTGCCCTATCTGGTGATCGTGATCGATGAGCTCTCCGATCTCATGATGGTCGCCGGCAAGGACGTCGAGGCGAGCATCGTGCGCATCGCGCAGCTCGGCCGCGCGGCCGGTATCCACATGATCGTCGCCACGCAGCGGCCCAGCTCCAACGTGGTGACGGGCCTCATCAAGGCCAACATCACCAACCGGATCGGCCTCACGGTGGCCACGGGCATCGACTCCCGTGTCATCCTCGACCAGACGGGAGCCGAGAAGCTCACCGGTCAGGGCGACATGCTCTTCTCGCGCGTGGACTGGGGCAAGCCCAAGCGCATCCAGGGCTGCTACGTCTCGGACGAGGAGATCTTCTCGGTGGTGGAGTTCGTGAAGGAGCACTGCCACGCCGACTACCACGAGGAGATCCTCTCCGCCGTGGCGCCCGCCGCCATGGGCGGGGGAGCGGCGCCCGAGCCGCAGGAAGACGACCCGCTCCTCTGGGATGCCGCCCGTATCGTGGTCGATTCCCAGCTCGGTTCGACCTCTGGGCTGCAGCGGCGCCTCAAGGTTGGCTATGCGCGCGCCGGGCGCATCATGGACATGCTTGAGGAAAAGGGCATCGTGGGGCCGCCCGATGGGTCCAAGCCGCGCGAGGTCCTGCTCGATATGGAGGCTCTCAAGGCCCTCGAGGCGCTGGAGAGCCCGTTGACCGAGGAAGAGATTCGAGGTGACAACTGATGGCCATGACCTTTGGTGAGATGCTGCTCAACCGCCGCCGCCAGATGGGCCTCTCCATCCAGCAGGTGGCGAATACCATCAAGATGCGCCCGCAGATCATCGAGTACTTCGAGACGGACAACTTCGCCGCCATGCCCCAGCGCGGCTACGCGCAGGGCATGATCTCGAGTTACGCGCGCTATCTCGGGCTGAACCCGCGCGAGGTGGTCGAGGCCTATTTTGACGGCCTGCATCGCTATGAGCGCGGGATCGGCGGCAAGGGTGGCACGCTGCTCACGCCGGCCATGAGCGCCAGTCCCCGGAGCGCGAACGCGAACGGGCGCTACCTGCTCGCGCCCACCCAGGGCTCACGCTTCGGCCAGCGCCCGCCGCAGGCCGGGTACGTGTCGGACGCCACGCCGATGTATGGCGACCCGTCCGTCCTGGACCCCGCGGCGACGGGGCGCTTGGACCCGCGTCGCCTGCCGCCGCAGAGTCCGAGCGGCTCCCGCGACCCCCGCATGGGAACTGCTCCGCGTGATGGCCGTCGCCCGATGTCCGGCGGCGCCGCCGGCGACGGCACCGGTCGCTCCTCCCTCGCGCGCCGCGCCGGAACTGATGGGCGCGTCCCCACTCGCCAGGGCTCGCCCCGCAACGGCGCCCCCCGCGGCGGACGCCCCCAGGGTCGCGGTTCGGTACCCCCGCGGGGCGGCAACCGTCCCCGCTCCGGTGGTTCCGGCGCCGCGCACGGCGGGCTCGACTTCTCGGCCCTTCTCGCCGACCCGCGTTTCGCCATGGGATGCCTCGGCGCCATCGGCGTGCTGCTCATCCTCGTGGTGGTGCTCGTGGTCCGCGGCTGCACGGGCGCGAACGCCCAGCCCTCGGCGGGTTCCGGTTCCGCTGGTTCCGCCCAGGTCACGATGCCCCTGACCGATTTGGGGAGCACGACCGCCGGCTCCGGTTCCGCGGCGGCGGGCTCGGCTTCCGGTTCCTCCGCGCCCACCGCGACGCCGACCGAGTACACGGTCGTCATCAAGTACACCGGCGATTCCACGGCGTGGCTCGAGGTGCGCCAGGATGGCCAGTACGACAAGGACGTGGGAACCGTCACCAAGGGCTTCTCCAAGACCTACACCGTGACGGGTACGCTCGAGATCAGCACGGACAAGCCCTCCGACATCGTGGTCACCCGCGATGGGACGCGCGTCCGCTACGACAGCAAGTCCTCGGGCGTGGGGCGCATCACGATCTCGGTGCCCAAGCAGGACACCGCGACGGACTCCTCCACGGACGGCACCTCGACGTCCGGCACGAGCTCCACCGACGGGACGACGACCGGCACCGCGGGCACCTCGACCTCGACGCCGGCCACTGCCGCGACGGGCGACGCCGCGAGTTCGACTGCCGGAGCCACGGCCTCGTCGTCTACCGCCACCGCGTAGGTTCTTCATCGCACGATCGGGCAGGGTCCGGACGGATTCCGGCCCCTACCAGAAAGGAAGGCCCCATGGCCAAGGATTCAAGCTTCGACGTCGTGAGTCAGGTCGATATGCAGGAGGTCGACAACGCATACCAGCAGACCGCCCGCGAGCTCACGCAGCGCTACGACCTCAAGGGGTCCGGCGCCACCATCGAGCTCTCCAAGGGGGAGAAGCTCATCACCATCGCCGCGCCCGCCGACTTCGTGGCCCGTCAGATCATGGACGTGCTGAACGGCAAGCTCATCAAGCGCGGTATCGACATCTCGGCCGTGCACTGGGACGACCCCCAGGCCGCCTCGGGCGGGACCGTGCGTGTGCTCGGCCACGTGGTCGAGGGCATCGACCAGGCCACGGCTAAGAAGATCAACAAGGACATCAAGGACACCAAGGCCAAGGTGAAGGTCACCATCGACGGCGACAGCCTGCGCGTGTCCTCCGCCTCCAAGGACGCGCTGCAGGGCGTGATCCAGTTCCTGAAGGGACAGGATTACGGCCAACCGCTCCAGTACACGAACTACCGATAAGGGGGACGCCCGCACCATGCCCTTCGGCAAGCTCTTCTACATCACCCTCGGCTGCGCCAAGAACGAGGTGGACACCGACCGCATGCGCTCGCTTCTGAACGCAGGCGGCTACGAGGAGGCGGACGCCCCGGCAGGCGCTGACCTCGTGCTCGTGAACACGTGCTCGTTCCTCGCCGCCGCCACCTCCGAGAGCATCGAGACCACGCTTCAGCTGGCCGAGGAGGTCGCGGCGGGCGCCCGTTCGGTGCCCATCGTCATGTGCGGCTGCGTGCCCTCGCGCTACGGCTCGGACCTCCCTGCCGAGCTCCCCGAGGTCGCGGCCTTCGTGCGGACCGACGAGGAGGACGGGATCGTCTCCGTTGTGGACGGGCTCCTCGGGGTTGAGCGCCAGGCGCCGAGCCATGTGCCCAGTGTCAAGCGCACCGTGGAGGGCGCGGTCGCCTACCTCAAGATCTCCGATGGCTGCGACCGGTTCTGCAGCTTCTGCGCGATCCCCTCCATCCGCGGCGGGTACCGTTCGCGCGCGGCCGCGAGCATCATCGCCGAGGCGCGCGACCTGGTGGCCGGCGGCGTGCGCGAGCTCGTGCTCATCGGCCAGGACACCGGCATCTGGGGCGAGGACTTCGATGATGAGCAAGTGGGCGACGGCCCGCGGACGCTCGCGGGGCTCTTGCGCGCCGTGGCTTGGGCCGTGTGTCCCGAACACGTGTGGATCCGCGTGCTCTACCTGCAGCCCGAGGGCATGACCGACGAGCTCATCGCCGCTATCCGCGATATCCCCGAGGTGCTGCCCTACATCGATATCCCGGTGCAGCACTGCAGCGCCCACGTGCTGCGCGACATGAACCGCTCCGGTACAGAGGAGGAGCTCGACCGTCTGTTCGAGCGCCTGCGCGCCGAGATTCCCGGCATGGTCATTCGCACCACCTACTTGGCGGGCTTTCCCGGCGAGACCGATGAGGACGCCGAGGCCATGCTCGCCTTCATGGACCGGACGGGCTTCGACTACACGAGCGTGTTCGAGTACTCCCAGGAGGATGGCACCGCGGCCGCCGAGATGGAGCAGCTGCCCGAGGACGTCAAGGTCGAGCGCGCGCAGGCCGGCATGGACCTGGCCGAGTCCCTTGGCTTCGCCGCCACCGCCGCGCACGTGGGCGAGGTAGCCGAGGTCATCGTGGACGGCATCGAGGAGGGCGGCGAGGGCACCGAGCTCATCGGGCACGCCTGGTTCCAGGCACCGGATTGCGACGGCGCCGTCCACCTGGACGCCTCGGAGGCTTCCGTGGGCGATATCCTGAAGGTCGAGTTCACCGACAGCTTCTGCTACGAGCTCGTCGGTCACGTCATCGAGGAAGGCGAGTAGGCAATGGCCGATACCCCCAAAAAGGATCTTACGAGCATCTGGACGCCCGCGAACATCGTCACCTGCGTGCGCATCGTCTTCATTCCGGTATTCATGCTGTTCGCCACCGATGCGTTCCTGGGCCTCGGCATGAGCTCCTATGCGCAGGCCGTCGTCGCATTCGTCCTCTACGTCATCTTGAGCCTCACGGACAAGGTCGACGGCACGCTGGCGCGCTCGCGCGGTGAGGTCACGGACTTCGGCAAGTTCCTCGACCCCATCGCCGACAAGCTGCTCGTGTTCTCCGCCCTTCTGGTGCTGCTCGCCCAAGGCGTGGTCAACGTGTGGCCGGTCTTCATCATCCTTTTCCGCGAGTTCCTCGTGAGCGCGCTTCGCATGGTGGCGAGCGCTAACGGCCAGGTCATCGCAGCCGACAAGCTCGGCAAGTGGAAGACGGCCACCACCATGATGGCGCTCTGCGGCTTCCTGCTCCTGCCTGTCGTGGCCGATTCGGGTATGCCCTTAGGGCTCTGGATGGTCTGCCAGGTTCTCTTCGGCATCGCCGTGGTCCTTACCATCGTTTCGGGCGTGCAGTACTTCTACAACGCGCGGACCATCGTGTTCCGCGTGTAGGGGAGCTCGTGGCCGCTACCCGTCGTGCGGACCTTCCTATCTTCCGTCTGAGCTGCGGATTTAATCGTTCACATACAGAGCCTTGCGGTATCGTTACCGTCGCTTTTCAGAAGGCGGCCCCTTGCACGCCACACTGGTTCCTGGATTGTTTCCACCGAAACATGAAGGGAAGGAACCTGTCATGAACAAGAAGCAACTGTTCGCGACGGCCATGTCCGCGGTGCTGCTGTTCAACTCAACGCCTACCTCAGCGCTTGCCGCCGAGCTCAATGCCCAGCAGCCAGCCGCTGTGACCGCCGGGCTCTCCGGCGCTGCCCAGGGCGTTCCGGCGGGGGGCACAGCTTCGCAGGCTGAGGAGAAGCAGGCCGTTGCTGCTCAGTCTGAGGCTGCCCCGACCGATGCCGTCGACTCCGGTGCCGCGACCGAGGACGGTCAGGCTGCGCAGGGCGATGCCTCCGCTGAACCCGCTCAGGCGGGTCAGGAGGCTGCGGCGCCCGGGGAGGCCCAACAAGGTTTAGAGCCGGCAGCGCCCGTGGCCGCCCCGTCAGAAGGCGCCGCTGCTGCGGATGCCGCTGCAGCGCCGTCCGCGCCCGCGTTCGATGTGAACGACTACCTGACCAATGTTGGCTCGGTCTCCTACCGGTTTGTCGATGAGAACGGTAAGCAAGTCTATGCAGACTCCGTCACGCTCCAGACCGCGGGCGGCGCCACGCTCGTGTCCGGTCCGGCGGAGCAGGGCGGCAAGTGGGTCGCCCAGGTGACGCTCGACGCCGGGAAGATCAACCCCGCGAACTTCGCGCCTCGCTGGGCCGTGTCCAATCCCTCCGACTACCAGCTCGACGCTGCGGCCTCCAAGCTCACCCTGGAGTACCGCACGGAGGGGGTGAGCGCGGGAAACAAGACGTACTACGCGAGCGGCAGCGATCGCGCATCCCTCGTCTTTAAGAAGAAGGCAGCCGCGCAGCCCGAGCTCGCGGTGCAGGAGAGCGCCGACCTGTCCCAGGCCGAACTCAAGGCCGCCTCAAGCATCTACGACCTCTTCAAGGTAACGGCCAAGGACGCCCAGGGCCAGGAGGTGGCGGACACCAAGGTCGACTACACGATCAAGGACGCCGCCGGCAAGACGTACGTGGCGGCTGACTGGCTGAAAGACACCACCGCGGCGGGCACCTACACCATCACGTGGACCTATGCGGGCATCTCCAAGGTCACCACGGTGACCGTGCGCGCCGCCTACACGCTCGAGGCTCCCGCCACGGCGACGGTTGGCAAGGACCGGACCAATGGTTTCAAGGCGTTCAACAAGGAGCTGGCGCGGCTGCTGGTCACCAAGGCGGTCGACGACAAGGGCAACGACGTGGTCGACCAGGTGCGGGTCTCCTACGCCGACGCTGATGGTCAAAGCGTGAGCTATAAGGCTTTCAAGAACGCAACGGTGGGCAGCGTGTTCACCGTCACGTTCACGATCGGCTCCGTCTCCGCGTCCACGTTGGTGACCATCGCCAAGACCTCCAAGCCGTCGGCGCCCGCATTCAACCTCGCCGACAAGATCAACACCTATGGTTCCGTGCGCGTTCGCGTCGATAGCGGTTCGGGCTACACCGACGCCACCTTCACCTATGTGCCAGCCGCCGCGCTTTCCCAGCTCGTGACCGCTCAGAGCGAGCCCGTGCAGCGCGCGAACGGAAGCTGGGAGGTCACGGTGACCATCGATCCCTCGGTTGCCAAGCGGTACGTGAACCCCAAAATCGGCGACGACTACGCGCTCGACGCGGACGGCTCCCGTCTCACGGCGACCTTCGAAACCCTCAGCGCCACCGGTACCAGCTGGTACGTGAAGGCGGGCTCCGGCGCTGAGCTGCTCTTTAAGAAGGCACCCCAGCAGGCCGACCTGCACGTGTTCGGCACCCCTGAGAACACCGTCGTCGAGTCTGCAACCCTCTCTGCCCACGTGGGCGATAAGCTCGGTGACGTTGAGGGCTTCGAGATGGCCCCGACCCTCGAGGGCTGGAAGTTCGACGGTTGGTTCCTCGATGCGGGCTACCAGCAGCCGGCGAGCGCCGACACGGTGGTGTCCTCGCCGTGGTTCGCGGTCTACGCCAAGTGGGAGCGCACCACGAAGTACGAGCTTTCCGCGGTCGGTTCCGCCACGTATACGCCCGAGAAGGCCAAGGGCCTCTTCGGCTACGAGGGCTCCTATAAGAACGGAGACGCCAACATCCGTCGGGCGCTGGTGACGAGCGCGACGGCCGACGGCACGGCCGTCGACCTCTCGTCGGATGACGTGAAGGTGACCGTCTGGAAGAACGGCTCAAACGGCTTCTTCGACCTCGTCGCGGGCAAGGAGGGCACCTACCGGGTGGACTTCACCCTCGGCGACAAGACCGCGAGCACAGTCGTGACCGTGCGTGCCGGACAGCCCGTGGCCAAGGAGCATACGGTCACCGTGTACATCGGGTTTGACCGGAACGGCGACGGCAACGACGCCGACGATACCGAGGTCGTGAAGGTGCCCGACGGCCAGCTGCTCACGATCGAGGAGGCACGGCGCGCCGGCTACACGTTCGCGGGCCTGTCCTTTGACAAGGAGGGCACGAAGCCGTACGACCTCAGCACGCCGGTGACCTCCGACCTCACGCTCTACGCGCAGTGGAAGAAGGATGAGACGCCCGAGCAGCAGGGCGGTGCAAACGAGGCCAAGCCGGGGAACGAGAAGACCCCGGGTACTAAGAAGGCCTCCGACGGCGAGGTGAAGGCGGCCTCCAAGAAGGCGGCGCTGCCCCAGACCGGGGATGCGTTCCCGGCGGCCATCGGCGCCACGGCCCTGGCCGGTGCCGCCGCGATCGCGCTGGGTGCCGCGGTGTCCAAGCGCCGTCGCGCTGAGTAGCGCGCTGCAGCGTCGACCTTTCGGGTCGCACGCGGTCATACGGTCTTAGGACGGCCGCACCGAGCGCATCGGTGCGGCCGTCCCCGTTTCGTGCTATGTTCGGGTGCGGTACATGAATGCGCACGGATGAAGCGCGACACCAGACGGCGCGGACGTCCACGCCCGTGAGGGGAGAGAAATCCATGACGAGTCAATGCAGCGCTGATGATCTGGCAGCGGAGCTCGTGCACAGGGCATCTCAGGCGGGCCTGACCGTCGCCACGGCGGAATCCTGCACGGCGGGTATGGTCGCGTCCACGATCGCGGACATTCCCGGATCGTCTGCCGTGTTGCGCGGCGGGGCCGTTACCTATTGCGACGAGATCAAGCACCGCGTGCTCGGGGTGGCGAGTGAAACCTTGGTCGAGCATACAGCGGTGTCCCATGAGACGGCGGGGGAGATGGCCGCGGCCGCGCGCCGGCTGTTCGGATCCGACCTCGCCGTGAGCTTGACGGGATATGCGGGGCCTGGCGGGGGTACTCCCGAGGACCCGGCCGGGACGGTCTACATTGGACTTGCCTCCGCAGGGGGTGTTCAGACGCTTCGCTGCACGTTTCCGGGGGAGCGCAACGTCGTGCGGCGTGCCGCGGCGGCACGGGCGCTCGAGCTCCTGCTCGAGTCGCTGTAGTGGGGAATCTGGCAGTTTCGTCGCCTTTTGATGGTGACGGCCGCCGTTTAGGCTGGCTGGTTGGCCCTCTGAGCTGCGAGGTGTAGGTTGCCCCGGCATCTGGTTCAGCTTTGTGTCAGATCGCTCGTAATCTGGTTCAGAACTTCCCTGATACGATGTCCGCAAGGTCTTGCAACGAACAGCTGTTCGTTGTAGAATGCGCGGGACAGCAACGCGAGGAGGAGTGCCGCATGGCCAAGAAGGACGCACCCGTTAAGGAGATCCACCAGCCCTCGACCGGCGAGGAGCGCGAGAAACGCATTGAGGATGCCAAGGCTGCCATCCTCAAGAAGTTCGGCGAAGGCTCCATCATGAAGTATGGGGATGACGATCCTCAGCTCGAGGTCGAGGCCATTCCCACCGGGGCCCTCGCGCTCGATTGCGCGCTCGGCATCGGCGGCGTGCCCCGTGGCCGTATCATCGAGATCTACGGACCCGAGTCCTCGGGTAAGACCACGCTCTCACTCGAGATCCTGGCGGAGGCGCAGGCGCGCGACGGCGTCGTCGCCTTCATCGACGCCGAGCACGCGCTCGATCCCTCGTATGCGGCGCGCATCGGCGTGGATATCGACGAGGTACTGATCTCACAGCCGGATACGGGCGAGCAAGCGCTCGAGATCTGCGACATGCTCGTGCGCTCCGGTGCCATCGACGTCATCGTCATCGACTCCGTCGCCGCGCTTACCCCGCGTGCCGAGATCGAGGGCGAGATCGGAGACTCCAGCGTCGGCCTGCAGGCCCGTCTGATGAGTCAGGCCCTGCGCAAGCTCGCGGGCTCGCTGGCAAAATCCAAGACCACGTGTATCTTCATCAACCAGCTGCGCGAGAAGATCGGCGTCATGTTCGGCAACCCCGAGACCACCACGGGCGGCCGCGCGCTCAAGTTCTTCTCTTCCGTCCGTATCGACATCCGTCGTATCGACAGCATCAAGAACGGCAACGAGATCATCGGCAACCGCGTTCGCTGCAAGGTCGTCAAGAACAAGGTCGCCGCGCCTTTCAAGACCGCTGAGTTCGACATCATGTACGGCACGGGCATTTCCAAGGAGGGCTCGGTCCTGGACATGGGCGTCGATTACGGCATCGTAACCAAATCCGGTGCCTGGTACACCTACCGCCAGAATCCCGACGACGCCGAGGAGGCGCCGGAACGCCTGGGCCAGGGCCGCGAGGCCGCGAAGGAGACCCTGCGACAGAACCCCGAGCTCATGGACGAGATCGAGCACAAGGTCCGTGTCGCCTGCGGTCTCGACTTCGAGGATGAGCCGGTGGGTGTGGCCGTCGATGTGCCGGCGGATGCCGCGCTCGGCGACGTCTCCGACGCCCCGAAGGCATAGCGACCCATGGCACAAGCCGTCGGTATGGAGATCGCGCTCCCGACGAAGGAGGAGCGGCGTGCCCGTTCCTCCTTCAGTCGGAGCAAACCCATGGCCCAGGTCGCGGTCAAGCTCGATAACGGCGGCGTCTGCGACATCGTCGTCCCCGTACGGGCCGCACGGCTCCTCCGCGATGAGGGCCTGTCGTTCCCCCTTGACGTGGACGATGCCTTCGATGCCATTCACGCGCTCGAGGGTCGAGTCTGCCTCACCATGCTCGTCGAGCTCCTGGAGCGTCGGGACCACAGCGCCGCCGAGGCACGAGAGAAGCTCGCCGCGTACGGATTCCGCGACGAGGAGCTCGACGCCACGATCGCACGCGGTATCGAGCGCCGTTACCTCGATGACGCTCGCTTCATGTCCTACTTCATCGAAGAGCGCAAGCGGCGCGGATGGGGGAGGAGAAAGATCGAAGTGGAGCTCAAACGGAAGGGAACCGACCCTGCGGAGTTGCCCGGTTACCCTGATGCCTTCTTCACGTCCGAGGACGATGGCGCTCGCGCCACGGCGTTGCTCGAGCACAAGCGCATCCCCGAGAACCGCGCTTTCGAAAAGCTCGTGCGCTTTCTCATGACGAAGGGTTTTTCCTACGAGGTCGCTTCTGCCGCGGTGCGCGAGCGACTGGCCGATACCGCGTCGTGAACGGTCGCGCTGCTGGTACGGTCCCTGATCCAGTTCGCCTCGTTTGACATCGACCCTGCCACACCTTACGATGGGTACATCATTTGCAAGGCGTATGCGCTCATCACAGATGAGCTTGATGATACAAATCCGGTTCCCGGGGATGACCATATTCCGGCAGATGCAGCGCCCGTCGAGAGACGGGTGCGTTTTGGTATGCACAGGAAGTCTTAAAGGAGTCACAACCATGGAAATCATTATCGGCATCGTCTGCCTCGCGCTCGGGGTCGTCGTCGCCGTGGTTGCCATGCGCAGCTCGAAGGCCAGCAGCATCCGTGAGGCGGACAGCAAGGTGCAGTCCGCACACGCCGAGGCTGAGCAGGTCGTGAGCGATGCACGGCGGGCCGCGGAAACCCTGAAGAAGGAGGCGCTGCTCGAGGCCAAGGAAGAGATCCTCAAGAACCGCCAGGCGGCAGAGGCCGAGGACAAGCAGCGCAAGGCCGAGATCCGCACCCTCGAGAACCGCGTCATGCAGCGCGAGGAGTCCCTCGACCGCCGCAACGATGTTCTGGACAAGCGCGAGCACCAGCTCTCCAGCCAGCAGGGTCAGCTCGACCGTCGCTCCCGCGAGCTCGACGACCTCTACGAGCGCCAGACGGCGGAACTCGAGCGTATCGCCGACCTCGCCCGCGAGGACGCCCACCAGGAGCTGCTCGACAACGTTCGCTCCGAGGTGACCCACGAGGCCGCGAGCATCATCCGCGAGTCCGAGCAGAACGTGCGCGCCGAGTGCCATAAGACCGCGCAGGAGATCATCTCCCTCGCTATCCAGCGCTGCGCGAGCGATCACACCGCCGAGGTCACCGTCACCTCCGTGCATATCCCCTCCGATGACCTCAAGGGCCGCATCATCGGTCGCGAGGGTCGCAACATCCGCACCTTCGAGCAGGTCTCAGGCGTGAACCTCGTCATCGACGACACTCCCGAGACCGTCGTGCTCTCGAGCTTCGACCCCGTCCGTCGTGAGACGGCGCGCGTGGCGCTCGAGAACCTCATCGCCGACGGCCGCATCCATCCCGCGCGCATCGAGGAGATGTACCAGAAGGCCGAGTCGCTCGTGAAGCAGCGCGTGCAGGAGGCGGGCGAGCAGGCCTGCTTCGATGCCGGCATCCACGACCTTCATCCCGAGCTCGTCAAGACGCTCGGCGCGCTCCGCTACCGCACCTCGTTCGGCCAGAACGTACTGCGCCACTCCATCGAGGTCGGCGAGCTCGCCGCCATCATGGCATCCGAGCTCGGCGCCGATGAGCGCACCGCCCGCCGCGCCGGCCTGCTGCACGATATCGGCAAGGCCGTCGACCATGAGGTCGAGGGCCCGCACGCCACGATCGGCGCTGACCTCGCCCGTCGCTACGGCGAGAAGCCGGTCATCGTCCACGCCATCGAGGCGCACCACGGCGACGTCGATCCCGAGACCGTGATCGACGTGCTCGTGCAGGCCGCCGACGCCATCTCCGCCTCCCGTCCCGGCGCTCGTCGCGAGTCCGCTGAGAACTACATCAAGCGCCTGGAGAAGCTTGAGGAGATCGCGAACTCCTACGACGGCGTCGAGCGCACCTATGCCATGCAGGCCGGCCGCGAGGTTCACGTCATGGTCCAGCCTGAGAAGATCTCCGATGCCCAGTCCACGGTCCTCGCGCACGACATCGCGCACCAGATCGAGGAGGAGATGGAGTATCCCGGACAGGTTCGCGTCGTGGTGATCCGCGAGAGCCGCGCCGTCGATATCGCCAAGTAGGTGCCCATGGCCGAGACGAACGACCTCATCTCCTTCATCGCCTCCATGTCGGGTGAGGGAAACCTGCGCGTTGAGGAGAACCTCGGCGAGGGGTTCGTCCGCCTTCGCGTCTCCGAGGCCGAGCGTCGCCAGGCCAAGCACGATATCCAGCATGTTGAGGATATCGTCATCGAGATGCTGCGCAACGCCCGCGATGCGGGCGCGAGCAAGATCTATCTCGCCACGTCCAAGGAGGAGGGTGTTCGCACCCTCCTTTTCCTTGACGATGGGGCGGGTGTTCCCGCGGACATGCGGGAGCGCATCTTCGATGCGCGCGTGACTTCCAAGCTCGAGTCGATGAAGATGGACCGGTGGGGCGTGCACGGGCGCGGCATGGCGCTCTTCTCCATCCGCCAGAACACGCGCGTGGCCCGCGTGGTCGCCTCCGCTCCCGGGCTGGGTTCGTCGTTTCTCGTGGTTGCCGACTGCGAGGTGCTTCCGGAGCGTGCCGATCAGTCCACCTGGCCGCAGGCCGCTCGCGACGAGGAGGGTGCCTGGGCCTGTTCCCGCGGCCCTCATAACATCGCCCGTGCCGCCGCCGAGTTCTCGCTCGAGGAACTGAACGGCTGCGACGTCTACCTCGGTACTCCCACCGAGATCGCCGCGACGCTCTACGACCACGCGCAGGGCAAGCTCGACGCGAGCCGTCTGCTTTTTATCGACGATGCCTCCGAGCTGCCCGTTATCGATCGCGTGGGTTCCGCAGCGGATGCCGAGGACCTCATGCGCATCGCGGGCTCCCTCGGCCTTACCATCTCCGAGCGCACCGCCCATCGGATCATCGCGGGGCAGATCGCCCCGGTGAGAAGCGTTGCTGCGCGGCTTCTCCGGCAGCGCGACCGCTCCGCCACGCCCAGCGCCGTCGACCTTACGCGCGACCGGCGCGGACTCAAGATCTCGCGTGACGACCTCTCAACGTTCTCCCGAGCCGTGGAGCGCGATTTCTCGACCCTGGCCGAGCGCTACTACCTGAATCTATCCGGTACGCCCCGCATCCGCGTCACGCGCGACCACATCACCGTGACGTTCGACCTGGGTCAGGAGGAATAGCCTGCTTGCCCGTCGGTCGCGCCGGTGATAGAGTTACCGCGTATGAAAAACGCAGCTTAAACGCAGGAGAACACGTGGAGTTCCTCAAAGTCTCTTCAAAGTCATCCCCCGCATCCGTCGCCGGTGCCATCGCCGGCATGGTAAAGGACGGCGTCCCCGTCAACCTGCAGTGCGTGGGCGCCGGTGCCGTCAACCAGGCCATCAAGGCGATCGCCATCGCGCGCGGGTTCCTCATCCCCATGGGTCTCGACATCTCCTGCGCCCCCGTCTTCTCCGATATCCTCATCAACGGTGAATCCCGGACCGCGATCAGGTTGTCGATCTACGTGCATCACCTTTCCGTCTCGAGCGTGGACCCCGATGCCTCCATCGGCGGCATGCGCGAGGTGGGGTAGGAGATGACGACGTCCACTCTTCGCGGCAAGACCTACTTCATCCGCACCTTCGGCTGTCAGATGAATCTACACGACTCCGAGCGCGTGAGCGGGCTCTTCGACTCGCTCGGCGCCCTCGAGGTCGCGGAACCCGCTCAAGCCGATATCGTCGTCTTCATGACCTGCTGCGTGCGCGAGGCCGCCGACACGCGCCTCTACGGTCAGTGCAACTCCTGCAAGAGCCTGCCGCCCGCGCCTTCCGGCACGCGTGTGATCGCGGTGGGCGGTTGCATCGCGCAGCGCGATGGCGAGGGGTTGCTCACGAACGTCGATAACGTCGACGTCATCTTCGGCACGCATTCCATCGCGCATGTGGGGGAGCTGATCGCGGACGCCTTCGAGCAGGGCGGCCGCCAGGTGCGCACCGAGGAGCACGAGGCCGTCGATGCCACCAGCATGCCCTGGCACCGTGCGACGAGCTACCATGCGTGGGTTCCCATCATGACGGGCTGCAACAACTTCTGCACCTACTGCATCGTCCCCTACGTGCGCGGGCGCGAGAAGAGCCGGCCCATGGAGCAGGTACTCGACGAGGTGACGGGGCTCGTGCGACAGGGCGTGCGCGAGGTCACGCTGCTCGGGCAGAACGTCAACTCCTACGGGCGCGACCTCTTCGGCGAGCCGCGCTTCGCTGAGCTGCTGCGGCGCGTTGGCGATACCGGCGTGGAACGCATCACCTTCACCTCCTCGCACCCTAAGGATCTCCTGCCCGAGACCATCGACGCCATGGCCGAGGTGCCGGCTGTCATGCCCCATCTGCACCTGGCGGTCCAGTCCGGCTCCACGCGCGTGCTCAAGGCCATGAACCGACGTTACACGCGGGAGCATTACCTCGAGCTCGTAGACGCCGTGCGGGAGAAGGTTCCCGGCATCGCGCTCACCACCGACATCATCGTGGGCTTCCCTGGTGAGACCGAGGAGGATTTCGAGGAAACGCTCAGCCTTGCCGAGCAGGTCCGCTACGCCCAGGCGTTCACCTTCATCTACTCCAAGCGCGATGGCACGCCAGCCGCCAAGATCGACGATCCCACGCCGCGCGAGGTGATTCTCGGTCGCTTCGATCGCTTGGTGAAGGTCATCGAGTCCACGGCGTACGACTTCAACCAGGGCGCCCTGCACACCCGCGTGCCCGCGCTCATCGAGGGCCCCTCCAAGAAAAACGACCGCGTCCTCCAGGGCAAGAGCCCGTGGAACCAGACGGTCCACTGCCCGCTGCCCGAAGGCGCGCGGGTGGAGGACTACGTGGGCAGGATCGTTGACGTGGACGTCGACCTCGCGCGCACCTGGTACCTTTCAGGTCAGCTCGTCGGTGGGCCTCGATGACCGCTGGGGAGTCGGATCCTCGCCCCTCGGTGCTGGCTGTCGTTGGTCCAACGGCGGTAGGGAAGAGCGCCGTCGCCGATGAGGTTGCCTGCCGTCTGGGCACCTCTGTGATCTCTGCCGACGCCATGCAGGTGTACCGCGGCATGGATATCGGCACGGCGAAGACGTCCGAAGCCGAGCGTCGGGTGCCCCTGTTGCTCGTGGATGTGGTGGAGCCTCGCGAATCCTATTCCGCCGCCTTGTACCAGCGGGATGCCCGTGCGGCCATCGATGCCCTGCTCGAGCGGGGCGAGACGCCGGTGCTCTGCGGCGGCACAGGGCTCTACGTACGTGCTGCCCTGGATGAGATGGCGTTCCCGGCAGGCGATGTTGAGGGGGCTGCGCGCGGTCGATACCAGGAGCTTGCCGAGGAGCTTGGCCCCGCGGGCCTCCATGAGCTGCTCGCCCGGCGCGATGCCGCGAGTGCTGAGGCCATCCATCCCAACAATGTGCGACGCGTGGTGCGCGCCCTCGAGATGCTCGATGAGGGGAAGAGCTACGCTGAGCAGAAGGCGGGGTTTTCCACGCCCGTGGCCCATTACCCGTATCGGCTTTTCGCCCTTACCTGCGATCGCGATCGGCTCTATCGGCGAATCGACGCACGCGTTGACGCCATGATGGCCGCGGGCCTTCTCGACGAGGTGCGCGGTTTGGTCGCCGAAGGGGCTGGCGCGGCGATTACCTCTCGCCAGGCGATCGGTTACAAGGAGATCATGGATGCCCTTGCAGGCTCCTGCAGTCTGGACGAGGCCGTGGAGGCCATCAAACAGCGCTCTCGGCGGTATGCCAAGCGGCAGCTTTCCTGGTGGCGGCGCGATTCGCGGACGATCTGGCTCGATATGGACGAGCTGGGCGTGGCGGGCGCTGCGGATGCGATTCTCGAGGGGTTGATGGGTTAGCTCATGGGTAGGTTCTCCTTCATCGAGACCGCGCCCGTGCCCGAGCGCACGCTGCTTCTTGGAATCGATCGCACCTCATCGCCCTGGCCCGTCGACCGTTCGCTCGATGAGCTCGAGCGATTGGCGCATACGGCGGGAGCTGAGGTCGTCGCCCGCTTGACGCAGCGTCTGGACCGACCGGTGCCACGCACCTTCATCGGTTCCGGAAAGGTCGAGGAGCTGGTCGGCATGGTGCGCCGGCTCTCGATCGACGTCGTGATCTTCGACGACGAGCTGACTCCCTCGCAGCAATCGAACCTTGAGCACGCCGTGGGCGAACCGGTGAAGATCATCGACCGCACGGCGCTCATTCTCGATATCTTCGGGCGGCACGCAAAGACGCGCGAGGGTCGCCTTCAGGTCCAGTTGGCGCAGCTGCAGTATCTGCTTCCCCGGTTGCGGGGCATGTGGACCCATCTCGCCAAGGAGCAGACCCGCGGCGGTATCGGCAGCCGGTTCGGGCAGGGCGAGAGCCAGCTTGAGGTTGACCGCCGTATGGTCCGTAACCGAATCGCGGCGCTCCGCCGGCAGCTGGAGACGCTGGAACGACGCCGCGAGGTGCAATCCCGGGCCCGCTTGGAATCCCCGGCGTTCCGCATCGCGCTCGCAGGCTATACCAATGCGGGGAAGTCCTCGTTGCTGAACCGTTTGACGGGCTCGAGCGTGCTCGCGCAGGACAAGCTCTTCGCCACCTTGGATCCGACGACGCGCTCCCTTGCCCTGCCCGGTGGCCGGGTCGTTACCGTCACCGATACGGTCGGTTTCATCCAGAAGCTGCCGACCTCGCTCGTCGAATCGTTCAAGTCAACCCTCTCCGAGGTTCTGACCGCCGATCTGATCTGCAAGGTCGTGGATGTTTCTGATGATGACTGGAAGCGCCATCTTGCAGCGGTGGAATCCGTGCTCGCCGACATCGGCGCCGACGAACGCCGTGCGCTCACCGTTTTCAACAAGCTCGATCTGCTTGAGCCCTCCGAGCGAATGGGGCTTGCGAGGAGCCACCCCGATGCCGTGGTGGTTTCTGCAAGCTCAGGTTTCGGCATCGACGAGCTCATGGAGCGATTATCTCGCGAGGCGTCGTCGGCGGACAGATTGCTCACGGCGGTCATACCGTATCGTGAGGGCGCGCTCCTTCAGGCATTGCATGAGCAAGCGCTCGTTTTGAACGAGGAGTACCTGCCCGAGGGAACGCGCCTCGTCGTGAAGGCTGCCCCCCGGCTCGCCGCAGAGCTTGAGCGCTATCGGGTTCTGTAGGGTCGCAAGGCCTCGAATGCGTCTTGGCTCGCCTGGAGGGTTCGGTCGGCGCAGGTTCCTTACGAGGAAGTCGACGTCGAGCGTACGGATAGTGGGGACGAACCCGGGCAGGATCCCTGCTTCCCGGTAGGCGAATTCGGCCCAGGAGCCCACGAGAATCACGTGGTTCAGGTATCCAGCCTCTTCCAGGAGCGAGGTGATGCGCTCGATGGCGCGTTGCTTCTTTCATCATGAAGCTTCACCTGAGTTGGGCGAGCGCGTTGAGAACGTCTTGGCGCCGAACGGCTAGGAGCCGAACACGATGTTCAGCGCCAAGAGGGCGAGCGGTTGATGTGCAAGGTAGATGAGCAGACTATGCCGCCCGATTGCTTCGAGCGGTGACACACGGCAGGCATACATCCATGCGGGGGCTCCTGTTCCGAAGTGCCTCTTGAAAAGGTTCGCGGCATATGACCCGGCAAGATACATGAACGTGAAGGGTACGAGCGGGTAGTAGTCGCCCGAGGCGAAGGTGGGGCTCGGGAATCCGAGCCAGCTGAGTCCCCAGACCTCATAGGCTCGATGCGGTACCTGCCAGGTGAGGGCAAAGAGCGCGAGCAACACGATAAGGGCCGGAAGGGGAGGGACGCGTTTCAGGACCGGTTCCGCAAGCGCGAAGATGAGCGTGCTCGCCGCCATGCAGAAGAGGATGCCGAAGTTCACCGGCGTATCCACGGCTGCGACCGTGGTGGCTATGTAGACCGTGAGCGCCGAGAGCCCGTAAACGCCGGCACGCTTGAAGTTGTCCCGTGAGTAGATCGTCATCCATCCCGCGAGGGCGAGGAATGTCCAGCTGATACTCGAGCGCCAGATCTCCTGGAACGGTCCCACCGTGAACCACGGCATGCTTATGCCGTAGAGATACGCGAGGTCGTAGGATGCGTGGAATGCCACCATGGAACAGATGGTGAGACCGCGTAGCGCATCGAAGAAGGGTATGCGGCGGTGCGCGGTCTCGGGCGTTGCCTGGTGTTCAGGGGCGTGCGACATTGCGAGAACCCGCTAGAACCGGCGCATGAGCGCGACGACCTTGCCGAGGATGGTCGGGTTGTCCGCGTAGATGGGCTCCATCGCGTCGTTCTCCGGCTGGAGGCGAACGCGGCCGCGCTCCTTGTAGAACGTCTTCACCGTGGCGTCACCGTCGATCATCGCCACGACGATCTCGCCGTTCATGGCGGTCTTCTGCTCGCGTACGACGATGTAGTCGCCGTTGAGGATGCCTGCGTTGACCATCGAGTTGCCGTGGACCTCGAGGACGAACGAGCTCGCATCCGTGGCGATCTCGGTGGGAAGCGTGAAGGTGTCCTCGATGTTCTGCTCGGCCAGGATGGGAAGACCTGCCGCGACGCGGCCGACGAGCGGGAGCGCCACGGTGCCGTGCGGGGTCGCGTTCGCCGACTCCGTGGGCTTGGTGGAGGTGCCGTCCTCGTTAAAGACCTCCAGCGCGCGCGGCTTGGAGGCGTCGCGCTTGATGAGTCCGCGCTCCTCGAGAGCAGAGAGGTGCGCGTGCACCGTGGAGGGGGAGGAGAGGCCGACGGCGCTCGCCATCTCGCGGACGCTCGGCGGGTACCCGTTCTCCTTCTGATACTCCTTGATGTACTCGTAGATCTGCCGTTGGCGCTTCGTGACCTTGCGCGTCATGGTCGCTCCCTTCAAGCGTTGACGGACTATGCAAACAATTGTTCGAAATCTGCTTGACAGGAACAACTGTTCGAAGATAATGATACACGAACACTCGTTCCGGCGCTAGAGAAATATGTCCGCGCCGCATCGTACGCTTTCACCGCCTAAACGTTTGGAGAGGAGTAAGAACATGAACGCTTCATATGCCATCGAGGGAAACCTCGCACTTGCCCAGCCTGCGGTTCAGCCTGCATCCGATCCCAAGCCGCATTTCGTCGTTGTTTCTGGAGGGAAGACCCAGCCTGCCTCCCTTCGGGTACACCAGGGCGGTTTCGTCCAGCATGCCCGGATCCGGCACGTTCTCATGTTCGGCATCGTGTTTGCCGTTCTCGCGGCAACCTGCGTCACGCTCGCCCTCCGCTTTGAATCTCATGCAGCTGCCATCGCGAACGCTTCCTACGAACGTATCGAGGTGCACTCGGGTGATTCCCTCTGGGGTATTGCCGAGGATCACGGTATCGACGGGTTGACCACCGCCGATGTCGTTGAGGCCATACGGCAGCAGAACGACCTTTCTTCGGGTTCTCTGAATCCAGGGCAGATGCTCTCGGTTCCCGCCGTCGCGCGCTGAGTTCCGCGGTTTTGCCGCTCTACTCGCTCGCGTGGTATTCTTGCCACATTACGAGCGGCTAGATGAGGAGGATGCGTGCACTGCCCTCAATGTGGAAGGGAGAACACCCGTGTGGTCGACTCCCGTATGCAGGAATCTTCGAACGCTATCAAGCGTCGTCGCGAGTGCCGGGATTGCGGGTATCGGTTCACCACCTTCGAGCGCTGCGAAGATCCGATCGAGGTGCTGAAGAGCTCGGGTGCCACCCAGCCCTTTGACCGGGGAAAGCTTCTCGCCGGTTTGATGCGCGCAACGTCGAAGCGCGATATCGACGTCAAGAGCTTGAATGAGCTCATTGACGATATCGAGCGCGAGCTGCGCTCCCGCACCCGTACCACGGTCACGTCCCACGAGATCGGCGACATGGTGCTCAAACGACTCGAGTCCCTCGACAAGGTCGCCTACATCCGCTTCGCATCCGTGTACCGTGACTTCAAAGATATCGATGAGTTCGTGAACGAGCTCGATAAGCTGAGGTGATCCATCGTGTCCCAGGTGAACGTCAACATCAAGCGCCTCGATCCCGAGGTTGAGCTTCCACGCTACGCCTACGAGGGCGATGCCGGACTCGATATCCGCGCGAACGAGTCGGTGGATATTCCTCCCCACGAGCGCGCGCTCATCTCAACCGGGCTGGCAATAGCTCTACCCGATGGCTATGCCGGCTTCATGCAGCCCCGCAGCGGCATGGCGCTCAAGCGCGGCCTCTCCATCGCCAACACCCCCGGTCTGATCGATGCGCACTATCGCGGCGAGCTCAAGGTCATCGCGGTCAACCTCGATCCGCGCGAGACCGTCCATATCGAGCGCGGCGAGCGGATCGCACAGCTCGTGATCCAGGAAGTGCCCCTGGTGAAGCTCATCGAGGTCGATGAGCTCGATGAGACGGACCGTGGCGAGGGCGGCTTTGGCTCCTCGGGTACGCGATAGGAGCCGAACTCACTTGTGGGGCCGCTCACCCTATCTGTTCGATGCGATGGGCGGCACGTGTTCGGAAGCGTGCGGATTCATCGGTCGCGCATGGAGCCGTCTCCCTCATGAGGTTGCATCCGCCTACCGAATATGCGCAGGCTTTCCGCCCCAATAGAATTCGGCGAAGTGGCGCTCGCGCTCGCGCGGCACCCCCACGAGCTTCATCGTCGCCTCCACGATGTCCTCTGAGGCGCGGGGGCGGCGCAGCCCGTCGGCGTTCACGAGCAGCGCGTGGAGCGCTTCGGGGTTGCCGTGCAGGTGATCGAGCGTCGAGACGAGCTCGCGCGCCGTGGTGGCGTGCATGCTCGCGCCGAACGAGGTCAGCATGGTGGTGTTGGCCTTCTCCTGTCCGTATGATTTGCCCAGGAGCACCATCGGCAGGCGGGCGCAGAGGCATTCCGTTACCGTGAGACCTCCCGACTTCAGGATCGCCAGGTCGGAGGCGTGCATGAGCGCCGCCATGTCGTTCACGTAGTCGAAGACCGATACGTTGCCGAGCTTCATGCCGGCGAAGAGGGCCTTGAGGTTGTCGGAGTACTCGGTGTCGCGCCCCGGCAGGAACACGAAGTGCATGTCGTCGAAACGCCTGAGGAAGGGGATGGCTTGCTCGATCTCGGCTCGAAAGCGCACGTAGGGTTGGGGAAGGCTCGCGCCGGCGAAGATGAGCACGATGCGTTTGTCGGCGGGGAGGTTGAACTCCCGGCGCGTTTCTTGACGGTCCGCGGCCAGTTCGAATCCGTGTCGCACGGGGATGCCGGTGATGGCGATATGGTCCTCGGGCACCTTGCGCGGGCGGAGCGTCTCGGCCATGAACTCGGTGCCCACGCAGAAGAGGTCGCATTCGAGGTGCGGCCACCAACCCTCGATCTCGTAGTCCGTGGGCACGCAGACGATGGGATACTCGATGCCTGTGATCATGCGGGCGCCCACGGCTACGTTGGCTGCGGTGATGTGCGTGCAGATGATCGCGAGGGGGCGCTTCTCGGCCACATAGCGGTTGAAGGAGGGGAACATCACCTTGGACCAACCGGTACCGCCGCCCCAGAGCAGGCGTCCGGTGAGCACGTAGCGCCATGTCCAGTCGTAGATGGGGCGCGTGGCGCCGGTGAAGGACGCCGCGGTCTTGTTGCCGTCGATGCGTACCCGGCCGAAGTCGAGGATGTCGAGGACCTCGACCTCCGCATCTTCGGGGACGCCGGCCTGCCCGCGCATGCGCTCGACCGCGCTCGCGATGGCCATCGCGGCAGCGCGGTGGCCGGAGCCCACGGACGCGTGCATGACGGTGATGAGGGGTGCCGGACGCGAGGAATCGCTGCGGCTTGTTGCCATCGGTAGCTCCCTGGCGAATCGACGGACGAATCAAGTATAGGATTATAGTACTCAACGGTTGGATGGTTGGGTACCAAGGGTGTGATTGAATCTATCGAGAAGGAGATGAACCATGGAGCAAGGAAACGAGTGCGAGCTGCTCATCGTCGGCGGAGGCCCGGCCGGATACGCCGCCGCTCTCTACGGTGCGCGCGCGAGTCTCGACACGGTCGTGCTCGAGCAGGGCATGCCCGGAGGTCAGATCGCCACGTCGGACGAGATCGATAACTATCCCGGCATCCCGCATATCGGCGGGGCCGAGATCGGCCAGCGCATGCAGGAGCATGCCGAGGAGGCCGGCGCGCGGACGGTCTACGGCATGGCCACGGCCATCAGTCCCGCGGAGATTGGGTTCTCCGTGCAGCTCGGGGACCGAAGCATCACCGCTGGCGCCGTCGTTGCCGCCATGGGTGCCACGCCCCGCCCGGGAGGTTTCGAGGGCGAGGACGCCTTCCGGGGCCGCGGCGTCTCCTACTGCGCCACCTGCGACGGCATGTTCTATCGCGGCAAGCGCGTCTTCGTGATCGGCGGCGGCAACACCGCCGTGGAGGAGGCGCTCTACCTCTCGCGCATCGCAGATCGCGTGACCATGGTCGTCCGTCGCGATGAGTTCCGCGCCTCAAGGGGCGCCGTCCAGCGCCTGGGGGAGCGGGGTAACATCGATGTGAGACTCCTCACGAGCATCGTCCGCATCGAGGGGCAGACCTTCATCGAGCGCATCGCCTTTCGCGACAACCGTACGGGGGAGGTTTCCGTTGAGGCCTTCGACCCCGGCTCGGTGGGCATCTTCGTCGCGACCGGCCAGGTCCCCCAGACGGAGCTGGTGAGCGGGCTCGTGGACCTCGCTCCGGACGGCGGCATCGTCACCGATGATGCCATGGCCACGCGCACTCCCGGCCTCTTCGCCGCGGGCGATATCCGCTCCAAGGGGCTTCGCCAGGTGGTGACCGCCGCCGCGGACGGCGCCATCGCCGCCACCTCCGCGTACCGCTATCTCGAGGGTCGTCTTTAACTGGCCGTCCAGGCCGGCAATCCGAGAACCGCCCTCTCGGAGTCCCTCTTCTGCAAATTCACTGGAATGGCTCCTCGTGTCGTCGTGAACGGCGCGGGGGCTTATACTGTTCGGGTTCAAAATCACGATTCGCATCCAGGGAGAAGCGCATGCCTGCTGACTTTCCTTCCATGACCACCGCCGAGATCCGCTCGGCCTACCTCAAGTTCTTCGAGGACCGCGGCTGCAAGCTGTACCCCAGCTCCAGCCTCGTGCCCGACGATCCCTCGCTGCTCCTCGCCAACGCCGGCATGAACCAGTTCAAGGAGTACTATCAGGGTAAGAAGACCATGAAGGAGATCGGCGCGTGCTCCTGCCAGAAGTGCGTGCGCACGAACGACATCGATGTCATCGGTTCCGATGGCCGCCACCTCTCCTTCTTCGAGATGCTCGGTAACTTCTCCTTCGGCGGCGTCTCCAAGGAGCAGGCGTGCTCCTGGGCCTTCGAGCTCATCACCAAGGTCTTCAAGCTGCCGGTGGAGCGCCTCTACTTCACCGTCTTCACGGAGGATGACGAGACGCACGACATCTGGCGCTCCCTCGGCGTGGAGGAGGACCACATCTCACGCCTGGGCGAGGACGACAACTTCTGGGCCGCCGGCCCCACCGGCCCCTGCGGCCCCTGCTCCGAGATCTACTTCGACCAGGGCGAGGAGTTCGGCTGCGGGAGTCCCGATTGCGCTCCCGGCTGCGACTGCGACCGCTTCCTCGAGTTCTGGAACCTCGTGTTCACCCAGTACGACCGCCAGGAGGACGGCTCCACGCCCGAGCTGCCCCACCGCAACCTCGATACGGGCATGGGCCTGGAGCGCATGGCGGCTATCATGCAGCACGCGAGCTCCAACTACGACGGCGACCTCATGCAGGGCCTCATTGCCCTCGGCGTGAAGATCTCCGGCAAGGCCTACGACCGCACGAGCTACACCGGCGCCTCGCGCAGCCTGCGCATCATCGCCGACGCCGCCCGTGCGGTGGACTTCCTCATCGCCGACGGCGTCCTGCCCGGCAACGAGGGCCGCGGCTACGTGCTGCGCCGCCTGCTCCGCCGCGCGGTGTTCCACGGCCGTCTGCTCGGTATCGAGGGCGCGTTCCTCGGCCAGTTCATCGATGAGGTCAACGAGCTCATGGGCGACGCCTACCCCGAGCTCCGCGCGAACAGCGCGCTCGTGCACGGCATCGTGAACGCCGAGGAGGAGCGCTTCTCCGCCACCCTCGAGCAGGGTCGCGCCACGCTCGACGGGGCCCTCGCCGCGCTCGCCGAGGGCGCCGTGCTCGACGGCGGTACCGCCTTCAAGCTGCACGACACCTTCGGCTTCCCGATCGACCTCACGGTCGAGATCGCCGGTGCCGCCGGTCACGAGGTCGACATGGACGGCTTCAACGAGGCCATGGCCGAGCAGAAGGCCCGTGCCCGCGCCGCCGCCGAGGGCGACGCCTGGGGCTCGTTCAACGACGTGTGGACCGAGCTCTCCGACAAGCTGCCCGCAACCGTCTTCGACGGCTACGACAACGATTCGCTCGAGGGCGCGAAGGTCCTCGCCATCGTGCGCGAGGGTGTTTCCGCCGAGCGCGCCGCGGAGGGCGAGGAGGTCGAGGTCGTGCTTGACCGCACGCCGTTCTACGCCGAGATGGGCGGCCAGGTGGGCGACACCGGCGAGCTCGTCTCCGCCGGAGCCCGCCTCGCGGTGACCGACACCAAGGGCCATAACGGCCTCTACGCGCACGTGGCCCGCGTCGCCTTCGGCGAGCTCTCCGTCGGCGACGAGGTGAGCGCCTCGATCGACGCCCATCGTCGCGAGCTCATCCGTCGCAACCACACGGCGACCCATCTGCTCGACGCCGCGCTGAAGCACGTGCTCGGTGAGCATGTGAACCAGGCTGGCTCGCTCCTCGACGACGAGCGCCTGCGCTTCGACTTCACGCACTTCGAGGCCTGCACCTCCGAGCAGCTCGAGACCATCGAGCGCCTTGTGAACGACGAGATCTTCGCCGCGAAGCCCGTCGTCACGAGCGTGATGGGTATCGAGGAGGCCAAGGCCTCCGGCGCCACCGCGCTCTTCGGCGAGAAGTACGGCGACGTGGTGCGCGTGGTCTCCGCCGGTACCGAGGACCAGCCGTTCTCCCGTGAGCTCTGTGGCGGCACGCATGCCCGCAACACCGCCGAGCTCGGCCTGTTCAAGATCGTCTCCGAGTCCTCCACGGGCTCCAACGTACGCCGCATCGAGGCAGTGACGAGCCTGGGCGCCGTGCGCTTTCTCGAGGAGAAGGGGCGCGTGCTCGCCGAGGCGGCCGCGACCCTCAAGTGCCGCGACGAGGAGGTCCCCGCGCGCATCGAGGGCCTCAAGGGCGAGGTCCGCGAGCTCAACCAGAAGCTCAAGGCCGCGCTCGTGGGCGGAAGCTCCGACAAGATCCAGTCTGCCGTCTCCGATGCCATCGACCTCGGTGCCTACCGCGCGGTCATCGCTCGCATGGACGGCCTTGCTGGCGGCGAGCTGCGCGACGCGTGGGACGCCATCCGCAACAAGCTGCAGGGCGCCGACGCCGCCTGCGTGCTCGCATCCGCCACGCCTGATGGCAAGGTGGCGCTCGTCGCCGCCGCGACCGACGGAGCCGTGAAGGCCGGTTTCAAGGCGGGCGACGTGATTCGCCAGGTTGCCGCGTACGTGGGCGGCCGCGGTGGCGGTAAGCCCGCCATGGCCCAGGCCGGCGGCAAGGACGCTGCCGGTATCGACCGTGCGCTTGACGCGGCCCGCGAGCTGCTGCAGGCCTAGCCGGTTCGACCCGCTCCCAGGACATGGTCGCGCTCGCGCTCGACATAGGGGAGGTCCGCATCGGAATCGCTGCCTCCGATCGCTCCGGCCGCGTCGCGGCGCCGGTGAAGGTGCTGCCCGCGGCCGAGGTTGAGGCTGTGTCCCGTAGCTTCCGGGCCATCCTCGAGGACTATGAACCCGATATCCTCGTCTGCGGGCTTCCGCGCACGCTCGCTGGCGAGGAGGGGCCCCAGGCCGCTCGCGTGCGCGATGTCGCCCGGCGGGTGGCGGAGCAGACGGGGATTCCCATCGCGTTCACCGACGAGCGCCTGTCCTCAGCCGAAGCCAAGCGTATCCTGCATGCCGAGGGTTTGTCCGAGCGCAAGATGCGCGGTAAAGTCGATATGATCGCCGCATCGCTCTTCCTGCAATCGTGGCTCGACGCTCGAGCGGAGCGGAGCGGAACGGCTGACGGCCGTCCTCGTCCCTCCCTTCACGAAAGGACCGACCGTGGCGTACGGATTCCGTAAAGATGAAGGCCGGGTAGCCGGTCGAAGTAGTCGCCCCGCGGGCGCCCGGCGCGCTGCCGGCGCGCGCTCGCGTATCGGCTCACACAGCGCCGTGCCCATGAAGCGCGCTCGACGCACGCCTACCGGTGCCCCGGTGGCGCGAAGGAACGCCACGCGCAGAAGGCCCACGCGCCCCGCCGCCCCCGCCGCCATCATCATCAGCTCCGTGCTCGTCCTTGTTCTGGCGGGTATCGCCATCTTCGTGGTGCCGCCTATCCATCGCGCGGTCTTTGGCTCCGGCGTCGCCTCCGGCCAGGAGGTGCGGGTGACCATCCCCGACGGTTCCGGCGGAGACACCATCGCCGGCATCCTCGTCGGCGCTCACGTGATCGAGGACCCCAAGGATTACTACGCCGCCGTCACCGCGCTCGGGGCGGAGCAGTCCATCAAATCCGGTTCGTACCAGTTCACGACCGGCCAGGATGCCGAGTCGGTGGTGCGTCAGCTCATGGAGGGGCCGAACGTCAGCGGCCTCAAGGTCACCGTTCCCGAGGGGCTCACCGTCTCCGAGACTGCCGCGAAGGTCCAAGATGCCCTGGGCGTGTCCGCGGACGATTTCATCGCCCAGGCCAAGGCTTCCACGTACGCCGCCGATTATCCCTTCCTCGACGGTGTGGCGCATGACGGCTACGACACGCTCGAGGGCTTCCTCTGCCCCAAGACCTACACCTTCGAGAAAACGCCCACGGTCGATACCGTCATCCGCGCCATGCTCGACCAGTACGCCAAGGAGTACGCCGCCCTCGACTTCTCGGGTGCGGAGAGCCTGATCAAGAACCGCTACGGTCTGGACATGAGCGACTACCAGATCCTCATCATGGCCTCGATCGTGGAGCGCGAGGGGCTTACCGACGAGCAGCGCTTGAACGTCGCCTCGACCTTCTACAACCGTATGCGCGACGGCATGGCGCTCCAGAGCGACGCCACCCTCATGTACGAGACCGGCGGCGAGGTCACGGCATCCGACATCCAGACCATCGAGAGCCCCTACAACACGTACAAGAACTCCGGGCTCACGCCCACGCCCGTGTGCTCGCCGTCCAAGAACTCCCTCAAGGCGGCGCTCGCGCCCGCCGACACCAACTACCTGTACTTCTACATCACCTCGGAAAAGGCCGTCTTCTCCGAGACCTACGACGGCCACCTGGCCGCCATCGGGGAGAACAGCCAATGAGCCTTCTGAGTCCAACCCGCTACGTCGCCCGCGTCGAGCTGATCGACCTCGACGTGCTCTTCGCCTCCGGCAAGCGCGCCATCCTCCTCGATCGCGATAACACGCTCGTGCCGCGCGACCGCACCACCGCGCCCGATACCGTCGCCGCATGGCTCGACCACGCCCGCGAACTCGGCTTCGAGCTCATCATGGTCTCCAACAACACGCACCGCGACGAGGTTGCGCGCTCCGCGGGCGAGCTCGGCATGGACTACATCTGCGGTGCCATGAAGCCGGCGCCTTTCGCCATTCGCTTCGGCATGCGCCGCCTGGGCGCCGAACCCGCTGAGTCCGTGCTCATCGGCGACCAGCTCTACACCGATGTCTGGGGCGGTAACCTGGCGGGCATCGATACCATCCTCGTTCGCCCGCAGACCACGGTGGACCTGTGGTACACGCAGATCTTCCGTATCTTCGAGCGCCGCGCGCTCAGGAACCTGCCGTGCGAGGAGTGAGCGCGGTGGTCGAGGGTGACCTTGAGGAATTATCCGTCCCCGACCGGGTGGAGAAGCGCGGACGCGATCACATCTTCTTCGTCGGGTTCCACGGGGCGGGTAAATCCACGTTGGCGAGAAACCTGGGCGGGATGTTCAACCGCCGTTACGTGGATACCGACCGCCTGGTCGAGCGCCGGGTGGGGATGTCCGTGGCGATGATCTTCGAGTCTCAGGGAGAAGCGCGCTTTCGGGAGTTCGAGACGGCGGCGCTCGCCTCGCTCCGCGTCGAGCGGAGCCTGCTCGTCTCCTGCGGGGGCGGGATCGTCGAGACGCCGCGGAACATCACCCTGATGCGCGAGATGGGCTACTGCGTCTACCTCGACGGGGACCTCGACGACAGCCTTCGCCAGATCAGGCGCAGCGATACACGGCCCGACCTCGTGTCCGAGTCGCACGCTGCCCGCCTGCTCGAACGCCGCCGCCCGCTCTACCGACGCGCGGCCGATTACGTAGTGGATATCCGCGGCAAGAGCTTCACCGAGGTCTCGTACGCCGTGGCCGAGTTGCTATTGGAGCGTGGTCTTCTATGATCAGACGCAAGCTCATCAACTATGCGCAGGGTAGCTGCGACCTCCGTATCGGCGACGGCGCCTTGGAGGACCTCTCCAAGTTCGCTAAGTCGCTCGTCGCCGTGCCCCGCAGCGCCGTTCTCGTCACGCGGGCCGACCTGGCCGCCGGTCCCGCCGTCGCGGTCTCGCGCGGCCTGGCCGACGCCGGCTTCACGGTCCGGGACCTCTCGCTTCCCGCCGGGGAGGACGTCTGCACCGCCGCGTATGCCTTCCAGCTGCTCGAATTCCTCGAGGGCATGGCGCTGACCGCCGACGACCTGGTGGTTGCCGTGGGCGACGCGGAGGTCCTCGGCGTCGCCCAGTTCTGCGCCGGCATCTGGTGCGGGGGCACCGCCTCCCTGCTCGTGCCCACGACGCTCGATGCCATGGTCACCTGCGCCACCGCCTCGCGCGGGCTCGCCGTGGGCCCCTCCGAGCAGATGGCCTGGCTGCCCGCCCGTCCCGGCATGACGGTCTGTGACCTCTCCTTCGTGCGCGAGGCTAGCGCCGAGGAGAACCGTTTGGGTTACGTTCAGCTCATCGCCTCCGCCATGATGCAGAGCCGCCGCTCGTGGGAGCAGCTCGCCGAGAAGCTGTCCGACATCCTAGCCTCCGACGAGCTCTCGCTCATCGAGGCGGTGAACGACGCCCAGACCTCCCGCCTCTCCGTCGTCAAGGCTCCGAGCCTCTCCGGTAAGAGCGCGCTGCTCTACGGCGAGACCACGGCCCGCGCCCTGCGCTCCCTTCTCGGCCCCGAGGCTCCCTGGTGGCACCTCCTCGCCGAGGGCATGCGCTTCGAGGCGCGCCTGGGCGTGGAGGCCGGCAAGCTCGATGCGGACGACATGTTCGACCAAGACGACCTCCTGGACGAGGTCGGCGCCGAGGAGCTTCCCTTCGACGTGGCCCCCGAGGCGTTCATCGAGGCGCTCCGCGCCGCCCGCTTCAAGCGGTCCAACCGCTTCATGCTCGCCATCCCCCAGAGCGTGGGCACCGTGCGCCTGACCGTGCTCGAGGAGGACGTGCTCGAGCGCCACGCCCGTGCGTACGTGGCCAGCAGGGCGGAGCTCCTGTAGCGTTCCGCCGCGGTCCCCGGACGACCTCTCCGCCTTCTTGCGAGACCGGAAATCCCTCCAGCGAACCCGCAGGAAACGTATGAGCGAACACGTGCCCGGCGCTCCCAGCGAGCACCGGGCCGCGTTCGTTTCCTGGAGTTCGCCGGAGGGATTTCTCAGTTCGCTCGAAAGGCTCCGCGGCCGTCCAGGGTCCGCCGCGGCACCTCCGGGAAACTCGTATTAGAATCGTGGACGTCATTGTCGTGGAAAGGACTTTACGATGACCGATCAACTCGTAGGACCTGCTGGCCGCATCGCTCGCGTGCGCGCCCTCATGGAGAAGCGCGGCTACGACGCCGTCTGCGTGCGCGACGAGGCCAACCTGCGCTGGCTCACGGGCGCCCAGGGCGTCTTCGACTACACGGGCGAGTTCCCGCACGCGGCGCTCATCACGGCCGATGCGTGCCTGCTGCACACCGATTCCCGCTACTTCAACTCGTTCATCGAAAAGCTGCCCGAGGGTACGCCCTGGAAGGTGGACATGGACGAGGTGGAGATCCCCAAGTGGGTCGCCAAGCGCGCGGCTACCGCCCGCGTTCGCGTGCTCGCCGTCGAGGACGACATGCAGGTAGCCTTCTACCGCGGCATCGAGCGCGCGGCCGAGGACCTCTCCGTCGCGCTGGCGCTGCCGCTCATGCACCACGATATCCAGCTCATGCGCGCCGTGAAGGACGCCGAGGAGATCGAGCTCATGAAGCACGCGCAGTCTATCACGGACGCGGCGTTCCAGCACATGCTCGGCTTCATCAAGCCCGGTCTCACCGAGAAGGAGATTCGCCTCGAGCTCGAGAACTACATGTTTAGCCACGGCGCCGACGCGCTTGCCTTCGGCTCCATCGTGGCCGCGGGGGCGAACGCCGCCAACCCGCACGCGGTGCCGAGCGACTACGTGGTGCAGAAGGGCGACTTCGTGCTCATGGACTACGGCGCGGGCTATCACGACTACCGCTCCGACATGACGCGTACCGTCTGCCTGGGTGAGCCGAGCGCCAAGCAGCGCGAGATCTACGACCTCGTGCGTCGCACCCACGAGGAGTGCGCAGCCGCCGTGCACGCGGGCGTGGACGGCCATGACATCCACCTGCTCAGCAAGAAGATCATCGGCGACGCCGGTTACGGTGCCTTCTACGGTCACGGCCTCGGGCATGGCGTGGGCATCGACATTCATGAGAAGCCCATGTTCGGCCGTGTCTCCAACGAGGTGAAGGCCGGTGCCGTCATCACGGTGGAGCCAGGCGTGTACCTGCCGGGCGAGTTCGGCGTGCGCCTGGAGGACTTCGGCCTTGTCACCGAGGACGGTTACGAGCCCTTCACGCAGTCCCCGCACGAGCTGCAGATCATCGACTGCTAGGATCTTCGCTTTTCTACCTCGGGCCGCTCACCATCCGGTGGGCGGCTTTTTTATATGCAAAGTTGCAGGTAGATGCCTGTAGACAGGTTTGGTTGACAACTCTGTCGGCCTTGTTGACAGACGTATCGTACGCGTATTCACATACTCGAGGTGACTGAAGGCCGAATAGCTGAAAGGAGGTAATGGGTTAGTGCGTAAGACATCGATAGTTTGGAGATTGAAATGTCGATGAGTAAGAAGCCATTCTCACGTAGGGCATTGATTGGATTGGGCTTAGCCTCAGCGGGTCTTCTCGTTCGACCGGGCAGTGTTTATGCGCTGGCATTGAAAGGCTCTCCCGATAGCGTGTATCCAGTTTTTCCTCATCTAAGTGAATCTGAAGTCGATCAGATGCTCAAAGACCAGATTGATCTTGAGGTTGAACAGATTATTGCTGAGGCTGAAGCTTTAGAAGAAGGAAGCACATTGTTCGATCGCCCAAGGTATTACACGGTTATGGGTACCGCTCAGTACATTTGGAGCCCATGGAGGGCGGTGGCGGGGCAACCTGCCGGTGGTACTTCGATTCAGGGCGGTGGTACGGCATACGCGACTACATCGGGGGGCGGAACTATCTCATTCTCATATTCTTTCCCGACTCCCTATGGCTCCTTTGGCCTGTCCTGTCCCCTAGGTGTGTAGTGCCAAGACGTTGTTTACACCCGTCGGTGGCAAACAGGGAGGGTTCCCGCATGCCGTGAGTTGCCTATCGGCACACAACACCCAGGTGCCTAGTAGCGGATGCTCTTGCTCCCGCTCTTCGCCGGCTTGTATTCCCCGATGT
>OIXX01000004.1_pt1 | contig 226131 bp, 174 predicted proteins | sample 1588161 | NCBI WGS metagenome assembly OIXX01 (sample SAMN03283274) | human gut metagenome | biome: human-associated habitat; material: feces | host: Homo sapiens | place: Peru | collected 2012 | reverse complement strand
CTAAGGAAGCTGGCACGAGCTGCTTCATGACTCCGAAGACGTTCAAGCTCATCTCCCGCCTGCGTGAGGAGGGCATCAAGCGCGGTCTGGAAATCCTCATCGAAGTGCATTCCTACTACAAGAAGCAGGTTGAGATTGCATCGAAGGTCGATCGCGTCTACGATTTCGCGCTTCCGCCGCTGCTGCTGCATTCGTTGAATACCGGTCACATTGAGCCGGTCGCGCATTGGACCGACATCCGTCCGAACAATGCCGTCACCGTACTCGATACACATGATGGCATCGGAGTGATCGATATTGGTTCCGACCAGTTGGATCGTTCGTTGAAGGGTCTTGTGCCGGATGAAGATGTTGACAATCTCGTCAACACCATTCACGCGAACACGCACGGCGAATCGCAGGCCGCTACCGGCGCTGCCGCGTCCAATCTTGATCTGTACCAGGTCAACAGCACCTACTACTCGGCGCTAGGGTGCAACGATCAGCACTATATTGCGGCTCGCGCAGTGCAATTCTTCCTGCCAGGCGTTCCACAGGTCTACTATGTTGGCGCGCTTGCCGGCAAGAACGACATGGAGCTGCTGCGCAAGACCAATAATGGCCGCGATATCAATCGCCATTACTATTCCACTGCTGAGATCGACGAGAATCTGCAGCGTCCGGTGGTGAAGGCGTTGAATACGCTTGCCAAGTTCCGCAATGAGCTTGACGCGTTCGACGGAACCTTTTCGTACAGCGCCGACGGTGACACGTCCATCAGCTTCACGTGGAAGGGCGCAACTACCGAGGCCACGCTCACCTTCGAGCCGGGTCGCGGCCTTGGTGTGGAGAACACCACGCCGGTCGCCACGCTCGCATGGCGTGATTCCGCGGGCGAACATCGTACGGACGATCTGATCACCAACCCACCGGTCGTCGCTTGATCGCGCGTGCATCCATAAATCTGTAATCGTCCTTCTTGTCACCTCTCCTTCAGGAAGGACGATTCGCATTCTGGTTCTCAAGAAATCGTTTTTCCCGAGAATCAGCTGAAATCCAAGCACAAACGGGTAAGGTGAGCATATGTCAAAGATGTCAAAGCTCTTCGATCAAAACAACATGTTTTTCACCATCATGGGCGTGCTGTTCGATCTGATTATTCTCAACGTGCTCACGTTGCTCTGCTGCATTCCGATCGTTACGGCTGGCGCTTCATTCACGGCCATGCACAACGTGCTGTGGCACATGGTCCGTCATGAGGAGACGTATGTGTCGCGCCAGTTTTTTGACTCGTTCAAGCGCAACCTCAAGCAGTCGTTGCTGCCGTGGCTGGCATTCCTGTTGGCTGCGGCGGTGCTGACGGTCGACGGCATGCTCGCTTGGTCGTCGGGCGCTTTGCGTATTCCGATGATGATCGTCGTGGTGTTCGCCGGACTGGTCATCATTGCGATTGCGCAGTATTTTTTCCCGTTGCTGTCCCGTTACGACAATCCCACGTCGACGATGCTGAGGAACGCGGCGAAACTCGCGCTTGGCTTCTTCCCATGCACGCTGTGCATGCTGGTGATACTTGCCGCTTTCGCCGCGTTATACGTGCAGTTTTTCGTCTATGCTATTCCGCTATTGCTGATGATGGGTATTTCGCTACCGCAATACTGCTGCGCATGGATTTACAACTGGATTTTTCGCCGTGTCGATGGTGAGATCGATGCGAAGGGACGTAAGGTTGAGCGTTCCTGAACGAGCCTTCCACAGTAATCAGGGGGCATTTCGCGACTTGGTCGAAATGCCCCCTAATCGTATATTGCGACTTATCCGAATATCGTCGCGCTGCCGGCGGGCGTATGCAGCAAGGTGCCATCGCAGCGGGCCGCCGCGTCGCCAATCGCCAGCAGGACGTCGGCGTGCGCAAGCCGGTCCGCGTAATCGTCGGGCAGCGTGCAGCTTGCGTCGGCGTCGGACGTATTGATGGCGATTACGATTCGCTCGTCGCCTGCGCTGCGCGCGTATACCAGTGGGTGGGCATGGTCCTCGGCATGTAGGAATACGATTGCTCCGTCGGCCTGCAGCGCGGGATGAGCCAGCCGCAAGGTGTTGAACGACCGTACCGTTTCTAGCAGCGACGCTGCGTCGCCTTCCTGCGAAGCCACGTCCGGACGGTCGTCGGAGGGGTCGATCGGCAGATACAGGTCTCCGCTGTGCGCCGCCGAGAAACCGGCGTTGGTATTGCGATTCCACTGCATCGGCGTGCGGGATCCGGTACGTTCGTAGCCGCCTTCCTTCGACAGCAGCCCGTGCTCGTAGCGCATGCCGATTTCGTCGCCGTAGTAGATGAACGGGCAACCGGGCAGGGTCAGCAGGAACGCGAAGGCGAGTTTCATCTCGCCCGGGGTGAGAGTGTCGCGCATGCGGATCATGTCATGGTTGCCCGACGGCACGCAGATGTATCCCAGTCCTTTGGTGTCGGCGAGCATGGCCTGATACGTGTCTACGAACGCCTTGATGTCACCGTTGGCGGAGGCGGAGAAATACGGGTTCTCTCGAAACAGGTCGAGGTAGTGCGAGGGGCCGAAATGTAGGAGGAAATCCATGTCGAATCCGGAGTGCAGCGCATTGACTGGATCGCCCCATTCCGAGACCAGCACGGCATCGGGGTGGGTTTCGTCCAGGTGCGCGCGCACCTGACGCCACAGCTGTTTGGTCCAATAATAGTCGGGATCTTCCTTGACGAGGCTGCCGGCCATGTCTACGCGGAAACCGTCCGCGCCCAGTCCGAGCCAGAAATCCATGATGTTTTGGATGAGCAGGCGTCCCTCTTGCGCTTCGGGTGAGTCGGCGGCGAACTGCCAGTCTTCGGTGACGGTTCCGAATCCGTAGTTGAGGCACGCTTGCGTGGAGAAGCAGTTGACAGCCGCGGCATCGGGGCGTTCCGCGATGCCGCCAAGGAAGCCTCGGATTGATTCATATGGCGAATTCAGGTTCGGCGATTGTGTCATCGGACGCCAGATATAGCGGTCGGTCCATGCGTTGCGCGTGCCTTTGCCGGATTCCAGGAACCATGGATTGTCGATTGCGGTGTGCCCTGGCACCAGGTCGAGCAATACGTGCATGTCGAATTCATGTGCGCGGTCGAACAGTCGGTGCAGGTCTTCGTTGGTGCCGTAGCGTTCGGCGGTGGCGTAGTAGTCGCGTACGTCGTAGCCGGCATCGTAGAACGATGAGTCGAAACAGGGGTTGATCCAGATTGCGTTGCAGCCGAGGTTGCTGATGTAGTCGAGTTTGTTGATGATGCCTTGGAAATCGCCGATGCCGTCACTGTTCGTATCGTTGAACGACTGCGGATAAACCTCGTAGAAAATCGCATTGTTGAGCCATGATGCCATTTGTCCTCCGTAAAACGCACGCCTTCGTTGCGATGCACAGCTGTATCACAGGTGTTGGGACGGGCTGTGCGGTTTTGACGGTCATTGTACCACACGCCATTTTTTATTAACTGTGTCAATTTCAATGATTGCAACGCCTCAAGGCGTTGCAACACGCCGATGATGAGGGGCTTTCCAAGATTTTATCAAACCGGTTTGACAAGGCTCGAACCGGTTTGATAAAGTCATCTATCAAGAACCGAGGAACACAACAAGGAAGGTTGGGTCTCGCTGTTCGATATCACTTCACCAAGCAAAGCTGCGGGGTGGATCGTGGATAGAAAGGGATTGGAAAATGAGCAAGTTCTCTTCTTGGAAGAAGGCTGGCACCGCTATCGTCGCAACGTTGATGACCGTTGGCATGCTGGGAGCATGCGGATCGTCGTCCAGTTCCAGCGGCACTAAGATCACCATCTTCAACTCCAAGGTCGAAATCGAAAGCCAAATGGAAGACATGGCTGCGAAGTACTCCAAGGAAAAGGGCGTAGACGTCGAGGTCTACTACTCCAACGACACCGTTTCCGCTCACCTCGCCACTAAGTACGCTTCCAAGGATCCATACACCATCTCCATGGTTGATGCCAAGGATGTCTACTCGCTGGCCAAGGAGCACGCCGTTGACCTGTCCGATCAGGATTGGGTCAAGGACACTGACTACGCCATCAGCATCGACGGCAAAACCTACGGCTTCCCGGTTTCCGTCGAAGCCCGTGGCCTGATCTACAATGCTGACGCCATCAAGAAGGTCACCGGTAAAGAATTCAAGCCTGAGAACTACAAGACCCTTGACGAATTTAAGGATCTCATCGACGAGCTCAAGGCCGGCGGCATGAAATCCCCGACCGGTGTCATGAAGGAAGACTGGTCCCTCGCCGGGCACCTCCTGCCGGAAGTCTACGAGGAGCAGGAAGATCCGGACGCCTTCTGCCATGAGCTCAAGGATGGCAAGGTTGACCTCAGCTCCAACGCCAAGTGGAACTCCCTGATGGACTTCTTCGACGTGATGAAGGACAACAACTACGCCAAGTCCTCCGCCATCTCCGCCGAGCGTGAGGTGACTGAGCAGAAGCTAGCCGAGGGCGAGATTGCTTTCATGTTCGGCGGCAACTGGGATTGGTCCGTGCTTAACCAGTACGATTACACCGAGAACATGGGCCTCATGCCGGTTCCGCAGAACACCGATGACGGCTCCAATGAGAAGCTTGTTGGCGGCGGCTCCAAGTACTTCTTCATCGACTCCTCCGACAATACCTCCGACGAGCAGCGTAAGGCCGCCAAGGACTTCCTGAACTGGCTTGCCGAAGACAAGGAAGGTCAGGAGTTCATCTCCAAGGATGCCGCTCTGATCTCCCCGTTCAAGAACAACGAGATCGAAGCATCCGATCCGCTGGGCAAGTCAGTGAAATCCTACGCTGACGCCGGCAAGCTGATCGACAACTACAACTACCTGCCGGATGATCATTACTCCGTGTTGGGTGCCAAGTTCCAGAAGTGGCTTGCCGGCGATGAGAATCGTGCAACCCTCGCCAAGGACATCGAGACCTACTGGAAGTCCGCCAAGTTTACTGGCGCAACCGCCTGAACCCACTAATAAGGCAACATGATGCAAGGTCCGCAGTTAACATCGACTGCGGGCCTTACATCCCCGTCAAGAATGGGATCCATCATGAAACAAAACAAGCTTTCTTATAAGATCAGCCAGTTTCTGATGTTCGGTGGTCCGGCGACGGTACTGTTCTTCGCCGTCGTGATTCTACCGTTCTTCTATGGCCTCTACCTCACATTCACCAGCTGGGATGGCGTTTCGGCAAAGAAGCCGTTCGTCGGTCTCACCAACTATCAGGCAGCCATCGCCGACACCGCTTACTGGCAGTCGCTTGGCCGCACATTCGCCTATTCCGTCATTGCCGTCATCCTGACCAACATCGTCGCCTTCCTGCTCGCCTATCTGGTGACCAGCGGCATCAAGGGCCAGAACTTCTTCCGTGCGGGTTTCTTCATTCCGAACCTCATCGGCGGCATCGTTCTGGGCTACGTGTGGAAGTTCGTCTTCAACCGTGCATTCGTGGCCATCGCTGAGGCAGCGACGCAAACAGATCACGCATCACTGCTCTCCACGCCAAACGGCGCAATGCTCTGCTTGATCCTCGTTTCGGTCTGGCAATACGCAGGCTACATGATGCTGATTTACGTGGCAGGCTTCATGAGCGTCGACCAGAGTTTAAAGGAAGCGGCCATGATCGATGGCTGCAACAAGGGCAAGGCGATGTGGCACGTGGTCATCCCGCTGATGCGCTCCTCCTTCGTACAGTGCATCTTCCTGAGCACCACCCGCTGCTTCATGGTCTACGACCTGAACCTCTCACTTACCAAGGGTGAACCGTTCAACCAGTCGGTGCTTGCGGCAATGCATGTCTACAACCAGGCGTTCGTGTACAAGAACTACGGCACAGGCCAAGCCGAGGCGTTGGTCCTCTTCATCGTTTGTGCGGTGATCGGCCTGCTGCAGGTGTACGTCGGTAAGAAGGGTGAGGTGGAAGCATAATGAAGGGTCAAACCAGCACTCGCACCAAGGTTCTGCATGCACTGATGATCGTCATTCTGACGATTCTGCTACTGCTGTTCATCGCGCCGTTCATTCTGGTCGTGATCAACGTCTTCAAGACGAAGGCGGATATCAACACCGCTCCGATGGACTTGATTGGCAAGCATGGCTTCACTCTGGAAAACTTCCCGAGGGCCATGGACAAGATGAACTTCCTCACCGTGTTCGGCAACTCGACCATCGTCACCGTCAGCGCCACCATCCTGACTATTCTGGTTTCCGCGATGTGCGCATACGTGATTGTGCGTAACCCGTCGTGGAAGTTCTGCGGCATCGTGTTCGCGCTCATGGTGGCCTCTATGGTCATTCCGTTCCAGGTGCTCATGGTTCCGTTGGTCTCCGTCTATGGCGGTCTGTTCAACGTGCTCAATAGCCGTGTCACATTGGTCCTCATGCACGTCGGCTTCTCGGTCTCCCTGGCTGTGTTCATGTTCCATGGCGCCATCAAGACGAACATTCCGAACGAGCTTGAGGAAGCCGCCAGCATTGACGGCTGCTCCAAGTGGCGCACCTTCTGGACGATCGTGTTCCCACTGCTCAAGCCGACCGTGGCCACCGTGGCCATCATTGATGCTATGGCCTTCTGGAACGACTACCTGCTGCCGTCCCTGGTCTTGGGTCGCCGCGAGCTGTACACCATTCCGATCGCAACCCAGATCTTCTACGGCACATACTCCAACGACATCGGCCTGATCATGGCGGCCCTGTTGCTGGCCATGCTGCCGATCCTCATCCTGTACCTGTTCCTGCAGCGCTACATCGTCGAAGGCGTCACCTCCGGCGCAGTCAAGGGCTGATCGAACGGTACAGAATCCGCAATCATAACTGAACAGACTCACACAACCGGCCCGGATGCGAAGCGATAATCGCATCCGGGCTTTTCTTATGCGATATCGATATTGAGATTGCCGTCGCATGTTTCTGCTGTCTGACAGGACGTATTGATATGGTTGATTTCGCCGAAAGAATCGCTCGAATGCACTGTTGCAGTGCGTCCGGGCGATTTTCATATGTACTGAATATTCGTGTGACATTTCGAAACGAGCAACGAAATAGAAGCAAGAACGAGAAGCGACAATATAAAACAAGAAAAACAGGAATAGAAACAAGAGATGACTGAAGACAATCAACATAATGCAGATGAGCAGCAGACTCCAATGCAGCCGCAGCCGCTGCCGGGCCAGGTATTTGTGCGCCCCGGCATCGATGACCGTCCCGATTACGAAAAAACGCTGACCGAAGAGACCAAAGCGGCCCTGAAGCGCCTGGCCGTACAGCAGAATCCGCGCGTGCCCGAGGCTTCTAACGAGCGCCCGGAAGTGCAGCAGACCCTCATCAACACGGAAAGTGGCTCCCCGCTGACTGCGTTCGCCCATCTTGATGCCGCCGTGCCGAACCTCGAATCGTCGTTCCTTGACCTGCGCGATCCGATGATCGCGCCCGACGGCACTACGCCCACCAAGCCGCAGGTGCATCGCCTCACCGCCGGCTTCGCGCTTGGCGCGCTGCTGTTCACCGCGCCGATGGCCGCGCTCAACTCCGTGCTCATTCCGCAGACCATCAGCCGTCTTTCTGGCACCGACCGCGTCACCGATCTGGCGCTGCTCAGCGTCGTCGGCACGCTGCTGACGTTCCTGATGAACGCGTGGATTTCCGTCGGATCCGACCATTCGTACTGCCCGCTGGGCCGCCGCACCCCGTGGATCATCGCCGGCACGGTGCTGACCGCCACGTCGGTGGCGATTCTTTCCGCATGCGATTTCATGCCGTTGGTCATCGTGTTCTGGCTGTTTACGCTGATCGGACATGCGATGGTGTCGATGCCGCTGGCGGCCGCTTTCGGTGAGCGCGTGCCCGACAAGTTCCGTGATCGTGCGGACGCGTGGCGTGGCGTTGGCCAGGCGTTCGGCCAGGTGTTGGGCATTATCGCGGCCGTTTCGCTTACGTGGGCCGCCGACGATTCCGGTTGGGATGGCACCACGCGTTTCGCCATGATGGTGTTTGCGTTGTGCCTGGTGGTGGCTGGTGTGGCTACGTTGCTGGTGTTGCCGTTTGAGGGTTCCAGCAGCTATTTGCCTCGTGAAGGTGTGAAGAAGGGTGATTATTTTTCGCAGTATCGCCCGCCGAAGGGCGCTCCGAAGTTCTTCATTGCGTTTGCCGCGCGCATGTTTGCCATCGCAGCCACTTCCGGCATTGCGATTTACCAGTGGTATCTTGCGCAGGATGGTTTGGGTGATGTTTCGCAGGTCGCCATGTTTGGTTTGTCCGGAGCGGCTGCGGTTATGTCGGTGATGGCCGTTGCCGCGTTCGTTGGCTCGCTGTTGGCTGCGCTGCTGCTTGGTCGTATCGCCCGCGCTTTCAAGGATTCCCGTATTCCCGCAATTGCCGCCTGCCTGTTGTTTGTGGTTGCTGTAGTACTTCCGTTGACACCGATCGATAATGCGATGGCAGTTGCGTTGTATGCGCTGTTTGCAGGTTTCGCGTATGTGGTGTACGACGGCGTGAGCCAAGGGTTGAATCTTGCGACGTTGCCGGATGTGCGTTCCATTGGTCGTTCGTTGGCCGCGTTCAGTTTGGCGAATACGTTCGGTTCGTTGATTGGCGCTGTCGTTTGCGCGATTGCGATTGCGGTGACTGGCGAGTATCTGCTGATTTTCGCTGTTGCCGCCGGTTGCATGGCTGTTGCGGGCGTGCTGACGTTGCTGCTGAAATGATTTGGATGATCTGAGATAATCCGAAAAAACGAATATCAAATTCAAAATTGCGCGTCCACATAGTGAACCTTTAGTAGAAAGGGTATGTGGACGCGCTTATCTTTACGGCTTAGTTCGAGCGGATCGCCCGCTGAATACAAGACTTTGCGAAAGGAGGTTCGCCACGATGAACGGAATGGTTGCACGCGTACTGCTGTCCGCACGAATTATTATTCCGCTTTCGTTGGCGGACTGATTCGAGCAATGCAGCTTCAATCCCTCGCCAACGGAGGCAGGGTTTGAGGCGCGCAAAACACACGTTGATGGCCCTGCATGCTGCGGGGCCTTTTTGTTGCCGCCCACAAGGCGTAAGGCAATGAAATGAAGACTGCAAAACAAGAGAATAGAAGAAAGACGTTATCGGCGCATGTTGGGAGCCGGTAGCACATGACAGACGTAACAGGAGTAATCCAATGAGTGCAGTCGAAGCAGCCGCTGGCAAAGTGCAGGCAATGGTGCGCGATTCGGTGAAAACCGTGATCGCCGCTTCCATGGTCGGCACCGCCATTGAGTTCTACGACTTCTACGCATACGGCACCGCCGCTGCGAACTATTTCCCGAAGGTGTTCTTCGGAGACACCACCAATCCGACCGTCGCACTGCTGGCCAGCCTGCTGACCTTCGCCATCGCGTTCATCGCACGCCCACTCGGATCCTTGGTGTTCGGCCATTTCGGCGACCGCATGGGCCGCAAGACCACGCTGGTGGTTTCGCTGTTGACCATGGGCATCGCCACGTTCCTGATCGGTTGCCTGCCGACTTACAGCCAGTGGGGCATTGTGGCTGTCGCCGCGCTGTGCCTGTGCCGTTTCGTGCAGGGCATCGGTCTGGGCGGCGAATGGTCGGGTGCCGCTTTGGTGGCCACCGAGAACGCTCCGGAAGACAAGCGCGCGCTGTATGGCTCCTTCCCGGAATTGGGTGCTCCGATCGGTTTCTTCCTGTCGAACGGTACCTACTTCCTGTTGGAAACGTTCAACGATAACGATGCAATGCTGGCATGGGGCTGGCGTGTGCCGTTCCTGCTGTCCTCGATTCTGGTGATCGTCGGCCTCGTCGTGCGAGTGCAGATGGAGGAGACTCCGATCTTCCGCATGGCCCAGGAGCAGAAGAAGGTCGTCAAGTCCCCGTTGACCGAAGTGTTCAAGAAGAGCTGGAAGGAAGTCATCCAGGCCACGTTCCTGGTGGCCGTTACCTACACGCTGTTCTACACGCTGGCAACCTGGTCCCTCGCTTGGGGCACCAAAACCATCGAACAGGGCGGCGGCAACCTCGGTTTCACCAATCGTGAATACCTGCTCATGCTGATGCTCGCCATCTGCGTGTTCGCCGCGTTCATCGTCATCTCCTGCGTGAATGCCGACAAATTTGGTCGCAAGCGCGTGATTGTCTTCTCGTCCTGCTGCCTCGTGGTATTCGCGCTGCTCTTCCCGTTCCTGCTTGATCCGGCGGTCGTCGGCCAGCGTAACTTCGCCGCCAGCCTGCTGTTCCTGTGCATCGGCTTCGCGTTGATGGGCACCGCTTTCGGTCCGATCGGCGCGTTCCTTCCGGAACTGTTCGACGCCAACGTGCGTTACTCCGGATCCGGCATCGGTTACAACCTGGCAGCCATCGTCGGCGCGGCATTCGTGCCGACCATTGCCACTTGGCTGTCGCATCATTGGGGCGTCCACTCTGTCGGTCTGTACCTCGGTGTGATGGCCGTGTGCTGTCTTGTTGCGGTGCTGAGCTGCAAGGAGACTAGGGATGTTGATTTCACCAAGTGATCAATCGCCAAGTGCCGTTTGACCGGCCATTCAGCGACGTGTCAAGATGACATCGACGGAAGCCTTACTAAAAACGTTTGACGTGAATATAACCACTATGTGAACGTCAGCAAGCAACATAAAGAAAGCGGGACTAAAACAGTTCCGCAGGAGAGGCGGGGTGGTTCCTCGGACACAATCCGGGGGGAGTAACCTCCTAGGAACCATCGCCCGCTGTGAACAACCGAAACAAGAATTAAATATCGCGAGTTTGTTCGGGAATGCAAGTCCCGAATCGCTATAAAAAGAAAAATAAAGGAGCGCCTATTATGGCAGCAACTATCTGGTACGAGAAGGACGCCGATCTGTCCGTGTTCGATGGCAAGAAGGTGGCCATCCTCGGTTACGGTTCCCAGGGTCACGCCCACGCGCTGAACCTGCGCGATTCCGGTGTGGATGTCGTCGTCGGCCTGCGTCCTACCTCTAAGTCCGTGGAATACGCCAAGGAGCAGGGCCTCGAGGTCAAGCCTGTTGCCGAGGCCGTTGCCGAAGCCGACGTTGTGATGATCCTGCTGCCTGACCAGTACCAGGCCGCCGTGTACAAGAAGGACGTTGAGCCGAACCTGAAGCCGGGCGCTGCTCTGGCTTTCGCTCACGGCTTCAACATCCACTACGGCTACATCAAGCCGTCCGAGGATCATCCGGTGTTCATGGTCGCTCCGAAGGGCCCGGGCCACATCGTGCGTCGTGAGTACGCCGCCGGCCGTGGTGTCCCGGTCGTTGTGGCTGTGGAGCAGGATCCGGATGGCAAGACCTGGCCGCTGTGCTTGGCTTACGCCAAGGCTCTGGGCGCTCTGCGCGCAGGTGCCATCAAGACCACCTTCACCGAGGAGACTGAAACCGATCTGTTCGGTGAGCAGGACGTGCTCATGGGTGGCATCAACCACCTGTGTGATATGGGCTTCGATGTGCTGACCGAGGCTGGCTACCAGCCGGAGATCGCTTACTTCGAGGTGTTCCACGAGCTGAAGATGCTGGTGGATCTGGCCAACGAGGGTGGTCTGAACAAGGCTCGCTGGAGCTGCTCCGACACCGCTCAGTACGGCGATTACACCTCCACCGTCATCACTGAAGAGACCAAGAAGCGCATGCAGTACCAGCTCAAGCGCATTCAGGACGGCTCCTTCGCCAAGGAGTTCATGGATGATCAGGCCGCTGGCGCTCCGAAGTTCAAGGAGCTGCAGGAAGAGTACAGCCACCCGCACCTGGAGACCGTTGGTCCGAAGCTGCGCGCTATGTTCTCTTGGAACAACCAGACGGACGCCGATGCCGATATGGCCGAGTCCTTCAACGGCAAGATCGCTCGTACCCAGGTTCAGTGATTTCGCCTGATTCCGAGCTGAGAGCCGGAATCTGAAGCATTAAGACCGTCGCCCGATTCGTTCGGACGACGGTCTTTTGCGTTGTGTTGGCTCCTTTTGCCGAGCTGACAGGTGTTCGGCGCGATGAATAGGGTTTTTCGTGTATGGGGGTATGATTTCTTCTGGTTTCTGTCGATTCAGGGCCCCCTTTCCTGTGTTGGTCGGGGATTGGTGGCGAGGATCGCATTTTTCGAGTACGGGGGTTATTCGTTGGAACCGTGGTTCTGGAATCTCGGAACCTTGAAACCTCAAAACCGTGAAATCCTCTGAAAATAGAGGAAGACCGACACCCACAAACGGGCGACGGCCTTCCGTTGGTAATTGAGGCTTGCGATCCGGTCCATCGGGACCAATTGACCGGATTCCGATGGACCGAAGCCGCTTGATCGGAATCCCGATCAAGCGAAGCCCTAAGTCGCTCAGCCACGGGCGATCTTGCCGGTGAAGGTGGCCATATCAGCATCGTCATCCTTGCCGTTGTTCCAGGAGAACATGGCGCGCAGCTTCGGGCCGACGGTCTCGATGCGGACGTTGCCGTACTCTTCCTGCAGGGCCTTGAACTTCGGAGCGCCAGCATCCTGATCCTCGATGAACTCCTTGGCGAAGGAGCCATCCTGAATGCGCTTCAGGTGGTACTGCATGCGCTCACGCACGTGCTCGTCGATGCAGGTATTGGTGTAGTCGCCGTACTGAGCGGTGTCGGAACAGGACCAGCGGGCCTTGTTCAGACCGCCTTCGTTCATGAGGTCGACAAGCATCTTCAACTCGTGGCAGACCTCGAAGTAGGCGATTTCAGGCTGGTAACCGGCATCGGTGAGGACTTCGAAGCCCATTTCAACGAGCTTGTTCACGCCGCCCATGAGCACATTCTGCTCGCCGAACAGATCGGTTTCGGTCTCCTCGGTGAAGGTGGTCTTGATGGCGCCTGCACGCAGAGCGCCCAGAGCCTTGGCGTAAGCCAGGGTGATGTCCCAAGCGTCGCCGCGCGGATCCTGCTCCACGGCCACGACGACCGGGACGCCACGGCCGTTGGCGTACTCACGACGCACGATGTGGCCCGGGCCCTTCGGAGCGACCATGAAGATCGGGTGGTCCTCGGACGGCTTGATGTAGCCGTAGTGGATGTTGAAGCCGTGGGCGAATGCAACAGCTGCGCCCGGCTTGATGTTCGGCTCGATGTCATTGGCCCAAATGGTGCGCTGGTACTGATCCGGAGCCAGAATCATGATGATGTCGGCCTCAGCAGCAGCTTCCGGAACGGACTTGACTTCCAGACCCTGCTCCTTGGCGTGCTCAACGGACTTGGAGGTCGGACGCAGGCCAACGACGACGTCCACACCGGAATCGCGCAGGTTCAGCGCATGAGCGTGACCCTGAGAACCGTAACCGATGATGGCAACCTTCTTACCTTCGAGGACTGAGAGATCGCCGTCGTTCTCGTACCAGATTTGTGCAGCCATTGTGATTGGCACTCCTTTTTATGTAGTGGGGTGAACGCCTTCCGGCGCTCGGGTTTCTACCATTCGCAGATGAATTCGCGTGTTTTTGTGCATGGATTTTGTCCTGCAAACTGGGGTCTATCCTACCGGAGCCTCCATCTTGCAGCGTGTCTGGTCCACAAAGTGAGCCGCGAAACTGTAAAAATCCGTCGCGGCAACGGCAAGTTTCATGTATTTTGACGGGAAGGCGGCATAGGATACAACGCGTAGGGATTTTTGATTAGGAAGAGATGTCATGGTCACTGCGACTGGTCCTGCGCCCGGATCTGAAATGACGGCGGCAATCGGCGATATTGATGACCGTAGCACGGCAGGAGTTCTGCACGTTGCCGCGATTTTCGCCTCGCATATGGTGTTGCAGCGCAACAAACCCATCGCCGTGTTCGGCGCGTTGGATGCCGATTGCGCTGGACTTGAAGTTTCCGCGGAAATCCGCGATTTCGATGGTTCCGTGATCGTGCAGGCGCACGCGTACGCCTCCAAAGAGATCAAGAACAGCCTGTCTCCGTGGCGCGTTATGCTGCCCGCGCAGCCTGAAGGCGGACCCTACACGTTGCGCGTCACCGCAGGCAACGATTTCATCGAATATTACGACGTTCTTATCGGCGAAGTATGGATGGCCGGCGGCCAAAGCAATATGGAACTCGAATTGCGCAACAGCGAAAACGCTGAGGAAGCCCTCGAAAACTGCGCCGATCCGCTCCTTCGTTTCTACAATGTGCCAAAAACCGGAGTGATCAATCGTAATGCCGAACATGCGGCAAGCTGGCAGGAATCATCGCCCGAAAATAGTGGCGTGATGAGTGCCGTAGCGTACTATTTCGCGCGAAAACTGCGTGATGAACTTGATTCCGACCTTCCAATCGGCATTATCGACTGTTATATCGGGGGTACGTCGATTAGTTGTTGGATGAGCGAGGACGCTCTGAATTCCAGCGAATCCGGGCGCGATTATCTTGCTCGCTACGAGCAGGCGGTCGCCGGTAAAACGCAGGAACAGTTCGATTTGGAGTATAGCGAATGGCAGTCGCGTTCTGATACTTGGAATGCGTCGATCGCTGCAGCTCGTGAAGCCGATCCTGATGTGACGTGGGATACGTTGACCCAGCAGTACGGCGAATGCCCGTGGCCGCCGCCGATGACGCCGACCTCGCAGTGGCGTCCGACTGGCCCGTTCCATGCCATGCTGGAACGCATTGTACCGTACTCCTTGGCTGGATTCCTGTGGTATCAGGGCGAGGAAGACGAGCCGTATTGCGGATCCTACCGTGAGTTGCTGGGCATGATGATTGGTGAATGGCGTGCGCTGTGGAGCGAGAATCTGCCGTTCCTGATCGTGCAGCTGCCGCAGTGGATCGACAAGAAGGTCGACGAGGACGAAGGCGATCCGATGCTGTGGCCGGTGTTGCGTGAGGCCCAGTGGGATGCCGCGCAGTCCATCGACAATGTGTTCGCCATCTGCACTATGGATTGCGGCGAATACAACAACATTCATCCGGTTGATAAACGTACGCCGGGCGAGCGTCTAGGCAATTGTGCGCTTCGCCAAGTGTATGGTATGAGCCGTATTCCGGTGTATGGTCCGACTGTGCTGGGCTTCCGCTGCGACGAAGGTGGCCGCGTACGCCTGTTCTTCCGGTACGCGCACGGCCTGCATTTCAGTGGCACCACGTCTGACAGTTTCGGTGACGAGTTCGCCAAGAGCCTGCCTTCATTGGTACGTCTGCCGGAACGTTCTGGTTTCGAGCTTGCCGGTGCCGATGGTGTGTTCCATCCGGCCTACGCCGCGATTTTCGTGGATTGCGATATTGACGATCTGGTCAACGCGAAGGTCAATGTGGTTGACTATAACGCCACGGAATTCGGTATTCCAATTAACAGTCGCAGTATCGGCACGATTACGTTGGCCACACCGAAAGTGCCGCAACCGGTTATGATGCGTTACGCATGGCGTAGTTGGGGTCCGGCACCGTTGTTTAATGACAATAAGCTGCCTGCTCACCCATTCAGGCTAGACCTGACCGATCACACCGACTCTGATCACGCTGAATAATCGCGTTAGATAGTTACGTTGAACGGTTGCGTTGAATGATTGTCGATAGTTAACAATGAATAGCGTGCGATTGCTGTGCTTATAGTGTGTTGCAATCGCACGTTTTGTATTGCGATTACAGTCTTGCTGGTCGCAAGTTAGTCAAATACGAATCAAATACCAGTCAAATAAAAAATCGTTGAAAAATCAACGTTTCTGCGATTTATGCCACCAAAATCGCAGAAACGAATCAAATAAATGGAACTACGCCCATCCTGGAATATATTCCATTTTCTTACGAGGCGCATTTGCGTCGACCGGTTTGATGAAGCCGGACGATACGCTTTCCCGAATTAAGCGTGAAATGGGGGATGAATACGAGTCGTCCAAGCCGAATCGGGCACGCAGTGATGCGTTGGTGAGATAGGCGCCATTCGCGAACTGAATGCAGGCATGCCAATAACAGGCGTCAACGCGTTCGCTTGGGCTCAAATCAGGGTACGGGCGGTATTGGGAGAGTCGCACCATAATGCTGGCGCTGCTCTCGGGATCGTCGGACTGCTGCACTACGGGAGAGGGGAGATGCGACGTCTCGCAGGCGTCGATGATTTTATCCCAGCCGGATCCAGCTTCCTCGCACATGCCGAGACGTCGAGACAAATCGGCTAGCTTCGGATTCCTTGCCTCCGGCGGGTCGTTGACGAGTCGTTCCAGTCGAATTAGCGAGCTTCCGGGATTGGAGAACTCCACACGATTGTCGAAGATTTCAATAATCGGTCCACCGCCTCTGACGGTGAGATCCTGATGGATCAGCATGTTGGCCAGCAGTTCTCTGACGGCAATCTGAGGGTATGAGATGTTCGTAACGCGTAGGCCGCGCCCGATGGTTTCGCTTTCTGGGAGCCAAGCCTGTAGTACGGCCGCGATATCGTCAAGATCGGCATATCCGTGGGCGTATGTTTGCGAACGCGACGGCGAGGACTTACGTTCCCCGTCATACTTGATGAGTCGGAGCGCCTTGCGTGCAACAGTAGGGAATTGCTGCAGATCATCCGCAAACAGCAATGCCCCGAGGTTGGTGATGGCATACTGCCCACTGTCAAGGAATTTGATGATGTGATCCGATTCGAGATAATGCAGAATTTCCGTACGATTTGAAGGTAGCGGCGTGTCTGTTTGCCGAAAATAGGTATTCCAGTCCAGCATTGCCAAAGTTTCTTCGGCAGTGAGCCATTGGGCCGCTATCTGATCTTCAAATGCTTCTGATTTAGTGACTTCCCACAGGCGGCGTTCCTGCTGCGAATTCTTGGCAATAGGCTGCGTGGACGTACCGGAACGGATGTATTCCGTGCCGTCGAACGCTACAGGGTATCCGGTGGCGGGCCAAATGCGCAAGATAACCGTTCGATGCCCCCGATAATCCATGGGAATGAACTTGAATTCAGCATTTTTGGAAAGCTTGAGGCGCAGCCACAACTCAAGCTCTTGCCCCTTGTGCTTGGCTGCAAGCGGATTGAATGTGGTGCCGACGATGTCATGCGTCGCATCGTCCACGCCCCACAGCATATAGGCATAATCCTGCCCTTCGATGGCTGCCGCATTGGAGAGTGCGGAAATGTCTTTGCCGATCATGAAAGCGTCATCGTTTGATGCTTTGAATTCGACGGTCTGTGATTCCGTGGAACGTGCGATGAGCTGGTCGATAAGCTGAATGAGATCTTCCGGCATAGGACTCCTTGATAGCGCGAGATGCACCATTGATGCCAACAGCATATCGTTTCAGCCATATGCGAGTCAAATACGAATCAAATACCAGTCAAATAAAAAAATCGTTGAAAAATCAACGTTTCTGCGATTTGTGTCACTAAAATCGCAGAAACGAATCAAATAAAAATATGTCACGAATGCATAGGCTATTGCCACAGATCCGGGCCGAATGATTCCAGGTATGCGGTGAGTTCGGCCGCCATCTGCTCGTCTTCCGGAATGCGCGGGTGACCATCCGTGCCGCAACCGTTGCGTGAATACAAGAAATGTTTCACGTGAAACTCGCCCTCAGCGCGAAGCTTATCGCAGACTTCGCCGATCGCTCGGTCCCAAGCGGCGTCGTGCCGCACAATTGTTGTAGTAAGCACGATCAGCGCTTTCGGGTACTTCTCGCGTAACGCATGCACGAAATCGACATAGCGCGCACGCCAATGCTGCGCCTCAGCACTGTCGTAATCCAACGCCATGAAATCGCGTGGATGAGAATCATTTTGTCCCAGCGCAACCACCACTACATGCGGCGTGTAACGCGTGAAATCCCACGGCTGCGGCTCACCAAATTCCGGATTGTACGTACTGCGATCCCAAATGCTTTCCATGCCGAGATAGTGCGGTGCGTGAAACCAGCCAATGCCATCGATAAGGCTGGCTCCGCCCTGCGCCACCAGATGTGCCTGAGCGTTGAGGTTGCGTGAGGTGATTGAGGCGTACGAATACCAAGAGTTGCTGTAGCCGCTCAAATCCTCGTCGGGATCTGCCTGCCTCTCGTAGCACAGTGCCTCGCAACGTTCGCCGCAGGTTACGGAATCGCCGTAGAATTCCATGCGACGGCTTGGTTCAGGGGTGCTGGGCGGCAGTAGTTGCGCGTCGTCATCAAGCTCGATGCTGATCATGTCGTAGCGATTGTTGCCTTCATCCTGACGTTTGAAAATCGTGACTTCATGCATGATGTTCGGCAATTGTTCGGCAATGGTGACGTATACGGGTTTGCGAACGTCGGATTGACTGTGCTGCATGTCTGCTGGTTCTGCTGGTTCCGTTGGTTCCACGCGGCTGGGATAGCCGTTTTCCAGCGTGACGGCGTCATATTCGGTGTCGATGGGGACGGGAATGCGCAGTTGCATGCCGTCAACAATGGCTCCTAGAGTGGCGCGTCCATACCCCCAATGGTTGACGAGGCGTACGCCGATGGTTGTTCCAGTGCAACGGAATGACACTTGCGTGTACGGGAATGCCCATGTTTGGAATGGCGCGTGCGTGACTGGATCCACGGCATCGCTGACGCGTCCCATATGACGAAGATTCGGATTGTTGAAAGAAATATGCTGCATGTGAGAGTTCCCCTATTGCTTCAATGCTGATTGCGGCAGTGCCTGTTGCCGCAATACATGGAGGACTGGCTGAACGGCAGAGATTTCGGTCAGTTCTTGATATCGTTCCAGCTGGCGGTCGTCGCCTGGCTGATGTGAACGATACGATTGCCTACGCGCAATATCTTAACCGACTTTACGAAAAGACACGCAGTCGGTTGCTTCATAACGGGTGTGTGCGAATACTTGACTGCCTGTTCCGCGTGTTGTTGTGTGTACGTTTGTTTGCGCAACTGATTACAAGATATCGAAATGCTGGCTGATACTGCCGTTTTCGTGTGAAATCTGCAATTTGACACTGCCGTTTTCGTGCGAAATAATGATTTTGATACTGCCGTTTTCGTGCGAAATCCTTGATTTGACACTGCCGATTCCGTGTAAACCAGTATGAAAATCGTTGCAATATAAGGAGTTTGGCGATGTTTAAGCGTAAGTTCTATGACGAGATGCTCGAATGGAAGAATCGTGATCAAGGTGCAAGCGCCCTGCTTATTGAAGGTGCTCGACGTGTTGGTAAAAGCACGATTGCGGAAGCGTTCGCCAAACGTGAGTATGACTCGTATTTGGCAATCGACTTTTCCGAAGCGCCTCAGGAAGTGCTTGATCTCTTTCGTCAGTATCGGCAGGATCTTGAAACCTTTTTCACTTACCTGTCTGCCTACTATGAAGTGAATCTGGTGCCGCGGCATTCGGTGATTATTTTCGATGAGGTGCAGAGTTTTCCTCCTGCGCGCGAATTCATTAAACGATTGGTGGCTGATGGCCGTTTCGATTACATTGAAACTGGGTCGTTGCTGTCCATCCATCAGAATGTCAAAGATATTGTTATTCCTTCCGAGGAGCAGTCAGGGGAGTTGAATCCCTTGGATTTCGAAGAATTCTTGTGGGCGTACGGGAACGAACAGCTGGCGTATGCCATTCGCGACTCATTCGAGCATATGAGGCCTTTGCCTTCCGCGCTGCATAACAAGGCCATGCGCCTCCTGCGTGAGTACATGCTTGTTGGGGGTATGCCTCAGGTGGTGGAGGACTACATCAAACAACGTGATTTTGGCTCGGCTGACCGTATTAAACGGCGCATCCTCAACTTATACCGTCAGGATGTCGCCAAATATGCGCAAGGTTATGAAGCTAAGGTGATGGCGGTGTTTGACGCGATCCCTGCACAACTCTCACGTAAGGAGAAGCGATTCCGCATCACTTCAATCGGAAAAAACGCGCGCATGAGGGATTATCGTGATTCCTTTTTCTGGCTGTCCGACGCCAGAGTGACCAACAACTGCTATAACTCCACCGACCCGAATGTGGGGCTGGGGCTTAACGAGGACGAAGCCAAAGTGAAGTGTTATATGGCGGATACTGGGCTTTTGTCGGCGTTGACGTTTGCCGATCGAAAGACGACTCCGGCCTCGCTGTATAAGGACGTTCTGTTCGGCAAGCTTGCATTTAATGAGGGCATGTTTGTGGAGAATCTCGTTGCTCAGCAACTCCGTGCTTCAGGGCATCGGCTGTTTTTCTATTCCTGCGGTAACCATGAAGACAAGTATGGTGCGATGGAGATTGATTTTCTGATTACTCGAGAGTTTGAGAATTCGGCTATGAAGGCGCGAATCAGTCCTATTGAAGCGAAATCTGGTATTCGGTACGGCACTGTTTCGCTGAATAAATTCAAAGAGAAATTTGGCAAGCGTGTAGGTATGAGGTTTGTGTTGGCGCCTAAACCGATGGTTGTGGATAAGGCTGCGGAGTGCATCACGTTGCCGTTGTATATGGCGCATTGTTTGTGATGAGTGTTGCTGGCTGTGCATGATTGGTGCAGAGCGGCTGGTTTGCGCTGTGTCTGGAGTGCTGGCTTATTATATGAAACACAGTACCTTAACCGCTTCATGGGAAGGACGTGCAATGGAGAACACTTTTCCTCAGGATTTTGTATTTGGTACGGCTACGGCGTCGTACCAGATTGAGGGTGCGGCGAACGAGGATGGTCGCTGCCCCTCGATTTGGGACACGTTCAGCCATACCCCGGGTGCCACGCTAGCCGGCGATACCGGCGATGTGGCAACGGACTCGTACCATCGTTGGCGCGAGGATCTGGCGCTGCTCAAGGATCTCGGCGTTGATGCTTACCGTTTTTCGATTGCCATGCCGCGCATCATGTCAACGCCCAACGGCGTCGTCAACGACAAGGGCCTCGACTTTTACGAGCGTATCGTCGACGCATTGCTGGAGAGTGGCATCAAGCCGGTCGTGACGCTCTATCATTGGGATTTGCCGCAGTATTTGGGTGATGAAGGCGGTTGGCTGAATCGCAAAACCGCATACGCGCTGGCCGACTACACGTCTGTGGTGGCCAAGCGCCTCGGTGACCGCGTCGACACGTGGACCACGTTGAACGAACCGTGGTGCTCCTCGTATTTGAGCTATGGTGCAAAGGAGCATGCGCCGGGCTTGGGTCTCGGCCCAGGTGCATTTCTCGCGGTGCATCACTTGAACCTCGCGCATGGTTTGATGGTTCAGGCCGTGCGTGCCGAGCTGGGGGAGAGTGCCAAGTGTTCGGTCACACTGAATCTTGCGTTGAATCGCGGCGACGCCGACGCCTGCCACCGTCTCGATCTGATTTCCAACCGTGCGTTCCTTGATCCGATGCTGCGCGGCCGTTACCCCGACGAGCTGTTCGCCATCACCAAGGGCATCTGCGATTGGAGTTTCGTGCAGCCGGGCGATCTTGAGCAGATTCATCAGCCGATCGACGTGCTCGGCATCAACTATTACTCCACGAATCTGTTGGCTATGAGCGACCGCCCGCAGTTCCCGCAGTCCACGGAGGCTTCCACGGCTCCTGGCGCGTCCGATGTCGACTGGTTGCCGACGGAGGGGCCGCACACCGATATGGGTTGGAATATCGATCCTGATGGCCTGCATGATCTGTTGGTGCGTGTGCACGATAATTACCCTGAAGTGCCGCTGATGGTCACGGAAAACGGCATGGCCTGCAAGGATCAGTTGGTGGTTAACGACGATGGCAGCAAGTCGGTGCATGACGCTGACCGCATCGACTACCTGCAGCGTCATCTTGCCGCGGCTCGTCGCGCGATGAGCGAGGGTGTGCCGCTGACTGGCTATTTCGTGTGGTCGTTGCTTGACAATTTCGAATGGTATTTCGGCTATGCCAAGCGATTCGGTATCACGTACGTCGATTACGCCACGCAGGAGCGCATCCCGAAGGATAGCTTCCTGTGGTATCGCGATTTCATTGCGTCCCGTTCCTGAAATCAAACTGAAATTTCATCGGCATGTTGCGCGCTCTGCAGTGGCGTGACATGTCATTTTTTGTTGGTATTTCAACGGTTCTGTGGACTTCCCGGTGAAGCTTAAGCGCTTAACGACACTCTGGTAAAGAAATTTACATTAACTCTCTTAATGTTAAATTACTGAATACTTGTTAGATTACGAATCAAGTGCAATAATCCTTTATTTTTCAACTGTTTTCTAATCTTGAGAAAAGGCCGAAAAACTGCGAAAGCGTCAAACGTGGCGGCGGGGAGGGGTGTTAAAACGGTACTTAAGCGCTTGACAAGCTTAAGGGGTTCAGCTATGGTAATAATCACTAACTCATCAAGGGCAGGCAGAGAGGCCTGAGATGAAAGGCATCACCAACGGAGAATCGGTGCCGAGTTTCCCAAAGTGATGAACAGTGATTCATAAGGAAGGATTAGAAGATGAATCTCAAGAAAATCGTCGCAGCCGGCATCGCAGCCGTATGCGCGGTGAGCATGGCGGCTTGCGGTGGCAGCGGTGACTCCTCCAAGGTCACCGATATGCAGTACAAGGACATCAAGCTTGGCGAGACTGGCAAGGACATCAAGGCCGATCTGAAGCTGTTCAGCCATCGTACCGATATGCTTAAGAAAGACTATCCGGGAACCACTTGGGATCAGTACATCGCTGAATTCAACAAGATGTATCCGAACATCAAGGTCACCGTCGAGGCCAACAGCGATTACGCCAACAGCGCGATGACCCGCCTGCAGGGTGGCGACTGGGGCGACATCATGATGATTCCGGCGGTCGACAGAGCCGAACTGCAGAACTACTTCATCTCCTACGGTTCCTTGAGTGACATGGACAAGGAAGTCAAGTACGCTGTCAACCAGTCCTACCAGAAGAAGGTCTATGGCGTGGCTTCGGTGGGCAATGCCTCCGGTATCGTCTACAACAAGAAAGTCTTCAAGGACGCCGGCATCGACAAGCTGCCGACCACTCCGGACGAGTTCATCTCCGACCTGAAAGCAGTCAAGAATAAGACCAAGGCCATCCCATTATACACCAACTACGCGGCCGGTTGGACCATGGGCGCCTGGGACGCCTATATCGGCGGCACCGCGACCGGTGACCCCGATTACATGAACAACGTCCTCACCCATTCCAAGAATCCGTTCAAGGATCCGGGTGACGGCACCCACGCCTACAACGTCTACAAGATTCTGTACGACGCTGTTGCCGATGGTCTGACTGAGGACGATTACTCCACCACCGATTGGGAATCTTCCAAGGGCAAGATGAACAACGGTGAGATCGCTGCCATGGTGCTCGGCTCCTGGGCCGTCTCCCAGATTCAGGCTGCCGGCGACAACGCCGAGGACGTCGGTTACATGCCGTTCCCGATTTCCATCAAGGGCAAGCAGTACGCCACTTCCGCTCCGGACTATGCTTACGGCATCAACAAGAACTCCTCCACTACCGACCAGGAAGCGGCCATGATCTTCGTCAAGTGGATGACCGAGAAGTCCAATTTCGCCTACAACGAGGGTGGCATCTCGATTGCGGCCGATGACGACAGACTCCCCGACCTCTACAACGACTTCAAGAACGTCAAGCTCATCCCGGACAACCCGTCGCCTGACGGCGAGGAGGATCTGTTCAACAACCTCAACTCCGATTCCGAACTCAACATCAACAGCGGCGGCGACGCCCGCGTTCAGGGCATCGTCGAGCACGCTGCCAACAAGGACCAGACCTATGACGAACTCGTCCAGGAATGGAACCAGAAGTGGAACGACGCTCTCGACTCCGAGGGTGTTGATGCCAAGTGAGCTTGATGCTCAATCTGTGATTGCTTTCAATCATCACTGAGGACTTCGGCTCGTTCTCAGCAGGAACGGCCGAAGTCCTTTTCTTTCACTAACAACAAGGCAGAGAAGAAAACTCACCTGAGGGGGATATCATGACTGCAGCAGCAGTGGAACCGGCCAAGAAGGTTGAAGTTCCGTTCAACAAGCAGCCCCGAGATTGGCGCAAGGCGGGCGTTATCGTCGCCTTTTCCGCAATCCCGGTCGCATTGCTCGTAATCTTCACCTACTGGCCGTTCGGATCCATGATCGGCTACTCGTTCTACAAGATGAAGTACATCGGCCCGCGCGAGTTCGTCGGCCTCACGAACTACATCGACGTTTTCACCCGTCCTGATACGCTTTCCTCCCTGAAGCTGAGCCTGTACTACATGGTCGGCGCACTGCTCCAGGTGGCACTGGCACTGTACCTGTCCACCATGCTGGCGTTCAAGGTCCGTGGCGGCAGCGCATTCAAGGCCATCTACTTCTTCCCGTATCTAATCAACGGCATCGCGGTCGGCTTCATCTTCAAGTTCTTCTACACCCGTGGTTACGTATTCGATACCGTGCTTCAATGGTGCGGCTTCCAACTCGACAACCTGCCTTACTGGTTGAAGGATCAAAGCGTGAACAACTGGTCCTTGGTGGGTGCCTCTGTCTGGCGGTACCTCGGTCAGAACGTGATTCTGTTCATCGGTGCCATGATGTCGATCGATTCGACGCTGTACGAGGCGGCCGAAATTGACGGTGCGAACAGATGGCAGCAGTTCAAACACATCATTCTGCCAGGCATCAAGACCATTCTGGTGCTGAACGTCATCTTGTCCATCACCGGTTCGCTGTCCGCCTTCGAAGGTCCGTACGTCATCACCTCCGGCGCAAACGGTACTGCCACCTACTTCGTACGTATGGACCGTCTCGCCCACACCAGCCAAAAGGTCGGCTTGGCGTCCGCTATGGCGATCGTTCTGCTGATCATTATCCTGATTTGCGCGCTGTTGCAGCAGTTGTTCTTCAAGTACGTATTTAGGGATGCCGATGACGGCGTGGAAAAGGCCAGAAAAAAGGCCACGAAGATCGAGCGCCAACGCGTCCGCATAGCCAAAAAGAACGCTTCGGTCTTCAAAAACGGACCGAGCAACAAAGAAAAGGCGGTGGCATGATGACTGGATGCAGTCGCACTCGCGAAGAAACGTTCCGTAGCCAAGACCGCGGGTTTCTGGTACAAGTTCAAAATCGGCCTGGCTGTATTTCTCAAGTATTTCTCAAGTATTTCTCGTTGATATTCGTGGCGTTCATGATGCTGCTGCCGTTGGTCAGCTGCTTCGTGACCGCAGCCAAGACAGACAAGGAATACCACAGCACGTCCGTCATGGACATGCCGAAGAACTGGTTCAACTTCGACAACTACGTGCAGGCCTTCGTCACATCGAATATGACGGTCGCATTCCGCAACTCCATCATCGTCGTGGCCGTGGTTCTGGTCGTCACCACCATCATCGGCACCATGCTGGCCTATGTGCTGAGCCGTTTCCAGTTCCCCGGTAACGGCTTCATCCGAGGCATGTTCACCCTTGCGGCTTTGCTCCCAGGCATCGCCATGCAGGTTGCGCTGTACAAGATGATGGTCAACTTCCATGCCGTTAACACCATGTGGGGTTACATCCTGATGATGTGCGGTACCGACGTCATCTCCATCTACGTGTTCATCCAGTTCTTCGAGAACATCTCGATCTCCTTGGACGAAGCCGCGATCATGGACGGCGCCTCCTACTTCACCATCTACTACAAGATCCTGCTGCCGCTGCTGAAGCCCGCCATCGTGACCTGCGCCATCCTGAAAGGCGTCGGCGTGTACAACGAGTACTATGCCGCCAACCTGTACCTGCAGGACGCGAATCTGAAGACCATCGCCATCGCGCTGTACTCCTTCACCGGTCCAATGGGCAGCAAGTATAACCTGATCTGCGCGGGCGTGATCATCACGCTGTTGCCGATGCTGGTTCTGTTCCTGATCTTCCAGAAGCAGATCTACAGCGGTATCGCAGCCGGCTCCGTCAAGGAATAAACCCGAAAGAACTGAACCCTTTCCATAATCAAGGGCCGCGTCGAGACAGCCATCGCGGCGTGGCCCTTCTCCTCCGTATAAAGGAACTTCCCATGTCTCACATTCCCAGCACATTCACTTCGCTGAACGAAGGCTGGACGCTGGCGGCCGTCAACCCAGAGGCCGCCCCAGAATCGCTGCGTGAAACGCTTACCGCCGGTATTCCGGCGACCGTGCCGGGAGAGGCGACCCTGGACCTGCTGAACGCGGGCTTGATCGCCGATCCGTTCGATGGTGCCAACGAGAACGAACAGCAGTGGATCGGTGACGTCGATTGGCGTTTCACCTGCCGTTTCGACTGGCACGACAACGGCGCCGACCGTCATGACCTGGTGGCCTACGGTCTCGACACCATCGCCGACATCGCGCTGAACGGGCGCCCGGTGGCCTCCACCAAGAACTTCCACCGCTCCTACCGTTGGGATGTGCGCGAACTGCTGCACGAGGGAGCCAACGAACTGACCGTCACCTTCACCTCTCCGGTGCGTGAATCCGACCGTATGGAGCAGGCCCGCGGCTACTACCCGCACACCGAGCATCACGCGTTCAACCAGATTCGCAAGCCGAGTTACTCCTTCGGCTGGGATTGGGGCATCGATGTGGCAAACGCCGGCATCTGGCGTGAGATTGGCATCGATTCCTGGTCCGACGTGCGTTTGGTTTCCGTGCGTCCGTTGGTTGATGTTGCCGCTGATGGTACCGGCCTGCTGAATGTGCACGTCGAGATCGAACGTGTGGGCAAGGGCCGCATCATGTCCCCGTATGATTCCCATCCCGTGCGTCAGGCGGTGCCGGTGCATGCGGAGATTTCCGGTTTCGGTGTTGCTTTGGCTGCCGACGGCATTGTTGGGGAAGGCCGCGATAGCGCAGTGATTACGATTGCAGTGCCAGAAGCGAAGTTGTGGTGGCCGATTGGTTACGGCGATCAGCCGCTATACGACGTTGCCGTCACCGCCGGTGAGGCCGCTACCGCAGAAGCCGCCGTCTGGAACGGCCATGTCGGTTTCCGTACCGTGCATGTCGACACCCGCGCCGATGAAGTCGGACGTCCATTCCAGATTTACGTCAACGATGTGCCTGTTCATGCGCATGGCTACAACTGGATCCCGGACGATGCATTCATCGCACGCGTTTCCAATCGCGATTACGAGCGCGGCATCCGCGATCTGGTGGAATCCAACTCCAACATGGTGCGTGCATGGGGCGGTGGCATCTACGAAGCCGACGAATTCTACGATTTGTGCGATAAGTACGGCATCATGGTGTGGCAGGACTTCATGCTGGCCTGCGCGGCCTACCCGGAAGACACCGAAACCAAGGCCGAAGTCGAAGCCGAAGCCCGCGAGCACATCACCCGCTTGAGCGAACATGCCAGCCTGATCGTGTGGAACGGATCCAATGAAAACTATGTGGCCTATGCGGAATGGGGCGGCTACAAGCAGGCCCTGCGCGACGACGATCGCCCGGCCAACGAATACGGCTACGGTGAGAAGCCGTGGGGCGACTACTACTATTCCGAACTGTTCCCGGCGCTGCTCGCTGAACTTGATCCGGCGCGCTCCGCCTACCTGCCGAGCTCCCCGATGAGCTTCACCAAATTCACGGGCGCCAACCTCGACACCGACGGCACCATGCACATCTGGGATGCTTGGAACCGTGCGGACTACACCGTGTACGCGCAGTACACCCCGCGCTTCGCCGACGAATTCGGCTACCAAGCGCCGCCGGCATGGAGCACGCTCACCAACGCCGTGCACGACGAAGTCCTCGAACCGTTCGGCAAGCAGATGCTGGTGCATCAGAAGGCCATGGGCGGCAACTACAAGCTGGCCCGCGGCATGCGTTCGCACATCACTCCCGGCCATCTTGACGACGTGAGCTTCGGCGGCGTGGTCAACGGCAAGCCGTCCGACGGTGAGCACAGCTGGCTGATCCCCACTGACGAATGGTCGGATATAGAGGATTGGCATTGGGCATGCCAGCTGCAGCAGGCGCAGGCCATGCGTTTCGGCGTGGAGCATATGCGCTCCCTCGAGCCGGTCAACGCGGGCGCGCTGATTTGGCAGCTCAACGACGATTGGCCTGTCGTTTCCTGGGCGGCCGTCGACTTCGATGGACATCGCAAGCCGGTATGGTACGCTTCCCGCGACTTCTTCGCGCCACGCCTGGCCACCATCCAGCCGCGCGTTTCCGACGAATACCGCGAAACTCACAGCTGGGAAGGTGTGAAGACCGCTAACGACCACTTCGAACTCATCGTGCTCAACGACACTCGTGAGGCATGGAAGGGCACCTGGAAGGTAGAGCGCGTAACGCTGACTGGCGAAGTGCTCGCCACCCAGAGCTTCGACGATGTTGAACTTGGTGCCGTTTCCCATATCGGTCTGCCGCTCGCCGACGAGATCGTATCCTACGTGGATGCCGGCAACGAGCTGGTCGTGGCGACCCCGTCCGACAACGCCTTCGCCCGCGTGATCTTCAATCCGGCCGAAATCATTGACCAGAAGCTCACCGCTCCGGCCGAAGCGTTCAGCACTGCGGCCGTAGCCGTGGAAGATGGCGTGGAACTTACCGTCACAGCCAAGAGCTACGTGCGCGACCTGTTCTGCATGGCGGACAAGGTCGACGCGAAGGCTTCGGTGGCCGAGGGCATGGTCTCCCTGCTGGCCGGCGAAAACGTCACGTTGCACATCGCCACCACCGCAAACGCTGATCCGAACGCGTTCGCCGCAGCCAATGTGCTGCGTAGCGCCAACGATCTCAAGCAGACACGGTGATGAAATTTCAGTTAGCGGCTTCGTTTCAGTGAAACCGATCAGTGCAAGCGCCGTCAATATTCCGAGATAATCATTGGAAATGCTGTTTTTCGAGGGATTGGTCGGCGCTTGTGCAGTATAATGTAGGTGAATCGGTTAAGTAGATGATTTCTTAGTTGCGCGAGAATGTTTGTAAGGAAGTGGGCATGCCTATTCAGAAGAGCAAAGTGACGATTTTTGACGTCGCTAAGGCGTCCGGCGTCTCCAGTAGCGCCGTATCGTACGCTCTCAACGGCAAGCCCGGTGTTTCCGGCGAAACCCGCGCCAAAGTCCTGCGGATGGCCCATGAGCTGGGCTGGAAGCCGAACGGTGCCGCCCAGGCGTTGGCCAAGGCGAAAACGCAACGCATAGGCTTGGTGTTGAATTACGATCCCGAACTGCTTTCCGTAGAATCCTTCATGATGGAACTGATTTCCGGTCTTGGCGCGGAACTGGAAAAGCATGACTACTCCATCCTAATTCGTATGGCCGTTGGCGAGGATGCCAAATTGTCGATCATCAAGGACTGGATCGCCACCGGCAATGTGGACGGCCTGTTGCTGGTCAACGTGGAACTGGGCGATCCGTGTGTAGCGCTGCTGGAACAGCATCCGGAAATGCCGGTTCTTGCGATTTCGGACGCTTCTGTGGCCGGCAACCTGGCAAGCTTGTCAAGTGCCGATGCCGATGCCGTACGGCAGGCGGTGCAGTATCTGTACGACCTTGGTCATCGACATATCGCCCGCGTTGGCGGACCTGAATCGCTGGCCCATTCGTATATTCGTGATGCCGCGTTCGCCGACATTTCCGCCGAACTGGGCATCCGCTACCGTTGCCTGCATTCCGACTACACACCCGAATCCGGTCGTGCGGCCACCAAGCGGCTATTGGGCTTCGGTGAGTATCCGACAGCCATCATCTACGACAACGACGTGATGGCGCTGGCCGGCCTCGGTGTGGCTAACGCGCGTGGTATCGCGGTGCCGGACGAGTTGTCGCTCATGTCCTGGGATGATTCCTTCATGTGCACAGCCGCCTATCCGAACCTGACGGCTATGGGCCGCGATGTGGTGAGTACCGGAAAAACGGCCGCGCAACTGATGCTCAAACTTATCGACGGCGAGCAGATCGGACATATACGGGAGGATCCGTACGAGTTGCGCGCCCGCGCTTCCACCGGCCCAGCGACTACGAAGTAAGTGAGAGCTTCGCCCATTCTGGACAATACGAAATGCCGCATGGCCTAGGTTGGCCGTGCGGCATTTTCGTTGGTGTGTAGGACGAGGGTCAGTCGAGATGGAAGGTTTTGCGGACGAGTTTCATCTGCGCGTAAAAGCTGGCACCCGCGCCAACGAAGATCCATAGCAGCGGTACCAGCATCAGCATCTGTTCCGGTGCTACCAGCACCGCGATAATCGGCCAGATATCCAGCAACAGCGCGGCGAAGGCGATATGCGGCTTGCCCAAGGCGAGACGGGCCGATTGCTTAAGTTGCTCACCGATGCCGAGTCTGCTGCGGCCGGTCAACGGCAACACGAAAGCCAAAGCCGATCCGACAATCGCAATGATTGCAATGGTGACGCCATACAACACGGCAACGGTATCCGTGGACTGTTTCGACAGATACCATAGGTCGAACAGGGCCAGTCCCCAGAATGCGGCAAGCACTACGGTCAGGGCGAGTGTAGTGGGGAAGCGGCGCTTGAATGCGGCCCAGAAATCCCGGAAAATGCCCTTGTTGGAGCCGTCCTGCAGTTCGCGCGCAACTTCGCAGGCGGCGGCGGTCGAAGCGCCGATGGTCACCACGGGAATGGAGCAGATGGTCCAGGCGATGCTGATCATCGCCATATCCCCGACAGTGCTCATGAAGTCATTGAATGGATTGTCCTGACTGAAGATGTTGGCCATGGTTTCCTCCGTGGGTGGATGTTGCTGGATGTGGCACACTATTCGTTGAGATAGTCGATGAGCCGTTGTGCGGTTGTATGATTCGGTGCTTCCTGCACGATGCCGATTAATGCGTTGGATTTGGCTGATTTCAGCCGGTTCCATTGCTGGAAGTCAGCCATCGAAAGGCCGAACGGCTCGGCCTTGCCTTTGCTGCTGCCGTCGAAATCGGGATCATCGGAATCTTTGAAGCCCTTCATCGTGACGAAATCTCCGGAAAGTGACGTGCGCTGTCGCTTGGTCAGCGACGAATCGAGGTTGGTCAGATAGCCGTAGCCGGACAGCTGCTTGAAGGTTTTTGGTGTGGCCACAATCGCGTCTATCTCATGATTGGCGATCATGGTCTGCAGCTTGCTGATGCCGTTCTCGTCGTTGAAAAAGTAGGTGTCGATGAACACTCCGCCTTTGCGGCCCTCCGGCAATTTCAGCTGTTTGGTGACCTGTGACTGCAGGCTTGCTGCTTCCTGTTGGCTGACCGCGTCGTCGAACACCGCCACGTACAGTTTCGGCTCCGGTGCGGGTGCGAGGATCTGCACCGCGATATAGACGATCGTGCACACGATGGACACGACTACGACGGTGCGGGCCAGCAACTGGTCGCGGAAATACTCCCATTTGCGATTCCACGGCAGGTCGAGCAGCGTTTTGATGCGCGATTTGCCGTGGAATTCGTTGGCTGTGGCGAGTGTGCTGATGGCTTCGGCCTGTTTGTCGTTGATTTCGCCGCCCCTGAACGATGACGATTTCATGCCTGTGTCCGCCTCTCCGCGTCGCTTCGATTGCTTGTGCGATTACTCGTGGCCGGGCATGATGCCGGCCGCGTGCCTATTACCACTATAAAACATAAGCTTAAGAAAACCTTAAGCGATTAAGTTTTAGTGCGTGTCGCAGTTGCGACTTAAGCGCTTAATCATTACAGTAGAGCGCAGCGGCAAAGGAATATGACGAAGTTTCCCGAGCGCATAACCAAACAAGATGTGATCGCAAGGGGCGCATGCATGTGTGTCGGAACGTGCGTTGCACGACAAACCCGAGCGCAATCGCAGAAAATCAGGAAAGGATTTGACATGGCTGTCGAAGACAAGAAATATCAGCTGGGAACGGCGGAAAACAAGGCGTTCCTCGACGCGTCCCGCGACAACCTGCTGAACTTCGGCACGAAGTTCCCGGCCCCCGACGGCAGCTCCTACTGGCTGGGCGATGACGGTGCCCCGTGGAAGGACCGCAATCGCGCTACATGGATTACCTGCCGAATGACCCATGTGTACTGCCTGGGAGCATTCGTCGGATTCCCTGGAGCGGAGACGCTCGTCGACACCGGTCTGAAGGGTCTGAAGGGCGCGCTGTACGATGACGCCAATGACGGCTGGTATCCGGAAATCACTCCGGAAGGCGGCTTTACACCCACCAAGCAGTGCTATGCGCACGCCTTCGTGCTGCTCGCATCCTCCTCGGCCACGCTGCTGGGCCGTTCGGGCGCGGCCGAACTGCTCGACCATGCCGAAAAGGTCTTCCTTGACAAGTTCTGGGACGACGAGATCGGCCTGTCCGTGGACACATGGAACACCGAATTCACTGAACTCGACCCGTATCGCGGCCTCAATGCCAACATGCACTCTGTGGAAGCGTTCCTCGCCGTCGCCGACGTGACCGGAGACGAAACTTGGCGTGAGCGCGCCGGCCGTATCATTAAGCATGTGCTCGGCTGGGCGGAAGCCAACAATTGGCGCATCCCCGAACATTTCCACTCCGACTGGTCGCTCGATCTCGAATGCAACCGCGAGAAGCCGGACGACCAGTTCAAACCGTACGGCGCAACCCCGGGTCACGGCATCGAATGGGCGCGGCTGATCACGCAGTGGGCCACCAGCACGTATCCGACCGCAGCCGATGGCACGATCGCGCCTGCTGCGGCTCCGTACATCGAAGCTGCTGAACACCTGTTCAATCGCGCGGTCGAAGACGCCTGGAACGCCGATGGCGCTCCAGGTTTGGCCTACACCACCGATTGGGACGGCAAACCGGTCGTCCACGATCGCATGCATTGGACATTGGCCGAGGGTATCAACACTTCGTCTACGCTGGCTCGTGTCACCGGCAAGGACGTGTACGCCAAGTGGTACGCGACGTTCCTCAACTACGCGGACAGCACGGTGATGGACCACGTCAACGGATCCTGGTTCCACCAGCTCGATCGCACTAACCAGCCGATCGGCACCGTGTGGCCAGGCAAGTCCGACCTGTACCACGCGACGCAGTCCATGATGATTCCGCTGCGCGATCCCAGCCTGTCCATCGCCCCGGCAGCCAAGAAGCAGGGCTGAGCCTTCATCCGTGATGGCCAATTGGTTGCGGGCAGCCGGTCTGGGGCGCGCACAATCAATCGGCCGACGCAAAAAGGAACGGCAACCTCATCCGGCTTTTGTGACCCAAATCGGCTGATTACGGCAACAAAAGCCGGATGAAGTCGCCGTTTTTGCGATTGCTCGCGATTATTCCGTACGATTACTCGGCGGTTGCGATTACTTGGCAGCAGCGGCGTCAGCGGCCGCGTCAACAATCACCGCTGCGTCTTCACCCCGCCTGCTACCGGACTTGCCGAGCGCGAGTTGGGATGCCACAAACAGCACCGCCAGCCAAATCACGCCGGCGACCACTGCGATGCGATAGCTTGCGGAGAAGCACATCAGCACCACGACCAGCAGCATGAACGCAATCACCACATACGGCGTCACCTTGGCGAACGGCAGCTTGAAAGCGAGCTTGTCAAGCGCTTCCTGGCTCTTCAATCCCTTCAAATCATTCGGACCGTCGCCGGCGGCGACAACGTGACGGAACTTAATTTCCGTAATCATAATCATGATCCAATTAATCGCAGCGGCGATCGTGGCAATCGACATCAAATAATTGAACGCGAAATCAGGCCATACGAACACCATGACCACGGCGATCGCAATAATGATGGCCGACGTGATCACACCCCCGACGGGCACGCCGCGCTTGTTCAGACGGCCCAGATACGCGGGCGCATTGCCCTGCTTCGCCAATGAATACAGCATGCGCGAGTTCGCATACAGGCCGGAGTTGTACACGCTCATCACGGCGGTCAAGCACACGAAATTCAGAATGCCGGCGGCCGCATGCACGCCCACCGAGTCGAAAATCTGCACGAACGGGCTGGAATTGCCGTCGATCGTGCTCCACGGCACCACGGCCATGATCACGCCGAGCGCGCAGATGTAGAACACAAGAATACGCCAGATAATGCCGTTCGTGGCCTTCGGGATGGTGGTGCGCGGATTTTCGGTTTCGCCCGCGGTGATGCCGATGAGTTCGGTGCCGCCGAAGCTGAACATCACCACGACCAGCGCCATCAGCAGGCCGGTCCACGTGCCGTCCTCATTGCGAGACATCAGGCCATGCGGCAGGAATCCGCCGTCAACGGTAAACCAGTTGGCGAACGACGCGCGAATGCCCGAAGCGGTCGGCACATTCGCGATGATCACATACAGACCGCCAAAAATCATGGCAAGCACGGCCACGATCTTGATGATGGCGAACCAGAATTCAAATTCGCCGAACTTGTTCACACCCATAAGATTCAGCGCCGCGATGGCCACCAGGAACACCGCCGCCGACACCCACTTCGGAATGTTCGGGAACCAGTAATTTACGAACGAGCCAACCACGGCCAACTCCACCATGGCCACGAGCACGTAGTTGAACCAGTAATTCCATCCGGAAATAAAGCCGGCGCGCTTCGACCAGTACTGCGTGGCGTAATAGCTGAATGCGCCCGCCTTCGGATCCTCGACCGCCATTTCGGACAGTGCGCGCACGATCAGGAAAATCGCCAGGCCGCCGATCAGATAGGCGAGCAGAATGGCCGGACCCGCCAGCTGAATCGACTCGCTGGAACCATAGAACAGGCCGGTGCCGATCGCGCCGCCCAATGCGATCAATTGAATATGACGATTCTTCAAAGACTTGCGCAGCGTCGGCGGAACCGGCACATCGTCGGTTTCGCGCGGTTTCTTCGCAACGGTTGCGTCGCTCATGAATGCTTCCTCTTCTTGGGTGCCTCGGCAATATTCGGCAAATTCAACAAATTCGGCAAAAGTTTGGCGATCTTGGCGATGTTGCGTTCGGCAGTAGTGGTAGGTGACGCGCTTATGGTTTTTGGCATGGCGCGTCTTCCCCGATTGTAGCTGTAGCGCGTGGATTCGGTTTCATAGTGTTCAATAGTTCGATAGTTCAATAAAATGAAGGTTTTGAGAGCAATGGTAAGTGCGCTTGAACGCTGCGGGGCTGGAGGTCGTCATGGCATTCGTCAAAGACATGGTGCGTATGTGGTTGCATGCGTGGAAGCGATTCGTCTCCATCGCACTGATCACGCTGCTGGGCGTTGCCGTGCTTACCGGCATTTACGCGGGCTGCCGAGACGCTTTTCTTGCGACAGATCGTTTTTTCGACACCCAAGGATTGCACGATATTCAGGTGTTGTCGACGGCCGGATTGACCGATGACGATATTGCCGCGCTCCGTAAGGTTTCCGGTGTTGCGAAAGTGCAGGGCGAACGGTCGCAAACCGTGACCGTCGATCTGAACGGCAAAAAAACCGTGACCATGCAGGAGATCGGCACGAATGGCATTGACCAGCCATATCTGCAAAGTGGCCGTATGCCTGAAAAGTCCGGCGAGATTGCGGTGACGCGTAAATTCATCAAGGATTCCGGCTACAAAAAGGGCGACCATATTACGGTGACGCCGCAGGATTCGGCGTCTTCGTCTACTTCTGCTTCTTCTGTGTCCGATTCTGGAGAATCGGACACGCAGGATGGCAAAAGTGCCGCACGGATGTCCGATTCTGGTGAATCGGACAATCAGGCACCGAGCTTCCCCACTAAACTGACTATTGTGGGCGTGGTGCTTGACCCGCAGGATCTCACCAATCCAGACGGCTATTCGGGCACGAACGCGTTCCGTTCCTCCGCCACCAGCGACTACACGTTCTTTGCGCCGTCCGACGGTGTGACCGGCAGCATGCACACGGCCGTCACCATTCTCGTGAAAGGCGCCGCCGATAAGGACTCGTTCAGTGACGTGTACGACGACACCGTCAGCGAAGTAGCTGAGCGCATCGACGGGAAGGTACGCAAGAATCGCCAGCAAGCACGCCATCAGGAACTACTCGACGCTGGAACCAAACAAATCGACGAGGCGAAAGCGCAAGCCGACAAACAGTTCGCCGCAGCGCAACAGCAGATCGACGGCAATCGCAGTCAGCTCAACCAGCAAATCGACCAAATCGTCAATATGCAAGCGGGTACGGCTGCAGGATCCCTCGACGAAACAACCCGTGAAACACTACGTGAAACGGTAATTGCCGCGAGCCCGCAATTAGCGGAAGCCAAAGCACAACTCGACCAGGCGCAATCGCAATTGGACCGGCAGAAAAAAGACACCGAACAGACGCTGCAATCCAAGCAGAAAGAGATGGAAGACAGCATTCCGCAAGTGCGCTGGTATGTGCAGGACCGGTCGCAAATCGGCGGATTCAGCTCGCTGAAATCCGATCTGGAATCCATCCAATCGCTGGGCAACGCATTCCCGATTGTGTTCCTGCTCGTGGCCGTGATGATGAGTCTGACCGCCATGACGCGTATGGTCGAAGAGGATCGCGGGCTGATCGGCACATACACAGGGCTCGGCTACGGGCGTCTTGCGGTCGCCTCACGATACCTGCTGTTCGCGCTGCTCGCCTGCCTGATCGGCGGGGGATTCGGCCTGATCGCAGGCTTCCTTGGCATTCCGGCGTTCCTGCTTGTCGTATTGCGAGGCCTGTATGTGATGCCGGACGTACGTTTGGAATACGACTGGCTGTACGGAACGGCCGGAGTCGCGCTGTTCGTGGTCGGCGTGCTTGCCGCAACCGTGTATGCGTGCGCGCAGGAAATGCGACAGAAGCCGGCCAGTCTCATGCGTCCGAAAGCGCCGCGTGCAGGATCGCGCATTCTGCTGGAGCGTATCAAGCCGTTGTGGAATCGCATGAGCTTCCTCGGCAAAGTCACGGCGCGCAACATTTTCCGCTTCAAATCGCGTCTGATCATGACGGTCGGCGGCGTGGCCGGCTGCACCGCGCTGATTGTGTGCGGACTTGCGATCAACGACACCGTTGCCGCATTGGGTGCGAAACAGTATCAGGACGTGTATCAGTACGATTTGATGGTGGTCGCGAACGATGATGACGCTGATGCGATGCGGCAGAAAGTCGCTTCGGATGGTCGCGTCACGTCGAGCATGGACGTGCGCATTGAATCGGGTGATTTGACCGGCGATTCGGGTAGCGAAAGCATTCAGCTGGTTGCCGTGCCCGACAGTGAACGTAGCGAGTTCGGCAAGATGGTCACGTTGCAGCCGGTGCGCTCCAGTTGGGTGGATGGTGCGAAGTCGTTGTTCAGCGGGAAGTCCAGAGCATCTTCCTCTGCGCCTGCGGTGTCCGATTCTGGAGAATCGGACGCGAATGGTACTTCCGGCACGAAGGATGCGATAAGCCTGGGCGATGACGGCGTGATCGTATCACAGTCCGCGGCAAGCGCAATGGGCGTCAACGCGGGCGATACGGTGACGCTGACCAACGGCAACGAAGTGCAGGCCGACGCGTATGTCAGCGCGGTGACCCGCAGCGTGATCGGATCGGACGTGTACGTCAGCGAAACCTACTATCACCAGCTGTTCGACACTGCTACATCCAGCGCGTCTTCCGCATCTTCTGTGTCCGATTCTGGAGAATCGGACAACCAAAGTGGCAAATCCGGTACCTCGAATGGCGCATCGTCAAACGACCGGCAACTGGTGTGGAACGCCATGTACGCGAATCTCAAAGGATCGGGCGAATCCCAGGCTGCCTACGCGGAAAAGCTGGAAGACGATGACGCAGTCATGAAAGCCGTGAGCTGCGCACACATGGCGGAAAGCTTCAAATTCGACCTGATGGGCGCGGTGGTCGCGCTGATCGTGGCGCTCGCGGGCGGGCTCGCGCTAGTGGTGCTGTTCACTCTCGCCAACACCAACGTATCAGAACGTGAACGCGAGATGGCCACACTTAAGGTGCTTGGCTTCTTCGACAAGGAAGTGCATCATTACGTAAATCGCGAAATGATGGTGCTCACCATGATGGGCGTGGTGTTGGGCTTGCCGCTCGGACGTTTCGTCGGCGGATTGCTGACGGCCGCGTTGAACATGCCCGCACTGTATTTCGAAGTGGAATGCAAGCCGTTGAGCTATGTGATCGCGGCCGTCGCGACCATGGCGTTCGCGCTACTGGTGCAGCTGCTCGTGAATCCGGTATTGGATCGTATCGACCCGATCAGCTCGCTCAAGTCTGTCGAATAGGCGCATGCATGGTTGTCCGATTCTGCAGAATCGGACAACTAGACGGGTAAAAGTGCGTTACGGTTGTCCGTTTCTGCAGAATCGGACAAGTAATGCGTCGAAAGTGCCCTGTGGTTGTCCGATTCGGCAGAAACGGACACTTAGAGTGCCGGAAAAGCTCGGATTCGCGTCTCAGTTCTTCGGATAACGGTAGTTGTGTGGCAGTTGCGTGGTGAGCTGCGGGTCCAGGCCGAGTTCCTTCAACTGCCGGTCGATTTCGCGGCGCGCACGTTTCACAAGTTCGGCTCGATATTCATCACCATGTCCCATCGTTCCCATCTCCTCCAGTGCGTCCAACGTTTCCGACAAACGCTTGAGCCGGTCCTGATGGTGCAGCAGCGCACGCACCTGCGCATGTTCGCGTACGATCGTCCGCCAATCGGATGGCGTGTGCGCAATCTCCCGAACCGCGGTGACCGGATGTACGTCGGCCACCTGATATGTGATCGAGCCAAGCAGCGGCATCAGGAACACTGTAATCGCGCCGGCTGCGACTAGTGTTGACGCGGTATCGCTTTGCATGGTGCCGACCTTCACCGCCAGTGACGTGACGGCGACGATGATCGGCAGCGCGGTCGTGCAATACAGCGCTACGGTGACGCGATGATGCGATGACAACGGATTCTCGCGTTTGTCGAGCGATAGCGCAACATATACGGGCACCGCGCGAATCAGCATGAGCATTACGATGAACGCGACGAGCAGCGCGGGCCGGCCTGCCACGGCGCGCACGTTGATCGCGGCGCCTGACACCACGAAAAACACAGGAATAAGGAATCCATAGCCGACGCCTTCCAGTTTCATTTCCAGCGACTTGCTGCCGTCGGGGATGATGTAGCGCAGGATGAAGCCTGCGGCGAACGCGCCGAGCACCGCGTCAAGTTCGAACAGTGCAGAAATAGTGACAAGGAAGATAAGCAGGAATGTGGTCAGTCGCATGAGCGTTTGCGATGACGTGTTCGCATTTTCCGTAAGGAAATGGTACAGGCGATGGCCGGTTTTCAGTGCTTTCGTGGGTAGCATTGCGCACAGTAGGCAGATGGTAAGGAACGCTCCGAGCACGAGCATGGTCTGCCAGCCGGTTCGGGTGGATAGCAGGATGGCCATGGCAAGGATTGGGCCGAGTTCGCCCCACGTTCCGTATGAGATGATGGCGTCGCCGATGGGGGTGCCTTCGAGATTGCGTTCCTTGAGAATCGGCATGAGCGTGCCGAGAGCGGTGGTGGTAAGTGCGATTACCGTGGCGATGCCGTCGATGCCCTGCTTTGCGAAGAATGGAAGAAGGGTCACGACAAGTCCGGCGAGCCCCAAGGTGATGATCCATGTGACAAGGCCGACTTTGCCTTGATGTCCGGCGAGTCGTTTCGGATCGATTTCATAGCCGGCGAGCAGGAATAGGAACGCCATGCCGAGCTCGCTCAAGAGTTTCACGGCGTCGTTCACTTCGATTATGCCTAGTCCGTACGGGCCGAGTGCGGCTCCGGCGACGAGCAGCAGCACGGTTTGTGGAATGAACCTTCCCGGAATCAGCTGCGCCACAATCGGGCTGACGGCCGCCACTGCCATGATGATAGTCAATGAAACAAGCTCTTGCGTCATGTTTCTAGCCTAGTGAGTCTGCATGACGGTGTTCAGAGACGGGATACCCCATGATGTTCCAAAGGGTGTGCTAGGGCAAGGCTAAGTTTTTGTAAATTTTATGGGGGGGGGGGGTAATTCTATGAGCGTTACTATCTATGCAAAATGGCGGAACTGTTTTGTTTTGAAGATGGAACTCCTTCTTTTCATTGGGGGAAGGGTGGGCTTTATTCGAGGGTTTTAACGAGGGTACCAATGGGGAAAGCTCCGATATGATTCTGAACCAAGCTGTTTAGGCAATATAGAGGGAGGGAAGAATGGTTGATGGAAAATTTACCGCAAAGGAGCGCGCATATCTGGCCAGCCTTCCCGCAGTGGAAAGCGTGAGCGCGTCGCGTATTCGATATTCAGACCGTTTCCGAGTGGAAGCGATGTGCCGTTATAACGCCGGTGAGTCACCGTCAGCCATTTTCCGTGAAGCGGGGCTTGATCCGAAACTGATCGGCTACAAGCGTGTGGAGCGGTGCATCGCGCGCTGGAAGCAGCAGGAACGTGATGAGCGTCGAAAGGGAAAAGGGGCCATGAATCATTATCTGCAGGATGTTGAAGACGATTTGTCGATCGCCGAACTGCAAGGGACCACGCGCGAAGGGGAGACGAATGATCCAACTGAGGCCGACGAATCGCAGAATATGGTGGCGAAGCTTGCTCAGGCGCAACTGACCATCAGCAAATGCGACATGCTCATCGCCAAGCAGGCGTTGCGTATCGACGAGCTGGAACGTGTGCTGCGGAAGTTCATCCAGTGATGGACATGCGGCAGCAGCAGCGCGGCCGGGAGCCGTCTTTCGAAGAAGCCGTCGACATTGCCGATGAGGTGCGGCAGTGGCGCAGGGATCGTAGGAAAGTCATTGCCATGCGGGTGGTTGCGGCGCTGTTGATCATTCTTGCGATAGGTATCGGTGGGTTTCCTACATTTCTGCAGTATCAGTCGGCACGGGAGCTGCAGAATACGTCGGACCGGTCCGCGCAGGCGGTTGCCGGCTGGCCTTACCCCCGGGCTGATGAGGCGTTTGCCGCGGCCAAAGCCTATGACAGGCGGCTTGCGGCTTCGGGGCAGCCGATTCTCGGCGAGGCGCAAGACCCGTTCTCCCAAGTGCAGGGCGGTTCGCAGTCCAGTGAATTTGGTGCTGCGGAATCAAATAGCGCCAGTGCGAAGGATGCGGAATATCAAAGTTTGCTCGATTCGGGCAGCGGCGTGATGGGCACCATCCGCATTCCGAAGATTTCCGTACGTCTGCCGATCTACCATGGCACGTCGCAGTCGGCGCTCGCTTCCGGCGCGGGCCATCTGTATGGCAGCAGCCTGCCAGTGGGCGGGCGGGGCACGCATGCGGTGATCACCGGCCACCGTGGGCTGGTCGAGGCGATGATGTTCACGCGCTTGGATGAAATGCGTGTCGGCGACTACTTCTACATCGAAGTGATGGGCCGTACGCTCGGCTACAAGGTGGATCGCATTTCGGTGATCGAACCGAATGACACCTCGAAGCTGAAGATTGTGCCCGGCGAGGACCGGGTGACGTTGATGACCTGCACGCCGTACGGGGTGAATACTCACCGATTACTGGTTTCGGCGGTGCGTGCGCCGATTCCTGGAGTGGTTCCGGCGGAGCATGATGCGGCGAAGGACGCGCGGACGATTGCGATCACGGCCGCGGCGGCCACGTTGCTGCTTGGTCTGTTGCTTGCCTGGCTGCGTAGACGGCCGTGGCATATTCGCAGACATGCGGCTTGGTGGCCGAAACGTGGCTAAGCGTTGCGGTGGCATGCTGCGTTGGCGTCCGTGCTGTTTGCGGGCGTATGAACGATATTACCCTGTCGAGCGACCGGCTGATGCGAATTTCGGGCGGTGCGGGTGGTTGAAAGCGTTGCTGTCACTTGGTTTCTATGTGATTTCATACCCCGAATCTCCCGCGATTAGGGTGTATGTATCCATTCCCTTTTTCTTCTATTGTCCAGAAGTGGTGCGCCGGAAGTGTATCCGCATCGGTTGGATGCGTGACTGGCGATGAAGACGTGAATCGTGCACATGCGCACGGTGTGTAAGGGGAGGTAGCGGATGAGGCATGCGCGAATACGGCAGGCGAAGCCCGAGAGGAGTTTTGCTGAACGAATCGTGGCTGTCGTCGTTGCGGTCGCCATGCTCGGCGGCATGGGCTACGCCACCACTTCTGCCGCGATGGCGGAAAACGTTGATGACTCTACCGATGTCGTCGATGGGCGGCAGAGCGGCCAAGCAGCTGATCAGACAGACATGTCGGCGGATGCGCAAACTGAATCGACTCGTGCGGTTGCGCAGAACGAGACTGGTTCTCAGTTGGGCGCTCCTGAGAAGCATAAGCGCATCAAGGCGAACAATGACGGCACCTACACACTGAATGTGGATGTGAAGGGCGCCACCAGTAGCACCACGGTCACCGTCATCCAGCCGATCGATTTCACGCTGGTTCTAGATGTGTCAGGCTCGATGAATCGGGCGATGGGTCAACGGGATAATACTGCGCGTTTGTACGCATTGAAGGTTGCGGTGGATAACTTCCTTAATGCGGCCGCCAAGGCCAATGAGGGCACCGAACTCGGCTCAGAACCGGTTCGTGTCGGTTTAGTGAAGTTCGCTGGTGACCAAAACCCACTAATTGGGAATGACACATATCCAGATTGGAACACGACGGTTGGTTTTAGCAACTATTCCCAGATTGTCAGCAATCTGACTACGGATATGAGTAGTTTGAGGGACGCAGTCAATCAACTTCGAGCCGGCGGCGCCACCCATGCAGACTACGGATTCCAGTACGCATCCACAGTGATGGATAAGGCCCGTTCCAATGCGAAGAAGGTCGTCATCTTCTTTACGGACGGTTCGCCTACATCAACTAACGGGTTTGAAAAAAAGGTGGCAAACAATGCCGTTGACACTGCCAAGCAGTTGAAGTCTGGCGGTGCCACGGTGTATTCCATCGGTATCTTCGAAGGTGCTAATCCGTCCTCGCTCTCCAGCAGAGAGAATCAGTTCATGCACGCGGTGTCCAGTAACTTCCCAAGGGCAACGCGCTACAACGATCGCGGTGATGGGAATATCAACGCTGGATATTATAAAAGCGCCGCGACCGCATCGGAACTGAATACTATCTTCGACGAGATTCAGAAGAGCGAGACCATCACGTCCGCATACACCAATGTGGTGATGGAGGACACACTCTCCAATTACGTCGACCTCGCGGATAACAATTACACGGTCGTGTCCAAGGATGCGTCCGGGGGCGCCGTCGCTTTGACCAAGGACGTCGACTACACACTGACGTATGACGGGACTGAGAAGAAGTTCACTGTCACGTTCCTGAAGCCCTTGTCCAATAATGTGACATACACATTGGTGTACAACGTAAAGCCCACACAAAAGGCATATAACGAATATGCCAGCAATCTCAATGCCGGCAGAAATGGATACGGCAATGTGATCGGCGACGTCGGCACTGATCTGAGCGGGAATAATACTTCTTCGAACCAGCCTGGTTTCCATTCGAACGATTCTGCGTGCCTAGCATACACAGCTGAGAACGTGAATCATCAGTGTAGCGACAATCCGTATCCGCATCCGGTGATTCAGGTGGCTTCCTCGACGCTGCATATCGAAAAACAGTGGAGCGGAGAAGGAAGCAAACCGCAAAACATTGCGGTGGATGTCAAACAAGGTGACAATAGCTACAAGACAGTCACGTTGAAGCCAGATGCGGATGGAAAGTGGTTCACGGATGTGATCATTCCGGCCGGTGCCGCGAAAACATACACGGTGACGGAAGCCGAACCGGAGAGCCATCAATGGAAAGCCTCCTACCAGTACAAAATCGGTGATGGCAACTTCACCGATGGCAACACAGTGACGGTGCCGGAATCCACGACATCGCAGACCGTGACGGTGAAGATTACCAATAAGCAGGCGCTGGTCACGTTGCCGGTAAACTCCGTATCCGTGACGAAACAGGTTGTTGGCTCCACAACGGCGCGCGATTTCAGCTTCACCATGGTCGCCACTGGCGATAATGCGCAGAAAGTGACATGGCCGGCGCAGGGACAAACTTCTTCGGAAGTGACCATCAAGGATGTCACTTCAGCGGAGAAGAAGACTGATTCATTCTCTGACAAATTGACATTCCCGGCCCGCGACGCGACCTATACGTTCCAGGTAACCGAAGACACACCGCGAAACACCCTTGGATGGAAATACGACGATTCCATCAAGACGGTGACAGTGACGGTGAAGTATGACGAGCGGCAGGGCAAGTGGATTGCCACAGCTAATCCTGCGAACGTCACTTTTATCAACCATTACATCGCAGTATCGGCGCTGCCGTTGACGGGCGGGATGACGGATCGTCAGTGGCTGTTCGTCGGCGGTGTGGTCGGCGGGCTCGCAGTGCTGCTTATCGGCGCGGCCGGTGTGTGGAACGGCAAGAAGCGACTCGTCTGAATCGCTTGTGCGGGGTCGGAACGTCTGTCAACTTGAAGGCGTTCCGACCGATAATCCAAGATTTGCGGATCGCGGGAGCAAGTTGGGTTCCCGCCTCCCGCGATTGCAGAAACAAGTAATCAAACAATAAGGAAGAGAGGATTCTCATGAAGATGAGGAAACTTTTCGCAGGCATCGCCGCAGCGGCGATGTTGCTGGGCGGCATGGCCCTGGGTGCAGCCAGCGCACAGGCCGATGACACTCCTACAACGGTGACGACGAACGCGGCGTTCACGTTCACTGCTGAAACCGCTGAACAGTTGACCAACGCCAATCTGAAAGCATACAAGATTGGCGATTATGTCCAGTATGGTTCCGGTGCGGATGTTGCCTACGGTGTGGTGACGAATTCCGCCAATAAGAATGCCGTTGACGCCGCGTTGAAGGCAGCTGGCGTGACTACTGCTGATGATCAGGATAATCTGGCTGCCGCTCTGAGTACCGGTGCTCTGGATATTTCCGCAACGCGTCCGTGGAATTCTCCTGATAAAACCCGCAAGTTTGCCAATGCTTTGGAGAGTAAAAACAAGTTGACTGGTGGCACGCAGGTTACATTTACTGCTGCTCCGACTGGCTCCGATGAGAGCGGATACTCTGCTACCGTGAGCCTGTCGGCTGGCATCTATGTGTTCATTGACTCTGCGGCCGCTACTGGCTCCGTGACCAAGGCAATCCCGATGATTGTCGCTTCCGGTACCGTCAAAGATAAGGTCTTGACTGATCCGGTCAATGGTGCCAACACTGTGAACATGAAGAACACTAAGAACCCCGGAAAGACCAAGAAGGTCGATAAGACTTCCGCTGCCATCGGCGACACTCTGACCTACACGCTGACCGGCGCCATCGCGAACCCGGCTCCGACTGAGTTCAAGTTCACCGATAAGCCGGGCAAGGGACTGACCATCAAGGCCGGCACCTTCAAGTTCTACGCTGATAATGTCGAGGTTTCCGCTACTGATTTCACTGTTCCATCCTCCGATGTGACCGGTGGCGAGAATGCGTCCTTCGATGTGACTGTGAAGGATCCGTCCAAGTATGCAGGCAAGACCATCAAGGTCACCTTCAACGCAATGGTCAATGATCAGGCTTCCGTCACCGATGGTGTGGTCAACAAGCTTGACAATTACGGCACCGATGTTGAGGCCAAGACTAAGTTTGTCGGATTCGACTTCGCCAAGGTCGATCCGGACGGCAAGGGCATCGAGAACGTCACCTTCCAAGTGAAGGATGGTGACACCGTGCTGTATTTCGTGAAGCAGGGCGATGGTTCTTACAAGAAGGCTGCTTCCGCCACTACCTTGGGCGCAACGGCCGATGTTAAGACTAACGACATGGGCAAACTGAGCTTCACCGGTCTTGATGCCGCCAAGGCCTACACCGTTACGGAAACTAATCGTGCTAGCGACGTCTACCTTGACATCAAGCCGAGCTTTACCGTGTCCTTCAACAATGGCACAGCTGTTCTGTCTAGGACTGCCACTTCCGATCCGTGGGGCTTGGTCAACACCACCGACAAGCGCGTGAAGAACGTGAAGTCCATCACCCAGCTGCCGCTCACCGGTGCTGCGGGCACCACGCTGTTCACCGTCGTGGCGCTGCTCGTGGCCGGTGCCGGTGTGACCGTTGCGGTCAAGAGCCGTCAGCGCACGCACTAAAAAACCTACAAGGCGGTAACGCCAAAAGCTATGCAGGGGTCAATCCAACCGGATTGGCCCCTTTTGCGTGCGCCCATGACCCGACTGTCCTACGGTCCGACCCGGCCCCGCGGGAACTTCTGTGGGGTGTCATCCGCATCGGATGAGGATGTTTTTCGAGGGGATAGTGCGGGTTGGCGCGACGTGTTGCAACAAGCTGAACCGTGGGCGCAAGGCGGCCGCAGACGGTCTCCGAAGAGAGGGGAAAAACGAGGGCATCGTACGGCAAGCGGGCCATAGAATCACAAAGCATGTCCACGAGAAGCGGGCAATGGAGACACAGGACGGGGGAGGTATTGCCGTGCGTGGCGGCGGAGTATTCAGCGACGAGGAGATTCAGTTGTTGCGGGGATTACCGGCGGTGGCGAATGTGACGCGTAATCGTATCACCTATTCCGACGCTTTCAAGCAGGTGTGCACCATCCGATATCTTGCGGGGGAATCTCCGACCAAAATCTTTCGTGAGGCGGGATTGCCGCCGGAACTGATTGGGTACAAGCGTATAGAACGAAGTGTGGCGCGTTGGAAAGCTGCCGTCCTCAAATCCGTGAATGGTAGCAGTAACATGAGTAACGGCGAAATCATTACGGAACTCGTCAACCTGTATGTTCATGCGGTGACGCGCAAGGAGAAACTTGACGACATCGCAGGAATCGTCAATCCCGATAAGGCAAATATTGGAAATGCTCCGCATCCGCTGGACGGGGCGAACGTGTCGGGTGGGGGATGTATATCCGCTGACGTGCCCGTCCCATCCGGTGCGGTTGCCATCGCCGTGCCGCCTGCACCTCTCAGTGCGGACAACGGTCTTGACAGCGAGACGGCGCTTGTCATCATCAAGCAGCAGGCGCGCCGTATCGACGAACTGGAACGTGCCAATGCTTCCTTGCTCGACAAGCTCAACAAGGCGATCCCATCCCCGACCGTTGACAACTAAAACCATTCGTCTGCTTGATTGACATGTGGAGTTTCGGGCAGGCTACCCCGCGATTTGCGTAAAATGCCCCCATCTGGCATGCGGCAAATATGGTTTGCGCTATATGTGGCAGAGTCCCGCGGAAAAAAGAGGTTAGAGGGTATGATTTATCCCCTCTAACTACCTTGCATTCAAGATGGTCTGCCACATATAGTGAAAATCAGTTTTTGAAAAGATGCGAATCTGCCACATATAAGGCATATGGGTGTGTTTCGCGGTGCGAACAATGGCGGAGATTGTGCGGCTCCCGCGGTAGGGTGTGAACATTATGACTTTTGGGAATACGAAAACCGAAAAAACCGGTACAAGCACGTCAGGCGCGACGGAAACCGCGCGCATCAAATCCGTCGAAAGCCTCGACCAAAGCAATGAAATGGAGCGAGGCCTGAAAAACCGCCACGTCCAGTTCATCGCCATCGGCGGCACCATCGGCACCGGTCTGTTCCTAGGCTCCGGCAAGTCGATCGCACTGACTGGCCCGAGCATCATCTTCGTGTACATCGGCGTCGGCCTGATCATGTTCCTGCTGATGCGTGCCATCGGCGAAATGATGTACAGCGATCCCAGCCAGCACACGTTCATCAACTTCATCACGCGCTATCTCGGCCGCGGGTGGGGCAAGTTCGCCGGCTGGACGTATTGGATCGTGCTCATTTTGACCGGCATGACCGAAATCACCGCCGTAAGCACATATTTCGTAACGTTCTTCAGCACATTCGGCATAGACCTGAACTCGTGGAAGTGGTTGATCGAACTATGCTTCCTCGTAGCGCTCACCGGTATCAATCTGATTGCGGTGAAAGTGTTCGGTGAGGCGGAATTCTGGTTCTCCATGATCAAGATCACGCTGATCGTCGGCCTGATCGTCACCGCCATCGTGATGCTGATCATCGGCTTTAGCTACCCTGCCACGCACATCGAAGGCGTGGACGGCACGGTGTCGGGCGCCACGGTGAGCCTCACGAACATCACCGACGGTTTCCAGCTCGCGCCGAACGGCTGGATGAACTTCTTCATGAGCTTCCAAATGGTGTTCTTCGCCTACCAGCTCATCGAATTCGTGGGTGTCACGGTGTCGGAAACGCAGAATCCGCGCGAGGTACTGCCGAAGGCCGTGAACGAGCTGATCATGCGTATTCTGATCTTCTATGTGGGCGCGCTGATCGCGATCATGGCTATTGTGCCCTGGCGTAATTTTCACGAGAATTCCGACGGCTCGTTTGGTTCGCCGTTCATCATGGTGTTCAAATATGCGGGTCTTGATTGGGCTGCCGCACTGGTGTTCTTCGTGGTGATTACGGCTGCCGCGTCGGCGTTGAATTCGCTGATTTATTCGGCCGGTCGTCACTTGTATCAGCTGGCTTCGGATTCCGAGTCGCCTGCGATGGCTCGTTTGGCTGAGGTTTCCGATCATAAGGTGCCCGCGAAGGCGATCGTCGCTTCGGGTTGCATGATTCTGTTCTCCCCGATCATCAACGCGATTCCGGGCATTTCCGGCGCGTTCGTGCTGTTCGCTTCGGCCGCCAGCGCTGTGGTGATTTTCATTTACGTGCTGACGATGCTCGCCCATCACAGGTATCGTCAGAGCAGCGATTTTCTTCCGGACGGTTTCGTCATGCCCGCTTGGCGGGTGTTTGATTGGATTGCAATCGCGTTCTTTGTGCTCGTGTATGTCACGTTGTTCCTGTCGGCGGACACGATTGGTTCTGCGATTGCCGGTCTGATTTGGCTGGTTGCGTTCGGCGGATATTGCCTGCTGCACGAACGATTCCAGAATCGCGATCTTAAGGAAGCCTTGCAGCAGTAGCATTTGCAGGTGACGCAGGATACAAGTAAGGGACGTTTGCCGAACGTGAGTGCATCACGTACGTTCGGCAAACGCCCCTTTTCAGTATGGTCTTTGCGAGAATCCCCATTATGGGATCCAGCGCAAATCAGCCGATGTAGTCGGCCTCGTTCGTCGGGCTGGACGGCACGGCATGATCTTCCGTAACCTTGCCCAAGCCAGACAAATACGCCTCGCGACCCGCTTCGATCGCCTTCTTGAACGCGCGTGCCATCAGCGGAATATTGCCGGCGGAAGCGATGGCGGTATATGCCATCACCGCGTCCGCGCCCATTTCCATGGCTTCCGCAGCCTGGCTCGGACGGCCAATACCAGCGTCGATAATCACCGGAACATTGGAGTTCTTGATAATCACTTCAATGAAATCGCGTGCACGCAGGCCCTTATTCGAGCCGATCATCGCGCCAAGTGGCATTACGCAAGCCGCACCCGCGTCTTCAAGACGCTTCGCCGCAATCGGATCGGGGAACATGTACGGCATGACCACGAAGCCTTCTTTTGCCAGCTGTTTCGTGGCTTTGATGGTTTCCTCATTGTCGGGCAGCAGATACTTCGCCTCATGTTCGATCTCCACCTTCACGAAGTCCGTCTGGCACACTTCGCGGGCGAGACGTGCAATACGCACCGCTTCCTCGGCATTGCGTGCGCCGGACGTGTTCGGCAGCATGGTGATGCCTTTCGGAATGTAATCGAGCAGATTGTTTTCGGTGGTACGGCAGCGACGCAACGCCATGGTGACGATCTGCGTGCCCGCGTTCTCAATGGTCGCCTTGATGAGGTTCAGATCGTAGCGGCCGGAACCGAGGATGAAGCGGCTCGTGAACTTGTGTCCGCCGAGGATCAACGGATCGGCGTCACCGGTGGCGATTTCGTCATACGCGTGCGCATCCGGTTCCGGCAGCAGTGCGGTGTTCGTGGTGGTGCCGACCAGCTCGTCGAGCGTGGCGTTCGGTGCCGCTGCGAAGTCTTTTTCCGCGGTGGTGATCGTGTTTTCGGTGCTCATGGTTAATCCTTACTATGCGATCAGTGTCGTGTCATTCGTTGTGATTTGCTTTGTGGTTGCGTTTCGCTGTCAGGCGTCTTCTTCGCCAAGAATCAAGCGAGTGATCATATTGGCTTCATGGCAGGCGACCACACCCACGCGCGGTGCCATCAGACCAGCGCCCGGCACCGGAGCGGTTTCGCCATCGCCGCAGAAGTAGAAATTCTTCGAAACGCGACGAGTATTCACCAAATTGGAACTGCGGAATCCCGCCATTCCAGAAGCGCTCACCAGTTTCTTGTTCGGCAGATTCTCAAGCACGGCATTCACCAGCATCGTCTTGTTTTCCGGCACATCGAACGCTTCACAAATAATATCTTCATTGTCGAACAGTGTCGGCACGTTCTCGTCGGTCACTTTCACGGTATCAATGGTGATATCGATAAAAGGATTGATCTGACGCAAGTTACTGCGCAATGCTTCCGTCTTGTACTGCCCAAGATCCTTCAAAAAATACTGCTGGCGATTCAGATTCGTCATATCCACGCGATCAAAATCAATCAAATGCAGGTGACCGACGCCAATGCGGGTCAACGCCACCGCAATCGTCGATCCGAGGCCTCCGCAGCCGCAAATGGCCACGTGCGCCGCGTCGAGCTTGTCTTGCGTGGCTGCGGTATGGCGGTCGAGCAGGGCCGCGCGGATTTCTTCGCGGCTGACGAGCGTGGTCGGGTCGGGCTGGTTGTCGAAAGCGTGCTGACGGGCGTCGATTTGCGCCTGCGATGCGGATGGTTCAAAAGTCATGGTTGTTCTCGTATTCTCGTTTTCCGTTCGTGTGTTTGTTTTTGCCGGGTTGGTTGTGTTTTGCATGTTCTTGCGATTGTTACGCGTGCATTGTGCCGGTCGTAGTCGCAAGAAACTTTGAAAGTGGTTCAGCCACCCTGCACGAACGTGACGATTTCCAACGTATCGGTGCCCTTGAGCTGCGTCTGCGCACGCTGGGTGCGAGGCACGATCTCACCGTTGAGTTCCACGGCCACACGGTCGGCGCGCAGGCCCTTACTTTCGATCAGTTCGGCCACGGTGATCGGCGTGGCGATGTTCTCTTCCTTACCGTTGATGATCATTGCGGTTCCCTTCTGTGTCTGTCGTGACACATGCTTTCCTGCACTCCAAATGTCCGTTTCTGGCGAATCGGACATCCGGAGGTTCATTGTTGGTCTCTAAATGTCCGTTTCTGCAGAATCGGACACGCACGGCATCTATTTCAGTCCACGGATGTCCGTTTCTGGTGAATCGGACACGTAGACGCTTGTTCGAGCCGCTTGTGCGTCCGTTTCTGCAGAATCGGACACTCAATGCTGGTACGAAAAAAGGGTCGCCGAAGGAACCGTACCCTATGAGGTGGTGCGCCCCTCCGTGACCCTAATCACGCGATATTCGGTTATCGCGAACGGAAGATGAGATACGCCTTGCGGCGTGAACAACCCGTCTCCTTACGGCGGCATTACCCGCATCAAGTCCTCGGTCGAAGCTCTATGAGCTCCCTCTCAGCCTTTCGGCTCCCGTTCGGTTGTGCCTTCATCTTCGCGCACGCGCCCGACAAGCTTGCGCCGGTTCACGTTGGGTTAGTCTTGATGTGAACATGTGCGAATCGGCTGAGTGCTTGCAAGGAAGGGGAAGATGATGATGAACGGTGAGTTGGCAGGATTTACGATTCCTCGGCTCGGCATGGGAACGATGGCTTTGGCGATTGAGGGGCGCCCGGATCGCGATACCGCGATTCGTACGATTCATGCCGGTTTGGACGCGGGTGTTCGCTATTTGGACACGGCTTGGTCATATTATCTGCCGAGCGAGCCTGGCACCGGCACTGCGGAAGACCTTGGCTACGGCGAAAAGTTGGTGCGTGATGCGCTCACTTCGTGGAATGGCCCCCGAGATGAAGTGCTGGTCGCCACGAAAACTGGCTATCGACGCACCATGGAGGTCCCCGCTTTTGTTGCTCCTGTGTCCGATTCTGGAGAATCGGACAAACAGGGTGCCGGATTTGGGGTACAGATGTCCGATTCACCAGAATCGGACACTCAGGGGCGGGATTCTGAGGGATGCAGCCGTCGGCCTGGCGAGGAACGCCAGCATTTGCAGGCGGCGGGCAGTCAATACGGGTGGATGGCGGATTCGCGCCCCGAAACCATGATCCGTGACGCCAAGGAGTCAGCGCTGCACTTGGGCGTCGATACGCTCGACCTGTTGTATTCGCATGGCCCCGATCCCGCGGTGCCTTACGAAGACCAATGCGGCGCGTTGAAGCAGCTGCTCGACGAAGGCGTGATCAAATATGCGGGCATCTCCCGTGTGAATAACGAGCAGATCGACCTTGCGCGCAGCATTATCGGCAACGGATTGATCGCCGTACAGAACCAATTCTCGCCATCGCACCCTGATCCTGAGCGTACGATGGAGCACTGCAAGGAGTTGGGGCTTTCATTCGTTTGTTGGAGTCCGCTCGGCGGCTTTCTTGACGCGTTCGACCAGCACGCGTACGACCCGTTCCGTGAAGTCGCAGGCAATCATGGCTGCTCCTACCAGCGCGTGGTGCTCGCTTGGGAACTGAGTCGTTACAGCCGCCTATTCACCATTCCCAGCGCCCGCAATCCTCAGGAGATCAACGATTCCTTTGCCGCCGCCGAATTGACGCTTACACCGGACGAACTGACGATGTTGAACGCGTCAGTCGACGACCGTCGCGGCTGAGTTTCAAACATCCCGTACGGTTGGCCGCGCCCGATTCCGCACAATAATTGCGATTCGGGCCGCGGCCATTTTCGTCTCTTTCGTAATTTCCGCGGCTTTCGTACCATCTCAGCCTTCTGCGCACCGCAGATTGCCCGAAAATAACTTACGATATAAATTGTTTACACTGTAAGATATTATGATGGCGATTGCAACGTAAGGAGGTGCCGCGTGGGTTTTGAAGAGGAACTATTCCACGAATTGGCGACCAGCACATGGGATAAACGCTCGCGCATGCAGCAGGAGATGGTGAAAGGCGCGAAGGGTGAACCCTTTGCGGTGCAGGAACTGTATAGGAAGGGTCCGCTGACGCCATCGCAACTCGCCGCTTCGATGAAAACCACCACCGGACGCGTGTCCGCACTGTTGTCCGCATTGGAGAAAAAAGGCCAGATCACGCGCGAATCCGACCCTGACGATCGCCGTGTGGTGCACGTGGACCTTACCGAAGCCGGCAGGGAGCGCGCCGAACGTCAGCGCGAAAGCATGCGCGAGGCGATCTGCTGGATCTTCTCGCAAATGGGGGAGCGCCGCGCGCGCGAATTCGTTGAGCTTACCGAGGAATTCACCACGTACATGTCGCTGTGCATGCCGGGCAAGCCGCGCCCGACCCCGGAGGAAGTCGCCAAGGCATTCTCAGAAAACACACAGGAAGTTGCATAATACTTCACACTGCAAGAAATTTACAGTGTAAACAATCGCGGTTCGATAATCGCAAATCAGCTAACCGAATTAACCAAGCCAACAAAACGTAAGAGAAGGAACCAAGCATGCTTCGCATTGTGCGATACCTCTCCAAAGCGGAGATAGTCCAGATGCTCATTGCACTGGTCAGCATCGTCGGTCAGATCTGGTTCGATCTGACGTTGCCGGATTACATGGCCGACATCACGCAGCTCGTAGAAACGCCGGGCAGTGAAATGAGTGATATCTGGATAGCGGGCGGCAAAATGCTGCTCGTCTCGCTCGGATCGGTGGCGTGCGCGGTCGTCACCGGCTTCATCGCCGCGCGCGTCGGCGCGTCATTCAGCCAACGTCTGCGCTCGCTCGAATTCAAGAAGGTGGAAAGCTTCGGACCGGCGGAAATGAACCGTTTCTCCACCGCATCGCTCATCACCCGCTCCACGAACGACATCACGCAGATTCAGATGTTCGTGACCATGGGCCTGATGATGCTGATTAAAGCACCGATCATGGCCGTGTGGGCCGTGTGCAAAATCGCGAACAAAGGCCTTGAATGGACGTTCGCCACTGGCATCGCGGTAGCCGTGCTGCTGGCGGTGATCGGCGTGATCATGAGCTTTGTCATGCCGAAGTTCAAGGCCATGCAGCGCCTGACCGACAACATCAATCTCGTGGCGCGCGAGAACCTTACCGGCTTGCGCGTGGTGCGCGCATACAACGCCGAGGAGTATCAGGAAGACAAGTTCACCGAGGCCAACAAGGAACTCACCGAGACCCAGCTGTTCACCAACCGTTCCATGGCCATCATGATGCCGTTGATGAACACCGTCATGAACGGTCTGATGCTGGCCGTCTACTGGATCGGCGCCTACCTTATCGACGCCGCCGAAGCGCTCGACAAGCTCACCACCTTCTCCAACATGGTGGTGTTCTCCAGCTACTCCATCCAGGTGATCATGAGCTTCCTGCTGCTGAGCATGGTGTTCGTGCTCTGGCCGCGCGCCGACGTGTCCGCGCAGCGCGTGCTCGAAGTCATCGACACCGATCCGATGGTTGCCGACGGTGTGAAGACTGCCGGCAAGCCTGGTGCGGAAGGCGAAATCGAATTCCGCAACGTAAGCTTCGCCTACCCCGATTCGCGTCAAGCTATGTTGGAAGGCGTCAATTTCAAAGCCAAGAAGGGCGAGACGGTCGCATTCATCGGCTCCACAGGCTCCGGCAAATCCTCGCTCATCAACCTCGTGCCGCGTTTCTATGACGCGACGCAAGGCGAGGTGCTCGTCGACGGCGTTAACGTGCGCGACTACACGCTCAAGGCGTTGCGCGACAAGATTGGCTACGTGCCGCAGCAGTCGTTCCTGTTCAAAGGCACGATCGCCAGCAATGTCGCGTACGGAGATGCGGAACGCAACGACGCCGACGTGAAGACGGCATGCGAAGTCGCGCAGGCCACGGAATTCATCGACAAGAAGGACAAGAAATACGATTCCGGCATTGCGCAGGGTGGTTCCAACGTATCGGGCGGGCAGAAACAGCGCCTGTCGATCGCACGCGCCGTTTACCGTCATCCGGAAATCCTGATTTTCGACGACTCCTTCTCCGCGCTTGATTTCAAGACCGATCGCGCCGTACGCGACGCGCTCGAACGGGAAGCGAAGGATTCCACGAAACTCATCGTCGCGCAGCGCATCGGCACCATTATGAACGCCGACCGCATCATCGTGCTCGACGACGGCAAAGTCGTTGGCCAAGGTACGCACCACGAACTGCTCGACAACTGCGAAGTATACCGGCAGATCGCCGAATCGCAGTTGAGCGAAGACGAGTTGAATCGCTGAAGGGGAGGACCAACATGGCAAGAGGACCAATGGGACGCTCTCGCGGACCTGTGGAAAAGCCGAAGGATTTCGGCGGTGTGATGAGCAAACTGGCTAAATTCTGCCGTCACTACATTCCTGTGATGATTTTCGCTCTGATTCTGGGTGCGGCCGGCACGATCTGCCAGATTGTCGGACCGGACAAGCTCAAGGACATGACCAACGAGATTACGAAGGGGCTGCCGGCCATGGTGCATGGCAGGCCGGTCATGCACTCGATCGATATGGATGCTGTCTCGCACATCGCATGGCTGCTTGTCACACTGTATGTTGGGTACGCGCTGCTGAGCTACCTGCAGAGCTGGCTGATGGCCAACGTTACGCAGCGCACCGCGCAGGAGCTGCGTGAGGCGATCAGCAAGAAGATTAATCGCCTGCCGCTCAAATATTTCGACAAGGTCAGCTACGGCGATGTGCTCAGCCGCATCACCAACGATGTGGACGCGATCGGCCAGACGCTCGGCCAGTCGGTCGGATCGCTGATCACTTCGATCACGCTGTTCGTCGGCGCGCTCATCATGATGTTCTACAACAACGTGATCATGACGCTGTGCGCCATCGGTTCCGCGTTGCTTGGCCTGGTGGTCATGGGCGTGATCATGGTCGCCTCGCAGAAGTACTTCACCCGGCAGCAGATCGCGTTGGGAGATGTGAACGGGCACGTTGAGGAAATGTACACCGGCCATACCGTGGTCAAGGCGTACTGCGGCGAAGAGGACTCCATCGAACAGTTCGAGAAGTACAACGATGATTTGTACGTCTCCGGCTGGAAGAGCCAGTTCCTCTCCGGTCTGATGATGCCGCTCATGAACTTCATCGGCAACTTCGGTTACGTGGTCGTGTGCGTGGTCGGCGCGGTGCTGGCTATGGACGGCAAGATCGAATTTGGCGTGATCGTGGCGTTCATGATGTACATTCGCCTGTTCACGCAACCGCTTTCCCAGTTCGCGCAGGCATTCCAGAACCTGCAGCGCTGCGCTGCCGCCTCCGAACGCGTCTTTGGCTTCCTGGAAGAGCCGGAACTGGCCGACGAGACCGGCAAGAAAGCACTGCTGGGTGTCGGTGCGGACGGCAAGCCGCAGCCGGTGCGTGGCGATGTGGAATTCAGCCACGTGCAGTTCGGCTACGACCCGGACAAGACGATCATCCACGACTTCTCTGCGTCGGTGAAGGCTGGCCAGAAGGTGGCCATCGTCGGTCCGACCGGTGCCGGCAAGACCACGATGGTCAACCTGCTGATGCGGTTCTACGAAATTTCCGGTGGCACGATTTCGATCGACGGCGTCGACACTAAGTCGGTTCCGCGCTGGAATGTGCACGACCAGTTCTCGATGGTATTGCAGGACACGTGGGTATTCCGTGGAACGGTGCGTGAAAACATCGCATACTCGAAACCGGGCGTTACCGACGAGCAGATTGTGGCCGCCTGTAAAGCCGTCGGTCTGCACCGCTACATCATGTCTCTGCCGAACGGCTACGACACCGTGCTCGACGACAAGGCTTCGCTTTCGCAAGGTCAGAAGCAGCTGCTGACAATCGCCCGCGCCATGGTTGAGGACGCGCCGATTCTGATTCTCGACGAGGCCACGTCCTCCGTGGATACTCGTACCGAGGAGCTGATCCAGAAGGCCATGGACGCACTGACGGTGGGACGTACGAGCTTCGTGATCGCGCACCGACTGTCCACTATCCGCGACGCCGACATGATTCTGGTGATGAACGGCGGCGACATTGTGGAACGCGGCACCCATGAGGAACTGCTCGCTAGAAACGGCTTCTACGCTGGCATCTACAACAGCCAGTTCACGCTGATCGACTGAGCGGCTGAGTGGCTGGCTTAAGTGGGGTGCTTTGGTTGGCTTGCTTGAGCCGACTGGCTTATGCTGGTTCGCTGATCCGCTAAACCTCGCATACTAAAGAATCCGGATGGGCCACTCCACCGGATTCTTGCGTTTCGGGAACTTTTGCCCTGCCGGTCGGATGATCTTGTCTTTAATCAGCGTGGCACGATACTTGTTCGCCCAACTACGGCTGCGGCCGGCTGACGATCAGAAGAAGCGGCCGGGAAAACCGGCGCTGATGGTGGCGTGACGGTCGGCGTCCAACGTGGCGCAATCGAAGGCAAAAGTGTTGCTCAGCTCGTTCGGATTGGCAACGAACAGCGCCGTAGCCAAACCATCTGCCACCGCAGTCGGATAGTCGGCGACCGACGTGGATTGCACAGTAATCCACGTGGCTTCCATCTGCTGCGCGGGCAGGCCGTCGACGGCGTTGATCAGATGATGAATAGCCAGATGTGTCCGTTCGTCAACCGCCACCTCCCAATGGCGGCGACTGGGCGCGCTCGCACAGAGCGCGCCATCGCAAATCTCTGCCACACCCACCGCACGGGACGAATCGTCCGGATCCTCAAGCGCCACACGAATCGGGATGGACGTGTGTACTAGCAGGTCGCCTCCAGCATCAATCACAAATTCCGGGAAGGTGTTCTCTCGATTGAAATCTGTTGCCCCAGCAGTGTGCGCCGAATCCTTCCACATGGCGTGCTGTGGGTGCGGTTCACGAGGCACGCATGACGGTTCCAAACCACCCAACAAACCACCCAACAAATCAACCAGATAGCCTTTGCCGCACGCGCCGAAATCCAAATGAACCGAGCCATGCGTGACCAACGTCGTACCATCTGAACGTACTACGTCGTGCCCCCATACAGGGCGTCCGCGCAAAGCGCCCAAGCGCTCGACGGCGTCGGTTGCGACGGTGAAGCTCAGCATGGGATCGTAACCGAGTCGAATCAAATCCTCTCCGACGCACGGATCGATTGCACCGCGTGTGACGTCGTGTAGTGCGTCGTACAAATCAAACAGTGGGCCGGTCCAATTGGGAAAATCGAAATGTCCGCCATGCTCCGCGTTCCCGATGCGCGTAACCAGCGAATCAGCGCGGAATCGCGAAAGCACATGCTCGTATCCGTCGATGAGTCGTTCCATTTTGGCACGCAGGCCCGTGGAAACCGGGCGGGCGGTCGAAATCAGCAAGCCGGTGCCGAGCGCTTTGGGAAACGCGGTGGTGTAGGGCATGCGCTGCGCGAGCGAAACGGAAGCATCCATACTCCTGATGCTAGCGCGTTCGTTCGTTGAGAGTGAGGCCTGATGTGCCCGTTTCGTCAATACGGGCGCCTGACTGCGGAACGTCTGACGCGTGTATCTCGCTTATGGGTGGCGGCCCCTTGTAGAGGGGATGCCTGTTGACCTGTTTGATTTGCGCTATATGTGGCAGTTTTTCCGGTCTTGAAAAAGTGATCTGCGCTATATGTGGCAGATTTCATTGGGCAACCGGTTTTGGAGGGTGTCATTTGCACCCCCTTAGGTATGGTTGGGTGGGGGTAAGTGCCACATATAGCGCATATTGTTTTTCGTGAGACCGGAAATCTGCCACATATAGCGTATCTCGATTATCGTATGACGCTCCGTTTCGACTGGTCCCATACAGATGGCGGTGGATGCAACAGGCTTTGCCGGAAGTACCGGATTCCGGCGCGTCGAATTCAACAAGCATGCTGCGAGTGTGCCACTATGTGAGATGACACGCCGAAGATGGTAAAAACAGGAATGGCGGAATTTCGCCGATTCTCCATACGCGATACATCAAGACAAATTAAAAATCAAGACTGTTCTTTAAAAAACTTTCGTTTTATCTTGGCTTTTGGTGCGCACATCGCACACTGAAAAGTTTTGAGAAGGAAGGTTCGGAACATGTCATCTCGCGTTGCGCAGCGTCACGCAGCCGGTTCCTACGATCCGTGCGATCCGCGAGTTTCGGCTTCCGGCCGTCTCGTCACGCTCGTCGCCGCGCTAATGATTGCGCTCGCCATGCTGTTTGTTGGCACCGTGATGCCGCAGCAGGCGTCCGCCGCCGATGACGGTCAAACGAATTTTGATTCCTGGACTGCCGCTGCGAAGAACATCGAAGACCAGCTTGCGACTGCCGAAAAAGACTACAATGACGGCAATTACGGTCAGGCTGGCACCGATTTCCAGACCGCGCATTGGATCGGTTACGACGCATCCAACTTCTCGAGAGTCGTCAACGACACCATCAGCGCCGACAAGCAGAAGGAACTGCTACAGCAATTCACCGATCTTGAAGATCTTGCCTACCAGCAGGACCAAGGCGACGTCATCGCAACCAAAATCGGCGCGCTGACCGCCGCAATCAACGCAACCGCGCAAACGCTCGACGCGAACGCAGACCTCGCCAATCCTAAGGAATACGCGAAGCAGCGTGCCGCGCAAACCGCGGAAGAGCGCAAGAAGCTCGACGCGGCCAAGAAGAATTCGTCCAAAGGCAAAGGCGACCGCACGTGGAGTGAGGTTGCCAGCGAAATGAACGTCATTCTCGACAAGGCATACAAGGCGGCCACTTCTGGCAATGGCGATAAAGGTTCCGCTTTGGTCAACAACGCGTACTACCAGTATTACGAGAAGCTCGGCTTCGAAAAGAACGTGATGAACGCGATTTCCGGCGACCGTGTTTCGCAGGTCGAATACCAGTTCAAGATGACTCGTAAGACCATGCGCGACGGCGGTTCCGACAAGGAAATCAAGCAGCTCGTCGACGATTTGAAGAGCTGGCTCGTGAAAGACGCGGCCGTTCTCGACGGTGGTGCGTCCGGCAATATCAACGGCTTCACCAAACTCGTCACCAGCTCCGCCGGCCAGGCGTTCCTCATTCTGATCCGTGAGGGCCTCGAAGCGCTGCTGGTGGTGGCCGCAGTGATCGCCTACCTGGTGAAGTCCGGCAACAAGCGTTTCGCCAAGTGGATCTACCTTGGTGTGGTCGCAGGTTTGGCCGGCTCCGGTCTGGTCGCCGTGCTCTTCACGTTCCTGTTCGGTGGTTCCGGCCCGATTCAGGAGATTTCCGAAGGCGTGTGCGCGCTTATCGCTACCCTCATGCTGCTGTGGACCAGCAACTGGATGCTCAACAAGAGCTCCGTGGAAGCGTGGAACAACTACATCAGGAACAAGACCGAAGCGGCTGTGGCCGGCGCGCAAAGCAAGGTCGAATCCGGTCAGGGCCTGGGCTTGGGCATGATCGCCTCGCTTGCCATGTTGAGCTTCCTCGCCGTGTTCCGTGAGGGTGCCGAAACGGTGATCTTCTACGAGTCCATCTACTCCATGAGCCAGGATGCGCACGGCATGTGGGTTGGCGGTCTGGCCGCCGCCGCGGTGCTGATCGTTATCTTCCTGATTCTGCGATTCACTTCGGTGAAGATTCCGATCGGCCCGTTCTTCCTCGTAACTTCGATTTTGATGGCCGCATTGGTTGTCATTTTCGCGGGTGGCGGCATCCACGCGCTCATCGAGGGTGATCTTATTGAAGGCACCTACTTGAGCACTGTGCCAACTAACGATTGGATCGGCTTGTATCCGTATGTCGAAACGATTACGGCGCAGGTGATCGCCGCGATCGCGGTGGTTGTGCTGTTCGTGGTTGGTTTCATCAAGAAACACAGGATGAAGTTGGCCGCGCAGGCGGAACAGGCTAAGTAAGCGCCAATCAATAATCACAAGTAAAGATTTAGAGATTTTCATAAGTTTCCAACGTTCCTCAAGGAACCAAAGAAAAGGAAGAGAACACAATGAAGAATAAGAAGATCGCCGCCCTGCTCGGCATCCTGTTGGCAGGCTCCATGGCCTTCTCCCTGTCCGCATGCGGCAATTCCGACAATGCCGCATCCAGCGGCAAGTCCAGCACCTCCACGTCGGAGACCAAGGGCGCCGACGACTCCAGCTCCAGCGATTCCGGCGCGGGCTTCGAGGAGATCCAGGTCGATGAGAACCATTCCGACCAGGAAGTCGGCCCGCTGACCGTCAACGCCGTGTACTTCCAGCCGATCGACATGGAACCGTCCGGCATGGGCCTGAAGGCCGCCGACGCGAGCTTCCACCTCGAAGCCGACATCCACGCCAACAAGAAGGGCACTGAGCTCGGCTACGGCAAGGGCGATTTCGTGCCGGACCTCACCGTGAACTACGACATCATCGATAAGACGTCCAACGAGTCCGTAGGCTCCGGCACCTTCATGCAGATGAACGCCTCTGATGGCCCGCATTACGGCGCCAACGTCAAGCTCGACAAGGCCGGCTCTTACAAGCTCGTGCTGAAGATCGAATCCCCGGAGAAGAAGGGTTGGATGCTGCACGTTGATCCGGAAACCGGCGTTAAGGGCCGCTTCTGGACCGAGCCGCTCGAGGTCACTTTCCCGGAGTGGAACTACACCCCGCAGGAGTGGTGATCTGAAACGTGAGTTCCGGCACATGCCAAGCGAAACGGTTTGGATGTAAGCCTGAATTCATGTTGAGATTCAACTCGTGGTTAACGCCGTTCACGTATCGCGAAACGTATGCAAGTAGCGCGAATATGGGTACGGCGTTCGCGGTTGCTTGGATAGTCGTTCGACGCACTCAAGGCCGTTCGGCCGAGTCTACGGTCGAACAGCCATCCAAGCAACCGCTCTCTTGCGTTTTAGGGGATGCGCTTTTGGGAGATAACGCGCTTTTTGGGGAATCTTGGTAAGGGGGTTCCTTTTGCGTGCCGAATTCACTAGGCTTTGACAGGGATATACAACGAAAGGTGTGAGATGCTGACGCAGTACGTCACGGTGTTGCAGGGAACGCTGGCACCGGCTTTGCTGATTATGGCGCTGAACGTGATGCTCACGGTCGGTGAGGGGCGTGACAAGCCGTTGAGCGCGTACTGGCGTCTTGCGGGCTTCATTATTGGATTCGCGGGTGCCATTGTGTTCGCCGCGTTGCGTGCGTCCGCGGTGATCAATCAGCGTACGTTCGTCAATTACCCCACATTGTGGTGTTGTGTGATTTTCGATATCGCAGTGTTCGTTGTTGTGCTGTTCGCACGTCGCATCACTACGAATTGGCATGATCATCGCGCGTTGCTCGATATTGCTAATGCGATTGGCGCTCTTGCGATTGCCGCCACCACCTTCCGTGCGTTGCCTGATGTGATTTTGCGTTTGACGATTTTCGTGGAGCCGGGAGATCCGATTTTCACTTCGGATATGCTGCTTCGTGCGCTTGGTTTCGCATTGGGTGCGGCCACTGCGATTGTTGCAGCGTTGATTTTCCGTACGATGCGTTCCACTGCGATTCGTTGGTCGTTCACTACGGCCGTGCTGCTGCTGATTGCGCTGCTGTTCGTTTCGCATTTCACTGATCTTGCGCAGATTCTGCAGGCCAAGCGCATCGTTCATTTCCCTACGGAAGCGTTCCTGGCGTTGGTATGGTGCATTAATCATCAGCGCCATATGGTCATTGCCATGGTGTTGGTGTTCATCATTCCGGTGGTCGCCAGCATTGTGATGGGCTTCAAAATCAAGCCGGAAGGCGCAAACGAGGCCATTGTGCGATCGCATATCGCGTTCCGCCGCCGTGCGAAGGCTGCCGGCGCATGGAGCCTTGTTGCGATGATCGGCATCACGTTCGCGCTCACGTATGGTGTGGCGCAAACGAAGAAGGTCATTACGCTGTCTCCGCCTGAGGATTATTCGCTGAGCGACGGTGTGGCCACCATCAAATTCAGCCAAATCAACGACGGTCATCTGCATCGCTTCCAATACAAGGCGAAAGACGGCACGGTGATGCGTTTCATCATCATCAAGAAGAATGGTGGAGCGTACGGTGTCGGTCTTGATGCTTGTGATAACTGCGGTGACGCGGGCTATTACGAGAAGGATGGCAAGATCATCTGCAAGAAGTGCGATGTCGCCATCAACCTTGCCACTATCGGATTCAAGGGCGGCTGCAATCCTGTGCCGTTCGATTATCAGGTTGAATCCGGCAAAATCGTAATTCAAACTTCAACGCTCGACGCATTGTCGACGCATTTCCAGTGAGCGGAAAGAGGTAGTCATGTTCTTTCTTCGAATGATTTTCCGCTCGTTCAGCAGGCAGTTCAAACGCAGGCTGCTGATCGCGGTCACCGTATGCCTGTCGGCCACGGTCAGCGTGGCCATGCTGGGTGTGGTGTTCGACGTTGGAGACAAGCTGAACGCGGAACTGTCGACGTACGGTTCCAACATCACCGTGCAGCCCAAGGCCGATGCCGTCGTCAACGACCTGTACAACACGGGTGGTGACGCGGATAGCAACGCTTCCGGCACTTCCGAATCCGATCCGACCACATTTTTGAAGGAATCGGATGTGCCGAAGATCAAAACCATCTTCTGGGCGTTCAACATCACGAATTTTGCCCCCGAACTTAATATTCATGCTGATGTGAATTGCGCATCCGAATCGGCGGGTTCCGGCTCCTGCAAGGCTTCCAGCGTGCCGATCGTGGGCACATGGTTCGCCAAGACCCTGCATATGGATTCCGGCGAATCCACGGTGGCGGGCATGAACGGCATGCGTTCGTGGTGGAAGCTTGACGGCTCCTGGCCGAAAGACGATAGCGCGCAAGGCCTGATCGGCACCACGCTCGCATCCAAACTCGGCGTGGCCAAGGGAGATGCCGTAACCCTCTACAAAACCACCGCCGACGGCAGCCGCAACAAGCAGCGGATCACCATCACCGGCATTTACGATTCCGGCGATAGCGACAACAATGCGATGTACATTCCGTCATCCACCGCGCAGGTGCTTGCGAATCTGCCTGATTCCATCGACAAGATCGAAGTCAAGGCTTTGACCACGCCAGACAATGATCTGGCCCGTAAGGCGTCGAAGAATCCGAATGCGCTCACGCAAGATGAGTGGGAAACATGGTATTGCACCGCGTACCCTTCGTCCATCGCCTACCAGATCGAAGAGGTTATTCCCGGTTCCGTAGCCAAGCAGGTGCGTCAGGTGGCCGCATTGCAGGGCGATGTGCTGCAGAAAACGCAGGCGGTGATGGTGCTGATGACCGTGCTTTCGCTGGTTGCGGCCGCTATTGCAGTGGCGAATCTGATGGCCGCCTCGATTGGTGAGCGAGGTTCCGAATTGGCTTTGCTGAAGGCGATTGGTGCCACCGATGGTGCGGTTTCCCGCCTGATGCTCGCTGAGACGGCTGTGATTTCGTTGATTGGTGCGATTGTCGGTGCGCTGTTGGGTTCCGGTGTTGCGCAGATTGTGGGACACGTGGTATTCGGCTCCGGCATTACGATGCGTCCGATGGTGTTTGTGCTGGTGTTTGTGCTGCTGACGCTTACCGTGCTGATCGCCTCGTTCTCGTCGATCCGGTCGATTCTGGGACTCAAACCTGCGGAGGTCTTGCATGGCCGCTGATTTCAACTTGAGTTCCGTAAACTCGGCCGCGGCTGCGGCCTCGGTCACGAACGGCACACTGTGCTGTTCGTCCGCGGAGGTGTTGCATGGTAGGTGAGTTCAAGACAGTCCGTAAGGGGCATGAGATGACTAATCGCAAGATGTTCTTCACCATGCTGTGGGGCGCGGTGTTCCGCCGTCGTTCGCGGGCCGTTATGGCCGTGATCGCCTCCATGGTGGGTGCTGCCACGCTGTTCTGCCTTGCGGCAACGTGTATTGCCGTTCCGCAGCAGATGAACGAGGAAATGCGTGCGTATGGTGCGAATCTTATCGTCACGCCGTCCGAATCAGCCGAAAAGTCCAACGGCATCGACACCGATACCGTCAAAGCGTTGAACCAGATGGTGAAAGGCTCGTACAGCGCCCGTTCCGCCGCCTACCGGTATGAAAGCGTGCGCATCAACTCGGCGCCATACACGCTGGCCGGTATCACAACCAAAGACGTGAAAGCGCTCAACCATCATTGGAACGTGACTGGCGATTGGCCCAGCGAAGGCAATGTGATGCTCGGACGTGACGTGGCCGACGCGCTCGGCGTCTCCATAGGTTCGACCGTCACCATCGGCTACCGCGCATCCGACGATGCGCAGGATTCCGGCGCTCCTAGTCAAACCGAAGCGCAAGCCAAAGAAAACGGCCGCGTTTCGTCCGACATTATGGAGAACACCGGCACTGAATTCCGTGTCGGAGGCATCGTCGATACGGGCGGCAGCGAAGACGAAATCGTTTACGCGGTCAACGCTGACGTGTCCAAACTGGCCGGTTCCAAACGCGGTGCGGACGTGATCGAATATTCCGTCAATGCGGTAGGCAGCGAACTCAACGACGTCGTCAAATCGATCAATGCGAATCCGTCAACCGGTGTGAAAGCGCAGACCGTCACCAAAATCACCTCATCCGACACTCGCATCATCGCCATGCTGCAAACCCTGTTCTGGATCGTGTCGCTGGTCGTGCTTGTGCTGACGCTGGTGGGCGTGGGCACCACCATCAGTTCCATCGTGTCTCAGCGACGCAACGAAATCGGCTTGCGCAAAGCGTTGGGTGCATCGTCGCAGGCCATCGGCATTGAATTCTATGTGGAATCCGCCATCTACGGACTGATTGGCGGCCTGATCGGCACTGCCATCGGCTACCTGCTGGCCCGCGTGCTGTGCGTGTCCGTATTCGAGCGTGCCATCGGCTTCAACTGGCTGTTGGGCGTCGCCTCGCTGCTGTTGAGCGTGCTCATCGCCGTCATCGCATCCATCCCGCCGGTTCGCCGCGCAACCCGTATCGACCCCGCCATCGTTTTGAGGGAGGAATAATCATGAGTTCCGAAAATACGTTGAATACGTTGCTTGAATTGGATCATATTTCCAAGATTTACGGCGATTTGCGTGCCGTCGACGATTTGACTTTGACCGTTCCGCAAGGTGAATGGCTTGCGATTGTCGGTTCGTCGGGTTCCGGCAAAACCACGCTGATGAACATGATTGGCTGCATGGACACGCCTTCAAAGGGTTCCGTCATGCTGGAAGGCCGCAAGTTGGAGGATTTGAACGCCAAGCAGCTTGCCGACGTGCGTAAGAACATGATCGGATTGGTGTTCCAGAAGTTCTATTTGGTACCGCATCTGACGGCTGTGGAAAACGTGATGGTGGCACAGTATTACCATTCCGTAGTCAACGAGCAGCAGGCGTTGGAAGTATTGGAGCGCGTCGGTTTGAAGGAACGTGCCCACCATCTGCCCGGACAGCTTTCCGGCGGCGAACAGCAGCGTGTGTGCATCGCACGTGCGCTCATCAACTGTCCGAAACTGATTCTCGCGGACGAACCGACCGGCAATTTGGATGAGAAGAACGAGAAAATCGTGCTTGACCTGTTCCGTCAGCTGCACGAGCAGGGCACTACCATCATCGTCGTGACCCATGATGCGCTCGTCGCATCTTGTGCCCAGCGTGAGATTATGCTCAACCATGGCGTGCTCGTCGGTGAGAAGTGGAATGATGAGGCCGCACGGAAGGTCTATGAGCGGGCGGGTGGCAAGCCGGCATACACCGGTTCCACTGCGGAAGGCGCACAGAATGGCGAGACGGCCATCAGCTTCGCCGACCCGACCAAAGCCGCGAAAACCGGCGGTGAGGAATAAGCTGAAATCAGCCGAACAATCCAAGCCATAGCACTGACGAATCGTACGGAGCGAACATGAGCAACGAATCATCGAATGCGATCAAAGTAATCGCACTGTCTGCGGCAAGCCTTGCATTGCTGTCGGCATGCGGCGAACCCACGGCGACGCCGATGGACGATGAATATGCCGGAAATTCCGGCGAAAGCGTGCAATCGCAGGAAGAAAATTCAAAGAACAGCGGTAGCGCCACCGACTCCGGCGATTCTGCGGATACGGGCGACAAAAACCATGCCGACGATCCGAACAGCACTACATCCGACAAGCGAGACACCGGCAACTACGCCGACGGTACCTACTCGATCAACGGCCAGTACGGGCCGGTGGGCGAAGACACCATCGACGTGCATGTGACGGTCAAAGACCAGACCGTCACCAATGTGGAGGTTATCGGGCATCCGTTCACGTCCATCTCCAAAAAGCACCAGAATGCGTTCGCCGAAGCCATCAACGGCGTGGTGGACGGCAAGCCGCTCAAAGACCTCAAGGTAGACAAGGTGGCCGGTGCCAGCTGGACGTCGGAAGCGTTCAACAAGGCGTTGGACGTGGCCCGTCAGGAAGCGTCGATCCAGTAGGGCCAGTAGCGGCGAAAAGTCTGCAAACGTACAATGAGCGCCTCAGCTACAGCCTCACTCAAAGAGTGATTAAAGGCCGTAGCGGGGCGCTCATTAGTTTCAGATACTACTACGTGCAACTCTGCTCTGCAATGCCTTTCAGACGGCCATAACGGGCCACAGAACAGCCGTCATGTTCTCAGGCCAAGGAATACTCGCGTCGCCATGCAACGCCTTACAGGCGAGCATGGAGCCGAGTATTGTGCTGAACAGGAATTGCAGATCCAATCCATTACGGAACACTCCGGCCTCCATGCCGCGTTCAACAAACTCGGAAAAACGCTTTTCCGCAGGAACAAGCACTTGATCGGCAATCGCATTCAACGAAGTGTTATCAGACGAAAGCACCACGCCAACGGCCTTCAAACCAAAATCGCTGTCGAAAAAACAACCCTGAATGCGTTGCAACATCGTCAGCAAACCGTTTTTCGACAACTCGACATCGCTGAAATCCGGCAATCCCGCAACTTCCAGCTGCACGCGGCGCAACAGATCATCCGCATTCTTATAGCGGCGATAAATCGTGGTCTTCGCAACGCCGGAACGACGAGCGACCTCTTCGATGGTCACCGCGCCGACGCCATCGGAAATCACAATCGCAAGCGTGGCCTTCATAATCTTATGATCGGTCTGCTCACGAAGCTGCTCGCGGCGGCTATGCGCCTTGCGGACAGCCACATGCACGTCGCTGACCGCGTCGGAAACCACATCGGAAGCGGTTTCGGGAACCGCCTCATGCACTCCGGTAATCATGAAATCACCTTGGTGCTTTCCACCTTTGCCACATACCACTTATTGAACTTGACCAGCGGAATACGCAGCACCAAGCCAATCAGCAGCAGCGGAATCAGGAACAGCAGCAGCGAGCCGAGCGCATGCCAGTAATCGTTGTTGTAAATACCGGCAATGGCCGCACGCAACGCCACAATCGAATGCGTGGCCGGCAGGAACGGGCTGATATCGCTGATGATTTTCGGCAGTACGGCAAGCGGATACGCGCCATTCGAGCCGGAAATCTGCGCCACCAGCACCAGCACGCCGATAGCCTTGCCCACATTGCCGAAACTCGCCACCATCGTGTACGTGAAGAACGAGAACACCAAGGAGCTTGTCCAGCCAGCCAGCATGAACAGCCATGGGTGCACCGCCTGCACATGCAGAAACAGGAGATTGCCGCCCAACGAGAACGTGCTCTGCAGCAGCGCGATCACACCGAACACGCCATAATGGCCGAGGAACAGCTGATGCGGCTTCGGATTGTCAAGACCCTCACGGTTCTTGCGTGAAACACCGGGTTTCAGCGTCACAGCCATAAGCAGCGAACCTACGAACAGCGGAAGAATCGTGTAGAACGGCGCCAGCTGCGAGCCGAAATTCTTAACAGGGAACACAGCCGTGCGCTTCACCTGGACGGGCGCCGCAAGAGCCGCCGCCAACGAATCCGTGTTGTTGCCGAGCACTTCCTTGACGGTGCCCATATCGCCGCTGTTCAGCGCGTCGGAAAGCGTGCCATTGAAGGAAGACAGCGCGGTGCTCGCCTTAGTGAGGCTTTCGGCGGTGGAATCAAGCACCGTGCGAATATTGGCCAGCTGCTTGTCTGCCGACTTCGTGGTGCTGTTGAGATCTCCCAACGCGCCCTTCAGATCGGCGGCCGTGCTGCTCAATGCGGTGGCCGTACTGCTGATCGAATCGGAAATATCGTTGAGCTGCGGCTTGAGCTGGCTGTCGAAATCGGTTTTGATGCCGTCGATGGAGGCCTTCGCCTGCTGGACAAGCTGGCTCACGCGCTCGCGGTCGGCTGTGGTGTCGCCCACTTTCGCGTCGATATTGTCGGCGCTGGTGTTGAGTGAGTTCGCTAAATCGTTGAGTTGCGTAATGGTCGCGCCCACGTTGGTTTTGAGATGATTGATGGCGATTTTCGCGACTTCCGGCACCAGATCGTTGTTGCTGAGCTCGTCGAGGGCATCGTAGATGTTCTGATAGCCTTGCGCCTGCTTGGATACGTTCGCAGCCTGATTGCGCAGGGCGGTGGCCGTATTGCCGGCTTGGGTGCCCGCATTGTTGAATACGCTGTCAATATCGGTGGACACGGCGCCGAAGCTGTTCGACGAGCTGCTCAACGCGGTGCTCAACGCATTCGTGCTGGTTTTGACGGCTCCGGTCAGATCGTCGATGCCGTTCTTCGACTGTTTGAGCTCGTTGACGGCGTTCTTCGCGCTGCCGCTCACGTTGGAAAGCAGGCTGTTGGAACTGTCGAGCAGGTTCTGCGCGCTCAACGTCAGCGAGCTGAACGTGGTCAACGCGGACGACGTGTCTGTGAGCGTGTTCGCGAAATTGCCCATGTTGTTGCTGAAGTTGGTGAGCGTGGCCTGCGATTTCGGTTTGTCAAGCTCATCGGCCAGCTGCGAGGCGATGTTGAGCGCGGTGCTCGTCAACGTTGCGGAGAACATTTCGTTGATCTGTGCTGCCACGGTGTCGGCTCCCTGGCCGGTGATCTTCGGAGCGAGTGCGTTCTTCTTCTCGTTGTTGTAGTAGGTGAGCGTGGCATGGTCGCCGTCCGCGGTGAAGAATGTCATCATGCGGGTGCTGAAATCCTTCGGAATCACCACTGCCGCATAGTATTTGCCGGATTTGGTGCCGTCGATGGCCTCTTTTTTGGTGGTGAAGGTCCAGTCCATCTGGTCGTTGGCGCGCAAGGTGTTGACCACCTGGTCGCCGATGCTGATCTTCACTGGAATGAGGTCGGACTTGTAGCCTTCATCGTCGTTGGCGACGGCGAATTTCAGATTGCCGGTATTGGCGAACGGATCCCAGCTTGCGCTGATGTTGAACCAAGAGAACAGACCCGGAATCACCACCAGTCCGGTAACGATGATGATGGAGACGATGTTGCTGGTCAGGCGTCGAACGTCGCCGACGAACAGTTTCCAGATGTTTTTCATGCGTTGCTCCTTTCGCTGTTACCGTTGGGATTGGTGTTGTTTGCTGTGCCGGTGTTGCCGGTCGCGTTCATGGCCTGTACCAGTGTTGCGATGCCGTCGGCATCGGCTTGGCTGGTGTCTGCGACGTTGGCGACCGCCTGTTTGGTTTCGTGTTTTCTTCGTTGTGCCTTGCGCATCAGCTTGTCTCGCCTGATTTGTTGCGCGCGCTTCTTGCGGCGCAGCCTTGCAGCTTGGCGTTCCACCAGCTGTTCGCGAATCGCTTCGTCACTGAGGCTGCCGAGTTCCACCTGGCGTTGCAGGCTGAAACGCATATATTCGATGACCATCAGGAATCCGATGATGAGCAGCACCCAGATGATCCAGGTGGCAAGCACCACGCTCTTCTCGCCGTTGGTGAAGGAGAAAATCAGCACCAGAATCACCGGCACAATAAAACCGGCGATGAGCGCGCCACGCTTGAACTTCGGATACAGTTCAGCGAAACGGCTTGCACGTTCCTCGATCGCCTCACGGTAGCCGCCCTTGTCGGCAAGCACCTGAATGGCTTGGGATACGTTGTATCCGCGTTCCGGAAGCTGCACTTCCTCGCCGATGATCATGTCGCTTTCCTTGATCTGACGGGCGAACAGGCGGTTGAGATTGACCAGCAGCGGGCGAATCGCAAGTCCAATGACGAATGCGGCCACGGCGAACAGCAGCAGCGTGCCAATCGACTTGAGCCAATGCCCATCATAGAAGCCGGCAATCGTCTCGCGGAACGCGTCAATCGAATAACTGAATGGCACGAACGGGTAGACCATGCGGAAGAATTTCGGCATCATCTCAATCGGATACAGGCCGGAAGCGCCCGGAATCTGCACGATAATCAACGCGACGCACAATCCCTTGCCGATATGCATGAACGTGGTCGATAGGGCGAATGTGATGCTCAGATACACCAGCGATGTGATGATGCCGGTAAGCACGAACAACTGTGCGTTCACGGTCTGCACGCCAAGCAGCAGGTCGCCGATGGTGGTGATCGTGCCTTGAGCCGCGCCCATGATGCCGAGCAGCATGTAGCGGGCGAAATACTTTTCGGAAGCGGTCAGGTCGAGGTCTTCGAGGCCTTCATCGTCGACCTCCACCTTGAAGATCACCACGAAGGCGAACGCGCCCACCCACAGGGCCAGATTGGTCATGAGCGGGGCCATGCCGGAACCGTAGGAGTTTATCAGGTATACGTTCTTCGTGTCGATCACGGTGGGGGACTGCATGAACGAGGCGATTTTCTCCGTGTCGAGGGAGCTGCCGCCGGTCAGGCTTTTCAGCATGTCGACGCTGCCGAGCGCTTTCAGGTCGGTGCTGACGGTGATGAGTTTGTTCTCCACCTGTTCAAGCTGCTTGTCGGTGTTCTGCAGGGTGGTGCGGGTGTCGTTCGTTACCTGGTCGAGCTGGTCGAGTATGGCGGAGGTTTGGGTGACGATGGTGTTTTGGCTGGTCACGGTGCCAGACAGCGTGCCTGCGGTCATGGCGAGCGAGCTCAGGCCTGAATTGAGCTGGGGGAGCGCGCCGGAATTCAACGTGTTGCGGGCATCTCCCATGCTTTTCAGCGAATTTTGCGTGCTGGTATTGAAGTCGGTGGCGAGTTTGGACACGCTGTCGGACGTGGATTGTGTGTTCTCGCTCAACGTTTTGAGGTCATTGAGCGTGCCGGCGGCCGTGTTGTTGGTGTCTTCGAGCTTTTTGATGATGTCTTGGTACTGCGCGTTGTCGCTGACGTTCTTGAGCTTCTCGATGAGCCGGGCGTTGCTGTCGGTTACGCTTTGCATGTTGCTGACGGCCTGCTGCGCGGTGCCGCTCGCGGAAGAGACGGCCGTGGTCACCTTGTTGATGCTGGTGGTGGTGTCGCTGGCGGCCTGCGAAATCAGACCGGAACCGTTCTCCAAAGCGGTGTTGGTGTTGGCAGTGAAGGTATTGAGGCCGTTCTGTGCGGTGCCGATGGCGGTGGCGGTGTTCGCCAGGCCCTTGCCGGCGCTTGCTGCGGCCAGCTGCACGTCGTTCATTGCCTGACGTGCGGATTGCGTTTGTTGCGGCACGTTGGCGAGCTGTGCGTCAAGATCTTCGATGGTGGAGCGGATGAGGTTTACGTTCTTCTGGGTTTTGTCGAGTTCTGCTGTGGTTTCGTTGACGAAGGAGTTGGTTTTGCCGTTGATGGTGCCATTCGTGGAGTTCACGGCTTTAGTGAGCACTTCGCTGACGGTGGAGACAAAGGTGTTGTTGACGGTACGGTCAACGGTGGTCGCGCCTTGGTCGGTGATTTTCGGGGAGATTGGGCTCGATTTTTCGTTGACATAGTATTCCAGCGTCGGCCGGTTCTTGCTGTCGGTCACGACGTTGGCGAGATTCTCGCTGAAATTGGAGGGGATGATGATCGCCGCATAGCAGTCGCCGGACTGTACCGCTTCCATCGCTTCGGCCTTGCCCATGAATTCCCAGCCAAGCTGGTCGTTGTCTTTCAGCGTGTCTTCGATCTGGTCGCCGAGGTTCATTTTGCCGAGCAGGGCGTTGTCGGTGCCTTTGTCGACGTTGGCCACGGCAACTTTGATGCCTTGGGTATTGCCATACGGATTCCAGAATCCGTAGATGTTGAACCATGCGTACAGCGGCGGAATGATGGTTATACCGATCATGATGACCCAGGCGGCAGGTACGGTGACGAGTCGTTTGAGGTCACGACGCAGAATCTGCAGTACGTTGCGCATTGTCTCCCCAGTCCAATGGATGTTCGACCGTGTTCGCGCGTAGCGATACGTTATCCGTAGCGCTACGCCTTCCGTATCGTAATACTCGCTCTCGGACAAATTTGGGCACAGGCGTAAATACGATCCGCTCATGACTGAATAAACATGACAAACTGCGGCAGGACTGTGAATCTTGCTGTTGGCGACCGCACAACTTGCCTTCTGTGTCTGCGCAAGTCGAGTCTGCTGTCTGCACATCTTGTGATTGCGAGATGACATGTGACTTGTGCAGACAGAAATCGCAGGTTGTGCGGGTTGCGCACAAACAATCCTCTCGTGTGGCGCACTGCGATTGGATTTTGGTAGCGTTGTGCAGGGAAGGACGAATAGTATGGGCAAAACCGAAGAAGTGAGCGCGGCCATCGCCGACGAAACCGAAATCGCGGCGATTGAAGAGGGCGGCATCATTGCGCAATCGCATGCGCAATCGCAATCGGCGGAAGATGACGGCAATCCTGCCGACCGCAGACTGCCGCTGATTGCACGTATTTACGGCATCGTCATGTTGATCGAAGGCGTGGTGACGTTGCCGATCATCGTGATTTCCTGCCTGTATGCAGTCCACGCCGCGCTTTCCGGCAAACTGGCGTTTGGCACGCTGAATCTCACCACTATTCTGTCGGTTATTCATGCTGTGGTGCTGCTGGTCTCCACCGCATGCCTTGCGATTTTCGGCATGCTGCTGATTCTCAACAAGCGTCGGCATATCGCGCAATGGACGTATCTGATGATTCCGCTCACGCTTGCGGAAGGCCTATTGTCGTTGTCGTTGCAGGGTTTGGGTGTGAATCTGATCAGTCCGACCGTGCAGCTGCTCGTATTGGTTGCGTTGCATATCACGGCTGATCCGTCGCTGCGCGAGGAGCGACGTTTGCAGTTCGCGCTTCGTCGTTTGGATGCGCGCAGCGAGTATGAGACGGCTGTTTCGAAGGGTATGGCCGGCCGTGATCTGACTGGCAAAGGCTACATTTCGTTGGATTTCTTCAACTTGTTCTGGCTGTTTGTGGTCGGTTGCGTGTTTGGTCTGGTAGTGGAGACGCTGTACCATTATGTGCTGTTCGGCGAATGGCAGGATCGCGCCGGTTTTTTGTGGGGGCCGTTCTCGCCTATCTACGGTTTTGGCGCGGTGATCCTGACGGTGTTGCTCAACCACTTGTGGCGGTCGAATTGGATGCTGATTTTCTGCGCGAGTGCGGTGATTGGCGGCGCGTTTGAATATTTCACCAGCTGGTTCATGGAAGTTGCGTTCGGTATTCGCGCGTGGGATTACACGGGTCAATGGCTGTCGATTGATGGGCGCACATCCGGCAAATACATGTTTTTCTGGGGAATACTCGGCTTGGTGTGGGTGAAGCTGATTCTGCCGCATTTGCTTGCGATGATTCAGCGTATTCCGTGGAAGATTCGCTATACGTTGACGGCGGTGTGTTTCGCGCTGATTTTCGTTGACGGCGTGATGACGTTGATGGCGCTGGATTCCTGGTATTCGCGTATGGCGGGTATTGCGCAGAATTCGCCTGTTTCGCAATTCTTCGCCACGTATTTCGACGACGACTTCATGGCCAATCGGTTCCAGACCATGACGCTCGACCCGTCCACGGCCAGCCGCATGTAGTGGTTGACTGCTTTATGGATGACTGCCTTATGGCCTAGATGGCGAAGCTTTGTGGAAGAACGCGGATGGTGGCGTCCGCTGTTGGTTGCGCCGTGCGCGGCTGCATGTGACCTGTGCCCGCACGGCCTTTGTGGACTCGGTACGCTGCGACTTCTGCGCGCTTATGCGGCGAAGCTTTGTGCGAGCTGGCGGATCAGATCCGGCCTATGTCCACTCCATGAGGAGTTCGGTGAGATGACGACCGGAATCTGCTTGAAGCCAGCGTTTTTGATCTGTTCGAAGGTGGACGGGTTCTTCGTCAGATCAACGGTGTCGTAACGCACGCCCAGCTTTGCAAGCTCTTGTTCGGTGGCTTCGCATTGCGGGTTGCTCGGATTGGTGAAGACGGTCACGGTCATTCGATTTCCTCCCTATGCAAAAATGGCTTCCGTCGTTTGCGAAAGCCGTGTCGGCCACGTTCTTCGGTTATGCTCGCTTACGCAAGCCACTATCTAGCATACACACTACCGGTAGTGGTGTGTCGTGAGTTTCCTCACTGTATATAGTGGGGAATTCCCCAGAATTCCCCAAAATACGAACGTTTGTTCGAATATGTCTAGTGTACCCCAAACCACGGAATTCGCGTCCAAGCGCATGTCGAAACTGCTTCTAGTGCTGTTTCTAATGCTGTCGGATGGGCACAAGATGCGTTTCGGGAGGTCGTGAAATGACATCGAGTCTGCGATGACTGTAGCGGTGAATGTGTTGAATAAATGTTGAATCGGACCATTTGATCCATTAGACTGCAGAAACAAGAAAGCCTCGGAAACCGTTGAAAACATTGCCTTCCGAGGCTTTTCGCATGTGCCCCCCGTGGGATTCGAACCCACAACCCACGACTTAAAAGGACGCTGCTCTAACCGTTGAGCTAGAGGGGCAACAGTGAGACAGTATACAGCATATTTACGCAAAACGCCACACGAATCAGCTGTAAGTAACAAAAAACGTGGATTATCACCAAGTCATCGCCGAATCATCATCGAATTCTCGCGAATCGCAGCGTCATTTCTGCATATCTGCTCGTACAGTGGAACGCATGTCATGTACCACGATTCTTGTAGGCAAGAAAGCCAGCTACGACGGATCCACCATCATCGCACGCGACGATGATTCCGGTTCCGGCCGTTACGATCCGAAGAAATTCATTGCGGTCGCACCGCAAGACCAACCGAGGCATTACCGCAGTGTGCTCAGTCATGTCGAAATCGACCTTCCAGACAATCCATGCCGATACAGCATCGTGCCGAATGTGCTGCCGAATCGCGGAATTCTCGCGGAAGCGGGCGTCAACGAGCGCAACGTGGCGATGAGCGCCACCGAAACCATCGCAGTCAACGAGCGCGTGATAGCCGCTGATCCGCTCGTTAAACTGCAACCGGCGAACGAAGCCACTAACACCCCCGAAGTCCCGGGCGGAATCGGAGAAGAAGACGTCATCACCCTTGTGCTGCCTTACGTAACCACGGCACGCGAAGGCGTTGCACGTCTTGCCGAACTGCTTGAAACATACGGTACCTACGAATCGAACGGCATCATTATTTCCGACGTAAACGAAATCTGGTATGTCGAAACGATCGGCGGGCACCATTGGATTGCCCGCCGCGTGCCGGACGACTGCTATGCGACCATCCCCAACCAGCTCGGCATCGACGATTTCGACTTCGACGACGCCTTCAACGCCCAGCGCGAATTCATGTGCAGTGCCGATTTGCGCGAATTCATGGACGCGCACCACCTTGACCGCACTATGAGCGCGACTGCAAGTAGTGGCTTCGGATTCCAGCTGACTAGCGCTTTCGGAGACGCCAGCATGAACGGTGGCGGCAATAGCAGTAGCGGCGCGGCGCTGGGTCACAACCATTTCAATCCGCGCACGGTTTTCGGCACCGCCACCACCAAAGACCGCATCTACAACACGCCGCGTGCCTGGTACATGCAGCGCTACCTTAATCCAAGCGAGGATTGGGATTCGCCGGCCGCCCGCTACACGCCCACGTCCGACGATATTCCGTGGTGTCGTGTGCCGGAGAACGCTGTGACGCTCGAAGACGTCGACTTCCTGATGAGCGCGCACTTCGAAGGGACCCCTTACGATCCGTATGGCACGCTCGGAACGTCGGAAAGCCGCCATCGCTACCGTTCGATCGGTATCAACCGCACCGGGCATATGGTGGCCATGCAGATCCGTCCGTACGCGCCGGAAACCAGCCGTTCGATCATGTGGATTTCGTACGGTTCCGGCCCCTTCACCGCGGCCACGCCGTTCTATGCGAACGTCAACGATACGCCCGCCTACCTGCGCGACACCACGCCGGAAGTCTCGACCAGCAACCTGTACTGGGCGAACCGTTTGATCGCCGCGCTCGCCGACGCGCATTTCTACGAAACCAGCAATGCGATCGAAGAATTTGCGGAATCGGCCCGCGCTTACGGCCATCGTCTGGTGGAACGTACTGATGCCGAATTGCGTGAGATGTCCGCGCAAACGAGCGTGTCCGAATCGCAAGAGAGTGCAGGGGCCGCGGAGATTACGGAAAACGCAAGTATTGCAACCATCGCCAGACTGCAGCAGTCCAACGAAGAAATGGCGGAATACTTGCGCACTCACGTTACGAAACTGCTTAACGACGTGCTCTACACGTCCAGCAATCTCATGCACAACAGTTTCGCCATGTCCGACCGCTGGAACTGAGCATAAAGTCCTGAAATCCGGCAAACCCGTCCCAATGAGCCAGGTTTCCGCGCTCGGGGAGGTGCCGCATGAACGTGGGCTGTTGGAAGCGTCAGTGCTGTTTCCAGCAGCCTCACGGCTGCATCCTCACCTCCGTACGTCAGTTTTTGCCCATATCTCGCTTATATATGGCAGATTTCGAGAGCTGACACGAGGCATTTCGCTTATATATGGCACTCGTGCTTGGTAACAAGGCGACTTCGGGGGTAAAAATATACCCTCTAAGTCACCTTGTTACCAAGGGTATCTGCCATATATAAGGCAGATAGTGCCGATCAGTTGAACCCGACGACGTGTTCCGCCACGAAATATCCCTTGCGAATCACGAAACGACCGATCGACCCGCGCAAATTCAACGCACGAGACATGGCCTTCTTGCGCACATCCTTGTAAATAGTGGGGGAATACGCCTTAATGTCGTCCCACATATCCTTTTTCTTCTCATAATTTTCCGGATCGCGAGACAAAATCATGAACACGCTTGCCACGGAACTTTCAATCGCCAGGAAGTGGATCATATAACGGTATAGGCCGTCTGGCACCGTATCGCGTTCCGGAGTGGCACGCACCATGCACTGGTTGACGAGGCGCAGCTGGTCGACGCGGCGGATCATCACATCGGTCTGCACGCTTTGCCCGTCGCGCCCGATGAAATAGTGGTAGAACGGCGTATCCAAATACTTCATGGTCTTCACCCACGGGAACGGCTGGTACGCGTAAATGAAGTCCACGTAGAACGTGTGCTCCGGCAGCTGCATGCCGGACTCTCGCACCACGGCGGTGCGGTACGTCAGCGCGTGCATGAGAATGTATTCAGCCAAGCCGAAATGCCCAAGATCGTTCCAGGCCAGGCGCGCGCCGGCCTTCATGGCATGGCGGAAGTTCACCACATGCTTGTTGCGTTTGCCAACTTTGTCATACACATAATTAGTGACGAGCATGTCGATCGGCTCGGTGGAATCGGCCTCTTCGCGCAGCACGGCCATGACCTGTTCGAGCGATTCGGGACCAACCCAATCGTCGGCGTCCACAACCTTCACATACATGCCGCTTGCCGCCGCGATGCCGGTATTGACGGCCCCGCCGTGCCCCTTGTTTTCCTGATGAATCGCGCGCACGATGCCCGGATAGCGGGCCTCGAATTTCTGCGCCATTTCCAGCGTGCCGTCGGATGAGCCGTCATCCACGATCAGCACTTCGATGTCGTTGTTGCGCTTCGCTGCGATTAACGACATGACGCATCGTTCCAAATATTCGGTCATGTTGTACGCGGGCACCACGAAGGTGAGCGTCTTCTTCTCCTGCATAGTCTTCCTTGGTCGGCCGAGGTGACCTACCGCGCGCGGCGCGTGGTCACTGCGTAACGAAACTAACGTAGCACCTTGTTCGCTTCAGGGGAACGGTTTGTACGCAATAGGCACCCTGAATAGCGCAGTCTGCACCTGAAATTTCCCTTAAGGGTACCGTTGTTGACGATTCGTCAGTTTTCGCCGATGTTTATTGGCTGTTGTGCTGATTGGCTGTTGCGCTGCTTGCGATGACTGGGTGCGGCTGGGTTTTACGATTGTTGTTCGGCTGGTGCGTCTTGGCTTCCGGCTGCGCCTTGTTCGGTATTCTGTTCAGCGTTCTGCCCGGCTGGGCTTTCCGTATTGTTTTGTGATTGTGCTTCTTTTGCGGCCTTGCGCTCACGTTTCGCGATTTCCTTGATTTCGCGCCTTTCCTGCTTTTCCGCCTCTTTTGCGGCTTTGTCGCTTTCGAAACGCAGTTCCGGCTTGGCTTCCATGCGGCTCAAGCCATGCCAGGCCAGATTCACGATGTGCGCGGCGATCTGCTCTTTGCTGAGTTTACGCTGGTCCGCCCAATACTGGCAGGTATATACGGTCATGCCAATGAGCATCTGCGCGTAGTATGGCACGCCTTTGGCCGGCAGATGCTGGCGTTTGAACGCTTCGGCGAGAATGTCTTCCACGCGCAGGGCGATGTCTCCCAAAAGCGAATTAAACGAGCTGGCCGGATCGGTTTTTGGCGAATCGCGGGTGAGCACGCGGAATCCTTCGGCATTCTCCTCAACATAGGTGAGCAGCGCCAGCGCCGTGCGTTCCACGATTTGGCGGGGGTGTGCTTGTGGGTCGGACAGCGCGTTGATGAGCGTGTCGGTAAGGGCGCGCATTTCGCGGTCCACCACCACAGCGTACAGGCCCTCTTTGCCTCCGAAATGCTCGTACACAATGGGTTTCGACACTTTTGCGGTGGCGGCGATCTCCTCCACGCTCACTGCTTCGAAGCCCTTCGATGCGAACAGCGAACGACCGATTTCGATGAGCTGCTCGCGCCGCTGATACGACGTCATTCTGGATGTATTGGCCATGTCGTCCAGTTTTTCACGTCCCGTGGATAGCTCCTTGACCGTCCGCCCCCCTCCACGTAGCGTCCGATTCTGCAGAATCGGACACGTGTGTCATATTGACAATGCTTCATTGCAGCTTTAATATATTTAATAAATAATAAATTTTATTAAAGGGGGTGATGTGGACCATCTACCAGAATGGTTGGCCAACCTTGCGGAGGAGGATTTGGCCTTCATCAAGAACTTCGTGCTATCGTCAGGATCTCTGAAGCAAATGTCCCAGCTGTATCAAGTCTCCTACCCGACCATGAGGATCCGGCTTGACAGGCTTATCGAAAAAATACGGTTGAACGATAACGAGACGGAGGATCCATTCATCCTCTTGGTGAAGAGTCTCGCCATTGACGATAGATACGACGTCGACACGGCTCGAATACTCATAGACGAGTACAGAAAGAGAAAGGATGAATCATGAGCTGGACATGGATCGCATTATTGATTGAGATCCTAGGCGTAATCGCCGTATTCGTTCTGGTCTTCCTCATCGCGAGGAGCCTGATTCGCTACGCAAATTCCCTAAAGAAAGTAGGCAGTCCTTCAAAGCAGGCAGCAGAAGACAAAAAAATCACTCTTCATGATTTATAAAAGCGTTACCGGATATATCACCTAGATGATTGAAGACGCTGTTTTACGTGAGAGGTGTAGAAAATAACATGATGATGCGTTTCTTCGAAAACGTCGAACGGTTGCGGAGTTTATTTCGAAGTCAAAAATCGCATTACCGATGTCTTACATGGTAGAGCACCTTATTCTTCTGGCGAATCGGACATTCGTGGTGCGTCCGCGGGGCGGAGCCGGTGTGTCCGTTGCGCTTTTTAGGCTGGAGTCATGGATACGAATGTGATTATTGCGATTGTCGCCGTCGCCGTCATCGCGGCAATTCTGGTGATTGGCGGTTGGTGGCTCGGTAAGACCCGCAAGAACGCCGTCAACAAGTCCACTGAGGATGCGAAAGCGGTTGCTGATGCCCGTCTTGCTGCGGAAGCAAAGTCGGCTGCGGCTGATTCTTCCACGGTGAAGCCGTCCGTTGATTCCAATGTTGATGCAGCTGAAAAAGCTCCGGCTGAAAGTCAGCAGAAGTCCTCAGCTCAAGCTTCCTCTTCCGAAACGGCGGCTCCTGCACCAGCCACCAAAGCCAAGCCCGAACCGGTTCATGAAACCCCCGAATCCGCCGGCACGCGCATGCAGCGTCTTAAGGCGCGCCTGTCGAAATCCGGCAATCCGTTCGGCAAGGCTCTGTTCAACATTCTTGCGAAGGATCAGCTTTCCGAAGCCGACTGGGAAGACGTCGAAGACACCCTCCTGCTTGCCGACGTGGGCGCGGAAGCCAGCGAACAGCTCGTCGAGGAACTACGCAACGACGCCCGAATCGCAGGCCAGTCCGATCCGGCCGAAGTGCGTGCCGCGCTGAAGGACAAGCTGTTGAAGCTCGTAGGCACTGACACGGATCGCCGCCTCAATGCCAATAAGGAGGGTGCCAACAAGCCAAGCGTCATCATCATGGTCGGCGTGAACGGCACGGGCAAAACCACCACTGCGGGCAAGCTTTCCCGCCTGCTTGTTTCCGAAGGCAAGCGGGTCATGTTGGGCGCTGCCGATACCTTCCGCGCGGCCGCCGCCGACCAGTTGGAAACTTGGGGTGCCAAGGTCGGCGTCCCGGTCGTGCGTTCCGACAAGGACGGTGCCGATCCGGCGTCCGTCGCATTCGAGGCCAGTGCCAAGGCCAAGGAAGAGAACGCCGACGTGCTCATCATCGACACTGCGGGCCGCCTGCAGAACAAGGCGAACCTCATGGACGAGCTCGGCAAGATCCGCCGCGTTACCGAAAAGAACCTTCCGGTCGACGAGGTGTTGCTCGTGCTCGACGCCACCACCGGCCAGAATGGCATGACCCAGGCCAAGGTGTTCGCCGAAGCCATCGGCATTACTGGTGTGGTGCTCTCCAAGCTCGACGGCTCCGCAAAGGGTGGCATTGTGATTTCCGTGCAGAAGGAGCTTGGCGTGCCCGTCAAGCTTGTCGGCCTCGGTGAAGGCCCGGACGATCTCGCCCCGTTCGATCCGGAAGGCTTTGTCGACGGCATCCTCGCCTGAGCTGATTGTGCTCCCGAGAAAGCCTCCCCGCGTGGGAGGCTTTCTTTTTACCCCCGACCAGTCCTATTTCGCTTGCTTATATATGGCAGATGCTTTTGGAGAAAGCCGACTTAGAGGGTATATTTGTGAGTGAGAGTGCCATATATAGGCGAAATGTTTCGCGTCAGTCCTCCAAATCTGCCATACATAAGACAGATACGCTGAAAAATGGGCTGATATTGGTTTGGCCTGAGAGCGGTGCGTAATTTGAAACAAAACGTGCCAGCCGCTTTATTCCGCCGTTTTCGGTTGACGTAATGGCGAGATGGCGTTACCTTGCTGTAACACGTCGTAACGTTTTCAAAACGCGGGCGGCGTTCCATACCGTTTTGTCAGCCCCATACGATGGGGCCGGAAATGTGAACTCAAAAAGAAAGAAAGAGGAGGGTGACATGGGTCAGCTTGATTCTGGAAATGCCGCGTGGATTTTGACGTCCGCGTCCCTTGTGTTCCTCATGACGCCGGGTGTGGCGTTCTTCTACGGTGGCATGGTCCGCGCAAAGGCCGTGCTGAACATGATGATCATGGAGGCGGCCGCTCTGTCCGTCACAATGGTGATCTGGGTGCTGTGGGGCTGGTCCATCGCCTACGCAGGCACTTCGGTCGGCGGTGTCTTCGGTGATCCGGCCACGGGCTTCCTGCTGAAGGATTCCATGGTTTCCGACGGCGGTGTCTTCACGTCGGCTTCACTGAACTCCAACAACTACCCGGTCAGCGTCGATGTGGCGTTCCAGTCCGCATTCGCCATGATTACCGTCGCTCTGATTTGCGGCGCTATCGCTGAACGTGTCAAGTACTCCACGTGGATGATTTTCGTCGCGCTGTGGATTACCTTCGATTACGCTCCGCTCGCCCACATGGTGTGGAATGGCGGTCTGCTGAGCGCTGACGGCGCGATCTCCCAGGCCATCGGCGCTGCCGCCCACGATTTCGCAGGTGGTACGGTCGTGCACATCAACGCTGCAGTCGCCGCTCTGGTGATTGTGTTGATCATCGGCAAGCGCAAGGGCTTCGGCACCCAGCCGTTCCGTCCACACAATGTTCCGTTCGTGATGCTTGGCGCCTTCCTGCTGTGGTTCGGATGGTTCGGCTTCAACGCCGGTTCCGCGTTTGCCGCCAATGGCACCGCAGGCTACGCTTGGGTTTCTACTTCCGCTGCAACCGCCGCCGCAATGCTCTCTTGGGGCTTCACTGAGAAGATCCGCACCGGCCACTACACCGCCATGGGTGCCGCTTCCGGCATCGTCGCAGGTCTGGTTGCCATCACTCCGGCCGCCGATGTGGTTTCCCCGCTGTGGGCCATCGTGCTCGGTGCCATCGCTGGCGTGCTCACCTGCCTCGCTTGCGGCCTGAAGTTCAAGCTCGGCTACGATGATTCTCTCGACGTTGTCGGCGTCCACGGCGTCGGCGGCTTCACCGGCACTGTGCTCATCGGCTTCTTCGGCGAAGGTACCGGCCTGTTCGCAGGCGGCAACTGGAAGCAGCTGGTTGTGCAGCTCATCGTTGCCCTCGTCGCCATCATCTGGTCCGCTGTTGTCACCGGCATCATCGCCTTCGCTCTGGAGAAGACGATTGGCTGGCGTGTCACCGAAGCTCAGGAAGTCGGCGGTATTGATCTTGCCGATCAGGGCGAACGTGCTTACGATTTTGCTGGTACCGCCAGCTCTGTTCTCAAGGAGGTGAAGTGAGATGAAGCTCATTACCGCTATCATTCAGCCGCATAAGCTTGACGATGTCAAGGAGGCCCTCGCTGCCGCAGGTGTCCACGGTCTGACCGTGTCTGAGGCTAACGGTTACGGCCGCCAGCGTGGCCACACCGAGGTTTACCGTGGCGCCGAATACACTGTGGATCTCATTCCGAAGATTCGCATCGAGGTGCTGTCCGACGACGCCGATGCCGAGACTCTGGTTGGTGTGATCGTCAAGTCCGCCGGCTCCGGCACCATCGGCGACGGCAAGGTCTGGGTTGCCCCGCTTGATTCGGTGACCCGCGTGCGCACCGGCGAGACCGGCTCTGCCGCTATCTGATAATTCATTCGGATAGATATTAAGGATCCCGGGCTTGGGTTCGGGCTATCAATAGACAGATCCCCGTACGTGCTTCGCGCCGTGCGGGGATTTTCATACGTTTTTCGCTTCAGATTTTCTGCTTCGGATTTCACCACTTTCGCTTTTATCTGCTCAGATTTGCTTGTTTTTGCGAAGATTTATAAGGATTTGCTATGACTTCAGCGGTTGATGGTCTTAAACAACGTTTCATGGATATGAGTCAGCCGGATGCCGACGGCGTGTACCGCGATGGTGCGGCGAAGCGCAAGGCTCGTACGGATCTGGCCATGGATTGCCTGACGAAGTTGTGGCAGGAGGCCTGCCAGACGGTTTCTTTTGACGTTCCGCAAGCTGGTATTGGCCTTGGCGCGGTCGGTTCGTTGGCTCGCGGCCAAGTGGGACCGAGTTCCGATCTTGACTTGGTGGTCATTTATGAGCCTCACGCGCTCACTGACCAGCAGCTCAATGAGCTTGCCAACAAATTGTGGTATCCGATTTGGGATTCTGGTCTTGATCTTGACCAGTCGGTGCGTACCCGCGCGCAGTGCGAGGCGGTCACCGACCATGATCTGCCCGCCGCGATGGGTTGGTTGGACGTGGTGCCGATCGCGGGTGATACGCAGCTGATCGAATCCACGGCTATCTCCATTTTAGAGCGTTGGCGTAGGGCCGCCCGTAAGCGCTTGCCTGAATTGTTGGGTTCCGCCAAGTCTCGTTTGGATGAGTTCGGCCGTATGGCGTACGGCAATCAGCCTGATATTAAGGAGTCTCGCGGTGGTTTGCGTGATTCCGTGCTGGTCTCCGCGCTTGCCGCTTCTTGGCTTGCCGACCGCCCGCACGGCCAGTATGACGATGCTGTCGAACGGTTGCTGGATGTGCGTGACTGCATTCATTTGGTTGCCAATAAAGACACGAATATGCTGCTCGCTCCCTATCAGGCGAGGGTTTCGGCGATGTTGGGTTTGGCTGATCCGACGTTGCCGAGTGGCGAGCGTGAGGCGAAGTCGATTGATGATTTGCAGACGTTGCTTGCGCGTGTTGGTCGTCAGATCGCGTTTTCGCTTGATTCCACGGCTTCCCGTGCTGAGCATTCGTTGACTCATGAGAAGCCTCGTTTTGCGTTTTTTCAGGTGTTCCAGCCTCGTGGCGGCGGTAAGCGTCAGGCGCCTACGTTTGATGTGGTCGCGCCCGGTATTGCCAAGCATGAGGAGGAGATTGTGCTTGCGCCGGGTGCCGATCCGAAGTCTGATCCGTGCCTTGCGTTGCGTGCGGCTGTTGCTGCGGCTGAGTTTGGTCTGCCGATTGCGCCCGGCACGTTGCAGAATCTGAAGTCATGTCCGATTGATGATCGCACGTGGAATGATGAGTCGCGTAGTCTGTTCTTGCGTTTGCTTGCGAGCGGTCCCGCGTTGTTGCAGGTGTGGGAGGAGATTGATTTTGTTGATATTCCGGGTCGTTTGATTCCGGAATGGTTGGCGATTCGTAATCGTCCAAGCGCTTCGGCCGTGCATCGTTACACGATTGACCGTCATTCGGTTGAGGTGGTCACGCGGCTTGGCCGTGAAACACCTCGTGGACACCGTTATGATGATCGGCATTATCAGGCGTTGCTGTTGGCTGGTATTCTGCATGATATCGGCAAGCGTCCGGGGGTTGCCGATCATGCTGCGGAGGGTGCCCGCCATGCGTCTACGGTGTTGAAACGTATGGGTTTTGACCGTGACATTATTTGGTGGGTCACGTTGCTGGTGCGTGAGCATCTTACGTTGTCGGAGTTTGCGACTGGTCAGAATCCGAATGATCCGAATGTTGGCGACGAATTGGCCTCTCGTCTTGATCATGATCCGCTGCTGCTTGACATGCTGTTCGATCTGACTCGTGCTGACGGTTCGTCGTTGGGTGCCACGGCCGGCGAGACCATTTCCAAACAGTACGGCTGGAGTAAATGGCGCGAAACCCTTGTCCGAACCATGTACAACGCCACCCGCTACCACATGTGAGGCCGCGTAGGCTGTGAGCGAATACCCGGCAAAGCGACATGGTTGCCGATGCGGTACCCGCCGCGTCGTCGGAAACCCATCGTTTAAGAAAAAGTGGGGAACATATCACCTTCAGTTCACTTAAGCAAGTCAAAACCAGGGGAATAGGTACCCGTACGAAAAATGTCCCCAAGTTGTCCACTTGGTTATCCCCATTTGGTGGATAACTCGGTATGTTTTCCACATAGTTATCCCCAGTATGTGGATAACTCGGGTTTTTTCGGCTTTCTTATCCACAGCAAATCGATTCGCGCGTGTCGTGCATCATCAACTCCAGCAATGCGGAGATTCCTCCAGAATCTCATCGCAACATCATTCGTGAAGTGGCACAGGTATTATGGTTTTTCCCGGTACACTACACATTGAAGAGCTGGAGAAGCATGGCGGAGAGCAATTCTTGGAACAACGGCCTGAATCAAGGGCAAAACCGTGGTTTTTCAGGCAATGGCAGCACTTCCGGAACATCCGGAGCGGCCATTCGCGACGCCATCTTCGACCGTGTGCCGCCACACGACGACGCCGCCGAAATGGCGGTGCTCGGCGGCATGCTCATGAGCAAAGACGCCATCGGCGAAGTCTCACAGATGATCGACATCACCGACTTCTACCAGCCGCGTAACCAAACCGTGTACGAAGCCATCATCAACCTGTTCTCCGCATCGCAACCCGTCGACGCGGTGCTGGTAGCCAATCAGCTGCTCAAAGACGGCGACCTCGAAAAAGTGGGGGGATCCGACTATCTGCACAGCCTCGTCGCATCCGTGCCGACCGCAGCCAACGCAACCTTCTATGCCGACATCATCCATCAGCGTGCCATCTTGCGCAATGTGATCGCAGCCGGCACCAAAATCGCGCAGCTCGGCTACACGGCCGAAGGATCCCAAGCCGAAGACGTCGTCAACCTGGCACAGGCCGAAGTCTACGAAATGTCGACCGGCAAAGTGAGGCAGGATTACGCGCCGATCGGCACCGTCATCACCAACACCCTTGACCAAATCGACCGACTGCAGAACGGCGAAGTCTCCAAAGGCGTGCCAACCGGATTCCGTGACATCGACGAAGTGACGCAAGGCTTGCAGCCGGGCCAGATGATCGTCGTGGCAGGACGTCCCGCCATGGGCAAGTCCACGCTCGGCGTCGATTTCGCACGAGCCGCCGCATTGCACCACAATATGACATCCGTGATCTTCAGCTTGGAAATGAGCAAAAACGAACTTGCGCAACGAATTATCTCCGCGGAAACGAATATTCCGTTGGCAGCCATGCGCCGAGCGGAAGATATTACGCAGGAACGTTGGAATATTCTCAATAATCTACAAGATAAACTGCAGAACGCACCATTATTCATCGACGATAGTCCGAACATGAGTTTGATGGAGATCCGTGCGAAATGCCGCCGATTGAAGCAGACGAACGATCTGAAATTAGTGGTGATCGACTACCTGCAGCTCATGACCTCCGGCAAAGCCGTGGAAAGCCGTCAGCAGGAAGTGTCTGACTTCTCGCGTGCATTGAAGCTGCTTGCCAAGGAATTGGAAGTGCCGGTGGTGGCGCTGAGCCAGCTGAACCGTGGCCCTGAAATGCGTCAGGACAAGAAGCCGCAGCTTTCCGACCTGCGTGAATCCGGTTCTATCGAACAGGACGCCGACGTGGTGTTCCTCGTACACAGGCCGGACGCCTACGACAAGGAGGATCGCCCGGGCGAGGCTGACATCATCATGGCGAAGCATCGTAACGGTCCGACCGACACCTTCAACCTCGCGTTCCTTGGCGCGTACTCCAAGTTCAAAGATATGCCGCAGGACTATCAGAGCCAGCAGGAGGTATAAGCATGGCGTGGAACTCATTCGCAACGCCGTTGATCGGCAAAGCCGTGCGAGCGGCCTCCCGATTGGCGCATGGCGGCGGTAGCGCGTTCCCCGGCAAAATCGTGGAACAGATCGACCCGCAATTCCTCGCACGCACGCTACAGCAGCTGCCGCTCGGCGTGGTGCTCGTATCCGGCACGAACGGCAAAACCACCACCACGCGCATGGTGGCAAGCATGCTGGAATCGTTGGGATTAAAGGTGTTTACCAACCCGACCGGATCGAACTTCACCCGTGGTGTGGTCTCGTCACTGCTGGCCGAAGTCTCGCTTGGCGGCAAACTGGACGCCGACATCGCCGTGCTGGAACTCGACGAAGCGTACGCGGTGCATTTCGTCAAACAAGTGCAGCCCGACTACTGCCTGCTGCTCAACGTGATGCGTGACCAGCTCGACCGTTTCGGCGAAATCGACAATACCGCGAAACTGTTGAGCAAAGCCGCCGAAGCGACCACCGGAACCGTGGTGCTCAATCGTGAGGATCCGCGCATCGCACGACTTGCAGACGTCTCACATACTGAAGATGGCGTGGAAGTGCGTTATTTCGGACTTGACGAGTCGCTGCGCAGTTTCTTTCCTTCCGACGATGACATGCGCACGACGGTTGATACGGAATCGGCAACTGATACTGAAGCGTCAGTTGGTATTGACTTGTCCGAATCTGCAGAATCGGACGAGAATACTGCGATTGACGATTCCTCGGCAATTGCGAAAACCGGGGAACATGCAGAAAAAACGAAAAATACAGCATCTGCGGAACGACTACCGGCTGACGTGACCCTGCTTGCCGTAGGCGACCATCGTGCCAGCTTCGGCATCGACGGCGAAACGTACGAAACCGGCGTGAAACTGGAAGGTGTGTACAACCTGTACAACGCGGCGGCCGCATTGGCCGTCGTACGCGCGGTCGTAGCCGACGCGCAAGCAATGTTCCTGCCGTTCGAAGAGAACGTAACCGACGAACTATTGCTACAAGTGGGAATCTCACAGCGCATGATCGATTTCGCGCACTCCACCACGCAATCCATGATCGGCGCGGCGGCCGAAGTCACTCCGGCATTCGGACGCGGCGAAGTCATCGACGTGAACGGTTCACCGGTGGAGCTGCTGCTCGTCAAAAATCCCATGGGATTCCGCCTCTCGCTCGCATCCTTCACCCCTGAAGGCTGCGACACCATGATTGCCATTAACGACGAATACGCCGACGGGCGTGACATGAGCTGGCTGTGGGACGTGGACTTCTCTTCGCTGCGAGACACTGGTGTGGCCATGGTTTCAGGCGTGCGCGCATGGGATATGGCGTTGCGTCTCGAATACGATCAGGTGCCGGTGAATAGCGTCAACACGGAACTTGAAGAGGCTGTCTCAACGTTCGTGAACGCGAATCCGGGTACCCCCAAGCACATTTACTGCACGTACACGGCAATGCTTAAAACGCGAGCGGTGCTCGGCAGAATCGCCGAAGTCGCCGACGCTGGCGTAGGCAAATAACGGCGCGCATCCGCGCAATCCGGCAAAACGTGCGAAAAACGCATGGAAAATCGGCGCAACGCATGAAACGCATGAAGAACGTATGAAACGCATGAGGGAGACGATATGAGCCAGACAATCGACATCGTGTCGCTATATCCGAAAGACATGAACATTTACGGCGACTCCGGCAACGTGCTCACCATCCAGCGCCGTCTCGCCCTATACGGCTACGAGCCGCGCGTGCACGCCTACAATCAGGGCGACGCGTGGCCCGAACACGTCGACATGATTCTGGGCGGCGGCGGCCAAGACACCGGCCAGAAAAAAATCATCGACGACTTCTTCAAACGTGCCGACCTGTTGCGCTCGCTGGCTGCCGATGGCACCCCCATGCTCATGATCTGCGGCCTGTACCAGCTGTTCGGCGAATATTTCGAAACGGTGGATGGTTCCCGACTCGACGGCATCGGCGTGATTGGCGCGTACACGGTCGGTCAGGAAGTTCGCATGATTGGCAATCTGACTGAGCATTCCGCCGATTTTGGCGATATCATCGGCTACGAAAACCATTCCGGCCAGACCTTCCTGCGCGAAGGCGTGCAGCCGCTCGGCACTGTCGACGCGGACGGCACCGGCAATAATGGCGAGGATCACACGGAAGGCGCACGCGTCAACAATGTGATTGGCACATACATGCATGGTTCGCTGCTGCCGAAGAACCCCGCGATCGCCGATTTTCTGATTCGTACCGCCGCGGAACGCCGATACGGTTCGTTCGATCCGGTTGCTGCAGGGCAAACGCAAGCGCAGCGTGTGGAACTTGATCGCATCAATACGATTGCTGGTAACGCGCGTCGCATGGCCATGTCACGCCCGCGCTGATCGGCCGTTCTTTTTTTGCGTGAGTTTTGCGCGATTCTGCTGTCCTGCGTTTTTGCGGCTTCGTTTTCGTTTTTCCGTACGCTGTGAGCATACGGCAGTGAGTCTTCCGCAGAATTGCGACAATTGACCAGTTTTGTTGGCTTTATTTGTGAAGATAATGCGATAGAGTGGGTACTACCATCACCTAAGGAGGTAATCATGGCTGATTTTGATTTTGGTGACGGCCTGCGTAAGGTCTTTCTCGCTGGCGTTGGTGCTTTGGCGACCACGGTTGAGAAGAGCCAGGAAATCGTTGACGATCTCGTCAAGAAGGGCGAGCTGACCGTCGAACAGGGCAAGGCCCTCAACGCCGAACTCAAGCACAAGGTCGCGGAGGTCAAGGAAGCCTCCGAAGCCAAGGCTGCAGAGGAAGCCAAGGAAGCGGAGCCTGAAGCCAAAGCCGAGTAACGTTCAATCGTTCCCATCGCCGTCTGCGCGTCGCATCACGTCCAGACGGCGATTTGCTATGTGCGTCATGCAAAACTTGCGCGGCATGCGAAACGTGCGAACAATCGCGTGCGAATCGTATGAAACATGCGAAACGTGCGAAATGTGCGAATCGCATGAAATACGCGGGGCGCAAGTCTCCCCATGAATCCCACTCATCGTAATCCGACCAACGTTTGCGAGCAGCGATATGTCTTTGAATTCCCCAATCGAGCCGGATGCGGCCCGCCCCGAAAGCGTGGAACCGGTCACACTCTCCGACCGAGTCAACGCGGTGATCAATCCGACGGCGGACCCCTCGCCCGACGCGGCGGCGGCAACGGCAGCCAAATCCGCGGAAAAAACGGGAATGCCGCAATCGCGCAAACAGAACAGCGCAACCTTTACGCAACCCGAAACCATCGGACTGTTCGGCCCCCGCAAAAACTCCTTCTCGCAGCGTTACCATCTAACGCGACGCGGCAAACTAAAACGACTTACGCAAATCGCACAAATCGTCAACCAGTTCGACATTGTGCACGGACTGACGCCCATCAAAATGCGTCTCATGCTCGAAGCGCTCGGTCCGACCTTCGTGAAAGTCGGACAGATCCTATCCATGCGATCCGAAATCCTGCCCCAATCGTTCTGCGATGAGCTGTCCAAACTGCGCGCCGATGCCGATCCTATGCCGTACGGTACGGTACTGCAGGTGCTTGAGGACGAATATGGTCGTCCTGTTGGCGAGATCTTCGAACATATCGACGCCACGCCGCTTGGCTCAGCGAGTCTTGCGCAGGTGCATCGCGCGAAACTTTCCACCGGCGAGGACGTGGCCGTAAAAGTACAGCGGCCGGGCGTGCGCGAAACCATGGCACAGGATGTGTCCATCATGCGCACCATCGCACGAATAGCCGCCAAAACCATGCACAGCGCGCAAGTGGTCGATCTCTCCGGCGTGGTCGAGGAATTGTGGGACACCTTCGAATCGGAAACCGACTTTTTGATTGAAACCCGCAATTTGGCGGAATTCAAACGATTCTGCGAACGCTACAAATACATGGACTGCCCGAAGCCCTACCCGGAACTGTGCACTGAGCATGTGGTGGTCATGGACTATGTGGAGGGCATCTCTGTTTCGCATCCCAACGAACTTATCGAAGCGGGCTACGATCTGAAGGAGATAGGCACCAAACTTGTGGACAACTATGCCACGCAAGTGCTTGACGAAGGCTTCTTCCATGCGGATCCGCACCCGGGCAACATCATGGTGCGCGGCGGGCGGATCGTGCTGCTCGACCTTGGTATGACGGGTCGGCTTAATGCCAAAACCCGTTCCGTGCTGAAGGCCATGATCTTTGCCGTCGCCAAACAGGATTCGCCCGCGCTTGCCGACGGTCTGCTGCGTTTCGCCGGTGCCGAGGCCGATCCGGAGGATTATCCGGCGTTATTGGCCGACTTGGACGTGATCGTCAAGGAATTCGGCACAGTGGATTTGGCCGAACTGGATATCGCCGCCATGCTCACCGCATTGACGCAAATGGCGCAACGACACGGCATTGAAGTGCCGAGCACCGTCACCACGGTCGGGCGTGCGCTGGTCACTTTGGAAGGCCTGCTCGACGAGTTCATTCCAGACGTGAATATGATTCAGATCATCTCCGACCATATCGCCGCAAGCACGTCGAAGAAGGATTTCGCCAAGGATGAGGCGAAATCGCTGGTTATCGAAGGTCATCAGGCGCTACACAGTCTGCTCGCTGCTGCCAATGAGCTGAAAGTGGCCTCCCGTATGCTTACGCGCGGCCAATTGCGCGTGAATATGGAGATGGTCGGCTCGCAGGAACCGATCCATCTGCTTGCCAACATGGTGAACAGACTTACGATGGCGCTGATTGTCGTCGGATTGTTCATCGGCTCGTCGATTGTGTACTATGCGGGCATCAAACCGGTGATTTTCGGCATTCCGATCGTTGGTTTCCTCGGCTATGTGATCGCGTTCATTTTGTCCGTCTGGATCGTGTTCGACATCTACTTCAAGGGGCGTAATTCGAAGAAACGATAGCTGATTGGCGATTCCGCGATGCACTACAATGGGTTTCCGTTCGTTTTATAGACTTCGCCGTTGCGGATTTCGTTGTTCCCCGTTGTCTCTCGTCGTTTCGTCAGGAGGTTGTGCATGGTCGATCGACAGCCGTGGCGTCCAATGACGTTCAATGAGGCGATCGACGTTTCCGCACGTGTCTCCCACAAGCGTGGGTTGCGTCGGCAGTTGCACATGCTGTACGCATTTGTGGCAGTGCTGGTGATCTCCGCGATTGCGGTGGCCGGATTTCCGTACGCATTGCAATGGCGCGCCTCGATCGCCACTTCCAAAACAGCCGACGAAGCCGCGCGCCATGTGCAGGGTTGGCCGTATTCCGAAACCGAGAAGGCGTTCGCCGCCGCCAAACGATACAACCGGAAAATTGCCGCATCCAACCAGACTGTGCTCGGAGAGGCGGCCGACCCGTTTTCGAACGCCGCCGGCGGATCCCATGCGGCCGGCGACTCGCTATCCGTCAAAGACGGGGAATACCAGTCCTTGCTGGACGCCGGAGGCGGCGTGATGGGCACCGTCCGCGTGCCGAAAGTGTCAATTAAACTGCCTATCTACCATGGCACCTCCATCGCGGCACTTGCCTCCGGTGCAGGGCATCTATACGGCACGAGCCTGCCGGTGGGCGGAAAAAGCTCACATGCCGTGATTACCGGACATCGTGGATTGGTGGAGGCAGCCATGTTCACCCGTTTAGACGAGGTGAATAAGGGCGATTTCTTCTATATCGAGATTATGGGGGAGACGCTCGGTTACGAGGTGGACAGCATTGATGTGATTGATCCGTCGGACACCGCCAAGTTGCGTGTGGTCAAGGGGGAAGACCGAGTCACGTTGATGACCTGTACCCCGTATGGGGTGAACACCCACCGTCTGTTGGTTTCCGGGCATCGCGTTACCATTCCGCAGCCCGCGCCTGATCCGGATACCATGCGCGATCCGATGGTCATGGCGATTGGTGCATGTCTTGGAATTGGAGTGCCTGGCTTGATACTGCTGTTTCTATCTGGTTGGCGACGTACTCCGCGACCGCGTATTATGCGGCATGCCGTGGTGCATCTCAGTACGTTGAAGAGGCATTAAAAATACGACAATATGCGCAATATTGTCTGATTATTTCCGTTTATAACCCCATATCATATGATAGTGACGGGAGAATTTGGGGTGGATGCCTTTATGTTGTAAACTTCTGACCCAATTCGTGCCCGGCATACTGTCAATGGTTGGGTGAATGCAATGGAATCTTCGGATTCCATATGAATGATGGGATGAAAACGAGGTTTTGCAGCGGTGAAAAATGCTTGTTTGCATAAAAGCGCAAAAGAGGCGCCGCTGGAATTCGTGATGCAAAGGTTTGCGAACCTATTTTCGATATTCGTTTCAATGCGATTTATTTCATCTGTGATGACTGTGGTCATGTTGGCTGCCATCGTTATCGTTACACCCCCCTCCACATCTGTTGCCGCTGTTGACAACACTTCGAATGTGCCGTTCGCAGATCATGTGGTGAAGAATGCCGTGAGCCCGGCCGGCTCCACCCTCGACCTGTTCGATTATTGGGTGCACCCGTATGGATGTGCAGACACGCAGGACAGCTACTGCAATGGCAGTTGGTTCAATCATTCTGATTCGGGCATCAACAAAGGCAAGCAGTTACGCTTCACTTACGGCGGTGAATCCTACAACGGGCAGGCCACCATCAACAAATGGACGGGAGGCGCCGCTCCTCGTAAAGGCATTGTCAAGCCGCTGCTGCAGGACGGTTATCCGGTAATCGCAGCCAATTAACTCTACTCATGGCAAGGCGGTGTGACCGACGGCACGCAATCGCTGAATTATCTGTTCGACACGAAGAACACCGATATGGCCGATGTCAAGAAGGTGTATCCGAACATCACCGGCCTATTGCAGCTCAAGAACGGGTATTACACATATGACAGCACCAAAAATTTCGCTTCATTGAACGACAAGAGCGTCGAAGGCCAATCATCATACGGCATGACGTTGTATGACACTCCTGCCGTACAGGCGACGTGGGGCAGTGCAGTCGGCGAATTCTTCCCCTTCAACTCAGCCACGGACGTGTTCAGTCAGAACGCAAATGGCTCGCTGTCGAACAAGATCGATTCGATGAACGCGGTGCTGAACCACTACTTCGGCATGCATTCGCAGGCAGAATTCATGCAGCCTGTCAACGGCACCATCAATGGAGAGGCGATGACTTTCGACTTCCAAGGCGATGATGACGTGTGGCTGTTCATAGACGGTGTACTTGTTGGCGATGTCGGTGGCATCCACAACAGCGCATCCCTGCACATTGACTTCCAAACGGGTTCTGTGAAAGTGAAAAACGCGGAAGGCAACGCCACCTACACTGACACGACGATTCGACAGATGTTTGCCGATGCGTATGGAGAGGATTCCGACGAATTCAAATCCGTGGAATGGTCCTCCGCCAATCCGAGCACTTTCTCCGATGGCAGCTACCACACGCTTGATTTCTTCTACCTGGAACGTGGCAACAACGAGTCCAATCTGAAGCTCAAGTACAATCTTGCCGACATTCCGGAAAACAACCTCGTCAAACTCGACCAGAGCGGCAATCGCGTGGCGGGGGCCGGATTTGAGCTGTACAAGGCTGGCAGCGACTATTCATACAACGCAGCCGGCCTGATCAGTAAAGGTGTGACCGGCAAGGATGGTACCTTCACCTTCACTAACTACGAAACCGGCAAATCGGTGAACTTCGCCGACTTGGCGCGCAACGGTCGTGGTATCACCCATTACGTGCTCAAAGAGACCAGCACTCCGCCCGGTTATAGAAAATCGCTGGACATACGGTTGCGGTATCAGATCAGCGAAACCGGTGAAGGAATTCTACTGTGCAATGAGGAAAGCGGCAGATGGGATTCAGGTGCCTGGTCCGTGCCGAACATGACCCTGACCGTGGGTAACGGCACGGACGTCTATGATATGGACGGTAACGTCCACAATGCCTCACAAGGCAAGGTGTTCGCGGTCATTCTGCACCGCAATGAGACTGAGGGCGGCAATGCGGAAACCGATACGTGGAACGGCGTCACCGGTAACGCACTGACCGGCTGGAGCTTGTCCGAAAATAAGGTGTCCAGTATGGACTCCGTGGTGGATCTGGCGCAGTCTGACGCCAATAAGGGCACGAGTTTTCTGCATTTCTTCGGCTTGGATTCGGAGGGTAAATACTCCACGAAGATCTCCAGTCTGCCTGGCGACATCTTCACCTACTATTTCATGCGCGCCGGCGCGGAGCAAATGAGCGCGTTGTATACGGTGGGTCTGTACTATACGGCCGCCGACAGTACGGCCGATATCAATGATGGCAATACGGTCCGTCTCGACACGGTTATGACCAGTCCGCACGGCGGTCAGTTCATCCGCAAATTCGGTGCACAGGTGGCTATTACCGACGTGCGTAACGCGCCGATCGTGCAGAAGGTAGACGATGCCGGCAATCCGGTGACAGGCGCGATGTTCGGCTTGTATGCGGCGAATCAGGTGAGTGCTGACGGCAAAACGTTGCTGGAAGGCGCCCAACCGCTGCAAACCTGTGTTACCAAAGACACTGATTATCCGTACCATATGGACGGTTCGTGCATGTTTGCCACGAAGGGCGTAGACAATGACGATGTGGCGGATAGCGGTGTCGATCTTGCCAACGGTGACTACTACGTGAAGGAACTTGAGGCGCCCGCCGGTTACGACATCAATGAATCGTTGGCGCATATTCATATTACGGACGATGGTATTTTCGCTGATGCCGGCACCGAGGAGGACGGTATTTCCACCGTGACGCATATCGGCGCGTTGAATAAGGTGTTGAAGCAGTTTGCCGCGAACCGCGACATCAACCACACGTTATCCGATTTGAAGGTCACGCAACTACGGTGCGTTGACCAGCAGTGCGTGGATGGTGGCAAGTGGCAGGAAACGCTTGACGGTGAGGAGCCGAAAACCGTGGATGTCACTTGGACCGGTGGCTTCGCAGACGGTTATCACACGCTGAAGAATAAGGACAACATAACGGATGATGGCTTCTCCAACGCCACCGGTTGGACGTACTATCGCATCAGCCAGGTCAAAGGCGAGGGTGCGGGTGCGTATTTCAATCTGAAAAACTCTGACTTGGCACACATTTTCACCGGGGCGAACGTGATTCGTGTGTCCGACAATCGCAAGGCCAGCTTGACGCTTACCAAAAAAGTCAAGGTTGCCGACGGCTATGACAAGCCGGACGATCTCGCTGCGCAGCAATTCCAATTCAAGGTCACGTTGAATGCCGATGACGCCGCCCAACTTCGTCAGGATGGCAAAACCGACTATTACCACGGTTCTATGACCAGCGCTGATGATGAAGAACTGGCCGAAGCGGTGGTGATGAAGCTGCAGCGTGCTTCCGAAACCGCCACTTCCGGTACTCTCGTCCGTTGTACTGCCATCGGTGATACCGACGATGCCAAGTGTGCCACGACCGAACCAATCAGACTGGCCAACCGCCAATCGCTGGCAATCGACAATATTGCGGACGACGTCACATATACGATTACGGAAACGGATCTGCCGAAAGGCTACGTGTTCGACAGTGCGAAATCCAGCAATCTGACTGGCACCATCACGCGCGCGAAGGGCACTGCGCATGCGGTGGTAGGCAACATCTACCAGCCAAACAATGTCACTTTGACCGCGGATGAATTCGTCAAGGCGGTCAAGACGGTGACTGGTTTGACGACCGGTTCGGCGGGTTCGTATCCGTTCGAATTCAAATTGCAGGCTACGCAAAACACACCACTGCCATCATGTCTGGCAGACGCGCTCCTTTCCGGCGACTGCTCCGTATCCGACGTGGACGGCAACGGCAATCATATGATGCGCAAAACGTTGGCATATCAGGTTTCCAGCTCTACAGGAAGTCCCAATGCTTCGCAAAGCATGACGTTCGGCGATATTACTTTCACCAAGCCGGGCACGTATCGGTATGTGATATCGGAGACCACGCCCACGACCGGTGCACTGGAAGGCTTTAACTATTCGCGTGCGCAGTATACGGTGACGGTTGAAGTGACGGTCGACAATGGCGATTTGAAGGTGACGCGCGTCACCACGGTCCGTACGTATGATGATGCCGGAGCGGCTGTTGCTGGTGATGATGCGAATGCGACTGTGCCGAATAACGAAGCGCTGTTCACCAACGCGTACAGTAAAGATCCGCGCGTGGTGACCTTCTCCGCCACTAAGCAGTACAAGGAGAACGGCTACCCATACCATGCGGGCATGTTCAGCGCGAAACTCACCCCGATGGGAAGCTTCGCCACTGCGGACGGCTTGAAGACCACGGTGACAGCCGTGCAATCGCTCGGCAATGCGGAGACTGTGCCGATGCCGACAGGCGTTGCGGCGGGCTCTAATGTGGATGTGCCGTTCGATGACTTCCACACCGCCGATTTTCCGCAGATTTCTTTCGATTCATCCACCGGGCACAACACGTACGTTTATCGCGTTACGGAAAACGGCAATACCGTGACCGATGCTGGCACTGCGATGTCTTACGATGCGACGGCATACTACGTGTTCGTGGCGGTGACGGTGGATGATGGCCTCGTCGCCGCGAATATCACGTATTACCGGGATGTCAACGGTACGTTGGAACAGGTCACGGTTCCGGCGGATGACGGCAATCCCATTCAATTCAGCAACACCTATAATGCCGAGTCGGCATCTGCCACGCCGAAGGGCATGAAGACGCTGACCGGTCGTGATCGCAAGGCATCCGACTCGTTCTCTTTCACGCTCAAAGCCGGTGACGATGCCACCCAGCAGGCGGTATTGGATAAGGCGGTCGTCGGTGCGGATTGCGGCGCTTCGCAAGCGGGCTGTACCGCGGAAAGCGTGCTTGCCAGCGCAACCAGTGCAGGCGTGACCGCGGCAGCGGGTGAATCGCAATCCTTCGATTTCACGCAGCTCACGTTCAACGCGGCTGGAACATACGTATTCAACATGACGGAAACCAAGGGAGACGCAGGTGGAATCACCTACGATACGCACACGTCCACGGTGACGTATGTCGTATCCGACACGGACGAAACCGGCAAGCATATCGGCGTATTGAAAGTGCAGAGCGTCGCATATGCCAATCGCAGTGCGTTGACGGATAACGACCGTGCCAATACTACTGCGGCGGCGTTTACGAACGCATATCACGCATCGTTGAAATATGTTGGATTCGATGTGGTCAAAGAGCTGAATAACAACAATGCGGACGGTTCTCGAGCTCTCTATGCGGGAGAGTTCACGTTCCGGATTAGCGGTGCCGACGAGCTTTCCAGAAACCGTATTGCGGCTGCGACTTTTGCCGAGGACCGCGAATTCTCCAATGGCGATGCGGCACCCACCGAAAATAATGGTCTCCGGGCGGTAAACGTCATGCGGAACAAGTTGTCCAATTTGGTATTCGATGAATCCGATGTCGGCAAGACCTACGAATTCAACATTGTGGAATTGGCGCAGCATACCAATCCGGACACGGGTCGGATTAATACCAAGCCTGATTCGGACTATAACCCTCCGACATCATGGGGCAACAAGAATGATGTCAAGATTGACGGTGTTTGGCTCAAACAATGGATTTACCACGTGCAAATCGCGGTGACCGATAAAGGTGACGGCACCCTTAATGTGTCATCGACGGCTTTCTGCGAGAAATCCGATGGCGGGAAAACACAGGTGGCGACAGCCGACGGCAATACTCAGTTCGATCAGCGAACCATCCTGTTCACCAACACGTACGAGAAGTTGAAGCCCACAGTCATTACAACTACCGCGGACTCGGCTCCTCTGTACAAGCAGCTGGACGGCCGCGCATGGAATGATGACGACCAGTTCGAATTCAATCTAGAAAAGTGCAACTATAACGCCAATCTTGGTTCGTTCAGCGACAGCACTAGCATCTCATGTACGACGGATGGCACGGTACTGAACACGATGCCGACGCCAAGCGCGGGCGCATCGGTCACGGTCGGCAAGCATGATCTGACGAATACCAAAGACGGCGACTTCGCCAAAATCGGATTTGGCGCATTCAGCTTCTCCACACCGGGTGCCTATGTGTACAAAGTGACGGAGACCGCTGGTACGGATGCCACGTTGTCATACGCGAAAAACGTGCGATATTTGCGCTTCCGTGTCGAGGAAAACCAGATGAAAGGCATGTATTCGGTGGTGGCCAGCACGCCTGGCTATGATGCGCCGACCGCCACTGACGGCAACAATGGCGCAGCTTTTGTGAACGTGTGCAAAAGCGCGGAACGACTGCCGTTGACGGGTGGTCTGACTACTCGGAACTTCCTGATCGGCGGATCGGTGATCGGTCTGCTGGCGGTGTTCGCCGGATTCGTTATCCACGAATGGTGGGAAAGGCAGAAGCGGAAGGAGCAGCTCTTGGAATAGGTGCTCGTGGGCGGCTTCGCGTGCTATGTGGAATTACCCATAGTCGTTCCTATTGAAGCGCGCCATGCCTTCCCCCTAAAAAACAGACTTCATAACTGAATATCGATTTCGATCGCAAGATGTTGCGTTCCGCTGGAATGCGCCGGAGGAACGTGGGCAACTGTAAACAATAGAGAAAGAAGGAACTCATGAAAATGAGGAAACTTATGGCAGGCATCGCCGCCACGGCGATCCTGCTCGGTGGTGCCGTCCTCGGTGCCGCCACCGCTTCCGCCGAAGGCGCGGCGAAAGCGACCATCACCGCGCTGAACGCGCAGCAGAACAGTACGTACACCGCGTACAAGTTCGCGGGATTCTCCAATCCGAAGAGCGACGATGGTTTAAAGATTAAGTCCATTGACATGGCTACCACGGCGACTGGTGATTTCCTGGATAAGATCACTGCTGCGGCGAAGGCGGCGAAGAACAATACTTCCGTGCCTGATGAGTATGCCAATAATGTTGCCGCATGGATTGCCACATTCAGCGCTTCGGAACTGCGTTCGTTCTCCGCGAATGTGAAGGACTCTCTGAGTAAGATTACGAATCTGGCGGATTTCAACAAGGGCAGCGCGAGCACTGCGGATGCCACTGCTCCGACAGATAAGACGATTTCGCTGAGCGAAGAGGGTTGGTACCTTGTAGTCAAGGCGCATACCGACGGTAGCGATTCTGTGACCGACAGTGTGGCGGTAGTGGCCTCCACTATTGGAAATTACGAGACCATCACATTCGATCTCGACGATGGTCAGAACAACGTAACCAAGCTTGGCCAGTTCAACCCGAAGAGTGAGAACCAGCCGAACAAGCCGAACAAGTACGCGTATCAGAAGTCGGATTGCAATGATGGCATAATTTCTGCGAACCCGACTTCCATGGACGGTAAGTCGGTGTATGACGGTACTGAGTTGTGCTATGTGGTGCAGACGAACGTACCGAAGGCGGCCGCCGGCTATAACACTTATCCGATTGTGATTAGCGATACCGCGTCCAAGGGATTGACCTATACGACTGGCGCGGATAATAAGGTGCAGATCAAGGCGTACTGGGGAAAGATGAACTCGCAAAACGCCGATGACAAGCACGAGATTGATTCCAGCGCCTATACCGTCACGTCGAATCCTGGCGAGAACGGCTCCACCAATATGGTGGTGACTTTCAACGATGTGCACGCATATGCCGGCAATCAGCTGTGGATCGTATATTCCGCGACGGTGAACGCTGACGCTGCCACTGCTGATGCCGTCCAGATGAACAACTCCGCTACGGTCCAGCACAATAATGGTACTCAGTCCGAAGCCGCTATGACTCGCCAGTATCTTGGTGGATTCAACTTCCTCAAGTACGGTGTGGATGGGCAGGAAGCCAAGCTTGCCGGAGCCAAGTTCAATGTGTTCGAAGGTGACAGCACTTCCGGAGCGCCTCTGACGTTCACCAAGGTTGAGGGAGCGAATGGCACTTGGACGTATCGCTATGATCCGAACAGCACCATCACCGAAGTGGAATCCGATGCCGACGGTAAGGTCACCATATATGGGTTGAAGGGTCATATCAGTACTGATGGTCAGACTTCCAGCAACGGCAAGTACACGCTGAAGGAAACCGTGGCTCCAAACGGCTACATGAATGTGGAATCCGTCAAGCCGGTGTTCACCGTTGTGACGGAGTTGACGGCCAATAATGGTACGGTAAGCAGCACGACCGCTCTTCAGACTACCAATAATGGTCTAAAACTGGCTTCCCAAGAAGCGAATAACGGCCAAATCAAGGTGAAGAACGTGAAGTCCATTACGCAGCTGCCGCTTACCGGTGGCGCGGGCATCATCCTGTTCTCCGTCGTCGCGGCGCTGCTCATCGCCGTTGCCGCAATTGTGACGGTTCGCATCCGTGCTGTCAAGCGCGAGCTGCAGGCCTGAACCAAACGCGGCATCGCAGCCGATTGACCGCAAGCCATAGCTTGTCGTCACGGCAAAATCATGAAGGGTGGTCGTCGAATCCAATCGGATTCGGCGGCCGCCTTTTTTACGTCACTTCGAATCCTGTTTGGATGGCGGAACATGTCAGGCTCTGTTTGTCCGAGGTCTGCGGATTGGCGAGAGGTCGAAATCCTTGATATCGCGGGTCGCCGCTGTGCAGGCGTTGATTTTGGCGCGCAACCGTGAAACGTATGATGAAAACTGAATAATCGGTGAAATTGTGAGCGAAGAACGGCAAAGTGGGCTACGCTCATAGAAGTGACCTACCGTGTAACGGGATTCGGCGGGCGGGTCGATCACAAGGAGGATGCCCATGTCAAAGTCATTTCTCAACAAGGCGCTGCTCGGCGGCGCAGTCGCTGCAGGAGCCGCAGTATGGGCGATCGCGCCGCGTACTTTCTCCGACAAGCGTCGCAACTATGTGCCGTCCATTCCTGACGTGTGGTATGCGCATCGCGGCCTGCATGACGCAGGTTCCGGTCTGACCGCGCAGTACGCCAATGAAAGCGGCGAGTATGTGGCGCTGGCACGTCGCATGGCCATGAAGGCCGGCTACGGCAGCCCTAGTGTGGCTGGGGCGATCGCTCCGGAGAACTCGCTTGCGGCATTCGCAGCGGCTTGTGAGGCGGGTTATGGCATTGAACTTGACCTGCAGATGGCCGCCGACGGTGAGATCGTGGTGGTGCATGACGGCGATCTGATGCGCGTCGCCGGAGATCCGCGTCGTGTGGCCGATCTTACCTACGATGAGCTGACCCGCATCCCGCTGTTCCCAACCGATGCCCCCGGTGCCGCTGTGGCAGCGCCGTTGCCGGGTTCGCTTGAAAACCCGCCGCTGGTCACCACACCTGACAGCGCTCCGGAAGGGTATTTCCAGCATGTGCCACTGTTCGCCGACGTGCTCAAGGTAGTGGCGGGCCGTGTGCCGCTGATCGTTGAATACAAGTTCGACGACAATTCCAAGTGGGGTCCGCGCGATGTCGAGCTCATGGAAAAGGGCGACGCACTGCTGCAGGCCTATTCCGGCGCGTATGTGATCGAATCATTCAATCCGGCTGCCGTCAACTGGTATAAGGAGAACCGTCCGGAAGTATGCCGTGGTCAGCTTTCCTGGTGGCCGCAGGGGGAGGAGAAGCCGTCTGATCCTGCTGCGCTCGCCAAGGAATATGCGGCCGGTGCGTTGATTTTCGACTGGATTTCCCGCCCTGATTTCGTCGCCTACGACTGGCATGGCGGCAACAGCCCGCAGGTGCGGTTGGCTCGTTTCATGGGTGCCGTTCCCGTGTCGTGGACGGTGCGTAGCCGCGATGAGCTCGCCCAGTGCGATGACTGGTTCGACCATCATATTTTCGAGGCGTTCGTGCCCGACGAGCGGTAGAGTTTTTACATATGATTTCGGCCTGCCGACGCATGATTTGCGTTGTGGCAGGCCGTTTTTTTTTTATTCGATTTACTTGATTGACTGATTGGACCGATTCGGTTGAGCTCTGATTCGAAATCAGTCGATCACGCCATACAGACGGTCGCCGGCATCGCCCAAGCCTGGCACGATGTAGCACTTGTCGTTGAGCTTCTCGTCGACGGCGCACAGCACCAGCTTGAACTTGATGGATGGGTCGAGGTTCTCCTCAACGAACTTCAGGCCTTCCGGAGCGCCCAGGATGCACACGGCGGTAACATCCTTCGCGCCACGTTCAGCCAGGTAATGTGTTGCTGCGACCAGCGTGCCGCCGGTGGCGAGCATCGGGTCGATCAGGAAGCACTGACGGCCGCTCAGATCGTCAGGCAGACGGTTCGCGTACGTAATCTGCTGGGTTGGGTTCTCCTCGTCGCGCTTCATGCCAAGGAAGCCGACTTCGGCGGACGGGATCATCTTGGTCATGCCGTCAAGCATGCCCAGACCAGCGCGCAGCACAGGCACAATGATCGGCGCCGGGGAAGCGATGTGCTTGCCTACCATCGGAGCGACGGGGGTTTCGATCGGCTTGTCCACGACTTCGATGTCGCGGGTGGCTTCGTAAGCCTCAAGCATCACGAGCTCGGAAACGAGCTCGCGGAACGTGGAGGACGGGGTGTTCTTATCTCGAAGAACGGTGAGCTTATGGTCCACCAGCGGGTGGTTCAAAACATGAATATCCATGTCTTCTAAGCGTAGTCCATAATTGCGAGGAAAAGCGCAGGAGCTGGGAAAGGAGTCAAGAAAGACGTTGAAAATCGCATGAAAAAGCAACGAAACTTAAGAAGAGGAAGAGCGCCGAACCACGAAAGCGCCTGTCGGCGCAAAGGCCGCTCGCAGCGGCAAAAAATGGAGCCCGGGGCTATGCATGGCCCGGCGCGAGTTCCTATTCTACAGATGCTGCAGACCGCACGGTACGCCGTGTCGCGAATTGATATTGCGATTGCTGTGCGGCACTTTTATTAGGGGGTGAAAGAAGCGGATTGCGTTACTCCAGTTTTCCTCGCCTCCACAGATTCGCCCCATGACGAAAATCCTTGGCGGTGACAAACAGATTGCCGGCCATGTGCATCAAGCGGGCCGCTTTCGTGCGCGCTTGCTTTTTCGCGGCGTCCGAGCTTTCCGCTTGTACGGCCTCTGAATTCACCGCTTCCAAGCGTGAGGCCATATTTCGTGCCTCAATGCGCAATCCCAACGCAACCACGTCGGTGAATGCCGCCGCACGTTCCAACGCAATCGCGAAATCGCCGGTGAATGCGCCCGCCAGAATCGAATCGGCGGTGTGCGCAATGTCATCTTCCGTGGGTGCTTGGTCGACTCCGGCAATTGCCGAAGCGGTAGTTGCAACCGGTTCTCCGACGCGCCACAATCGTGCGATCGACTCACGATTCTTCCGCATCCACGTGCGCAGCACATACAGTCGCCATAGAATGCCCGGCAGCGAATCCGGCTCGGCGCTGCTCCACAGTTCGGCGATCACGTCAACGCCCTCGCGGTCCACCAGCGTGAGCACGCGCTCCACCAGTTCGGCATCCTGCGTATGATGCACGCGGTCCAACAGTGCGGCCGCCGAAGCGTGGCTCATCTCGTTGATTTGTGCCGGATCGGCACCTCCCGCAATATTGTCGGCCATCATCTGGTCGAGCTGCCCCGGGCGGGCCGGACGCGGCGATCCAGTGTTGGTGAAACCGGCGGAACGGCTTGGAATAACCGAGCCGGAACCGTAATGCATGTTAGTAGACAATGGGCGAAACCTTTTGAATATCGATAATGCTGGGACCTTGCGGCGTATCGATTATAAACAGCGCTACGGCGGTGCCGGTAGGCATGAACGGCGTTTTGGCGATGAGCTGCTTGGAGAGCGCTTTGCGGGCGCACAGTCCGCGCAGATGGTCAAACATACCCCCGATTACCGGTCGGTGCATGCAGATCGCCGTGGTTTCGCGGGTTTCGAGCGTGAGCTGGATCTGCTTGAGGAACGCCAGCCATGCGATGGTCGGGTGCTTGGCGAAGGCGTCTTCCGTGAGCGCGTCGATGTGTTCCATCGGGCGTTCGGTCTGCCAGCTAAGCACCTGCAGTGTTTCCTGGCAGCGCAGCCATGGTGAGGTTGCGAGGCGGGTTGGGTTGTAGCAGGCAAGTTCGCGGTTGAGTGCGAATGCCGCGGCCGCGCCCCTCGGAGTGATCGGCCGGTTCGCGTCGGTGCCTTTCCATGATTTGCGCGATTCAGCCTTGGCGTGGCGCACGATCAGTAGATTCTGCGCGGTTGCGGCACCCTCCTGTACACGGTCCACGAAGATGGCGAGGGTGTCTTTATCGGTGGAATGCGTGAGGATTTTACGTGCCTCACGCACGGAAACCCACATGATATCGTTGATTTCGCCTACGTCCGCGCGATGCACAGGGCCGAATGCGTCAAGCAGATGTTCCGCATCATCTCCGGAAATCGGTTGCGCCATCCAATACAACGTGTGCTTGGTGTCGACGGTGCGATCGTGTGAATGCCGGGTTTTCTTGCCTTCTTCGGACAGTGGATATTCGACTTCGCACAGATAAGGGCCGAGTGCGATGGAAACGCCTGTCTCCTCGCCGATTTCTCGCACTGCGGCATGACGATGCGATTCGCCCTGCTCGAGTTTGCCTTTCGGCCAGCTCCAGTCATCGTACTTTGGTCGATGCACGATGCATACTTCAATGCTGTTGAGTTGTTCTTTTGGAGATTTCTGTACTGCGATTGCTGGATTTTCAGCGATTTCGCTACCGGCTTTCCACCGCCATACAATACCCCCGGCGGCTTCTACGATACGTCTCATGTTCTCGCTCATGTCTTTCATTGTAAGTGGTCGGCGTGGTTATTGTTCATGATTGCGCAACGAAAATGGCCGATCCTGCAATTGCAGAATCGGCCATGTTCACGAAACTTAGTGCCTTGCCGGTCGGCGTGTATGCTTCTTGATGAGATATTCCTGGGAATCGACCAGCGGGCGACCCTCCTCATCCTTCGCATGACGCACGTAGGTGCCGTCGGCTGCCATATGCCACGAGGTGGTGGAATCGGCCATCTGCAGATCCACGTACTTGATCAGTTCGTCGATCTGCTCCGGAGCGGTGATGCGCACCAGCGCTTCGACTCGACGGTCGAGATTACGGTGCATCAGATCGGCGGAACCGATCCACACTTCCGGACCTGCGGCCGGGCCCTCACCGATCTGCGGGCCATCGGAGTTCGCGAATGCGTAGATACGGCTGTGCTCGAGGAAACGACCCAGAATGGAACGCACGCGAATGTTCTCGGAAAGTCCCGGAACACCCGGCTTGAGCGCGCAGATACCGCGTTCCACGATGTCGATCTTCACGCCGGCCTGGCTTGCACGGTACAGCGCGTCGATGGTCTTCTCGTCAACGATGGAGTTGACCTTGATCTTGATCCATGCTTCCTTGCCTGCGCGTGCGGCATCCTCTTCGCGGCGGATGCGCTGAATCAGGCCGGAACGCACGGTACGCGGCGCCACCAGCAGACGGTGGAAGCTCGACTTCGGAGCATAACCGGACAGCTGGTTGAACAGGCGGGTCATATCCTGACCGACCACCGGATCGCAGGTCAGCAAGCCGAGATCGGTGTAGATACGGGCGGTCTTCGGATTGTAGTTACCGGTGCCCACATGGCAGTAGCGGCGCAGTCCGTCGGCTTCCTGACGCACCACAAGGCTCAGCTTGCAGTGGGTCTTCAGGCCCACGATGCCGTACACCACGTGTACGCCGGCGCGTTCCAGCTTGCGTGCCCATGCGATGTTGGCGTCTTCGTCGAAGCGTGCCTTGATTTCGACCAGTGCCAGTACCTGCTTGCCCGCATGCGCCGCGTCAATGAGCGCGTCGATGATCGGGGAGTTGCTGGACGTACGGTATAACGTCTGTTTGATGGCGAGCACCTTCGGATCCGCCGCAGCCTGCGCTAGGAACGCCTGAACGGAGGTAGAGAACGAATCGTACGGGTGATGCAGGAGGATATCGCGTTCGCGAATCGCTGCAAAAATGTCTTGCGCGCGGGACGACTCCACCTCAGCAATCTGACGATTGGTGGTCGGTACGAACGAACGGTACTTCAAGTCCGGGCGGTCGATGCCGCCAAGCTCGAAGAGCACGGTCGCATCGAGCGGTGCCGGCAGGCGGTATACCTCATCGGCGCTGACGCGCAGCTGGTCGGCGAGCAGCTGGGAAAGGAACGGGCTGGTCTCGTCGGAAATCTCAAGACGGATCGGCGGTCCGAAACGACGGCGCAGCAGCTCCTTCTCCATGGCGTTGAGCAGGTTCTCTGCATCATCCTCTTCCACGTCGATATCCTCGTTACGGGTGACGCGGAAGGAACGTGCTTCCTTGATGATCATGCCCGGGAACAGAGATTCCAGATGCGCGATGATCAGATTCTCCATGGTGATGAAGCCGTAGCGCACGTTGGTGGCATCGTCGTCGGTCATGTCGTCGACGGGCACGAGACGGTTCAGGTTTCCAGGAATCTTCACGCGTGCGAAGTGGGACTTTCCGGAAGCCGGATTCTCCACGAGCACGGCGAGGTTGATGGAACCGCCGGAAATGTACGGGAACGGGTGGGCCGGGTCCACGGCGAGCGGTGTCAGAACAGGGAATACCTGCTGACGGTAGTAGCGAGACAGACGCTCCTGCTCGGCTGCGGTGAGCTTATCCCAGCTCAGAAGCACGATCTGTTCCTTCGCTAGGTCGGGAAGAATGTGATCGATCATGTAGTGCGCGTGCTCGTCCTGCAGGCGGTGTGCTTGCTCGCTGATGGCGCGCAGCTGCTGCCTTGGGCTCAATCCGGAGGCTGCCGTCACGGCGATGCCGGTGTCGATACGGCGCTTCAGGCCTGCGACGCGAACCATGAAGAACTCGTCGAGGTTGTTCGCGAAGATCGCGGCGAAGCTTGCGCGTTCGATGATCGGCAGGTCCTCGTCCTGAGCGAGTTCGAGGACGCGCTTGTTGAACTTCAGCCAGCTCAACTCGCGGTCGAAGAAGCGGTCGTTCGGCAACGGCTCTTCGCCGTCCTGAAGCTCACGCTTGTCGTTTTTATCGGTCTCGGCGATATGCTCAGCTATCTGGCTGCGCAAGATCGCCTTCGAGGGTGCGTCAAAAATCTGTGCCATACTTTCCTACTTTATCCTTAAGTAGCTGGAAATGCCGACAGAAGTGTCAAAATTTAGCAGGAGTTAACATTCGTTCGTTCATCATGCAAAATAAAGCGTCGACACGCCGCATTTTCGCTGCAAGCGCACGCAATCGAACAAACACACCGCGCGTTTCGCACATGATGAAACATTTTCGTGATTCTTGCGATCGCAAAGCAACGGTTGCGATAAATAGGGAACATCAGCCGGTTTCGGTTTGCGATTGCCGGATTGCTGAGCATAATTACAAAGTAACAAGAACAACTTAAGAGTAGAGCCCACAAAGAGTGTATGGCCAAGATAGGTCGTTACGTTGGACGGGCATTGGATAGACTTACCGTTACGACGATGTTGTTGTGCAGAGATTCTGCTCTCAAGGTTCTTGCAAGGAAGGCTCGCTTCGGCGGGTCTTCCTTTTTTGTTTTTGAGGCGTGCTGGCATGCGCCCGTCCTGTTTCCCGGGGAAATCGACAGACGTGGATATTTGATGCTTTGTGAATGGCTGTGGATGACATGCCGTGGTTGTGGATAACTGACGTCCTCCGACCACAGGGCCGGTTCGGCTTGCGATGGTATGCATCGAGACTTTTCAATCGACGGTATGAGTAGTGCAACGTCTTTTCCTAATATGCCTCCGGTGCCGCTGCCGTCGGGTGGACTGATGCCGGTCGCGAGCTCGGCCACATCGAGAACGGCGCCTCCGGAGCAGCGCAGAACCGTCTCTCCGCAACGGTTCTATACGCCGCCTGGATTACTCCAGGGAGCGACACCGGTCGGTGCGGTGCCTGGAACGTACGGCATGGTTGCCGAGCGTGGCCATGCGGTGCGAGAACAACGCTGCGATGTGAGCAATGTGGTGATCGTTGACTCCGTGGTGGCGGGAGTGGGGGCGAGCACCTTGGCGGCCATCTTGGCTCGTGAGCTGAACGAGCGTGGGCTCAAATGCGTGCTTGTCGATGCCGATCTGCAAGGCGGAGGCCTTGACGTGCTTCTCGGCATGGAGAACGAAGACGGCTCGCGACTTGGGGAAATCAGCGCACCGCTTGGCATCATCGACGGCAAGGCGTTGCTGCGGGAGCTGCCAGTCTGGGATGGCGTGCCACTGCTGTCCTGCGATCCTTGGAAAACCGAAAATCCGCAATCTTGGGAAGTGCAGGCGTGCATTCGCGCGTTATCGCAGGTACGAAGCGCAGTCATCGTCGACGTGGGGCAATGGAGCGGACTGCGAGATCTGACGGAACTACGACAGGCCATCCGCATCACCGTGGTCGAAATGACGGTACTTGGCCTTGCTCGTACCAAAGCGAACATGCAATCACAACGCAATCCAAGCGATCCAATCGGGGAACACGATGTCGCAACGCAGGAACGGGAGTTTCTTGTAGGCATGCAACCGCGCGGAACCATACGCGACCATGGTGTGACGGCGACCAAGGAAGCGGCGGAATATCTCGACTGCGATATCGCCGCGGTCATCACAGCGGACGCCAAACTTTGTAGCGAATTGTTGGAAGGGCTCGGCCTGCGCAAACCCAATCGTGCGAATGCAAAAGCAATCGCAACGTTGGCTGATCTCATTCAGGAGGCATTGGGAGAAAAGAGCGTCAACCATGGAACTCGGCCCGCTTAGCGACATCGCATCCGAACTGGGCGTCACCGACATTGCGGTGACCTGCGACGGCACCGTGTGGGTGGATCGCGGCCAAGGAATGCGGCCGTATGCATTGCGTGTGCCATTCGCCAACCCGCAAGCCATACGCGATTTTGCCGTGCGATTGTGCTCGCAGCTCGGCAGAAGACTCGACGACGCATGCCCGATAGCCGACGCCTCCACCGTGGAAGGCGTGCGCGTGCACGCGGTTATCGCACCGCTCGTTCCCCAAGGCGCGGCCATCAGCATACGATTGCCGGATGCGGTTGCGCCCAATCTGGAATCCTTGGCGAAAAATGGCATGTTTCCAAGCGAATGGATGCCTTTGCTGGAAGGATTCGTGGAACGCAAGGCCAGCGTGCTCGTGACCGGTGGCACCGGAGCTGGCAAAACTACACTGCTCAAGGCAATGCTTATGCGATGCGCGCCGGGGGAGCGCATCATCACTGTGGAAGAGGTGCGCGAACTCGGTATGCTCGACCACGACAATCGCGTGTCGCTGGTGACACGAGACGCCAACATGGAAGGCAAAGGTGCCATAGGGCTGTCGCAGCTGATATGCGCGACGTTGCGTATGCGGCCGGACCGCATTGTGGTGGGCGAATGCAGGGGCGGCGAAATCGTGGATCTGCTGCGCGCGCTGAATTCCGGGCATCGCGGAGGCATGACCACTTTACATGCCAACCAAGTAGCAGCGGTCCCTTCGCGACTGGTGGCATTGGGGCTGCTTGCTGGGTTGAGCCCGCAGGCCACCGCGGCGCTTGCGCAAGACGCATTCGACGTGGTGCTGCATGTGAGTCGGGTGGGAGGCCGCCGGTGCATCACGCAAATAGGGCGGCTCGAATTCGCGGAAGGCAAATTGCGCGGAAACCTGCTGTCCGGATGGAATGGCAGCCAAATGCTGGCCTCACAGCAGTGGCCCGGTTTCGTACGTGCATGGAGTCGTTGAATCGAGGTGGATGGATGGGAAGTCTTGGCGTTATCGCCGCGATATTGTTCGGACTGGCCGTATGGCTGTGGCCATGCCGAAGCACATACGATGTGGGTGAACGAACGGGAGATGGTCCGGGGTGCGCAGGCGGTCGATGGAGTAAGGAACATGGCGGGAAACAGGGATTGAAACCCGAAGGAATCGACGACTTGAATGCGCCGTCGAACGCATTGCCCGCCATCGGATGTGTGGCATGTGTGGCGTCCCTGCGGGCATCCGTGCGCAGCGGAGCCACATTGGTGCAGGCGTTCGAAGAACTGGGAGGAACGCCGTTCGCCACGCCTGAACTCACCAGACTGCGCATAACCATGGTGATCCGCAGCAGGTGCCCGCCCAAAGAGCAATCCGGGCGATTCGGGCAATCCGACCAAGTCGAACGGCTGAGCGGCGAGCTATATGCGGCCTGCCGGCTGAGCCTGACGCTCGGATGCGAAACCGGCCGATGCCTGCAGGCGGTGGCTGAATCGTTGAAACGACAACGATTATTGGATGATTTGCGTGCCAACGCATTCGCGATGCCCAAGGCGACGGTGAAACTCCTGATGGCGTTGCCGCTGCTCACTGTGCTCTTGGGAGAAAGCATGGGCGCGCACTCATTGGCCTTCCTTGTTTCAGGGGTCAAAGGCTTGGCATGCCTCGGATTTGCCCTCTGTTGCTACACGTTCGGACTTATCTGGATACGTGCGCTGATGCGGCAGGATGATATGAAAGGAGCCATGTGATGACTGGCTTATGGATGCTGACGGCGGTGGCTTGCGCGGCCGAGGCGATATGGCTGAAGCAGTGGAGGCCGGTTCGCGTGCCCTCCGACCTTGCGCCCGCCGAACGAATGCGGGAACTTCCTCTGCCGTTGATATTAGAGATGCTCAGCGTCGCCATACGGCAGGGATCCTCCATTCCACGTGCGCTGATTGTCGTGGGAGATATTGCGGCAGGAGAATTCGGCGCGGGACTGCGATCGGCCGGAGAACAGTTGAACAAAGGTGTTTCCTGGGATGATGCGTGGCCAGATGATGGCGATCTTGCGGTAGTACGCGATGCGTTCGCCTCCTCATGGCACAGTGGCACCTCTCCAGTGGAACGTTTGGAAACAGCCGTCGAACAATTGGATTGGGATGAGCGCTCGCAGATCGAACAGGCTGCAGCGAAATTGTCGGTTCGTTTGTTGCTACCGACCGGATTGTGTTTTCTTCCCGCATTTGTTGCGGTTGGAATCATTCCGTCCGTCATGTCGTTTGTGCAATGACGGCGTGTGCGCAACGACAACGGAAAAGCGGGGAATGTCGGGAGACGGTAATTCACGGAGTTTTGTGGATAACTGTGGATGACACGCCGAGGGTGTGGATAACTCACATCCTCCGACCACAACCTTGGAAAAACGCTCCTGCAAGCGTGATGATGCGCAACACTGGGTGCACTCGGCCGTCCGGCCGGGGTTGTTCGAACGAAAGGAACGCCATGAACAACGTAACGCCAATCAATGTCGATGGTTTGCCGGGCCTGATAGGCAGGGCAGGGCAACGGCTGCATGCCATGCTGGAAAAGGCCGACAAGGCGATATGCCTGTTGGATGCGCGTATGCGCACGCTGACCGCCGAACCGGAAGAAGGCGCCGCCACCGCCGAATATGCGGTGGTGCTGGTTGCCGCCACCGGATTTGCCGCCGTTTTGGTGGGCATCATGAAATCCGATGCCATCAAAACGCTGCTGACCAACATCATCAAGAAAGCACTCAGCGTCGGGTGACCCAGGTGAGGCAATGGTGGAAACGCCACGCTGATGATGCCGATGAGGGAGCGGCCACCGCGGAGTTCGCGGTGGTGCTCCCCTGTGTGGCGGCGGTGGCGATTTTGGTGTTGTGCTTGGGGCGTGCATCCGTGGTGTCGATGAACTGCCAGGATGCGGCCGCGGCCGGCGCACGGGCCTTCGCGGTTGATGACGCCGGCGAAGAATCGAAAGCAAGGGCTGCCGCTATGGCTGCTGCCGGCGATTCGGCGACGGTACGGTTCGACCGTGGCACGGATTCCGTCACCGTTACGGTGCAATGCCCTGTGATACCTGACCCAACCGGCATGCTTCCCACACGAGTCACAGGCAAAGCGACCCGCTACTTCTAACGCCTGTGCCTTGCATTTGCGTGATGCGGGGCTGCCGGGGTGTGGGATATACGTGGGTCTTCGGTTTCGGGAACTTGCAAGCACGACATGTGAAACATGCTGTGAAAACACTGTTGGAGAGCGTCCGATGGGTGCGAATCAGAAAGGAACGGTTGATGTGAAACGTTTTGTGAAACATTGGTTTGCTTGGATTCGCCGATCCGATGAAGGTTCGGGAACCATATCCGGTGTGGCACTGATCGCGGTGGCGGCCATCATGTTGAGTGCGGTCGCGTCGGCAGGCAGTCTGTTGCTTTGCCTGCATCGCGCGCAGAATGCGGCCGACCTAGCGTCAGTGGCGGCGGCCAACGCGCTATATGGAGGCTCTGCAGACCCCTGTTACGTGGCGGAACGTACCATTTCCGGTAATAATGCGACGATCGGATCCTGCACGATAGAAGGCGAGGATGTGCTGGTCGAAGCGCAGGTCGGTACGCAAGTGCCATTCGTATCCCACGTCAGCAAGCGGTCGAGAGCGGGACCGATTGTCTGCGAATAAGCATCGCCTGGGAAAGCATCTCATGGCGGAAAATCGTCACGCAGAACGTGGTCATCTGTCTGGAAATCCGTTCGCATGTGGCGTGTGACGCGAATCGCGATTATCGTACTGAAGTATGAGCGAAACGTCCTATGTGAATGCGACCGTTGCCGTTGTCGGCAATCCGACGTCGAACAAAGGCAAGGGCGCCGAAGTCGGCAATCAGGTGATCGGCCTGCTGCGGGAAGCCGGGCGCAAGCATGGTTTCAACGTTATCGATGTGACCGGTGAGAGTTTTGAAGGCTCTTTGCTGAACGCCAGGAACCGTAGAAACGAATATGACTACTTGGTGGTGGTCGGCGGTGACGGCATGATCGCGCTTGGCGCCAATGCCGTGGGCTGCTCCGGCAAACCGCTCGGCATAGTGGCGACGGGTTCCGGCAACGATTTCGCGCGTGGACTTGAATTGCCGGTCAATCGTGTCCAAATCGCTGTCGATGGCATTGTCGGCGCGATTGTGCGCGGCACGCATATTGACGTCGATATGGGCTTGGCCACGTCGTTGCAGGGTGGATATGCCGTCGATTCCAGCACCGGTGATGAGTTGGTCAGCGATTCGGGTGCGCCATTGCGTCCGGCGGTCAATCGCTTCTATGCGGGCATGCTCTCGTGCGGTTTGGATGCGAGTGTCAACGACCGTGCGAACCACTCGCGTTTGCCGAACGGTTCGTTGCGTTATTTCGCGGCCGCGCTTGTGGAATTGACCCATATGAAGCAGTACGGGTACCACATCAAAGCCACGTTGGCCGATGGCACGGTGGAAGAGAAAGACATTATCTCGCCGCTGCTCACGGTGGCCAATTCGCGGCATATCGGCGGAGGTATTGAAATCTCACCGTATTCGCGGTTCTCTGATGGTTTGCTTGACTTGGTGTGGCTCGACCATGTGCCCAATGTCGCCGAATGCGCGGATGCGGTGGCGCACGCCTACAGCGGCAAGATCCTCGGATGCAAGGTGTTTGGCTGGAAGCGTGTGCGCGATATCGAAATCACCCGCGCGCAGGAGGGCGATGAGCCGCCGGTCTTGATGGCGGACGGCGAATATGTTGGTCGCCTGCCTGTCAAGGTCGTAGTTCAAGACCGTGCGTTGCGTGTGCTGGTGCCGCCGGCCGTGGCGGAAAGCCAAGCTTCCAATACCGAGGAAAAAGTGCTGGAAATCATCAAACGAGACCATCGCGACCCGATTACCGGCGAATTTCTTCAGTGATCTTCAGCGACGTGCGGTGATCTGCAGTGTGACAGCAGCCAGCGTGTGCTGTTGCGTGACATCAAATATGTCGTAAGTTATTTCTTGTCGATAATAGAAATCCGGTATTCGTGAGAATTGCATCTTACGAATACCGGATTTTCTGTAATTAGCGAATGGCGTAATTAGCGAATGCTGTAACTAGCGAACGCGGATTGGGATTAGGCGGCGACTTTTTGGCGGGCGATGGCCTGCTCGTAGTCGCGGGTGCCCTTGAAGACTTCCTGCAGCCACGGGTTGACGTGCTGCTTCTTCGCACGGTACAGGATGTAGCCGAGTGCGAGCACGTTGGCCACGAGTGCGATGATCGACACGGTCAGATTCACGTTCGGATTGTTCACCGACTGCACGGCGAACTTGGACTCATCCTGGAACATGGGGAACACTTGCGCGAACATGCACCAGATGGCGAGGGTGTTGGCGCGGTTCTGAATCCAGCTGCCCTTGTTCCAGAAGAAGTTTGCCACGGTCGGGGCGAGCAGCAGCGCGAGGCCGCAGTACCAGGAGTGGGTTGGCAGGCAGTTGTAGGTGTAGCAGAAGTTCCAAATATCGTATGCGACGATGAACACCCAGGTCATGTCGGGCCAAAGCATGTCCTGCTTCTTCTTCGACACGTAAATGCCGAACCAGCCGGTCATGCAGGCGATGTTGATCAGGCCGGCAACGCCGTTGAACACGTTGTGCCAGCCGCCATACAGCGTCACGCCTTCGGTGGAAACCCACGTGGTACCCCAGGCGCGAATGGCGGATTCGAAGTCGGAGACCACGGCGATGAGAATGTTGATGGCCACGATCACGAACGGGAAGCATTTGAACCACTCGGACTTGCCGATCTTGCCCCACTTGTATTTGAGCGCCATGAAGCCGATGCAGCCCGCGGTGGCAGCATACAGTTTGGCATAGTGGAACCAGCTGGTCATATGAACGTAGGTCGGGTTGTTGAGCGCCCACTCGGCGCCCATAGCGGCAGCCGCGTAAATGGTGATGAAGTAGATGGTCAGAATGGCCGGCACGATCAGGAACGCGACCACGCCACCGGTTTTGGTGCGGCGGGCCAGCTCATTGGCACCGATGAGGCAGCAGAATACGAGGATCCAGCCGATCCACTGGTATACGGCGGTGTCGCCATAGACTTGGAACAACATCGCTTTTCCTTTCTCTCGACACGCATGTGCGCGCGGGTTGATTCCGCGTTTACATGTATTCGTTCAGGTGCAGTGTCTGTGCTGCGACCTGCCTGATGACGGTGTCTTCAATGTCGGGGTGCAGTCTGATCAGCGAAATCAGGCCAACGATGAGCGTGTAGAACGTCTCATGCTCGTTGGTGATGGGCATGCCATGCAATTTCTCGAAATCGCGCACTGTTGAATTGCAGATGTATTCCGCGATGCGATCGGCCACACGGTCGATGAATTTGATATACAGTCCCGCGTTGCCGTCTTCGATCATGCGTTGGCTGAACGGGCCCTCATCGGCGATGAGGGAGCGGGTCAGCCGCACCACGTCGTCGAGCGCTTTCGAGATGTTGCCGACCTCTCGATTGACGTTCCACTGTTCCAATTGCGTGATCACTTCGTCGATAACGTCGTCGAGTACGGCGTCCGCGACTTGGTTCTTGTCTTGGAAATAGTGATAGAAGAGAGATCTGGTCATGCCGACGCGACTCGCAATATCGCTGATAGTGACTTTAGAAAAGCCCTTTTCCAGGCAGATTTCGTGGGCTGCGCGCACGATTTGCGCACGGCGTGCGTCTCCGACTGTCATTGCGGAAGCGTTGTGCTGTCCGTCCATGGCTCTCTCCTTCGCTCGAGTGGCGTCTCTCACCTGCGCGACATGTTGACACTCTGTCAATTTCTTGACTGCCTCCAGTCTAAAACGGAAATTGGCATGGTGCCAATTTCGTAGTGTCGCTGTCGTTAATCCCAGCTTAAACGTTGCTGCGGCGCTTGTTCCTGGGGACACGCGATGCATCGTTACGGGCAGGCTGTGCAGCTGGTCTTTGCAAAAAACGTGTCGTAATTAATCGGTAGCCTAGTGGCACTACTGCGGAAGGAATTGCGATGGCACTGGCACTCTATAGAAGGTATCGTCCCGACACGTTCGACGGCGTAATCGGTCAGGACCAGGTCACGGTTCCGCTGATGCGCGCGCTCGACGAGAACAAGCTCACGCACGCCTACCTGTTCTCCGGACCGCGCGGTTGTGGCAAAACCAGTTCCGCCCGCATTCTTGCGCGATGCGTCAACTGTGCGAAAGGTCCGACCTCGCATCCGTGCGGCGAATGTGAAAGCTGCAAGGATCTCGCCACGGGCGGCCCCGGTTCCATCGATGTGGTGGAAATCGACGCGGCCTCGCATAACGGCGTGGACGACGCCCGCGAACTGCGTGAGCGCGCTGGTTTCGCCCCGGCCCGCGACCACTACAAGATCTTCATTCTCGACGAGGCCCACATGGTCACGCCGCAAGGCTTCAACGCGCTGCTGAAAATCGTGGAGGAACCGCCGGAACATGTGATGTTCATCTTCGCCACCACCGAACCAGACAAGGTGATTGGCACCATCCGTTCGCGCACCCACCATTACCCGTTCCGCCTGGTGCCGCAGGAGGTTATGGGCCCGTACCTCGAGCAGATCTGCGAAGACGAGCATATCGAAGCCGAGCCGGGCGTGCTGCGCCTTGCCATGCGCGCCGGCGGCGGCTCCGTGCGAGACACCCTTTCTGTGCTTGACCAGCTCATGGTTGGTGCGGTTGACGGCAGCATCGCATACGACTCCGCGGTTGCGTTGCTCGGTTTCACGCCCGACGCCCTGATTGGCGAGGCCGTCGACGCCGTTGCCGACAAAAATGGCGAAGCACTGTATGGCGTGATTCAGAAGGTTGTGGTCGGTGGTTTCGATCCCCGTCGATTCGTTGAGGATTTGCTTGCCCGCGTGCGCGATTTGCTGGTGCTCACGTTGGGTGGAGCGCGCGCGGAAAGCGTGCTTTCCGACGATGCGGCCGCCGAGAACATGGATGATTTGCGTCGTCAGGCTTCCGCTTTGGGATTGTCGGCGTTGACGCAGATGGCTGACACGATCAATGCGACGCTTGCCAATATGACTGGTGCGATTTCGCCGCGCATGCGATTGGAATTGCTTGCCGCGCGCTTGCTGGCCGGGCGTGAGGAAGGGATGGCTGCCGTTGCGTTATCTTCCGGCATGCCCGATTTTGCCGGCGATTCCGGGGTTTCCGCCGCTGCAGAATCGCTGCGTGGATCCATGGCTGGCTCGCGCCGCGGTACGACGAGACGTGCAGACGGTGTTCGGCCACAGGATTCCACGTCGGCAATTGATGCTCCTTCCGCGCCTGTGAAACCGGCTGTGCAGCCGTCTGTGGCGCCGATGAATCCCGCCGACGCCGTCGCTTCCGGTGTGGCTTCCATGCTTGCGGATGTTCAGCAGGCGATGAATGCGACGTCTTCCGAAGCAGCCGCTGCGCCTGCCGCAGCTCCGGTGCCTGAGGCAACTTCCGCACCTGCTCCGGTACATGACGACCGCACCCCCGACCAGAAGTGGGATGCTTTGGTGGCCGCGCTTCCTGAGGATGTGCGCGGTTATGTGAGTCGCGAAAAAGTGCCTCGTGTGCTGTTGCGCGGCGACAGCTTGTGGATCAAATTCGACAAGGCGCTCAGCAAATACGCGTTCGCCAAGGGCGTGGCGAAGGAGTCGGTGGATGGAACCACCGAAGTGGTGAAAATCGTCCGCGCCGAAGTGCATAAGGTGTTCGGCCCGAATGTCACGCTTGCCCCCGCCAAAAAGCTGGCGGACGGTTCCGAATCGGTGCCGTGGAGCAAGCTTAGTCCGGAAGAGCAAAGCAAGATCAACGTGCAGCTGGCGCAGGAGCGACTCAAATCCGCAACACTGCTGACCGCGAATCTTGGCACCGCCGCAAGTCTTGAATCCTCCGGCAAAGAGCCGGCGGTCGAGGGTGCGCAGAAAGCCGAGGATGGCGGTAATACAGGGGATTCTAACGATGAGGAGGGTCACCGAGCCGTTGCGGACGCAACCGCTGAAAACGATCCATGGGCGGTTTCACAGCAGACCGCAGTAGCCCCATCGCAACTGGATGACGATCCATGGGCCGTGCCAGCGCAACAGGTGCAACCGCAATCGGTAATCGCAAGCGGTGTCAACGACGTGAAAGCGCCGGAACAACACGCGAAACATGTGGCCGTTCCCGATACCAGCGATAATGTCGACCCTTGGGCCGTGCCAGCGCCGGTATCGCAGCAACCGCCGGTGGACGACGATCCTTGGGGTGCCCCCATGCCAGTTCAGGCAGGGCCGGCGGAGCCATCTCCTGCTCCAGTGGAACCTGAAACAGCCCCTAAGCATGCCAATCACCAGCATCGCGCACCTCGGCAGGAAGCGGCATCGCAGCAAAACCAGCCGAACGCCGATCCATGGAGCCAACAGTTCTCCGCGCCTGCGCAGCCGACACCGCAGGTCGCCGCGGAAGACGACGAATATTCCATGAGCGACGAATCGATCGGAGCGTCCAGCGCGTTAAGCGTGGATGATCTGACACGACTGTTCGAAGTGAAAAAAGTCGAGGATTTCGGCCCCGACGACGTCAAAAACCCGCGCAACATGCAGCAAAAGAAGAATCTCGACGATTAACGCGGCACAATCGCGAATCTCACGGAAACAACTGCGAATCTTACGGAAACCAAGGAAAGGTGAACCATGGCACTGGCCTATGACGGCGCCATCCAACGACTGATCGATGCATTCGCGCACCTGCCCGGCATCGGGCCGAAAGGCGCGCAACGCATCGCCTTCTACCTGCTCAACGCATCCGACGAGGAAGCGCAGACCCTGGTCGACGCTATCACCGAAGTCAAGGAAAAAATGCGATTCTGCGACATTTGCGGCAACGTGTGCGAAGCCAGCCCATGCCCGATCTGCGCCGATCCGCGCCGCGACCATAGCGTGATCTGCGTGGTCGAAGAACCGAAAGACGTGATGAGCATCGAACGCACACGCGAATATCGGGGCCTATACCATGTGCTCGGCGGCGTCATCAATCCGATGGCCAACGTGCAGCCCAGCGACCTCAACATCGCCAAACTCATCGAACGGCTCAAAGACAGCGAAGTCACCGAGGTGATTCTCGCGCTCAATCCGAACGTGGAAGGCGAGGCGACCACCAGCTTCCTTTCACAGCTGCTTTCGCAAACCGACATCACGGTCACGCGCTTGGCGAGCGGTCTGCCGGTCGGTGGCGACCTCGAATATGCCGACGAAATCACGCTCGGACGTGCGCTGGCCGGGCGTCGTGCGGTCTGACATCAATTCGCCACATCCGTTACATTGCCGGCATATGCTGACGATTGCGCAAACGTTGCGCGGGCGATCATGGAAGACTCGTGCGGAACGTATGTACGAAAAGACGTGCGGAGGATTTGCGAGGATCCCATATATTGTTCCGTATGTTGGGCGTGCCAGGGCTTGACAAATCGGATTTTTCCTATAATTGACCAGCCTGCTTAGTATGTTGGCGGGCAACACATTGAAGAAGATTGGATAAGTTGTGGCTCTCATCGTGCAGAAATTTGGCGGCTCTTCCGTAGCCGACCCAGAATCGATCAAGCGCGTGGCCCGACGCATCATCGAAACGAAGAACGCCGGCAATGACGTGGCCGTGGTGGTCTCCGCAATGGGAGACACTACCGACGACCTGATCGATCAGGCGCTCAGCATCGACTCTAACCCGCCGGCGCGCGAGATGGACATGCTGATGACCGCAGGCGAGCGTATTTCGATGAGTTTGCTCGCAATGGCAATTCATGCGGCCGGCTCTCACGCCTACTCCTTCACCGGCTCTCAGGCTGGTTTCATGACCGACGCCCAGTTCGGTACCGCGCATATCAAGGCCGTGAAGCCTGACCGCGTGCGTCGTGCGCTCGACAAGGGCTCTGTGGCTATTGTGGCCGGCTTCCAAGGCGTGAACGAGGGCGGCGACGCCACCACGCTCGGCCGAGGTGGATCCGACACCTCCGCAGTGGCTTTGGCCGTGGCGCTGGATGCCGACGTATGCGAGATCTACACCGACGTTGATGGCGTGTTCACTGCCGATCCGCGTATTGTACCGACCGCACGCCGTATTCCCGTCATCGACTACGAGTCGATGCTGGAAATGTCGTCTTGCGGTTCCAAGGTGCTTGCCCTGCGTTGCGTGGAGTACGCGCAGCGATTCAACATGCCGTTGCATGTGCGAAGCTCCTTCTCCCACCGCCGCGGCACGCTGATCGTGCCGGAAGATGTCGATCCGCGCACATTGCCGAATATCTGAGATTTGCAAGAAAAGAATCGCACGGCATCGCAAGATATTGCAGGCAATCGCAAGAAAACGCAAAATAAGCTAAGACTTTACAAACAAAGGTAAGAACATGAGCGAAAACAACAACCAGTCCTTGGGTGACCTGTTCCCCGATCTGGGGCCGGAAGTCCCGATCATTTCCGGCGTCGCGCACGACAACACCGAATCGCTGGCCACCGTGCGCCGTGTGCCGAACGAGCCGGGCATGGCCGCCAAGGTGTTCACGATGCTGGCTGAGGCCGGCGTGAACGTCGACATGATTGTGCAGGCCTCCGCTTCCACCGGCACCGCCGACATTTCCTTCACCGTGCCCGGTTCCGCCGCGGCCAAGGTACGGGATGTGTTGCAGGAGAAGCAGGATGAACTGGGCTACCAGTCCTTCGACATCGACGCCAACGTGGGCAAGGTGGCCGTGGTGGGCGTGGGTATGAAGACTCACTCCGGCTTGGCTGCCAAGTTCTTCAACGCGCTGAGCGACGAGGGCGTGAACGTGCTGATGATCTCCACGTCCGAAATCCGCATCGCCGCTCTGGTTCCGCTCGAGCAGCTGCAGGACGCCGTCCGCGCGCTGCACACCGCCTACGGCTTGGACGCCGAGCAGGTGGAAGCCGTGGTGTATGGCGGCACCGGTCGCTGACGTAATAGCACGTAATATCAATCGTGAAAAGACTTGACTGGAGTGCTTGAGGCGTCTCAGCCAAGTCTTTTTTATTCCCATATCTGTTTTACAGATTTTTTGCAGATAATCTGCAAATAAAAAGCGGAGGATTGCTAAATAATCAACAATCCTCCGCAATATTATGTTCTGCAGAAATCAGATATCACCATATGCAATCATGCGTAATTGCGGAACATATGCAGATCGTTATCACTTCTTGGTGATGTAGCCGAGCGCCTTCAGCATTTCGGCGCTTTCCAGCGCACCGCCGGCGGCACCGCGCAGGGTGTTGTGAGCCAAGCCAACGAACTTCCAATCGAAAATGGAATCCTCGCGCAGACGGCCGATGGAAACACCCATGCCACCCTCGTAATCCACGTCCTTCTTGACCTGCGGGCGATCATCGTCGGTAAGGTACTGGATGAACTGCTTCGGCGCATGCGGCAAGCCAAGCTCAGAAGCCTTGCTCGTGTAGTTGACTAGGCGATCGACAAGCTCTTCCTTAGTTGGATTCTTGCCGAAGTTGATGAACACGGTGGCGGTGTGACCGTTGAGCACAGGCACGCGAATGCACTGCGACGTGATCTTCAGCGCACCGTCGAACGGCACGATTTCGCCCTTTTCTTCATCGACGTGACCGAACACCTTCAACGGTTCCTTCTCGGACTTCTCCTCTTCGCCAGAGATGAACGGAATGATGTTGCCCACCATTTCCGGCCAGTCGTTGAACGTCTTGCCAGCGCCGGAAATGGCCTGATAGGTGCTCACCACGACTTCGCGCGGTTCAAATTCCTGCCATGCGGCGAGCGCCGGAGTGTAGGCCTGGATGGAGCAGTTCGGCTTGACGGCGATGAAGCCGTGCGTGGTGCCGAGACGCTTGCGCTGGTGCTCGATCACCTCATAATGCTCCGGGTTGATTTCCGGCACGACCATCGGCACGTCCGGAGTCCAACGGTGGGCGCTGTTGTTCGACACGACCGGCGTTTCGGTCTTCGCGTATTCCTCTTCGATGGCGCGAATCTCAGCCTTCGGCATGTTTACTGCGGAGAACACGAAATCGACGTCCTTGACCACGTCTTCTACATCGGCCACGTTCTTGACGACCATGTTCTTCACGAATTCCGGCATCGGCGTTTCCATCTTCCAGCGACCGCCGATGGCCTCTTCGTAGGTCTTGCCGGCGCTGTGCGCGGACGCGGCAAGGGTGACCAATTCGAACCACGGATGGTTTTCGAGCAGCGTGACGAAGCGCTGTCCGACCATGCCCGTAGCTCCGAGAATGCCGACCTTAATCTTTTCGGACATAACAACCTCTCGCTTATGCTGGAACGGTTTCGTATGATTACACGCTTGAGGTCGACCAGCCGGCCCCAAACGACTCCGTGGGCGGCCACATGCGTTGTTTAATCTTACGAAATTCGCGGAACAAGCATGTTCTCCTATCCGTATGCTGGTCTGCTTCGCTTTCTATACGTTCTTGCGCTCAGCTCGCGGAACATAGGAACGAACCAGGATGCCGTGAAGAGCTCTCTTGCAGTGATTCAGCAGATTGGCTTCCGCGACGTTTCCGGTTCGGGCAGTATGTTTGTCAGATTGGTTTGATGCGGTTGGCCGGATTGTCCGTGCTGATGCGTCGTCTGCACAAGTCTCGGTGCGCGGGCTGCGAGGCTTTTCGCACTTTGGGCGTATCGCTCGCGTACACTGGAAGCCATGTCGAAGGCATCAGAAGAAGCGCAAAAGCAGTTGGATCGTATCGTGGCGTTGGGCTATCCGGATGTGGCCGATATGTCGGCCGCCGCGTTCCGTGCTTTGGCGCGTCCGCTCATCCGTGCGCTGGAGGATTCCGATTTGGGTACGCAGATTCTGTTGGTGCCTACGCGCGAGTTGGTTTCCCCGGAATCATTGATCGCGCGTACGTCGATCAATCGCATGGCTGGTTTCACCACGATGCCTCCGCGCGATATCGCCAGTTTCCTTCCGCAGGATGGTTTCGAACCTCCGGAAGGTCCGTTCTACCTGGTGGTCGAGCCACATACCGGCACCTGCTACATCAATCGCGAGCCCGATGTGGCGCGCAAGTTGATCGATTCCGACGAGCGTTTGCCGCTTACGTTGGAGGAGGGACTTGCGATTGCCACGCAGCATCCGGAATGGTTGCTGGAAGAGAACGGTTTTAATTTGTTGGGATCGCGTTCCGCGGATGGTCGTGTGCCGAGTATTTGGATGAGTCAGAATGCGCCTCGATTGGGTGCGGTATGGCCGAATTCCCGTCATACTTGGCTTGGCAACGCGTTTTGTGCGTCTCGTCGCGGTGTCAGTCTGTTCCATTAATGTTCCGCTGATATTTCGCAGATTTTCCACAGATTTTCCGCATTCCACAGATTGGCGATTGTCCGACTGTCGCGACGGCCATGCCTTGCGGCGGTCGCGCCTAGCGCTTGAACAGTTTGGCGATGGCGTGGCCGGCTGCGGCGCACATTACCGATCCGACGCCCAGCAGTGTGGCCGTGACCTGTGGACGGCGCAGTTCGTTGCGGATGCCGACCAGATCGGTCACGCAATGGTCTTCGAAGAACACGCGCAGTTCGTTGCTGGAATAACGCCCGACCAAATCGCCCCACGTGAGCATGCACGTCACGTAGCTGACCGGATTATTCTCACGGAATTCGAACAGGCGAATGCCGCGCAGTCGCGATTTCGGCCCATAGCATTCGAAGCCGCAGGTCGGCGCGTACCCAAGATCGATGTCGTGCGCGTGCCCGACGAACGCGTTCTTATGATCATGTCCGCAGAACAGCGCGAAATAGCCGCCGGCATCGCGCAGCGCCTGCACTTCGCCAACGTTTTCATCCGCGCATCCGATTGCCTCTCCAAGCCTTGAACCAGGTCTGCACACGTCACGATCCAACACATAGCAATGCCCTGCAAACGTTCGCGCACCCTCCACCGCATTCGGTGTGTATGAGGGCACTTCGCGCAGGCAATCGTAGAACTCCTGCGGCGGAATATGCTGGAACGCGATCGCCGGAACCGCCAAACCGTCGCCGTTGCGCTCGCCCAACTCGCGTTGCACTTGCTTCAGCCATTCGATCGCTTCCGGCGAAGGTGTGCCGTAGCCGTCGGAATCGGCCAAGTCCCAGCCGCGTGAATTCGACGCATACTTTGCATAGGATGTCAGCGATTCCCGTCCGCCGGCAGCATTGCCAACAGTATTGCCGGATTTACCAGTATCTCCAGCATGCTCGCAATCGTTGGACATGCTGCGATCGCCGTCAAACGCATTGTCCGCATAATCACCGGAATTCACCATCATCACACTCATCGCAATGCGCCCCGACCCGTCGGAAGCCTCAATCGGAATCGCAAACGTGCCTGGTTCGAGCGCCAAAGGAGACGACCCGGCAATGGGGTTCACGCACCCGGAAAACTCGCGGTAGATGTCATCCTGTTCGTCGGCGAGAATGCCGCACTGGAAATCGTGGTTGCCGTAGGTTGCGGCAAAGGGGATTCGCGCTTCCAATGCAGGTCCGAGGAATGCTGCGAACGTGTCTCGTACTTTCTGCCGCGTGCTGTCGAGTATGGTCGCAGCGGTCGCGCGATTGATGGATTGCGCCCATGATTCAAGCTTGTTGGCAGATCCGTTACGCCCGTCGCGTTTGTTGCGTTTCACGAGTTTCGGCGAGTCGGTGCCGATGCCGTCAATCATCCAATTGTCGTCGGTCGGGGGCTGTTCGAGCAACGCTTTGGTGAGCGGATGGCGTTTGATGCCGCGGATTTTCGCTTCGATTTCGGTGACCGCTCGTATGTGCGTGCCCGGCTGCTCTCCGCGACGGCGCAGGAACGTGTCGATGTACGCGGGGTCGTATCCGCGAATCTGGTCGCCGGTGAAGACGATCAGATCGGGATGCGTTTTTTTGATGGCGGCTTCGATGAGACGGATCGTGTCTTCGCGTACGTTTGGTCCGTCCTGAATATCGGCCATCTGCAGCACACGGAAGGTGCCGTCGCTGTTGAATCGCAAGGTCATGATGCTCACTGTAATGCGGCAAATTTGGATATGAGGTGAAAAAGAGACGAAAATCGTGGTCTGCCCGTCAAATGGCGGAATGCCGGCGATATATGGGATTGGTTGCCGCTACTATGGGCGGCAGTGCAGATAGGTAACATGCACGTAACAATGTGGGTCGGCAGAAGGCCTGCCCAGCTTTACAGATAAGGAGGAGTGATGGGTCAGGATCAATCTTCAGTATTTGATCTCGCGGCAGTCGCCGCGGCGTCCAACGGAGGGAACAACGACCCGCTGCTGCCTCCGGCGCGTTATATTGGAGCTCCGCAAAAGCCCAGCAAGATGCCGTACAACAAGTACGTCGCATACGATAAGCAGGTGCCGTTTGATTACCCGGAGCGTACGTGGCCGGGCAAGCGACTGCAGCGTGCACCGCGTTGGTGTTCCGTCGATCTTCGCGACGGCAACCAGGCCCTCGTCAACCCGATGGATTCTGAGCGCAAGCTGCGTTTCTGGAATCTGCTGGTGTCGTTGGGCTTCAAGGAGATTGAGGTCGGTTTCCCGTCGGCTTCCGAAACCGATTACGATTTCATTCGTATGCTGATTGAGCGTGAGCTCATTCCTGACGACGTTACGATCGTGGTGCTTACGCAGGCTCGCGAGCACCTGATTCGCAAGACTTACGAGTGCCTGAAGGGTGCCAAGCGCGCCGTCGTGCACTTCTATAACTCCGTGTCCGTGCTGCAGCGCGAGGTCGTGTTCCGTAAGGACAAGGCCGGCATCAAGAAGCTCGCCACCGACGCGGCCACCCTGTGCAAGGAGCTTGAGGGCGAGGCCCAGGGCATCGACCTGTATTACGAGTATTCTCCGGAATCCTTCACCGGCACCGAGCCGGAGTATGCCGTTGAGGTGTGCAATGCGGTGATCGACGTCATTAAGCCGACTCCGGAGCATCCGATGATCATCAATCTGCCGGCAACGGTGGAAATGACCACTCCGAACGTGTTTGCCGATCAGGTGGAATACGTGTCGAACAATCTGGTGCCGCGCGACGCCGTGGTGCTGTCGCTGCACCCGCACAACGATGAAGGCATGGGCGTGGCCGCCACCGAGTTGGCCGTGCTTGCCGGCGCCGACCGCGTCGAGGGCTGCCTGCTGGGCAACGGCGAGCGCACCGGCAACGTCGATCTGGTTACGCTTGGTTTGAACTTCCTCACGCAGGGCATCGATCCGCAGATTGATTATTCCAATGTTCCTGAGATTCGCAAGACGGTTGAGTACTGCAACCAGCTGAAGATTTCCGAGCGTCACCCGTATGCTGGCAATTTCGTGTTCACCGCCTTCTCCGGCTCGCATCAGGATGCCATTAAGAAGGGTCTTGAGGCTCGTCAGGTGGCTGCCGACCGCGCTGGCGCCGATCTTGACAGCTTTGTGTGGCTGGTGCCGTATCTGCCGATTGATCCGAAGGATATCGGTCGTACGTATGAGGCCATTATCCGCGTGAACTCTCAGTCCGGCAAGGGCGGTATGGCTTACCTGCTGAAGACCAACCATAATCTTGATCTGCCGAAGCGTCTGCAGGTCGAGTTCGACAAGGTTGTGCAGGCTTACGCCGATGAAACCAAGAAGGAAGTCAAAGACGAAGATATTTGGCGTCTGTTCAAGGACGAGTATCTGCCGGTTGAAGAGTCCGGTGTCACCGCCGCGGGCGCTGTGGTCGGCGACAGCAAGGATGAGTCCCTCGAACAGTGGGGCCGTCTGAAGCTGCTGAAGGTGTCGGTGTCTTCCGGTGAAGATGGTTCCGATACCGTGCTGAAGGCCAGGATTCTTGACCGTGGCGTGAACGTCGGCGTTGATGAGCCGGTGGAGCGTGAGGTTTCCGGCATGGGCAACGGCCCGCTTGCCGCTTTCCTGAACGCGCTGAGCAACTTCGGCATCGAGGCTTCCGTAATGGATTACGTGGAACACACCATGTCCGTCGGCACCGACGCCATGGCCGCCTCCTACGTGGAATGCCAGATCGGTGAGGAAGAGGATCCGCGGATCGTGTGGGGCGTTGGCATTGACACGTCCATCGTCACCAGCTCGCTGAAGGCCATTATTTCGGCCATCAACCGTTCCGAGCGCTGATTTCCGCGGATTTCCGTTTTTTACAAAAGTAAGGGCCTGTGACGCACTTCGTTGGTGAGTGCGTCACAGGCCCTTTGTGTTTTGATTTCCTATTCTTTTTCGTGTGATTCCACCAACAGCGGTCGAATTTGCTTGCAGACGTCGGTTATTGGGCTCCGCTCGGCTGGCCTCCGCTGGGGGTGCCGTCTCCGCTGCCAGTGTTGCCACCGGCTCCGCCGGAATTGTCGCTGCCGTCGCTGCCGCTGTTGCCGTCGCTGCCGCTGTTGCCACTGTTGCCGGAATTCTCTTCGTCTCCGTCTCCGCTGCCGTTACCGTTGCTGTTCTGATCGCTATTCTGCGTAGGATCGGGCGTGGTCTGCTCGGTGTTTTCCTCGACCTTCGGCACCGCCTGGCTCTGCCGTGTTTGGGCCTTCTGCGCGCCGGTGCCCCACGTGCCGTCCGGACCGCCGATCTTACCGTTGTCGGTCGGTTCGGTGAAGGTCAGCACCTCCTGATTTTGCAGGGCGAGCGACATGAACTCCTCGAACAGATGCGACGGATAGCCGGTGGAGGAAACGCCATAGCCTGCGAACGGTGGCACTTCCTGCGCGCTGCCGTCTTCCGCAGGATTCCAAATGGCCCACACATTGAGCAGTTGCGGCGTATAGCCTACGAATGAGGCGGCCTTCTCATCATTCGCGGTGCCGGACTTGCCGGCCACCTGGCGTCCGAGACGTGCCGAAACACCGGCCGCGGTGCCATACGTGGTGGTGCCCTGCATGGCCTTCTGCACCAAGTGGCAATCGTTTGCGTCGAATACCTGCTGGTTCTCCTGCGCCGTCCTGTACAGTTCCTTCGAACCATCGGACGTGAGCACCTTGTCGACGATGTGCAACGTGTTCTTCACGCCATCGTTGGCAATGGTGGAGTGGCCCTGAGCCAGATCCCATACGGTAATGCCGTTGATGCCCAGAATGTTGTAGGTGGTGTCTTCGGCAATGTCTCCCTCAATGCCCGCCTGATGCGCGATTTTGGCGAGATTCGCGGCGCCGAGATGCTTGTTGACATCCATGAATACGGTGTTCACCGAATTCGCGGTCGCCTGATAGAGGTTGATATACCCCCAGTTGGTGTTCAGTGCGTTCGGCACCTGCGCGGTGGTTCCCGGAGTCGTCTCAAACGTCAGGCCGGAATTACCGTTGAACAACGTGTTGAAATTCACGCCCTCCTGAGCGGCTCCCAGCAAACCGAACGGCTTCATCGTGGAGCCCGGCTCGAACGTGGCCTGAGTGACGTTGTTGAGCTGCTTGGTGAGGTAATCGTTGCCCGCATACATGGCCTTGACGGAACCGGTTTTCTGATCGACCGCAATGCCTCCCACCTGAATGCTATCCGGCATGCCTTCCGGCCGGGTGTCGCCGACCTGTTGGATTTCGTCCTGCATGCCCTTGTCAAGCGTGGTGACAATCTTGTAGCCGCCGGTTTCCAAATCGTCGGCGGTGAACGCCTTGGAATTGACCAGTTCGTTCTTCACCGTGGTCAGCAGATACCCGTTGGCACCCGCCATCTGGTTGTTCTGCTGGATTTCCGCCACGGCGGGGAACTGTGCTTCCTTCTTTTCCTTGGCGGTGATGTAGCCATCTTCCTCCATGATGTTGAGCACGCGGTCGTATCGTTTTTCAGCCTGCTCAGGGTTGACGGCCGGATCCCATGAGCTCGGTGCCGGAATGATGCCGGCTAGCATGGCTGATTCCGACAAGGTCAGATCGCTGGCGTTCTTGTTGAAATACGCCTTCGCCGCCGCCTGGATGCCATACGCACCACGACCAAGGTAAATCGTGTTCATGTAATTGCAAAGCACCTGGCTTTTATCTTGCGACTGCGCGATCTTGATGGCCAGGAACGCTTCTCTGAGCTTGCCAGAATACGACGTGGTTTCGCCCAGATAATACCGTTCCGCATATTGCTGAGTGATGGTCGAACCACCTTGCCTGCTGCCGGTGGTCAAGTTCGTATACAGCGCTCGCGCGATGCCATACAGGTCGATGCCCTTGTTGGTGTAGAAGGATCGGTCTTCCGATGCGACGATCGCGTTGCTCACGTAATCAGGCAGTACCGCGCAGTTGATGATTTCGCGGTTTTGCTCCGCGTAGCTGCCGATTTCCGTAGTGCCGTCGGCATAGTAGACGGTTGTTTTTTCGGCGAGGGCGAACTTCTCCGGTTCGGGGATTTCCGTGGTGATATACATGTAGGCGAACAGGCCGATTCCTGCCGCGAGCAGCGCTGCGAAGATGCCGAGTACCCACTTCAGTACGAGATGCTTGCGCTTGTTCTGCTTTTTCTGAGGTCCGTTGGCGCGGTGCGATCCATGGTTCTGCGGCTTGGGCGCGCTATGGGATGCGTTGCTGCGATTGCTGCTGGCGCCGCCGTTGCGGGCGCTTCTTGAGCGTGAGCTTACGCTTCGTGTGTGTGAAACCATAGGTTCCACCGTAGCTGATTGACTTGAGAAATCAGGTGGAAATGGGGTGCGTTTGCTTTGACAGGGGCATTTTTGCGCAGCTCTTTTACAAATCGACAGTTTGCAGGACGTTGCCTCAATATCGGCTGTTTTTCAGGGTTTTGTCAGTTTTTCAGGTGTCTTTTCGCGGTTTCGCAGGTATGCTTGAAATTTGGTACCTGTGAAACGCATATATAGCAGAGGAGTCGTTTACAGATGAGCATTCGTGTAGCTATCGCCGGTGTGGGCAATTGCGCTTCGTCGCTGGTGCAAGGCGTTGAATACTACAAAGACACGAAGGACGAGGATGAGATTCCCGGCCTGATGCACAACAATTTTGGCGGATACCGCGTACGTGACATCGAATTCGTCACCGCGTTCGACGTGGATGCGCTGAAGGTCGGCAAGGACTTGTCTGAAGCCATCGAGGCGTCGCAGAACAACACGATCAAGTTCGCCGACGTGCCGAACCTGGGCGTCGAGGTGCTGCGCGGTCCGACCAACGATGGCTTGGGCGAATACTACCGTCAGATGATCGACGAGTCCGACGCCGAGCCGGTCGACGTGGCCCAGGTGCTGCGTGACAAGAAGGTCGACGTGCTTGTTTCCTACCTGCCGGTCGGTTCCGAGCAGGCCGACAAGGCGTACGCCCAAGCCGCCATGGATGCCGGATGCGCATTTGTGAACTGCCTGCCGGTGTTCATCGCCTCCGATCCGGAATGGGCGCAGAAGTTCCGTGACGCCGGCGTGCCGATCGTCGGTGACGACATCAAGTCTCAGGTTGGCGCCACGATCACGCACCGCGTGCTCGCCCGCCTGTTCGAAGACCGTGGCGTGCGCCTGGACCGCACGTACCAGCTCAATGTGGGCGGCAATATGGACTTCATGAACATGCTGCAGCGTTCGCGCTTGGAATCCAAGAAGATTTCCAAGACCCGCGCCGTTACCTCCGTGGTGCCGCACGATATGGACCCGCACAATGTGCATATCGGACCGTCCGATTACGTGGCATGGCTTGACGACCGCAAGTTCGCGTTCGTGCGTCTTGAAGGCACCACGTTCGGCGATGTGCCGCTGAGCTTGGAATACAAGCTGCAGGTGTGGGATTCTCCGAATTCCGCCGGTATTGTGATTGACGCCGTGCGTGCCGCCAAGATTGCGCTCGATCGCCATCTGGCTGGCCCGATTCTGGCTCCGAGCGCGTACTTCATGAAGTCGCCGGCCGTCCAGCACGAGGATGGTGAGGCGCGCCGCTTGGTGGAGGAGTTCATCAAGGGTAGCGTTGAGGGCAGCGAAGAGCAGCTTGATGCCGATGTCGCCGCAGCGAAGGCCGCTGGAAAGGATGTATGGCGCGCCTGATTTTTGGTTCGCCTGATATGAGGAATCCCCAATCTACCGTCGGTGGATTGGGGATTTTTAATTACGATTTGGGAATGATGCGTATCGTCACTTCTTGAGGAGTGGTTCGACCTGTTCCTCGTACGCGGTCAGCGCGGTGTCGATCACCTGGTGCATGTCGTAGTACTTGTACGTGCCCAGACGGCCGCCGAACACCGTGAGCGGCTCGGCCTTCGCGAGCTCCTCGTACCTCGCGTACAGCGCCCTGTCGGCCTCCGTGTTGATCGGATAGTACGGTTCGTCGCCACGCTCGGCGAAACGGCTGTACTCCTCCCACACCACCGTTTTGTCCGGATTCTGCGAGTCCCTGCGCTCCGGGTTGAAGTTCTTGAACTCGATCGCGCGCGTGTACGGCACGTCCGCATCCGAGAAGTTCATCACCGGGCATCCGAAATGGTCGCCCTCGTCGTAACGCACCTCCCTGAAGTCGACCGTGCGCCACTTGAGCTCGCCCAGCGAGTAATCGAAGTAGCGGTCCACCGGTCCCGTGTACACCACCGGCACGCCCGCCGCGGCCAGCGCGGCCTTGTTGTACGGCTGCGAGGCGTCGAAGAAGTCGGTCTCCAGGGTCACGTGGATGCGCGGATCGTCGATCATGCGCTCCATCCACGCGGTGTAGCCGTCGGTCGGCAGGCCCTCCCACGTGTCCCTGAAGTAGCGGTTGTCGTAGTTGAAGCGCACCGGCAGGCGGTTGATGATGCCCGCGGGCAGGTCCTTCGGATCGGTCTGCCACTGCTTGCCCGTGTAGTTCTTGATGAACGCCTCGTACAGGGGGCGCCCGATCAGCGAGATGCCCTTGTCGTTGAGGTTCTGCGGGTCCTTGCCGGCCAGCTCGCCGGCCTGCTCGGCCACGAGCGCCCTGGCCTCGGCGGGCGTGTAACGCGCGCGGAAGAACTGGTTGATGGTGCCCAGGTTGATCGGCAGGGGGTAGACCTCGCCGTCGTGCGTGGCGTACACGCGGTGCACGTAGCCGGTGAACGAGGTGAACCTGTTCACGTACTCCCACACGCGCCTGTTGGACGTGTGGAACAGATGGGCGCCGTACCTGTGGATCTCCGCGCCTGTCTCCTCGTCCATGTAGCTGTACGCGTTGCCGCCGATGTGGTCGCGCACGTCGATGATCTCCACGCGCACGCCGAGCCTCTCCACGGCCTGCTGGGCCACGGTCAGGCCGAACAGGCCCGCGCCCACGACCACCAGATCGGGATACTCCACCGCTTCAGTCATAAGAACAACCTTCCGAACTCAAACAAACACACAATATTCGTGTGCGATTCCTCATCAAGCATACCCGTCCATCCTCCTTAACATGGGGTGCAGCATTTTTGACGTTCGATTTTTTCGTATGGCGAGGCCTGCATGGCGACCTATGGCATGGCCTACGTGGGTTTCCGGCGCGGTTCGGTCCGGGCATGGTGTACACTGGTCTTTGCCTCCGCGTGGCGGTACGTCACCCAACTCCCCCAGGGCAGGAATGCAGCAAGGGTAAGTGGCCTCTTCCGGGTGCGTGGAGGTTTTCTTATATCTTCTTGCCGTTCCTGCATACCGTAGAGCCGATGTCGTATTCTCGATGATTATGACCGACGAATTCAAGCCAATCATCCGAGACCCGCATAAGTCCGCGAATATGCTGGAGCAGCCGGTCGCGCCCGTTCCTGCGCCGCAGCCGCCATTGCCGCAGACGGATTCCCAACAATCCTCGCCGCAGTTCGCGCCGATTCCCGCACAATCCGCGCCGGATCAACAATCCTCGCAGTCCTGGCAAAGACTGGACGTTCCCGACACCGCGCCGGTCGCCGCAGCCGCGCCGGTCTCGCCGATTGCGCAAACCGCCCAAGTCGATCCAATCGAACAGGTGCTTTCCCCGCGTGAAGTGAACGCAGGACTCGCCAAAGCCGATCCGCTGACCCGTCATCCGCGCGTGTCGAGCATCATGCTCAGCGTGGTGTTTGGCCTGCTGCTGCTTGCCGCCGCGGCGGGCGTCTGGTGGTTGGGCGTGCGCACGATGGAAGGCCAAAGCTATGAAGACATGGTCTGGTCGAAATTTGACGCGGCCCTGCCGGGATGGCTGGAACCGGTCGTGCACGTCTTCACCATTTCCACCGTTGTGATCGCAACAAGCACAATCATGTCGATAATCGCCCTCGCCGTACTCATCGTAAGAAAACGATGGCTGTTGATTGCGCAATTGGCGGTATTCGGCGGAATCTGCTTTGCCGCAGCGGAGTTGCTGAAGCCGCTGCTGCCACGTCCGTACTTAATTAATCTGGAATCAAATCCCAATAATTCCGCGCCTTCCGGGCATGTCATACTCGCAGCGACGGCGGGGGTGATCCTGTTGTGCGCCGTGCCTCGCATGTGTCGTGCATTGGTTGCGGTGATTGGTTGGGCGTACGCGGTGCTTGTCGGATTGTCGGTGATCGCGGGGCAGTGGCACCGCCCGACCGACGTGATCATGGCACTGCTGATCGTCGGCGGAGTGGCCATGCTCATGCTCGCCGCAACGTTTGCGAACGGTATGGATGAGCCCGGATCGCGTGCATCGTCGCCTTCCGTGCAGATCGTCGGCAGCGTATTGCTGACATTTGGCGTGATTGGCACCCTGTATGGCGCATACATTATTTGGCAGATTCAGCCGGGACTTGCGATGAGCGCGGAATGGACGAATTCCGGCGCGCATCTTTCCACGGTGATTTTGACTGCTTCCGTCGCGTCGCTGGTGTTCGGCCTAGTGCTGACCATGCGTCAGCTGACCGCCTCGCCACTGACGCAACTTGGGCTGGTGGGGGCTCCTCCGGCACCGCCGAAACGCTGACGGCCATGCCTGCGATCGCACCGAAATTTTACGGTGAAGGCCGCTCGCGCCACACGGGCGGTTTGCCAACTGCATACGGTCAGTGAGTATTATTGCGTTGCAAACGCTAGTAATAAGGAGTGGCTATGGCTACCGGCAGCAAGCTCGTGATTGTGGAGTCTCCCACCAAGGCCAAGAAAATCGGTGGGTATTTAGGCTCCGAATATACGGTGATGGCCTCGGTTGGCCATATTCGAGATCTTGCGCAGCCAAGCCAGGTGCCGGCCGCCGACAAAACCAAATTCGGCAAGTTCGGCGTTGACGTGGAAGACGGATTTAAGCCGTACTACATCGTCGATGGCAACAAGAAGAAAACCGTATCCGAACTGAAAAGCGCGTTGAAAAAAGCCGACACCCTGTACCTCGCAACCGATGAGGATCGCGAAGGGGAGGCCATCGCCTGGCATCTGGTACAGACACTCAAGCCGAAAGTGCCGGTCAAGCGCATGGTGTTCCACGAAATTACGAAGGAAGCCATCAAAGCGTCACTTGACAATACTCGCGACGTTGACGACGACATGGTCGACGCCCAGGAAACCCGCCGTATTCTGGACCGCCTGTACGGCTATGAGCTTTCTCCGGTGCTGTGGCGCAAGGTTGGTCCGGGTCTTTCCGCGGGCCGTGTGCAGTCCGTCGCCACGCGTTTGATCGTGGAGCGCGAGCGCGAGCGTATGGCGTTCGTGCGTGCCCCGTATTGGGATGTCACCGCAACGTTGGAAGCGCCGGATGCCGATGGCAATAATGTTGCGTTTGATTCTCGCATGGTGTCTCTTGGTGGGCGTCGTTTGGCGGGTTCCAAGGATTTCGGTGCCGATGGCAAGCTGACTGCAGCCGGTGCGAAGGACCAGGTCGTGCAGTTGGATGAGGCGCAGGCTTCCGCGATTGCGCAGGCGTTGGAATTTGCAACGTTTACCGTCGCGTCGATGGAAACGAAGCCGTACCGTCGCCGTCCGGTTCCGCCGTTTACTACGTCCACATTGCAGCAGACTGCCGGCAATCGTCTCGGCATGAGCTCGCGTCAGACCATGCGCGCGGCGCAAGGATTGTATGAAAACGGCTATATCACCTACATGCGTACCGATTCGGTGACGCTGTCGCAGGAAGCGATAGCAGCCGCTCGTGAAGCGGTCGTCAAGCATTTCGGCGAAAACTATCTGTCGGATGCGCCGAAACAATATGCTACAAAAACCGCGGGCGCGCAGGAAGCCCACGAATGCATTAGGCCGGCGGGTGCGAAATTCCGCGACCCTGCGGAAATCGCAAGCAAAGTGCCGGCCGACCAGCTCAAGCTGTACACGCTGATCTGGCAGCGCACGCTTGCCTGCCAGATGGCAGACGCAACCGGTTCCACGGCGACCGTGCGACTGTCTGCACCGACCGAATCGAATGGGGAAGCCATGTTCCAGGCTTCCGGCACTGTCATCGAATTCTCCGGCTTTATGAAGGCGACCGGTGAAGGCCGCCGCGCATCCGCCGAATCGAAGAAGGGCGATGCTGCTGGAAGCGTTGAACAGGCTGCGCAATCCGGTAAATCCAGCAAAGCGGATAAGAAGTCGGATGACAATGTGTCGCTTCCGCCGATGAATCCGGGCGATGCGCTCGCCGCGGTGGCGGTTGGTGCCGACGGACACGAAACTCAGCCTCCGGCGCGTTACACCGAAGCGTCGCTCGTGAAAACGTTGGAACAGAAGGAAATCGGCCGCCCGTCCACGTATGCGAGCATTATTTCCACGATTATCGATCGCGGGTACGTGTATGAGCGCGGTCGTGCGTTGATTCCGTCGTGGCTCGCGTTCTCCGTGGTCAAATTGCTGGAAACGAAGTTCCCGCGGTATGTGGATTACGAGTTCACTGCTGATATGGAAAGCGGTCTTGACCAGATCGCGAGCGGTCGGGAGACCGGCAGGAATTGGCTGACCCGCTTCTATTTCGGTTCCGGTGAGGGTGTCGCGCAGTCTGCGGACGAGGCGCATGCCGGTTTGCAGCAGCAGGTCGCGCAGTTGGGTGAAATCGACGCTCGCGAGATCAATACGATTGAGATCGGCGACGGTTTGCATGTGCGCGTTGGCAGGTATGGCCCGTATCTGGAGGATGCGAACCATCTGGATGATGAGGGAAATCCGAAGCGTGCGTCGCTGCCGGATACTCTCGCTCCGGATGAGCTGACGGTGGAAGTCGGTCATGATTTGATTGAGAATCATTCCGGCGGTCCGCGTGCACTTGGTGTTGATCCGGTTTCCGGGGGCACTGTTGAAGTGCGTAATGGTCGTTTCGGCCCGTATGTTGCGTTGGTGATGCCTTCTGCGGATGCTGGTGCTGACGGTGACGTGGCTGATGGCAAGTCGAAGAAGGGCAAGAGCGCTAAGAAGGCTGCCGATCGCCCGAAGATGGCATCGTTGTTCAAGACGATGAGTCCGGAATCGTTGACGTTGGATGATGCGTTGCGTCTACTGAGTTTGCCTCGTGAAGTTGGTTCTTACGAGGAAGCGGACGCTCAGACCGGTGAAGTGCAGACGGTTGTTGTGCAAGCCAATAATGGTCGTTACGGCCCGTATTTGACGAAGACTGGTGCCGATGGCAAGTCGGATACGCGTTCGCTCGCTTCGGAAGATGAGATTTTCACGGTTGATTTGGATAAGGCGAAGGAGCTGTTCTCCCAGCCGAAGTATGGCCGTGGGCGCGGTCGTGGCGCTGCCAAGCCGCCGTTGCGTGAACTGGGCGTCGACCCGGAGACGCAAAAGCAGGTGACCATCAAGGAAGGCTTCTACGGCGCGTATATCACCGATGGTGAAACGAACCGTACGTTGCCGAAGCAGTATGCTCCCGAGTCGATCGAGCCGGCTGAGGCGTTCCGTCTGTTGGCGGAGAAGCGTGCGCAGGGTCCGTCGAAGAGGCGTGGACGCAAGGGTGCTGCTGGCAAGGGTGGTGCTAAGAAGACTGCTGCTAAGGGTGCTAAGGCTTCTGCTAATCAAGCTCGTGCCGATCGCCGTGCCAAGGTGCGCGAGTTGGCCGATAAGGGTTGGGCCAACACCCGTATCGCCAAGGAGATCGGTTCCACGCCGACCACGGTGAAGGCCGATGTGGAATGGCTCGCCGCCAACGAAGGCTATACCCGTCCCGCCGTAGTCCCCGTCCGGTGATGAATATGCAAGGCATATTCATCACCTTTGACGTACAGTCCGGTGGACTGTACGTGGCAGCGAGTAGCGATAGCTGACGAGCGTCGCATGAAAGATGCCAGTGGGCTGTTCGTAGCAGTGAGCAGCGGTAGCGTTGCGAACGCCGCAATGTAGAGTGATGAATATGCAAGGCATATTCATCTCCTTTGAAGGCATCGACGGCGTCGGTAAAACCACGCAGGTCGAACGATTGCGTGCGTATGTTGAGGCGCAGGGGCGCGAATGCGTGGTCACGCGCGAGCCGGGCGGTACTGTGCTTGGCGTGGCGATTCGCAAGTTGCTGCTTGGCGGCGTGGAAGGTTCCGACGTGGATATTGCTCCGCGTGCTGAGGCGCTGCTGTTCGCTGCTGATCGTGCCCAGCATGTTGCCGAGGTGATTCGCCCTGCACTGGAACGCGGTGCCGTGGTAATTACCGATCGGTACCTTGATTCTTCTCTTGCATACCAGGCTGGCGGCCGCGAATTGACGGCAGGTGAAATCCGCGACTTAAGTATGTGGGCAACGTGCGAGCTATTGCCGAATCGCACGTATCTGCTGGATCTTGACCCTATGCAATCGCATGCACGACTGCAGCATGATGAAGATCGCATGGAATCTGCAGGAAACGATTTCCAACGTCGTACACGACAGGCGTTTCTTGACTTGGCAAAGGCGGAATCGCAACGTTTCCGCGTGATTGATGCCAGCCAATCCATCGATGAAGTATGGTCGCATATTCAAGACGATTTTGCGCAAATCAGCCAAACAGAAACTTTCCAATCGGAGGCCGCCCAGTGAGCGTGTGGGATTCGATTGTCGGCCAGCAGCGGGTTGTCGAACAACTCAAAGCCATCGCAAGTGGCGATCCGAAAGCCATTGCGCAGTCCTGGCTAATTTGCGGTCCTCCAGGATCGGGCCGTTCCAATGTGGCGCGCGCGTTCGCGGCGGCGCTGGAGAGCCCCGATCATGGTCTTGGCGACGAACCGACCAAAGTTGTGCAGCAGGTGCTTGCCGGCACTCATCCCGACGTGACCGTGCTTGCCACCAATAAAGTGACCATCGGCATCGATGAGGTGCGAGACATTATCACCACTTCCGAGCAGATGCCGAGCACTGCGCCGTGGCGCATCATCATTATCGAAGATGTCGATCGTATGCTGGAACGCACCACCAACGTGCTGCTCAAGGAGATTGAGGAGCCGAGCGAGCACACGATTTGGCTCTTGTGCGCGCCGAGTGCGCAGGATGTGTTGCCGACGATTCGCTCGCGCACTCGCATTGTCAATCTTGCCGTGCCCTCCACACAGGCGGTGGCCGCATTTCTGGAACAAAATGGCGGATTTGAGCCGAAAATCGCGGTGCGTGCCGCACGTCTTGCGGAAGGGCATATCGGCATCGCTCGCTTGTATGCGGAGAATGAGCAGGTGATGTCTGACCGTGACGAGCTGATTGTGGGTGTGCTTGGATTGCGTCGCGCATCGGATGCGGTGCTGCTTGCCGGCAATCTTATCGACAATGCGAAAGCGCAGGCCGAAGCGGAGGTGAAGGTCAAGGCGGCAGAGGCGGAAGCTGATTTTCGTAGGATCAATGGGCTTGGGGCGAAGGATCGTATTCCTCCGAAACTGCGTGGCGCCTACAATGCGATCGCCAAAAAAGACGAGCTGAAACGCCAGACTACGCGACTTACGCGTGATGTGCTTGACCGTGCGTTGAACTCGATTGCCAGTATTTACCGTGATGTGGCTGTGCTGCAGAACAATGCCGAGGATTCGGTGGGGCTGATTAATTTGGAGAATCGTTCGTCGATCACCGAACTGTCGGTGCGGCTTACGCGTGGGGGAGCGGTGCGGCGGCTGGAGGATATTGCCGTTGCGCGTCGCCGTCTGGCCGGCAATGGCAATCCCGTACTGGTCTTTGAAGCTCTCTTCTGCTCTCTTATCGCCAGCTAGGGCTAGCGGCGTTGGCACATACTGTTTTCCTGCGGGCAGATTTTTCCGGTCGCTGGAGGTATCTTCCCGCTGATTGGCCTCTTAGGGTCCGGTTTTCTCCGCTCACTGGGGGAATCGCCCCGCTAAGAGGCTTCTTATCGTCCTAAAACCTCCAGTCGCTGGAATAATATTCCCGCTGGCAGGGCTGTTAGGGTCTTGGTTCTTCCAGTCGCTGGAGGTATTGCCCGCTTGTTTGCCCCCGCATTGTCCGTATTCTTCCAGTCGCTGGAATAATCTTCCCGCTGACGGGTTTTGTTGAGTCCGGATTCCTCCACTGACCGGGGGAATCTTCCCGCTGGCAGGTCTTCTGGTGTCCGTATTCCTCCAGTGAGTGGGGAAATGGTTGTTTGGCTGTATGATTCTGGCTTGCTATCGTGCGATAACTGCCGGCAAAATTGCAAAAAGCGATTCAGCGCTGGTAGTTGGTGGATTCGCGCACGATCAGTTGCGGTGCAAGTGAGATATGCGCGGGGTTGTCGGGGCCGTCGTTGAGTAGGCGTAGCGCTTCGGAGACGATTTGTTTGAACGGCGGGCGCACGCTGGTCAGCGGCGGCATGGTGGTGCGTGCGATTGGAGAATCGTTGTAGCCAACCACCAGCACATCTTCAGGCACGCGAAGTCCAAGCGAATGCAACGCCACCATCACGCCGAACGCGATCGCATCGTCGGCACACACCACGGCCTCCGGTTGCACGAGCGGCTCGGAAAACAGTCGCATGGCGCAGTCGAATCCGCGCTGCACGCTACGGTCTCCGAACTTATTCCATTCGGTTTCGGTGGCAAGATGGTGCGCTCGCATCTGAGTGTGGAACATGGTGAACAGTTCCGCCGATTCGAAGGAGATTTCCTTGCCGGCCATGTATGCCACGGATGCTATGCCACGTTCGGCCAAATGCCCGATCACGATTTCCATGGCTGCGTTTTCGTCGACGCTCACCATGGATGTGCGGAACGAGCATTGGCGTCCACCCACCTGCACGATCGGCAGTGTGGAGGCGTAATGTTCAAGCTCTGCGGAAAGGTAGGCCTCCCAGGCGGGCAGCACGATCAGACCGTCAACATGGCGGTCTACCAACGACTCGATGCGTTGAATCTGCGTGGCCTGATCGCCGCCGATGCCCAGCAGCAGTTGCTGCGAATCCACGTCGATGACGGGTTCGATTTCGTCAAGCAGCTGCGCGCAGAACGGGTCGTTGGCGGTCGGAATCACCAGGCCGATGGTGTTGGTGACGGTGCTGCGCAACGCGCTCGCCGCATAATTGACCGAATAGTTGAGGTGTGCCGCGGCCGCTCGCACGCGGCGTGCGATGTCGTCGTCTTTGGTGCGTTTGCCGGAAAGAACGCGGGAGACGGTGGCGATGGAGACGTTGGCCAGCGCTGCGACGTTCGTGATCGAACTGTTCGCCGAAGTTGCCGAAGCCGAAGCGTTGTCGGTTGTACGTGCCATGCTCTCCTCACCACAAATATTCGAAATGCTCGAAAAAACTCGGATTATTCGAATTACTGCCGTATCTCAATCGCGTATTCAAGAATAAAACAGCCACCCGTCGAAAGCGGCAGGTGGCTGGAAGCAAGTATCGCAATCATGCATGTTGCATTGCGATTTCATAATTGCGATGCAACAACTGAAGATTGTTGAATATCTTGCGAAATCCTGAAATCTTCAGCAAAAGGAAGATCACTCGGCGTTGACGAGGATGTTCAGCAGGTTGTCTGCCACGGTTTCGTCATCGGCGCCCTGCACGTCGATGACCACGGAATCGCCCTGCTTGATGCCCAGGCCCATGACGGACAGGATGGAGTTAGCCGGAACCGGGTTGCCGCCTTCCTTGGCGATGGTGACGGTGCAGCCGGAGGCGGTGACGGCCTGGGTGAACTGTGCGGCCGGACGGGCGTGGATGCCGACGGGATCGTTGATGACGGTGGTGCGGGTTGCCATGATGGACACTCCTTTGAGTCGTGTGTTGATTTTTGGTTGTGTTATTTGAAAGTCGTGCTGCTTGCCGAGCGAAATGCCTCGGTGCGCCGCTAATAATTACTATAGCACCTTTTTCACGAAACGCAGAAAACGTTTACCGGTTGTGTGTTACGGCTTAAAGTGTGTATACTGTGTGCAGGCTGAAAATGATTTACCGGCAAAGACGGTGGGAATCACGCAGTAACTCGACGCGCAAAGCAAGCGCGTAAATCACAACAACAAACGTTCGGTTCGCGTTCCTTTCGCGGGCAAACAACAAAACAAGGAAACAGGTCAAAGGAGTTCACATGATTATCAAAGGTGTTGGCATTGGTCGCGGTGTTGCAGTCGGCCCGGTCATCCGTATGGCGCAGCCACTGCCGGAACCGTCGGACGCTCCGCGTGCGGAAGGCATTGCTGCCGAAAGCGAAATCGCCCGCGTTGAAAAGTCCCTCGCACTGGTGAACGCCGACCTGAACCGTCGTGCCGAAGAGGCCGCCAATGGTGACGAAGGCGCCAAGCAGGCCGCTCCGATTCTGCAGGCCGTCGCCATGTTCGCTTCCGATCCGTCGCTGGCTGAATCCATCAAGGGTCTGATTCAGCAGGGTAAGACCGCCGAACGTGCAGTGCTCGAAGGCTTCGCCGCAGTGGAAGACATGTTCCGTGCCATCGGTGGCTATCAGGCTGAGCGTGCCGCCGATCTGCATGATGTCGGCCAGCGTGTGATCGCCGATCTTATGGACGCTCCCGCTCCGGGCTTGCCGCAGAGCGAAACCCCGTTCGTGCTCGTCGCCGAAGATCTTTCCCCCGCTGATACCGCGGCGCTCGACATGAGCAAGACCCTCGCCATCGTCACCTCGCAGGGCGGCCCGACCTCGCACACCGCTATTCTGGCGCGCGCTCGTGGCATTGTGGCGGTTGTTTCCGCAGCCGAAGCCGAAAACCTGACCGACGGCACTACCGTGGTCGTGAACGCGGCCAAGGGCGAACTTGTCGTTGACCCGACCGAAGAGGAGATCGCCGCAGCCGAAGCCGCCAAGTCCCGTGCGGCCGCAGCCAAGGAACTGCGCGGCAATCCGGGCTCCACCAAGGATGGTCATCTGATTCCGCTGCTCGCCAACGTGGGCAAGCCGGCCGATGCAGCTAAGGCGCTGGAATATGGCGCTGAAGGCGTTGGTCTGTTCCGTACCGAATTCCTGTTCATCGGCAACTCCGAGCCGCCGACCGTCGAAGAGCAGACCCGCGCTTACACCGAGCTGCTGAGCCAGTTCCCGGGCAAGAAGGTCGTGATTCGTATGCTCGACGCCGGCGCTGACAAGCCGCTGCCGTTCCTCACTCCGGAAGACGAGCCGAATCCGGCCCTCGGCCTGCGCGGTCTGCGCACCCTGCGCGCCCACATGGACGTGCTCGAAGGCCAGCTCAAGGCGCTCGCCGCAGCCGATGCCGCCACCGACGCGAACCTGTGGGTCATGGCCCCGATGGTTGCCGACCAGCATGAGGCTGACTATTTCGTGAAGCTTGGCAAGAGCTTCGGCCTGAAGTTTGTGGGTGCGATGGCCGAAGTGCCGTCGATCGCGCTTATGGCCGATAAGGTGGCCGACGTGGCCGACTTCGTGTCGATCGGCACCAACGATCTGACCCAGTACACGCTGGCCGCCGACCGTACGCTCGGTTCCGTTGCCAACTATCAGACCGCCTGGCATCCGGCGGTGCTGCGTGCCATCAAGATGATCTGCGATGCGGGCAACGCCAAGGGCATGCCGGTGGGCGTGTGCGGCGAGGCCGCTGCCGATCCGGACTTGGCCGTAGTGCTGGCCGGTCTTGGCGTGAACTCCCTGTCCATGACTCCGGTGGCACTCGACGACGTGCGTGCCTCCCTTGCCGAAGTCACCTTCGAAGAGGCTCAGGCCCGTGCCGAAGCCGCCCTTAACGGCGACTTCTACCACCCGGCCAACTGAGCCGTATTAGCTGTGCCTATCGCCTGTAACGTCCTGTTTTTCAAGTGATGTGAGGTCTGATAGGCCCTGTTTCCCGGAACGACCCCTGCCCGCGTGCCCCCATAGGCTCGCTCGCAGGGGTCGTTTCGTTATGCCGTCAATTGAAACCTTGTATGAGTCAGACGCTTGAGAGATACTGGGTTCATGAAGATTTCCGCAGATTTCACCGTCATTCCCGACGCGTTTGCCAAGGCGGCGCCGCCTGAGAACTGCATCGACGGTACGCCGATTGTTTCCTTCCCCTTCTACATTGATGCGCTTGATCCCGCAGTGCAGTTCCTGCATTGGGAATTCGTTGATCCGGATTCAATTCCGGTATGCGGTTTCCAGTGGAATCATTGGTCCCTCGCAAATCTGCCCGTGGATGCGCTGATGTACGATTTCAACGATTCTCACGCGCTCGCGATTCCGGCTGATTTCTCGCGCACGGTTTCCGCGATGATTCCTGAAGCGATTCAGGGACGCACGTCCGCCGCCTCGCCGTTGCTGCAGGGCCGCAGCAGTGATCCCGCAGTGACGATGCGTTACAACGGTCCGTATCCGCCGGATCAGGATCACGACTATTACCTGCATGTGTGGGGCACTACGGCTCCGCTCGCCGGCCTCAATCAGGGATTCTGGCTCAACGAAATGGAACGTGCGCTGCGTACTTCCGGTACAATCGTTGATCAGGGCGCTATTTTCCTCACTGGAAAAGCCTGATTTTTGAAAGAGAATCTCAAGTAAGGCCAGAAATCTGATTTCCGCAGCAATATAACGATATAAAGATGCGGAAATCAGAAATATATCCGACGAAAACGTATTAACAATAATCGAAAGGATTGCTGAATAATTATGGCGTGTACCACGATTTTGGTTGGCAAAGACGCAAGTTATGACGGATCGACCATCATCGCCCGTAATGAAGATAGTGCAAATGGTGAGTTTTGCCCGAAGCGCTTCATTGTAGTCAAGCCTGAAGATCAGCCGCGCAAGTACAAGAGCGTGCTTTCGCATGTTGAAATCGATCTTCCTGACAATCCGCTGCAGTATACGGCTGTGCCGAATGCCGATCTGAAGGAAGGCATTTGGGGCGAAGCGGGTGTGAACGAGGCGAACGTTGCCATGAGTGCCACCGAAACGCTCACCACCAACGAGCGTGTGCTTGGCGCCGATCCGTTCGTGGAACTCACGCCGGCCAAGGGCAAGGAAGGCGAAGAAGGCTTTGAGCCGGAAGTCGCCGGTGGTATTGGCGAAGAGGATTTCCTTACCCTCGTACTTCCGTACGTCACCACCGCCCGCGAGGGTGTGGAACGTTTGGGTGCGCTGCTTGAGGAATTTGGAACCTATGAGATGAACGGCGTTGCCTTCTCCGACGTTGACGAGATTTGGTGGCTGGAAACCGTTGGCGGCCATCATTGGATCGCCAAGCGTGTGCCGGACGAAGCGTATGTGACCATGCCGAACCAGCTGGGCATTGACGAATTTGATCTTGAAGATGCGTTTGGCGAGCAGGAGGACCACATGTGCTCCGCCGATCTGGCCGAGTTCATCGAACGCAACCATCTTGACTTGTCGGTGGAGAGCACCACGCCGTTCAACCCGCGCGACGCGTTTGGCTCCCACTCCGATTCCGACCACGTGTACAACACTCCTCGTGCTTGGTACATGCAGCGTTTCCTCAACCCGTACGACGAGCAGTGGGATGGTCAGGATGCCGACCACAAGCCGGTTTCCGACGATATTCCGTGGGCTCGCCAGCCAGAACGCAAAATCACCATCGAAGATGTGAAGTATGTGCTGAGCTCCCACTATCAGGGCACCCCGTACGATCCGTATGGAAAGCTTGGCGACCAGCGCACCCGCCACATGTTCCGCCCGATCGGCATCAACCGTCAGAGCCAGCTTGCGGTAATGCAGATCCGCCCGTACCGCCCGCAGATGAGCCGCGCGATCCAGTGGATCGCCTACGGTTCCAACCCGTTCAACACACTCGTGCCGTTCTTCCCGAACGTCAACTCCACGCCGAAGTATTTGGAAGACACCACCACGCGCGTCACGTCCGAAAACTTCTATTGGGAGAACCGCATTATCGCGGCCCTGTGCGATTCCAGCTTCGCCGACACCGCCAACGCTGTGGAACGCTATCAGGAGAAGACCGGCGCTATGGGCCACCGCATGGTTGCCTCTACCGACGAGCAGATCGAACGCTTGGTGGGTGACGTTACCGACGAATTCGATGCGGAAGACGAAATCGGCGATGTGCAGCCGATGGAACCGGATGAAATCATCGAAGCCGTGCGCAACGACGAAGCCCGCGAAATCCTTGCCGCAGCCAACGAGAACATGGCCGCGCAACTCAAGGAGGAAACCGACAAGCTTCTTGATTCCGTGCTGTACACCGCCAGCATGAACATGAAGAACGGCTTCCACATGTCGGACTTCTAATATCTCACTATTCGGCTCCTGTGACCACGTTACGGGAGCCGATTTTTTCCTGCAATACAACATCGTTAGAATGACGTCGTCCAAATCGAAGAAAGGAAACCCCAGTGACCAGCATTGAGGATTTCACCAGCCAGTACGGCTTGGTACAGAAGATTGATGCGTTCGGCTATCTCGATTATTTGAAGAATGATCCGGATGCCCCGCGCAAGCATGGCAAGGTCGTGCTCGTCACCGCCGATACCCCGTTGAAGGCGTCTCGCGGCGAGGGCAAGACCACCACCACGATCGCGTTGATCGATGCGTTACGTGAGCGTGGCGTCGATGCGGCCGCTGTGCTGCGTCAGCCGAGCATGGGCATTACCGCTGCCGGTTCCAAGGGCGGTGCTTCGGGCGGCGGCAAGGCTTCCCTGACTCACCCTGAGCTGATCGACTGGGGTCTGTGCGGCGAAATGGGTGCTATCGAAGCGGCTCAGAACCTGCTGGTTTCTTTCGCTGAGAAGGCCATCGACGATGGAAAGCTTGACGATATTGCCGTGCCGCGCGTTTCCGAAGTGCCGTCCCGTTCGCTGCGTCAGATTGCGGTGGACCGCGGCAAGGGCAATGTGGCTGAGCGTGTGGTGCTCACTCCGACCTGCGAGCTCATGCAGATTGTGGTGCTCTCTCGTTCCATGGATGAGATCGCCGATCGTGTTTCCAAGATGATTGCCGGCACGAAGGACGGCAAGGCCGTTACTTTCGGTGAATTCGTTGATTTGTGGCGCATTACCGGCGTTCTTTCCGATGCGGTGAAGCCTGCGAAGACGGAAACGGTGAATGGTTCTCCCGTGTATGTGCACGGCGGTCCGTTCGCGAACGTGTCTATCGGTATTCCGACGCTGGTTTCCGTGGAAATGGCGTGCGCTCTGCACGACGTGGTGATTGTTGAGGCTGGTTACGGTACTGACGCAGGCGCCCAGAAGTGGCTTGACATTGCTTGCCGCGAGTATGGCGCACAGTGGCCGTCCGCCGCGATTGTGGTGACTCGTGCTTCCACTTGGCGTGATGATCCGGCGCTCGCTTGGCGTTACCCGTTCCATGTGCAGCGCTTGGAAGGTCTTGATATTCCTACGTTCCCGCTGATTAACCTGTGGGATGGCGAAGACGATCAGATTCCGTCTTTGCAGCAGACCGCCAAGGATCTGGAGTTCCGCGAGCCGATTATCGGCAACCTGTATCGTGACGGCGGCAATGCGCTCGCTCCACAGCTTGACGCGTTTGTTGACGCGGTGGTGAACGGTGCCATGCCGGCTACGCCGCACAGCCGCAAGGGCATGGCTCTGGTGGAGAACGTGCGTTGGGTTGCCGAAAACGCGTACGGTGTGCCGGCAGACCGTGTGATTCTGAAGGACGGTTTTGCCGAATCGCTTAATAAGGCGATGGACCTGTGCGCCAGCGCCGGCATTGACTTCGGTTCGCTCGCGCTGGTTGCGGTGAAGTCTCCGGCCACGATGACTGACAACGATTCTGCTCCGGCAGAGGAGCGTACGGTTACGTTGAAGAAGGTTGAGGTGCATTCCGGTGCCGGTTTGGTGCATGTGAACCTCACCACTTCGCTGACCACCCCTATGCCGAAGATCGTGTGATAAACGAGTCATAGCGTTCTGATCGCAACGTTTTAGGGCGGCCACTTACGTATATGCGTAGGCGGACCGCCCTTTTTGCACCTTAATTTTGGCGGTCTCTAGCGAACGTCGCAACGCCATGACCTCGCAGGAAGGAGGTGACTTCGTTGGAAGTTGTCGCCCCGAACCGTGAGGCGGGGAACACGGTGTGTTTCCCGTAGGTGAGGTGAGAGGTTCGCAATATGGGCGAATCTCGAAGGAACGGTGGTGACTTCGTCAGAAGTTGCCGCCGTTCCAGCCCCAGTCGGTGGTGGCGGTGTAGCGGATGTACGTGCGGTCGGCCGGAATGCCCAGTTCCTTCTCCAACGCGGCCATGATCTGCTCGGTCAGCTTCTCCCAGGCGGAACCGGGCACGGAACGACCGAACACGTTCACTTCGACGTATGCGGCTGGCTTGGAATTGTCGCCGCCGAAATAAATCGGCATATTGTCTTCAAACGGGCACATCAGCCAGCCTTCGGACTTGCCGGGAACGGCGGTGATCGCCTTGCCGTATGCGGACTTCAGCGCCTCTCGCTGTTCGGCGGTGGTGGACACGGAAACATGGGTGTGGATGACTGGCATGATGCTCTCCTTGAATTGTTGGAATCAGCCTTTGCGGTTCACCTCCAGTCTAGGCGTCGAACGGCGCAGTCGGGGTGGTTGTGTGAGAAATTTTGGGCTTTGCCTGAACGGCTGCCAAGGTGGTCTGCGTGCGCGTGTTAAATATTCGTTGTGAGAAAACTGATTGAACAGCTTATGAAATTTGGCCTCGTTGGCGTGATCGCCTTCATTATCGACTGGGGCATTCTGAATCTTCTCGTCGGCGTATTCCGCATGCACAACGTGCTCGCCGCAACCATCTCGTTCGTTATTTCCCTGATTTTCAACTATGTCGCCAGCATGAAACTGGTGTTCAAGCACCGTGACGACATGGCCCGCTGGATGGAAATCCTTATTTTCGTGATTGGCGCGCTGATTGGCCTGTTCATGAACGACGCCATTATTTGGATCTCCACGTATGGCATGAATCATGATGCATACGTGTCGCAGAGCACGGAATATCTGATCCGCACCAACGTCGGCAAGCTCATCGCAACCGCCGTGGTGATGGTGTGGAACTTCCTGACGCGCAAATGGTTGCTCGACGATACGCATACCAACGCTATGAACCGTTTGCGTAAGGCTGACAACCGTCTGACTCCGGAGGAGCTGGAAGCCAAGTGGCAGAACAGCTTCTCGCACAAGCTTGGCATATGGTCGCTGGAGCACACTCCCAACGGCTGGCCCAAGTAGTCCTGAATTCGGAAAATCTGTCTGCACAACCCGGAAATCTGCCCTGATTAAATATGCCCTGATTTTCGCATTGTGCAGACGGCCGGGCAGCCCTGAATATGAAAAGGCGGTGTCTTACACCTATACAAAGGTATAAGGCACCGCCTTCTCATATGCTTTGCATGCTTTAAGAGCGAAAGGTTACACGCTTACGGTGGTGAGCATGGGCTGCTCGGTGGAGTCCTTGATCTGCTTGAAGCCGAACAGGGCGATCACCAGCGAGGTGAGCGCCAAAGTCGTCACCACAATGAAACCACCGTGCGATCCCATACGGTCGATGAACTGGCCGGCAATCGCCGAACCGACAGAACCGCCGATCGAGTTCATTGCCCCCATCCAGGCCATGCCTTCGGTGAAGCGTGTGGGCGGTACCAAGTGCAGCATCAGCTGGTTGCCGTTCACCCACGTCGGTGCCTGGCACACGCCGATGAATAGGTAGATGATCATGATCACCCACAGATGTTTGGCGAACATGAACGAGCCAATGCCCAGATCGACCACGGCAAGGCAGAAGTAGAAACGCTTCCACAGCGGAATCGTCCAATTCTTCGCACCATACACGAGTGCGCCAATCAGCGAGCTGAACGAGAAGCAGGCGAACACGAAACCCGTGTACTGCTTCATATTCGCCTCCGTGGCGAACGCAACGATCGAAATGCCGGCAGCCGACTGGAACGCACCCAAGCCAAACCATGTCACGCACACGGCAATCAGGCCCGGCCCCCAAATCGACTCCTTGCGCCCGGCATTCACATCCGCGGCGGCCTGATCCATGGCGGCCTGCACTTCGGCAGCAGTTTTGCCTTCGGAACGTGCGCGATCGCGAGCGTATTCGATTGCCGCTTCAGCCTGCAACGCCTTGGAACGGGCAGCTTCGCGCTCACGGTATTCCTTGCGGGTCATGCCTGCTTCGCGAGCCAGTTGCGTCTGCGATTTCGGCTCGGTGGAAAGCTCGGTGAGGAACATGAGCGCACCGACCACTACGCACACGCCGGTGAACGAGAACGCCAACAGGCCGGAAATCACGGCCAGCGTGGAGGCGAGCGGATTGCCGATCACCCACATGCATTCGTCGAACACGCCGGAAAGCGAAAGCGCACGGTTCGTTTTCTCCGTATCGCCTTTAAGCAGCGTTGTCCAACGCTGACGGCTCATCGCGCCCCACGGCGGAATCGCCGCCATGAACGGCACGATGCAGAACAGAATCCATGAGGGCACTCGCGCGGTGATGCAGGAAACCAGCGCGGTCGCCGCGATCATCCACACAATGATCGTCGGAATCGACACCTGACGCTGGCCGAACTTATCAACCAGCTTGCCGAGCATCGGGCTTGCAACGGCCAGTGCGATCGCCTGCACGGCCGTCAGTGCGCCTGCCAGCGAGTAATTGCCGTAATAATGCTGCACGGAAATCGTGATTGTCATGCCGACCATCGGGAACGGCATGCATGCGATTACTGAACCGACCGAAAATCGGGCGGTGTGTGGTATGCGAAGAAGCTCCGCATACCCTCCGAAAAGACGTTGGCCGATGCTTTTGGCTCCGGCGAGGACTGAATTGGTCATGTTTTGCTGCTCCTTTCTGCTCACGGTTGGTGCTTGCGTCCGCCGCTTTGCGTTGCCGCAGACCGCTTGATATACCCTTGTTCTGCCTTGATTGGTTTTCTGTTTTTCTCCCCAGACCCAGTATCTCGCTTCAACCTTGCTTGAACGTCAATCGATTGACGCTTCAGCGTGTTGCATAGGGGTGGAGATTGGTTGTACGCCATTTTCTTGACCTGAACAACTTTATGCGGAGGTACTGTCGCAACACGCGGTACATTGAGGTTGGCAGACATAATTCGATTGGTTATTTTGTAAGTACTCATCACACGTTCACCTGGCGGATGAAAAATATGTTTGGCGGGCGAAAGACGGTTGTTGCAAAATGGTTGCGCAACGCTTCCAAAGCTTGCGATTGCAGAATTTTCGTTCCATCGGTCAACGTCAGCAGTCCGGCAGCATCTTGCGGAAAGGCGGTAGGGATGCCCGCAACAACCATCCATTTCGTACGTCACGGCAAAGTCGAAAATCCAGGGCATTTGCTCTACGAACGACTGCCCGGATTCCACCTGTCGGAAGTGGGTGTGCGCATGGCGCAGGCGACCGCGCACTACATTGCCGTCAGTCCACAACTCAACACAGTTTCCGCCATCTACTCGTCGCCGCTGGAACGCACGCGCGAAACGGCCGGCGAAATCCTCACCGCACTCAACGAAGTGCGCGAAACCCGTGGCGAGGAGACGCTGGAACTCACCACCGACGAGCGCATCATCGAAGCGCGCAACGAATTCCGCGGCACGCGCATCGGCTACGGCGAAGGCGCACTCTGGAAAAACGGCAACTGGAAGCTGGTACGCAACCTGTGGAAGCCAAGCTGGGGTGAAAGCTACCAGTCGATCGCGCATCGTGTGCAAGCGTTCGCCCTCGAAAAAGTGGGGGAGCATCCGGGCGAGCAAATCATTGTAGTCAGCCACGAATCGCCCATCTGGAGCTACAGGCACATGCTGGAAACCGGGCACCCGGAACATAATATGCTGCTACGTCACACGGCGCTCGCCTCCATCACCTCCATTACCTACGATTGCGATACGCGAAAGGTTTTGTCGATTACGTATGTCGACCCCGCTGCCGACGTGAAATAATGCGTGAAACGCGCGAAACGCGCGGCGGATAGTTGTGATGGCTGATATGCGGCAGGTAACGTGCGTCGGTTGTTGAAAGGAAGGGGATTCCATGCCATTATTGAAGGGCTGGGTCTCCTGATGGGCTTAGCGAAGATATGGACGTCGAGGCTGCAAAGGAGCACGAATGCCTTTTAAGATCAATAACGAAGCGCTTTACCCGCTCTACAATATGCCTCATACGCAGTTGGCCATCGAATATTGCGTCAAAGTGGTGGAGTTGTGGCCGCTGCAAACCGCGCAGGAGATGGAGAACGACGCCAAGTATATGGAAGATCTGCAGGTAGGGTTCTCCTGCATGATGGCAAGGGCGTTGCTGCGCTTGCCGGATGAAGTCGACATATCCGTGGCGGAAGCCGTATATGAGGGAATGGATGAGATTCCGGGCTGCGATCCAGCAGTGGTGCAGGCCCTGAAGAAAGCAAATCAGGCGTACGACGTGATGCGCGATTATTCCGAAACCAACAATGCCGACCTGTTCTTCAAAGCAGCTGACATTCTGGGCATCTTCATTGATGCCCACGTCGAAAAGAGCATCCGCAGTGTGATGAAAAGCGTCACTCACCTCATTCGCGGTAGCTCCGGATTCGAATTCGACGGCGAGGCGCCGAAGAACGTCAGCTTCTGCTACTCCACCACAGTCGATCCGTTGCAGCTCACCGGCCGCTACCTTGCGTCTGTTGCGGTGTGCGACGGACTGATGAATCTCATGTGCGACGGCATTGACGATTTGGGCGAGCAGGTCATACGTGTGCTGCCGGTATTGCTGTATGCCAACGAGTTGTGCGAGCAGATGGCCATTCCGCCGACCTGCATGGGTGATGCGGCCCTGCTGCAACTGGTTGAGATGCGCGATTCCATACGCCACATGGATGGAATCGTTCCGGTCGAGGTCAATTCCTTCTGCGAGCGGACTTTCCTCATAACCGCGAACATGATGATTCCGCAGGCGGGCTTGGAATGGTCGTATCATGCGGATTGCCTGCGTTGGGATCCGAAGAAGGCCGAGCGGGAGGCCAAGGAAGAGGACGAGCGTAAGAGCAAGGAGGCGCTCGCTGAAAAGTTCAAATTGACGAAGGACGATTCGTCTGATTCGAGCGAAGCTTCGGACGTTGCGGAAGCTGAAGATACGGAAGGTGGCACCTCAGAACGCGATTCGGAATAATCAAAATACTGCAAAACGGATATTCTGAAAATAAATTTGGAATATGAAATCTCGTCTCGATGTCGAATGATGGTATTGACGTGACAATATAAAAATCCCGGCACTTGCGACTGCGGTACCGGGATTTTTTATTTATATATTACTGATTGTCGTCGGTAATGTTTTGCTGTGGCGTGGTCGGCATCGCAGACGCTGCGTACTGGTCGGCCGGAGCGCCGTAAGGAGCGCCATACGGGGTTCCGTACGGCGCGTTTGTGGCTGCAGGGTTTGGGGTCGGTGCCGCCGGAACCGGGGCATAACCGTTGCCGGCGGCTGGGTCGTCGAAGCGTACTCCGGCCGGATCGGTCTTCCTGGCCATGAGCACGATGAATATGATCGACGTGGCCAGGAAGATGGCGAGGCCAAAAAGGAACAGTAAAAGTCCGGCAAGATATGATTTGCCAATTCCGTCCATTGCCGGGATAAAGCGGATACCCATCAAAGAGATGCCGATGACAGTTGCGCCAATGAGGTCAGCCACATAGAGGATGACCAGTGTGGTGCCTGGCTTATTGATGTCGTGCAGACGGCGAACGGAAAGTGCGAGGGAGGGAATAATCGTTGCTAGTCCCCAAATAGCGTTGACAGTTCTTTGAATGCCATTGGCAGCGTCGCCATCGATGATGGCGTCCAGAACCGCGATGATGATGCAGTTGCACAGAATCCACCACCAGAATTCGCCGCGGGAGGCGCGACCCTTGAATGTGGCGTATTTCTTCCAGAAACGGATGAACGCCTCGCCGATGGTGCAGTTATATGCCGGCTGATCGAGCGGAGCGGTCAGCGCGAAGAAACCGTTGGTCCCCTGAGGCTGAGGCGCGCCGTACTGCGGCTGCTGTTGGTTGTAGCCGGCGGCATTGTTGTACTGCGGTGCGCTGTATTGCGGTGAGCCATACTGGGGTGCCTGCTGGCCGTAGTCGGGTGCGTCGTATTGCGGTACCTGCTGGCCGTAATCATTCTGCCCGTAGGAGCCGTAGCCGCCGTATTGCGGGGGTTGCTGCGGGTTTTGTGGATTATATTGGTTGGGGTCCGTCATTAGATACCCTTTCGGAAAGTGAATCGACATCAAAAGTGAAATCAATACTCTTTCATTATAGAAATACCGAAAAGTATTGCAAGGCGAAACAGTCCTGACAACCTCCTCAAAATCCCGTCTGACCGTACTTGAATTGTGCATGACTTGCGGGCGCTCAGACAAGGCATCCCAACGTTTCCAACCCGTGTTGGAAACGACCTGACATAATGGCTAGCGAATGACTGTCTATGCGTGTCTTGCGTGCCAAAGATAGCGCTTGGCTCAATGCGGAGCGAAGTTTTTCTGTATAGCTGATTGCAGCTGACGTGGGAATATCGAATAAAGCCAGGGCATCTTTGCGCATGAGGAGTTCGGGGGTGACTTGTCCGTCTCCAAACAATGTAAGCTGATGCTCGTCCGATAGGTTTTCATCGTAGGGCTCTGGATTGAGGTCGAATGCGGGCGATAGCTCCCATGTACTGTCTTTTCGTATGAACCCGTGATTTCTCAGATGGTCATCGCAATTGCCGATGGCAGCGCCGAACATGGCTCGACGCCAAAGCTCATGAAGATCGCATCCCATACTGCGTGCAAATTCCGCCAAATCAAGCCAATCTCCACCTTCTCCGTCGTGTGCGTCGAGCGCTGTCATTGCGGAATAGTAGGGGATTCGCGTCATGAATGATGGACCCTCTTTTGAAGGCTGTCTGTCGAATCTTGAAGTAAGTAGTACGCTGCGGTGACGATCTTGGCTGTCAGTAATGCTGATGGTATGGTGATTCGGCACGCGAATTCCTGCCATATCAGCTAGTTGCAGGGTTACTGCTTCCCAGCCAATAATATCCCATTCGTCTCCGGATGGTTTGGGAAATTTCGCCAGCCAAAGCATGTCCTTGTCGTAGATGCACGCCTTAGGGCGAGCTCCACCGAGCGAGCCTGTGGCGCGGTAGAGTCGGCGCAGGTCAATGTCTGCGACTTCGCGGTCTTCTCCCACCGCATCGGCTGTGTCGAGTAGTTTTGGCAGGTCGGTGAGTTTTGGTATGTCATTGCCGCTCGCTTGAGGGGTGCCATCTATGTAGTAGCGTAGCGCACCTTGTCGGGTCGCGTCGTCGACGCCAAGCAGGTACTCGATTTCGGAAACACGCTTGCGTTTGAGCGCGCGGTTGAGGAGTTTTCTGCCCCACCGGTCTGGCGCGCTGTCTGAGAATGGTCCAAGCCCCTCGAAGAAGAACGGCGCGTCGGATACTCTCGGCAATGCCGGCGTAAGGTCGTACGCATTGTCTGACGCGAGAAATTCAGGGGTGTAGCGAAAAGTGATGCGGTTGTTTTGGGCGAAGATGGTGCCCGCTTGTACGTCTTGCCCCTGCAACGTAGTGTGCACTTGTATGGTTTGGCTCATGAGAATTGTTTTCTGACTTGGGTTATCTTCTGACGCGTTGGGGGAGCTCGTCGATGGCGCGGCTCATGCCCAGCATGGTGTTGTAGGGATTGGTGGCTTCGATCATTGGGTCGATAAGTTGCAGGATGTTCATGACTGCGAAAAGCGAGTCGGTGCGCACTGGTTTGCCGCTTTCGATGCTGCGCACCGTATTGATGTTGACGCCCGCGCGGATGGCTACATCCTCCAAGGTGAGGCGAAGGAGTTTGCGTTGGATTTGTGTGTGTTCACCAAGCTTCCGCAGTGTTCTGCTTACTTTTGTCGGCGTGTATTTCATGGTGGTCCCCGTCCTCTTAATTATATGTATTTTATATCTTATCAGCAATAAGATATAAAATACATATAATTAACAATTTGAGAAACTGATTGTTGCCGGCGTTGTTGACGAGCCGGTGTGTGGGGATGGGTGGCACGTCCGGTTTGCGGGGCACAATGGAACCTATGACTGAAGCTGAAAACACCAAACCGGAACTTCCCGAGAATGTTCGCGTGCGCTTCTGCCCGTCTCCGACCGGCATTCCGCACGTCGGCATGGTCCGTACCGCACTGTTCAACTGGGCTGAGGCCCGCCATACCAAGGGCACGTTCGTGTTCCGTATTGAAGATACGGACGCCCAGCGCGACTCCGAGGAAAGCTACAACCAGATCATCGAAGCCCTGAATTGGTTGGGCATCGACTGGGATGAGGGCATCAACGTGGGCGGTCCCGACGGTCCGTACCGCCAGTCCGAGCGCGGCGACATCTACAAGGATGTCGCAGCCAAGTTGCTCGCAGCCGGCTACGCGTACGAATCCTTCTCCACTCCGGAGGAAATCGAAGCCCGCAACGTGGCTGCAGGTCGCCCAAAGGCATTCGGCTACGACGGTTACGATCGCAACCTCACCGAAGAGCAGAAGGCCGCTTTCCGTGCGGAGGGCCGTAAGCCCGCCCTGCGTATCCGCATGCCCGACGAGGATATCGCGTTCGACGATCTGATCCGTGGCCGCATCGAATTCAAGGCCGGTTCCGTGCCGGATTACGTGATCGTGCGCCCGAACGGCGATCCGCTGTACACGCTGACCAATCCGGTCGACGATGCCATGATGAACATCAACGTGGTGCTGCGTGGCGAAGATCTGCTGAGCTCCACTCCGCGTCAGATCGTGCTCTACCGTTACCTGATCGAGCTGGGCGTGGCCAAGGAGATGCCGCTGTTCGGCCACATGCCGTACGTAATGGGCCAGGGCAACAAGAAGCTTTCCAAGCGCGATCCGGAATCCAACCTGTTCCTGCATCGCGACAACGGCTTCATTCGCGAAGGCCTGTTGAACTACCTGGCGCTGCTGGGCTGGTCCATCGCCGCCGACCGCGACGTGTTCTCCATGGAAGAGATGATCGAGAAGTTCGACGTGCGTGACGTCAAGGCCAATCCGGCCCGCTTCGACATCGACAAGGCCATTTCCATCAACGCCGAACACATTCGCATGCTCGAACCGCAGGACTTCCTAAACCGTGCCGTGCCGTATCTGAACCGTGACGGCGTGGTTTCCGCCGATTCTTGGGATGCGCTGACCGACCGTGAGCGCGAAGTGCTGTCCGCTTCCGTGGATCTCGTGCAGCCGCGCGTGCGTCTGCTGGGCGAGGTTGCGGGCATGGTCAGCTCGCTGCTCTCCACTGAGGACTACATCGAGCCTGACGACGACGCCAAGAAGCAGTTGAAGGATTCCGCTCCAGCGGTGCTCGACGCCGCCATTGCGGCGCTTTCCGACGTTGCTGAAGATGATTGGAAGACCGACTTCCTGCATGAGACACTGAACAAGTCGCTGATCGAAGATGGCGGTTACAAGCCGCGTCTGGCATTCGGTCCGGTGCGTGTGGCCATGAGCGGCCGTCGCGTGTCTCCGCCGCTGTTCGAATCCATGGAGATCGTTGGCAAGGAGATCACCGTCGCACGCTTGCAGGGCTTGCGCGAGCACCTGTGATGCGCTGATGGTGTGATTTTGCCGATCGCATGACTGTCGACCCGCTGGAATGTTCCGTTCCAGCGGGTTTGTTGTTCTGGGATGCTGTTTAAGAATGGCGGAAAATGGCGCGACACGCCGTGACTTGCGCACTCCTACGGATTCGCGTATATTTATCACTCGTTGCGGTTCACGGCTTGGCTGAGGATCACAGCGATAACTCAAGCCCCCGTCGTCTAGCGGTCTAGGACTACGCCCTCTCACGGCGCCAACACCGGTTCAAATCCGGTTGGGGGTACGAAGGTGCTATAATCCCAATCGGTTACAGCATCTAGCCAAATTGGGATGTGGTGTAATTGGCAACACAGCTGATTCTGGTTCAGCCATTCTTGGTTCGAGTCCAGGCATCCCAGCCAATGACCCTCGCGGATGCGAGGGTTTTTTGTTTTTCGCAAGTATAGTCTGTCACTATGGCACGGTCCAAGAAAATTGCACTACCCTAGGAAACATGACTGAATTGCAGAACGCAGCAAAAGCCGCGGCCACGCGACCGCGCATCCAACCGGCGGAAGAAGGAGACGATCGCCCGCTTTCCGTATCCGCGAGACTGGGGCGACTGCAATTCCACCAATCCGGCAAATTCCGCGTGCTGCAGCTTACCGACATCCAAGACGGGCCGAAAGTCAGCAAAGACACCGTCAAACTCATTGAAGCGTCGCTGGACGCCACACGGCCGGACATTGTTATCTTCACCGGCAATCAGATCGCAGGATACGATCCCGCATACGCGCAAACCACGCGCAAACGCCAGTGGGGCGCGCCTACCGAGACTGCGTGCGAGACGGCCTCACCCAAGTCTTCCGAAGCATCAGAACGGTTCGAAGCCGCGCTGGAACGCACACGCGCATTCGTGCGCGCCACCGTCGAACAGCTCGTGCGTCCGCTTGCCGACCGCGGCATTCCGTGGGCGGTGACCTTCGGCAATCATGATTTTCAGTGCGGGTTGAGCAATGCGGAAATCGAAGGCATTTGCAGGGAATTTCCCGGATGCCTGAATCCTGATTCTGCAGGAGCCGAGAGCAATGCTGGAAACGCAAATTCTGCGGAAATCATGGATTCCGCGAAAAGTATGGATCCTGCGCGACTGCAGTCGGAGCAATTTTTGCCGAGCCAACGCGTGTTTGCCTGCGAGCCGGGCACATTCGCGTTGCCGGTTTCCGACGTAGATCATACGATGTCTGTGCTTGGCCTGGTATTGCTGGATTCAGGCGATTACGCACGTTCCGGCGGGTACGGAAGCCCGTCCGCGGAGGCGTTGCGATTTCTTGCCGAAGTGCCGGAAATGATGGCCACGCAATCTCAGAAACAGGCAGGATCGCACGAAACCGCGCAATCGCAGGAAAAGGCAGTGCCGTGCATGGTATTTCAGCATTTTCCGGTGCAACAGTATTACCAACTGTTGAAGCCGACTGCGGCGAATGCGGCGCGCGCGATCGAAGGTTACCGCAATTACGCTGGAAAACACTACGTTTTGGACGAGGAGAAAACGCTTCCCGGCAGTTACTTGGGGGAGGGCATCAGCTGTCCCGACGCCGACTGCGGCGAATTTGCGATTTTGGAGCAATGCGGGTATTTCGCGATTTCCGCGGGGCATGATCACCGCAATGCGTTCGTTGGAACGGTACCGATTTCGCAGAATTCCGCTGATGCACGGACGGCGAAGGTTTTGCCGAAGGTGATTGACGGGCTGATGATGATTGCGTCGCCCACCAGCGGTTTCGGATCGTACGGTCCGGTGCCGCAGAAGAGGGCCGCACGTCTGATCGAGTTCGACATTCGACATCCGTACGAGCCGCGCACGCAGCTACTGGAATACGGCGAATTGGTGGGCAAGCCGAGCGCGGGCAAAGCGTACGCATACGGTATGACCAGCGAGTCGAGGCCCGAATCCGAAGGCGTGGACCTGCTGCATAGATCAACCTGGTGGAGCAAATTGCTGTCTTGGCTGCGCAAGTAAACGGCAATCGCGGCAAATGAAAACCGCAAATGAAAAACCGTGCCTTGCATGCGCTGCAAAACACGGTCGAAAAGCTTGCGAAGCTGTACGGTCGTAAGATCGTAACTGCCTATCAGCGGCCGGAAGAAGCCTTAATCAGGGCGTCAGTCAGGTATTTGCCAGCAGCCATGACCAGAGGGGCGTAACGGCGTCCGGGATTGGACCCCATACGACCGTCCGGACCGGAAATCGAAATCGCGGCAATCACTTGGCCGGAAGCATTGCGAATCGGTGCGGAAATCGAGCATACGCCCTCATCGCGCTCGTTCACGGATTCAGCCCAACCGCGCTTGCGCACGGCGGTAAGCTTGGACGCGGTGAACTTGGCGTGGCGCAACCCCTGATGCAGGCGTTCAGAATCCTCCCAAGCCAGCAGAATCTGGGCTGCGGAACCGGCCGCCATCGACAGCATCGCACCAACCGGAATGGAATCGCGCAAACCGGATGCGCGCTCCACAGCGGCGATGCACACGCGCATATCGCCCTGACGGCGGTAAATCTGCGCGGATTCGCCGGTACGATCCAGCAACGTCTGCAAAATCGGTGCGGCTGCGGTCAGCAAACGATCTTCGCCGGCGGCTGCGGCCAATTCCGCAAAACGCGAACCAAGCACGAAACGGCCATGTTGATCACGCAACACAAAACGGTGACGCTCCAGCGCAATCGCCAGTCGATGCGCGGTCGGTCGAGCCAGGCCCGTTGAGGAAACCAGCTGTCCGAGCGTTGCCGGACCGGATTCAAGCGCGTCAAGGATTTTGACGGTCTTGTCAAGCACGCCCACGCCGGAATGAATCTCGTTGCTTTGAGAAGACGTCGTGTGGTGGGTCTCAGCTTGAAGCTCAGTCTCATCCGACTGCGATTCAGGCATGGTGGTGCTTGTATTCGAAGAAGTCATAAGAGGGATTATGCCATCTCACATATTGAAATGCAAAATGTATGCAATGTCGGACTGCGGTAAAGCAGAAATTTTCTAACTTTTACTCAGTAAAGGAAAAGTTGGGAAAATGCTGATTTTTCAACGATTATGTTGGCTCATACGGAGAGATATGTCGCATTTTGCGTGTTTTTAGCGTGAATTAACGTGAACTCGACGCATGCATGATACGTGCGTTGCATGCAAGTATCTCATATACCGGCATAGACGCATTCGAACCGAGCTCAAACACCATAGGCTTATAGCACGAACAACGCGGGTTGGCAATACCCGCGAGGAAAAAGCGAGGAAAAATCCGAGGAGGTCCCGCAATGGGAACGACATTGGCCGAGAAGGTCTGGGCCGATCATTTGGTACGCAGGGGTAGTGATGGGGCTCCCGACTTGCTGTACATTGATCTGATGCTCATGCACGAAGTCACCAGTCCGCAGGCATTCGAAGGCTTGCGATTGGCCGGACGCAAGCCGCGTCACCTTGACCAGCTGATCGCAACGGAAGATCACAACACTCCGACTGCCGACATCGACCGCCCGAATCCGGATAAGATCTCTGCACTGCAGCTGAGCACGCTCGAAAAGAACTGCAAGGATTTCGGCGTACGTCTGTGCCCGCTGGGAGACGCCGATCAGGGCGTGGTGCACGCGTTCGCGCCGGTGCTGGGTCTGACGCAGCCGGGCATGACGATTGTGTGCGGCGATTCGCACACCTCCACGCACGGCGCGTTCGGTGCCATGGCCATCGGCATCGGCACCTCCGAAGTCGAACATGTTATGGCAACGCAGACCCTGAGCTTGAAGCCGTTCAAGACCATGGCCGTGAATATCGAAGGTGGGCTGCCGAAGGGCGTCACCGCAAAAGACATTATTCTTGCGATTATCGCGAAGATCGGCACTGGTGGCGGCCAGGGGCACGTCATCGAATATCGCGGCGAAGCCATCAAGAAACTGTCGATGGACGCACGCATGACCATCTGTAACATGTCGATCGAAGCAGGCGCCCGCGCCGGCATGATCGCGCCGGACGAAGTGACGTTCGAATACCTGAAGGGCCGCCCGCACGCGCCGGAAGGCGAAATGTGGGACAAGGCCGTCGAATACTGGAAGACGCTGAAAACCGACGACGATGCCGTGTTCGACAAGGAAGTGACCATCAAGGCTGAAGACCTTGAACCGTACGTGACCTGGGGCACCAATCCGGGCCAGGGCATCAAGATCTCCGGCGTGGTGCCGGATCCGGCCTCGTTCAACGACGAGACCGAGCGCACCGCGGCCGAGCGTGCCATTGCCTACATGGGTTTGACTCCGGGCACGCCCATCAAAGACATTGCCGTGGATACCGTGTTCATCGGCTCCTGCACCAACGGACGCCTTGAGGATCTGCGCGTGGCCGCCTCCATTATGAAGGGGCATCACAAGGCCGAGAACATTCACCGCGTGCTCGTGGTGCCGGCCTCCTCGCGTGTGCGCTTGCAGGCGGAAAAGGAAGGACTCGACAAGATATTCAAGGACTTCGGTGCCGAATGGCGTAACGCCGGATGCTCCATGTGCCTGGGCATGAACCCCGACAAGATGGTGGCCCGCGAACGTTCCATTTCCACGTCGAACCGCAACTTCGAAGGACGTCAGGGCAAGGGATCGCGTACGCACTTGGCATCACCGGCAGTCGCCGCAGCAACCGCCATCCGCGGTACCATCTCGTCTCCGGCCGACCTGTGAATCCTTGGAAATCCTCGGAAAATCTTGGATTTCCGGCATCCTGTGAATCGTAAATCGAAAGAAATGTTGAAATGGAAAAACTGACTGCTCTTACCGGCGTGGCCGTGCCGCTTCGCCGCTCCAACGTCGATACCGACCAGATTATTCCCGCCGTGTTTTTGAAGCGCGTGCAGAAGTCCGGTTTTGACGACGCGCTGTTCTACGCATGGCGTCGCGATCCGGAATTCGTGCTCAACCAGCCGGAATACAAGCAGGGCAAGATTCTCGTTGCCGGACCGGATTTCGGCATCGGCTCTTCACGTGAACATGCCGTGTGGGCGCTGCACGATTACGGTTTCCGCGTGGTGATTTCGTCTCGTTTCGCTGACATTTTCTATGGCAACACCGCGAAGAACGGCGTGCTGGCTGCGATTATGCCGCAGGAATCCGTTGAGCTGCTGTGGAAGCTGCTCGACGAGGAGCCGGGCCGTGAAATGACCGTGAGCCTAGAGGATCGCACGGTGACGTGCGGCGATGTGACGCTGCCGTTCGAGGTGAACGACTACACCCGTTGGCGTTTGATGAACGGCTACGACGACATCGATCTGACGTTGCAGCATGAAGACGATATCGTGGCATACGAAAAGATGCGTGCCGAAAAGTTCCCGTTCAAGCCGAAGACGCTGCCGGTTAAGTGCGAACCGGAGCAGACGATCGCTTCTGCGCGCGAAGGCGAATACCCGGATTGGCAGGGTCCGCTTGCCGATCGCGGCATTATCTGAGTGGGTTAGAGCTGCGGCTTCTTAGCTTTCGGGGGTTTTAGCTTCAGGCTGGTGTGTTTCGTTCCGTGATGGAGCGGGCCGCACTAGCCTTTTCTTTTGCCGTCGCTTTTTGGAGAGGTCGCAATAAAAGCGGTGATAAATTTTCGAAAAGCGATGGTAAATTCTAAAAGTGGTGGTAAAATTGCTGGTAACGCACAATGTTGAGTGTAAAGGCGGTGGCAATGGTGTCCCAATCTCGATTGCAATTGCAAAATGAAGATAAGTGGTGGGAGCGAGAGATTCCTCGCATGCGTGAGCATAACCGTCTTGAGGCAAAGCGTGCGAAAGGTGGTCTGCCGCATAGTATTTGGGAGACGTACAGTTCGTTCGCCAATACTGATGGTGGAATGATTCTGCTCGGCGTTTCTGAAAATCCCGATCATTCGTTGAGCATTACGGGTGTTGATGATGCACACAAGATGGTTCAGGATTTTTGGAATACCGTGCACGATACGTCGAAAATCAGTTCGGTGGTCCTTAGCAATGATGATGTCAACATACGTCACACCAGTCATGGAAACGTTATTTGCATTAATGTTCCGCGCGCGTCTAGGGAGAGGGTCCCCGTGTATGTCGGTCCTAATCCGATGAAGGGGTCTTACAGGCGCAATGGTGATGGTGATTATCTATGTGATGAGGAAGATGTGCGTGCCATGCTGCGTGATAGTGAACTGAAGCCACTAGATCGGCAGATTGTTGGGGGCATGACCGGGGACGTGCTGAATGGTGACTCCATTCGCGCATACCGTCAGCGTTTTCGTGGTTTACGGCCGGGGCATCCGTGGGCTGAGATTCCGGATGAGGATTTTCTCTTGCGTGTTGGTGCGCTTTCGCTTGACGGTTCTCTTGCTCGCCCCACTCGTGCCGGATTGCTGATGTTCGGACATGCCTGGAATATTATCGAAGAGTTTCCCTACTATTTTTTGGATTATCGTGAGATATTTAATGGTGCGGATCGTTGGAGTGATCGCATCACTTCGGATGATGGGGACTGGTCCGGCAATATTTATGATTTCTGGGAGAAAGTGGTCAATCGGCTGCGGTACGCGGTTGCGCATCCGTTCCAGCTGGGTGCAGATATGCACAGAATAGACGATAATCCAATGGATAAAGCGGTGCGTGAGGCTGTGACCAATACGCTTGTTCATGCGGATTATTACGTTCGTCGCGGAACGGTGATCGTGCAATATGCGGATCGAATTGTGTTTTCGAATCCAGGTGGATTGCGTCTTTCCGTTGACGAGGTTGTGTATGGCGGCATTTCGGATGCCCGTAATCCTACGCTGATGAAGATGTTCAATCTGATTGGCGTTGGGGAAAAAGCGGGAAGTGGTTTCGACGTAATGCGTGCTGGATGTGAGTTTGCCGGTACTGCGGTTCCCGAATTGAGGGTGACCGATAATCCAGGCCGGGTACAGCTCACATTGTATCCGCGTGCGTTCCCGCACTATGCCGATTATAATGTGATGCCTTCAAATGGAACTTCAGCTGGCTCTTCCGTTGGCGGTATTCGCGTGGTGACTGATAATTCTTCTCTGGATTGTGATGTGGAGCGTGAGAATGCTGGAAGCGCTGGGAATGATTCAGATGTGGAAACTATGGGAAAATCTGCGATCAAGTCGAAGAGCTACGTGGAGAAAATCACGCGTACGCTGATTGATGAAGGACCTTGTCAAACTTCGTATTTGGCGCAGGTACTGGGGTTGGGACTCACGCGCACACGCGAAATACTGGCCGACCTGGTGAAAGCGGGCACGATTCAGCCGGTTGGTGTTGGCCGTGGTCGCAAATACCAGCTAGTGGCTGATAATTAAGGATTAGGTGTTTGGATTGCTGATTATGTGAGATTTGCGCGGGTTTTGCATATGAGACGCGCTATGGTGGGCTTATTGTTTTGCGCTTTCGTAGCTTTCGGAGAAAAATATGAGTCAGGGTTTCGCGCCGTTTTATGATGTCAATCGCACGTATGAAGATAACTATTTGCAAGGGCCGTTCGGCGCGTTTGCCGAAGTGTTGAAGGCTGATTCGTCTGATTCTGTAGATTCGGTCGCTCCTGTTGTTGCGGTTGCGTCCAACTCCTCCAGTGAAGATCATGCTGCTCAGACTAATCAGGCTGCCCATGTTGTTCAGGCTCAAGCTCAAGAATTCCTTGGTTTTCGCGTGAATCTGCCATTTGGCATTCCGGCAGGTCCGCTGCTGAACGAGCGTTTCACCACGGCTGCCTTCCTCATGGGCTTCGATTTGGCCGTGTATAAGACGGTTCGCTCCCGCGCATGGGGTTGCAATGCGTTCCCGAACGTGCTTGCCGTGCATCCGAGGAATGCTGATGGTTCGCTGGTTCCCGGCAGTGCCGAACTTGACGAGGGTGTGCTTGCCGATACCCGCTATGAGCTTCCGATTTCGATTTCCAACAGTTTTGGCGTTCCCTCCCGTGATCCGGACGAGTGGCAGCCGGATATGCAAAAGGCGATCGCAGCGGCCGGCGATGGTCAGCTGCTGGTGCCGAGCTTTCAGGGATCTCGCGTTGAAGGCATGGATCGCGAGGCGTACATTGCCGATCATGTCACCACCGCGCATTTGGTCGCCGAAACTGGCGCTGGCCTGATGGAAATGAATACCAGCTGCCCGAATGAGGGGCATAATCGTCTGCTGTGCCATGATCCGCATTTGGTCGGCGAGATTACGGAAGCGGTGAAGAACGAAATCGGCGATCGTCCGCTGATCGTGAAGCTCGCATACATTCCGAATGATACCGATTTGGAGATCATGGTGAAGGAAACTGTAGGCCACGGTGTTGTGCAGGGCTTCTCCACGATCAACACGATTTCCGCGAAACTGGTGGATGCGAACGGCAATCAGGCGTTGCCTGGCGCGGGCCGTGACCGTTCTGGCGTGTGCGGCAATGCGATTCGTGGCGCAGGTCTCGATATGGTCGGTCGTTTGAGTGCGATTCGTGAGAAGCTGGGGCTTGATTTTGCGATCGTCGGTGTAGGCGGTGTGATTCGTCCGGAAGATTACAAGGCGTACCGTGAGGCTGGTGCGAACGCGGTGATGAGTGCCACGGGTGCCATGTGGAACGCTCATTTGGCTCAAGACATTAAAGCCGCACTGTAGTCACAGGTTCAATTGCGTCCGATTCGCGCTCTGTTGCGTTTCACCGTCCATTTTTCCCCAGTCGCTGGGAGAACTAGGATAATAAGGGGGTAGCTGTCCGTCCTGATTCTTCCAGCGACTGGAGGGTTTTGCCCGATGAGATGCAGTTTGTCGGGATAATTCTTCCAGTGAGTGGGGGAATCTTCCCGTTGAGTCGCGGTTTTGCGTCCGTATTCTTCCAGTGTGTGGGGGATTTTGCCTACTGAGTTGCAGTTTGGTGGGATGATTCTTCCAGTGACTGGAAGTTTTTGGACGGTGGATGGGCTTGTGTCGGGAGGATTCTTCCACCGACTGGAAGTTTTTGCCCGCTGGGATGCGGTTTAGTGGGATAATTCTTCCAGTGAGTGGGGGAATCTTCCCGTTGAGTCGCAGTTTGGTGGGTGGATTGTTCCAGTGGCTGGGGATTTTGGGCGAAAGTCGAACGAAATTGGGAGACACTGCGCTGAACGCGGCATTTCACGAGCCCACTACATGCCTTATGGCAAACTGAAGGTTAGTGTGTTTCAAGCTTGAACCGTGTAAGGGAAGCGAAAGAGGTTGAGCGTGTCTGACAATAACAACGACATTCTGCACGTCGAAGGTGGCAAGCCGCTGAACGGCACCATCAAGGTGCGTGGCGCGAAGAACTTCGTGAGCAAAGCCATGGTGGCGGCGCTGCTCGCCCCGGGCACGTCCGTGTTGAAGAATGTTCCGGAGATTCGCGACGTGCATGTGGTCTCCGACTTGCTGCGACTGCATGGCGTGGACGTTACGGTGGACGGCGATCACGGCGTGGTCACGATCGACGCCACGAATGTGCAGCTTGCTGACGTGGCCGACGTGGATACTCTGTCCGGCTCGTCGCGCATTCCGATCCTGTTCTCCGGCCCGCTGCTGCACCGTTTGGGCGAGGCGTTCATTCCGGCTCTCGGCGGATGCAATATCGGCGGTCGTCCGATCGATTTCCATCTGGAAACGTTGCGCAAGTTGGGTGCTAACGTCGATAAGGAACATAAGGACGGCATTCACATCACCGCTCCGAACGGCTTGCATGGCGCGAAGATTCATCTGCCGTACCCGTCGGTGGGCGCTACCGAGCAGACGCTGCTTGCCGCAGTGCTTGCGGAAGGCAAGACGGAACTTTCCGGCGCTGCCACCGAACCTGAAATCATGGATTTGGTGTGCGTGCTGCAGAAGATGGGCGCGATTATTTCCGTGGACGTGGATCGTACGTTCCGTATCGAAGGCGTGAAGGAGCTGAAGGGCTATACGCACACTTCGCTGACCGACCGCATCGAGGCCGCTTCTTGGGCTTCCGCGGCATTGGCTACGCATGGCGACATTTTCGTCAAAGGTGCCACGCAGCCTGAAATGATGACGTTCCTGAACGTGTTCCGCAAGATTGGTGGTGAGTTCGACATCACCGATAATGGCATTCGTTTCTGGCATCCGGGCGGCGATTTGAAGCCGGTAGCGATTGAAACCGACGTGCATCCGGGCTTCATGACCGACTGGCAGCAGCCGCTGGTGGTGGCGTTGACGCAGGCGAAGGGCCTGTCGATCGTGCACGAAACGGTGTATGAGAATCGTTTCGGTTTCACGAAGCCGCTGGTGCAGATGGGTGCCACGATTCAGCTGTATCGCGAATGCCTCGGATCGCTGCCATGCCGTTTCCAGCAGCGTAATTACAAGCATTCCGCGGTTATTTTCGGGCCGACCCCGCTGACCGGCCGCGATATTGACGTGCCGGATCTGCGTGGTGGCTTCAGCCATCTGATCGCCGCGTTGGCGGCAAAGGGTCCGTCCAATGTGCAGGGCATTTCGCTGATTGACCGCGGTTATGCTGATTTCCGTGGCAAGCTCGAAGCTCTCGGCGCAGATTTCGACTGATTTGTTGCCTGATTTATCGCTAATATAGCTTGATTGGCTTGGTACGGCCGGTGTTCACAACAGTGGGCACCGGCTTTTTGCTTACATGTTGTCGTTACGCGTGTATTGCCGTTGCTCGCTTTCAAAAAGCATAGTAATTCAGTGTACAAATTGTTGCGCTTAATTTATGGGTTATGGCACGTAATAGTGATGCAATAGTTTCATTGTTTTTGAAAATAATGACTATTTCGGCAGAGATTCTTTCGGAATAGCACTATGATTGTCGATATTGAATGGCGTTTGCAACGATGTGAACAGCCAGAAGTCCTCATCGTTATTGTGTGTATTGCATGTTTGTCCCCGTGTCTCGGGTGGGGGTGAATTACTTGTAAATAAAGCATTTTTTGCGGCAAAAGGGGGCATTCTGCTTATGAGAGAGGGCGCAACTGCAGGGGTGTATCAACGATCTCAGTGACGCTGTGGAGGAATTCGCGGCCACTGAAGTGGCGTAAGCCTACAGACACAGGCAGTTAGGGGGCTGGGCTGAAGGGTGGCGACGCAAATGAAGCAGTGTCGTCCAAGCTCATAAAGACAGAAAACGGCGGAACAGGTGGGAAGTGAAGCGGACACCAGTTCCGCCTTTTTCGTATATTCCGCGTTTTTTGTATTTCGTGTGTGCGTCGTGCATGAGCGCAATCGCTCCAACCAAGCGGAATGGGTGGTGGCAGAATGGAACGCATGGCATCCAAAGGAAAACCCTCGCCGCGTTCCGCGGTCAAACCGTTAAGCGACGAACAGGTCGCAAAGCTCGCACAGCGTCACCATCTCGTTGATCCAACCCATGATTTTCCATGCGGGCCGCGCAAAGCCAATGAAGCCGAAATCGCGGCGCAGAATCCGAAAGCGACCCACCGTCTGCTCACCGGATGCGACATCGTATTCCGCAATCGCACCAAACTCAAGGCGTGGGGCATCGAACACGTGCCGGAAACCGGTCCGTTCATCACCGCAGCCACGCACGTCACCATGTTCGACGTGTTCGTGCCCATGATCTCCCTATTCCACCAAGGCCGCCGCCCGCGTTATATGGCCAAAGCCGAAATGGCCTCGTGGCCGCTGATTGGCAAATGGTTCCAGCTGGTAGGTATGCAGCCCGTGCAACGACGTGCGGGCAAGGCGAAAGCCATCGAGGAGACCTCCGTGGAAATCCTCACCGCCGGCCGACCCTTAACCGTATGGCCGGAAGGCACGGTAACGCGCGACCCGCAGAAATGGCCGATGAGCATGAAAAACGGCGTGGGTATGATCGCACTTGAGGCCTCACGCCGACTCGGCTACCAGATTCCGCTATATTGCGCGGTAACGTGGGGCGCGGCAAGCATCAACCATTGGTGGCCGTGGCCGCGTAAAAACGTGGTCATGTGCTACGACGAGGCGCTTGATTATGCTGATCTGCTCGCCGATTGCGATTCCTGGGGTGAGGAAGTGCCGGAAGATCTCGCCAACGAACTCACCCGACGCATCCGCGTGCGCATGACCGAAGTCATGGCCGAAATCCGCGGCGAACAAGCCCCCGACGGATATTGGGATTATCGCACGATGAGCCGAGTGAAAGACTGAATCGAAGAAGATCGAATCGGAAAAGTCCGAACACGCGATTGCTGAAATGCGGTAATCGAAATACTGCCAGCCGATTGCGCATACGTATGGCGCGTATTGCGGCATATATCGCGGTGTGCGTAGCCGGCGGTAGCATAGGAAAAGCAATTTTTGAGCCAAGACTCCGGGTTATGAATGATGCCCGGAGTAATGCAAGGAGCAAATATGACGAACGTGACGGTACTGGGCGCAGGAGCTTGGGGAACCGCTTTCGGTCAGGTGCTTGCCGACGCGGGCAACAATGTGACCATGTGGGCCATCGAACCGGAGATTGTGGAAGGCATTCGCGACCACCATCACAACGGTGTTCGCCTGCCCAGCGTGAAAGTGCTGCCAAGCAACATGACCGCCACCGGCGACCGTGCCGAAGCAGTAGCCAACGCCGACATTGTGATCGTGGCCATCGCCGCACAGTTCGCCCGCGTCGCGCTCGCCGAATTCAAGGGTCTGATTCCCGAAACCGCACTTGTCGCCTCGCTGATGAAAGGCATCGAACGCACCACCGGCAAGCGCATGGATGAAGTCGTTATGGAAACTCTCGACCTGCCGGCCGACCGCTTCGCTGCGATTTCCGGACCGAACCTGAGTAAGCAGATCGCCGACCGCGAGCCGGCCGCAACCGTGGTCGCCTGCGAAAATCTCGACAATGCGCGCAAGATCGCAGCCGCCTGCACCACCGACTATTTCCGTGCGTTCGTAACCCGCGACGTGATCGGCTTGGAAATGTGCGGATCGCTGAAGAACGTGGTCGCGCTGGCTGTGGGCATGGCCCGCGGCGCCGGCTACGGCGAAAACACCGCCGCCATGATTGAAACCCGCGGTCTGGCCGAACTGACCGCCCTGGGAGAGGCGGCAGGCGCCGATCCGAAGACGTTCGCCGGTTTGGCTGGCGTGGGCGACCTGATCGCCACCTGCGGATCCCCGTTGAGCCGCAACTACACGTTCGGTTCCAACCTGGGCAAGGGCCTGAGCGTTGAGGAAGCCACCAAGGTGAGCAACGGCGTGGCCGAAGGCGTGCCGACCGCCGATGCGGTAGTGGCGCTCGGCAAGCAGTATGGCGTGCCTACGCCGCTCGCCACCGCCATGAGCCACGTACTTTCCGACGGCATCTCCTGCGCGCAAATGCTGTCCGAACTTTTCGGCGAAGGTATCAGCGAAGAATAAGCTTTCCGCAACATCGTAATTGCAGATAAGACCGCACTTTCAGGTGCGGTCTTTTTATTTTTCGAGGCATGCGATTGCGTAAAACGTCAATCGGAATTTGTCAATCGTCAGACGCTGTATATTCGACAATAATAGTAAATCTGTATAAAAATAGTCTAATCGTAATTAGTATAATCGTGATTAGACAAACTTGATGTGGTGACGTTCGGCTTTACGAAAATGATGGCAACATAAGATGACCGCAGATGAAAGGCGGAATATATGAATTTCGTTGGAAGAAACGCGGAATTGGAAACGCTGGAACAGGCGTACGGCAAAGACGCATTCCAGATGGTTGTGATCTATGGCCGTAGGCGAGTCGGAAAAACGGCATTGATCGAACGATTCTGCCAAGGCAAACGTGCGCTGACCTTCACCGCGCGAGAATTGAGCAAATCCGAAAATCTTCGTGACTTCTCGCAAGCAGTGTACGCATTCTTCGGCATGCCTGAAACCGCCGGATCATTCGCCAACTGGAAAGACGCCTTCGAATATGTGGCAATGCGGGCGCAGGGGGACCGCGGACACCCGTTCGTGCTGGTGTTCGACGAATTCCCGTACGCCGCGCAATCCGAAAAGTCGCTGCCGTCGACGCTGCAGATCGTCATCGATCACGCGTTCAAAAACACTAACGTGACAATGGTGCTGTGCGGAAGTAACGAAGGATTCATGGAAAGCGAAGTACTCGGACGAAAAAGTCCGCTCTACGGCAGGCGAACCGCACAGATTCCACTGAAACCCTTCGATCTGTTCGACGCGGCCAAACTTATGCCGTCCAACGCAAGTTGGGAAGACAAAATCAACTATTACGCAACGCTCGGTGGTACCCCCTACTATTTGGAACAACTTTCCGAACAGTATTCGTATGCGCAAAACATCGAACGACTCTGCTTCAACATTTCCGGCATACTGTATGCCGAGCCAGACATGCTGATGCGGCAGGAACTTCGGGAACCCGCGTTGTACAACGGCTTGCTGAATGCGGTTGGATCGGGGCGTAATACGCCGACCGTTATCGCCGACTATATCGGCATGGACCGTTCATCGGTGAGCACATATCTCGCCACCTTGGCGGGACTTGGCATCGTCGAACGCAAAGTGCCGTTCGGGGAGAACGTGGCGGTTTCGCGCAAGGGATTATGGCAGTTCAAAGACCCATTCTTCTTCTATTGGTACCGTTTCGTAAGCCCCGCCTCAGTGCTGGTCGAACGCGGATTGGCGCACGCGGCGGCGATGCAAAGCACGTCCGGAGCGGCATTCTCCACATACGTCGGGCAGCAATTCGAAGAAATGTGCGTGCAATGGCTGGTACGTGAATGCAAGGAAGCGCGAATGGCGTTCCTGCCAACCGCAATCGGCAAATGGTGGGGCAACGATCCGCAAGCTAAAGCCCAAGCCGATATTGATATCGTTATGGAAGATTCCATCAACAAACAGCTGCTGTTGGGTGAATGCAAGTGGCGCAATACGGTGAACGAAAGCGAAACCATCGCAACATTGCAATCGCGCTCGCCGCTCATTAAAAGCAACTATGCACGGCAATACGTATTGTTCACCAAATATAAAGCCGGAGATGCAACGATTGCGAAGGCTGAACAGGTCAATTCGCTGAAATTGGTGGACGCGGAACGTATGTTCTTTGAACGATAGACCGGTGCGGTTTGTATACTGAACTGCGATATTGCGAATGCGTGGTATCGCGGGCGAACAGAAGTGCGAACCGGCGCGATATTGCGAAGACAGACAGTACAGACAGTATTGGCAGACGGTGCTGGACGCGTGTGCGTTCAACGGACCAACTTATGGAGCATAAGACAAAGATGGCAAAACAGCGCATTGTGGTGATGTATGGCGGCAAAGCCGACGAGCATTCGATTTCCTGCATCTCTGCGGCGGGCGTGTTGCGCGCGTTGGATACTGACAAGTTCGAAGCCATTGAGGTGGGAATTACCAAGAACGGCGAGTGGATCGTAGACGGCGAGGATCCGCGCAAGTGGAACATGAGCGAAGGTATGCCGACGGTGGAGAAGACGGATTCCTCCAAAGATGTGGTGCTGGATGTGGCACTCGGTCAGGATGGTTTCTTCGCTCGTGAAGATGACGGCACGCTGACTTCGCTTGGCCACGTGGACGCCGTGCTTCCGGTATTGCATGGTCCGTACGGTGAGGATGGCACGATTCAGGGCCTGTTCGAAATGATGAACGTGCCGTACGTTGGCTGCGGTGTGCTCGCTTCCGCCGCGTGCATGGACAAGCATTATACGAAGGTTTTGCTGGCTGCGGCCGGTATTTCCGTGGCTCCCGGCATCACGTTGGATGCGCGCGATTATGATGCCGCTTCCGAATTCGCCGCAGACGCGGACGAGATGCTTGCCGCGGTGCAACAGGCCGGATTGCAGTACCCGCTGTTCGTGAAGCCGTCCCGCGCCGGTTCCAGCTTCGGTGTGACCAAGGTCGAACATGAGGGCGATGCGGCCGAGCTTGCCGCCGCCGTGTTCGAAGCATCCCACCATGATTGGCGTGTGCTCGTGGAACAGGGAATCGACGCACGCGAAATCGAATGCGCCGTGCTCTGCCCGAAGGCCGGCGAGGCTCCGCAGGCCAGCTGGCCGGGCGAAATCGTGCTTGACAAGCGTGCCGAGGGCGACGACCAGTTCTATGATTTCGACAGCAAGTACATGAACTCCGACGCAAGCCATGTGGAAGTGCCCGCAAGTCTGCCGGAAGAAACCCTGAACCGTGTGCGCGAAACCGCCAAAAAAGCGTTCATCGCGGTCGACGGCACCGGCCTGAGCCGCGTCGATACCTTCGTGACGGCCGACGGCGAAGTGATGGTCAACGAAATCAACACCATGCCGGGCTTCACCCCGATTTCCATGTATCCCAAGGCATGGGAGGCGACCGGCGTGAACTACACCGACCTGATCACCATGCTGATCGAAGGCGTGCTGCGCTAATTTCGATTGGGTGGTGGCTCCGCGTCCGATCGCCGCGCTCGCCGTATGAGCTGTTTCGTTGCGGACGCTCATGACGACGGTCATGAGATTGTAAGCTGATATTCAGCATTCCTGTACTAAGGTGCTGAATATCAGCATTTTCGTATATGCACCCCGTGCACGTCGTCGCAAAGGCAAATATGACGTTTCCGCAGTACCCACGATATCCGCAGCGGCCGCAACAACCGCATCCGCAGCAGAATCCGCAACAGCCATTCCAATATCAGCAACAACCGCAGTATCCGCAGCCGCAAGCCAATCCTTATGAACTTTGGCTCAGGCGCGTGAAAAGCGTGTTCTCCCGCATCGGCGCAGGCATGTGCCTGATGGTGGTGATCTGGTATGCGCTTGCAACGGTGCTTTCCGGCGTGCTTTATCAGGTACTGCACACCACGAATCTGCCGAATTGGGCGGTGTATGTGGCGTCGGATGCCCCTTTGTATCTCGTGGCCATGCCGCTCGCGGTACTGATCATGGGCAAATCGTCGGTCATTGAAACACGCAAGTTCGACATGAAGCCGGGCCAATTCTTCAAACTGCTGGTCATGTGCTTCCCGCTCATGTATGGGGGCAGTCTCATCGGCAATATGCTGGCGTCGCTGCTTTCCGGAGGCAAAGCCAGCAATTCGGTAAGTGATCTGGCCATGCAATTCGACGTGTGGAACGTGGTGTTTCTCGTGATTCTCGGACCATTGTTCGAAGAATGGATCTTCCGCAAGGAACTCATCAGCCGCACGCGCAAATACGGCGAAAAAACCGCGATTGTGTTCTCCGCGCTGTTCTTTGGTCTGGTGCACATGAACCTGTTCCAGTTCTTCTACGCATTCGCATTGGGTCTTGTGTTCGGCTACGTGTACGTTCGTACCAGCAAACTGCGTTATTCGGTGGTCATGCACATGTTCGTCAACTTCATGGGCGGCGTGGTCGCGCCATGGGTGGTGACGAACATTGACATCGACAGTTTGATGAACGTGCTGACCAGTGCGGAAAACGGCGACGGAACAGCCATGATGCAGTGGATGGGCCAGAATGCGACGGGAATGCCGATATTCGGCATCTATATGCTGCTGTATTTCGGTCTGATTATTGCAGGTGTGGTGCTGCTTATTCGTGAACGTAAGAATTTTGAATTCTATACCGCACCGGAAGAACTGCCTCGCGGCGTTCGCACGAGCACGGCAATACTGAACGTCGGTGTAGTTACTTACATTGTAGTGACGGTTATTATTACGGCAATCAACCTAATGAGGTAATAATTCCAGTATAAAAAAGTGCCGCATGTGGAATACTGCATGCGGCACTTTTTATATATGGGTCAATCGCGATTTCTTGTGTTCGTGAGGGGATTATGATTCCCCATTGATGGCGCGATTCTCAAGAAAATCAGCATTGGCTATGGAACGTGCCACGGCGTTGATCATGTCGGGAAGCAACGATCCCGGCTTGGCGTACGCGCACACTTCGACATTGATGCCGTAAGGGGAGTAGCCGGTCAGTCTCACTTTCGGAGGGAAGCGCGGATCGGCCAAATCGGCGGTATCGCGCTGCACAGCCTCCACCACCTGACGGGTCATCTCGTCGATGTCGGTGCCGGCCTTGGCGGTGAACGGCACGCGAACCAGCATCTCATTGGACGGATTGAGTTTTTCCAGTGACGTGGTGTTCAGAATCGAATTCGGAATGATCTTGACGTTGCCATTGCGCTCGCGCACCACGGTCTGACGCCAGTTGATATCTTCGACCACGCCATCGGTGCCCGCCACATTCACCAGATCACCCGGCTGGATTACACGGCCAAGCATCAGACCGAAACCACCGATGATATTCGCGATCGTATCTTTCATGCCGAGCGACACCGCAAGGCCGCCGATGCCGAGCGCGGTGAAAATCGTGGTCGGATTAATGCCGAACACCGGCTGCAGCACAGTGCCCACAGCCAACGTCCACACCACCGCGCGCAGAATATTGATGAAAATCGAAGCGTTCGGCACTTGCGAACGGTCCAGCACTTTGCTCACGATTCGGGTAAGCGCCTTGTCGATAACGGCCGCAAGCAGTGCGACGACAATGAGCAGAATGATTTTTCCGGAATTGGTTTTCAGCCAATCCACAGCGATTTCAATCGGTTCCATGGTGTTCTGGAGCGTCCCTTCATAAGTTTGTTGCATGCATTACTGGTGCGTTCGACTTGCGTTCGCTGCACCTGCGATGTGTGTTCGCAACTGGTGTTCGCACATATCCTACAGTGTGTGGCTGAGTCGGTTTGAGCATGGGTGTACGGGGGTGTGTGCGAGAACATGTGGGGAAATGCGCGTGGTGGCATGTGGTCGGAGCCGCGAACGGGCTAAAGTTGAGGCATGGGCAATGTGGTGGATTATGTGCGCCGAGAGTTCCGCGGGTTTGGCGAATTGGCGTTCAGCAATGTCGATTCCTTGGTGCTTTCCGAGCTTTCCTACATGCGATTGCCGGGCTTGGTTCCAGCATTCGGTGAGGCCAAGTCGGTGGCGACCGTGCCGATCCGTGACTTGCTGCGCGCCGAAAGCTACGATGAGATGTTTGTTTCGAATTCCTCTGAAATGAATGATTATCGGCTTTCGTTGCTGCGTGCGGTTTGCGAATCGCCGCGATTCCGCGGGTTACGGGTGGGGGAGTATGCCGAACGTTTGGATGAGGGCGAGCAGCAGCAATTCGCTGCGATGACCTTCGATTTGAGTGCCAATTTCGGCTTATATGTTGCGTTCCGTGGCACTGACGGCACGCTCGTCGGTTGGAAAGAGGATTTCAATATGGCGGTGCGCTGCCCAGTGCCGTCGCAAAAATCTGCATATCGATATGCGGACTCGATTCTGGACAGGACGGAACGTTTCCTCTCGGCGAAAAAATCACCCGACGTTATGATCGGCGGGCATTCCAAAGGCGGCAATATGGCGGTATATGCGGCCATGCGAATCACGCAAAGCGATATTGAAGCGACCAACGAGCGCGCGCAACGGCTCGGACTGCTGCCGGCACTCGGCGGAAGCGTGCCGGGGCGCAACTGCAGAATATCCCGCATCTTCTCGCATGATGGTCCTGGAATGTCTCAAGTCATGGTGCATAACCGCGCATATCAGGCAATCGCGGCACGAATCGACAAAACCGTGCCGGAATCCTCCATCATCGGCATGCTGTTGCAATCGCAAATCAAACCAACCTTCGTCAAAGCCGACGCCATAAGCATTCTGCAGCATATGGGCTCAAGCTGGCAAGTGACGCAATCCGGCGAATTCGAGCGGGCAAGCGAGTTGACAGGTGGTGCGCAACTCATCGGCAAAACCATCGACGGATGGTTCGACCGCGTAAGCCAGGACCAACGCGAACGGGCCATCAACCAGATATACGACATCTTCGCAGCGGCGGGGTACGGTAATATCGCTGATCTGGTGGCGAATTGGACGGATTCGCTGCCGAAAATCGTGGCAGCCGCCAGAGGTACCGACGTGGAAACGCGCGAACTCATCAAAGACGTGTTCAAAGCGATTCCAGCCAGTGCGGCGAAAGTCGCTGTCGGTGAACTGCGCAACGACAAGGAGGGGGATGCGTGATGGGCAATATTATTGGCTATGCGCGAACGGAAACGCGCAGTTTCGAGGCATTGCCGTTCCGCGAGGCCGACGCATTGGTGTTGGCGCAGCTTTCGTACGACGAAGTACCGGAATGCGTGCTGCGATTGGACGATTTGGTAGCGAAATACGGTACGTTGCAGGCGCGTGCGAAGCAATTCGATATTCGGCGTCCGATCGCATCATTGCGTATGCTGCGCAAGCCCCCGTTTGGCGGCGTGACGATTGCGCGTGCCGATGACGAGCTGAACCACGACAAGCCCGTGGCCGACCATGATGTGGAGAACGTGGGATTGGTCGATCCGCAGGTGACGCACGACTTCTACCATGCTGTGGCGGCGAATCCGCGGTTTTCCGACGTTGAGATGAGCGCGTATTGCGAGCAGTTCGATGGCGGTGCGCAAACGCAGTTCGCGGCAGTGACTTTCCGGCTGCCGTCGGGAACGCTGGTTGTGGCGTTTCGGGGTACCGATGATTCGCTGGTCGGATGGAAGGAAGACTTCAACATGGCCTTCCAATACCCGGTTCCAGCACAGGTTTCCGCAGCTGAATACCTGAAAAAAGTCGCCTCGCTGTGGGATGGGCCGATACTGCTGACCGGTCACTCCAAAGGTGGTAACCTGGCCGTATATGCGGCCATGAACGCCGAAGACGAGATCAAGGACCGCGTTGAACGCATCTACTCGCTCGACGGGCCGGGTTTCCCCGAAGAAGTGGTGAAAAGCTTCGAATATGCGAGCGTTAGCGACCGCATTGTGAAAATCGTGCCGGACTCCTCGGTGGTGGGCATGGTGTTTGAAACCCCCGAACGTTGTGTGGTGGTGAAATCCGACGTGGACGGCATCATGCAGCATTTCGCCTTCTCGTGGCAGATGCACGGGGGTGAATTCGCCAAGGCCGAAGATGTGGCCGACAGTTCGGTGGTGTTCAACAAGTCGCTGAATGGCTGGCTTGCGGGACTTTCCAAAGAACAGCGCGAGCATGCGGTCGACGCGCTGTTCTCCGTGCTCGAAGCTTCCGGGGCGGGCAGTATTTCCGCGATCGTGGCAGCCGGTCCGAAAGTAATTCCCGAAATGCTCGGCACATATGTTGGCTTGAGCAGTGCGGATCGGCGCAACATCAATCAGGCGCTGGTGATTCTGTTGCAGGCGGCGCTCGCGCGCAATCCGAAAGTTCAGCGAAAGTGAAGTGCGAATGAGGTGTGCGTACTGTGCGAACGTGGGTGGGCACTGTTCGCGTAGCGTACTTGTGTTGTAAGCGTGAATTCGTATGCGACATTTGCCGAAATTCGGTCTAGACAACTTGTACAATAAATGTGGTTATAAGGCAGCGTGACTAATTATCAGGGGGTACTGATGCCACGACCACGCAGAGACTCAGAAATCCTGCCGGCGAAAGAACGTCTCGAAAACGCATTCTGGGAGCTACTTTCGGAACGCGAGTACAACAAAATCACCGTCACCGACATCGTTCGCGCGGCAGACGTGAATCGCAATTCCTTCTACTACCATTTCTCCGGACTGCCGGAACTCGCCGACTCCGCAATCCTGCATGCCGTTGAAAACACGCCAATGCCGGGCGTACCGGGACGAGATTTCGATCCGGACGTCGAATGGCGCAAACACGTCACCGCACTACTGCGCGACCCGGAACAGCGCCAGCGCCTCGACCGACTGGCATTGCTAGCCGGCCCGCACAGCTCACCGGAACTCGTCTCGTCACTCAAGGAATTCGGGCGACTCACCATGATTTCCGTACTTGGGCTGAACGCCGACAATCTCGATCTGAAAACCGATCTTATGCTTGACTTCACAGTCGGCGGAATGCTTTCCGTACTGCAGCGCTGGCCGAAACTGCATGAGAAACTGCCGATCGACACCGTATTCAACGAGGATGTTGCCGTGCTGGCGGCGGGCATGTTCATGTCAATGTCGAAATCAGACATGCTCGAATATTGGCGCAGAATCTTCAGCGAAGGATTCGTACCCGGCATGGCGATTTCGCAACAGCAGCCGCCGTTTGCCAAGTGACCATCGAAAGCCGGCTGTGACAATCCGGTGGTAAAAACGATATAGCGGCGTTTTTCCGCGGATTGTCCTGCGGAAAAACGCGAACGTGCGAACATGCGTGGCAGTATGAAAGCGCGTGGCAGCGCAAACGTGCGAAAGCGCGAAATGAACGAACGACGGGGAGGTTGTCCATGATCAACGAAGCCTACAAAGCCATGCTCGGCGGAAAATCCGTAATCCGCGAGCTGAGCGAATATGCGACCGTGCGCGGCGCCGAAATCGGCTATGAGAACGTGTTCGACTATTCGCTGGGCAATCCGAGCGTGCCCTGTCCGCAAAGCTTCACCGACGAGATGATCGCCCTGTACCAGGGGGCGGAACCGGTCGCATTGCACGGATACTCACCGTCGCTGGGCATTGCCTCGGTGCGTGCGGCCATTGCAGAAAGCCTCAACCGTCGTTTCGACATGGACTACACGGCCGACTACATCTTCCCGACCACAGGAGCAGCTGGCGCGTTGGCCCACGCACTGCGCGTGGTGACCAAGCCGGGAGACGAAGTCATCACGTTTGCCCCCTACTTCCCTGAGTACCAGCCATACGTCAACGGAACCGGCGCGCACCTGACCGTGGTGCCAGCCGATACCGAAAGCTTCCAAATCAACTTCGAAGCGTTTGAACAGGTGTTGAACCCGGGTACTGCCGCAGTGCTTATCAACACGCCGAACAATCCTTCCGGAGCCGTCTACTCCGCCGAAACGCTGACGCGACTGGCTGAAATCCTGCGTGCCAAGCAGGTTGAATACGGCCATGACATCTTCTTGATCTCCGACGAACCGTACCGCGAAATCGTATTCGACGGGGGTGTGCAGCCGTATCCGAGCAAGTTCTACGACAATACGCTCTCGTGCTACTCGTACTCCAAGTCGCTGTCATTGCCGGGCGAGCGCATCGGCTATGTGGCGGTGAATCCGCGTGCCACCGACGCAGAACTGATCGTGCCCATGTGCGGCCAGGTCAGCCGCGAAACCGGACACAACTGCCCAGGATCCAGCGTGCAGCTGGCCGTGGCCAAGGTGGTGGATGAGACGAGCGATCTTTCCGTATACGAAAAGAACATGAACCTCCTGTACGACGCGTTGGTGAGGCTCGGATTCGACGTGGTGCGCCCGGGCGGTACGTTCTACATCTTCCCGAAGGCGCTTGAGGAGGATGCGAACGCGTTCTGCATGAAAGCCAAGGATTACGACCTAATTCTCGTGCCGTCCGACAGCTTTGGTGTGCCCGGCTACTTCCGCATGGCGTACTGCATCGACACGGAGAAGGTGGAGCGTTCCATCGCCGCGCTCGAAAAGTTCGTACACGAAGTCTACGGCCGCTGAAAAAGTCGTTTGCGCTATATGTGGCAGGTTTATGCGGAAAACGACGGTTAGAGGGGATAAAACTTGCCCCCTAATTGACGTTTGGCCTAGTAGGTCTGCCACATATAGCGAATATTATTTTTTCTGAGAGGGGGAATCTGCCACATATAACGAATATCGTTTTTTGATGTGTGCGGATATGGGTTCGCCCGAAATTCGGTGGGGCGGGAGATCGGGCGAAATCTACGAAACGAGGTGCTGGTCGGCGCGTGGTACGTGGCGCTCGCCGACCATGACGCAATCAGTGCGTGGCAATTTCGTCAATCTTGGTGACGTGGCCGCCGAACTGGGCGCGCATCGTGGACACGACGCGCAGGATGTCGTCGGCACCGCCGCGAGAAGTCTGACGTGCGTACAGTGCGGCCGCGGTGGCGGGGGTTGGTACGCCCAGTTCGAGAGCTGCTTCGATCATCCACTTCGCCTCGCCGGATTCATTGGCCACCGGCGGCATGGACTGGAGTGTCGGATCCGACTTGAACGCGATGGCCAGCAGATCGAGCAGCCAGGACTGCACTACGGAGCCGTCTCGCCACGAGCTCATTACGGCGGCCGGATCCTTGATGAGGTCGGATTTCACCATAGTGGCAAAACCTTCGCCGAACGCCTGCATCATGCCATATTCGATGCCGTTGTGCACCATTTTGGCGAAATGGCCGCCGCCAACCGGGCCTGCGAGCACGAGTCCGGAATCGCCCTCAGGCTTGAGCGCTTCGAAAATCGGTCGGGCGCGTTCAAAATCCTCTTCGCTGCCACCCACCATGAGCGCATACCCGCGGTCGATGCCCCACACGCCGCCGGAAACACCGCAATCCATGAAGTGAATGCCCTTCGGCTCGAGTTCGGCCGCGTGACGCGCGTCATCGGTGTAACGGGAATTGCCGCCATCGATGATCATGTCGCCGGGCTCAAGTAGTTCCGCCAATTCGTTGATGGTGCTGTCGGTCGCCTCGCCTGCGGGCACCATCACCCACACGATGCGCGGCGCGGTGAGCGCGGTCACCATCTCTTCGAGGCTTGCTACGGTGCGATCCGATTCGGGGGAGCGGTCGTATCCGACCACTTCGTGTCCGGCTGCCGTGATGCGCTTCGTCATATTGCCACCCATTCGGCCTAGGCCGATCATTGCCAGCTGCATGATGTTCTTCTTTCTACGGTTGTGTTTGATGTGGAATTGTGGATTTGATTGGGATTGGTGCCGCCCGTCCATCGCTGTCGCCTTCCGCAATGCAGAAGAGAAGGTGACAAACAACAGATGGACGGCAGGTCTGTAATTTCTGTATCTCAGATATGTTGTTCAGATATGAGACGTGCGAATCGTATATCTCAATTCATGTGTGGAATATCGTGCGTCAAAGCACTAGCGAAAGCAGCATGACGCAACCCAAGCCGGTGACCGACAGAATCGTTTCCATTAACGACCAGGTCTTCAACGTCTGGCCGACAGTCATGCCGAAATATTCCTTGACCAGCCAGAATCCAGCATCATTCAGGTGTGAGAAGAACACGGATCCTGCGCCGATGGCAAGCACCAGCAGTGCCAAATGCGTCGGGCTCATGCCGGTGGCGAGCGGCACCATAATGCCGGAAGCGGTGACGGTGGCGACGGTTGCGGAACCGGTGGCGAGGCGGATGAGCACGGCGACCAGCCAGCCTGCAATCAGCGGATTCATGGCGGATTCGGTGATTGAATTGGCGATCACGTCACCGATGCCGGAATCGACGAGCGTCTGTTTGAAGCCACCACCGGCAGCGACGATCAAAATAATGCCGGCGACCGAGCTGAAGGATTGGCCGACCATGCCATTGACCGCGTCGCGGGTGAACTTCTGCATGTAGCCGAGCACGACCATCGCGAAAATCGTGGTGACGAGCAGCGCGGTCAACGGAGTGCCGATGAATGCGAGCGCACGACCCCACGCGGTTTCGCTTTGACCGGTCAGATCCACGATGGAAGCGGCGAGCATAAGCACGACCGGCAGTAGGATGACGGCGATTGCGGATGCGAAGGAAGGGCGGTTTTCCGCGGATTTTGGAGCTTCGGTCTCAGCCTTGTTTTCCGGAGCGGCGATCGGTACCCACTTGGCGGCGAGTTTGCTGAAGATCGGGCCGGAGATGATTACGGTTGGGATGGCTACGAGCAGGCCGAGTGCCAAGGTGATGCCAAGGTTGGCGTTCAGTGCGCAGATTGCGGTGAGTGGGCCGGGGTGCGGAGGCACGAACGCGTGCAGGGTGGAAAGGCCTGCGAGGGCTGGAATGCCCAGCAGTACAACCGGAGCTTTGGTTCGGCGGGCGGCGAAGAGCACCACCGGAATGAGGATGACCACGCCGACTTCGAAGAACATGGGAACGCCGACGATAAACGCGATTAGTGCCATTGCCCACGGCAAGCGTTGCAACGGTGTTTTGGCCATGATGGTGTCGACGATGGTGTCGGCGCCGCCCGACTTGAACAGGATCGTGCCAATGATTGAGCCAAACGCGATGAGTAGACCGACGTTGGCGATGGTGGAGCCTACGCCGGAGGTGAAGCTGCCGAACGCTTCGTCGTATTCCACGCCTGCACATACGGCCATCGTGAACGAGCCGGCTAGCAAGGAGAGGAACGGATGCACTTTGCATACCGCGATAAGTAGAACGATGATGGCGATGCCGATGATCGCTGCTGCAATAAGGTTCATGAATCCTCCTCGATTCATGGGGTTGGCTTGCTAGATTTGTCCGATTCTGGAGATTCGGACATATGGAAGCCCATTTTGGGTGCGTACGTGTCCGTTTCTGCCGAATCGGACACATGCGGACTGGGGGATGGTGGGTTAGGCGGCCTGGGTTGCGGTTTGGGCTGCCACCGTCGCGGCTACGGTTGTCGCATAGGCGTTCAGCGCTTCGATGGCACGGTCGACCATTTCGTCGACGCTGCCTTCAATGGAGATTTCCACGCCGTTCTCTTCGGGGGCAAGCGGCTCAAGAATGGCGAACTGGCTTGGCAGTAGCGCGGGCGGCATGAAATGGCCCTTGCGTTCGCTGAGCCTATGCTGAATGAGCTTGTGGCTGCCGTTGAGGTGAATGAAGAATGTGGGCACGTTCTTGGCAAGCACCTCGCGGTAGCTGCGCTTCAACGCGGAGCTGGACACCACGGTGTTTTCGCCGAGCGCCTCGCGTGCCACCATCCAGGAGTTGATGACGTTCAGCCATGGCCAGCGGTCCTCATCGGTGAGTGGAATGCCGGCTGACATTTTGTCGATATTCGCCTGCGGATGGAAGTCGTCGCCTTCCGCGTACACGTATCCGAGTCGTTCATAGATGGCTTCTGCGACGGTGGATTTGCCGCATCCTGCAACGCCCATCACCACTACGTGAATGCTCATGTTGCTCTCCTTGCTATTGATGATCCTGTGCCGCTTCGCACCAGAAATAAGACTACTATAAACCGTAAAAGTAGTATCAGTCAAATAAAAAGTACTACGAATTGGAAAAATCGTGTGACTTGCTATGCTGGAGATAGTGCAAAATGGCGGTAAATCACGCAATCGCAGATACGCAATCATCTGCAATTTGTGATTACCGTGCGTGTCGCAGAATATGTGAAACATACCGTGAAACAAAGCAGACATGTTGTGGAGTGGGCAGGGGAGGAACGGTCGATGGGTGAAGGCACGGTAATCGCAGAAAATACTGGCGGTGAGCTGATGCAGGATTCGGTGAGTCGAACGCTCGCCATCGAAATGCTTGACGGTGTGTGGAAGGCTGGCGAAAGCCTTACGTTGGAAGCCTTGCAAAGTCGTTTCGGTATTTCCAGAACCGTGGCGCGAGAAGTCGCGAAAACACTGGAATCCATGAATGCGGTACTCGTCAAACGTCGCATCGGACTTGTTGCACGTCCATTCGGCGAATGGCAGGCGCTCAACCATCAGGTGATCGAATGGCGTCTCCACTCCACGCAACGCGAGCAGCAGTTGTCGTCTCTCACTGAACTGCGACTGGCGGTCGAACCGGCTGCAGCAGCTTCCGCCGCACGTCTTGCCCCCATCGACGTCAAGGCGAAATTCCCCGTGTATGCGGCGCAAATGCGGCAGATCGCCGAAGCCAACGAGGAAGGCGAAGCCGGGCTCGCGCAATTCCACGATCTCGACGTGGAATTCCATACGCTGATTCTGCATGAAAGCGGCAATGAGCTGTTTGCCGCGCTTTCCGACACCATCGCCACCGTGCTGCGCGGTCGCGTGGAACTCGGCAAATACCCGATGAAGCCGAAGTCCGACGCGCTTGACGCGCATGATGCCGTAGCCGACGCGATCGCCAAGGGAGAGCCTGAACGTGCACGCAGCGCCATGCTCGACATCGTCGACGAAGTGGCACGTGCCCTCAATTTCTTCTGATTTTCGAATCAACATTGCGTTTTCTCCGCAGGCTCTGAAGAAGATTGCAATTGCGATTACTACGCGGTCGACTCTTGCCATGCGTGACTTTTCAGACGTAAGTTGACATCGGGAATACGGCATGAAGGCAGCTCTGCCAACGTTTCTTTCGGCAAATATGAAGACGTCGGAGGGTTCCCTTTGGCGGCTTGGAGCCTTCCTTGTTGCAGGGAGAAAGCTTCTCCATGATGGCAAAATGCGCATGTAGAATCAATCGGTTGTGGCGATTGAATCTACATGCGCATTTAGTAGACAAGTACTACTTGCGGGTGGGGTCTTTTTGCAGGAAGAGGAAGATGAGGGCGACGATCAGCAGGATTGCGATCGAAAGCACGCCCACCGAAGCGTTGCCGGTCAGCGACGTGGTGGTCGCAACGAGGAAGGTGCCGATAATCGAAGCGGTTTTGCCGAAAATATCGTAGAAACCGTAATATTCGTTGGCACGATTCTTTGGAATGATCTTGCCGTAATACGAGCGCGACAACGCCTGAATACCACCTTGGAACAAGCCAACAAGAATCGCAAGAATCCAGAATTCCGTAGCGGAACGCAAGAAGAACGCGGCGAACAGCACAATGCAGATATAAGCGATCACAGCGGCGGTGATCATGGTTTTTGCGCCAAAACGCCCAGCCAGCTTGCCGTACGCGATTGCGCTCGGGAATGCCACGAACTGCGTGACCAGCAGCGCCATTACCAGATGCGTGGAATCGATGCCCAACTGCGTGCCGTATGAGGTGCTCATAGAAATCACTGTGTTCACCGCGTCAATATAGAAGAAGAACGCAATCATGAACATCCACAACGGCTTGTTCTTGCGGATTGCACGAAAAGTGGAGCCGAGCTCTGCGAATGTGCCGCGGATGGCCTCACCGGTCTGACCCGCGGTAGCGCGGTAGTGCACCTGCTTATAGCTGGTGAGCAGCGGAATGGTGAACGCCACCCACCACAATGCGGTGATTACGAACGAAGCACGCGTGCATGCCACCGTGGACCATCCAAACAACGACGGACCGCCGAAAATCAGCGCGATACAGGCGATGAACGGAATCGTGGAGCCAATATAGCCCCATGCGAAACCATGCGAGGACACGCGGTCCATACGTTCATTCGACGTGATATCAACCAGCATGGAATCGTAGAACGTGAGCGAACCGTTCAGGCCGACCGTGGCGAGAATGCACACCACCAAGAAAACGAGCCAGCTGAGCGGCAGTGCCATCGCACAGCAGGCGACCACGCCAGTCAGGAAGAATCCGGTGAAGAACTTCACCTTCATGCCCTGCACGTCGGCCATGGACCCGAGCACAGGCATCATTACCGCGATGATCAACGATGCGATGGTCTGCGCGTACCCCCATGTCGACACGATATTCGATTGGCCGGCGGACTGCAGCAGCGAGTTCGCGTAGATTGGCACGACGGCGGTTGACAGCATCACGAATGCGGAATTGCCGACATCGTAGACGATCCACTTTTTTTCGCGGGTGGTGAGTTTTGCGTTGGGTTCCGGCAGATTTTCTGCGGATGTTGCAGAAGCTGCGGGCGTGGAAGTTGCGTCGGGCGCAGTTGTGGGCGCTGTTGCGCGTTCAGACATGATTGTTGACTCTTTCGAATAAACCGTCAATTCACTGTTGTATACACTACAGTTCATCTTAAATGGACGTAAGGGATGCGCTCTGCCGTTACGTATGAACAATGCATGAACATTGCGACTGATGTGTGATTGATGTTCAGTTTTTTGAACAAGCGCCATGATTCCGGGGAATCCGAGGTGATTTCTATCCACAGGCTTGCAATCTGGTTTGCGATTGGCTGGGGCTGGTTGTATAGTTGAGAAGTTGTGTGTTCTGCCGTGCATTCAGTTGCATGGTGTCGAATGCGCAGACTTGCAAGTCAATAGTAATTTATAGGGAGTCCATTATGGCAGCTCGTTGCGCAGTGTGCGGCAAGGGACCGCAGACCGGTTTTACCGTTTCGCACTCACATATTCGCAATAAGCGCACCTTCCGCCCGAACCTGCAGCCGGTTCGCACCACCATCGACGGCGAGAACGTTCGCGTTCGCGTTTGCGTCAAGTGCATCAAGGCTGGCAAGGTTCAGCGCGTTGAAGCGTGAATCGCGAAATAACAGCTTGAAACCCCGGCAGACCACTGGTCGCCGGGGTTTTGCTTTATGCGCCTAGGTCTTGAGCGTCCGGATTGTTCCAGTGGGTGGAGGTTTTGGGTCGTTGGTGGGGATCTGAGCGTACTGATTCTTCCAGTGGGTGGAACAATCTTCCCGTCGGAAGGCTGTGTTGCGTCCGGATTTCTCCAGTGGGTGGACGTTTTGGGTCGTTGAGTGGCTTGTTTGCGTGGTGATTGTTCCAGTGGATGGAGGATTTTGCCCGTTGAAGGGCTTGTGAGCGTCCGGATTGTTCCAGTGGGTGGGGAATTTTGCCCGCTGAAGCCGCATCTGTCGGCATAAATGGGGAGAATGGTGCGTTATGAGCACCACACTGGAAACACCGATTTCATCAATCGAAAGCAATCGCCGCAGGGTTGGCGCGCTGAAATCGCTTGGCGTGGTGTCCGTAGGCGACGCCCTGACCTACTATCCGTTCCGCGTAACCGACCCCGTTCCAGCACACGCACTACACGAGGCGAAAATCGGGGAGAAAATGGCATTCGCCGCGCACGTGCTCGAAACGCGCGTTTTCCCCATGGCCCGTCGTGGCTTCCGTCTGATCGCAACAGTCACCGACGACGATTTCGCAGCCCGTCGCAACACCCCAAAATCGTTGGCGTCGCTGGTTTTCTTCTCATATCGCAAATCGTATGTCGACTGGGTGCAGCGCAAATTGCACACGGGAGCGCTGCTGGTCGTCGCAGGCGAGCCAAGCGTGTATGACAATCGTTTGCAATTCACGCATCCCGACCTGCTTACCATCAATCCCATGCAATCGCAGGCAGAAAGCGGGGAATGGAATGACGGTTTCGGCGATCCTGCAAATCCGCCGCTTGGTAATCTGAAATACGATGCGCAAACGGTTGATGAAGCATTGAAACGAGTCTGCCGTCCGCGACCGGTATATCATGCGAATTCCAGGATTTCCAGCGAACATATTCACGAATCGGTATTGAAATACATGGATGCGTTGCGTGGAAGCGAGTATTTGCCAGCGCAAACGGCAAATAATTCCTCAGGTAATATCGCACAAGAAGGGGAGTTTGACGCTCCTCAAATAGATCGTGAAGTGCAGATTAAATCGTTGTCTGTTGCTATTCCCGACATTATTCCGGAAGATTTTCGCGAGAAATATGGGCTTATGCATCGCGCTGAAGCATTCATGGCGATTCATGATCCGGTCGATCGCAAGAATTTTGACAACGCTCTGCAAACGTTGCGATACGAGGAAGCGCTGATCTGCCAGACCGCGCTCGTCAAAACACGCGACGCATCACGCAAAAACAAGGCGACCGCATGTTCCGTAACGCGGTTGAAAGACGATTTCATTGCCTCGCTGCCGTTTGCTCTGACGAGCGGTCAAAGGCAGGTTATTGCCGATATTTCCGCCGATATGACGCGCGACTACCCCATGCAACGATTACTGCAGGGCGAGGTTGGATCCGGTAAAACCGTGGTCGCGGTCGCGGCCATGATGCAGGCTGTGGGATCGGGCGGGCAGGCCGTGCTTGTAGCGCCAACGCAGGTTCTTGCCGAACAGCATTATGCGAGCATCTCCAAAATGGTGACGAAATTGACGGATGCAGATAATAAAACAGCTTCCGAAATCCGGGAAAATACTGCGCCAACGCAAGCGTCAGCAATCCAACAAACCGGGGAATCAACACAAAAAACTATCAACAATAATGCTGTGGATAAAGGTGCACAACTCGTCGACCTGCTTGACATAGCCGAAATTTCCAATGTGGATAACTCGAATAACGACGATTTGATTACATTGCGAAGTGAGCAATCGCATATTTCTAATGCGCAAAAAGTGGGTATTTCAAGCAAAGGGAACGATATATTCGGCACGAAAGATGGGGAAATTCCCGTATTTCTTCTTACGGGAGGCATGCGACTTGCCGAACGCCGCCGCGTACTCGCCGCAGCCGCATCAGGCATGCCCTGCATCGTCGTGGCGACGCACGCCGCATTTTCCAAGAGTTTCCAGGCGCCGAACCTCACGCTGGCGGTAATCGATGAACAGCATCGCTTTGGTGTGGAGCAACGCGAATCGTTGAATTCCAAGGGGGCTACTGCGCCGCATCTGCTGGTCATGACGGCCACGCCGATTCCGCGCACCGCAGCCATGACCTGGTTTGGCGATCTTGATATTTCCGCGCTGACCGAACTTCCTGGTGGCCGCAAGCCGATTCGCACATTCGTGGTGCCGGAAAGCAATGCGTCGCTGATGGGCGAAATGTTCGCCCTGATTCGTAAACGCATTGATGCGGGGGAGCGCGCCTACGTGGTCTGCCCGCGTATCGACGACGATTCCGAAAATGCGGACGACGCGTTGGCGGAATCGGCTGCTTCAAACTCGAAAACCGCGGGCTCGCCGGTTCCCGCTTTTGACGAGGCATACGATCTTGGCGAAGACGACGAACAGCGCGCGCAACGCCCCCCGTTGCATTCCGTCGCAGAAATCGTGGAGCGTCTGCAATCGCTGCCGCAATTCAAAGGCATTCGATTCGCAACATTGACCGGGCGCGACGATGACACCACAAAATCGCAGGTTATGGCCGATTTTGAAGCCGGCATAACGCCGATTCTGGTGGCGACCACGGTGATTGAGGTCGGCGTGGACGTGGCGAAAGCCAGTTGCATCGTGATCTTCGACGCGGATCGGTACGGACTTTCGCAATTGCACCAGTTGCGAGGGCGCGTTGGCCGTGGCGGAACCAATTCGGGGGCTTTCCTGATTTCGCGTGCACCTGCGGACAGTGATGCCGCCCGCCGTCTTGACGTGATTCAGGGCACGCTGGATGGTGCCGAAATCGCACAGGCTGATTTGGAATTCCGTGGAGCCGGCGACGTGCTCGGAGATGCGCAATCCGGTGGGAAAACGGGATTGAAGCTGCTGCGCGTGGTCAAGGATGTGAAGATCATCGAACAGGCACGGGCCGAGGCCACGCAGCTTGTTGCGGCCGATCCCGATTTGCTTGGATCTGTGCAGTTGGCTGGAGCGGTATTGGATTTCACGCGCGGTAACGAAATGTTCCTGACCAGCAATTAGTTTGGCACGCCTAGAAAAGCCGGGCGCACCTAAATTAAGCCCACCACGCTAAAGTAGTGCGTATGCGCGTAATTTCAGGACGATTCAAAGGTGTGGCATTGACCACGCCGAAGTCGGGTACCCGACCGACTACAGATCGCACCAAAGAAGCGATTTTCTCGCACCTTGATTCGTGGGGAGTGTTGGACGATGCCCGCGTGCTCGATTTGTTTGCGGGAACCGGCGCTTTGGGTATCGAAGCATTGAGTCGTGGCGCGCGAGAGCTGGTGGCGGTGGAATCCTCCGCTCCGGCGGCCGCATTGATCGCGCAGACGCTGACCGCGTTGAAGCATAACCGTTCGTGGGAACATGGCATGAGTGCCCGCGTGGTGAAGGCCCGCGCAGAAAAATACGCGGCTTCAGCTTCGGCCGTTGAACCGTTCGACATGGTGTTCATCGACCCGCCGTACGCCTTCGAAACGAATGATTGCAACCAGCTGCTCGCCGATCTTGCCAGTCGTGAACTGACTTCCAGCAACACGGTGATCATGCTTGAACGATCCACCCGTTCCGAAGCTCCCATGGCCCCCGCAAACTGGGAAATCACCGATCGGCGCGACTATGGCGAAACCGCCGTCTACTACATTGAACCCAGCGAACCAATCTCAGATAACGGTCAGGAATAATCGCAGGAAAAACTTGCGATTATTCCGCGTAAAAACAAACGTTTGAAAGCTAGCGTTTGCGCGGGTGAGCGGCGGAAACCTCCCAGCCGAGCGCCATCAACGTCTTACGATCGGCTTTGTCAAGCTTGGCGCAATCCAACGCTTCGATCAGATCCGGACGCAGCTCGTCGGTTTTCTGGAGCGCCTCATCACGGCGGAAACGATCCACTTTCGCATGATTGCCGGAAAGCAACACGTCCGGAACCTTGATACCACGCCATTCCGCGGGCTTCGTGTACTGGCGGTGCTCCAGCAGCGCATTCTCGCCCGTATACGATTCCTCAACAATCGATTCCGCGTTGCCCATAAAACCGGGCAGCAGTCGCGTAATCGCTTCCAACATGACCGAAACCGCGACCTCACCGCCGTTCAACACGTAATCGCCGATCGAATATTCGCGCACGTCAATGCCTTGCGCGCGGTAATACTGCGGAATGCGCGCGTCATACCCTTCGTAACGGCCGCAGCCGAACAGCAGATGATCGGCATGGCTCAGTTCCGTCGCATCCTGTTGTGTGAACAGTGGGGCGGAAGGATTCGGAAAAATCAGCACAGGACCTGCGGAAGATTGTGCAATGTCAGTTTTTTCGGAATTCTCAGAATCTGCAGAAGATTGCGCAGTGCCGGAATCTGCAGTATCGCAGGAATCCGCAGAATCCTCAATATTTTCCGTATTCTCAACTACCGCCGGCTCAAGTTGCAGCAGCTCGTCAAGACACTCGCTCCACACTTCCGGCTTCATCACCATGCCTGCGCCACCGCCTACAGGAGTGTCATCGACGGAATGATGCACGTCGTGCGTCCAATCGCGCAAATTATGGGCGGTCACTTCCACAAGACCTTTCGCCTGCGCTTTGCCGAGCAGACTGAGGTTCAGCACTTCGAAATATTCCGGGAAAACGGACACGATATCAATCTTCATAATGATTCCAGAATACCGGTATGTCTGCCAAATAGCGGAAAACAAAAGGTGGGCTTGGAAATCCAATGCCCACCTAATAAGTAATTGCGATCACAGACCCGGAATAAGTCCTCCGGGCGGATCGAGGGTCAGATAGCCCTCTTCGAGGTCGATGTCTGGCACGAGCTCGTCCACAAACGGCACAAGCGCGCTGTTCTCAACCACAACGCCATCGGCATCCTTCACCGGATTGGCGAGACGAATCTTCAGCAGCCATTGGGCCACTTCTATCACGTCAACGACTTTGCCGACCACCACGCCCGGTTCGAGACCAAGCATATTGTTTTCAGCCAGTCGCGCCTCAAGACCGATGAGGTCTTTCGGATACCACTCGTCGGCTTCAAGCATGTCTTCCGGATCGTCCGCCTCGCCATACAGCACAATGCCGTTGGCCGCTTCGGACTGGTCGCGGTTGGCAATGCCTTCGAACTTGATAATCCAACGGTTTTTGAAGGTACGGGAGTTCTCCACCACATACTCTTCTTCGCCGTCTTTCGTGTACAACACAGCACCGGGAGCGAACCGGTATTCCGGTTCGTCCGTAAAGATCTGCACGGTGACTTCGCCTTTGAGCCCCTGCGCACGCCCGATACGACAGACCCTCAGCAGCTCGGGCTGTTGAGGGTTGTCAGAATGCATATCACGCACCACGCTAGGATCTCACCTGCGCACGTCCATGATGTCGACGCGCACCTTGTGGTCGGCCAGTGCCTGCACCACGGTGCGAATCGCATTTGCCGTGCGTCCGCTGCGTCCGATGACGCGACCGATGTCTTCCGGGTTGACGCGCACGCGAATGAGTTCGCCACGCGCGTTCTCATGGGACTTCACTGAAACATCGTCGGGAAAATCGACGATGTTCTTAATCAGATGTTCCACAGCCTGGGCGAGCATGATCACTCAGCTTCCGCAGCCGGCTCTTCAGCCGGAGCTTCCTCGGTAGCGGCGGCTTCGGCTTCAGCCTTGGCCTTGGCTTCAGCTTCGGACTTTGCAGCCTTCAGCTTCTGAGCCTGGGACTCAACGGCCTCAACGCGAGCGGCGGCATCCGGGCCGGCCTCAACGGTCTTCAGGGTGCCTTCAGCACCTTCAAGGCCCTTGAACTTCTGCCAGTCGCCGGTGATCTTCAGCAGGTTCAGCACCTGTTCGGTCGGCTGGGCGCCGACGCCGAGCCAGTACTGAGCGCGCTCGGAATCGATAACGATGGTCGAAGGCTGGGTGTTCGGGTTGTAGGTACCGATCTCTTCGATGGCGCGGCCATCACGCTTGGTACGGGAATCCATGATCACCACGCGGTAGAACGCGTAGAACTTCTTACCCATGCGCTTCAGACGAATCTTGGTTGCCAAAATGGCTCTCCTTGTATAACTAGGGGTGTGTGTTTCGTTTTCTGTGTGGGGCACGGAATCCGAAACCCACGTGTTCCTCACGTCACGCGATAGTTAGAGGGCCTCGCGCGCGCGAATAACTTGACGATTATAACCGTGGGGTACGGACGGATGGGTCTTAGGATGTTTCCCGCTCTACGCGACTTTCCGAATCCATGCAAAACCGGGAAGTCGTTTGTCTGATTCTGCGGAAACGGTCAATTCTGCGGCGAATATGATGCCTTAAATGACCAAGTCGGCAGAATCGGACATTTGCTGGCATTCGTGAGATGTTTGCGTGGGTCTACATGGCGGAATCGTCGGAATCAGGCAGGCTGGCTACACTTGGAGGTTCCGAGTTTGCGTATGTCCGTTCGAAGTGAACGGTTTGCATAGGGGGAGTTGCCTGAATGATTATCGCGCTTTGGATTGCGTTGATTATTTGCGTTGTATGGATTGCGCTTGGCGAGATGCCGGCTGGTTGGGATGGTCATTTGCCGCTGCCGTACTTGATTGCGTTGATTCCGTTGCTGTGGATTCCGACGCTTGTGATCGCCGTCGCCGGTTTCGCGTTGCATGAGCCGGCTCTCGGGGGAGTCGCTGCGGCGGTCTGTTTTGCGTCGCTGCTGCGCAAAATCGCATATTGGATGGAAAATCTCAATTCTCCCAATACTGCGCAGAAAGTCGCCGAAAAACTTGCGGAAAAGCGTGAAACATCTCGTGAAACAAGCAATGAAGCTGTTGTGGAATCCGCGAAACATGGCCGTTTCCGTGTGATGACGTTGAACTGTCGATTTGGTCGCGCCAACGCTGCGGCAATCGTCAGTGCGGTCAAAAAACATGATATTGCAGTACTTGCATTGCAGGAATTGACGGACGATCTGGTTGCGCAATTGGACGCTTCGGGATTGTCTGATTTGCTTCCGTACCGTCAGTTGGGGGAAAACAAAGGAACGGATAATGGCGGATTCAACGGTGTGTGGATTCGTATTGAACCAAGCGACATGTCTCCGGTCACTGCGGTGATTCCCGCGGCCGACGTGCCGGGCGTGTGCTTCCCGATCGATTCGATGCGCGGCATCACGTTTGTTTCGGCACATCCGAAGTCTCCGATGCGCGGATGCAAGGAATGGTCCGCCGGCATCATTGGCTTGGGGGAATTGGCGACCACTCAGAAGCAGGGCGACATCACCGTTGTGCTGGGTGATTTGAACTCCGGTACCGATCATCCGAGCTTCCGCAAGCTGCTGGATGCGGGCTTCAAGGATGCGGCCCTGTGCGAGGCGAAGGGCCGTCATGCCACGTTCCCGTCATGGCTGCCGTGGCCGCGCATCATTCTCGACCATGTGCTTTTCACCAAGGGATTGGACGCTTCCGACGTGAGTTCGTTCTGCGTTGAAGGCAGCGATCATCTTGCGCTTGTCGCCACGCTGACGTTGAAGTAGTTGATGGCGATTATGTGGTAGTCGATTCAGCTGAAAACAGCTGATTAGAGTACGCAAAAAGGGGATGTGATTCGTTTTGAATCACATCCCCTTTTTTACGTTACTGTTTTCGCGTCGCTTGCTTTAGTGCAGCAAGCCGGACAGTCCGCCACCAAAGTTCGGCGGCAGCTCACCGGCATCGCCCATCATGTCTTGCAATCCGGCAGGAAGCGCAGGATTCTGCGGCTTTTTGGCAAAAGCGGAACCGCCGGAAGACTTACCGCCGGAGTTCTTACCGGCAAGCTTATCGCGCAATGCTTTCTCTTCAGCCTCGCGCTTCATCGGATTGCCGGACTTACCGCCCTTCTTCTTGCCCTTCTTGCCTTTACCCTTGCCTTTGCCGCCGCCCATGGCAGGGCCGCCAAAGCCAGGCATGCCAGCGCCGGCCTTGTTGCTCATACGCTTCATCATCTTCGCAGCCTGCTCGAAACGCTGCAACAGCGCGTTTACCTGCGAAACGGTCACACCGGAACCGTAAGCGATACGAGCGCGACGAGAACCGTCAATAATCGAAGGGTCACGACGTTCCGCAGGAGTCATCGAACGAATAATGGCCTCAGTACGATCGATTTCCCTCTCGTCGAACTGCTCAAGTTCTTTACGATGCGCGGCCATACCCGGAATCATGCCAAGCAGATTCTTCATCGGACCAAGCTTGCGCACCTGCTGCAGCTGATCGAGGAAATCATCCAAACCAAAGGAACCATCGGAAATCTTGATGGCGGCCTTACGAGCTTCTTCCTCATCGAACTGCTTCTGCGCCTGCTCGATCAGGGTAAGAATATCGCCCATATCGAGAATGCGGGAAGCCATGCGATCCGGGTGGAAAACCTCGAAATCCTTCAGACCTTCGCCAGTGGAAGCGAACAGAATCGGCTTGCCGGTAACGGAGGCGACCGAAAGCGCGGCACCACCACGGGCGTCGCCATCAAGCTTCGAAAGCACCACGCCGGTGAAGTCCACGCCCTCATCGAACGCCTTCGCCGTCTGCACGGCATCCTGACCGATCATCGCGTCGATCACGAACAGGATTTCGTTCGGCTGCACGGCGTCGCGAATATCGCGAGCCTGCTTCATGAGCTCTTCGTCAACGCCGAGACGGCCTGCGGTATCGATGATGACCGTGTCGTACAGCTTCTGCTTGGCCAGCGCAACAGCGTCACGCGCCACCTTCACCGGATCGCCGGTGGTCAGACCCGGGGAAGCAACGGCTTCGCCACCATCGGACTGCACACCCTTTTCCGGAGCGTACACGGGCACGCCTGCACGTTCGCCAACCACCTGCAGCTGCGTCACTGCGTTCGGACGCTGCAAATCGGCCGCGACCAACAGTGGAGTGTGGCCGGAATCCTTCAGCCAGTAGCCGAGTTTGCCTGCGAGGGTGGTTTTACCAGCACCCTGAAGACCGGCGAGCATGATAATGGTCGGCGGATTCTTCGCAAAATTCAGCGGTCGGTCAACGCCAGCGCCAAGCACGGCCGTCAACTCTTCGTTGACGATCTTCACGACCTGCTGGGCCGGATTCAGCGCCTGGGAAACCTCGGTGCCGAGCGCACGCTCGCGAATTCGGCCGGTGAAGGAACGCACCACGTCGAGCGCCACATCGGCGTCGAGCAGCGCGCGGCGGATTTCGCGGATCGTACCATCGATATCAGCCTCGGAAAGCTTGCCTTTGCTCTTCAGATGCTTGAACGCATTCGAGAGCCTATCTGTCAAAGAACTAAATGCTGCCATAATGTTCCTCAGTCTAGCCGTCCCGCGGGAAATTTCGCATCGGCGTTCGGGTTGCCAATAGTGTATACTTGCATATATGCAAGCCGATGAACTGTTACGAGAGCTTATGAAGAACGCCGGTCTGAACGCGGCGGATTTTTCGCGTGCTTCGAACATGGCTGAATCCGTTGTCTCGAGAACGTTGAGTGGCAAAACCGTTCCCACCCTCAATAAGGTTGATGCTGCGGCGCGTACTTTGGGATATGAGCTGACGCTTTCCCCTTTGGAGCGTGCGACTGTTCGCGTAATCGGCCCTGCGATGAGTGATCTCATGCAGTCGATCCAGCAGTATTCGGGAACGGAAGAGCAATGGACCCGTGTTTCAGCTGGAATGCGCAATCTGATGGAATTTCCTGATGATGAGCCTGCTGATTTTAAGAAAGTCACTAAGGGGATGGACGTGCGTTGGCAGGCCTTTATGGCTGGGCTCTATGACTATCAGCACTGGAGTAAAGGGGACGTGTCCCCTCAATTGCTGAAACTTGATGCCGAGTGGACCCCGTTGCGAAAGATCTATCGGTCCGCCACGCCTCCGGATGAGTTCTTTGCATGGTACAACGTAATCATTCCGCGAGGTGAGCTGCTATGGAAATGACCAGACAAAAACTGATGCAGCTTCTTGATGAGCTGATTGAAGAGTGTCATACTCGCGGAATCGAAGGAACTATCGCCATTTATGGCGGGACCGCGATGGTCTACTACGTTCCGGAATTGCGAACTACACAAGATGTCGATTCCATGTTCCGTCCTTTTTCTGAAATTCAAAGCGCGGCGGAAGTTGTCGGGAATCGTAATAATGTGCCAAATAATTGGCGTAATATGCAAATCCATGATGTTATGCCGCCCATAGGGGATGACAATCCGGAAGTGTACAGCGATGCTAATGGTTTGAAAGTTACGTTTGCTTCGAAGAAATATCTTTTGGCGATGAAAGCGATGTCTGATCGTAGATCGCAGAAAGACCTTGATGATGCGGCAGTGCTGTTTAATGCTTTGCGGCTGAAAAATTGGATGGATATTGATGAGATTGTTCATCGATACTACGGCGTGGAATCTGCGGGTGCTCAGGAACTCTTTTTTGAAGATATCGAAGATCGTGCCGATGAGATTCGGAAGTAAAGATAGATTTAGGAATGACTGTTAGGTTTCTGATATGAAATTGGCCGGTCTGGGGTAGGCCGGCCAACGTTTTTTCAGAAGAGATGGGGGATTATTTGAGGGTCCAGGTGGGGCCTTGTGGGGTGTCTTCGATGGCGATTCCGGCTGCGCCCAAGGCGTCACGAATGGCGTCGGCGCGGGCGAAATCCTTGGCCTTGCGGGCTTCGGCACGCTCCTCCAACTGTTCGGAAACCAAACGGTCAAGCGCAGTATGCTCAGCGGAATCGGCACCGGCTCCGGCGGCGCCGGCCGCCCCTTCGCTTACCCACGGCTCCGCCAGCGGATCCAAACCAAGCGTATCGAGCATCGCACGCACATTCACCAAAACAGCGCGAACTTCATCCTTCGCAACATCCGAATCAACACGATCGGCAAGCTTCGAAAGCAACGTGTTGCCGGAACGAATCGCCGTGAAAATCGCAGCGGAGGCGCCGGAAACATTGATGTCGTCATTCATTGCGGCAACGAAATCAGTCGGAAGATCATCGGCAGAAACCGAAACGATCTCCTCGCGGGACGGCTGCCTGCCAACGGCGGCACCGGCACGTTCGATGAAATTAGACACACGGTCGTACGCGGACTGAGCCTCGGTCAACGTCTGATCCGACCATTCCAACATGGAACGATACTGCACGGAACCAAGCGCGTAACGCACCACCCAAGCGGAATTTTCCGCCAAAACCGCCGGTACGGACAAGCCATTGCCCAGCGACTTCGACATCTTCTCACCCTTGGCGGTAACCCATGCGGAATGCATCCAACGAGCCGCCGAATCGTAACCGGCGGCACGAGTCTGCGCCATTTCGTTCTCATGGTGCGGGAAACGCAAGTCCAGCCCGCCGCCATGAATGTCGAACATATCCTTCAAATAGCGGTGGCTCATCGCCGAGCATTCAATATGCCAACCCGGGCGACCCGTGCCGAACGGAGTGTTCCAACGCGCGTCAAGCGGATCGGAATCCTTCGGAGCTTTCCACAATGCGAAATCACGCGGATCATGCTTGTCTTCCGACATGTCCGCAGGGTCAACCGGATTGTATTTGTCGTTGCCCGTATTGTCGACCGACGGACCCATGGCATCGGCCACTTCGGAAGCGGCATCAGCCACAGCGGTCTGCTTCTGATGCGTCAACTCGCCATAATGAGGCCAACTTGCCACGTCGAAATACACGTTGCCGGTCGGATTGCCGTTCTCGTCAGTCACCACGTAGCCGTGACCATTGTCTATGATCTGCTTGATCAGATCGATCATGTCAATCATGTGGCCGGTCGCACGCGGCTCATATGTAGGAGGCTCAACGCCCAACGTGTTGTAAGCCTCAGTGAATTCACGCTCGTAAATGTACGCACGCTCCCACCACTGCTGACCGGCGGCCGCAGCCTTATCGAGAATCTTGTCGTCGATATCGGTGACATTGCGCACGAATGTGACCTTGTAGCCCAAACGCTCAAACCAGCGACGCACCACGTCAAACGCGACAGCCGCACGAATATGGCCGATATGTGGCGAACTTTGCACGGTGGCGCCACACACGTACATGCCGACCTGACCGGGCTTGATCGGCGTGAAATTCGACACGGCGTGCGATGCGGTGTCGTACAGCTTCAGATCGGCAGCGGCGCTCGCCACTGCGTCAACTGCGGTTGCGACGCTAGAAATGTTGATATTCTGCGGTTCTTGCGTGTTCGTCATAACCACGAGAGTATTGCCAGAATCGGACATGCATGCGAGATGAAAATGAACGGCAAAAACGGTTTTTGTTGGATTTGTGAACATTGTTTACGTAGGTGATGCAACAATAGAATGTATGACGCAATCGCAGGTGCTGATTTTGCAACACGTTCCGTGGGAAAGACCGGGACGCATTTTAGACAGTCTGGATGATTTGGGACTGCAGTATCAAATCATCAATGTCGCCAAGCAGAAGAAACCGGATTTGCCTGATTTTGGCGAGGTTTCCGGCGTGGTGATCATGGGCGGGCCGATGGGCGCACTCGACTACGACAAGTATCCGGGACTAAAGGCCGAGGCCAAGCTCGCGCGGGCTGCCGTCAGTGTGGGCAAGCCGGTGTTGGGCGTGTGCCTGGGACATCAGATCATCGCCACCGCGCTGGGGGCGAAGCTGAAGTCGGGAGATGCTCCGGAAATCGGCTTCGCGCCGATCAAGCGCATCGACAAGCATGATTATTTCTCGATGTGGAACAAAACCGTGGATGTGCTGCACTGGCATAACGACGTGGTGTCGTTGCCGGAGGGCGCGCAGCCATTGGCGCGATCCGAGAAAACCAAGGTGCAGGCGTTCCGTTTTGGTTCCGCCCTGGGCATGCAGTTCCACTTGGAGGTTACCCCTACCCTGTTGGAGGAGTGGCTTGACGAGTCAAGCATGGTCAAGGATCTCAAGGCTGCCGGCGGGTCGAAATCGCAGTTGCGCGAGGCGTTCGCCGAATATAATCCGCAGTTGCAGCCGCTCGCGGATCAGGTGTTTTCGAGTTTTGCCGCTCGTTGTAATTCGTATGGGCAGAATTTGGCTCAGGCGCAGCAGGGCTGATCGCCGAGTTGCGTGCGGCTCCGATTGCTGCGTAGCGCTGGTGGCGATTCGCAAGTTGCGGCATTGCCTGCAGGTTTGGGAGATGTTCCCGCTACATTGGTGACTTATGCCGACTTATGATTTGGGACTTGAACACGTTTCGCTTGCTTTTGCGACCAAGAATATTTTCAACGATGTGACGCAGGGTGTTTTTGAAGGCGACCGTATCGGCATCGTCGGTAAGAACGGCGACGGCAAGTCCACGTTGCTGCATTTGTTCAAAGGCACGCAGGAGCCGGATTCCGGTCGCGTGACCATTCGTGGCGGGCTTACGTTCGGCATGCTCGACCAGCGTGATCCGCTCGACGACAACGCCACCGTGCGCGAAGCTGCGCTCGAAGGCCGTGAAGACTACGAATGGGCTGCGGAAACCAAGTCGCGCGAAATCGTCGAAGCATTGCTTGGCGGCATCAGCTTGGAAGCGAAAATCGGTTCGCTTTCCGGCGGTCAGCGTCGCCGCGCTGATTTGGCACGCCTGTTGCTCAAGGATTGGGATATTCTCGCACTCGACGAGCCTACAAACCATTTGGATGTGGTGACCATTCACTGGCTGGCGGAACATTTGAAGAACCGTTGGCCAGCCGGATCCGGCGCGCTGCTGCTCGTCACCCATGACCGTTGGTTCCTCGACGAAGTGTGCGAATCCATGTGGGAGGTGCATGACGGCGAAATCGAGCCGTTTGAAGGCGGCTATTCCGCATATATGCTGCAGCGCGTGGAACGCGATCGCCAAGCCGACGTGCGTGAAACGAAACGTCGCAATCTGGCTCGTAAGGAACTTGCCTGGCTTACCCGCGGTGCCCGCGCCCGTTCCACCAAGCAGAAATTCCATGTGAAGGCCGCGCGTGAGCTCATCGCCGACGTGCCTCCGGTGCGCAATACGCTGGAATTGAAGCAGATGGCCACATCCCGCTTGGGCAAGCAGGTGGTTGATCTGATCGACGTGACGCAGATTTTCGAACATGTGCAAGGCGAGGCCGATATCGATCCTGACGTTGCCGAAATGGAAGCGTCGGCATCGCGCGTCGATGTGGTGCCGGCCATGTACGCCGAGCCGCAAGTGCATGGTTCCGTGGAAGTTGCCGTCGATGATCTGACTGATCCGCGATTGGTGGATGCCGGTGTTGCAGCGGCGCAAGTTGCTGCTGCTGCGAAAGAATCGCAAGAAATTCAGGAATCGCAAGAAAATAATACTGATGATTCTGCAGAAGAAATTACTTCTGCAGCGCAAAAAATTACTGTTACCGGTCGTAAGATTCTTGACGACGTGACATGGCTGATTGGACCTGGCGATCGTTTCGGCATCGTCGGCGCGAACGGTGCCGGAAAATCGACGTTATTGAAGATTCTTGACGGAACGATCACCCCCACTGTAGGTCATGTGAATATCGGCAAAACCGTGAAATTCGCGGTGCTTTCACAGCGTCTCGACGAATTGGAGAAGCTCGGTAAATACAAGATCAAGGAAGTGCTGAGCCGTTACAAGCCGAGCTATATCGTGGACGGCAAGGAAACCACGCCGGGGCAGATGATGGAGCGTCTCGGTTTCGAGTCGGCGCAGCTGATGACGCCGATCAAAGACCTATCGGGTGGTCAGAAGCGCCGTATGCAGTTGCTGTTGATTCTACTGGACGAGCCGAACGTGCTCATCATGGATGAGCCCGGCAACGATCTGGACACCGACATGCTCGCTGTGATGGAGGATCTGCTCGACACTTGGCCGGGCACGCTGATCGTGGTTTCGCACGATCGTTACCTGCTCGAACGCGTCACCGACCAGCAGTTCGCGCTGATCGGCGGCAAAGTGCGTCACCTGCCCGGTGGCGTGCAGGATTATCTGGACATGACCGAGGCCATCAAGAACGGCAAGGATCCGTTCGCGGACGAAAAGGCAGGTGCCGGCAAAGGCAAGAAGAGCGGTTCCGCTGGGACTGCCGGTTCCGCAACCGAAGGCACCGCAGGCAACTCCGCAAGCGGGTCTGTAACTGCTGAAGCCGCATCTTCTGCGCCTTCCGCACCGAAGCTTTCCGGCAAGGCCTTCCATGAAGTCTCCAAGCGCGTATCGGCAATCGAGCGCAAACTCGCCAAACTTGAGGATCAGAAAGCCGACCTTGAACAGCAGATGGCCGCGCACGACCCCAGCGACTACGAAGGTCTAGGCAAGCTCAACGAGCAGCTGCAGGCCGTTACGGACGAGTCCGAAGAACTCGAACTCGAATGGATGGAGCTTTCCGAACAGCTCGAGTAGCATTCGTATCGCCTGCGCCAATTACCGGATCGGGTGTGCATGTTGTGGCGGCGGCGCAGCTTCTCCAGCGTTTCCGAATCACGCATAAAACTACTCTTCCATTACAACCCGCATCCAGTCCAGTGTTTCTGGTGAATGTTGGCCATTCGTGCGACAGCGATGCGTGGCATTCCATGTGCCAATGTCATACTCTCGTTGTTACGGGAAACCTTAGCTGTTCTTGTCGGAGAGACCAATGGAGGTGCCTTATGAATCAAGTGATGCGAAGAAGCGTCTGTTGCTTGTTGTCCACCTTGTTGTTGTGGTCATGCGTTGGCTGCACGAAAGCCGTACATGAAAGTTCCAGTGATGGCTCCGTACAGAGCGGTAGCGAGAATGATGATGCCGCAGAACAGGCATATAAAGCATTTACTGTGGACGCTCTGGACCGTGTCGCCGTCGATGATCTCAATAACTCGGACAAACTGGTTCTTGTAAACAAGTTGGGGGCGAAATCCGTGCACGGCGATGGTGCTATTCCATTTGCCCAAAAAGTCGACGAAAACAATATGTATTATGTCGTTTCCATGTGCAAACAGAAGGATCAGGCCCCTTATTCATTTGTCCTCTACAAAAATGGGCAGCCGCACACTTTAACCACTAGGGAATCCTGTACGTCTAATGGAGTGGAAACGGTCTCTCTTCCGGCGAAGAATTTCCCAGATGCCACCTCATTGTCCATTATCAACATCGGCAATACGGATCTTGTTGTTTCCGTATATGAAGTAAAGGAACACCATCATGAATAAAAGGCAAAAAGCAGTTGCAGCAGTTGCTAGTATTTTGTTAGCTGCCTCTGTGGCATCCCTCTCGATTCCTGCGCAGGCTGAGCAAAATACTGACGTTGCGCCTATGTCCTGTCCTGAAATTGGACATCATCAGTCTGTTTCCAACCAAAGCCGTATATTCATGGCGGGCTCTCTACCTAAAACTTGGCTTTCACCTGGTGGAACATATACTGTGCAAAAGGCCAAAACTACAACGGTCACTGGAAGCGTCACGGGCGGAGTGGATGCTGAATTTTTCTCATATATCAAAGCACATGTGCAATCGAGTCTATCGACCTCACAGACTGTCTCTGAAAGTCAGGGGTGGAGTTGGACAAACACATCAAATGTCACTAAATGGGTTCAACTTGGTGCAGCTGGATACGAATTCGATTACACACGATACGACGTTGTTGCTCCGTGTAATGTCGTCAATCAAAAATATAAGCATGCAAAGATGCCGACAAACCAGCCATGGTTATATCACAATTGATGCTTCCAGAAAAACTCGCAGTAGCACTAAAGAACGTATTGTGCCTTGTCCTCCATTTCTAGAGTTTTTCTGTGGGAGGAAGCATTAGCTTGATGGGCTAATGGGACCGTTAGGGACAATGACCATTCTCCATTTTCTGAATTTATGGTCATTGTCCCATTATGTTGCTGCACAAAATCTTGTATGAGGGTTGTTCCGCAGTGATTTTCTGGGGCACTATTTATTGCGATGTTGTACAGATTTGATGCGAAGATGCGAACTGTATCTGGTTCTACAGAGAGGATAAAAGCAAAAGCTCCGGGTTTTCCGTGTTTGGCGATGTTATTGAGAATCTCGGTACAAACTGTTTGCAACGGTGGCAATGCTGATCTGTCCATTGCACTTAGATTTCCGCGAATTATTGGCATCCCGGTAAAACCTAGTGTTCTCAGTCTTTTGCATAGGGCTTCTATATGTTGTTGGAAGAGCTCGTGCGTGTCTTCTTCTTTGTTTGTCTCAAGCTCATCGGTCATCGGGCTGAGGATTTGAGTGCGAAGCTCATGCAACGCCTGTGTAAGTACCTGTTCGATTTGGGTAACGGCATCATTGCTTTTTGCAGATTCTTCCTTGCGACACAGAAGAATCGCATATGTCATAGCTCCGGCGATGGAATCGTGCAGTATGTGAATTTCTTTGAGTTTTTTCTGTTGGTGTCGAACTTGTTCTTGTGCAATCGCCAGGTCGGTTTTTCGTTGCTCTGTTTGTATCTTCCACCGTATGGCAAAGCCAACAAAAAATGCTCCAATATAGGAGCATGCAAGCACGGGGATGCTTGGATTATAGTCGATGCCGCCTGTCCAATAGCCCAAAGGAAGTGCCAGCGCGCAAAGCAGAGGCCCCATGATGGCAAATCCAAATCGTTTGATTTCAAAAGCAATTATCCCGCATGCAAGCCATGTGCCATATAACGTTGAAGGGCCATCGCATATTGTCGGGATTATCGCGCATGCTACGTGTGCTACGAGAATCGTCATGCTTGCCGGTACGGGAAACCAAGCCAGTAGCAGTAGAGCAATGCAGTACGGAGCCAAATATAGACATGACCAATGTGGCATATTGGGCCAAGCGGTTAGTTCGAGCAGGAAAAAGCAGATGCAGATAATAGATCCCGCTACGTAAGGCTTGTGCGTGGTCTTTGCTAATGACATTATTTGTTGGGGTAGCTTCATTGTTATATCCAACCGTTTCTTACACACACTGCAACAGCTTCGGCACGACTATGAACATGAAGCTTCTCGAAAGCTCGTCGTGCATATGTCTTTACCGATGCCTCGCTGATATTTAGTTGGCGTGCAATGGTGGAAGTGGTGAATCCTCTCGCATAGTTGGCAATGATCTGTAATTCCTTACCGGAAAGCCGCATAGAGTCTATGCTCTTCCCTGTCCACAAGGCAACCTCACCATTTCCAGTGGCTTTTCCGATGGCTCGGACCAGTTGAATCGTGGGAATTTCTTTTGGAATAATCGCATAAAACGCATCAGACCATTGTGTCCCATATCTTTTTTCGTGTTCGCTATCCAAAAAGGCACTGATACCGATAACGGCAATATCTGAATATTGTTTTTTTATGTGATGTGCTAGCTCTGCGCCAGTCATCCCAGGCATTGCGATATCGGTAAGCACGGCCTTCGGTCTTTGCGAAGGGGTCTTCATGGTGTCGAGTGCTTGTTTGGCTGAGGTAGCAGTCCATAGAATTTGTATTGGTGCGCGTGTCTCAACCAACAAGCTTTGAATTGCGCTTGCGACCAGTGGGTCATTATCCACAATCCCTAGAGTCGAATCATTGATAATTTCAGTCATAACGCTCCTGTCGTGCTGCCATCATCATAGTTTGTGACATCACAATGAATGCTACTGGGCTAGTTGTTGCAAAACTGGCTCAGTAGGTAGATGGGGTAGTAGGTGATGTTGTGGTTGGTTTCGATGTTGCCGGGGCCGAAAACTAATCCTTGGCGAAGGTGATAACTTTCCTCTGCGAGCACATTATTAAGAGCCCGATGAACCTTGTAATTCTTTCCTGATTTCACCTCAATGGGAATGATATTGTCATTGCGATCTTGGACGAGAAAATCAAGTTCTCCTAAGCGCTTGCTGTTGTAATAATACAGATGAGAAAAACCGTGGGCGGTAAGTTCCTGGGCTACCACATTTTCGTAGATTGCTCCATAATTAACTTCGTCATCGCCGGCAAGAATATCAAGTGCGGTCGAGTTGAGATATGCGCCCGTGAGCAGGCCAACATCGGAATAAAACAGTTTGAACAAATTACGTTCTTTAGACATTTCCAACGGTTTGCGAGGCTCGTCCACGTTGTATGCGGGAATGGCGACGTTCGCAGCAGCAAGCCAGTCAAAATCGTTGGCTACGGCTTGGAATCGCGTGTTTTTTTCGATTTTTGCGAACGTGAAACGCTTGTTGGGATTGTTGAGCTCACTTGGAACAAGATCGTAAATAGAGCGAATATGCAGACGGTCCTCTTTGCGTGCGTACTGACTGATATCGCGACGATAACCTTGTTTGATATCTTCTTGTACCTGACGAACGTCTATGAGACTGTTGTTTTGCGCAAACGATGCTACTGCAGCCGGCATGCCTCCAATAATCAGATATTTTCTGAATAAAGACATGAGATGTTCATGAATAAAATCATCCACTGGCTGTTTTTTCTCATAGCATTCCTTCAACATGTCGAAAATTTTTCCATCTACATTCTGTGACCAGCAGAATTCCTCAAAATCCAGAGGGAACATCATTACTTCGCTTTGATATCCAACTGGGACGGAGCGAACATCTTCAAGTTCGACTCCGAGTAAAGATCCTGACATGGCGAAATCATATCTGCCGTCATCCACAAGGAATTTGACGGCTGTTGCGGCTTCCTTGCATGCTTGGATTTCATCAAGAAAAATCAGCGTTTTCCCTGGAATAAAACGTTGGCCGGATGCCAGTTCCATGCGCATGAGCATGGTTGCTGCATCGCTGGGAGGGTTGAAGATACGTGCCGCATCCGGATTTTGAATGAAATTAAATTCCGCAAAGTTTTCATAATTTTGATTGGCGAATTCTCGAATGAGATAGGTTTTACCAACCTGCCTTGCACCGGTTACGAGAAGCGCGGTGTGAGATGGGGCGTCATGCCAGGCTTGGAATTGCTTCAGTGCTTTTCTCTGTAGCATGATGAACTCCTTCAATCGTTTAAATTTCAATGATTTTCGAGTGTCTTAGGATTTCTATTATACACTTTTCCAAACAGAAACGATACCCCCGATTACATTTTTGCAACCAGTAGGGGGTGATGATTTTACACTTTTCCAACCGAAAGAGGGTATAGTTTTTACACTTTTCCAACCGGTTGGGGGTACGAATTCTTACGTTTTCCAACTTTTGGGAGGGGAAAGTTGGTCGAGGAATGATTGCGATAGGTGAGATGGCTGTTGCGTAATCGCAGATTTGACTACAAAAAGGGCTGTCCCGCGTTGAAACGGGAAAGCCCTGTAGGTTTGGAATTAGGCTGATTGGATCAGCGACCGGTGATTTCGGAGCCGAGCACCTTTTCGCTCAAGGCCTTCGGACCGCGCGTCACGGCGACCGCGCCGGAACGAACCAGCTCGATAATGCCGTAATGCTCCAAAAGCCCCAGCAGCGCATCAATCTTGCCTTCGGCACCGGTGGCTTCGATGGTCAGCGATTCCGGATTCACATCGACCACGCGCACGCGGAACAGACGCACGATCTCAAGCACGTCGGAACGGTTGGATTCGTCGGCGGCCACCTTGATAAGCACCAGTTCGCGCTCCACAGTGGTGTTCGGATCCAAATCCACGATCTTCAACACATGCAGCAGCTTGTTGAGCTGCTTGATAATCTGCTCGAGCGGCACTTCCTCCACGTCGGCGGTCACCGTGACACGCGAAATGTCAGGGCGCTCAGTGGGGGAGACGGACAGTGAGTTGATGTTGAACGCACGACGGGCGAACAGGCCGGCAATACGCGCCAGCACGCCCGGACGGTTCTCTACGAGCACAGAAAGCGTATGGCGCTTGGAACCTGGCTGAGATGCAGGATACATTGGTAGACCCTTCCTTACTACTTACTCGTTTGCTCGTTTACTCGTTGTCGGCAGCGGCCTTCGGGCGCTGCAGCGGCTTGATTCCGGGCATATAGGTGACATTGTCGTTGGCATCGCCAGCTGCGACCATCGGCCACACCATAGCGTCCTTCCACACACGGAAGTCGATAAGCACCGGGCGATCGTTGATTTCGTTGGCCTTCTTGATCGCTTCAATGGCTTCTTCTTCCGTAAACGCACGCATACCAACGCAACCGTATGCTTCGGCAAGCTTTACGAAATCAGGAACATCCACGATTTCCGTCGTATTCTCTCCATCCATCAGATTGGTGGCGGAATAATGCTCGCCGTAGAACAGGGTCTGCCACTGACGAACCATGCCATACACGGAATTGTTCAGCAGTGCGATCTTGACTGGCGTGTGATCGTGGAATGCGGTTGCCAGTTCTTCAGAAGTCATCTGGAAGGAACCGTCACCGTCAATCAACCACACCGGCTTCTCGCCCTCATGGAAACGTTCGGAACCAACACGAGCGCCGATGGCGGCCGGCAGTCCGTAACCCATGGTGCCGAGGCCGCCGGAGCTCAGCCAAGAATGCGGCTTCTCGAAATCGATGAGCTGTGTGGCCCACATCTGATGCTGGCCCACACCGGTAACCCAAATCGTGTCAGGATCAGCCAGATCGGAAAGCTGCTTGATGACCCACTGCGGAGCCATCGAACCATCAGTCGGCTCATCCCACTTGATCGGGTACTTTTCACGCCAATCGTTGATGATCTCCCACCAATGCGAAGTGTCAGGCTTGCCATGCACGGCCTGCTCGCGCTTGATTTCCGGAATGAGATCCTTCAGCACGGTTGCCACATCGCCAACGATCGGCACATCCGGCTGACGGTTCTTGCCGATTTCCGCCGGATCGATATCAATGTGAATCACACGTGCACCCGGAGCGAAAGCGTCAAGCTTGCCGGTTACACGATCGTCGAAACGAGCGCCGATCGCAACAAGCAGATCGCAACGCTGCACGGCACCGGTAGCGGCAATCGTGCCATGCATGCCAAGCATGCCGAGCACCTTCGGATCGGAATCAGGCACAACACCGCGCGCGGGCAGCGTGGTGACGATCGGAGCGTTCGTGACTTCCGCCAGCTCCTGCACGAGCTTGCCGGCATCGGAACGTGCCGCGCCGCCGCCCACATACAGCACCGGACGGTACGACTGCTCGAACAGCTTCGCAGCGTCGGAAAGCACACGGCCGTGAGCCTTCGTAGTGGGGTTGTAGCCGGGCAGAATCATGCGCTGCGGCCACGAATAGTACATGTCGCCGGTCTGTGCGGTTTTGGTGACGTCAACCACCACCGGACCAGGGCGGCCGGAACGTGCCACATAGTGTGCTTCAGCCAGCACGCGCGGAATATCCTGCGCACGCGTGACCAGATAGGAGTGCTTGACCACCGGATAGGTTGCGCCGACGATATCGGCTTCCTGGAAGGCGTCGGTGCCAATGGCGTTCACGCCAACCTGGCCGGTGATGACCACCATCGGCACGGAATCCATGTTCGCGTCGGCGATCGGGGTAATCATATTCGTGGCGCCCGGGCCGGACGTGACGATGCATACGCCGACCTGACCGGTCGATACGGCATAGCCTTCAGCCGCATGGCCTGCGGCCTGTTCGTGGCGCATCAGCACAAAACGGAAGCTGGTTTCATCGTTGATTGCATCGTATACCGGCAGAATCGCGCCGCCTGGAACGCCGAAAACATCCTTGACGCCCAGATCTTCCAGCGAACGTACCAGCGCTTCGGCGCCGGTCATCTTCTCGCCGTCAACAATGGTCTGCTTTTCAGTGGTTGCGGCTGCCTTGGGCATGCCGCTGAATGCCTGCAGGGGCGTAGGTAACACCATGTTCCCTCTCATATTCGCTCGTGGAACTTTCTTACAGGGGTGTGCTGCCGCGTTTCGGTGCACGCAACCAGCCGAACCCTATCATCGGAAAGCGGCGCAATCGCTTGTGGCGACTTGCGAATCGCAATCCTTCGCTAGTAATCAGTCTATGCTATCGGCTGACAGGAGAATGTGCCGGATTCGTGCCATATTCTGGCGTATTGCGTTCCGCGGCGGTATGAGAGGGCGGATTCGTAGCTGCTTTTTATCTACCTACGACTACTTACTGGTGTTTTCGCCGTTGCTGCCGTTACTTTCGTTGCCGCTGTGCTTGTGATGATGTTTGCGATGCTTACGGACGTTTTGTGCTTCAGGCTTGCGATTGCTCAGTGCCTTCCAACCTTCTTCGGCTGCGGCGAGTTGCGCCTTGCGCTTGCTGGTGCCTGTGCCGGTGCTGATGATTTCGTCGCTTTCGCCCAGCATGACGTTCGCGGTGAACACTTGCGCATATTCCGGACCGGAAACCGACATCTGGTAGCGCGGTTCGCCGAAGCCCATTCCATGCGCTTTGACGGTAAGCGAGGTTTTCCAATCGAGAGCTGGGCCTTCCGTCGCGACTTCCGCAAGCGTTTCGTCAACAAGATGATGCACAACGCGACGTGCCTCGTCGATGCCATGCTGAATGAACGTCGCACCGATCAACGATTCGACGATATCGCACAGAATCGAGCTTTTATCAGCACCGCCCTGATCGCTTTCGCCATGACCGAGTAGAATGTACGGGCCTGCGTTGAGTTTTTCGCGGGCGATTTTGCTCAAGGATTCCTCGGAAACGGCTTTCGCACGCATTTTCGCAAGCTGCCCCTCGTTCATGTCGGGGTGCGCCTTGTACAGGGTTTCCGTGGAGACGAGCTCAAGCACTGCGTCGCCAAGGAATTCCAAACGTTCATAGTTCTTTGCGCCAGGGTTCTCGTGCGAGAAGGATCGATGGGTGAGCGCTTCGACCAGCAGGTCGGGTTCGAGCGTGGTGCCAAGTGCTTCAAGCAATGCGTTGGCGGTCATCTCGCCTTCGGGAACGGCGGATGCGTCGGTGTTGTTTTGGGTCATAATCGTCCTCGGTTTCGTAGTGGGTATGCGGTGGCGAAGCTCGCCGCGCTGTTCGGGACGTTGCGTACGTGGCAACAAGCCAGCGAATCTGGCCGATTGCTATGCAAACAACAATCCCGTTCAGTCTACTCTCCGCCCATGTCGAGGCGGGAATGCAAGGAAATGCGCGGATATTCGGCGGATGCGATACTTGGCGGATGCGAGGTGGGATGGTCGGGTGCGTGCGAATGCATATGGCCAAGTGCGCAGCCTGGAATATATAAAAACCCTGCCACCCGTCGATGGCAGGGTTTTAATGCTTTATGCCGTTACTCGGCAGCCACTCACTTGGTGTGGATGGAGCGGACAGCCTCGCGGTACACGCGGCCGCGGTAGGCGCCGCAGCTCGGGCAGGCCATGTGCGGCAGCGACGGAGCGCCACAGTTCGGGCAGGTAACGGTCTGGGCGGCCTTGGCCTTCCAGTTTGCGCGGCGAGAATGAGTATTCGCGCGCGAGGTCTTGTACTTAGGCAGTGCCATTGTGTTTCCTCTGTTTCGTTCGAACGATTGAGCTTAAGCGTTCAGTATCTTAACTTGTGCTCCGTACAAACTGCAAAACCCAAGCAAAATCCGGGCAAAACCCAAGCGAAATCAGTCCTGTTCGCAGTCTATTCGTTGCCTTCCAGCTGGGCCTTCAGCCCCTCCAAAGCGGCAAAACGAATATCGGTCACATCATGATGATGGTCCGGTTCCTCGTTCAAATCGGCACCGCACTGCGAGCACAATCCCAAGCAATCCGGTTTGCACAACGGCTGCAGCGGCAGTTCTTCAACCAACGTGTCACGCAGCAAAGCCTCGATATCGGCCCAGGAGCCGCCTTCAAGCAGCGGATACGAATCCTCCGACTCGTCTTCGCCGGCAATAATGTCGACTTCCTCTTCCTTGACGCCCTTGCCATTTTTGCCGCCCTTACCGGACGTAACGTTTGCGGACTTGTCTTCATACGGGAAGAACGAGGTGACGTTCACCGTCCAATCGCGCTTGATCGGTTTCAAGCAACGGGTGCATTCCGCATGCACGGGGGCGCTGATGCGGGCGTTGAAAATCAAGCCGTCAACAATCGAATCAAACGATCCGACAACAGCGACGTCAGCACCCTCCTCAACGCCGACGATCTCATCGCCGATGCCGCTCGGTGCGGGGAAAGTCGCGTCGATCTCCTTGCTTTGCCCGGCTCGTGAGGCGACCTGCGCCACGGAAATCGCCCACGGGGAATCTTCGATACGTGCCATGTTCAGCCTTCCATTCAGCTTTCCGGATAGTCGTTTGCGTCAAGATGCGGCACATGCGTGCTCGCTTCGCGCTGGCGATCATACAGTACGTTCAATCCCGCCTGCACGTCGTTGCCAAGCTTGCCAAGCTGTTGTTGCAGCGTTTCCATCACCGTAGTGCAGTATTTGTCGGCTCCCTGCGTGAGATGGTCGGCCCTAGCTTGCGCTTGGTCGAGAATAGCACGCGCCTTCTGCCGAGCCAGTTCGGTCACGTTTTCCTGACCGGCGAGGAATTGCGCCTGCTCGTTGGCCTCACGTATTGTGTCTGCCGCACGCGATTGCGCCGAAGCGACGATGGCGTTGGCTTGCGTTTGCGCGCTTTCCAAACGTCGTTCCGACTCACGCATCAACGCCGAGGCGCGTTCCAGCTGCACAGGCATCATTTTCTTCAACTGGTCGAGCTGTTCGGTGAATTCGTCGCGGTCGACGCGCACGCTGCCGGGGAAGAACAGTATCGGTTTCGCTTCGTCCAATGCCGATTCGAGTTTGTCGATAATGTCGTACACGGTGGTGAATTCGTCGCGGCTCAAATCGTTGGAATCGTCCAGCGGCGCGTTGGGATTGAACGTGTTGCGTAAATCCGGCAGATCAGACATGGAAATCAACGGTTTGATCGGCTCGGCGGCGCGTTCCGTGGCTTGCGCCTTCTGACCGGACTGGGCCGTCCGATCGGTTGGGCGTTCGGCGGTCACGTCGTCGTCAAACTGGCTGTCAGCCGGATCGTACGCATTCGTTTCTTCACCCATCATGCTCTCTTTTCATTGTTAAGCGCTTCTCCGAGCAGCGGAATCACGCAATCGGGCACCATGCCGGTCACATCGCCGCCGTGACGTGCCACATCTTTCACGATCGAACTGGAAATATGTTCCAAATCGGGCGCCGCCGGCAAAAACAGCGTTTCCACATCGGCGAGCTTGCGATTGACCAATGCCATACCCAACTCGGCCTCATAATCGCCATTCTGGCGAAGCCCCTTCACGATAACCGTCGCACCGACCTTTTTGCAATAGTCGGTAATCAATCCGGTTGTTGAAGCAACCTTGATATTGCGGCAATTCCGCTCTTCAAGCGCCTTACGGATAATCTCAACGCGGGTCTCTTCGGAAAACATCGGTGTTTTCGCCGCGTTCACCGCCACTACGACATGCACTTCATCGAAAAAACGCGCGCAACGTTCGATGACGTCCAAATGTCCGGCGGTCACTGGGTCGTACGACCCGGGGCAAACTGCAATTGTCATAGCTTCAAGCGTACCGCGATTGCGTGAAATTACGCGAAGTGTCGGCGAATATGTGGGTTTTCATGGCTATGATGGAGGCAGTGGTGCCGCGGTTGCGGCGTATTTGAGGAGTTGATTATGGCATGTTCGATGTTCGATGATCGCGACGGCTTCATTGACGAGGCTGATCCGGTCTCGCCGCTTTCCAATCCCGACGCGGGTACCGGCACTGCGGTGCTGGAACGCCCTGAAGAGGAGACGAAGCTTGATGATGGCGGCAACGGCGATGCGGATCGTTTCGCCCATTATGTGTCGCGCGATCGCATTGCCGAGTCCCGTCGCACCGGCCGACCGGTGGTGGCGTTGTGCGGCAAGGTGTGGGTGCCGAAGCGTGATCCTTCGCAGTTCCCGGTATGCCCGGATTGCAAGCGTATTTACGATGAAATGATGAATTCCAATTTCTAATCGTATTTCTCGTCGTATGGTGCTTTTGGAATTTCACTGAAATTTCTGAAGATTGCCGAACATGATTACATATAAAAAATCTGCCGAGATGTTCTCTGTATCGAAATTGTTTTTCGATAATTCAGATTGTCTCGGCAGATTTTTATTGCTGTCGCGTTTTATTGTCGGCTTGCCGTTTTGAAATATCCGCGTTTAGCGCAACGAAATCTCGTCGATGCGACGCAGTTCCTCATCGCTGAACGTGGTGTTCTTCAGCGCGCCGATGTTGTCGAGCAGCTGCTGCGGGCGGGATGCGCCGACAAGTACGGAGGTTACGTAACCGTCGTGCAGCAGCCAGGCGAGCGCCATTTCGGCAAGCGTCTGACCGCGTTCGGCGGCAATGTCGTTCAGGTCGCGGATCTGCTGCAGGCGTTCCGGCGTCAACGCGCTTTCCTTGAGGAAGCGGCCGTCATGTGCGATGCGGCTGTCTGCGGGCACGCCGTTGAGATAGCGGTTCGTGAGCAGGCCCTGCTCGAGCGGCGAGAATGTGATGAGGCCTTTGCCGAGCTTTTTGGCGGTTTCCTTCAGTCCGTTGCGTTCCACAGTGCGGTCGAAAATGTTGTAGCGGTTCTGGTTGATGATGAACGGCACGTGCAGCTCATCGAGGATTGCGGTGGCCTTTTCGAGCGTCGGGCCGTCGTAGTTGCTCAAGCCTACGTACAGCGCCTTGCCGCTTTGCACGGCGGTTGCCAGCGCGCCCATGGTTTCTTCGAGCGGCGTGGAGGAATCCATGTGGTGATGGTAGAAAATGTCGACGTAGTCAAGGCCGAGACGTTCGAGGCTTTGATCGAGGGAGGCGAGCAGATATTTGCGGCTGCCGAGATCGCCGTAGGGGCCGAGCCACATTTCATAGCCGGCTTTGGTGCTGATGATCAGTTCGTCGCGATGATGATGGAAATATTCGTGCAACAGACGGCCGCAATTCTTTTCCGCGCTGCCCGGTTCGGGGCCGTAATTGTTGGCGAGATCGAAATGCGTGATGCCATTGTCGAATGCGGTGAACACGATGTCGCGCATGGTGGCGTATGGCGTAATATCGCCGAAATTATGCCAAAAACCGAGCGAAACCGCTGGAAGTTTCAGACCGCTCGCGCCCACATGGTTGTAGGTCATGGAGTCGTATCGGGTGGGTGACGGCGTGTAGACGGTGGTTGGTTCGAGCATTGTTCCTCCTTGAAAACTTTGCGTATTCCACTGTGCGCTGTGTTGCTTGTGACAGCGCATGCCGTGAGTTTATCAACGATTCTATCGTCGCACTTCAAGTAAACTTGAACGCAAGTATGTCAATAGTGTGTTTTGGCATGATTGTCGATCGCACGCAATCGTAAGAAAATAAGACAATTAACGGCGGAAAATCGTAATAAAAAGTAGAAGAATTAGGAAAATTACGGCAATAAGGAGGGAATATGGCAACATATACGATTCGTGAGGTTGCGCGACGATTCCATGTACAGACGTCAACCTTGCGCTATTACGAGGATCAGGGGCTGCTGCGCAATGTGGAGCGCGACGATGCGGGGCGACGCGTGTACACTGACGCGCATATTGGGCGGCTCAAGGCGATCGTCTGCTTCAAACATGCGGGCATGAGCATCGATGAGCTCAAGCGCTTCTTCGCATATGAAAAGGACGAGCGCGCACATATCGCGGATATGTTGGAATTGTTGGAATCGCGGCATCATGCGATTTTGGAGCAGCGGGCCGCGCTGGAAGAAGCGTACATGCATGTGTTGCGCAAACTGCACTTGTACCGCGATATTCAGCGCAGTATCGAAATCGGCGAGCCGTACCCGGATTGGGTGAATTACGATGGTAAGGATTTTCGTGCCGACGATCGGTGAAGATTAGTGACGGTTGGCGAAGATCGGTGGCGTCCGGTTGGCGAAGATCGGAAACGGTGAGGCTCGGTGGCGTCCGGTGAAAATCAGCAAACAAAAGGTGTGGAACCGTAAACTACGGTTCCACACCTGACAGCAATTGTTGCGTCTTGTCTTGCGTCGGCTTGTTCGACCCTGCGTCGGCCTTGCTTCTCTTACTTCAGCAGGGCGGCCACGGATGGCAGCAGAGCGCGCAAGGCCTTGCCGCGGTGGGAAATAGCGTTCTTTTCGTCCGGTTCCATCTGCGCGGAAGTGAGTTTTTCGCCCGCTTCCGTGGCGCGGGCGGGCTGATCGTCGGGCACGAACAGTGGATCATATCCGAAGCCATGCTCGCCATGAGGCTCATGCAGCAGCACGCCCGGCATTTCACCGATTTCCACAGTTTCGCTGGCAATCGTATAGCGGCCGTCGGCGCCGGCGCCAGTTTCGGCTTCCGGCACCACCAGTGCGGCCGCGCAACGGAAACGCGCGGTACGCTTGGCGTCCGGAATGTCGGAGATTTGCGCGAGCAGCAGCGCGTTGTTGGCTTTGTCGTCGCCATGCTTGCCCGACCAACGTGCGGAAAGAATGCCGGGGGCATTGCCCATCACGTCAACGATCAGGCCGGAATCGTCGGCGATCGCCGGGCAGCCCGTGCGTGCGGCCACATCGCGGGCCTTGAGCAGCGCATTCTCTTGGAAGGTCACTCCGTCTTCCACCGGATCCGGCAAATTCAGCGAGCCGGCGGACACCAACTCCACCTGAGCCGCGTCCGCACCCAGGCAATCTTCCAGAATGCGATTGATTTCAACGAGTTTGCCTTCATTATGGGTTGCGACGATGATTCTCACGTTCCGATTCCTTTCGTTGCTGTTCGTTGCTTCGTTGATGTCGGCTTGCCTGACGTGCCTTGGCTTGCGCCTGACCTACGCTCGGCTTGCGTCCGATTTGCAGCCGTTTCAGTCCTGTGCGAGCGCAGCCTGCTGGGCGGCCTGCAGTTCCTTGTTGCCCTTTTCCGCCAGATCGAGCAGTGTGTTCAGCTCGGCGCGGTTGAACGGACGATGCTCCGCGGTGCCTTGAATCTCAATGAATTCGCCGGATCCGGTCATGGCCACGTTCATGTCGGTCATGGCTTTGCTGTCTTCGATGTACGGCAGATCAAGCATCGGCTTGCCGTCAATCACGCCCACGGACACGGCGGAAACACTGTCTTTGATCACGCGGTCGGCGGACCTGATGTGCTTGTGCTTCTCGGCCCAACGCATGGCGTCCACGAGCGCCACGTACGCGCCGGTGATCGATGCGGTTCTGGTGCCGCCGTCAGCCTGCAGTACGTCGCAGTCGATCTGCACCTGGTTTTCGCCGAGCGCCTTCATGTCGACCACGCCACGCAGGCAGCGTCCGATCAGTCGGCTGATTTCGTGCGTGCGTCCGCCGATCTTGCCGCGCACGGATTCACGATCAGTGCGGTCTGCGGTGGCTCGCGGCAGCATCGCATATTCTGCGGTGACCCAGCCCAAGCCGGAGTCCTTGCGCCAACGAGGTACGCCTGCGGTGAACGTGGCCGTGCACATTACGCGCGTATTGCCGCATTCCACAAGCACGGACCCTTCCGGAACATCCGTGAAATGACGGGTGATACGCACCGGACGCAGCTCATCCACCTTACGTCCGTCCGCACGAATTACCGTCTGCCCGTCCAACATGTCTTTAATCGCTACCATCGCTGATTTCTCTGCTTTCGATTGATTACACGATCAACAATCGCTTGTATTTTCCGAAAAAACAGTATCACCAGCCGAAAACCCGTCTTGAGGCGCGTGAATCGTTTGCGATCGTCTTGCGACCATTTTGCGTCGTTTCCGCGTTTGTCTCACGTAATGCAGGCATGCAAGCACGTATGATGGAACGAAAACCTGTGTGTGGCCGCGGCGAGGCCTACGCTTATGGTCAGTTTCACCAAAAGTCAGAAAGGCTTTGGAAATGCTGGATTATTCACCTGCACTCATGACCGACATGTACGAATACACCATGCTTGACGCGTGCCTGAGGGACGGCACCGCCAATCGCAAGTGCGTATTCGAAATTTTCACCCGCCACTTGCCGCTTGGTCGCCACTACGGAGTGGCCGCCGGGCAAGGACGCATTCTTGACACGCTTGAAAACTTCCATCTTGACGATGATGATCTGAAATTTCTTGCAGATCGCAAGGTGGTAGGCTCTGAAACTATCAAATGGCTTGAGAATTTCCATTTCTCCGGTTCAATCAAGGGCTATCGCGAAGGTGAGATGTTCTTCCCGAATTCGCCGATTCTGCAAGTCGAAGGCACGTTTGGCGAGTGCACACTGCTGGAAACGTTGTTGCTGAGCATTCTGAATTACGATTCCGCGGTTGCGTCGGCGGCGTCCCGCATGGTCAGCGCAGCAAAGGATCGCCCATGCATGGATATGGGTGGCCGCCGAACGAACGAGTGGGCCGCCGTTGCCGCAGCCCGCGCCGCTGTAGTGGGTGGCTTCAAAGGCACGGCCAATCTGCTGGCCGCGCGAATGTATGGTTTGAAGGCCATTGGCACGGCCGCGCACTGCTTCACGCTGGTGCATGATGACGAGCGTAGCGCGTTTGAATCGCAGATCGCCGCGCTCGGCAAGAACACCACGCTGCTGGTCGACACGTACAACATTGAAGAGGCTGTGAAGACGGCTGTTGAGGTGGCTGGCCCCGAATTGGGTGGCGTTCGTATCGATTCCGGCGACTTGGCGTCGCTGGCGCAGCGTGTGCGTAACCAGCTGGACGCGTTGGGCGCCACCAACACGAAGATCACCGTTACCAACGATTTGGACGAGTATGCGCTCGCATCGCTGCAGACCGCGCCGGTCGATTCGTATGGCGTGGGCACCATGCTCGTTACCGGATCGGGCGCTCCGACCTGCGCGATGGTGTACAAGCTGACCGAACGCGAGAATTCCGCCGGCGACATGCAGCCGGTGGCCAAGAAGTCGAAGGACAAGGCCACGGTTCCGGGTCGCAAGCTCGCGTTCCGCTCGTACGAGTATTCGCTGGCCGATTGCGAACATGTGGTTTCCGGTTCCGAAAAGCAGCTTGCCGCATACCGGCCGGAAGAAGGCTGGAGGGATCTGCTGGTTGACTACGTGTCCAACGGCGAAATCAACTCCGACTATCAGGGGCACGAAGCCATCGTCAACGCGCATAATTATCGCGCTCAGGCGCTGTCCGAACTGCCGATCGGCGCGCAAAGCCTCATGAAGGGCGATCCGGTGATCCCTACCGAAATCACAGTCCTTTGACTCGTGCTACCATCATGCTGGTTGCGTACGGCAATCAATCTCGTAATCAACCAGCATGAAGGGGTAGGATTACATGCGAGCATTTTCTCTGGTTACGTTGAGTCCGGAGGCGTTTGACGATTTTTCCGCACATCACGCGGACGGCAACTTCCAGCAGACCTCTGCCGCAGGCCGTCTGCGTGCCGGCCAAGGGATCGAAGTGGAATACCTTGGCGTTCAAGAAAATGGCAAAATCGTTGCGGGAGCGCTGTTCGAAACGCATCGCAGCCGCCTTTCCACTTTCAGTGTGGTGCACGATGGCCCCTTGTGCGACTATTGCGATCGCGAATTGACCGAATATTTCATGACCCAACTCAAGCAGCACGCGAAGGCGAAAGGTTCCGCACAGATGGAAATCGTGCCGGAAATGCCATACTGCCTGCATGACTCGCATGGCGGCGAACTGCCAGCCGACCAAGGTGGTGCTCCTGCGGATGATGCCGTGGAAACGTTGAAAAACCTCGGCTTCATACATGACGGCTTCACAATCGGCTACACTGCGGTGCCGCGCTGGCGCTACTTGAAAGACCTGACTGGCATTACCGACGAAAAGTCACTGCTCAAGTCGTATGACAAGCGCACGCAGTGGAGCGTGAAACGTGCCGCATCCATGGGCGTGCATGTGCGCGAGCTAAGCGAAGACGAGCTGCAGGTGTTTGCCGACATCGAGCAGGCCACCGCCGAACGCCGTAATTTCGAATATCGCGGTGAAGCCTACTTCCGTAAGTTCAAGCAAGCCTATGGCAGCAAAGCCCACTTCATGGTGGCGCAGATTCACATCGGCGAATACATTGCCGACATGGAATCCAAGCGCGATGTCTTGCGGAAGAAGGTCGATACGCTGCAGACCAAATACGATGAGCATCCGACCACCAAAACGGGACGCCAGTTAGGGGAAGAGTCCCGCAACCTTGCGGCGGCGGAAAAGCGTTTGGCTGAAGCGGCTGAGTATGCCAAAGATGGTGACGAGCTTCCGGCGGCGGCCTCCTTGTTCGTGGAACATGCGCGTGAAACGGTGTATCTGTTCTCGGGCAGCGTGGAGAAGTACAAGCCGTTCTACGCTTCCGCGCTTATTCAGCATGATGCCATGCTGCATCTGTGCGTGGAGCGTGGCGTGACCCGCTACAACTTCTACGGTATCGACGGCGTGTTCGACGATCCGAACAGCGAAGGCCGTGGCGTGCTCGAATTCAAGCAAGGTTTCAACGGGTATGTTGAGGAACTCATGGGTTCGTTCGTGCTTCCCGTGCGCCCGTTGGCATTCAAGCTCAAGACTTCCGTACGCAAACTCCTGCGCCGCTAGCTCGTCCTTTGCTTGGAGGTTTCTGGGCGCGGACTTATAGGCGCGCGAGGGTTATGTGAACGCTGTTGACAGCGACTGTAGGTCAGACTAGGTTATCGCCCTTGGGAAAAGGGGCTTTTAGCCGGTTTGAATAATGAAAGGCAGTGCGGATCGTGGTGCGAGAAATGAATGCGAGTGAGGAACAAGAGCGAGAATCGTCTGAATGGAATGTGCGTGAGCTGAGCGCCGGTGAATTTGATGCCCTTTCCGCTGCGAGCGAGTACGGCGGATTCCAGCAGACTTCCGAAATGGCGGTTTTGGCGCAATCTGAAGGCATGCAGACGCAATACGTTGGATTGGTGGATTCGCACGATGCTCCGGTGGCTGGCGCGTTGGTGGCTTTTTCGCAAGGGCGTTTCGGCGTGGAAGGCTCGTTATGGCTTGGCCCGTTGTGCAATGGGAATAACAGGGAGCAGATGACCGCGTTGACCGACGGTTTGCGCGAGGCTGCCGAACGGGTTCACGCCATCAGCCTGACGTGCTGGCCCAACCAAGTGTATTGCGTTCGTGATTCGCAAGGCAAGGCCATGGCCGAACCCAATGATGAGATGGTGCGGGAGTACGAGCGGCTGGGTTGGAAGCATGCTGGCTTTACCCGTGGATACGATGCCCTGATGAACCGTTGGAATTACGTCAAGGACTTGAGAGAGTTCTCGAACGCCAGCGAGCTGCTCGCTTCGTATGCGAAGAACACGCGTCGTAACGTCAAGATCGCGCGGAACAGCGGCGTGGAGGTTCGACGCCTGAATCGCAGTGAGCTGAACGTGTTCCACGATATTTGCGAGCTGAGTAGCGAACGCCAGCACTTCGCCAACCGTAGCCTTGATTACTTTGAACGCGTATATGATGCGTTTGGAGACAAGTCCGAGTTCATGGTGGCGGAAGTGCATCTTGACCGCTATTTGCAATCCTGGGAGGAAAAGCTGGCGAAGTTCTCGAAAGACGTGGAACGCTTGGAGCATTCGCTTGAGCATACGAAGTACCCGGATGATGTGCGCAAGAAGCTCGATACAGCTCAGAAGAATGTGGAGTCCGCACGTCGCCGCATTGAGAACGCGCATGAGCGCATCGCTCGTGATGGCGAGGTGGTGCCAGTCGCCGTAGGTCTGTTCATGTGGCATGAACGCGAGCTGGTGTATTTCTCCAGCGGATCCGACGATCGTTACGCCAAGTTCTACGCGCCCACCGCCTTACAGCATGAGATGATGTCGCGTTGCTTGGAACGCGGGGTGACGCGGTACAACTTCTATGGCATTTCGGGAGTGTTCGACGATCCGGAAGACGATGGACGCGGCGTGTTGGAGTTCAAGCAGGGCTTCAACGGCTACGTTGAGGAACTGCCGGGCGAATTCACGCTTCCGGTGAGCAAGCTGCGCTACGGCGTGAGCGATTTGGCCCACAAACTCCTGCACCGCTAGTCCTAGGGGTTGGGTCTGCTTAGCGGGTGCTGAACTTGTCTGCCGATAGCCTTGTTGCGCCCTCCAACCTGTCTATCTCGCTTATGTATGGCAGATTTGGGGTTTCGTCAGGTGATATTTCGCCTATATATGGCAGGTGTTCTTTGGAATCTATGGGTTAGGGTGCACCCTAACACCTGTTTTCCCAAGGTGGCCTGCCATATGTAAGCGAGATGTCTTCGGTCAGCCGCGCAAATCTGCCATATATAGGGCAGATAGGTGTTCGTGATACTTGTTTTCATCGTAGTTCGGAGGCATGATTCTGCTGAGTGACTGAATAACGGAGTCGATAGGTTGTTCTTCGTCGTTGAATGCGAGCCCATCCTTGAGTTCGTACTCCATATTGAGACTCTTTTCCGTGGGTGGACGCGACGCGGATTTGCGCGGGGTGAGTTTTTCTGATACGCTCTGTGTCTTGTGCGCGGATGGCGTATGCTTACCGGGCATCGCCACTTTAGCTCAGTCGGTAGAGCGGCTCACTCGTAATGAGCAGGTCGACAGTTCGATTCTGTCAAGTGGCTCCAGCGCCCTAGATGTGAAAGCATCTAGGGTTTTGCATATCAGGAGCGTTTCGTTCCGGTATGGCTACTTGCGCGAGTGGCGGAATTGGTAGACGCGCAGGATTTAGGTTCCTGTGTCTTTGACGTGTGGGTTCAAGTCCCATCTCGCGCACTTTCAGAAAATGGCGGAAGCCTGCCTGTTCTTGGCCATCGCAGACCATTCAATAAACCTTCTTGAGAACATTTCGCGCGTTTGCGTCCCGATTTCTCCAGCGGGTGGGGGAATCGGGACGTTGAGGGGCGTACACGCGGGAGGATTGTTCCAGCGGGTGGGGGAATCAGGACGTTGAGGGGCGTACACGCGGGAGGATTGTTCCACTCACTGGGGGATTCGGTACGCTGAGGGGCTTGTTTGCGGGAGGATTCTTCCAGTGGGTGGGAGAATCAGGACGTTGAGGGGCGTACACGCGGGAGAATTGTTCCACTGACTGGATGCTTTTCCCCGCTGGGGTGGCTTTGAGCGGGTGGATTGTTCCAGCGAGTGGGAAATTAGGGCACGGCGGGGAGTCGGCTTGGTGGCGGGGGATGCTCCTAGGATGACTCTAGATAGGAAGAGAATCCTAAGGATTAGGGGGATGTTGTGTCTGCGCTGATTCAGCCTGTTGCGTTGCTACTGATTATCCTCGCCGGATATCTGTTCAAGCGAGCCGGCCTGTTCAAGGATCGCGATTATCGCATTATTCAGACCATTATTTTCAATCTGGTGCTGCCAGGCGCGATCGTCTATTCGTTTGCGACGAATCCGCATGATTCCAGCATGCTGCTGATTTCGCTGTTCGGTCTGATCATCGCGTTCATCCCGCCGGTCGTGGTTTTCTTGACATCCCGCCATCGCCCGGTGCAGGATCGCGCGTTCATGATGTTGAACGGCTCCGGCTTCAACGTTGGCTGCTTCTGTTTCCCCGTAGTGCAGGCTTTTCTCGGCACGGGTGCGATCGTGCCCGCCGCCATGTTCGACATTGGCAATTGCGTGATGGTTGCCGCCGGCACGAATGTGATGACGCAGACGCTGCTGCATATCAAGCCTGGCACGCCGCTTACCGAGCAGTATCAGGGCCATGCGCCCACGCTCCCGTATGTGAAGCTGAAAGACAAGGATGCCAAGCGTCTTGCCCACAAGGCTTTGGCCCGCAATGTGTTCAAGGGTTTCTTCGGTTCGGTTCCGTTCGACACGTACTTGGTGATGATCATTCTCACGCTCGCTAACGTGAAGATTCCTGACCTCATCGCCATGCTCATGCAGCCGCTTTCGAACGCGAATTCGTTCTGCGCAATGCTGATGGTGGGTATGCTTATGGATTTGCCATCTGGCAGGCAGGATGTTCTGAAGCTCCTTGAGGTGATTGGTTGGCGATTGCCGTTCGGCATTGCGTTTGCCGCTGCTGCTTGGCTGCTGTTGCCGTTCAATGCTGAGATTCGTGAGGCGGCCGCCATGTGCTGTCTGGCGCCGATTGCCGTGTTTTCCACGCTGTTTACCGACAAGGTGCTTGGCAATGCGAAGCTTGCTGGTTTTACGCTGTCGATTACTGCGATTATCAGTTTGCTGCTGATGACCGGCGCTCACTTCGTGTTCGTCGCGCTCGCATAAGAGCGGCAAGGAGATCTTTAACGGGTGCGGGAGATTGTTTGTGACCCTGCAGAACACGAAGTCGTTGAATGCTTGCTTGCTGGTAGTTGCAGTGCCGTTTTCTTGTCGTTCGCTGCATAATGCGATCGTTTCGTTTATTGCATGTTTGGAAGTGTGACGAAGCCTTACGACGGAACCATGCATACGATTTCAGTAACCGTCAAAAGTATGCATGGCGAAGATGAAAGTGGTCGGAACCGCGCTATACTGCGAATCCTGGTGAATATGTTAACTCAGGAAACATTTTTGTGTTGTTCTGTCTTATTTTGTGAGTATCTTGTGAGGTGAAGAGATACGGAATGCGGCATGCGGAAATCTGCAGAGATCCGCAGCTCGTTCCACTTCATAGTGATGATGAAAGGACCTATACACCATGGCCATCAATCCTCCTGTTGACGCCACCAAGACCCCGGAGTGGGCCGCACTGCAGAAGCACTACGATGAGCTGCAGTCCGAAGGCATCAGCCTTAAGCAGTGGTTCGCCGATGACGCCGAGCGCGTCGAGAAGCTGAGCTTCGATGCGGGCGATCTGCACTTCGACCTGTCCAAGAACCTGATCAAGCCGGAAACCCTGCAGCTGTTCGCAGACCTCGCCAAGGCCGTCAAGCTCGACGAGCGCACCAAGGCCATGTACACCGGCGTGCACATCAACAACACCGAAGACCGCGCCGTGCTGCACACCGCACTGCGCCGCCCGGCCGAAGACGAAGGCAAGTACATCGTTGACGGACAGGACACCGTCAAGGACGTGCGCGAAGTGCTCGGCCGCATCTACGCCTTCGCCGACAAGGTTCGTTCCGGCGAATGGACCGGCGTTTCCGGCAAGAAGATCGAAACCGTGGTCAACATCGGCATCGGCGGTTCCGACCTGGGCCCCGTCATGGTGTACGAAGCACTGAAGCCGTACGCTGACGCAGGCATCTCCGCACGCTACATCTCCAACATCGACCCGAACGATCTGGCCGAAAAGACCAAGGGCCTCGACCCGGAGACCACCCTGTTCATCGTCGTTTCCAAGACCTTCACCACCCTGGAAACCCTGACCAACGCTCGTGAAGCCCGCACTTGGCTGCTCGACGCCCTCAAGGCCGCCGGCGCAGTCGACGGCTCTGACGAGAAGAACGCCGAAGCCATCAAGAAGCACTTCGTCGCCGTCTCCACCAACC